>ENA-UOOD01000092-UOOD01000092.1-human-gut-metagenome-genome-assembly--contig:-CS67-NODE-92-length-124069-cov-17.742013_pt1 | contig 124069 bp, 113 predicted proteins | sample MGYA00242464_ERZ724011 | MGnify/ENA metagenome assembly ERZ724011 | reverse complement strand
TCCGTCATACGGAAGAATGCCTGTGATTGTCTCAACCTCGCCGCCGTTTTGGGGGACGCATTGTATCCGCACTGTATCCGGCTGCACCTCGAAATATAACCAGATCTCGTTTGACTTTCTGTGGGAAATCAGTCCTGCTCTGACTGCCGTTATCTCCGGCAGAGAGGACTCTTCGCCGATCTCATACCCGCATCCAATGATGGAGCTCATGGTTCCATCCTCGTTTGGTTCCGGGGCCTGCCAGTAGTAGGCGCAGGGGGAAGCCGTGATTTCATCTGTTTCACCCATTGCCCCAGACATGGCATTCACCTGAAGCTCCGGTATGGTGATTGGGTCGGAGGGCTGTGCTACCTTATACGGCAGATGCATTTTCGCCTCAAGCTCTATCCAGATTGCCATCGGCTCGGAATACTCCGTGCCCTCCTCGTACTGGAACTCCGTCTGCAAGCGGTATCGTTCCCCGGCTATCAGGTGATACGGCGCCGTCAGGTCATAGGAGAGCTCATTGTCCATGCCGCTGGGAAGGCTGTACTGGATGTCGGGATAATCAACCTGCCGTGCGGGCGTGACCTTTTGCCATACACCGTCTTTCATTTGATACAACGCAAACGCCAGCCCGTAGGCAATCGTCCTTCCGGAATCGTTTTTCCAGCGCAGGTCGAGCCGGAGATTCACGCTCCCGCCGCCAATACGCATGACCTCAAAGCCGACTCCCTCGGCATCGCTTCCCGCGTCAAGAACGCGAAGCAGCTCGTTCTCCGGAAATTGTGGCTCCGGCTGCTTCCCGCAGCGATAATATGTCACCGCCGCAAACGCACATGCGGCAATAGCAATTATGGCAAGAACGACCACCCATATCACGGAAACCTTTCGTTTCATCATGGTGCACCTTCCTTTCTATTTTTTGTTCTTTTCTTCCTGCGGTTTAGCAGAAACACGGGATTGGGGTAAAAGTTCAAATCCTCCCGTCGCTGATTTCAATTTTCCTTCCGCACAGGTCGGCGTACCGCTGCTCATGCGTCACCAAAAGCACGGTGTTGCCCCGGCGGTTGACGGCGAGCAACAGCTCCATGATCTCATCCGCCGCCTTTTTGTCGAGGTTCCCGGTGGGCTCGTCGGCAAGGAGAATCACCGGGTCGTTGATCAGGGCGCGGGCGATGGCCACGCGCTGTCTCTGTCCGCCGGACAGCTCACTCGGCAGATGCTTTAGGCGGTTCTCAATGCCCAAAAAGCCCGCCAGCTCCCGCAGCTTCGTCTTATCCGGCTTTTTGCCGTCCAGCAGCAGCGGCATGATGATGTTCTCCTCCGCCGTCAGAATGGGAATCAGGTTGAAGTCCTGAAAGATATAGCCGAGCTTCCGTCTGCGTATTCCGGAAAGCGTCTCGTCATCGGATGAGCAGATGTCCACACCGCCTACCTCCACGCTGCCGGAGGTGGGATGCTCAATACCGCCGATCAGGTTCAGAAGGGTGGTCTTGCCGGAGCCGGACTGCCCCACGATGGCGACCATTTCACCCGGCGCAACGGTGAAGCTGACATGATCCACGGCGTAGATATCCTCATCGCCCTGCCGGAACACCTTGGTCAGATTTTTTGCAGTCACTGCATTCATCGGAAAATCTCCTTTCTGCATGGTCATAGCGGACATAATACGCGCTTGAGTGAACGGTGTACGGGGTGCCAGTAGGTAAACAGCAGCAGCGCCGCCAGAGCCGCGTATGCTGCGAGCATTCCGCCATCAAGGTGCAGCGGGGCTTTCTGCCACACGCACAGCAGCGCCGTCAGCGGAAGGCTGATCAGAAACGGCGTGGCAACGGCAGCGGCGGCGGAGACCCCGTCCTGCCGGATATAGGAGCGGTATAGCGTCCGCTTTGACGCGCCCAGTCTATGAAGGGAGCGGATCAGCGGGCGGCTGCCCTCGATGTAGTCGCAGAGCTGGACATAGAGGATCAGCAGGATGAGCAGAAACAGTACTGCAAAGATGTATCCCAACAGCAGATACACGCCGGAGGACATCTCCCGCAGGAAATCCGACCCCGACTGACGGTTGGTGACAGCATACTCCGCGCCTGCAAAGTGCGCCCGCAGGGCGGTCTCCACCTGTGCGTTCATGGCAGGGTCGGTCAGGGCGATCTCGATGCCGGTTGCCGGCTCTGAGGCGATGATGTCCGCATACAGCTCATCGCTCACATAGATATCCAGCGCCCATCCGGACGGCTTCGTGTCCGTCAGCGCAGCCACCGTCAGCGCGGTCACATCCTCCGATGCGGGCTGCTTGATACCCCCGTTTACATCGCAATACGCTTCCGACCGGCAAAGCCGCAGTACATCCCCGACGCCGCGTTCCGCCTTGCGGCTGACGGCGATCTCATACTTGGAAAGCGTCTGAGATGCCGCGCCAAGATCGCTGTACGGTCGGATGCGCAGCGGCGTCTCCACCTCCTCCGGGGACTCCGGCAGCAGGATATACCCGTCCGGCTCATATACGGGGCGCATCTGCTTCACACCCACCAGAGAGGAAACATACGCTATGTCCTCAGTCGAAAAGCCTTCTCCGTCATGGGAGGAACGGGAAACCTTTAACCCCCATTCCTCCTCCGCGCCCGTGACCTGCAAGGCAACCGTGAGGATGTTGAACAGAAGCAGAAAAACCGCCATGACGGGAACGGAAACAGCAAGGCAGGAACGGAGGCTGCGGTTCGTGCGGCTGCGCCACAGGCCGCAGAGGGTTGCCGCCGGGGTGAAACGCCGTCGGAGGGGCTTTCGTCCGCGCTTGACCTTCGACATATTTTTCACATCGTTCAGCAGCGCCCGCGCAGGCTCGCGGCTGTACCGGTGCAGGGTCATGCCCAGCGACAGCCCCAGTGTAACGAAGAAAACCGCCAGATGGAGCAAAATATTCATCGGCTCCACATGAAAGATCAGCCACGCGAGGCTGTCGTGACGGATCTCAAGAAACGCCGTGAACAGCGCTTTCAGCGATACAACGGAAATAACCACGGCGCAGGCCGCCGCCAGCAGGAACACCGCCGCAAGCTCCGCGGCAAACAGGGCGCTGATCTGACGGCGGCTGGCTCCGCAGGCGCGGAGTATCCCAATGTCAGAGGAAAAGCGCTTCAGGTGACTTCGGTAAGCGGAACGCACCACCGATACCGAGAGCAGAATGACCAGCATATTGACGAGCAGAAGGCTTCGCTGCCCCGAAAGATGGGACGGATCGGTGGATATCCCGTGGGCGTATTCATAGCTGAACGCAGTCGGGAGCAGGGCTTCGTTGCCAGACGCTTCCATGCGCTTGCGGATCTCGTTCTCAAAAACGGTCACGCTCTCCGAATTTCTCCATTCCTCGTCCGACAGAATATGCAGATAGATGGTGCCGTCACGATAAACGGGCGCGGACAGGCCACGGATGCCCTCAAAATATGGCACATCCGCTTCCGTTGCGTTCCCAATGTGATAGGTTTCACCCGAGGAACGGGCAAGAAGATATTGCCGCGTGCCCCAGGCATTGCTGTCCCGGTAAATGGAGATTAGCAGCGGCAGCAGAAACGCGCAGGTCAGCACCGCATGACGGCGGGAGCTGCGCGTGAATGAGCGTTTCATATAGAGCAGATAGGTCATAAATAAGCCTCCTGTTCAACATGGCTTATAAAATGACGACAGGGCGGCGACCTTGCTGCGCAAAGCCACTGCCCTGTGTATATGGCCTGTGGGCTTTGCGGTGTCAATCGCGCCTACGGGTCGATGTTTTATGTACCAAGTTTCCTTTTTATATGTCCCTATGTGGCTCCGTAATTGTTGCCACCGTCTCCCGCAGTTCCTCACTGAACTCGTCGAGATCGCCGAGTGTGATAACTCCCTCATTGATCATACGGCAGATGATTGGAAGAGGGTCCGATCCTCTCATGGAGATCTGCACGCCGGCACAGCGTCTATCCTCACGGATGCGCTTGCATAACTTCCAAAACTTATCAGCTTCGGAATCGTCTCCACGCAACAATTCGATATATTCCTTGTTCAGCCTCCCGATATAAGCCTCCTGCCATCCAGCAACCTTGTTTCGGAACAGAAGCCAATCCCGTTTAGAACTCCAATTGGATTGCATGCTTTTGCCTCCTCTCCTTGAACCTCATCAATCATCCTGATTTCTTTCAAATTCACGGAACTGAAAGCGAAAACGCTGCTGTGCCGCATCATACACATCAATATTCAGATATTCCCTTTTCGCCGTCTCATGTTTTACATCGCAGCGCATATTTATTATATAACAAAAAGTGCATCAAGTAAAAACAATCTGCAAAATTTAAGGAGTTTTTAATATTTAGAGCTCCTGTTTTTCACTGTATCCGCTCTCCTTAATAGCTTTAGGGTTATTGTATGGTATGGAGGCGTTCTTTACACACCACACCCGTCTTTTTTCCAGCTTCGCTCTTCCCGGAATATCTCACGCCGTGCTGTCTGTTTTCTTTGATTATGGCATCCCACCTCATGGGGTGGCCCCAGTGCGGTTTTCGTGTTGTTCACCGAGTGGAAAAACAGGCTGCCGAGAATACCGCAAAGCCCCGTCGGAATTGCTCCGGCGAGGCTTTGCCTTTGACCACATAAAATGCCACAGACAAGTGTGGAACACATGGGGGATGCGGGTCACAAGATGTTAGGAAAGGAATTAAAATCGAGAGAAAACCGCTAAAAACGGCTAAAAAGTGTAGGGAAAATAATGCGGTAGCTCTTTGCTTATGGCGGCGCAATTTTTGCGTTGCCGGAGACGTTCTCTTTGGTTTCAGCGGTGCGATTTTCGGACGGTTGAAAGTCTCTTTTCATTGTCTACGGCAGCTCAAAATATGCTTGCCCTGCACCATTGATCACGTGAAGTGATTACCTTGGTTTTCTTCAAAAGCAGCCATAGGGCACCACTAAAACCCTTGGGACACCTGCGTTTGCGGGAACTAAGACGCCAACCGCTCCAAAATGTCCCGTAAAAGGTGCCACAATCGCCTGCGTTGAAAACCCCGTCAACTGCCCGCACTGCGGGCAGAAGTGATCGGGCAGAGCGTCGGTTCCGACGCCAGCCCTTTATCCTGCTTTCTTTTTCGTCCTCGAAAAAGCTGCAAAAAGCGCAGGAAACGCAGCCATACCAACGTTTCCAGCACATTGTCCACACGGTCTTCAACACCTCCGGCACCGCGACCCCGCTGGGCTGTGGGAACCTATTCTTTTGTTACAGCGTGGCCATTTTTGCACCGCTACCAGTCTGCCAACAGCTGGAATTTTCAATCAAGACTATTAGACGTCCCAACGTCCATTGCAAAACCGAGTGTATTCTGCTATAATATTCTGAAAAGTCGTTAGAATGGAGGCGATACATGATATGCCACTTATCATTGTTCGCAATGATATCACAAAAATGAGCGTGGATGCCATCGTCAATGCGGCGAAGGAATCCCTGCTGGGCGGAGGCGGCGTGGATGGCTGCATCCACCGGGCGGCGGGGCCGGAGCTGCTCCAGGAGTGCCGGACGCTGGGCGGTTGCCGAACCGGCGAGGCCAAGATCACGAAAGCCTACCGCCTGCCGTGCCGCTACATCATCCACACCGTGGGTCCCGTGTGGAACGGCGGAAAGTGCGGCGAGCGGGAGCAGCTGGCCTCCTGCTATCGCACCAGCCTTGCGCTGGCGAAGGAGCATGGCTGTGAGACGGTGGCCTTCCCGCTGATTTCCTCCGGCGTTTTCGGCTATCCCAAGGATCAGGCGCTGCGGGTGGCGGTGGACACCATCAGTGAATTTCTGGCTGAAAACGACATGACGGTCTATCTTGTGGTTTTCAGCCGCGCGGCGTACCAGATCGGCAATAAGCTGTTTGCGGACATCGCCGCCTACATTGACGACCACTATGCGGATGCCCACACCGATTCCCGCCGGGAGCGGATGCGCCGGATGGGCGTCGTTGAAAGCCGGATGCTGACCGCCTACGAGGACGCACCCATGGCGGTGGGCGGTCTGGATGAGGCGCTTGCGCATCTGGACGCCGGATTTTCGGAGACGCTGTTGAAGCTCATCGACCGCAGCGGCAAAAAGGACGCCGAGGTCTACAAAAAGGCCAACGTGGACCGCAAGCTGTTCTCCAAGATCCGCAACAACCCGGACTATAAGCCCTCCAAGCCCACGGCGGTGGCCTTCGCCGTCGCCCTGGAGCTAAGCCTGCCGGAGACCCGCGACCTCATCGCCCGGGCGGGCTACGCCCTGAGCCCCAGCAGCAAGTTTGACGTCATCATCGAGTATTTCATCATGCAGCGGGACTACGACATTTTCAAGATCAACGAGGCGCTGTTCGCGTTCGACCAGAGTTTGCTGGGGGCGTGAGGAATGAAAATTATACTCAGCCGAAAAGGTTTTGACTCTGCGAATGGCGGCATCGTCAGTCCCATTTTTGAAGATGGTACAATGGTTTCGTTTCCCATTCCCAGCGATGATGAGGATACATATGATTCTCTTTACTACAATGGGATTCCATACTCCAAGATTTTACATGATTTGAGGTATAAGGGTGGGAACCACTGCCATGTCGACCCGGATTTGGATTTGAGTCGGCGTGCAAAGGAAATTGATGGCTGGTTTCCGGCGTTCGGTCAGCGGGATGCCGCGGCTTCTTACCTGAAGAATCTGGGCGTTGCGCCGGGAGATATTTTCCTGTTTTTTGGAAATTTCCACTTTGTTGAGTGCAAAAACGGGGAATACAAGTATTCGCGGGAGTGCGGTGATTTTTACCGTGAAAAAGATATTCAGGTGATTTGGGGCTACCTACAGGTGGGGGAAATCCTTTCTGCGCCCGAAAAGCAAAAAGAAGCGTGGTGGCACCCCCATTCAACCGATGAGCGGACAAGCGGCACAGCGAATGTTATATTCAAGGCATCTGAGAGGCTTTCTCTGGATATCACCAAGCCCGGAGCGGGATTGCTGCCCTTTGACAAAAAGCGTGTGCTGACGCTGGAGGGCGCAACAAAAGCAACTTGGGCGATGAATGAAGTGTACGATACGCAGCACATATACGGAAAGAGAAAGAACGGCGCAAAGGATCCAATAAAGGGATTATACTACGCGGGCATTTGGCAGGAACTTGGACTGATGGAATCGGATGCCTGCACGGAGTGGGCAAGAAGTATACTTTTGTAATCAGGAGCATACCACCATGACTTTTATCTGCTACCCCCAATGCACCACCTGCCAGAAGGCACAGAAGTGGCTGGACGAGAACGGCATTTCCTATACATTCCGAGACATCAAAATGGAACATCCCACTTACAACGAGCTGACCGCATGGCACAAGCGTAGCGGTCTGCCGCTGAAAAGGTTTTTTAACACCAGCGGTCTGCTATACAAATCTATGGGGCTAAAGGACAAGTTGCCCCAAATGAGCGAGGACGAGATGCTGAAGCTCCTGGCAACAGACGGGATGCTGGTCAAGCGTCCGTTACTGGTGGGCGATGATTTCGTGCTGGTCGGCTTCAAAGAAGCCGAGTGGGAGAGCCACCTGAAAACCCAATAAATGTCGCCTCGCAGGCGACCAAACCCTCCTTTGGCCGCACTACAATGGCAGCGTAATCAAACGAAGGAGGGCTTTTTTATGACGGAATTGGTTTTTATTTTGGATCGCAGCGGCTCTATGTCGGGGCTGGAATCGGACACCATCGGCGGCTTCAACTCCATGCTCGCACAGCAAAAGAAGGAGGCAGGCGAGGCGCTGGTCTCCACGGTGCTTTTCGCCAACGACAGCACGGTCATCCATGACCGCCTGCCGCTGAGCGAGGTGCCGCCCCTGACGGAAAAGGAGTATTTCACCTGCGGCTGCACGGCGTTGCTGGATGCCGTGGGCGGCGCCATCCACCACATCGGCAACATCCACAAGTACGCCCGCCGGGAGGACGTGCTGGAGAAGACGCTATTCATCATCACCACCGACGGCTACGAAAACGCCAGCCGCCGCTACGATTACGAGCGGGTGCGCCGCATGATCGAGCGGCAAAAGGAGAGATACGGCTGGGAGTTTTTGTTCCTCGGCGCAAACATCGACGCGGCCAAGGAGGCGGCACGTTTCGGCATCGGTGCGGACCGCTCGGTGAACTACAAGTGCGACGAGGCGGGCACAGCGCTGAATTACGAGGTCATCAGCGAGGCGGTGTGCAGCGTCCGCGCCGCCCGGCCGCTCAGCGCCGATTGGAAGCGCCGCATCGACGAGGACGTGCAGAAAAGAGGGAGGTAAGCGTATGTACGGAGCGATTTTGGGCGACATCGTGGGCAGCCCCTACGAGTTCGACTGCAACAACTATAAGGCGAAGGATTTCCCCCTGTTCAGCCGCCGTTCCGACTTCACCGACGACACGGTGATGACGCTGGCGGTGGCGAAGGCGCTGCTCAGCAGCCGTGGGCAAGGCGATACCGCCATCAAAGCGGCACTGGTGCGGGAGATGCAGCAGCTAGGCCGCGCCTACCCTGACCGGGGCTATGGCACCCATTTTGGCGGCTGGCTCTATGAGGATGACCCGCAGCCCTACCAAAGCTACGGCAACGGCAGTGCCATGCGGGTGTCTCCCGCCGCATGGCTGGCAACAGATATGGCGGAAACGCTGCATCTGGCGCGGCTCACCGCCGAGGTGACCCACGACCACCCGGAGGGCATCAAGGGCGCACAGGCCACCGCCTCGGCCATCTTTCTCGCCCGCACGGGTCACGACAAAGCGGAGATCAAAGCGTATGTGGATCGCGAATTCGGCTACGACCTCAGCCGAACCTGCGACGAAATTCGTCCCACCTACCATCATGTAGAGAGCTGTCAGGAAACCGTACCGCAGGCAATCACCGCGTTTTTGGAGAGCTGCGATTTTGAAGACGCTCTCCGCACGGCGGTATCCCTCGGCGGCGACAGCGACACCCTCGCCGCCATCACCGGCAGCATCGCCGAGGCGTTCTACGGCGTGCCGGAGGAACTGCAGCAGGAGTGTCGCAAGCGGCTGACACCGAAGCTGGCGGAGATCCTGCGCCGGTGGGAAAGCGCGCTTTACAACGAAAAAATCTGTGGTAGAATTTGAAATGGAGAACAAAATAAGGAGGGGCTTCCATGGCGATTTTGAACTTTTCCGATGTGCTTAAAAATGTGGGGCTTGACCCGAAGCGGGTAAAGCTGATCCGGCATTCGCTGGGTGACAAGGCATTCAAGAAATGCTATGACAAGGACATGGTGGAAGAATACACCCGCGTACAGAGTGAAACCTTCAGCAACGGGTATGATTATTGGTGCGTATTTATCAGCGACAAGAGTACGACGGCAAAGTTTTTCGCCTGCTACAAGGTAAACGGCGGCGTTATTGACACGCAGGACACGAAACCAAAGGGTTTCCCACTGGAGGATTGGTTCCAAGGGCAGCGAATGTTTTACAATCTGGAGCGCATTGACCTGCTGAAGGAATACGAAGGCAGACTCTTGATCGAATGGGGTAAAAGTGCGCTTGCCTGGGCGCAGAAAGGCACAAACGAAAAGCCTATTGTGGCCATTCGGGACAAGAAGATTTTTTCCGGCTACGAAAACGCGATCCTTACCTATGAAGAGCTTCGGGAGATCGTGCAGGATTCCACGGCATACGAATCGTGGCACACGGCGCTTTCCACCGTCAACGCGGTCTACCTCATTGTTGACCGGGAAAACGGACGGAAGTATGTTGGCTCCGCTTACGGCAAGGGCGGCTTATTGGGGCGCTGGACGCACTATGTGAAGTCACTGCACGGCGACAACAAGCTGATGAAGGAGCTGCTCTGCGGCTACCCGGATAGGTATACGCACTTCCAGTTCTCGATTTTGCAGCTCCTGCCAAAGGCCGTGACGCCCGATGAAGTGATCCAAACGGAGACCCTTTGGAAGAAAAAGCTGCTGACCTATGAGCCTCTCGGCATGAATGCGAACTGACTGTTCGAATTCTCCTGCCATACATCTGTCTTTGACCCAGTTTTGACCTAGAATAGGATTGGAGCGGGCAGGGCTGGACGGAAACAATGGAAAATCCGCCGAGCGAGCGGCGGTAAAAAGCACAAATCGGAGCCGAAACGGCTCCGATTTGTGCTTGAGACAACCTACGGACCAGAAGGCCGGGGGTTCGAATCCCTCACGGCGTGCCAGGAGAAAAGTGCTTGATTCTTTGTGAATTGAGCACTTTCTTTTGTTTTAGTGGGGAAAATATCCTGCCGGGCTACAGACCGGCAGTTCGCAAATCGCTGCTCCGCCGCATTGGCATAAAAGGCGGACTGGCGGCAAGTTATATAAACTTTTGCAAAAGCGGGAGTCCGGCAGACGCCGGGCTCCCGCTTCGCTTGTCGGTCCTTATTGTATTGCTGCATCCTTTACAGGATAAGCATTGCATCGCCGAAGCTGAAGAAATGATATCGCTCCTTCACCGCCTCCTGATATGCCGCCAGGACGTGCTCCCGGCCCGCCAGGGCGGACACCAGCATAATCAGAGTGGACTCCGGCAGATGGAAGTTTGTAATCAGCCCGTCCAGTACCTTGAACCGATACCCGGGATAGATGAAGATATCCGTCCATCCGGCGCTGGCCGTCATGGTTCCGTCGTCTGCGGCCCAGCTTTCGATGGTGCGGCAGGAGGTGGTGCCCACGCAGATGACCCGGCCGCCGTTTTTCTTGGTCTCATTGATCAGGTCCGCCGTCTCCTGGGGGATCACGCAGTATTCGCTGTGCATTTCGTGGCCCTCGATCTCATCCTCCTTCACCGGGCGGAAGGTCCCCAGGCCCACATGAAGTGTAACGTATCCAAGCTTTACACCCATAGCGGATACTTGATCCAGCAGCTCCTGGGTGAAGTGCAGGCCCGCCGTGGGGGCGGCTGCGGAGCCGTTGACCTTGGAGTACACCGTCTGATAGCGCTCCTGGTCCTGAAGCTCCTCCTTGATATAGGGGGGCAGGGGCATTTTCCCCAGACGCTCCAGCACCTCCAGGAAAATTCCCTCATAATCGAAGCGCACCAGGCGGTTGCCGCCGGGCAGCTCCTCCACCACCTCCGCCGTCAGCTCCCCGTCGCCGAAGGACAGCTTCGCCCCGGTGCGCATGCGCTTGCCGGGCCGCACCAGGCACTCCCAGGTCTTGTTTCCCCGGTCGATCAGCAGCAGCACCTCGCAGGCCCCGCCGCCGGGCAGCCGGTGGCCCAGCAGACGGGCCGGAAGCACCCGGGAGTTATTGAGAATCAGGCAGTCGCCGGGCCGGAGATACTCCGGTAGGTCGTAAAAATGCCGGTGCTGCCATGCGCCGGTATTCTTGTCCAGCACCAGCAGCCGGGAGGCGTCCCGCTGGGGGATGGGCGTCTGGGCAATCAGCTCCGGCGGTAATTCATAGTTAAAGTCGCTTGTTTTCATATCCATCGTCCTGTTTTCGGTAAATTGTGCCAGCGGCACTTTCAAATAAACAGTATAGTATATTTTCACCGTTACGGCAACTGTTTTCCGAAAAAAGAGAGGACGCCGGGACGCGGTCAGTCCGCAGTCTGCATAGCCTGCACGCCCTGTAAGATCGCGGCGATCTGCCGGGCCTGGGGATGGCTGGGCCAATACAGGCCGTAGTAGGACAGGGTGAAGGGATAGGACCCGTCCGCCAGCGTCGCGTCTGTGGGCCGCACGCCGTCCACGGAGATCACCGACCCGTTGATCCCCGCCTCACCGAACAGCCAGTTATAATGCAGGGGGAACAGCGGCGATCCCACCCGTCCGGTCTGGACAGTGGCCATCACAGGGTTGTCCCATGTCCCCCTCGTGAGGATATCCGGCGCGTCGGCGGTGAAGCCGAACTGCATCGACATCAGCTGCCACAGGGGGTCCTGGGCATCGCTGGCATAGCCATAGGCGGGAATCAGCGGCTGAGTCTGTGCCTCATCCCAGAAAAGGGGAGCGGTGCCGGCGTATATGCTGCGGAGGGTCTCCGAGGACAGGTTATAGTCCGCATCCTCCTGCCCGATGTTGCCGTGGACAAAGATCACGGCGTCCTTGAGCAGGGGCATGGACTCATAGCCGCCCAGCAGCTGCAGGGCCTTCTGATCGGGGGCGCACACGGCGGCGTCATAGTTCCCCAGCTTCAGCTCCTGGGCGATATCCCGGGGGTCCACCGAGAAGATCACGTCGTCCGGATCCGTGTCCCCGAACAGGGCCTGCCCCTCCTCCGAATAAAACCAGTGGATGACGGCGGAACGGGCCGGATCGCTGTCCACGGCGATTTTCAGCTCCGGGGCAGGCTGGGGGTCCTCCTGCTGGGGCGGGTCCTGGGGCTGCTGGGCGGGCTTCTGGCCGCAGGAAACCGCGGCAGTCACCATCAGGGCGCAAAGAATCAGGGCGCAGAGCATTTTCGGCAGTCTTTTCATCTGATACCTCCGTTTATGTCCGGTTGGATGGGATGAGCCATGCAGGCCGTCAGAACAGAAAATATTTTCGACTGAAAGCATCGCATTTTGTCTATTCTGATGACCTGCATCTATCATAGCATACACATTGCCAATCGTCAAGCTATATATATAGATATTATCTGCATTTCGGATACTGCATTCTTCGTATTCCCCGGGAAATTCCCCGGTTGCAAAAACCCGCGCATTGCGGTACAATATCCGGGAATATACAGCGGCACAGCCGCATGGAGGATCATATGATCGTTATTATCCAAAAAGACACCCAGGAGCCCGCGCTGCGGCAGCTGGCGGTGCGCCTGATGAATCAGGGGGTGCGGATCGGCCGGACCCCGGGGCAGGACGCCGATGTGCTGACCCTGGTGGGGGATACCTGGCGGCTGGACCCGGAGGGTCTGGCGGCTCTGCCCTATGTGCTGGACGTGCGGCGCATCACGCCGCCCTATCGCCTGGCCAGCCGGGCCGCCCACCCGGACAACACCGTGGTGGAGGTAGGCGACGCCCGGATCGGGGCGGAGTTCTGCCTGATCGCCGGACCCTGCGCCGTGGAATCCCAGGTGCAGATGACCGGGGTCGCCCGGCGGGTCAAGGCCGCCGGAGCGCAGCTGCTGCGGGGCGGGGTATTCAAGCCCCGGACGTCCCCCTATTCCTTCCAGGGGCTGGGCCAGGCGGGCATTTCCATGCTGACGGAGGCCGGCCATGAGGCCGGACTGCCGGTGGTGACGGAGATCACGGACCCCCGCCAGCTGGAGGACCTGGATCAGGTGGATATCCTGCAGGTCGGGGCCCGGAACATGCAGAATTTCGCCCTGCTCCAGGCCCTGGGCCAGGTCAGGAAGCCCGTGCTGCTGAAGCGGGGTATGTCCGCCACGGTGACGGAGCTGCTGCAGGCGGCGGAGTATATCCTGGCCGGGGGCAACGAGCGGGTGATCCTGTGCGAGCGGGGCATCCGGACCTTCGAGACCGACAGCCGTGCCACTCTGGACATTGCCGCCATTCCGGTGCTGAAAAAAGTGACCCACCTGCCGGTGATCGTGGACCCCAGTCACGCTGCCGGACGGGCGGAACTGGTGGCTCCCCTGGCGCTGGCCGCTGTGGCCGCCGGAGCCGACGGCCTGATGGTGGAGGTGCACGACCGCCCGGCCTGCGCCCTGTCCGACGGGGCACAGGCCCTGTCCTGCGACCAGTTTGACCGGCTGGCCGGGCAGGTGCGGGAGCTGCTGCCCCACGCCTGCCGCTGATGGCGGGCTATTATTACCGGCAGCTGGACCGGGAAAAGCGCGGGGTATACGACGCCATGCTGGCGGGTATGGAGGCCCTGGCCCCGGGGATCCGGGTGCCCCGGCTGGACGGCCCGGAGCTGTCGGACATCTATCTGCGGCTGAAGCTGGACACGCCGCTGCTCTTCTATGTCACCGGGTTTCAGTACCGGTGGATGCCCGGGGCGGACCATGTGGAGCTGCTGCCGGAGTATCTGTTCGACAAGGGGAAGATCCGCCAGCACCGCCAGGCGGTGGCCGCCCGGCTGGACCGCCTGGCCCGGCCCCTGCAGGGAAAAAGCGACCGGGACAAGGAGCTGTCCATCCACGCCTTCATTCTGGAGAACGTCCGGTATGACAAGCTGAAAAAGCCCTATTCCCACGAGATTATCGGCCCCCTGACCCAGGGGGTGGGGGTGTGCGAGGGCATCGCCAAAACGGTGAAGGCCCTGTGCGACGCGGTGCAGCTGCCCTGCATCGTGGCCCTCAGCGAGGCGGCCCCGGAGCGGGGCGGCCCCGGAGCGGGGCGTGAAATACCGCCACACCTGGAACGTGATAACGGTGGACGGCCAGCGCTACCACCTGGACGCCACCTTTGACAACTCCCTCCAGCGGGGCACGCCCCGGTACGACTATTTCAACCTGGACGACCGGCACATCTTCCGGGATCACGAGACGCTGGTGCTTCCGCTGCCGCCCTGCACGGCGGACAAGGGGTACTACTACCGCCCCCTGTCCTTCACCAAGCCGGAGGACGTGGAGAACCGCGCCCGCCAGGCCCTGCGGAAAAAGCAGCCCCATTTTGTGTTCCACTGGCGGGGCGGCGGGCTGAACCGGGAAATCCTGACGGACCTTCTGAACCGCTGCGCCGCCGCAGCCGCGGAGCGCGGCAAATGCGTCAGCTGCTCCGTGAACACCGCCCAGGCGGTGGTGCAGCTGGACTTCACCGACGCCCCGGCCGGAGAGACCCTGCTGGTCCAGCAGCCGGACGAGGGAAACGAGCTGTAAGCAAAGACAGAGCTTCCGAAAACAATTGCATCGAACCGGGAAACAGAAACAACACCCCTCATGCAGGCGCATAAACCTGCATGAGGGGTGTTGTTTATAAGCAGCTGCCGGGAATTCCGGCCCTGTTACAGACTCGACGCACCCAGGGCACCCACGCCGCCCATGATGATACTGCCCGCCAGACGGGCCATCTCGTCCGGCGACTCCTGGCCCCCGTCCCGCAGCCAGGACAGCGCCAGATTCAGATTGCCCGACACAATAAATGAACAGAAGTGGTTCAGCCGCTGCCGGTCCCCGGGGCGGAACTGTGACAGGAAGTCATACAGAAAATAATCCCGCAGAATACAGCAGATGCGGTCGGTGTAGGCGATGTCCCCATTGGGACCCAGCAGCACCCGGCACAGGTCGGCGTTGTCCAGGATAAAGCGGTACAGGTCCCTCAGGAAGGGGAACTGCTCCCCGGTGGAGTCCTCGGGCTTGTGTTCCTTACACAGAGCCGTCAGCCGGTCCGCCATCTCGTCCTCCAGCCGCTGCAGAAGGTCCCCCACGTCCCGGTAGTGGATATAGAAGGTGCCGCGGTTGATATCCGCCCGCTCGGCCAGCTCCCGCACGGAGATGGACTTGGCGCTTTTTTCCGCCAGCAGCTCCATCAGCGCCAGGCGCAGCTGCTTTTTGGTTTTCCGCACCCGGCGGTCTGTGCTGGACTGTTCCATATGGGCATCCCCCTTTTTGTTGGTTTTTTAACGAACCTGTTTGACCTGTATTTTAACACAGGTATTGCCTATTAATCAACATGTTGTCGGCTTTTTCTGTAAAAATTTTCCGACTATCCCGGCCCGGGGACGCATAGAGTAGCACCAGACAAGATGTTATGGAGCAGGAGGAATGGACCATGAATCAGTCCGCATCCATTTATCAGGATATGGCGGCCCGCACCGGCAGCAGCATTTACATCGGCGTGGTGGGGCCGGTGCGCACCGGAAAATCCACCTTCATCAAGCGCTTTATGGAGACCCAGGTGCTGCCCAATATCCAGGACGGCTACCGCCGGGACCGGGCCCGGGATGAGCTGCCGCAAAGCGGCTCCGGCCGCACCATCATGACCGCCGAACCCAAGTTCGTGCCGGAGGAGGCGGTGGAGGTCCGCATGGAGGAGGGGGTCACGTTCTCCGTGCGGCTCATCGACTGCGTGGGGTACATGGTGCCCGGCGCTGTGGGCCAGTATGAGGACCTGTCTCCCCGGATGGTGATGACCCCCTGGTACGACCACGAGATCCCCATGACCGAGGCGGCGGAGCTGGGCACCCGGAAGGTCATCTGCGACCACTCCACCGTGGGCATCGTGGTCACCACCGACGGCAGCGTCACGGAGATCCCCCGGGAGGACTATCTGGAGGCCGAGGAGCGGGTGATCCGGGAGCTGCAGGAGCTTGGCAAGCCCTTTGTGGTGCTGTTGAACTCCGCCCAGCCCCAGGGCTCCCGGGCCCAGTCCATGGCGGCGGACATCGAGCGGCGGTATGACGTCCGCTGCCTGCCGGTGAACTGCCTGGAGCTGGGGGAGCAGGAGATCACGGAGCTGCTGCAGGGGCTGCTGTATGAATTTCCCCTGCGGGAGCTGGACCTGTTCCTGCCGGCCTGGGTGGAAGCCCTGCCGCCGGACCACCCCATCAAAACCGGCGTGTATCAGGCGGTGCGCCGGGAGGCGGCGGATCTGGCCCATGTGCGGCAGCTGCGGGACTGCCTGTCCGCCCTGCAGGGGGAGGGGGATATCTCCGCCGCCTCCATCCGCAGCCTGAACCTGGGGATCGGCATTGCCGAGGCGGATCTGGACCTGCCCCGGAGCCTGTTTTACGACACCCTGAGCCGCCAGTCGGGCCTGTCCGTGACGGACGACGGCGACCTGATGCAGCTTCTGACCAGCCTGGCCGCCATCCGGAAGGAGTATGACCGCCTGGCTCCCGCCATGCAGGCGGCGCTGGACACGGGCTACGGCATTGTGATGCCCAGCGTGGAGGAGCTGAACCTGGAGGACCCGGAGATCGTCCGCCAGGGCGGGCGATACAGCGTGCGCATGAAGGCCAGCGCCCCCTCCATCCACATGATCCGGGCGGACATCGCCACCACGGTCTCGCCCATTGTGGGCAATGAAAAGCAGTCCGAGGACATGGTGAACTATCTGCTCCAGGAGTTCGAGGGAGACACCGGCAAGCTCTGGCAGTCCAACATCTTTGGCCGCAGCTTCCACGAGATCGTGGGAGACGACCTGCAGGCAAAGCTCCGGCGGATGCCGCAGGACTCCCAGAAGAAGCTGCGGGAGGCCCTGGAGCGGATCATCAATGACGGCAGCGGCGGCCTGATCTGCATCATTCTGTGAATCCTCCCCAGCGGCAGGGACTGCATCCGGCGGTCCCTGCCGCATTTTATACGGAATATATTGCATAAAATGCTTGAATATTTGGAAAAAGTGTGCTAATATACTTAATTACTGAACAGCGGCGCAGTATCCTAGTCGGATCTGCCGTCTTGTAAGAAGGGCCTAAAAATCCTTTAAAGGGCACAACTGTGAAGTCCCTGGTGCCTGCTGCTTACGCCCAGTTTGGGGTGGGTGCTGGGGGGAGACGCGGGAGCCCCCGCGTCTGCGATGGTAGGGCGCCCTCCAATGGCATGGAGGACCCGACCCTGCTACCGTGGAGACCTGCTGTTGTGCACAGGCGTACTCCCCCTGTGGTCAAGCGACCTGTGTACGAGGCAGATGATGAACCTGCAATGCGGTGCTACCCGGCTTTACCGCCGTAACGCTGTGTGCAGAGTAGCCTGCCTTGCGTGGGCAGGGTGGATAGGGAAGTGGAAGCACCGGTCTCCCCGGCCAGGGAGACTGTGTTGATTCCCTTGAAACCCTGGCTGCAAAAGAGGCTAAGAGACGGTCTGACCGCTGTGGAAATCACCTAGGCTGTCCTCACGGGACGCCGGAGGGATTGCAGTGCGGACTAAGTGGCAATCGGGTCCCATGGCCGGCAACACCATGGCGCAGCGCCTAACGGGAAACCGCCTGACCGGCGACGGGAGGCGCGCTGCGGGGAAATCCAACCCGTACCTAAGCCGTAAGATTAACCTTCGGCGTTGCCCTGTTCAGTGTACTATAATAACAAAGCGAGGGATCTACTCTTGAGCGAACGCGACAGGAGCAAGGACAAAAACGGCGGGAAAAAGAAAAGCGGCCGGGGCTGGGCTCTGCGGGTGTTTCTGCTGGCTGTGGTGCTGTCGGCCCTGCTGAGCTTTTTCTCCTCCACCGCTTTGGAGGGGACCGGCTATATCGTGGCGGCGCTGGTGCTGGCCGTGTTCATCGGCCTGGGCATCGTGTTCGACATGATCGGCGTGGCCGTTACGGCGGCGGACCCCAAGCCCTTCCACTCCATGGCCGCCCACAAGGAAAAGGGCGCCAAGGCGGCCATCCGCCTGCTGCAGAATGCCAACCAGGTGTCCTCCGTGTGCAACGACGTGGTGGGCGACATCTGCGGCATCGTCAGCGGTTCCACCGCGGCGGTGATCGTCACCCACCTGCAAAGGGACCTGAGCACCACCTCGGTGCTGATCTCCATCGGGGCCACGGCGCTGATCTCCGGCATTACCATCGGCGGCAAGGCCCTGGGCAAAACCGTGGCCATCAACCAGTGCACCAGCGTGGTATACCGGGTGGCCCGGATCATGCACGCCCTGCATCTCTCACGCTGAAATGGAGCGATATCGTTGATTTTAGACCATATGGACAGCCCCGCCGATGTGAAGGGGCTCAATGAAAATCAGGCCCGGCAGCTCTGTGCGGAGCTGCGGGATTTCCTGGTGCGGGAGGTATCCCGGACCGGCGGCCACCTGGCCTCCAATCTGGGGGTGGTGGAGCTTACCGTGGCCATCCACCGGGTGTTCGACACCTCCGTGGACCGGCTGGTGTTCGACGTGGGCCACCAGTGCTATGTCCACAAGGCCCTGACCGGGCGGCGGGAGTTGTTCGATACCCTGCGGCAGTTCGGGGGCCTGTCCGGCTTCCCAAAGCCCTGGGAGAGCGTACACGATGCGTTTATCGCCGGTCATGCCTCCAACTCCGTGTCGGTGGCCCTGGGCATGGCCCGGGCCAGGACCCTGCAGGGGAAGGACTATCATGTGCTGGCCCTGATCGGCGACGGTGCCATGGGCGGCGGTCTGAGCTTCGAGGGGCTCAACGACGCCGGAGCCAGCGGCGAGCCGCTGATCGTGATCCTCAACGACAACGGCATGTCCATCGACCCCAACGTGGGCGGCCTGTCCCGGCACCTGTCCCGGCTGCGCAGCACGCCGGAGTATTACGAGTTCAAGCGGCGCTATCGCCAGATGCTCACCGGCAGCCAGACCGGCAAGCGGGTGTACGCCATGAGTCACGATGTGAAAACAGCCCTGAAAAAATCCCTGCTGCCCGGCAGCACGGTGTTTGAAAACATGGGCTTTACCTATATGGGTCCCGTGGACGGCCACGATGTGGAGACCCTGACCCAGATGCTGCTGCTGGCCCGGGATATGCGCCGGCCGGTGCTGCTGCACGTGCACACCGTCAAGGGAAAGGGATACCCCTACGCCCAGCAGGAGCCGGGGAAGTACCACGGCGTGGGCCCCTTTGATGTGGAGACCGGAAAGCCCCTGAAGCCGTCGGGGGAGAGCTTTTCCACCGTGTTTGGCCATGAGCTGCTGGACCTGGCCCAAAAGGACGACCGGATCTGCGCCGTTACCGCCGCCATGGTGGACGGCACAGGGCTGACGGAGTTTGCCCACACCCTGCCCCGGCGCTTTTTCGATGTGGGGATTGCCGAGGGCCACGGGGTGGCCATGTGCGCCGGTATGGCCCAGCAGGGCATGGTGCCGGTGTTTGCAGTGTATTCCAGCTTCCTGCAGCGGGGTTATGACATGCTGCTGCACGATGTGGCCCTGAACCACCTGCACGTGGTGCTGGGGGTGGACCGGGCAGGACTGGTGGGAGCCGACGGCGAGACCCACCACGGCTGCTTCGACCCCATGTACCTGTCCCAGGTGCCGGGGATGATGGTGCTGTGTCCCGCCAGCTTTGCCGAGCTGCGGCGGATGCTGCACCGGGCGGTGGAGGAGATCGACGGCCCCGTGGCGGTGCGGTATCCCCGGGGCGGCCAGGGCCGCTATCAGGATGACGGCGGCGACGGAGCCTTTGCCTGCCTGCGGGAGGGCGATGACGCCGCGATCCTGACCTACGGCATTCTGGTGAACCAGGCCCTGGACGCGGCGGACCTGCTGGCCCAGAAGGGGATCCGGGCCCGGGTACTGAAGCTGAACCAGATCTGTCCCCTGGACAGCGCCGCCGTGAAGGAGGCCCTCTCCGGCACGGAGCGCCTGCTGGTGCTGGAGGACTGCATGGCCACCGGCTGCGTGGGTCAGCGGATCGCCGCCATTCTGGCCCAGGAGCGGGTGGAGCCCCGCTGCCTGACCCTGAAGAATCTGGGCGGCCGGTTTGCCCCCCAGGGTACGGTGGACCAGTTATACAAAGCCTTCGGTCTGGACGCCCGGAGCGTAGCCCACAGCGTGGAGGAGATGCTGCATGAGCAATAAGACGAGATTGGACGTGCTGCTGGTGGAGCAGGGGCATATGGAAAGCCGCCAGAAGGCCCAGGCCGTCATCATGGCTGGCAGCGTGTTTGTGGACGGTCAGCGGGTGGACAAGCCCGGCACGGCGGTGCCCAACACCGCACAGATCGAGGTGCGGGGACACACCCTGCCCTACGTCAGCCGGGGCGGCCTGAAGCTGGAAAAGGCCATGAAGACCTTTCCGCTGACCCTTACCGGCAAGGTCTGCGCCGATATCGGGGCCTCCACCGGGGGCTTCACCGACTGTATGCTGCAAAACGGCGCCCAGAAAGTCTATGCCGTGGACGTGGGCTATGGCCAGCTGGACTGGAAGCTCCGGGGGGACCCCCGGGTGGTGTGCATGGAGCGCACCAACGCCCGGTATCTCACCCATGAGCAGATCCCCCAGGAGCTGGACTTTGCCTCCGTGGACGTGTCCTTCATTTCGTTGGGCCTGATCCTTCCGGCTCTGGACGGGCTTCTGTCCCCGGAGGGGGAGGCTGTCTGCCTGGTGAAGCCTCAGTTTGAGGCGGGCCGGGAAAAGGTGGGCAAAAAGGGCGTGGTCCGGGACCCGGCCGTGCACCTGGAGGTGCTGGAGGCGTTTCTGCGCCATGCGAAGGAAAACCACTTTACAGTGCTCGGAATCACTTATTCCCCCATCCGGGGACCGGAGGGGAACATCGAATATCTGGGCTATCTTCGTCACGGGCAGGGAACCCCCGGCGACTTCTCTCTGCCGGAGATCGTGGAGGCGTCCCACAGCCAATTGAAGGACTGAGGTGAGCGGCATGAAACCAAAACGCGTGATACTTTGTCCCAATCCGTACCGGGACAGTGAGCTGAAAGTGTGTAGACAATCCCGGGATATGCTGGAAAGCCTGGGGATGCAGACCTCCGTTTGCCTGCCCTTCCAGCGGGAGGGGTACGGCGAGGAGCTGGGCCTGCCCATGCGCCCCTTACAGCAGGAGATCCGCCAGGCGGACCTGCTGATCGCCTTCGGCGGCGACGGCACCATCCTGCACCTGGCCCGTACCGTGGCGCTGCACAGCGTGCCGGTGCTGGGGGTGAACCTGGGGAGCCTTGGCTTCATGTCGGAGCTGGAGGTCAACGAGCTGGACCGGCTGCGGGACCTGGCCCAGGGCCGCTTCACCGTGGAATCCCGGATGATGCTGGACGTGTCGGTGCTGCGGGAGGGGCGGCAGGTGTATAACAACATCGCTCTGAACGACGCAGTGGTGTCCAAGGGCTCCATTGCCCGGGTGGTGCGGCTGGATATCTTCACGGAGGAGGGCCGCCTGACCAAGGTGGGCGGCGATGGCATCATCGTCTCCACCCCCACCGGCTCCACCGGCTATTCCATGGCCGCCGGAGGGCCTATCGTGGAGCCCACCGCAAAGAACCTGCTGCTGACGCCCATCTGCCCCCATTCCACCCGCTCGTCCTCCTATGTGCTTTCACCGGAGCATGTGATCACGGTGGAGGCGGCGGACGCCAACCGGAAATTCGTCTATCTTTCCGTGGACGGCGGCAAGGCGTTTTCCCTGAAAAACGGAGACCAGGTGCGGGTAAGCACCTCAAAATATACCACCAGGCTGGTGCGGCTCTCCAAAAAGAGCTTTTGCGAAATACTGGACAAAAAAATGGGAACGGAGGCTTCTAAAAAATGAAAAACGACCGCCAGAACCAGCTCCTCCAGATCATCAGCGAGGAGATCATCGAGACCCAGGAGCAGCTGCTGGAGCGGCTCCAGGCCAAGGGGATCAAGAGCACCCAGGCCACTATTTCCCGGGACATCAAGGAACTGCACCTGATCAAGGAGCCCGCCGGGCAGGGCCGGTACCGCTACGCCGTTTCCGCCCACCGCACCAAGCTGAACTTTGCCGACAAGCTGCGCACCATCTTCCGGGAGAGCGTCCTGACGGTGGACAACGCCCAGAATATCGTGGTCATCAAGACCCTGCCGGGCCTGGCCAACGCCGCCGGTTCCGCCGTGGACGGCATGGACGTGCCGTATCTGGTGGGGTCCCTGGCCGGCGACGACACGGCCCTGCTGATCATGCGGGACACGGAGAGCGCCCTGGACTTCACGGAAGAGATCAAGGAAATGCTGCGCTGACGCGGGACATGGCGCAGACATCGGAGGGATAGGCAGATGCTGCAATTGCTCCACATTGAGAATATCGCCATCATCGAGTGCGCGGACATCGAGTTCCGGCCCGGCTTCAACGCCCTGACCGGCGAGACCGGCGCCGGTAAGTCCATCGTCATCGACTCCATCAGCGCCGTGCTGGGCCAGCGGACCTCCCGGGACCTGATCCGTACCGGGGCCAATATGGCCTTTGTCAGCGCGTGCTTCACGGACATTCCGCCCCGGCTGGGGGAGGACCTGGGCATCACCTGGGAGGGGGAGCTGCTTTTGCAGCGGGAGATCCACGGCGACGGCAAGAACGTCTGCCGGGTCAACGGACGCCCCGTCACCGTTACCCAGCTCCGCACCCTGGGCAGCCGCCTGCTGAATATCCACGGCCAGCACGACGGCCAGCAGCTGCTAGACGAGGAGCAGCACCTGCTGTATCTGGACAGCTTTGGCCGGACGGAGCAGCTGTTGGCGGAGTATCGCGAAAAATACCAGGCCATGGCCGCCCTGCGGCGGCAGATGCAGGCCCTGGAAATGGACGAGGCGGAGAAGGCCCGGCGGGTGGATACCCTGACCTATCAGCTCCAGGAGCTGGAGCGGGCCAAGCTGCGCCCCGGCGAGGAGGAGGAGCTGCAAAGCCGCCGGACCCTGCTGCACAACGCGGAGAAGTTCATCTCCGCCGTGTCCGGGGCGGACTTCTGCCTCAACGGTGACGACGGCAGCGACGGTGCCGCCAACCTGGTGCGCCAGGCCCAGGGGGCCCTGGCCCCGGTGCGGGGTCTGGACCCGGAGCTGGGGGAGCTGTATGACCGGCTGGAGGCCGCCTACAGCGAGATTTACGACCTGGCGGACACCATCCGGGACAAGCGAGAGGATTTTGACTTCTCTCCCAAGGAGCTGGACCGGGTGGAGGGACGGCTGGACCAGCTGTACCGCCTGAAAAAGAAGTACGGCCCCACAGTGGAGGAGATGCTGGAGTACCAGGCCCGCTGCCGCCGGGAGCTGGACCAGATCCAGGACGCCGGAGACACCCTGCTGCACCTGGAAAAGCAGCTGAAGAAGGCAGAAAAGGCCGCTCGTCAGGCAGCTGAGGCCCTGTCCCAGGCCCGGCACGAGGCTGCTGGACGGCTGGAGGAGCAGATCCTCACGGAGCTGCGGCAGCTGGACATGGGCAAGATCCGCTTCGCCATCTGCTTTACGGAGCAGGCCCTGGCGGAAAACGGCATGGACCAGGTGCGGTTCCTGATGTCCGCCAACGTGGGCGAGGAGCTGCGCCCCATCCACAAGATTGCCTCCGGCGGCGAGCTGGCCCGCATCATGCTGGCCATGAAGAACGTCCTGTCGGAGCAGGATCAGGTGGGCACCATGGTGTTCGACGAGGTGGACACCGGCGTGTCCGGCCGGGCCGCCCAGAAGGTGGCCGAGAAAATGGCCCGCATCAGCCGCACCAAGCAGGTACTGTGCGTGACCCATCTGCCCCAGCTGGCCGCCATGGCCGACACCCACTTCTCCGTGGAAAAGGGGGAGCAGGGGGGACGTACCTTCACCCGGGTGGTGCAGCTGGACCGTGCCCGGCGCCAGCAGGAGCTGGCCCGTCTCACCGGCGGGGCCTCCATCTCCGCCACCATGCTGGAGGGGGCCGGGGAGCTGCTGGACCAGGCGGAAAAATTCAAGAAAACCTTGGCCTGACCCGTTGACAACCGGGGACGGACACGCTATAATGTGCCTAACTTCATATGCAACAGCGATGAAGGGAAGAAGTATCCGGCCAGTCTGCCTGCAAAGAGAACCCCCGTTTGGTGAAAGGGGGAGAGGCGGCGGCGGGAGAATACATCCCGGAGCAGCCTTCTGAACAGCTTTGGGCCTATTAGGAATGTGTCGGGTTCGCCCGTTACAGCGATAGGGTGTTGCTGCACCCGATGAGGCCGCACGCCGCGAGGCGTCGGCGAAGCTGAGGTGGTACCGCGATTTTTGTCGCCCTCTGTCAATCTGACAGGGGGCGTTTTTTTGCCCCCTGTACGCCCAAAATATCGGAAAGGAATCAGAACAACATGGGAATTTATGAAGAACTGGTGGCCCGGGGACTGATCGCCCAGGTCACCAACGAGGATGAGATCCGCGAGATGATCAACAACGGCAAGGCCACGTTCTATATCGGCTTTGACTGCACGGCGGACTCCCTGACGGCTGGACATTTCATGGCCCTGACCCTGATGAAGCGCCTGCAAATGGCGGGCAACAAGCCCATCGCCCTCATCGGCGGCGGCACCACCATGATCGGCGACCCCTCCGGCCGCACGGACATGCGCAAGATGCTCACCAAGGAGGACATCGACCACAACGCTGCCTGCTTCAAGCGCCAGATGGAGCGCTTCATCGACTTCGGCGAGGGCAAGGCCATCATGCTCAACAACGCCGACTGGCTGCTGAAGCTGAACTATGTGGACCTGCTGCGGGAGGTGGGCGCCTGCTTCTCCGTCAACAATATGCTGCGGGCCGAGTGCTATAAGCAGCGCATGGAGAAGGGCCTGAGCTTCCTGGAATTCAACTACATGATCATGCAGAGCTATGACTTTTACTACATGTTCCAGCACAACGGCTGCAACATGCAGTTCGGCGGCAACGACCAGTGGAGCAATATGCTGGGCGGCACGGAGCTGATCCGCCGGAAGCTGGGCAAGGACGCCCACGCCATGACCATCACTCTGCTGACGGACTCCCAGGGCAACAAGATGGGCAAGACCGCCGGCAACGCCGTGTGGCTGGACCCCAACAAGACCAGCCCCTTCGAGTTCTATCAGTACTGGCGCAACGTGGGCGATGCGGACGTGCTCAAGTGCATCCGGATGCTGACCTTCCTGCCTCTGGAGCAGATCGACGAGATGGCCGACTGGGAGGGGGCAAAGCTCAACGAGGCCAAGGACATCCTGGCCTATGAGCTGACCAAGCTGGTCCACGGCCAGGACGAGGCCGAGAAGGCCCGCCAGGCGGCCCGGGCTCTGTTCGGCGGCGGCGCCAATGCCCAGGATATGCCCACCACTGAGCTTACCGGCGACGACCTGGGCAGCGGCGAGATCAACGTGCTGAACCTGCTGGTCCGGTGCGGCCTGTGCGCCAGCAAGGGCGAGGCCCGGCGGCTGGTGCAGCAGGGCGGCGTTACCGTGGGGGACAAGAAGGTGGATTCCATCGACGCATCCTTCGGCTGCCAGGAGTTCACCGGCGACGGCCTGATCATCCGCAAGGGTAAAAAGGTGTTCCACCGGGCCGTGCTGATCTGAGGATAGTCATCAGAAACAAGCTATCGCCAGGTGCGTCCAATACGAACGATATATGGGATCATCCCTGCATGTTATAAGCCAAAAAGGGTGCGGACGGCGATGTCCGCACCCTTTTTGTATCTTTCACATCCAGGCGTATGCCGCCCCTACGGGCAGCAGGAGAAGCAGCAGCGACAGCAGCAGGGCCGGAACCATGGCGCACCGGCGGGAGAGGAGCATCACCGCGGTGGCAGACGCCGCCAGCAGGAGAAGCCGGGACGCCAGCAGAAGCAGCACCACGCCGCCCACCGTCCAGCCGTCCGACAGGATGGACAGGCACTGCACGCTGTTGGCCTGAGCGGCCATGTTCAGCTGGCCGTAGGCTCCCTGCACCGTCAAAAGTCCCGGCAGCCACAGGACGAGGGTCAGCAGCAGGACATAGCCCCCCGCGATGGCGCATTTCCACCGCACCACGCTCCTTCGGCGGGGGCTGGCCGTCAGCAGGGCGTCCACGCCGCTCTCCCGCTCCCCGGCGAAGCTGCCGAACAGCAGCAGGGCAACGGCCAAAAACGCGCTGCCCAGCTCCAAAACATCCTGACGCAGGGCATCCGCACCCAACAGCCGCTGATAGCCGGTCTGATACAGGTACACCTGCCCCGGCCGCAGGGCGCGGTACTGGTTCTGCGCCATGTGGAAGGCGTCCTCCGCGTGGAGCTGATTCCGTATGGGCTCCGCCTCCCGGTCAAAGGTCACAGAGTCGGGATACCGCCGCCCCAGCTCCAGAAGCTGCTCGTTCAGCTCGTCAAACCGTGCCTGCTCCGACGCCAGGTAGGCGTCCTTTTTCTGGCTGGGCGTGCCTGACAAAAACTCGGAATAGTTCCGATAATACACCTCAAATTCACTGCGCTCCGGGGTGAATCGACCGTACAGCAGGGCGATGACGGCAAAAAATGCTAAAAGGATCCACAGCCCGCACCGGGAGATCAGCGCCTTGTACAGTTCGTGTCCCGCCAGGCAGGTGTGCCGGGGCCGGGGGAGGGGCCGGGCGGCGGGGAGCCGGATGGCCGCGCCGCCGGGGGTTTGGGCGTACAGCGCCGCGCCGCCTATTCCGGCGATCACGGCGAGAGCCGCCAGGAATATCGCGCCAAGCAGCACCCGATCCGAGGGACTGCCCAGCAGGTTCAGATACACCGCCTCCCGGCACAGGGCTTGCCCGTCCGCCAACTGCCACAGGCTGAGATTCCGCAGCCACAGCTGCGTGCTGCCCGCCATGAGGGCGGCTATGCCCCCGCAGACCGCCGCGCAGCCAACCGCCGCAGCGGCATTGGCCGCCCGGTCGCACAGCAGGAAGATCAGCGCCGTGCAGCACAGCAGCCACAGGTATTTCAGCCCCGCCGCCAGAGCCAGCAGCCCGCCCACCGTCATTCGGTAGGGGCAGGCGGCAAAGCCGTACAGGCTCTGCACCGGGGCGTCCAGTTCCGCAAAGCCGTACAGAAGCCCCGCTATAAGGGCGTTGATGCCATAGAGCAGCACGAAGCCTACCGTGGAGAGAGTCGCGGCGGCGGCCAGCTTTCGCCCGTAGACCCGTGACCGCCCGAATCGGGTGGGGCGGGTCAGGTTCACAAGCCCCGCCGCCCGCTCATGGGTCAGCAGGGTCAGCCCCGCCGCCAGGGGAAACAGCAGCGCCAGGGCGTCCGTCAGATGAAAGGACAGCAGCACCTCCGCACCGCCCAGAAACGCCGCCCGGGGGGTCACGTCCGCCAGGGACTCATAGACCGCCGCGCCCCGCTCCAGGGAGCGGGCGGTAAAGCCGTCAAACAGGCCCATCCGCAGCTTCAGCCGGGATTCCGCCGCTAAGCCCGCCCGGAAGGAGGGATATTCCTCCGCCTGCCGCACCCGCGCCAGGGCCGCGTCCGCGGCGTACAGCTCGCGGCGCAGGGCGTCGTATTCGCTGCGCGTGCCGGTGTATGCGGCCTGCTCCAGCTCCTGCCACAGGCGCTCCTCATATCCCGGCAGGTCCTTCTGGGCCATGGCCTGACGCAGAGCGGACACGGTATAGCCGTCTGCGTCTCCGGCGGCGTGGAGGGCGAACAGCACCCCATTGCAGAGCACCGCCAGAAGCAGCAGCAGGCACAGCCGCCCGCTGCCGCCGATCTTCCGCAGCTCCCAGGTCATAGCGCCGCCCCCTCCCCGAAGTGGAACAGATACACATCCTCCAGGTCGGGCCGGGCCGGGGCGCAGGGAAGGGGCGGCCTTGCCTCGCTGAGCAGCCGCACTAAAATGCCCTCCTGCTGCCGGGACACGCCGCACACCGTGCCGTACTGCGCCATGTCGGGGAGCTGCGCCTCCGCTGCGGTCAGCTCCCATACCCGGCCCTCCAGCTCCTGCTCCAGGGCGTGGGGGGAGCCCCGGCGGATAATAAGGCCCTGGTTCATCAGAATCAGCTCCCGGGCGATGAACTCCACGTCCTGCACCACATGGGTACACAGCAGCACGATCTTCTCCCCGGCGATTTCGCCGATGAGATTCCGCACCGCCACCCGCTGGCGGGGATCCAGTCCCGCCGTGGGCTCGTCCAGCACCAGAATATCTGGGTCGTGGAGCAGGGCCTGGGCCAAAAGCAGCCGCTGCTTCATGCCCCCGGACCAGCCACGGATGGGGCGGCCTGCCGCCTCCGTGAGGTCCAGCCGCGCCAGGGCCCAGTCCATGCGCCCTTTGGCGTCCTCCCGGCTCATGCCCTGAAGGGACGCCATGTAATAGAGAAATTGCTCCCCGGTGAAGCCGGGATATAACGCCTGCTGCTGGGGGCAGTAGCCCAGCCGGCGGCGAAAAGCCTCGCCCATGGAGACGGTGTCCTGCCCGTCCAGGGTGACGCGGCCCCGGGTGGGCCGGAGATTCCCGGTGAGGATGTTCATGAGGGTGCTTTTGCCTGCGCCGTTGGGGCCTAACAGGCCGTATATCCCCGGCGTCAGGGTCAGGTCAATGCCCCGCAGGGCCTCCTTTGCACCGTATCGCTTGGCGACATCGTGAAATTGCAGCTCCATATCCGTCACCCCACATCCACGGCGTTTTCAAAGCGTACGGCGTAGAAATCTTCTTTGGAGATGACGCATCGGCCATTGTCGCCCAACGCCCGGAAGAAGGAGCCACCCTCCTGGAAGGGGCTCATGGCTATGCCGTGCTCGTCGGTGGCGCCCACCAGCTCCACGGGCTTACCGTCCTGCAGATCGGCCACCCAGAACCGATAGCCCGCTTCTGTCTCGGTGATGATAAATGCCTTGCTGTCCATGACCCAGTAGTGGATGATGTCCTCCATGGTCAGCAGGGTGCGGCTCTCGCCGCTCTCCAGGTTCAGAAGGCGCAGCTGGTCCCCGCACTGGTAGATATGCTCCATGCCGTAGACCTGCGCGGGGTCGGCGGTCATGATATAGCCGTCCTTGTTATGATCGGCCACAACGGTATAGTCCCCGCTCTCCATATCCCACAGCAGAAGCCGCCGCTGGATGTTTTGGTGGAGATACCGCCCGTAGGAGGCGTCCTCCCCGTACTGGGCCGTGAAATCCTCCGCACTCAGCAGGGACTGCTCCTCCGGCGTTTCCACCACGGCGCCCCAGCGGGCGGAAAAGCCCATCAGTGTCCCGGGGACAGACAGCTCCCGATAGCTGCCGGCGGCAAGGTCGTATAGCAGGGAGCTGCCCTCGGTTCGGCTCTCGACCCGCCCGTCCGCCTGCTGCTCCGTGATGCGGCATTCCAGATGCAGGGTGGCCTTGCCGCAGGAGAAACGCCCCAGGGTGGCGGTGTAGAAATGGTCGTCGGTGTTGTCCCACTGCTCCAGGACGGTGACTTTCCCGCCGGACAGCTCCTTGCGCACCAGCTGCGCGCCGCTGCCCGCGTTATCGAGGGTGGCGTAGAGCACCCCGTCCAAAACGGCGAAGCTGTTGACGTTCCCCACCCACGCCTGGCAGCTGGCGTCCCCGTGGGAGCAGCCCGGCTGGGCGCACAGGGTCATGGTCTGGCCGGAGGCATAGTCGTAGTAGCTCACCGCCCCGGCGGCGCAAATATACCAGCCGTTGTCGTCGGTGAACACCGCGCCCGTTCCGGCGGCGTCCCGGTTGTCCTTGGGCAGGGCGTGCCCTTGGGCGACGGGGGTCGGCTCCGGGTCCCCGGAGGGATTCCCGGCGGGGCCTTCAGGCCCGGAGCAGGCGGTCAGCAGCAGGAGCAGCGCAAGAAGGCATGGTACGAAGCGTTTCATTGGATAGTCCCTCCCCGATAGAATCGTAAATTTTGCCCGCCTATCACACTATATATGCAGTAGGCGGGCGGCTTTTGTTACAAATCAACAGGATAGCTACAAGCCGGATTGTAGCATATTGTGCAAAATATGTCAATATTCTTGAAAATATTTTCTAAAAAAAGGTATTGCGGGCAGACGCTGCGGCCGCGATAGACAAAGCCCCCGGAAAGCAGGGCTTTCCGGGGGGATTTCCGCCTATTGATCGTATGGCGAGGGTTCCTCGATGATGCTGGTTTCGCTCCAGCCGTTGTAGGCCTGGTGATAGTCATACAGGCTGACGCAGAGGGCCGCCACCCACAGCAGCAGCGCCGCCAGCACCGCCGCGATCAGGATCGTCAGCACCTGACGCCGCCGCCGCAGGGCGGCCAGCAGCTCCTGGGTGCTCATGGCGTCCACATACGCCGCAGCCACCTGCTGGGGCGTCCCGAACCGGGCTTCCAGGTCTGCGTTCCGGGTTTCGGCGCAGTAGGCCTCCGCCTCGCTGCGCAGCGCCGTCAGCAGCTGTTTTTTGTGTTTTCCGGCACAGGGCAGATAGCTGCCGACGGCCCGGACGTATCGGTTGACTTGCCGCTGTCTTTCCCGCATGGCGGCGCCTCCTCTCGAATGATGGCCGTCACGCCGGTCATCATGGATTCATATTCCCGGATCATTTCCTCCAGCCGGGCTTCTCCGGCGGGCTCCAGGTGGTAGTATACGCGGGTCATTCGCTTGCCCACCAGCACCCGGTGGTCGGAGATCAGTCCCTGCTCCTGCAGCCGGTACAGCACCGGGTACAGGGAGCCCTCCTGGGTTTTCAGCCGTCCGCCGCTGCGCCGTTCCGTCTCCTGCACCAGCTGGTAGCCGTACATATCTTCCCTTCGCAGCAGCGACAGCAGGATCAGCGCCATGACGCCGCGCTGGAATACATTGGGTCCCGAATCGCGTGACATACCGCCGCCTCCTTTGCCAAAGTTCTCCTTCTTTTATACCATCCGTTCCGAAAAAATGCAACATTTTCCTGTTTGAAATGTGCGGCTTGAATGCTGAAGGCCCGTACCGGCGGGTATTGGCCGGTACGGGCCGTTGATCGTTATGAAGGCTTATCCGGTGATTTTCCGGCTGCTCAGCATGTACCCCAGCGCACCCAGGAGCAGCAGCCCGCCGCACAGGGCAAAGCACCAGCCGATCCCCAGGGCGGCCAGCAGGGAGGAGGCAAAGAGGGACGCGATCTCCGGTAGCTCCCGCCAGTACCGTGGCAGCCAGCAGTCCGGTCAGTCCGAAGTACCGGTACAGCAGGGCATAGGCCGCCGTGCTCAGCAGGAAGCCTGCCGTGCCGAAATTGGCGGCATGGGCAGCCTTGGGCAGATAGTCCGATTCGCCGTACAGAGCGTACAGATAGGCGCTGGCCGTTCCGGAGGACAGACAGGCGGAGATCCCCTCCACCACGGCCTCTGCCACGAAAAGCGGCAGAGACCGCAGCAGAAACGCCGCCAGCAGCAGCCCTCTGGCCGCCAACAGCAGCAGCTGCGCCAGGATCAGGGAGCGGCGATAGCCCATGCGGTCCGTCAGGTGCCCGGTGGGCAGCTCCCCCAGGGCGATGATGCCGGACAGCAGGGCCTGCAGCAGGAAGAACTGCGTTTCGCTGATCCCGGCCTGGGTCCGCACCAGCAGGGCCACCGGCGCAAAGAATACCAGCCCGCCGCACAGACTCATGCCGTCATAGGCGTCCATTTTCCGGAGGCCATTCGGTGCCTTTCCGGCGCCCCTTCATTTCCCGGCGGCACCCCGTTTTTTCACAAAAAGCACCACGGCGGCGATCAATGCCAGCCCCGCGGCGAGCAGCAAAAGCTTCTTATTCATTGTATATCTCCTTAAATAGTGTGTGTTTTCGTATTCTTTCACTGGGAGGCCTGATACCTTCGCACTCCCAAAACCGGATTCTACATGATCACTTCTCCTGTTATATTGATTTTGTGCATCGTTCCGGATGCCTAACTAATATTCATTAGCTTTACTATAATCCGCTGGCTGCGTCTTGTCAAGAGGGCCGCGCACTTTTTTGCCGATTCTCTCCCAAAAACCGGGGGAGTTGAAATACTCTGCCGGATTTGCTATAATAGGCCCCGTGAAATAAGAAGCATCCGGCAAAACGGATGTCTGTCTGTTTAAGGAGAAGCTATGTTCAAAGTAATTAAAAAAGAGGGCCGGGCCCGGCGGGGCGAGTTCCGCTGCGCCCACGGCGGCACGGTGCAGACGCCGGTATTCATGAACGTGGGCACCCAGGCCGCCATCAAGGGCGGCGTGGACGCCTTCGACCTCCACGACCTGGGCTGCCAGATCGAGCTGTCCAACACCTATCACCTACATCTGCGCCCCGGCGACGACGTGGTGCGGCAGATGGGCGGCCTGCACCGGTTCATGAACTGGGACGGTCCCATCCTCACGGACTCCGGCGGCTTCCAGGTGTTCTCCCTGGCCAGCCTGCGGAAGATCACCGAGGAGGGCGTCACCTTTGCCAGCCATCTGGACGGCCACCGCATCTTCATGGGGCCGGAGGAGAGTATGCGCATCCAGTCCAACCTTGGCTCCGATATCGCCATGGCCTTTGACGAGTGCGTGGAAAACCCGGCGCAGTACGACTATGCCAAGGCCAGCTGTGAGCGCACCCTGCGGTGGCTGCAGCGGTGCAAGGCGGAGCATGACCGGCTCAACGCCCTGCCGGACGCCGTGAACCCCCATCAGATGCTGTTCGGCATCAACCAGGGGGCCACCTATGAGGACCTGCGGATCTGGCACATGCAGCAGATCGCCAAAATCGACTGCGACGGCTTCGCCATCGGCGGCCTGGCGGTGGGGGAGCCCACCGAGGTCATGTACCGCATCATCGAGGCGGTGGAGCCCTATATGCCCGCCCACAAGCCCCGGTATCTCATGGGCGTGGGCACGCCCAGCAACATCATCGAGGGAGTGGCCCGGGGCGTGGACTTCTTCGACTGCGTCATGCCCGCCCGCAACGCCCGCCACGGCAAGCTGTTTACCTGGCAGGGGGCCATGAACATCAAAAACGCCAAGTACAAGATGGACGACCGGCCCATCGACCCGGAGTGCGACTGCCCGGTGTGCCGCCGGTTCAGCCGGGCCTATGTCCGCCACCTGTTTGCGGCGGAGGAGATCCTGGCCCTGCGCCTGGCGGTGATGCACAATCTGTATTTTTACAACAAGCTGGCCCAGCGCATCCGCGACAGCCTGGACGCCGGATGTTTTGAGGACTTCCGCCGGGAGTACAGCGAGAAGCTCAGCCGCCGTATCTGACGGCTTCAGCTTGTCAAAAAAGTCTTTTTGACAAGCTGTGTGCGGTTTTTCAGAACTTTAGAAAGTTCTGAAAAACCTGTGATTGCAAACGAAAGACACCCCTGATGGGTTTCTTTCGTAACTATCTTCCTTTCCGATGGCGGAAGTTTTTCGGGTTTTTCGACAGTCTTGGCTTTTCCGCGGTTTTCTGAAAAAACTTGACTGTCCCCCTTGCCAAACAGGGAGGAGTTATTGTATAATAACACTATATTCGTGAAAAAGGAGTTTTTGTCCCATGATTGAATTTGCCTATGCCGCCACCACGTCCGGCAATAATCCCGCTGCTGGCGGCGGTATGTCTTCTATCGTGCTGATCGTCCTGATGGTGGCCATTTTCTACTTCATGCTGATCCGTCCCGAGAGCAAGCGGAAAAAGCAGGCCGAGGAAATGCGCAGCTCCCTGCAAAAGGGCGACTGGCTGACCACCATCGGCGGCGTGTATGGCCGCATCGTGGCCATCACCGACCGCACCGTGGTCATTGAGACCAGCGAGGACCGGGTCCGCATCGAGTTCCTGAAGTCCGCCATCGGCTCCGTGGGTACCCTGGATGAGCAGGCCGCCGCCGCGCAGCGGGGCAGCCGCAAGGCCAAGAAGAGCGCCGAGGCCGAGAAGCCTGTCGAGGCTCCCGTGGAAGCTCCCGCCGAGGAGACCCCCGCCGAGACCGAGAAGACCGAGGACCAGGAGTAATTTTCCTTCATAAAAAAACCTCCCCTGCATACGCTTAGAAAAAAGCGGCAAGGGGAGGTCTTTTTATGTCTGCACTGGGGGCTGTTCTGGGAAAGCGGACCTGGCTGGGGGCGGGCGCTATCCTGCTGGCGGCGGCCGGGGGCTGCGCCCTGGGGGCGCTGCTGGTGGTGAAGGGCGTCCTGCCGGAGGGCGGCGCTTTGGCCTGGGGCTGCGGCTGCTGGGCGTTAGCTGCCTTTGCCGGAGGGCGGGTGGCCGTCCGGGGCAGGGGAGAGGGGACGCTGACGGCGGCTCTGGCTGCCGGTGCGGCGGCGTACCTGCTGGCGTGGCTGGTGGGTGCGGCCATAGGCGGCCCGACCTTCCGCACCGGAGGGCTGTACCTGACAGCCGCCATCTTTGGCGGCGCCGGAGCGGCGGGCCTGCTGGGGAGCAGACCCCGAAAAAAGCGCCGGGACGCCAGACCGCTGATCCGAAAGCCTGTCCGGCGGAAATAGGCCCGCCGGAGCGGCGTGGTGAAAATCACGAAAATGCCGCCGCAGCAAAAATTTCCTTGACAGGGGACTATACGAATCGTAATCACGCGTGCAGGCAAGATGTGGGGCCAAAGCCGGACCGTCCGGCCCCATATCTTGCTTTTTTCGACCCGAAAAGAGACGACCTGATCCCACGGTTTACAAGGTTAACATAACACAGTTTACATAACAATTTAACATAACTCACAAATTTGCCGCCACCGCCGAAATAATCCTTGCACCGGCGGCCGTTTTGGCCTATATTAAAGGACGTCCCTTTTGTTTGGCTTATGGCTTCTATTTGTTCCGCTTGTCTCATAGGATCAGATGAGGTGAGTGTGCAAATGAAGCTGTTTCCCGTAAGGACCCAAGCCCTGCGGCTTCCGGCGCTGGTACTGGTGTGCCTGCTGTTGGTGCTGGGGGCAGTGCTGGGCTTTGCCGTCTGCCGGGCCGTGCCCCAGCAGGACCGGCAGGAGCTCAGCGACTATCTGCATCAATATGCCCAGGCCACGGCGGACGGCCGGGGGCCTTCGGCCTCGGCCCTCAGCGTGGCCGCCGCCTATTTCCGCTATCCGCTGGCAGCGGCGCTGCTGGGGCTGACGGCGGCGGGACTGGTGCTGCTGCCGGTTCTGTCGGTGGCCCAGGGCTTTTTTCTGTCGTTTTCCGTCGGCTGCTTTGCCCGGGCTCTGGGCCGGGGCGGCGTATACCTGGCCCTGGCGGCCTTCGGGCCCCGATGTCTGTTTGTTCTGCCCTGCACCCTGCTTCTGACGGTGCAGGGTTTATCCGCCGCCGCCCGCCGCCGGGACGGCCAGAAGGTCCGCCTGACGGAGGGGGCCTACTGGCGCCGGGTGGGGCTGTGCGGCCTGATTCTGCTGATAGGGGCCGCTCTGGAGCTGACCTTCGGCCCCCGGCTGCTGCAATGGGTCATCGCCCGCACACTGTAGAAAGAGAGGAGGAGACGTGTATGCCCGACTATATCGCCCTGTACCGCGCTTATCTGGAGCAGGAGAAGCACGCCTCCCCCAACACCGTCAGCTCCTACGTCCGGGACCTGACCCAGTTCCGGGCCTGGCTGCCCCAGGGCAGCGACCTGCGCCGGGTCAAGCCCGCCGCCGTGGAGGAGTATCTGGCCCACCTGACGGACCAGGGCCGCTCTGTGGCCACCGTCACCCGCAGCGCCGCCTCCATCAAGTCCTTTTACCATTACCTGGTGCTCTCCGGAGCCATGAAGGCCAGCCCCGCCAAGGGCGTGGCCGCCGCCAAGGTGGAGCGCAAATGCCCGGAGATCCTGACGGGCCGGGAGGTGGAGCTGTTTCTGGAGCAGCCCAAGTGCGTGGACGAGAAGGGCTATCGGGACCACGCCATGCTGGAGCTGATGTATGCCACCGGCGTCCGGGTGTCGGAGCTCATCGCCCTGAACGTGGAGGACGTGAATCTTCCGGCGGCGTTCCTGCGCTGCGGCGACGAAAAGCGGGAGCGCATCATTCCTCTGTACCCCCGGGCGGTGAAGGCCCTGCGGGACTATATCCAGGTCATCCGTCCCCGCCTGACGGGCCAGGAGGAGACGGCGCTGTTTGTCAACATGAACGGCCAGCGCATGACCCGCCAGGGCTTCTGGAAGCTGGTGAAGCACTATCAGGCCAAGGCCGAGATCACCAAGGACATCACGCCCCATACCCTGCGCCACTCCTTTGCGGTGCATCTGCTGGAAAACGGGGCGGACCTGCGCTCCATTCAGGAGATGCTGGGCCACGCGGACATCTCCTCCACACAGATCTACGCCCACATCATCAAGCAGCGCCTGCAGGACGTGTACCGCAAGGCGCACCCCCTGGCCTGATAGGATTGAACCACAGCGCAGCAAAAAACTGCTGCGCTGTGTTGCATTTCACCCGAACATTTGTTATAATAAGATGATATCTTGGTGGAGGAGCAGCCATGCGCATTTTAGGGATCGACCCCGGCGTGGCCACCGTGGGCTTCGGCGTGATCGAGGCCCAGGCAGGCCGCCAGCAAATGATACAATACGGGGCCATCACCACCCCGGCCGGTCAGCCGCTGGCCGCCCGGCTGGTGCAGATCGCCCAGGACATGGAGACCCTTATCACCCAGTTTCAGCCCGATGAAATGTCCATCGAGGAGCTGTTTTTCAGCAAGAACATCACCACCGGCATCGCCGTGGCCCATGCCCGGGGCGTCATTCTGTACACCGCTGAGCGCCTGCACCTGCCGGTGTATGAATACACCCCCATGCAGATCAAGCAGGCGGTAGTGGGCTATGGCCTGGCCGACAAGCACCAGGTCATGGACATGACCCGCCGGCTTCTGAAGCTCAAGTCCATCCCCCGGCCCGACGACGCCGCCGACGCCCTGGCCATCGCCATGTGCCACGCCCGCAGCGCCACCAGCCTGCTGCGGCGGAAGGACCCGGATGTAAAGGAGACCGTCTGATTTGTTTTACTATGTAAACGGCGTGGTGGCCGAAACCGGCCCCAACCTGGCCGTTATCGACTGCGGCGGCGTGGGATACGCCTGTGCCACCACCAACTATACCCTGTCCCAGCTGAAAAAGGGGGAGCGGGCCAAGCTGTATACCCATCTCCACGTCCGGGAGGACATTTTCGAGCTGTACGGCTTTTCCTCCCAGGCGGAACTCAATAGCTTCAGGATGCTCATCGGCGTCTCCGGCGTAGGCCCCAAGGCGGCCCTGTCCGTTCTGTCCGCCACCACGCCCCAGAATCTGGCCCTGTCCATCGTCACCGGCGACGAGAAGGCGCTGACCGCCGCCCCGGGCATCGGGAAAAAGATCGCCCAGCGCATCATCCTGGAGCTGAAGGACAAGCTGGCCAAGGAGCAGAGCAGCTTCTCCGCCCAGGGCGGGGGAGCGGTACCCGTATCCCTGCCTGGCGACAAGGGCGGCGAGGCGGCGGCGGCTCTGGCGGTGCTGGGCTACGGGTCCCAGGAGATCGGCCTGGCCCTGAAGGGCATCGACATGGACGCCCTGCCCCTGGAGGAGATCATCCGCCAGGCGCTGAAGAAAATGGTACGGTAAGGAGGCAGGCCCATGAGCATCGACTTCGGAACGGATATTTACGAGGAGCCCATTGTTTCCAAGAGCTTCCTGCCGGAGGACAGCGGCGAGCTGTCCCTGCGCCCCCACACCCTGCGGGAGTATATCGGCCAGCAGAAGGCCAAGGAGAATCTGTCCGTTTTCATCGAGGCGGCCCGCCGCCGGACGGAGCCTCTGGACCATGTGCTGCTCCACGGCCCCCCGGGCCTTGGCAAAACCACCCTGGCCGGCATCATTGCCGCCGAGATGGGGGTGAACATCCGCATCACCTCCGGCCCCGCCATTGAAAAGCCCGGCGACCTGGCGGCGCTGCTGACCAACCTCAGCGAAAACGACATTCTGTTTGTGGACGAGATCCACCGTCTGAACCGCTCCGTGGAGGAGATCCTGTACCCCGCCATGGAGGACTACGCCATCGACATCATCATCGGCAAGGGCCCCTCCGCCAATTCCATCCGGCTGGACCTGCCGAAGTTTACCCTCATCGGAGCCACCACCCGGGCCGGGCAGCTGTCCGCTCCTCTGCGGGACCGCTTCGGCGTCACCCTGCGGCTGGAGCTGTATACCCCGGAGGAGCTGGCCCTGATCGTCACCCGCAGCGCCGGGATCCTGAACGTCCCCATCCAGCCGGAGGGGGCCATGGAGATCGCCCGCCGCTCCCGGGGCACCCCCCGCATCGCCAACCGTATGCTGCGCCGGGTCCGGGACTTTGCCCAGGTCAAGGGCGACGGCACCATTACCCGGGAAATGGCGGACCACGCCCTTCAGGCTCTGGAGATCGACTATCTGGGCCTGGACCCGGTGGACCGCCGGATGCTCCGGGCCATCATCGAGAATTACGGCGGCGGCCCCGTGGGCCTGGATACCCTGGCCGCCACCATCGGCGAGGAGTCCGTGACCCTGGAGGACGTGTACGAGCCGTATCTGATGCAGCTGGGCTTCCTGACCCGGACCCCCCGGGGCCGCTGCGTTACCCGTAAGGCATACGAGCACCTGCACATGGACTTTATGGGCCAGGAACAGCTGGAAATCTAACGAATAGGAGAATCGGAATATGGGAAAACTCTTTGGCACCGACGGCATCCGCGGCATAGCGGGGCAGACCCTGACGGCGGAGCTGGCATTTCATGTGGGACAGGCGGTGGCCGCCGTCCTGACGGAGGAAAAGGGCAGCCGCCCCCTCATCACCATCGGCAAGGACACCCGCATTTCCTCCGATATGCTGGAGGCGGCCCTGATGGCCGGTATCTGCTCCGTAGGCGGCGACGTGATGCCCCTGGGCACCATCCCCACCCCGGCGGTGGCCTTTCTGACGGTGCAGCAGCAGGCGGACGCCGGTATTGTCATCTCCGCTTCCCACAACCCCTATGCCTACAACGGCATCAAGGTCTTCAACGCCCAGGGCTACAAGCTCTCCGATGAGATGGAGGGGCGTGTGGAAGACCTGATCCTGAACCATGCGGAGCTTCCGGCCGCCGTGGACGGCGCCGTGGGCCGCCGCCACCACGGTATGCACGCCCTGCACAGCGCCTATATCCGGCACCTGCTGGGCAGCATCGACTGCGACCTGACCGGCCTGCGGGTGCTGGTGGACTGCGCCAACGGCGCGGCCAGCGCCACTGCGCCGGACCTGTTCCGGGCGCTTCCGCTTCAGGCGGACTTCATCCACACGGAGCCTGACGGCGTCAACATCAACAACGGCTGCGGCTCCACCCATCTGGAGTCCCTGGCCCGGGGCGTCGTTTCCGGCGGGTATGATCTGGGCATCGCCTTCGACGGCGACGCCGACCGCTGCCTGCTGGTGGACGAGCAGGGGAATACCATCGACGGCGACAAGGTCATGGCCGTCTGCGCCTCCGAGCTCAAGCGCCAGGGGAAGCTCTCCGGCAACACCGTGGTGGCCACCGTCATGTCCAACCTTGGCCTGCATGAGTACTGCCGGGAAAACGGCCTGGACCTGGTGTGCACCGCCGTAGGCGACCGCCATGTGCTGGAGCGGATGCTGGCCGACGGCTTCGCCATCGGCGGCGAGCAGTCGGGCCACACCATCTTCCGGGAGTATGCCACCACCGGCGACGGCGAGCTGACGGCCCTGCAATTTTTGCAGACCCTCCGCCGCAGCGGTGTCCCCGCCTCCCAGCTGGCCGCCCGCTGCCCCCAGTATCCCCAGGAGCTCATCAACGTGGAGGTCCCCCACACTCCCGGAGTCAAGGAGCGCATCATGGCCGATGAATCCCTGCGGCAGGAGACCCGCCGCTGGGAGGAAAAGCTGGGCGGCCAGGGCCGCATTCTCATCCGTCCCTCCGGCACCGAGGCCCTGATCCGGGTGATGGTGGAGGCGAAAACCACGGAAATTGCCCATCAGGTGGCCTCCGTTTTGGCTGATTTCATAAAAAAACTGTGATTTTCATCACAGGATACACAAATTTCCCAAGAAGGCTTGACAAATTATTTAGTGAAAAGGTATAATGTCTATGGTTTTGGATACTGGACTTCGCTATGACCAATTAGAAAACCTGTCCGACGAGGAACTTTGTTCCTTGAGTCGTGCAGGGCAGCGTCAGGCGGAGGACGTTTTAGCCACCCGGTATCATTGGCTGGTCCGTTCCTGCGCCCGCCCGTATTTTCTCATCGGCGGCGACAGCGAGGACCTGATGCAGGAGGGGATGTTCGGCCTGATCAAGGCCATGCGGGAGTTTGATCCCCAGCGCTCCTCACTGTTCCGGCCCTTCGCCGGGCTCTGCATCCATCAGCAGGTGTGTTCCGCGCTCCGGCGGGATGCCAGCCAGAAGAACGCACCGCTTAACCAATCCGTCCCCTTGAATCCCTCGCTTCTGAACGCAAATTCCGTCTTCGCGCAGGTCGATCCCGAGCGTTTGCTGATCGACAGAGAAAAGGCTGCCAGTCTGCTGGAGAATACCCGCAAACAGTTGTCCGCTTTCGAGGAAAAGATTTTAGGGTTATTTTTGGACGGTCTTGCTTATGGCGAGATCGCGGAAAACGTTGGCAAGCCCATCAAATCGGTGGACAACGCCGTGCAGCGGATTCGCCGCAAAGTGGCGCGGCAGCTTTCATCCGGCGATATCAGCAACAGCTGAACGCAATATATTTCATCTCAAAGAGAGGGTAAAATCATGTACGAAGACAAGACTTTGGTTTGCAAGGAGTGCGGCAAGGAGTTCGTGTTCACCGCCGGTGAGCAGGAGTTCTATGCTGAGCGTGGCTTCCAGAACGAGCCCCAGCGCTGCAAGGCCTGCCGCGACGCTCGCAAGAACGCCGCCCGCGGCCCCCGGGAGTTCTTCACCGCCACCTGCGCTGCCTGCGGCGGCGAGGCCCGCGTGCCCTTCGAGCCCAAGAGCGACCGTCCTGTTTATTGCAGCGACTGCTTCGCCAAGATGCGCGAGAACGGCTAATCGCTGATTCAGTAGATTGCAAAAGCGGCTGTCCACCTCGGTGGACAGCCGCTTTTTACTTCAAGTCGGGTATCAGCCCTCCCGCACATAGTCATAGGCTGTGCGCAGGGTGCCGCTGGAGGCGTAGATATTCCCGCATTTCCGGAAGCCGTAGCCCTCAATGGCGGCCTGCATGGCGCGGTTATCCGCGTGGGTGTCTACCCGCACATAGTCGGAAAGCCCGGTGCAAAAGTCGAAACAGGCCCGGGACACCCCGCGGACTGTACCGTTTGAGGCCAGGCGGTGGATGGTGCCGTAGGGCCGGTCCGCGTGCCACCGTCCGTTCAGCAGCACCTGATAGGTGGGTTCGTCGCCGATGATGAAGGAAAAGGTCCCCACAACGGTTCCGTTCTCCGTGAGCACATAGCTGTCGCCCCGGGCAATGTCCGGCAGCAGCTCGGGAAGCCCCGGATAATCGCCGCCCCACTGGGTGGGGTTGCCGTGGGCGGCCATGTACGCCTTGGCGGCCCGGAAGATCTCCAGAATGGCGGGGACGTCATCGGTCGTGCTCTTTCGGATCTCCATGGCGTTATTGCTCCGTGCTCTTGTTGGCGAAAATGACGCCCAGGGTGATCAGCACCGCCCCCAGGATGCTCATCCAGCTGATCTTCTCGTCCAGCAGCAGCCAGCCCACCAACACGGTGACAAAGGGGGAGGCATACAGGTAGTTGTTGGTGACCACCACGCCCAGGCGCTTGAAGGCGATGTTCCAGATGGCGAAGCACACGGCGTTGCCGAATACGCCCAGAAACAGCCAGGAGATCAGGATATTGGGCTGGGTGAACAGGGGCGTCAGACTGGGCAGACCGTCCGTCAGCAGCACCAGAGGCAGGGAGGTCAGGAAGGCCCACAGGAACACCCGGCGGGTCACCAGGAAGTTGTCGTACCGCTCGGTATATTTCTTCACCAGGATGGAGTATACCGCCCACATCAGGGCGGCGGCCAGGGCCAGCAGGTCCCCCAGAGGGCTCAGATGGAAGGACAGGGTGCCGTTGAGTACCACCAGCACCACGCCGGCAATGGCCACCACCGCGCCGATGTATACCAGCTTTCCCAGCTTTTCGCCCTTCCGGGAGAACAGCTGGGCCAGAATCACCGTCAGAATCGGGGACATGGACACCAGAATGCTGACGTTGGCGGCGGATGTGTGGGCTGCGGCGGTGTTCTGCAGGAAGAAGTAGAAGCTGCCGCCGGTGATGCCGATGAGGATGAACATCAGCTCGTCCTTCCAGGGGAGCTTCATGGTTTTGGGCCGCAGGGCCCACAGGGTCAGGTATGCAAGCCCCATCCGCAGGGGGATGATCTGGGTGGGGGTGTAGGCCGTCAGCATGACCTTGGTCAGCACGAAGCAGCTGCCCCAGACCAGGATGGTGAACAGGGCATAAATATGCCCCAGGGTTTTCTCTTTCATGGTTCTTCTCTCCTCTTTCTATCCTCGCGTTGGTTTACGGACCCGCAAAATGCCCGGCACTGCCGGGCATTTTGCTTGGGTTTAGATTACCTGTGTCAATCCTGGGGCAGGGTGGGGGTCTCGCCGTTCAGAATCTGCTGGATCAGGCCCTTGGCGGTGTTGATCTGGGTGGCGTCGGGCCACATGACCCACAGCTCCTCGCCTCCGGCGGAGTAGCACGGCTCTATGCCGCCCTCGCCGCTGACAGAGTAGCTGGTGATGTTCCAGTGAACGTTGTCCCGCAGCTGCATCTGCACCAGGCTGCTGATGTCCTCATAGGTCAGGCTGGTGATGAAGGAGGTGGACACGGCGTCCAGCACCTTCTGATAGCCCTTGAGGATGGCAGGGGAGGAGGCCTTGTCCACGATGGCACGGATCACGGCCATTTGGTTCTTGCCCCGCTGATTGTCACCGTCGTCAAAGGCGTGGCGCTCCCGGGCAAAGCACAGGGCCTGCTCACCGTTGAGGTGGTTGATGCCCTTGGTAAAGGTGTAGCCCGCCATGTGGACGCCGTCGCCGTTTTCGTTGGGCACCTCCATGCCCACGGTGGTAAACTCATAGTCAGAGTTTACGTCCACGCCGTCCAGGGCGTCCACGATCTTCTTCAGTCCGGCGAAGTTCACCCGGGCGTAGTAATCCGCCTCCACGCCGTAGAGATTCCCCAGAACGGCGGCGGACTCGTCGATGCCGTACATACCGGCATGGGTCAGCTTATCCCGCTGGCCGTTGCGGGCCAGGGGCACATAGTAGTCCCGGGGGGTATTGATCAGCAGGATCTGGTGGGTCCGGGGATGGATCACCGCCAGAATGTTCACGTCGCTGAGGCTCTGGATATTGATGTCCGAGCTGCGGGCGTCAATGCCGCTGCAATAGACGACGAAGGGCTGGGACGTAATGGACGCGTTGGGCTTGATGGGCTCCAGCTCCTTGGTGGTGCTGAACTCATAGATGATGCGGGTGTCCTGGGTGAAGGTGCTGTAATCGTCCAGCGAATCCAGGGCGGTGAGATAGCCGGAATTGAGGATGATGGCCCCTGCGTTTCCATCGTACAGGGCGTCGGCCAGGGAGGTCAGGTCTGCGTAGGTGCTGGTATCCACACGGCCGCCCAGGCCGTCCTTGATGTCCTCCAGCAGGGCCTGGGTATTGTCGGCGCTGATGTCGGCGTCCTCGCTGAGGATGCCGAAGGTGTAGCCCACGGTATCGCCGATGCTGCGGGCAGGGTCGTCGTCCATGACCACTACATAGGAGGTGGTCTTTTGCAGGGTGTGGCCCGCAATGGCCAGCAGGGCGCTCCTGCCGGAGGCGGCGGCCACGGAGCCGTACAGCATCAGGCCGGACAGCAGCACCGCCAGCAGGCCGCAGACTACCTTGCTGGTCTTGACCCGGCGGATGGGCAGCTGGATGATCACATGGCCCGCGTTGATCAGAAGCAGCACGATCTCGATGAGAATCAGATAGAGGTCCGTCAGCAGCTTGGTGGACATCAGCTGCACCAGCAGCACCAGGCTGCAGATCATCAGCAGGCCCATGGCCGCCAGACCGAACCAGTCGGCACTGGTGCGGTATAGCCGGCGCCGTCTGCGGCGGGGCTGTTCTTGTTCGTTCATAAGCGTTCCGTCCTTTCTGTGTTACGGGTTCACAACAGGCGTTTCACCCCGAAGGACCTGCTGGATCAGGTCCTGGGCAGTGGAGACCATCCGTTCATTGGGCAGGACCACGGCGTACTGGGCGTCATTTCCCAGACTGTAGCAATAGTCGGCGCTGTTTTCACCGGCAAGGCCGTATGTAGTGATGTTCCAGCCGGACATATCCTGTAGCTGCATCTTCACCAGGGAGATGATGTCCTCCTTGGGCATATTGGTGGCGATGGAGTCGGAGGCGGCGGCCAGGACGTCCTGATAGCTCTTGAGAATGGCCGGGGAGGCGGCCTTATTGACGATGCCCTGGATCACCAGCATCTGGTTGCGGCCCCGCTGCATATCGCCGTCGTCAAAGGCGTCCCGCTCCCGGGCGAAGGCCAGGGCCTGACGGCCGTCCAGGTGGTTCAGCCCCTGCTGGAAGGAGTAGGCGGCGAAGTGGAAGTTGCCGCTGCCGTCCTCGTCGGGCACCTCCATGCCCACAGTGTTGAAGGCCACGTCCGAATTGACGTCGATGCCGCCCAGGGCATCGATGACGCCCACCAGGCCGGCAAAGTGGACCCGGGCGTAATAGTTCACGTCCACGTTATACAGCTGCTCCAGGCCCTTGATGGACTCCTCGATGCCGTAGAGGCCGAAGTGGGTGAGCTTATCCTTCTGCCCCTTGGAGGGCAGCGTCAGATAGTAGTCCCGGGGGGTGCTGACCAACAGGATCTGGTGGGTGGAGGGGTTCACAACAGCCAGAATATTGGTATCGCTGCGGCTGTTGAGGGGAATATAATCCACCCGCTCATCGGTGCCGCTGCAATACACCACGAAGGGCTCCCGGGAAATGTTGGCGTTGGGGGCAATGGGCTCTGCATCCGGGTTGTCAATGGAGAACCGGTAAATGACCTTGGTGTCCTTGGAGAAATTCTGATACCCCTCCGTGCCCTTCAGAACGGAGAAATAGCTGTTGTTGAGGATGATGGCGTCCACCTGCTTATTTAGCAGAGCATCGGCCAGCTGGGGCAGGGTGCCGAAGGTCTCGGTCTGCACCTGGCCCAGGCCGTCCTCGATGTGGGACAGCAGGGCGTCGGTGTTCTCCCGGTCCAGGGCCTCCAGGATGCCATAGGTATAGCCGAAGGTGTCGTTGACGGTTTCGGCCTTGTCATCCGCCCGGACCACCACGGAAACGGTGGTCTTGGCGGAGCCGCCGGAGGTGATGTTGGACAGGAACTTCATAAAGGAGCCGGCGGCGGTGGAGGTGAAGATCATGGCGGTGGAGAGCACCAGGGCCACCACGGAACAGATCAGCTTCCCGGCCACGCTGCGGCGCACCGGCAGCTGCACAAAGGCGTGCAGTCCGTTGAGAAGCACCAGCACCAGGATGAACACGACGGTCAGCACCGTGGTCAGCACTCCGGCGTCCAGCACCCGCACCAGCAGGATCACGCTGCACACCAGCATGCACAGCAGGGCCAGCAGTCCCAGCCAATCTGCCGGGCCGCGACTTCCGCCCCGGGAACCGTAATAGGATGAATAGGCATTTCTGCGACGATAACTCATGGGTTTTCTCCTTGTTTTTTCTCTATATCTTTTTGCGTGTGCCGCTCAGGGGAGCTGAGGCGTTTCGCCGGACATGACCTGGCGGATCAGCTCCTTGGCGGTGTTGACGGTGTCCATATTGGGGCGCATGACCCAGGCGGCATCGCCCAGAGCATAGCAATATGAGGTATCGCCGGAGCCGGAGACGGCGTAGCTGGTGACGTGCCAGCCGGACATATCCTGCAGCTGCATCTTCACCAGGGAGGCGATGTCGTCATAGCTCAGACTGGTGAGAAAGGCGTCGGACAGGGAGGACAGCAGCGTCTGATAATTTTTCAGCACAGCAGGGGAGGAGGCCTTGCTGATAATGGCCTGAATCACGGCCATCTGGTTTTTGCCCCGCTGGTTGTCGCCGTCGGCGAAGGCGTACCGCTCCCGGGAGAAGCACAGGGCCGCCTCACCGTTCAGGTGATTGACACCCTCGGTGAAATCGTAGCCGCCCATGGAGAAGGTCTTGGTGGAATATACGTCCACGCCGCCCAGAGCGTCCACGATCTTGGTGAGACCGGCGAAGTTCACCCGCATATAGAAGGACGTGTGGGTGCCGTAGAGATTGTCCAGGGTCTGCATGGACTCGCCGGTGCCGTAGATCCCGGCGTGGGTCAGCTTGTCCAGCTGGCCGTTGTGGGCCAGGGGCAGATAGTAGTCCCGGGGTGTGTTCACCAATAGGATCTGCCGGGTGGTGGGGTTCACCACCGCCAGAATGTTCACATCGCTGCGGCTGGTGATGTTGATGTTGCTGCTGCGGGCGTCGATGCCGCTGCAATAGACCACGAAGGGGTCCTTGGTCACGTCCACCGGGGCGTTGGTATCCGCCGGGGTGGGCTCCACGGTCTTGGTCGTGGTGTATTCATACAGAATCCGGGTGCGGTCGGAGAAGTCGGCATAGCCCTCCTGCTCCTCCAGCAGGGGGATATACCCCTTGTTCAGCAGGATGGCCCCCACCTGGTCGTCGTACAGAGCGTCGGTCAGCAGGGCAGGGGAGGCGTAGGCCGTGTGCTCTGCCGCTCCCAGCTTCTCCTGCAGCTGCTGCAGCAGGGACTGGGTGTTCTCGGTGTCCCGGTCCTCCAGAATGCCGAACCGGTAGCCCTTGACGTCGTCCAGGGTCTGGGCCGGGTCATCGGCGTTGACGATGACGCAGGTGATGTCCGTCTCCACGGACTTGTCCGCCACATCGGTGATGGCGTGCTGCACGGAACCAAGAGCCACCGCGCCATAGAGCATGGCGGCGGCCAGCACCAGGGCCACGATGCCGCAGGCGATCTTTCCGCCGGTTTTCTCCCGGCGGGGCAGCTGGACCCAGCCGTGCAGACCGCTGAGCACCAGAAGCGCCCCGGCTGCCAGCAGCAGCTGGCCGGTGGGCAGGAACTTGGTGGATATCAGCCGCACCACCAGCACCGCGCTGCAGATCACCAGCGCGGCGAAGGCGATCAGGCCGAACCAATCCGCCCCGCTGCGGCGGGGGGAGGAGGTCTTTTCGGTTGTCATAGCGTGTCTCCTTTGTAATGGGATAAGTCGCCGGTGCGCCGCTTCGCAAAGCACACCTATTATAACAGTCTCCTATTATATATCCTGCGGCCGCAAATTTCCATCCCAAATTGTAACAATTTTATGAATTTCCCCATATTTACCAGCCTGCTTCCCGGTTTCATACGGTAAAACGGTTGAAGCGGCGGAAAAAATGTGGTATGATGAACTACACTGTCGGACCCGGCGCGGAACACCGGGTCCGGAATATGAGGAGGAAAACAGATATGAAGGCAGCTCTTGTTATCATGGCGGCCGGGCTTGGCTCCCGCTATGGCGGAAATAAACAGGTGGACGGCGTAGGCCCCGGCGGCGAAATTCTGATGGAATACTCCATTCATGACGCTATCCGGGCGGGCTTCACCAAGATCGTGTTCATTATCAAAAACGATATGCAGGACCTGATGCGCAGCCTCTGCGGCGACCGGATTGCCGGGCTGACGGCCCGGGACGGGGAGCCGGTGGAGGTATGCTACGCCGTGCAGGATTATTCCAGTCTGCCGGCCTTCTATACCGTGCCCGCCGGGCGTACCAAGCCCTTCGGCACCACCCACGCCGTGCTGTGCGCCCGGCCCTATGTGCAGGAGCCTTTCTGCGTCATCAACGCCGACGACTATTACGGCGTAGACGCCTACCGGGCCATCTATGAGGAGCTGGGCCGTCTGCCGCAGCAGGGGAAGGCCACCATGGTGGGCTATCTGCTGCGCAACACCGTCAGCGCCCACGGTACCGTGTCCCGGGGCGTTTGCCAGGTGGAAAACGGCCATCTGGCCGGGATTCACGAGGCCCTGAAAATCCAGCTGTTCCCCGACGGCAGCATTGCCGACGTGGCCGACGGCCAGCGCCGTGAGCTGGCGGCGGATACGCCGGTGTCCATGAACTTCTGGGGCTTCATGCCGTCGATCTTTGACCAGATGGAGACCTATCTGGAGGACTTCCTCCGCGCCCTGCCGCCGGAGGAGCTGAAGGCCGAGTGCCTGCTGCCCAACATGGTAGGGGACCTGCTGAAGAAGGGGCAGCTGTCCGTGTCCGTGCTGCACTCGGCGGACCGCTGGTTCGGCATGACCTATCACGAGGACCGCCAGGCCGTGGCCCAGGAGCTGACCCGGCTCCACGAAAACGGTACATATCCCGCTACGCTGCGGAACTGAAAAGGAGAATCACTTCACATGCAAAGCAGCAGAAAACAGCCGTCCCGGCGACTGGAAAAGCGAGAAAACAGCCGCCGTTGGCTACTGATCCCGGCCCTGTGTGCCGCCGTCATTCTGGCGGTGGTGCTGATCGTGGAGCTGAACAAACAGCCCCAGGTGCTGCCGGACAACTCCAACACCACTCCTGTTTCCCATGACCAGCCCACGACTCCGGACCCCGAACCGGAGCCGGACCCCGAGCCTATACCGGAGCTTCTGACTCTGGTGAACCCCTGGAATCAGGTGCCGGAGGACTGGTCGGTGGACCTGGTGACCCTGCCCAACGGCCTTGAGATCGACAAGCGCTGCTATGATGCGCTGATGGACATGATCGACGGATGCTACGACGCCGGTCTGACGCCGGTGATCTGCTCTGCCTACCGGACTCAGGACTTCCAGCAGACCCTGTATGACAACAAGGTGTCCGAGTGGATGGAGCAGGGCTATAGCCGGGAGGAGGCCCGGGAGAAGGCCGGGCATCAGGTGGCGGTCCCCGGCACCAGCGAGCACCAGCTGGGGCTGGCGGTGGACATTGTGGACGTCAATTATCAGCTGCTGGACACCAACCAGGAGAACACCGCCGTGCAGAAGTGGCTGCTGGAAAACAGCTGGCGCTATGGCTTCATCCTGCGCTATCCTACGGACCAGTACGCCCAGGATATCTACAAGAAGGGTCTCTGCCTGGAGCAGTATCTGGAGCAATGGGGAAAGTGAGACACCGGCTCATGCGGCAAGAGTGGAAAAAACAATGGACAAACACCTATGATCGCTTCAGGTACCGGATACAATAATAACGGCGGCCCGGGTGGCTTGTGCGCTGACTGCAAACGCAGTCGGTACACGCTACCCGGGCCGGAATTGTTTTCAAATAGGTGCAGTACTGACTCATACTGAGCGCACAGCGTGCGTAAACACACTGTGACTAAAACCCGCAAACTCTGCACCGGGGCCGCACAGGGGATTCTGGAAGCGCAGGCCACAGCGGGGACGCCCATTCGGCACAAATGCGCTCTAAGCCCACTCTCGATTGAACAAAATTTACATTTTGTTCAATCTTGATTGCGCCAAAAAATGCCCCCCCTTCCTGCCTGGTCCCGTGAATGACAAAAGCACCGGGAGTATCTTCTCTCCGGTGCTCCTGCCCCTTGCTATTTTTTCGCGCCTGTGGTATCGTATCAGACGCCGGGCCGTTGTCCGGCTATGACATTCAATAAGGAGACTCCCATGAAAATCGCTTCCTGGTGCCGGGCCAACGCCATGCCCCTGATTGCTGTGCTGACGGCGGTGGTCACGGCCTGTTTTGTGCCGCCGGACGCGGCCTATGCCGGATATTTCGACTGGAAAACCCTATCCTGCCTGTTCTGCGTGCTGGCGGTGGTGTGCGCCCTGCGCAGTGTGGGCCTGTTCCCGGTGATCGCCCGGCAGCTGCTGCAGCTGTTCGGAACCGCCCGCAGCGTGGGCACGGCCCTGGTGCTCATCACGCTGGTGGGCTCCATGCTGCTGACCAACGACACGGCCCTGCTGACCTTTCTGCCTCTGAGCTGGATGGTCCTGCAGGAGGCTGGACAGGAAAAGCTGACCGCCTATGTCTTTATCCTGCAAAACTGCGCCGCCAACTTAGGCGGTATGCTGACCCCCTTCGGGAATCCCCAGAACCTGTATCTGTTCGACCACTATCACATTCCTGTCGGTGAGTTTCTGTCCATTATGCTGCTGCCGTTTGCCCTGTCCACGGGGCTGATCCTGCTGTGCTGCCTGCTGATTCCCCGGCAGGTGCTGGCGGTGCCCCAGCGGGAGCTGACGCTGGACAAGCCCCGGGCCATCGCATACGGACTGCTGTTCTGTCTGGCCGTGGGGATGGTCCTGCGGGCGGTCCCCTACCCGGTGGGCCTGGCGGTCATCGCGGCGGCGCTGGCCGTTATGGACCCTCGGGCGCTGAAAAGCGTAGACTGGGGGCTGCTGGTGACCTTTGCCGCGTTTTTCGTGTTCTCCGGCAACATGGCCCGGATCCAGCCGGTGCGGGAGCTGTTCGGCCGCCTGCTGGCCCACGGCGTCCTGCCGGTATCGGCGCTGACGTGCCAGGTAATCAGCAACGTCCCCGCCGCCATTCTGCTGAGCCAGTTCACGGACTGCTTCCGGGAGCTGCTGATCGGCGTCAACATAGGCGGCGCCGGGACGCTGATCGCGTCCCTGGCCAGCCTCATCACCTTCCGGGAATATACCCGCCGCTGTCCGGAGCAGACCGGCCGGTTCCTGGGCCTGTTTACCCTGGTCAGCTTCGGCTTCCTGGCAATTCTGCTGGCGGCGCTGAGCCTGTAGGGGTTTACAGCCGGGACGGAATGCGGTATGATTAAGCCATAGAAAGCGAGGTGCGCATCCATGGACTACCGGGAGGATTCCCCGGAAATTCTGCTGGATTTCCTGTCGTATCATGAGACCATCAAGGCCCACTCCCAGCGGACAGTGGACGAATATTATCTGGACCTGCGGAATTTTTTCCGCTATCTGAAGTGGACCCGGGATCCGGCGCTGCAGGAGCAGCCCATGGAGTCCGTGGACGTCCGGGACGTGGACCTGACCTTCGTGGGCTCCGTGACCCTGACGGAAATCTACGCCTACATGTCCTACCTCAGCCGGGACCGGGTGCTTCACCCCAACAGCGACCGGTCCGCCAAGGGGCTGAATCCCACCTCCCGGGCCAGGAAGCTGGCCACCATCCGCTCCTTTTACGGGTATCTGTGCAACAAGGTCCACAAACTGGACCGCAACCCGGTGAAGGACATCGACGCGCCCAAGCTGAAAAAGACCCTGCCCCGCTATCTGACGCTGGATGAGAGCATTTCCCTGCTGGAATCCGTGGACGGACCCAACCGGGAGCGGGATCTGTGCATCCTGACGCTGTTTCTCAACTGCGGGCTGCGGATTTCGGAGCTGATCGGGCTGAACCTGTCGGACATTCACGAGGATGCCCTGCGGGTCCTGGGCAAGGGCAATAAGGTGCGGATGGTGTACCTGAACCAGGCGTGCCTGGACACGCTGCGCGACTATCTGGCGGTGCGGCGGCCCATTACCGGGCCGGACCGGGACGCGCTGTTTCTGTCGGCCCGCAATCAACGGATCAGCCGCTCCATGGTCAACGCCCTGGTGAAAAAGCACCTGTCCCAGGCGGGGCTGGACAGCACCCAGTATTCCTCCCACAAGCTGCGCCACACCGCCGCCACCCTGATGCTGCAAAACGGCGTGGACGTGCGGGCGGTGCAGGAGGTTCTGGGCCACGAGCACCTGAATACCACGGAAATATATACCCATATCGACAACGAGGCCCTGCGGGTGGCTGCAAAGGCAAATCCCTTGTCACATGTGAAGACCAAAGGGAAAATCAAGGATGACGACAACTGAGAGGGTCCGTGTGGACCCTCTCCCCTTTTTGCGGCAATTTCCGGGAAAACCCGGGAATTTTTCCGGCCAGGCCATTGACATTCTGCCCGGAATGCTATACCCTAACGAGAGGTAATTATTTTATATGGAGGTTTCTCATGAATACGGCAGAGCTTTCCAGCATGAGCAAGCAGGTCCGGCGGGATATCATCAACATGACCGCCAACGCCGGCAGCGGCCACCCCGGTGGTTCCCTGTCTGCGGCAGACCTGATGACTTGCCTGTTTTTCAACCACATGCATGTGGATCCCAAGCACCCGGACGACCCCGATCGGGACCGTTTCGTGCTGAGCAAGGGCCACGCGGCCCCTTGCTACTATGCGGTCCTGGCGGAGATGGGCTTCATCAGCCGGGATGAGTTCAAGAATTTCCGCCAGCTCCACAGCATTCTCCAGGGTCACCCCGACAGCAAGAAGGTCCCCGGCGTGGACGCCGCCACCGGCTCCCTGGGCCAGGGCTGTTCCATCGCCGTGGGCATGGCCCTGGGCGCCAAGGTGCAGCATAAGGACTGCAAGGTCTATACCCTGCTGGGCGACGGCGAGTGCCAGGAGGGCCAGATCTGGGAGTCCTTCATGGCAGCGGCCCACTATCATCTGGATAACCTGACCATCATCATCGACAACAACGGCCTGCAGATCGACGGCACCAACGACGAGGTCATGTCCCTGGGCGACCTGCCCGCCAAGCTCCGGGCCTTCGGCCTGGACCTGCATGAGATCGACGGCCACGACATGGACACTATTGAGGCGGCCCTCAGCGCCCCCGCCGTCCCCGGCAAGCCCAAGTGCATCCTGGCCCACACCGTCAAGGGCAAGGGTGTCTCCTTCATGGAGAACCAGGTGGGCTGGCACGGCAAGGCCCCCAACGAGGAGCAGCGCCAGCAGGCTTTGAAGGAATTGGAGGACTGAGACCATGAGTGAAAAAATCGCAACCCGTGAAGCCTACGGCAAGGCTCTGGTAGAGCTGGGCGCCGCCAATGAGCAGGTGGTGGTGCTGGACGCCGACCTGGCCGGCGCCACCATGACCAAGCATTTCAAGGCCGCCTATCCCCAGCGCTTCTTCGACTGCGGCATTGCCGAGGCGGACATGATGAACATCGCCGCGGGCCTGTCCACCATGGGGCTGGTCCCCTTCTGCTCTACCTTCGCCATGTTCGGCGCAGGCCGGGCCTATGAACAGATCCGCAACTCCATCGCCTATCCCAAGTTCAACGTGAAGATCTGCTGCTCCCACGCCGGCGTGTCCGTGGGCGAGGACGGCGGCAGCCACCAGGCCATCGAGGACATCGGTCTTATGCGCCTGATCCCCGGCATGACCGTCATCGTTCCCGCCGACGCCAAGGAGGCCCGGAAGGCCACCCTGGCCCTGGCGGAGTTCCGGGGTCCGGCCTATATGCGTCTGGCCCGTCTGGCCACCCCCGTGTTCGAGGAGGATTATCCCTTTGAGATCGGCAAGGCCAACGTCCTGCGGGAGGGCACCGACGCCGCCGTGTTTGCCTGCGGCCTGATGGTCAGCGAGACGTTGGCGGCCGCCAGGCTGCTGGAGGCCCAGGGCATCCACATCGCGGTCATCAACGTCCACACCATCAAGCCCATTGACGCCGCCTGCGTCACCCAGTGGGCCGAAAAGTGCGGCAATGTGGTCACCGTGGAGGAGCACAGCGTCATCGGCGGCCTGGGCGACGCCGTGGCCGACGTGCTCATGGGCAAGGTCAGCTGCAAGTTCCGCAAGATCGGCGTCAACGATCAGTTCGGCCAGTCCGGCAAGGCTGCCGACGTTCTGCGGGAGTATGGACTCACCGCCGACCAGATCGCCGACCGCATCCGGGAGACTCTGTAACCTCATTCGATGCAAAAATCGGGAGAAATCGTCTGATTTCTCCCGATTTTTCTGTCCTGATATGATTATTGGGGAATGACCTGCACGATTCCCCGGGCGCAGTCCACGGACACGAAGGTGCCGTCCTTCAGGCGGCGGGTGGCGTCCGAGGCCGCCACGATGACGGGCTTATTCAGCAGCAGTCCCACGGTGGCCGTGTGACAGTCGGCGCTGGCCTCCTCACTGACGATGGCCGCAGCCTGCCGCAGCCAGGGCAGTACCTCGTTGTTGGTATAGGGCACCACCAGCACGTCGCCGGGGTGGAACTTCTCCGGGATATCCTCCAGCGTCCGGCAGACGCACAGCGGACCGGAGGCGATCTGACTGCCCACGCCGATGGCGTTGACCAGGGAGCCGCCCACCTGGGCGATGCGGATCATATTGGTGGTGCCGGAAATTCCCACCGGCACGCCTGCGGTGACCACCACCAGATCCCCGTGCTTCACTAGCCCCGCCTCCTGGGCAGACTGGATGGCCAGGTCCACCAGCTGATCGGTGCTGCTGGCCCGGGGCATGGTAATGGGCACCAGGCCCCAGTACAGGGCCATCTGGCGCTGGACCTGGGGGTCCAGCAGCAGGGCCACCACCGTGGCGGCAGGCCGGAACCGGCTGACCATCTGGGCGGTAATGCCCCGCTGGCTGACGGTCAGGATGGCGTCCGCGCCGATGTCCTCCGCCGTGGTGCAGGCGGCGTGGGCCGTGGCGGCGGTGATGGACAGCCGGGTGCGCTTGGGCGTCTTGGTGGGACAGATGCGGTCGATGTTGCTCTCGGTTTTCCGGGCGATGGCGTCCATGGTCTGAACGGCCTCCACCGGGTACTTCCCTGCCGCCGTCTCGCCGGAGAGCATAATGGCGCTGGTGCCGTCATAGATGGCGTTGGCCACGTCGGTGATCTCCGCCCGGGTGGGCCGGGGATTTTCAATCATGGAATCCAGCATCTGGGTGGCGGTGATCACGGGCTTCCCGGCGGCCACGCACTGGGCAATGATGCTCTTCTGGATAGCGGGAATCTCCGTGAAGTCGATCTCCACGCCCATGTCCCCACGGGCCACCATGATGCCGTCAGCCACAGACAGGATGTCCGCCAGATTGCTGACGCCCTCCTGGTTCTCGATCTTGGCGATGATCCGGATCCTGGAGTGATTCTTATCCAGAATGTGCCGGATCTCCCGGATATCGGCGGCGGACCGGACAAAGCTGGCGGCGATGAAATCGAACCCCTGCCGGATACCGAACAGGATATCCTCCCGGTCCCGCTGGTTCATATACGGCATGGACAGGGACACGCCGGGAACGTTGACGCCCTTCTTGTCCTTCATCACGCCGTCGTTCTCCACCCGGCACCGGATCTCCCGTTCGGTGGTCTCCAGCACCGTCAGCCGCACCAGTCCGTCGTCCAGCAGGATGGTGTCCCCGGGCTTCACGTCCTGGGGCAGCTGGGCATAGGTGATGGAGCACCGGCTCTCGTCGCCGGGAACGTCGTCGGTGGTCAGGGTAAAGCTCTGGCCGGTTTTCAGCTGCACCGGCCCGTTCTGAAAGCTCCTCAGCCGCACCTCCGGCCCCTTGGTGTCCAGCATGGCGGCCACCGGCAGATGAAGCTCCTCCCGCAGGGCCACCAGCTGGTCCAGGCGGCGCTGATGCTCGTCATAGCTGCCGTGGGAGAAATTGAACCGGGCCACGTTCATGCCTGCCTGCAGCATCTGCCGCAGCACCCCCTCCCTGTCGGTGGCCGGACCCAGGGTGCATACGATTTTTGTCTTTCTCATGGTCTTTCCTCTCTGCTCTGTTGGGGTGGCAATCCTGAAAATGCGCCCCCCTGGGCACCGGTGGGGTCACAGGGGGGACGCAAATGGGGTCCTTATCTCTCAGAATGCCTTGCCGTCGCAGCCCAAAACGTCCACGATCTTGTGGGCCACCAGCTCCTTGATGGCCTGGCGTGCGGGCTTCAGATACTGCCGGGGGTCAAAGTCCGCCGGATGCAGAGCGAAGTGCTCCCGGATGGAGGCGGTCATGGCCAGACGCAGGTCGGAGTCGATGTTGATCTTGCACACGGCCAGGGAAGCGGCCTTGCGCAGCTGATCCTCGGGCACACCGATGGCGCCGGGCATATTGCCGCCATACTGGTTCACCTTGGCCACCAGGTCCTGGGGCACGGAGGAAGATCCGTGCAGCACGATGGGGAAGCCGGGCAGACGGCGGGAAACCTCCTCCAGCACGTCGAAGCGCAGCTGGGGCTTGGTGCCGGGCTTAAACTTATAAGCGCCGTGGCTGGTGCCGATGGCGATGGCCAGAGAGTCGCACCCGGTCCTGGACACGAACTCCTCCACCTCCTCAGGGTGGGTATAGGAGGAATCCTCGGCGGACACGTTGACCTCATCCTCGATGCCGGCCAGGGTGCCCAGCTCGGCCTCCACCACCACGCCGTGGTCATGGGCATACTCCACCACCTGGCGGGTCAGGGCAATGTTCTCGGCAAAGGGCTTGGAGGAGGCATCGATCATCACGGAGGTGAAGCCGTCCTCAATGCAGGACTTGCACAGCTCGAAGCTGTCGCCGTGGTCCAGGTGCAGGGCGATGGGCAGGCCGGTCTCGATGACGGCGGCCTCCACCAGCTTCTTCAGATAGGTGCGGTTGGCATAGGCCCGGGCGCCCTTGGACACCTGCAGGATCAGGGGGGCCTTCAGCTCGGCAGCGGCCTCGGTGATGCCCTGAATGATCTCCATGTTGTTCACGTTGAAGGCGCCGATGGCGTAACCGCCGTTATAGGCCTTCTCGAACATTTCCTTTGTTGTAACCAGTGGCATAATAAATCGCTCCTTTTGAAAATTTGGTCTTGACTTGTATGGAATGATTGGGATAAGATGTACATATGCATTGTACCACATTTTTTCTTTTTTGCAAGCCCCGATGGTTTACTTTATCAATCTTTTATGATAAAATATTCCGCACGGCAAGAAAATTCTACTGGGAGGTAGTCAATCATGAAAGAATTAAAAGGTGCCTGTATCATCGGTCAGTCCGGCGGGCCCACGTCTGTGATCAACGCCAGTGCCTACGGCGTCATTGACACGGCCCTGAAATCCGGCGTCATCACCCAGGTGCTGGGCGCGGAGCACGGCATCAAGGGCGTTCTCAGCGACCGTCTGTTCGACATGGGTCTGGAGGATCCCGAGGAGCTGCGTCTTCTGAAATACACCCCCTCATCCGCCCTGGGCTCCTGCCGCTATAAGATCGCCGATCCCGAGGTGGACGATACCGACTATCGCCGCATCCTGGAGGTGTTCAAGAAGCATAACGTCCGCTACTTCTTCTATAACGGCGGCAACGACTCCATGGACACCTGCAACAAGATCAATCAGTATATGCAGTCCGTGGGCTACGAATGCCGGGTCATGGGCGTTCCCAAGACCATCGACAACGACCTGTTCGGCACGGATCACTGCCCCGGCTACGCCTCCGCCGCCAAGTACATCGCCACCTCCCTGATGGAGGTGAACCTGGACGCCCATGTGTACGACACCGGCATGATCGTGGTTATGGAGATCATGGGCCGCCACGCCGGCTGGCTGACGGCTGCCGCCGCCCTGGCCGGTGAATACGGTGCAGGCCCCGACCTGATCTACCTGCCCGAGGTGGACTTCAGCATGACCCAGTTTATTGAGGATGTCAAGCGCGTATACGCCGAAAAGGGCTCCTGCATCGTGGCCGTGTCCGAGGGCATCCACTATGAGGACGGCGGCTTCGTCTCCGAGGCTAAGGTTGCCGCCAACGACGGCTTCGGCCATGCCCAGCTGGGCGGTCTGGCCGCCATGCTGGCCCAGGTGCTGAAGGAGGAAACCGGCGCCAAGGTCCGGGGCATCGAGCTGAACCTGCTGCAGCGCTGCGGCGCACATCTGGCCTCCGAAACCGATATTGAGGAGTCCTACATGGCCGGCAAGGCCGCCGTGGAAAACGCCATCAACGGCATCAACGGCCGCATGATCGGCTTCGAGCGCGGCATCCGGGACGGCAAGTATGCCTGCAAGACCAAGCTCATCCCCCTGATGGAGGTGGCCAACACCGAAAAGAAGGTCCCCCGGGAGTGGATCAACGAGGCCGGCAACGGCGTGAACCACCAGTTTGTGGAGTACGCGCTGCCCCTGATCCAGGGCGAGCCGGACCTGCCCAAGGTGGACTCCCTGCCCCGCTTTGCCCATCTGAAGAAGATCCTGGCCAAGTAAATCCCCGTTTCAACGATCCCCTGGCGCTTGTGCGCCAGGGGATTTTTAACTTTTCCTGTAATACGAAATAGCTTTACAGCTTTACCAAGTGCGCGCCTGCGGCCTTCAGCATGAGCCGCTTGGTGCCCACCCGGTCGAAGGCCACCTCCACCAGGGCGTCGCCGCCCATGGGCCGCACGCTCAGGACCATCCCCTGGCCGAAGGCGCTGTGCCGCACCCCGTCGCCGGGCTGCAGCTGCAGCAGCGGTGCGGAGACCGCCGCCGGACGCACCGGGCGCTCCGGGTGTGCCGGACGCTCCGCACCGTGCCGCGCCTCCCGCTGCGGCGCATAGGCAGGCCCATCGCCGAAATCGTCCCAGGAGGACGTCGGACGGGGCTCGGGCTTCCCCAGCCACTCCATGTTCTCCTCCGGGATCTCCTTCAGAAACCGGGAGGGCATGCAGGGAGTGGTGCGGCCGAACAGCATCCGCTGCCGGGCGTTGGTCAGGGTCAGCTTCTCCTTGGCCCGGGTCATGGCCACATAGCACAGCCGCCGCTCCTCCTCCATTTCCTCCGGCTCTCCCATGGCGCGATTCCCCGGGAAAAGCCCGTCCTCCATGCCTACCACGAACACGCTGGGAAACTCCAGTCCCTTGGCGCTGTGCATGGTCATCAGCGTCACGCAGTTGTCCCCTGCCTCCTGGCTGTCCAGGTCCGTATACAGGGCCACCTCGTCCAGGAAGCCCGACAATGTGGGATTCTCCGGATCGTTTTCCAGGAAGGCCTGGATGCTGGAGCTGAGCTCCTCCACGTTTTCCAGGCGGCCCCGGCTCTCCATATCGTTCTTCTCCTGGAGCATCCCCACATAGCCGCTGCGGCGGCACACATATTCATAGAACTCCACCAGGCCCATATCGTCCGCCTGGCGGCGCATTTCGTCGATCATTGCTGTAAAGGCTGTCAGCTTGCCAGCACTTGCCTTCAGCTGGGGATAGTCTCCCGCCCGCCGCAGAACCTCCATCAGCGGCAGACTCTCCTCCGTGGCGATGACCTGGGCCTTGTCCATGGTGGCCGCGCCGATCTTCCGGGCGGGCACGTTGACGATCCGCCGCAGCCGCAGGTCGTCGGCGGGGTTGTTGATGACGCACAGATACGCCAGCATGTCCTTCACCTCGGCCCGGTCGAAGAACTTGGTGCCGCCGATGATCTTATAGGGCACGCCGTTGCGCTTGAAGGCATACTCCAGGGCGTTGGACTGGGCGTTCATGCGGTACAGCACGGCGTTGTCCCTCCAGTTCCTCCCCCGGCGATAGTTCATCATGATCTGCCCCACCACATAGTTGGCCTCGTCTCCCTCGTTGAAGCAGGTCTTTACGGTGACCACCTCCCCCGCCCCATTCTCGGTCCACAGGGTCTTGCCCTTGCGGCCCACGTTGTGGCGGATCACGGCGTTGGCGGCGTCCAGAATATTCTGGGTGGAGCGGTAGTTCTGCTCCAGCCGGATGGTCCTGGCCCCGGCGTACTGCTTTTCAAAGCTGAGGATGTTCTCGATGTTGGCCCCCCGGAAGCGATAGATACTCTGGTCGTCGTCGCCTACCACGCAGATGTTCTTCCGTCCCCCGGCCAGCAGGCTGGCCAGCATATACTGCATGTGGTTGGTGTCCTGATACTCGTCTATGAGGACATAGCGGAACTTGTTCCGGTAATATTCCAGGGTCTGGCGGTCCGACTGCAAAAGCTCCACCGTGTGCAGGATGATGTCGTCAAAGTCCAGGGCATTGGCGTCCCGCAGGCGGCGGTTATAGGCAGCATAGACCCGGCCCATCCGCACCCGTCTCCAGTCGCCCCGCTGTTCCCACAGCTGGCTGAACTCCTCGGGCATCATCATGGCGTCCTTGGCGTTGGAGATCACCGACAGCACCTCCCGCACCGGGAAGGTCTTTTCCTCCAGCCCCATCTCCTTGAGGATGTCCTTGATGACCCGCTTGCTGTCGTCGGTGTCGTAAATGGTAAAGCTGCGGTCGAAGCCGATTTTGTCGATGTCCCGGCGCAGGATGCGGACACAGGCCGAGTGGAAGGTGGCGGCCCACACGTCCCGGGCCTCCTCTCCCAGCATCTTCTCCAGCCGGTCCTTCAGCTCGTTGGCGGCCTTGTTGGTGAAGGTGATGGCCAGCACCTCCCAGGGGCGGGCAGGCTCCACGGCGCAGAGATACTGCATCAGCGGCCGCTGCTCCGGATCCGGCCGGGCGGCATACTGCTCCAGAAATTCCACCTCATCCCGGGAAATGGGCAGCGGGATCTCATCTGTGTCGCTGCCCCGGCCATAGCGCAGGAGGTTGGCCACCCGGTTGATCAGCACCGTGGTCTTGCCGGACCCGGCCCCCGCCAGCAGCAGCAGCGGCCCCTCGGTGGTCAGAACCCCCTCCAGCTGCCGGGGATTCAGGTGCGCATAATCCGTGGCAATGGCCCTTGTCCGGGCCTCAATAAATCGTTTCTCCAGGTCGTTCATAGTGTTCCTTCCCCTGTCTGTATTCTCGTCTCCCATTTTAATACAATTTTCGCCTCCGGTCAACCGCTCCGCAAAACTTGTCGAATTTTTGTTCGATTATCTCTTGACAAGAACACACGTTCGATTTATAATGCCATTAGAACAAATGTTTTGGAGGCGTTCCCTATGACGACTTTTGGATTTATTGTGATGCTGCTGGGTGCCGGTGCTTTCTCCGCCGGGGTTATCCGTCTGGCGGACTGGATTGACCAGCCCCGTCCTCGCCGCCGCACCGCCTGAGGCCGCCGGTCATGGAACTGCTGGATAAGCTGGCCATCCTGGCCGATGCGGCCAAATATGACGCGGCCTGCACCTCCAGCGGCGTTCGCCGGGGCTCCCGGCCGGGCATGATCGGCAACACCAGCTCCTCCCTGGCAGGCTGCTGCCACAGCTTCTCTGCCGACGGGCGCTGCATCACCCTGCTGAAGGTGCTGATGACCAATCGCTGTGTCTACGACTGCAAATACTGCGTCAACCGCCGGTCCCACGATACCCGCCGGGCGGCATTTACGCCCCGGGAGCTGGCGGAGCTGACCATCGGTTTCTACCGGCGCAACTATATCGAGGGACTGTTCCTGTCCTCCGGCGTCCTGCGCAGCCCCGACTACACCACCGAACAGATGATCGAGTGTCTGCGCCTGCTGCGGCAGGAATACCGGTTCAACGGATATATCCACGCCAAAGCCATCCCCGGCACGTCCCCGGAGCTGGTGCAGCAGCTGGGCCTGCTGGCGGACCGGCTCAGCGTCAATATCGAGCTTCCCTCCCAGGAGGGGCTGCAGACCCTGGCCCCGGATAAAAGCAAGCAGGCCATCCTGCGGCCTATGGGCCTCATCCGGGACCGGACCGCCCAGAGCAAGGCGGAGCTGGTGCAGTATAAGCACGCCCCGGTCTTTGCCCCGGCGGGCCAGAGCACCCAGCTCATCGTCGGCGCCACCCGGGACACGGACCGGCACATTCTGCACCTGACAGAATCCCTGTACCGGAAATATCGGTTAAAACGCGTGTTCTACTCCGCCTATGTTCCGGTGGTGGAAAACGCCCTTCTGCCCTCTCTGGACACCAAGCCGCCCCTGCTGCGGGAGCACCGGCTGTACCAGGCGGACTGGCTGCTGCGGTTTTACGGCTTTAAAGCCCAAGAGCTGCTGGACGAGGCCCACCCGGACTTCAATCCCCTGCTGGACCCCAAGTGCCATTGGGCCCTGTGCCACCTGGAGCAGTTCCCAGTGGAGATCCGCAAGGCGGACCTGGAGACTCTGCTGCGGGTGCCGGGCATCGGCCCGGTCAGTGCACGGCGCATCGTCTCCGCCCGCCGGCAGACGCCCCTGCGGCTGGAGGACCTGCCCAAGCTGGGCGTGGTGCTGAAGCGGGCGCAGTTCTTCGTCACCTGCGGCGGCCGTATGCGCCCGGGGCTTCACTTCTCTGCCGCCACCCTGTCCCGCCAGCTGGAGGCCATGGAGCGGGGCCAGCTGCCGCCCCAGGAATGCCGGCAGCTGTCGCTGTTCGATGCCGGGTGACGCCATGGAGGATGTGATCTTTCAATATGACGGCAGCTTCCCCGGCTTCCTGTGCTGCGTGTTCGACAGCTATGCCCATAAAGAATTCCCCATCGCCTTTTACAGCGATGAGGAATGCGTCTCCCTGTATCCGGTGCGGGTGGTGGTTACCCGCCGGGACCATAGCCAGCGGGTGTACGACAGTTTGCAGCGCCTGTCCCCTCCGGCTCTGAAGGTCCTGCGCCGGGCCTGGCTGACCTGTCTGGAGGACAAGGAGCTTCGCCTGTACGCCTTCATCCGCAAGCTGTACGACCAGGGGCCCGGCTTTATGCGCAGCAAGGCCGACGATGTGTACTACCCCATCGCCTGCGCCCTGCGTCACCTGGGCGGTGAACTGGAAAAGCTGCGGGGCTTCGTGCGTTTTTCCGATTACAACGGCATCCTGGGCGGCGAGATCGAGCCAAAGAACCGGGTGCTCCCTCTGCTGGCCAACCACTTCTGCAGCCGCATGGCCGGGGAGTCCTTCTTCCTGTACGACCGCACCCACCGGGAGCTGCTGCTGTACACCAAGGGCCAGCGCCGCATCGTCCCGGTGGAAAGCCTGACGCTGGAGCTGCCCGGCTCGGAGGAGCTTCAATACCGGGCCCTGTGGCAGGAGTTTTTCCGCACCGTATCCATCCGGGAGCGGACCAACCCCCGCTGTCAGAACTCGTTTCTCCCCAAGCGGTATCGGGGCGTCATGACGGAATTTCTTCCGGTGGACTACGAGGGCCTCAACCGTCCAGCAGCCGCCGGAGATCTGCCAGCCCCCGGCGCTCCAGCCGGGATATCTGCACCTGGGACACCCCCAGGATCCGGGCCGTCTGCTCCTGGGTCAGACCCTTGAAGAAGCGCAGCAGGATGGTCATTTTCTCCCGCTCCGGCAGCTGGTCGATGGCCTCCCGCAGGGCGATGTGCTCCACCATGCGCTCCTCCGGGCTGTCGGTGCCCAGGGTGGACTCCAGGGTCAGCCCCTCCGCCGTCTCCTGCTGCAGGGATTCCGGCGCGCCGGTGGCCAGCTCCACGCTGGCGATCTCCTCCGGCGTCAGCCCCGTCTCCTCCGCCAGCTCCGACAGACGAGGATCCCGGCCCAGCCGGTGCCGCAGCCGCTCCCGGGCCGCGGCCAGAGCCTGCCCCTTTTCCCGGATGCTCCGTCCCACCTTTATCGCGCCGTTGTCCCGCAAAAAACGCCGTATCTCCCCGGCGATTTTCGGGACAGCATAGGTGGAAAACTGCGTTCCATATGTCAGGTCAAACCCCTTTACAGCTTTGATAAATCCAATGCATCCCAGCTGATACAGGTCGTCCGTCTCCACCCCACAGCCATAATACCGCCGCACAATGCTCCAGATCAGTCCGCTGTTTTCCAGCAGCACCTGCTCGCAGGCCTCGTCGTCGCCGTTCTGGGCCCGGTCCAGCAGCGCGAACAGCTGTCCGCCGCTCATCGCCGGCCGGACAGGCGCGGGGCGATGCGCTTGCGCATGGACACGGTGGTGCCCTTCCCCGGCGCGGACTTCACCGTCAGCCGGTCCATAAAGCTCTCCATGATGGTAAAGCCCATGCCGCTGCGCTCCTGGCCGCCGGTGGTGAACAGCGGCTGCCGGGCCTGGCGGATGTCGTCAATCCCCCGGCCCCAGTCCCGTACCGTCAGCTCCAGCACGCCGCCCTCTAAAATGCGCAGCTTCATCACGATTTTCCCCAGCTCGTCCGGATAGGCGTGGACGATGGCATTGGTCACCGCCTCGCTGACGGCAGTTTTGATGTCCCCGATCTCGTCCAGCGTCGGGTCCAGCTGGGCGGCAAAGGACGCCGCCGCCATGCGGGCAAAGCCCTCGTTGGCGCTGCGGCTGAGAAATTCCAGGGTCACATAGTTTTCGGCCTTCATCTTATGTACCTCCTCTCTATTCCACGGTGACAAAGCGGTCCAGGCCCGCGGCACCCAGCACCTTCCTCGCCTGGGGCCTCACGCCCCGCAGCGTCACGGCGCCGCCCAGGTCCCGCACGCGCTGCCGGACCCGCATGACCACCGCGATACCGGAGCTGTCCATAAACGTCACCCCGGACCAGTCCAGCACCAGCCGCAGCGGCAGCGCCGCCTCGATAGCCCGGTCCAGCCGATCCCCGATCTCCCGGGCGGCGTGGTGGTCCAGTTCCCCGATCAGGGCGATCTCCAGGCACCGTTCCTCCTGTCTGACCGTCATTTCCATGCCGATTCACTCCCTTATCATCCGCCCTGTGCTCCAGGGCTTTTGTGCTTTCAGAATCCGATCTTCTCCGCAGGCCCCAAGACCCTCGGGGCCTGAAAACAATCACCGCAGATCGTTCGATCTGCGGTGATTATCCTGTTCCAAAAGAACGATGTTCTTTTGGAACAGGGAGATTCTCGCTCCACCCCGTGCGTTCCGCCTGGCCAAGGGCCATGCGGAACACACTCTCTCCGCGCAAAGTGTTTTTCGCGATGTACACGCCGCCGCGAAAAACAAAATGGAATCTTCTTCACGACCTGCGGGCCGTGAACTCTGCGAGTCTTCTGGGATAAAGCAACAATCACCGCAGATCATTCGATCTGCGGTGATTATATCATATCGGGGATTTCGTTTTCTGTCGGAAGCCGCCGGGGCGGGAAAAATCAGCCGCGCATGGCCTGGGCGGATTCCTCCAGCTTGGCGATCAGGGCCCGGGCCTTATCGGCCTTCTCCCGCTCGGCGTTGACCACCGCCTCGGGGGCCTTGGACACGAAGCTCTCGTTCTGCAGCTTCTTCTCGATGCGCTCCAGGTTCTCCCGGGCCTTGGTCAGCTCCTTCTGGATGCGCTCCAGCTCCTTCTCAATATCCACCAGCTCCGCCAGAGGCAGGTACATGGTGGCATCGTGAGTGGACACCGTCACCATACCGTTCAGGTCCTGGGGAGCCTGGGTTCCCACCTCCACCTCGCTGGCGTAGGCCAGACGGGTGATGAAGTCACGGCCGCCGACATAAATCTCGGGGGTCTGGCTGGTAATGATGATCTTGGCCTTCCGGGACGGCGGCACGTTCATCTCGGCCCGGCGGGCGCGGACGGCGGAAATGGCGTCTTTCACGGCCTCCATGGCCTGCTCCTCCCGGGCGAAGGCGAACTCCTCCCGATAGGTGGGCCACGGCGCCCGGATCAGATAGTCGCCCTGGTGGGGCAGCGCCTGCCAGATCTCCTCGGTGATGAAGGGCATGAAGGGATGCAGCAGCTCCAGCACCCGCAGCAGCACATAGCACAGCACGTTCTGGGCCGCCAGCTTGGCCTCCTGGTCCTCGCCGTACAGGCGGGTCTTGGTCAGCTCGATATACCAGTCACAGTAGGTGTCCCAGATGAAGTCGTAGATCTTGGCGGAGGCCACGCCCAGCTCATAGGCCTCCATGTTGTCGGTGACCTCGCGGATCAGGGTGTTCAGCTTGCTGAGGACCCACTTGTCCTCCAGCTCCAGCTTCTCCGGCAGCTCCACCTGGTCGATGGTCAGGTTCATCATCACATAGCGGGAGGCGTTCCAGATCTTATTGGCAAAGTTGCGCATTGCCTCGCACTTCTCCACGAAGAAGCGCATATCGTTGCCGGGGCTGTTGCCGGTGATCAGGTTGAAGCGCAGGGCGTCCGCGCCGAACTTGTCCGCCATCTCCAGGGGGTCGATGCCGTTGCCCAGGGACTTGGACATCTTGCGGCCCTTGTCGTCCCGGACCAGACCGTGAATCAGAACGGTCTTGAAGGGCTCCTGCTTCATCTGCTCCATGCCGGAGAAGATCATGCGGGCCACCCAGAAGAAGATGATGTCATAACCGGTGACCAGCACGGAGGTGGGATACCAATACTGCAGGTCCTTGGCGTCCTTGTCGGGCCAGCCCAGAGTGGAGAAGGGCCACAGAGCGGAGCTGAACCAGGTGTCCAGCACGTCCTCCTCCCGGGTCAGATGGGTGCTGCCGCACTTTTCGCAGCGGGTGGGATCCTCCCGGCTGACGTTGATGTGGCCGCAGTCGTCGCAGGTCCAGGCGGGGATCTGGTGGCCCCACCACAGCTGGCGGGAGATGCACCAGTCATGGACATTCTCCATCCAGTTGGTATAGGTTTTGGTAAAGCGCTCCGGCACGAACTTGATGGTGCCGTCCTTCACCACCCGGATGGCCTCCTTGGCCAGGGGCTCCATCTTCACGAACCACTGGGCGGAGATCAGAGGCTCCACATCGTTGTGGCAGCGGTAGCAGGTGCCCACGTTGTGGGAATAATCCTCGGTCTTGATGAGGTAGCCCTGCTCCTCCAGGTCCTTGACGATGGCCTTGCGGCACTCGTAGCGGTCCATGCCGTTGTACTTGCCGCCGTTTTCGTTGATGGTGCCGTCGTCGGCGATGACCCGGATCACCTCCAGGTTGTGCCGCAGGCCCACCTCGAAGTCGTTGGGGTCGTGGGCCGGGGTCATCTTCACCGCGCCGGTGCCGAAGCCGATCTCGCAGTATTCGTCGCCCACGATGGGGATCTCGCGGTTCATAATGGGCAGGATGCAGGTCTTGCCGATGAGGTGCTTGAACTTCTCGTCCTCGGGGTTCACGGCCACGCCGGTGTCGCCCATCATGGTCTCCGGGCGGGTGGTGGCCACCACGATGTCGCCGCTGCCGTCGGCCAGGGGGTAACGAATATACCACAGGTGGCCGGGCTTGTCGGTGTACTCCACCTCGGCGTCGGACAGAGCCGTCAGGCAGTGGGGGCACCAGTTGATGATGCGGCTGCCCTTATAGATCAGGCCCTTGTCATACAGCTCGCAGAAGGTCTCCCGGACGGCCCTGGAGCAGCCCTCGTCCATGGTGAAGCGGGACCGGTCCCAGTCGCAGGAGGAGCCCATCTTCTTCTGCTGCTCCACAATGCGGTTGCCGTACTTCTCCTTCCAGGCCCACACGCGCTCCAGGAACTTCTCCCGGCCCAGGTCATAGCGGGTCAAGCCCTCCTGGCGCAGGTTCTCCTCCACCTTGATCTGGGTGGCGATACCGGCGTGGTCCGTGCCGGGCAGCCACAGGGCCTCATACCCCTGCATCCGCTTGAAGCGGATGAGGATGTCCTGCAGGGTGGCGTCCATGGCGTGGCCCATGTGCAGCTGGCCGGTGACGTTGGGGGGCGGCATCACGATGGAAAAGGGCTTCTTGTCGGGATTCGGCTCCGCCTTGAAGCAGCCGCCGTCCATCCACATCTGGTAGATCCGGGGCTCCACCTGCCGGGGATCGTACACCTTGGGTAATTCTTTGCGCATAGCTATTCTCCTTGTCTGAGTATTTGGCAAAACAAAAAGGCCCGCTCCGTTTTGCCATAGCAAAACAGGGCGAACCGTAAAAAGTCCGTGGTACCACCTGTATTCGGGAAATCCCGCACTCATGGGCGCAGAAAACGCCCTGTCCCGATAACGGAGGACACACCGTTGCAGCCTACTGTCAGTTCAGCCCAAGGCTCCGGGACGACTTGGGCGGCGCGTCACGGGAGCTTCCACCAACCGCTCCCTCTCTCGGCATCCGCAGACCGCCTACTGCTTCCCATCACAGCCGCTTTCAATATGTGGGCATTCTACACCATTCCCGGAAAATTGTCAACCATTCCTTTGCCCGGGATTCAGAATTTGTTCAAAATCCCGCCGCATACTTGATTTGTTCACAAAATTATGGTATAAATTCTTCTATATTTTATCCGAGGAGGCTGTGCCATCCATGAAAAAGACCCTGCGGGACTATCTGCCCATCCTGCTGATGCTGCTGTGCACGGCAGGCTTCGGCATCCTGCTGCTGACAGGCGTGCTGGACCTGAACACCATTCCCCAGCTGGTGGACCACCGGCCCGGTCTGGCGGTGGCGGTGATCCTGGCCCTGTTTGCGGTGAAGGGCATCTCCGGCGTGGTGGTATACAACGCGCTGGTGGTGGTTGTGTCGTTGATCTTCCCGCTTCCGGCGGCCCTGGCCATCAACGCCGTGGGCACGGCCCTGTGCCTGTCCATCTCCTATTGGATCGGACGCTCCACCCGCACCGAGAGCCTGGAGGGCCTGCTGAACAAGCACCCCAAGCTCCAGAAATATTTCGCCGCCACCCAGGAATACGGCTTCGTCTCCTGCTTCGCCATCCACATGCTGGGGCTGAACATGGAGGTGCTGGGGGTGCTGTTCGGCATGATGCGGCTGAATTACTGGTCGTATCTGGCCTCGTCGTGGCTGGCCATCATGCCGGGCATGGTGTGCTTCTGCATTCTTGGCAACAACCTGGATTTCCGCAATCCGGTGTTCTGGGCCCTGCTGATTGCGGACGGTCTGCTGATTCTGGGCGCCCTGTGGTACACCCGGCACAAGCTGGGTCAGTCCTCCAAGCGCACCTGAAGCAGCTCGTTCTCCTCCGCTGCGTCCCGCAGCACCGCCAGCGCCCGCTGCATATAGTCCTCCTCCGGCCAGTTCTCCACATGGATGGTGGTGGACACGGACAGGTCCGTCAGGCAGTCATACAGGGCGTCCAGGCTGCGGCCGTACCATTCCGGCAGCTCCAGCGCCTCCGACAGGGCGTCGTGCAGCTGTTCCCGGTTGGTGATGTCATTTCCGTTCAGGTGGATCTGCATAGTCATTCTCCTCCATACAGCAGTTCAAAGGTCTTGTAGTGGTCGCCGGTGTAGTAGATCAGGCCGTCGTTGGAAAACACGATGCGCTCCGCTCCCCGGGAATCGGCCCCCAGGGTGTTGATGTCGCACTCGGTCCAGGTGCGGCCATCGGCCTCCGGCAGCAGGCCCTCATAATTGCCGAACCGGCTGCCGCCGATGCAGCAGCCCGGGGCATAAGGCTCCAGGGAGCCTCCGGTCCAGCCCAGCTGCTGGGCCTCTTTTTTTGTGATGAAATTGTCCGGCAGGCGGCCATACAGGTGGATATACAGCGCCACATCCTCTTTTGTGGTGTATGTATCCTCCCGGGCCAGCTGCTGCTCCTGCTTCGGGTCGGCCGGCGGGTCCTGCTCCTCCGGCAGCATCACAAAGCTGCACGCCGTCAGGGACAGCGCCATCACCAGCGCCAGCAGAAGCGCCGTCAATTTTTTCATGGGATTCCCCCTTTCCGTGTTTTGCCAGTATAACATATCCCGTCCCGTTGTGCAACCGAAACAATTCCTGTCTGGTCATTTTCTATCTTTTGCCGCATTTCGCACAAGGTAGCGAGATGAAGTCGTTTCGTTCATATGGCGCATAATGATCCCGCTTCATCGCAAAAATGACATCAGAGGCCTGAAAAAAGCCGCCGGTTCGTAGACCGGCGGCTTTTTTCAGCGCTGATATTCAAATTCCAGGTTGTACATGGACACGATGTCCCCGTCCTGGATGCCCATGCGCTCCAGCTGATCAAACAGACCGGACTGGCGCAGCATTTTATCGAAATACATGCGGCTCTCGTAGTCGGAGAAGTTGATGTTGGCCATCAGCCGCTGCAGCCACGGACCCTCCACCAGCCAGGTGTTGTCCTCCTGCTGGATGTTGAGAGGCTCGGAGGTGTCGATCTGGGGCGGGCGGGGGACATACTCCGGCTCGTACACCGCCACCGGCGGCAGCTCCGCCAGCCGGGCGGCAATGGCCTGCACCAGCTCCCGGGTACCCTGGTGGGTGGCGGCGGACATGGCCATGAACGTGTAGCCCGCTTCCTCCACATGGGCCCGGAAGGCGTCCAGCCGGGCGGGGTCCGCCAGCAGGTCCGTCTTGTTGGCCACCACGATCTGGGGCCGGTCCGCCAGCTCCGGACTGTACTGCCGCAGCTCCTGGTTGATGGCGTCAAAGTCGGCGATGGGGTCCCGGCCCTCGCTGCCGGACACGTCCACCAGGTGGACCAGCAGGCGGCAGCGGTCGATGTGCCGCAGGAAGTCGTGGCCCAGGCCCGCGCCCTCGCTGGCCCCCTCGATGATGCCGGGGATATCGGCCATGACGAAGGACACGCCCTCGTCCACATACACCACGCCCAGGTTGGGGTACAGGGTGGTGAAGTGGTAGTTGGCGATTTTGGGGTGGGCCTTGGACACCACGCTCAGCAGGGTGCTCTTTCCCACGTTGGGGAAGCCCACCAGTCCCACGTCCGCCAGCAGCTTCAGCTCCAGCACCACGTCGTGGCTCTCACCGGGCAGGCCCGCCTTGGCAAAGCGGGGCACCTGACGGGTGGGGGTGGCGAAATGCTGGTTGCCCCAGCCGCCCCGGCCGCCCTTGCACAGCACAAAGGGCTGGTCGTCGGACATATCCTTGATGATCTCGCCGGTTTCGGCGTCCCGGATCAGGGTACCCCGGGGCACGCGGATGGTCAGGCTCTGGCCGTCCTTGCCGCTTTTGCGGCCGCCCTGGCCGTCTACACCGTTGGCCGCCACATATTTGCGCTTATAGCGGAAGTCCATCAGCGTGGACATATTGTCGTCCACCTGGACGATGATGCTGCCGCCGTCGCCGCCGTCGCCGCCGTCGGGGCCGCCTGCGGCGATGTATTTTTCCCGGTGAAAGGCAACGGCTCCGTTGCCGCCGCTGCCGGCCCGGACGGTGATGCGGGCCTTATCAATGAATCCATTTGCCATATCGTTACCTCATCTGAAAGAATACATTTTCATTTTACCCATTCTACAGGAAAAACGCCGCCCCGTCAAGATGCACCTGCTTCCCTGACGACGACTCTTTTTTTCAGGGAAAGCGCAAAAAATGCTTGCAAAACCGGCTCGGATGTGATATCCTATCATGGCGTAAAAAGGGCGGTCCTCTGCCGCCGGGGTCCGGAACGAGTCGGACGCCGCACGCATGACGGCACGAACGCCTATATAAACAGGAGGAAATATCCATGGATCTGATCAAAGCACTGAACAAAGAGCAGCTGGAGAAGGAAGTCCCCCAGGTGCAGGTGGGCGATACCGTCCGCGTGCACGTGAAGGTCAAGGAAGGCGCCCGCGAGCGTATCCAGGTCTTCGAGGGCACCGTCATTGCCAAGAAGCACGGCGGTATTGAGGAGACCTTCACCGTCCGTCGTATCTCCTACGGCGTGGGCGTGGAGAAGGTATTCCCCGTTCACTCCCCCTCCATCGCCACCATCGAGGTGGTCCGTCACGGCTTCGTGCGCCGCGCCAAGCTGTACTACCTGCGCGACCGCGTCGGTAAGGCTGCCAAGGTCAAGGAGAAGCTGTAAGCCGTATCCCCCGAAAAAAGAACGAACGCCTGCTGTGTGCAGGCGTTTTTTCTTTTGCCAAGGGGCCTGGAATATGATATAATTGTATAGTTATGAAGTATGCGTAAGAGGTGATAAATATGCAGGTAGACAATCTCAGCTGGTTCCCCGGGCACATGACCAAGACCCGGCGGATGATCACGGCGGAGATCAAGAATATGGATGCGGTGTGCGAGATTCTGGACGCGCGCATTCCCCTGTCCAGCCGGAACCCGGATGTGGACGAACTGACGGCGGGGAAGCCCCGCCTGGTGGTGCTGAACCGGGTAGACCAGGCGGACCCCGGCGAGACCCGGCGCTGGGCGGCGTATTTCCGGGGAAAGGGCTATGCCGTCCTGGAGGCCAATGCCAAGGGCGGCGCAGGCACCGCCCAGTTTGCCGCCGCTGTCCGGGAGCTGCTGCGGGACAAGCTGGCCGCCTGGGCCCAGCGGGGCCAGGCGGGCCGCACCGTGCGGGTCATGGTGCTGGGGATCCCCAACGTGGGTAAGTCCACCTTTATTAATAAGGTAGCCCGCCGCAAAACCGCCCGTGCCGAGGACCGTCCCGGCGTCACCCGCAGCAAGCAGTGGGTGCCGGTGGACAGCACCCTGGAGCTGCTGGACACCCCGGGGATCCTTTGGCCCCGGTTTGACGACCCGGAGGTGGGCAAGCGCCTGGCCTTCACCGGCGCCATCAAGGACGACGTGGTGGACATGGAGGAACTGGCCTGCTATCTCATGGACTATCTGGGCCGGCGGTATGCGCCGGTGCTGGAGGAGCGGTACAAGATCGACGTGCAGCCGGAGGACAGCGGGTATGACCTGCTGGAAAAGGCCGGGCGGAAGCGGGGCTTCCTTATGCGGGGGGCCCAGGTGGACACCCAGCGCATGGCCCGGGTTCTGCTGGACGAGTTCCGGGGCGGCAAGCTGGGCCGGTTCACCCTGGAGACGGTGGAGGATGCGCAATGAAGCCGGATGAATCCCTGGAGCAGGCGGCCCGAAAGCAGGGCTATACCCTGGTGTGCGGCTGCGACGAGGCGGGAGCCGGGCCCCTGATGGGGCCGGTGTGCGCGGGTGCTGTGATCCTGCCGGAGGGGTGCGATATCCCGGGGCTGGACGACTCCAAGAAGCTGACGGAGAAAAAGCGCGAGGCCCTGTATGGTGTCATCACCGAAAGGGCCATTGCCTGGGCCGTGGCCTCCGTCAGTGCGGCGCAGATCGATGCCACGGACATTTTAAGCGCCCGCATCAAGGCCATGGAACTGGCCATCGAGGCCCTTTCCCTGTCCCCGGACTATGCCCTCATCGACGGCAACCGGGACCATGGGCGGTGCGCCTCCATCGACCTCCCCCATGAGACGGTGGTAGGCGGCGACGGGCGCAGCATCTCCATTGCAGCAGCGTCCATCCTGGCCAAGGTCACCCGGGACCGGTATGTGACGGAGGTGCTGGACAAGGAGTACCCCCAATATCACTTCGCCCAGCACAAGGGCTACGGCACTAAGCTGCACTATGCCATGCTGGACCAATACGGCCCCTGCCCGGAGCACCGGCAGTCGTTCCTGGTCAAGTGGAAGGAGCGGCAGTCATGAGCCGGGCCGAGGGCACCTGGGGCGAGGCGGAGGTGGCCAACTACCTGCGCCGCCGGGGCTACACCCTGCTGGCCCACGGGTTTCACTGCCGGTTCGGGGAGATCGACCTGATCGCCCGGAAGGACGGCGTGCTGTGCTTCGTGGAGGTCAAGACCCGGACGAATTTGTCCTGTGGCCTGCCCCGGGAGTATGTGACCCCAAAAAAGCAGGAGCGGCTGCGGAAAACGGCGGCCTGGTACCTGATGGTGAAGGACCTGGACTGCCCCGCCCGCTTCGACGTGGCGGAGGTGTACGCCGAGGGTCCGCATCCCCAGAAGGCCAGCCGCATAGAGTACATTGAGAACGCATTCTGAGGTGACGGCATGAACCCTATCCCCTATTTCGACGCACATTGCGATACCATTTACCGGTGCCTGCGGACCGGAGCGCAGCTGCGGGAAAACGATGGCCATCTGGATCTGCACCGGGCGTCGAGCTTCGGGCGGTTCGCCCAGGTGTTCGCCCTGTATCAGGACCCGGAGGAGCTTCCCCGGGGCAGCACCATGGTCCGGGAGGGCCGCCTGCTTCACCGGCGGTTTTTACAGGAGATGGAGCAGAACCGGGACGTCATCGTCCCCTGCCGCACCGGCGCAGAGGTGGACCGTGCAGCGGCAGACGGGAAAATGGCGGCGATTCTCTCCATAGAGGGGGCCGAGCTCATAGGCTGCGACCCGGGACAGGTGGAGACGGCGGCGGAATGGGGCGTGCGGTTTCTCAACCCCGTGTGGAACTGGCCCAATGTCCTGTCCGGCACCAACTGCCGGGACACGGATCGGGGCCTCTCCCCTCTTGGCGCCGACTTCCTGCGGCAGCTGGAGGCGTGCCATATCTGCCCCGACGTGTCCCACATCAGCGACCCGGGGTTCTGGGACGTGGTGCGCCTGGCCCGGGGGCCGGTGGTGGCCACCCACTCCAACAGCCGGGTCCTGTGCCCCCACCGGCGCAATCTCACCGACGACATGTTCCGGGCCATCCGGGACACCGGCGGTGTGGTGGGGCTGAACCTGTACCGGCCGTTTGTGGGTCCGGCGGGCACCATGGAGGAGCTGGTGGCCCATGTGGAGCATTTTCTGGAGCTGGGCGGGGAGAAAGCTCTGTGCCTGGGCGGCGATCTGGACGGCTGCGGGACCCTGGCCGCCGGAATGCAGGGCGTCCAGGACATGCCCCGCCTGTGGCAGGCCCTGGCAGCCCGGGGCTATCCCCAGACCCTGCTGGAGAACCTGTTCTGGAACAATCTGCGGAGGATGATATAACGATATACTATAATAAGGAAGGAGGTGCCGTATGGCGCTGTATGCCATTGGCGATCTGCATCTGTCCCTGGGGTCCGACAAGCCCATGGAGATCTTCGGGGACGGCTGGAAGGACTATGTGGCCCGCATCCGGGAGGGATTCTCCGTGCTGACAGAGGACGACGTCACCGTGCTGTGCGGCGACCTGTCCTGGGGCATGAGCCTGGAGGAATCGCTGGAGGATTTCCGGTTCATCGACGCCCTGCCGGGGAAGAAGTACCTGCTCAAGGGAAACCACGACTATTGGTGGAACACCGCCGCCAAAATGGAGCGCTTTTTCGCCGAAAACGGCCTGACCACCATGGAGATCCTCCACAACAACTGCCGCTTTTACGGGGACGTGGCCCTGTGCGGCACCCGGGGGTGGTTCTATGAGCTGGACAACCAGGGCACCCACAACGAAAAGGTCCTGCTGCGGGAGATCGGACGGCTGGAGACGTCCCTGAAGGCGGCGGGAGATCACGAGAAGCTGTGCTTTCTTCACTACCCGCCTCTGTACCAGGGATATCAGTGCCCGGAGGTTCTGCGGCTGCTGCGGGAATATGAGGTGAAGGTGTGCTGCTATGGCCATCTCCACGGTCCCTCCCACCGCCGGGCCCTGCAGGGAGAACGGGGCGGAACCTCGTTTTTCATGGTGTCCGGGGACTATTTGAGCTTTCATCCCAAAAAAATTTGTGATTAGAGCAAAAAAGTGTGGAAATTGAAATTGTTTTCTGCTATTATATAGAATTGCATTGATACGATTTAATGCTGAACGGAGGAAAAATCAAAATGAGTGTAAAATCCTGTGAAAAACTGGACAAGAGCAAGGTCGCACTGACCATCGAAGCAGATGCCGCCGCCTTTGAGGCCGCCATCAACAAGGCGTACCTGCAGCAGCGGTCCAAGATCAGCGTTCCCGGCTTCCGCCCCGGCAAGGCTCCCCGCAAGATGATCGAGAGCATGTACGGCGCAGAGGTCTTCTATGAAGAAGCAGTGAACATCCTTCTGCCCGACGCCTATGAGGACGCCGTGAAGGAGCAGGAGCTGAAGGTCGTGGGCTATCCCGAGGTGGAGCTGGAGTCCTGCGGCAAGGACGGCGTGGTGTTCAAGTGCACCGTGGCCGTGTATCCCGAGGTGACTCTGGGCCAGTATAAGGGCCTGGAGGCCCCCAAGGCTGAGGTCAACGTCACCGACGAGGACGTGGAGAACCGTCTGAACGAGATGGCCGACCGCAACAGCCGTCTGGTCAGCGTGGAGCGCGAGATCCAGAAGGGCGACACCGCCGACATCGACTTCGAGGGCTTCGACAACGGCGTGGCCTTCGACGGCGGCAAGGGCGAGAACTTCGACCTGGAGATCGGCTCCGGCAGCTTCGTCCCCGGCTTCGAGGATCAGCTGGTGGGCATGAAGACCGGCGAGGAGAAGGACATCGACATCACCTTCCCCGAGAACTACACCCCCGAGCTGGCCGGCAAGCCCGTGGTGTTCCATGTGAAGGTCAACGAGGTCAAGCACAAGGAAGTCCCCGCCATTGACGACGAGTTCGCCAAGGACGTGTCCGAATTCGACACCCTGGAGGAGCTGAAGGCCGATACCCGCAAGCAGCTGACGAACGACCGCGAGGCCGCCGCCCAGCGTGCCTTTGAGGACGCCCTGATGCAGAAGGTGGCCGACGGCATCCAGGCCGACATCCCCGATGAGATGGTGGACGTGCAGGCCCAGCAGATGATGGAGAACTTCCAGCAGCAGCTGGCCGCCCAGGGCATCCCCTTTGACCAGTATCTGAAGATGACCAACACCACCGAGGACGACTTCAAGAAGCAGGCCCATGAGCCCGCCCTGCAGCAGGTCCGCATGGATCTGGCCGTGGCCGCCCTGGTGAAGGACGAGGAGCTGGAGGCCACCGCCGAGGAGATCGAGGCCGAGATGAAGTCCGTGGCCGATAAGTACGGCATGGACCTGGATACCATCAAGAAGTATCTGCCCGAGGCCGACGTCCGCGAGCAGGTCCTGCGCAGCAAGGCCATCAAGGCCGTGGCCGACGCCGCCGTAGCCGTGGCTCCCGTTGTTGAGGAGACCAAGGAAGAAGCCAAGCAGGAAGAGGAAAAGAAGGACGAGGAATAATTTTTCGTCCCCTGCTTGAGATACCCACCGGGCGGGTATAATTGGGTTGAGTTTCATCTATTTGTACAGGAGGTTTTTTCTATGAGTTTAGTCCCTTATGTTGTGGAGCAGACCAACCGGGGCGAGCGTTCCTATGACATCTTTTCCCGGCTGCTGAACGACCGCATCATCTTCCTGGGCGAAGAGGTCAATGATACCACCGCCAGCCTGGTGGTGGCCCAGTTGCTGTATCTGGAGGCCCAGGACCCCGACAAGGATATCCAGATGTACATCAACAGCCCCGGCGGTTCCGTGACCGCGGGTATGGCCATCTACGATACCATGCAGTATATCAAGTGCGACGTGTCCACCATCTGCATCGGCATGGCTGCCAGCATGGGCGCGTTCCTGCTGTCCTCCGGCGCCCGGGGCAAGCGCATCGCCCTGCCCAATGCGGAGATTATGATCCACCAGCCCTCTGCCGGGACCCAGGGTAAGGTCACGGATATGGAGATCGACGTGGAGCATTTCCTGAAGCTGAAAAAGCGCCTGAACCAGATTCTGGCCGACAACACCGGCAAGGATCCCGAACAGGTGAAGCAGGACTCCGAGCGGGATCACTGGATGCTGGCCGAGGAGGCCCGGGAATACGGCCTGGTGGACAAGGTCATTTACAAGAGGTAACCAATGGCAGACGATAAGAAATCCCTGCGGTGCTCCTTCTGCGGCAAGGCGGAGAATCAGGTGCACCGCATGATCCAGGGCCCCGGCGTGCGCATCTGCGACGAGTGCGTCCAGCTGTGCATGTCCATTCTGGACGATGGGTACGAGCCCGGCCCCGAGGCCGGGTACGAGACCCCGGACCAGCTGCCCACTCCCCGGGAGATCAAGGCGGTACTGGATCAGTACGTCATCGGTCAGGACGCCGCCAAGGTGGCCCTGTCCGTGGCGGTCTACAACCACTATAAGCGCATTTTCTTCGGCGGCGGCGAGGATGTGGAGCTGCAAAAGAGCAACATCCTGATGATCGGGCCCACGGGATCCGGCAAGACCCTGTTTGCCCAGACCCTGGCCCGGGTGCTGAAGGTCCCCTTCGCCATCGCCGATGCCACCACCCTCACCGAGGCCGGTTATGTGGGCGACGACGTGGAAAACATTCTGCTGCGGCTTCTGCAGGCGGCGGATTTCGACGTGGAGCTGGCGGAGCACGGCATCATCTATGTGGACGAGATCGACAAGATCGCCCGTAAGAGCGAAAACACCTCCATTACCCGGGACGTGTCCGGCGAGGGCGTGCAGCAGGCGCTGCTGAAAATCCTGGAGGGTACCGTGGCCAACGTGCCGCCCCAGGGCGGCCGGAAGCATCCCCACCAGGAATTCATCCAGGTGGACACCCACAACATTCTGTTCATCTGCGGCGGTGCGTTCGACGGTCTGGAGAAGATCATCGAGCAGCGCACCGACCGCAAGGGCATCGGCTTCGACGCCGTTGTGGAGAGTAAGGCAGAGCGCCGGACCGGGCAGCTGCTGAAGGAGGTCCAGCCCCATGATCTGCTGAAGTTCGGCATTATCCCCGAGCTGGTGGGCCGTTTGCCGGTGATCGCCGCTCTGGATGGCCTGAACCGGGAGGATCTGGTCCGGATCCTGACGGAGCCGAAAAACGCCCTGGTCAAGCAGTATCAGAAGCTGTTTTCCTATGACGATGTGAAGCTGGTGTTTGAGCCGGATGCTCTGGAGGCCGTGGCCGACAAGGCCATCGAGCGCAACATCGGTGCCCGTGGCCTGCGGGCTGTCATGGAGGGAGTTCTGACCCCCATCATGTACGATATTCCCTCGGACCACACCATCGAACAGGTGACCATCACCGCCGGGGCCGTCAACGACGGCGCAGCGCCCGTGATCCTGCGGGATCCCAGCCGCGGCACCAAGAACGCGCCGGCGTCCTGAAACAAGCACAAAGGGGAGAGACGCGTGCGCCTCTCCCCTCTTGCCCTATTGTACTTTCCCTATCGCAAAGGAGATACCCTTATGACCACACAAAATATGCCGGTGCTGGCCCTGCGGGGGCTGACCGCCTTCCCGGGCCAGACGCTGAGCTTCGACGCGGAGCGTGAGATATCCATCCTGGCCCTAGAAAACGCCATGGAGGGCGACCGGGAGCTGCTGCTGGTGACCCAGCGGGAGATTGGCGTCCAGGAACCCCAGGAGGAGGACCTGTACGAGATCGGCACCGTGTGCCGCATTTTCCAGATCGTCAAGACCTCGGATACCGGGGTACGGGTCATCGCCGGGGGCCTGCACCGGGCGGCCCTGCGCCGCCTGTGGCAGACCAAGCCCTTCCTGCAGGCCAATGTGGAGCTGCTGGAGGACCAGAGCTGGCGGGCCTCGGACCGCACCGAGGCTCTGACCCGGCGGACATACGCCCTGTTTGGCCAGTATCAGGAGCTGGTGGGGAATCTGTCCGACCAGCTGGTGGCCTCCGTGCTGGACATCCGGGACCCGGGCCTGCTGGCGGACACCATCGCCGCCAACATCAACCTCCGGCACCAGGATCGCCAGCGGGTGCTGCAGGAGCTGCATCCCGCCCGGCGGCTGCTGGTGATGAACGAAATTCTGGTGCATGAGGTGGATATCGCCGTCCTGGAGTCGGATATCGACCAGAAGGTCCGCCAGCGGGTGGGCCAGGTCCAGCGGGACATGGTCCTGCGGGAGCAGCTCCATGTATTGCAGCACGAGCTGGGCGAGGACGGCGACGACGAGCTGTACGAGTACGAGGAGCGGATCGGCCGCTGCCGTGCCTCGGACGAGGTTCGGGAGAAGCTCATGAAGGAGCTGCACCGCCTGTCCAAGCAGCCCTTCGGCAGCGCCGAGGGCGCGGTGATCCGGAACTATCTGGACGTGTGCCTGGACGTGCCCTGGGGCGTGGAGACCCACGACCGGGCTGATGTGGAGCAGGCCCGGAAAATTCTGGACCGTGACCACTACGGCCTGGAGAAGGTGAAGGAGCGCATCCTGGAGTTCATCGCCGTGCGGCAGCTGAACCCCCAGGCCAAGGGAAAAATTCTGTGCCTGGTGGGCCCCCCGGGCGTGGGCAAAACCTCCATCGCCCTGTCCGTGGCCAAGGCCATGCACCGGAAGCTGTCCCGGTTGAGTCTGGGCGGCGTCCGGGACGAGGCGGACATCCGGGGACACCGGAAAACCTACATCGGCGCTATGCCCGGCCGGATCATCGACGCGGTGATCCGCAGCGGCTCCATGAATCCCCTGCTGGTGCTGGACGAGATCGACAAGCTGGCCAGCGATATGCGGGGCGACCCGGCGTCGGCCCTGCTGGAGGTGCTGGACAGCGAACAGAACCACGCCTTCCGGGATCACTTTCTGGAGGTGCCGGTGGACCTGAGCCGGGTGATGTTCATCACCACCGCCAACACCCTGGACACCATCCCCCGTCCCCTGCTGGACCGGATGGAGGTCATCGAGCTCACCAGCTATACCGACGAGGAGAAGCTGCAGATCGCCAAGCGGCATCTGCTGCCCAAGCAGCTGAAGGAGCACGGTCTGAAGAAAACCCAGCTGCGCATCACCGACGACGCCATCCGGCGGGTCATCGCCGCCTACACCAAGGAATCCGGCGTCCGGGTGCTGGAGCGCCAGCTGGGGAAGCTGTGCCGAAAAGCCGCCATGCAGCTGGTGGAGGGCGATGTAAAGCGAGTTGACATTACAGAGAATAACCTGAAAGAACTGCTGGGAACCCAGCAGTACAGCGAGTCCATCCACAGCGACCGGGACCAGGTGGGCGTGGTAAACGGCCTGGCCTGGACCCAGGTAGGCGGCGAAATTCTGGAAGTGGAGGCCCAGGCCCTGGACGGCAGCGGAAAGCTGGAGCTTACCGGCAACCTCGGCAGCATTATGCAGGAATCCGCCAAGGCCGCCCTGACCTGCCTGCGCAGCCGTTGGGAGGAGCTGGGCCTGCCCCGGGACTTCTATAAGACCAAGGACGTGCATGTCCACTTCCCGGAGGGGGCCGTGCCCAAGGACGGACCCTCGGCGGGTATCGCCATCACCACCGCCATGCTGTCGGCGCTGACCGGACGGCCTGTCCGGGGCAGCGTGGCTATGACCGGCGAGGTGACGCTGCGGGGCCGGGTGCTTCCCATCGGCGGTCTGAAGGAAAAGACCATGGCCGCCCTGCGAAACGGCGTACATACGGTGCTGATTCCCCGGGAAAACGTCAAGGACCTGGACGAGATCGACCAGACCGTCCGGGCCGGTCTGCACTTCATCCCGGTGGACACCGTGGACCAGGTGTTTGCGGCGGTGCTGGTGCCTTCCCGCGGGGAGCACGCCGCCCCCCGTGGCCGCGTATCGGCGGAATCCCCCGCCGCACTATCAGTGTAAAGGAGGAGCGCTTGCCATGGCGATCAACTATAACAAGGCGGAATTTATCCGCTCGGCGGTCCGTCCCGATGCCTTTATCCGGGACGGGCGGCCCCAGGTGACCTTTGCCGGGCGATCCAACGTGGGCAAATCCTCCGTCATCAACCGCCTGCTCAACCGGAAGAACTTCGCCCGGGTGGGCGCCACCCCCGGCAAGACCACTCAGGTGAACTATTTCCTCATCGACAACCGGGTGTATCTGACCGACCTGCCCGGCTACGGCTATGCCAAGGTCAGCAAGGAGGAGCGGGACCGCTGGGGACGGCTGATGGAGTCGTATTTCCAGGAGCCGGGCCTCATCTCCCTAGGTGTTCTCATTGTGGACGCCCGGCACAAGCCCACGGCGGACGACGTGACCATGTTCCAGTGGTTCCGAGGCACCGGATGCCCGGTGGTGGTCGTGGCCAACAAGCTGGACAAGCTGAAAAAAAGCGAGATCGAGCCCAATCTGCAGCTGATCCGGGACACCCTGGAGCTGGAGGAGCAGGACTGCCTGGTGCCGTTCTCCGCCGAAAAGGGCACCGGAAAAAACGAACTGCTGTCGGCCATCTCCCAGCGGCTGGGCATGTGAATCCGGACCCCCGCAATTCTGCCTTCTTTTGCCAAAAACTAACCTTTGGTTAATGGTATTTTATCTGAGTCCACTGTACAATGGATGTACAGTGGACTCATTTTATCAAGGAGGAAAGAACCATGCGAAAATTCAGCATTCTCTTGCTTCTGTGCACCCTGATGCTGTGCCTGGCCGCCTGCGGAAATCAGGGGACGACGGACGATGACATCGTTGGTGACGACTGGCGCACCTGGGGCACCATTCAGGATACCGGCACCCTGACCCACGACGGCCAGATGATCGACGTGTGCATCTGCATCACCGACACCGGCGCCGACCTCTACTATGACAGGGCTGAGCAGGAGCTCTACACCACCGTGCAGTTCCCGGTACCCCTCGACTCTGCCGCCAGCCGCTACCAGGGAACGGACTACAGCGATCTGGACGGCGACGGCAACAGCGACCTGCAGATGTCCTTCGACCAGGATGGCGAGTATGTGACCTACGTCTGGTACTGGAACACGGTCCGGGGCGAGTTCATGGACACGCTGGCGGACTGAGGAGGCTGCTTCATGAGAAAAACGCTTTGGCTGGCGGCTGTGCTGGCGCTGCTGCTGTCCCTGACGGCGTGCAGCGGCAGGGAGACCCCCTCCCCTGCCGTGCCGGAGGATCAGCGCCAGGTGACGGACGCCAGCGAGCTGGAGGGCAAGTGGTCCTCCCCTTCCGGCAACATCCTGTATTTCGTGTCCGACGAGGGGTGCTATTACTACCAGACCTTCTCCGGCCGCACGGGACAAGGCCGCTATGACACCTCCGGCGACGTGCCCATGATCGACTTCGACGGCTTCCTGTACGATTTCATCCTGCGGGATGACGGCGTGCTGCTGCCCAACCAGAACGGCAGCGGCGACGCGGAGTCCTTCGACCACTTCACCTTCACCCGCAGCGACGCCCGGGTGGATATCTGGGACATTGCCCAGCTGGACGGCGTGTGGCAGAACGCCCTGGGCGAGACTCTGGTCATCGACTCCCAGCGCATGGAGTATCTGAGCTACACCCGTCTGTCCGCCGGCAGCGGGACCATTGTGGACGCCGGGGACGGCAAGGGCCCCTATCTGTCCATGGACGGCTTCCACGCGTACATCTCCCCCGGCCTGGAGGCGGATCGCTTCGCCCTGCTGCCGGATGGGGAAACGAACGGCGACTTCTCCGGCGTGTTCTACCCCTATGGCCAGGTGGCGGCCTATACCGGCCTGCCGGGGGCCAGCTTTGAGCTGGACGAGGACGACCTGTGCCGCTGGTACAGCGACGGACACGACGCCTTCTACATCACCGGCAGCTACACCCTCCACGAGGACGGCCTGGCCTATCGGCAGGACGGGCCGGTGTACGCCGCCGGTTTTGACCCGGTGGATTACGACCCCGCCGAGGACTGGGGCGAAAACTGGATGAACAACTGGGGATAAGATGATGAAAAAACATATTTGTCCTATGTGCGGCGAGCCGCTGAAAAAAGGCTCCACTGCGTGCTCCTGCGGCTATAAGGAGTCCCTGGCGGACCGGGAACTGCTGCGGCGGCTGGCTCGGTGGGACCGGCTGCGGACGGTGTGCTCCGTCATGCTGGTGCTGGGCTTTGTTGCGGGCGGCGTTGTATGGTGGAGGTCCGGCGATATCCGCTGGGGCCTGCTGGCGCTGTTTATCCTGCTGGCTGTGGGCATCATCGGCCTGTGCCGGTGCGACAGCCGCCAGCGGAAGCTGATCTGGGAGCAGATGGGGGACTTTTTCCGGTCGGAGACGGAGCAGGCCTTCGGTCCGGACATGAAGCTCCCGGAGCTGGTCATTGACGAGGCGGGCATCCGCCGCAGTCAGATGATCGACCGCCACTGGGAGGAATGCCAGATCAAGAATTACCGCCAGGGCGTCCATCAAGGTGTCCGGTTCGGCGCGGCCAACGTGGAGCTGACCCACAACTTTGAGGAGCACGTGGGCCGGGACGTCAACGACACCATGACCCGGTCCGTGAAGGCCTTCGGCGGTGTGTGGCTGATCTGCGAAACGGACCAACAAGCCCCGGAGGGCGGCTATCTGTACCGCCGGGAGGATCAGGCATACGGGCCGGATACCCTGGAATTGGTCCCCCTGCTGGAGACTCTGGGCCGTCCGGCGGCTGTCCGCTGGACGGGAAACCGCCTGGAATTGGCGCTGGAATCCACGCTGCCGGTGATGGAGCTGCCGGTAGATATCAATGTGCGGGACCTGAACGCCCTGCGCCGTAGTTATCTGGTGTCCCTGCGGTATCTGCAGGGGATCATCGAGGCGCTGCATCGGTGCGGCGCGCTGTTCGCGGAGCATGAAAAGGAGCAGACAAATGGATAACAATGTGCAGAATATACGCAGCGGCCGTGCCCTGGCGGGCTTCGGCAAATTCTTTTCCGGTCTGGGCCTGGTTATTGCGGCCATCGGCGCAATATTGGGCGGCGCGGTGCCCGTCATCATCGTGGGTATCGTCCTTCTGATCATCGGCGGGCTGATGAGCTCCGCCGGCGGCAAGAAGCTGCAGGGCGCGGCCCAGGGCGGTCTGGCCCAGGCGGCTATGGAACAGGTGCTGGAGGAGGCGGAGTACCGCTCCGGTTCCTGCATCGACGGCGGAAAATTCGCGGAATCCGGTCTGGGCCTGCCCAGTGCCGACAACGTAGGCGGCAGCGGCCTGGTCTGCGGCAAGTACCACGGCCGGCCCCTGGAGATCAGCAATCTGGAGCTTTCCAACACCCAGGCGTATCAGAATCCCGAGACGGAGGTCTGGGAGGATCGGGAGCTTCCCATCTTCAAGGGTCAGTGGATGGCGGCGGACCTGGGGCGCACCCTCCCCTGCGATGTGCAGGCAGCGCCCAAGGGCAAGCTGGCCCGCCTGCTGGGCCGGGAGGGCTTCACCTCGGAAAATCCGGAGTTTGACCGGCGGTTCAATGTCCGGTGCGAAAATCCCGCCGCCGGACAGTCCCTGCTGTCCCCCCGGGTCATGGACCAGCTGCTGAAAATGGGCAGCGTCTATCTCAGCGTCAAGGCCGACGGCCGCGTGTTTGCGGCCATCCAGACGGACGATCTGCTGTTTGACGCCGGAAAGGGCCGCCCCGAGGGTCTGACCCGGCGCTTCGCGGACCAGCTCCGTGTGTTCACGGACCTGCTGGACGCGCTGAAGGGGTGATGGTATGCCCTTCTGGGGTGCGGCAGTGGTATTCGTCCTGGCTGTGGCCGGGTTCGTCATCGGTGCGCTGCGGCTGCGGCAGCGCCGTGGCCTGCGGGCGGCGTGCATGATCGTGTGCGGCCTTCTGGCTGCCGTCAGCGCCGCATATATGGCACTGATCATCATTCTGGTCAGCAGCGTGCGATAGGCTAAAAAGTGGGACAGCGCCGCCATGGCGCTGTCCCACTTTTGGCAGCCTTTCTGCTTACAATAATACCCCCTCATGCCGGTTTATCGTCCTGCATGAGGGGGTATTTCGTTATAGTGGTCGTATTACCGCTGCAGGGTCTTGACCCACTCGCCGTATTTGCGGAGGTTCTCGTCCCGGGCGGCGGGAGTTTCGCCGATGGTCAGGACATAGACCTTGATCTTGGGCTCGGTGCCGCTGGGCCGCACCAGGATGGTGGTGCCGTCCGCCAGCTCATAGCGCAGCACGTTGCTGCCGGACAGCTCCATGGCGGATTTTTCGCCGGTGCGGCAGTCGATGACGCTGCCGTCGGTATAGTCCTTGCGGCGCAGGACCTCCACCCCGGCAATAGCAGCCGGGGGATCTGCCCGCAGGTCCCGCATCAGCTGAGCCATCTTCTCCAGGCCGTCCAGGCCGGGCATCACCAGATTGTGGGTCTTTTCGCCGTAATAGCCGTATTTTTCGTACAGGGCGTTCAGGGCGTCAAACAGGGTCATGCCCTGGGCGGCGTACCAGGCGGCCATCTCCGTCAGGATCAGGGAGGCGGTGACGGCGTCCTTATCCCGGACGTAGTCCCCCAGCATATAGCCGTAGCTCTCCTCATAGCTCATGATGACCTGGCCCTTGTCCTGGCCCTCCAGCTCGTTCTTCTTCTCGGCCATGAACTTGAAGCCGGTGAAGGTGTCGCAGCAGGTGACGCCGTTGGCCTCGGCCACCTTCCGGGCCATCTCGGTGGTGACGATGGTCTTCAGGAAATAGGGATGCTCCGGCAGCTTGCCCGCCCGGCGCATGGCCCCGATGAGGTAGTCCAGCATCAGCACGCCGGTCTGGTTGCCGGTAACGGGCACAAAGGAGCCGTCGTGGCTGCGGACCATGATGCCCACCCGGTCGCTGTCCGGGTCGGTACCCAGGATGAAGTCCGCCCCCACCTGGTTGGCCAGGTCAATGGCCAGATAGAAGCCCTCGGGGTTCTCCGGATTGGGGGAGGCCACCGTGGGGAAATTGCCGTCCAGCACCATCTGCTCCTTGACGCAGTACAGATGCTTCACGCCCAGGCCCCGCAGGGCCTCGGGCACCAGCTGCCAGCCGCAGCCGTGGAAGGGGGTGTACACCATCTTGAAGGTGTCAGCCACCCGGGCCATAGACTCCCGATCGTTGACCATGGCCATGACACGAGCCATGAAGCGGTCGTCGGTCTCCCGGCCCATGACCTGGATCAGACCCTGGGCCGCCGCGTCGTCATAGGCCATCCGGCGCACGCCGGTGAAAATGTCGATGTGCTCCAGCTCCCGGGCGATGGCGGCGGCGTGCTGAGGCGGCAGCTGGGCGCCGTCGGACCAATAGACCTTGTAGCCGTTATACTCCTTGGGGTTGTGGCTGGCGGTGACGTTGATGCCCGCCTGGCAGCCGTATTCCCGGACGGCGAAGCTCAGCTCCGGCGTGGGACGCAGAGACTCGAAAATCCGCACATGGATGCCGTTGGCGGCGCAGACCTCGGCGGCGGCCCGGGCAAACTCCATGGAGTGGTTGCGGCAGTCCATGCACAGGGCCACGCCCCGGCGCCTGGCGTCCTCACCCTCGGCGCAGATGACGTTGGCAAAGCCCTGGGTGGCCCAGCGGATGACATGGACGTTCATCTGGTGCAGGCCCACCTTCATGGTGCCCCGCAGACCGGCGGTGCCGAACTCCAGAGGCCCGTAGAACCGTTCCCGGATCTCCTTCTCGTCGCCGCGGATGCTTTCCAGCTCCGCGTGCTCCTCCGGCGTCAGCGCCGGGGAGGCCAGCCACTTCTCATATTCCCGCATGTAGTCCATCAGAAAATCTCCTTCCCTTCTATTACGCCTGGGGCTGCTCCGGTTCCTCCACCGGCTCAGCCTCCAGAATTTCCTTGGCGTCCTCCAGCAGGGAGGCCGGAACATACAGGCTGGCGCCGTAGCCGGAAAAGCCGTTGATGACCTTTCCCGCGCCGCCTTCATAGTCAAAATACTTGAAGCAGGGGATGCGATAGGCCGCCAGAAGCGAGATGAGCATATCCGCATCGGCGGTGGAGTCGAAGGTGCTGGTCAGCAGAACCGCCTTCTCCTTCTCTCCCCTGGCATTGACGGGCCACTCCAGCGCATCCGGCGCAAAGGCCCACTTGGAATTGTCCATATGCGATACCTCCTGAAATGAAAGTTTATTTGTGATATTTCGTACCGGCGGCGATCTGACAGGCCCGATAGATCTGCTCCAGCAGCATGATGCGGGCCAGGTGATGGGGAAACGTCATAGGCGACATGGACAGCCGCCAGTCGGCCTGGCGCTTCAGGTCCTCGGATAGGCCCACGCTGCCGCCGATGAGAAAGGTCAGCTGACTCTTTCCGGACACGGCCAGCTCCTGCATCCGGCGGCTCAGCTCCACGCTGGAGCAGGGCTTCCCCTCGATGCACAGGGCGATGACCGCCCCGCCCCGGGGCAGCTTTTCCCGTATGGCGGCGGCCTCCGCCGCCAGCGCCCGCTGGATCTCCCTCGGCGACGGGTCCTCCGGCAGGCGGCTCTCCGGCAGCTCCACCACGTCCAGCTTACAGTGCCGCCCCAGGCGCTTGACGTACTCGGCGGCGGCCTCCTGATAAAACCGCTCCTTCAGCTTCCCCACGCAGAGAACGGTTATCTTCTGCACAGCGCGTTCTCCGTTTCATAGGCGGGGCTTAACTCGTCCCGGGGAGCCACCAGCAGCTCCACCGATGCGCCGCAGGCGTCCAGCGCACGGCGCACGGTGTCGTACGCCCGCTGGGGCGTGTTGTTCTCCCGGCTCAGGTGGGCCAGAACGATGCATCGGGTGCCGCCGGCGGCCATCTGTACCGCAAAGGCCGCGGCATCGTCGTTGGACAGGTGGCCCTGACTGCCCAGAATCCGCTGCTTCAGGGTGTAGGGGTACGGGCCGGAGCGAAGGTATTCCACGTCGTGGTTGCTCTCCAGCACCAGCAGGCTGACTCCCGGCAGCACCTGCGCCGCCTCATCGGTGACGTAGCCGGTGTCCGTCAGGATGCCCACGGAGCCGGAGCCGTCGATGCGGTAGTCCATGCTCTGGGCCGCGTCGTGGGAGGTTTCAAAGGCGGTGACCAGGCACTGGCCCACCTCAAATTGGCACCCCGGCTCCCGGGGCCGCAGCAGCGGCTCCACCCCGGCCAGCCGGTACGCCAGCTGCCGGGCGGTGCCGGGACTTGCATACAGAGGAACGGCATGGTGTTTGATCAGGGTGGCCAGGCCGGAGATATGGTCCGTGTGCTCGTGGGTGATCAGAATGCCGTCCAGCTCGTCCATGGACAGCTCCAACTGGGCCAGACCCGCCTTGATGCGGCGGGTGGAGATCCCGGCGTCCACCAGGATATGGGTGCCGCCGTCGGACAGCAGCAGGCAGTTGCCCTGGGAGCCGCTGGATAGAGTATGTAGGGTCATCAATGTGTGCTTACCTCGCAGAAAAGATTCGGCGCCCGCCGCGGGTGGCGGCGGACGCCGGAATAGCTATATCAGCCGATGTGTGCCTCGGCCTCCCGGGATTCGGGGATCTCCTCCACCCGGATGTCCGCGCCCACGGCGCGGAGCTTGCCCACCAGGTCCTCATAGCCGCGCTCGATGAACTGCACCTGGCTCAGCTGGGTAACGCCCTGGGCCGCAAGGCCCGCAATGACCAGGGCCGCGCCGGCCCGCAGGTCGCATGCCTGCACCGGTGCGCCATTGAGATGGTCCACTCCCTCGATCACGGCCACCCGGCCGTCTACCTGGACCTGTGCGCCCATGCGGCGCAGCTCATCCATGTATTTGAATCGGTTGGCGCCGTATACCCCCTCGGTGACCAGACTGGTACCCTGGGCCAGGGACAGCACCACGGCGATCTGGGGCTGCATATCCGTGGGGAAGCCGGGATAGGGCTGGGTTTTGACATTGGTGCGCTGGAGGGGCTGGGACCGGGTCACCAGCAGGGTGTCGTCCTCCTCCTCCACGGCGACGCCCATCTCAGTCAGCTTGGCGGAGATGCAGTCCATGTGCTTGGGGATCACGTTGCGGATCAGCAGCCGTCCGCCTGCGGCGGCCACGGCGGCCATATAGGTACCGGCCTCGATCTGGTCGGGAATGATGCAGTAGGTGCCGCCGTTGAGCTTCTCCACGCCCCGGATGCGGATGGAATCGGTGCCTGCGCCCTTGATGTCGGCGCCCATGGAGTTCAGGAAGTTGGCCAGGTCCACGATGTGCGGCTCCTTGGCGGCGTTTTCGATGGTGGTGGTGCCCTCGGCCAGAGCCGCGGCCATCATGATGTTCATGGTAGCGCCCACGCTGACCATGTCCAGATACACGGCAGCGCCGGTCAGCCGGCCGCCCTTGGCCACGGCCTGGACCAAGTTGCCCTCGGTGACCTCCGCGCCCATGGCCCGAAAGCCCTTGACGTGCTGGTCGATGGGCCGGACGCCGAAATTGCAGCCGCCGGGCATGGCCACAGTAGCCTTTCCGAAGCGGCCCAGCAGCGCGCCCAGCAGGTAATAGCTGGCCCGGATCCGGCGCACCAGCTCGAAGGACGGCTGGGTGGAGTGCACATGGCGGCTGTCGATCTCCACCGTGTGTCGGTTCAGCACCCGGACGCGGGCCCCCAGCTCCTCCAGAATGGAGAACAGCAGCGTCACGTCGCTGATCTGGGGGATGTTTTCAATGCGGCAGACCCCGTCCACCAGCAGGGCGGCGGGGATGATGGCAACGGCGGCATTTTTTGCGCCGCTGATGGTGACCTCGCCCATCAGCGGACGGCCGCCATGAATGATATACTTATTCAAAACAGGCACCCTCTCTTAGGTAGTGTAGAAATATGTCCGTGAGTCTATCATGCCCACGGGTGGAAAACTTCATACGGCAATCCGCAGGAAGTATCAATTCGCACACGCATTCAGTATATCATATTTTTCAAAAATAGCAAGCAAAGACGGCAATTCTTTTTGAATTATTTGCGTAGCTCAGCAGCTGCACCTGCGGAAGCCCCGCCATCCCAAACGCCTCGCGCAGCACATCAGGTGGGCCTGCTTTCTCTCCGGCAGCATGAAATGCGGTCCACAGAACCGTAAATTCGCCCATCGTGCTTGACAGGATTTTAGGCGGAGCATATAATTAAATTGGTATTTTGTGCTGTAAAATGGTGCAGAATGTGAAGGAGAGAGGGCATGAATTATCCGTTGGTCATTAAGGTCCTGGGCTATACCCTGTGGGTGGAGGCCGGGTGTATGGTGCTGCCGCTGCTGTTTCTGGCGCTGCTGCCACGGTCCTCCGTGGCAGGTGCGGTATGTCCGATGCGGACAGAGCAGCCGGGCCCCATCAAAAATAAGCGGGTGGTGGCCTCTGCGGGGGCCTATCTGGTGGCGTATCTGCTGCTGCTTCTGGTGGGGGCGGCGGTGGTGGCCTGGGGCAGAACGACTTTGCCGAGGCCTTTACCATCTTGCTGGCCTGCCTCAGCAACATCGGCCCCGCCATGGGCAGCATCGGCCCGGTGGGCGATTTCAGCAGCCTGACGGAGGTCAGCAAGCTGATGATGATCCTGTGGATGCTGCTGGGCCGCCTGGAGCTGATACCCATCCTGGTGATGCTGTCGCCGGGGACCTGGAAGGAACGATAAGATAAGGGGGAAATGCCCATGAAGATCGGCTGCATCGTTATGGCGGCGGGAAACGCCCGCCGCTTCGGCAGCAATAAGCTGGACGCCCGGGTGGAGGGAAAGACCCTGCTGCGCCGGGCGCTGGAGGCCGTTCCGGCGGCGTGCTTTGACCGGGTAGTGGTAGTGACCCAGTATCCCCAGGGCATGGACCTGGCCCGGGAGATGGGCTTCCTGCCGGTGGAGAATCCCCGGCCGGACCTGGGGCTCAGCCACACCATCGCCCTGGGCATGGCCCATATGCAGGACATGGATGGGGTGATGTTCCAGGTGTCGGACCAGCCGCTGCTGCGGCGGGACAGCGTGGAGCGGCTGGTGGAGGCGTTCCGCCGCCACCCGGACCGGCTGGCGGCCCTGGCCCATGACGGCGTCCGGGGAAATCCCTGCCTGTTTCCGGCCAGCCTGTTTCCGGAGCTGACGGCTCTGGAGGGGGACCACGGCGGCAGCGCCGTGATCCGCCGTCATCCGGACCTGTTGCTGCTGGTGGAGGCCCCGCCCCAGGAGCTTACCGACGTGGACACCCCCCAGGCGCTGGAGGTCCTCACCGGAGAAAAATGCCGATAATTTTTGCCCCGTCCGGCCCGGACGGGGCAAAATCGTATATTTTATGAACAAACATAAGATGCTTTGTGAACATTAGCACTCGACGCTTGACAGTGCTATAATTTGTGCTATGATACAGTTGTTCCTTGAGAGAGGGACCGCGAGAGGCCCCCCAGAGGAACGGAAAAACGTTGTATGTAACGGTAACAGAAGTTCGGCGGTGCGACCCATAGGCCGCCCGGAAATTGAATGGAGGTATGACTTATGTTGCCTAGCATTTTTGGTGAGAACCTGTTTGATGATTTCTTTACGGATCCTTTCGGTATGATGGTAATGCCCCAGCGTCACGATCCGCTGTACGGCAAGCACAGCAAGAACCTGATGAAGACCGACGTGCGGGAGACGGAGGACAGCTATGAGCTGGACGTGGACCTGCCGGGCTTCAAGAAGGACGAGGTCAATGTGGAGTTGAAGAACGGTTATCTGACCATCCAGGCGGCCAAGGGCCTGGACAAGGACGAAACCGACAAGAGGGGCAAGTACATCCGTCAGGAGCGCTACGCCGGGTCCTGCAGCCGCAGCTTCTATGTGGGCGAGGATGTGGAGGCCGGCGAGGTAGCCGCCAGGTTTGAAAACGGCATCCTGCAGCTGTCCATCCCCAAGAAGGAGCACAAGCAGCTGCCCAAGAACTCCACCATTCAGATCCAGTGACCCTCCGACGCCCCGGTAACGTGCCGGGACTCGTAAATGAATCGGCCCTCCGGCGGGAAATCCCGCCGGGGGGCTTTTTGCGCTGTCGCGATAAAAAATTGTCAGCGCGCGAAAAAAATATGTTCCCGGGGTATTGTCTTTTTTTTCACTTTCGATTATAATGAGTTTTGAAATAAAGCTGTTGCCCCAACGGCAACGGTTCTTAACAGATTCTGAACGAGGATAAAGGGAACAAAAACATGAGAAACTTACAGTGCACCATCACCGACATGCGCAAAAAGGTGTTCGCCGAGGTGGCGAAGCTGGCCTATGAGGGCGGAGACTATTACACCCGCATGGAAAAGCTGCCCTATGAGCTGATGCCCGGCGAGGTGGGCACCGTCCGGGAGTCCATCTTCCTGGAGCGGGCCATTGTAGGCGAGCGGATCCGCCTGGCCATGGGCCTTCCCCTGCGGGATGTGTCCGAGCATACGCTGCTGTCCAACGGCGTGGAGGAAAGCGCCATTGCCGAGAAATACTACGATCCCCCGCTGATCAACATCATCAAATACGCCTGCCATGCCTGTCCCGATACCCACTATGAGGTCACCAACGCCTGCCAGGGCTGTCTGGCCCGGCACTGCTCCCATGCCTGTCCCAAGGGGGCCATCCACTTTGAGCACGGCCAGGCCCAGATCGACCAGACCAAGTGCATCAAGTGCGGCAAGTGCAAGGCGGCCTGCTCCTATCAGGCCATCATCAAGTTCTTCCGCCCCTGCCAGGAGGCCTGCGGCATGGACGCCATCGGCAAGGACGACCACGGCCGGGCCCAGATCAACCATGACAAGTGCGTCAACTGCGGCATGTGCCTGGTGAACTGCCCCTTCGGTGCCATTGTGGACAAGGGCCAGCTGTTCCAGCTGATCCACGCCATCCGGGGCGGAGCAAAGGTCATCGCCATCATCGCCCCGGCCTTCTGGGGCCAGTTCGGCGAAAAGGTCACCCCCGGCCAGATCAAGGCCGCCATGAAGGAGCTGGGCTTTGCGGGCCTGGAGGAGGTGGCCGTGGGCGCGGATCTGTGCGCCATCGAGGAAGCGGAGGAGTTTTTGCGGGTGGTGCCGGAGAAGCAGCCCTTTATGGCCACGTCCTGCTGCCCGGCCTGGTCCGTGATGGCCAAGAAGGAGTTCCCGGGCTTTGCGCCGTATATCTCCATGACCATGACGCCCATGGTGCTGACGGCCCGGCTCCAGAAGCGCCGGAACCCCGACTGCAAGATTGCTTTCATCGGGCCCTGCGCCGCCAAGAAGCTGGAAGCCAGCCGCCGCAGCGTCCGCAGCGATGTGGACTTCGTCCTGACCTTTGAGGAGCTGCGGGGCATGTTCGAGGCCAAGAACATCGACTTCTCCCAGATCCCCGACGAGCAGGCCCAGTATGAGGCTTCCGCCCCCGGCGTGGGCTTTGCCGCCAGCGGCGGCGTGGCCAAGGCGGTGGAGAAGGTCATTGAGAAGCTGGAGCCGGATCGCCAGGTCAAGACCGTGTATGCCGAGGGCCTGCGGGAGTGCCGCCAGATGCTGCGCATGGCCCGCACCGGGAAATACGACGGCTATCTGCTGGAGGGCATGGCCTGCCCCGGCGGCTGCATCGCCGGCGCCGGTACCGTCCAGCCGCCGGAGAAGTCCCGCCGTCTGCTGGAGCAGTATAAGGCCCAGGCCCCCAAGAGCAACCCCGTGGAGTCGGACTATACCGAGTATCTGCAGATCATCCGTGAGGATGAGGAGAACTGGGACCCCGTGGCCCGTCACTGAGCACCGAATTTCGCAAAAAGCCATTCCGCTGCGGCGGAATGGCTTTTTCGTTGCCCGCAGCAGGCTTGACAGGCAGAAATTTCTACCATAAACTGAGCATATGAATATCGACAAAGCGAAGGAGAATGGCCATGCTCTATATCCAGCGATATCGCTCTCCCCTGGGGGAGATTCTCATGGCGGCGGATGACGCGGGCCTGGTAGGTCTGTGGTTCGCGGGACAGAAGCACTTTGCCCCGGGACTGACCCAGGCCCGGGAACAGGAGACCCCGGTGCTGGCGGCGGCGGGCCGCTGGCTGGACCTGTATTTTGCCGGACGGCGGCCCCATTTTATCCCGCCGCTGCACCTGACGGGCACGGAATTCCGCATGGCGGTGTGGTCCTTGCTGCAGGAGATTCCCTACGGAGAGGTCACCACCTACGGGGAACTGGCCCGGCAGCTGGCTCAGCGGCTGGAGGTGCCCCATATGTCCGCTCAGGCGGTGGGCGGCGCGGTGGGACACAACCCCATTTCCCTGATCGTGCCCTGCCACCGGGTGATAGGCGCCGACGGCAGCCTCACCGGCTATGCCGGAGGGGTGGACAAAAAGCGCCGTCTGCTGGCCTTGGAGGGGCTGGACGTGTCCCGATTTGCCTGACCATCCCCGCTGATCCGTCAGCCGCTCCGGGAAAACTTCCTGTTGCATCCGGAGAAAAATCGTGCTACAATGTCGTAAAATGATGTACGGTATATTCGGAACATTCTGGCGTTCTATTGGGAGGAATCATTTATGGCAGAAAGCGCAGTGAAACGAATCGGCGTGCTGACCAGCGGCGGCGACGCACCGGGCATGAATGCGGCGGTGCGGTCCGTGGTGCGCTCAGCTCTGGACCGGGGCATCGAGTGCATCGGCATCCGCCGGGGCTGGTCCGGCCTCATCAACGGGGATTTTTACCGCATGGATTCCGGCAGCGTCAGCCGCATCATCAACCGCGGCGGCACCATTCTCTATACCGCCCGCAGCGAGGAGTTCCGCACGGCAGAGGGCCAGGCCAAGGCCGCCGGCGTGTGCAAGCTGCTGGGGCTGGACGGCATCGTGGCCATCGGCGGCGACGGCACCTTCCGGGGAGCCCAGGAGCTCAGCAAATGCGGCGTATCCGTGGTGGGCATCCCCGGCACCATCGACAACGACATTGTCTGCACCGAATACACCATCGGCTTCGACACCGCCGCTAACACGGCGGTGGAGTGCATCGACAAGCTGCGGGACACCATGCAGTCCCATGAGCGCTGCGCCGTGGTGGAGGTCATGGGCCGCCACGCCGGGTATCTGGCCCTGTATGTGGGCGTAGCCGTGGGGGCCACGGCGGTGCTGGTGCCGGAACGCCCCTATGATTTCCATTCCCAGGTGGCCGAAAAGATCCGCCACGCCCGCCTGAACGGCAAGACCAACTTCATGATCGTGGTGGCCGAGGGCGCGGCCAGCGCCGTGGACGTGGGCCGCCAGATCCAGGAGGAGCTGGCCCTGGATCCCCGGGTCACCATCCTGGGCCACATCCAGCGGGGCGGCAGCCCCACCGCCAAGGACCGGGTCATGGCCACCCGCATGGGCTATGAGGCCGTCCGGATCCTGGCCGAGGGCAAGACCAACCGGGTCATCTGCACCAAGGACGATCAGATCATCGACCTGGACATTGACGAGGGTCTGGCCATGAAAAAGACCCTGAACTCCGAGGAGTTCAAGGTCATGACCGTTATGACGGGTATGTAAATAGAGAACAATCCCTCCGGCATTAGCCGGAGGGATTGCTTTTTCAGAATTCCGGATAGCCGTCCTTCAGTGTTTCATCATACACGGCGCGCTCGCCGCCGATGAACTTGGGACGCACCCGGGCCGCCAGCAGAATGGCGCTTCCGATGTGGTCCTGCTCCAGCCGGACCGGCACCGCCACCTTTTTCAGGTGCATGCCGATGAGGGTACCGCCTACGTCCAGACCGGCGTCGGCCCGGATCTCCTCCACCGCCACCGGGTGACGGAAGGTGTGATAGGCGGCGGTGGCGAAGGAGCTGCCCGCCTTGGGCTGAGGCACCACGTTGACGATGTCCAGCTGGGGCACCGCCTCGTGCTCCACGATCAGCGCCCGGTTCAGGTGCTCGCAGCACTGGGCGGCGATATACACACCCATGGGGCCGAACACGCTGTGCAGCCCGTCGAAAATGGCCTGGCCCACCTCCGGCGTGGACCAGCTGCCCACCCGGCGGCCCACCACCTCGCTGGTGCTGCAGCCCACCACCACGATCTGCCCCTTGTGCAGACGGGCGGCCTCCGCCAGCTGCCGGGCGGCGGCGGCGGACTCCTGCCGCACCCGGGCCAGCAGATCGGTATTTTCTACCTCATGAACGATTCCTGCCATGATAAAACTTCCTTTCTGCGGGAATCCTCCCGTTTGAAGCTATTTTACCACTGAATGTTCAGCTTGTCCAGAGCCTTGCTGCGCTTGAGCAGCACAAACAGCACCAGACCGATGACCAGGCCCATAGCCCCCTGCACCAGGTTGCCGGGGATGCTGGCCGCCGCGCCGATGCCCTTGCCCAGCAGCAGGCAGGCATAGCCGAAATAGCCCGCCACCATGATCAGCTCGCCCACGACGCCGCCCACCACATAGGCGTAGGGCTTGCGGCCCAGGGCCTTCACGATCAGCGCCGCCGCCATGGCATCCAGGGCCTTGATGACCAGGGTGCCGGGGGCGTAGTGGGCATAGCCGTTGAGCAGGTCCGTCAGCATAGAGCCGATACCGGCGGCAGCGCCGCCCCACCAGGGCCCCAGGATCCAGCCGGACAGCAGCACGCAGCAGTCGCCCAGATTCACAAAGCCCTGCATGGGGGAAGGAATCTGCACCACCATGGTTGCCACATACGTCAGTGCCGCCATCAGAGCGGCCAGTACCATTTTTCTGATTTTCATGTCTCTCATGGGAAAAATCTCCTTGCGTTTTGATTCTGTCTGTATTATAGTAAGAACTGGTATTATTAAAATATCCATATCGATATTATTTGATAATACCAGATTGGAGGTTCCCATGCTGACCTATTCCCTGGAAAAGGACGGTGGCGAGAGTCTGTACACCCAGCTGTACGGCTGCATCCGCCGGGACATTCTGTCCGGCGCCCTGTCGCCCCGGCAGAAGCTGCCCTCCAAGCGGGCACTGGCCCAGCACCTGGAGGTCAGCGTCATCACCGTGAAGAACGCCTATGAGCAGCTGGCGGCAGAGGGGTATATTTACACCGTGGAGAAAAAGGGCTATTATGTAAGCCCGCTGGAGAGTCCCCTGCCCCCGGCGGCTCCGCCGCCCCTGGTGCCGGAGCGCCCTGCGGAGCCGGTGTTTCTGGACCTGGCCACCGGGTCTCTGGACCGGTCGTATTTCCCCTTCACCGTATGGTCCCGGCTGATGCGGCAGACCATTCTGGAGGAGGACACGGAGCTGCTGCGCTCCACGCCATACAACGGCGCACCGGCCCTGCGCCGGGCCATCGCCGCTCACCTGCGTCAGTTCCGGGCCATGGACGTGGACCCGGAGCAGATCATCATCGGCGCGGGAACGGAGCTTTTATACACCCTCATCATCCAGCTGCTGGGCCGGGACAAGCGGTACGCCGTGGAGGACCCGGGTTACGGCAAGATCGCCAAGATCTATCAGGCCCACCAGGTGCCCCTGTGCCGGGTTGGCCTGGACGGCGGGGGGCTGGACATCACGCTGCTGCGCCGCCAGCCGGCGGACGTGGTACACATCTCGCCGTCCCATCACTATCCCACGGGTATCGTCATGCCCATAACCCGCCGCCAGGAGCTGCTGCGCTGGGCGGCGGAGCAGCCGGAGCGGTACATTCTGGAGGACGACTATGACAGTGAATTCCGCTTTGTGGGGCGGCCCATCCCCACGCTGTTCTCCGTCAGTGAAAATCAGCGGGTCATCTATCTGAACACCTTTTCCAAGACCATCGCCCCGTCCATTCGCATCAGCTATATGATCCTGCCGCCGCAGCTGCTGGCCCGGTACCGGGAAAGGCTGGGCTTTTACGCCTGCACCGTTTCCAGCTTCGAGCAGTATACCCTGGCCCGGTTTCTGGAGCAGGGACGGTATGAGCAGCATCTCAATCGCATGAGAACCCGCTACCGGCAAAAGCGCGATGCCGTCATCGACGCCATCGGCAGCAGTCCCCTTTCCGGACGGGTGGAGGTATGGGAGCAGGACGCAGGGCTGCACTTTCTCATGCATCTGCACACGGAGCTCGGCGACGACGCCCTGCGGCAGCGGGCGGAGGCTACGGGCCTGCGGCTGGCGCTGCTGTCGGACTACTACAGCCGGCCCAACACCGCACCCCAGCACATTTTAGTTGTCAACTATGCCGGCATTGACATGGAACGCTTGCCGGAGGGACTGCGCCGTCTGGCGCAGATATGGGAGGAACCATCATGTATGACGAATTGACCAGGCAGGATCTCCAGAAAATGCAGGAGGAGATCGACTACCGGGTCCAGGTGCTGCGCCCCAAGCTCATCGAGGACGTGCAGACCGCCCGGGCCTTCGGCGACCTCAGCGAAAACTTCGAGTACAAGTGCGCCAAGCAGGAGAAAAACCGCAACGACAGCCGTATCCGCTATCTCCAGCGGATGATCAAAACTGCCCGGGTCATCGAGGACCACTCCCGGGCCGACACGGCGGGCCTGTACGACACCGTGGAAATTCTCATGGAGAACACCGGCAAGACCCGGAAAATTCAGCTGGTGACCACCCTGCGGCAGGACGCCCTGAAGGGCCTCATCAGCAAGGAGTCCCCGGTGGGGAAGGCCGTTCTGGGCAGGCGCAGCGGCGACCGGGTCCAGGTGGACATGGGCGGCGGCCGGGGCTACTGGCTGCAAATTCTTTCCATCGAAAAGGGCAGCGATGACGGCTCCATCCCCATCGGTAGCTTCTGAAAAAAGCCTCGCAGAGTTTGCCGCCCGCAGGCGGCAAATAAATTGCAATCCGTTTTTTGCGGCGGCGTGTACGTCGCAAAAAACACTTCTCAGTCTGCAAGTGTGGAATTTGTTCGCTTTCAGCGAACAAATTATGCGCGCAGCAGACTGCAAGCCTTTTGTCCAAAAAGGGCGCTGCCCTTTTTGGACAGTCTCAAAAGGACCTCCGCCAGCGGCGGAGGCCCTTTTGTTATAACAGCTCCTCAAAGCTGCGGATGACCCGGTGACACACCTGCTGCATCTCCGGCCAGGAAACGTGGAAAAAGGCGTCATACACCCCCACCACCTGCATTCCGGCCTCCCGGGCCGCCCGGCAGGCGGCCACGGAGTCGTCATACATGGTGCAGTCCTCCGGCGTCACGCCCATCAGCGCCGCCGCGTGGCGGAAGGTCTCCGGGTCCTTCTTGTCCATGCCCAGGTCGTGAGCAAAGAGGATGCGCTCGAAATACTCCGTCAGCCCCAGTCGCCCCAGGGCGGCCCGGCAGTGCTCCGGCACACTGGAGGTCAGCACGATCATCCGCTCCCCTGCCGCCCGGCACCGGTCCAGATATTCCCGTACCCCGGGCTTGATGGGCACCCGCACGGCGTAGGCGTCCCCGGCCATCTGCATCCACTCGGCCATGATCTCCTCCTCGGACTCCTCCAGATGGCAATAGGCTTTGGTGAATTTCGCGGCCATGGGAAAAATGGTGTGGGCCACGCCCTCGTAATACTCCCGGGTATACGGATACCCCCGCTTGGCCAGGAACGCCTCGTCCACCTGCCGCCAGATCCCGTTGGAATCAATGAGGGTGCCGTCCATGTCAAAAATCAGCATCGCTGTGCCTCCCCTTGGCTTTTTGCGTTATTATACCAAAAATGCAAAGTTCTTGCAATACCGGGGAAAAGCTGATAGAATAGGGCCATCCCACAAAAGGAGACGCCGCCATGAAAAAGCCCGTATACTATGTGATCCTCGCCCTGCTTGTGGGCGTGTTCCTGTTTGCCGCCTACAAGGTGGGCAGCTACTATCTGGAAAAATACCGCAGCGATAAGGTCATTTCCGAGGCCAACCGCTTTGTGACCCTCCCCGGCGACAGCGATAACAACGACCCGACCCAGGACCCCAGCGGCGACCCGGAGTGCCCCACGGTGCAGTTTGACGAGCTGCTGAAAACCAACGGCGACGTCATCGCCTGGATCTACGGGGCCAATACCCATATCAATTACCCGGTGGTCCAGGGCAGCGACAACGACTACTATCTGCGTCACCTGCTGGACGGCACCTGGAACGACAACGGCAGCATCTTCATGGACTGCGCCAACAGCGCCGACTTCTCCGACCAGAACAGCCTGATCTACGGCCACAATATGACGTCCGGGGCCATGTTCTCCAACCTGGTGAAGTACAAGCAGCAGGCCTACTATGACCAGCACCCCTACCTCTATATGCTGACCCCCCAGCAGAGCTACAAGCTGCACCTGTTTGCCGGGGTCATTGTGGACGCCTCGGGCTATATCCTCGACGGCAATGGCGAGGTGGCCTACTCCGGCTGCAGCGTCTATCAGTTCCAGCTGACCCAGGAGTTCCTGCAGCAGATGGTAAACCACTCCACCTTCCGCCCCACCACCGGCGTCCCCTCGGCGGACAGCCATATCGTCACCCTGTCCACCTGCACCTATGAGTTCAAGAACGTCCGCTATGTGGTCCTGGGCGTTCTGGAGCCTATCCAGTAACCGGCTATATTCAAGCACCCGCTGCGGCATTACGCCGCAGCGGGTGTTCTTATGTATGTATTCCCTTTACCGCTTGTTGGACCGCAGCCAGATGCCCTGCTTTTCGGCGTTGGCGATCAGCTCGTCCCGGAACTTGGGGTGGGCGATGGAGATGAGCTTCTCCGCCCGCTCCCAGGTGCTGCAGCCCACCAGGTTCACGCCGCCGTATTCGGTGACGATGTAGTAGGCCAGACTCCGGGGATCGGTGACGATATCGCCGGGAGTCAGCAGCGGGTTGATGCGGGACACCATCTCCCCCTCCTTGTTGGTAAAGGAGGATGTGAGACAGATGAAGGCCTTGCCGCCCTTGGACACGGCGGCGCTCTCCAGGAAGTCCAGCTGCCCGCCGGTGCCGCTGATCTGCCGGGTGCCGGCGCTCTCGGCGCATATCTGGCCGTACAGGTCCACGGAGATGCAGTTGTTGATGGACACGAAGTTGTCGATCTTCCCCACGATAGAGGGATCGTTGCAGTAGCTGATGGGATAGGTCACCACACCGGGGTTCTCCCGGATCCAGTCGTACAAGTCCGGCGAACCAATGGCAAAGCCGAACACGCTCTTATAGCGGTCCAGGGTTTTTCTCTTGTTGTTGATCTTTCCGGCCTTGTACATATCCAGGTACGAGTCGCACAGCATCTCCGTGTGGATGCCCAGGTCCCGCAGGTCGGAGCGGGCGATCATCTGGCCCACGGCGTTGGGCAGGGAGCCGATGCCCAGCTGCAGGGTGGAGCCGTCCACCATGTTCTGCACCACATACTCGGCGATCTTCATCTCCGTCTCGCTGGCGGCGGGAGTCTTAATGCCCGGCAGGGGGCCGTGGGGGCCCTCCACGATCATGTCCACATCGTCGATGTGGATGCACTCGTCCAGCCCGCCATAGACCCAGGGCAGATTCTCGTTGACCTCCAGGATCACCACGTCGGCCTTGTCCAGCACCGCCCGGGCGGAGGCGTTGGATACGGAGAAGTTGAAGTATCCATGCTCGTTCATGGGGGTCACGCAGGTGATAGCCACGTTTACCGTGAGGAAATGGTCATAGTAGGCCCCCAGATTCCGGAACACCATAGGGTTGAAGTTGCACAGGCCCCGGTCGCAGAGCTTGCGCTCATAGCCGGACATGTGCCAGCTGTTATAGATAAAGTGCTCCCGGCTGGGGTCGCACTCCACCATCTGAATGGGCTGCTGGATCAGATAGCCCCGGATCTTCACGCCCCGCAGTTCGTCCTTCCGCTTGGCAATGGCCTCGTCCATCAGGGACGGGAAAGCCCCGCCCATGGAGATATCCAGCCAGTCGCCGCTTTTGACCACCCGCGCAGCCTCCTCCGGAGTGCGCAGCTTGCGTTTGTATTCCGACGTATAGTCAAACGGTATTGCCATAGCCTGTCCGCCTCTTTCTGTGTTTTGATATTGTTAATTAAATCACCTTTTCCATAGTTTGTCAATAGATTAACAGAGATTCCCGAAAAAAGTCGGCTTCCGCCTCGCTGCGGGCATAAAAGGGGCCCGCCAGGCGATCTCCGCCGGCGGGCCCATATGGTGTGCGCGAGCAAGTCTGTAAGCCGGGTTCTGTATTTGACAGTCATCTATCTAAGCGCGCCGTTGCCGGTGCGCTTCAGCCACCTCGGGAGCGGACGGGCCGCCCTATTGCTCCCATACCGGTGTTGCTCCGGATAGAGTTTACAGCATCGGACACTCTCGAGCCGATGGGTGAGCTCTTACCTCGCCTTTCCACCCTTACCCCCAAAGGGGCGGTATATCTCTGTTGCACTTTTCCTGAAGTCGCCTTCGGCGGGCGTTACCCGTTATCCTTGCCCTGTGGAGCCCGGACTTTCCTCATGAACAGGCTTTCGCCTTGTCCCCGCGACTGTCTGGCTTACTCGCACGAATATTGTACCCGACCCGCTTCGGAAAGTCAACCGATTTTTGCGGAAATGATTGAACTGCGCCCCGGAATGCGGTATAATCTGTAAGTTGGATACGTTAGATATGATAAGGAGGAACATCCTATGACCTTGCGGGAATATATTGACCGGCTGCGGGGCAAAACCGTGGCCGTTATCGGCATCGGCGTCAGCAATACGCCCCTGCTGCGGCTGCTGCTGCGGGAGGGTATCTCCGTCACCGCCTGCGACCGCAGCGACCGGGCGAAGCTGGGCGCTCTGGCGGAGGAGCTGGAGGCCGCCGGGGCCGTGCTGCGGCTGGGCGACGGGTATCTTCAGAATCTTTCCCAGGACGTGATCTTCCGCACCCCGGGCCTGCGGCCCGACGTGCCGGAGCTGGAGGCCGCCCGGGCCAAGGGCAGCACCATCACCTCCGAAATGGAGGTGTTCTTTGAGGTCTGCCCCTGCTCCATCATCGCCGTTACCGGGTCCGACGGCAAGACCACTACCACCACCATCATCGCCCAGCTGCTGCGGGCAGCGGGCCACACCGTCCATGTGGGCGGCAACATCGGCCATCCCCTGCTGGCGGAGGCCGGGTCCATCCGGCCCACCGACTGGGCGGTGCTGGAGCTGTCCAGCTTCCAGCTGATGACCATGACCCGCAGCCCCCACATCGCGGTGCTGACCAACCTGGCCCCCAACCACCTGGACGTCCACAAGAGCATGGAGGAATATATCTGGGCCAAGGAGAACATCTTCCGCCACCAGCAGCCCGGCGACATCGCCGTGTTCAACCTGGACAACGCCATCACCCGGGAGCTGTCCGCCCATGCCCCGGGCCGTGCCCTGTATTTCAGCCGCCGGGAGGAGCCGGAAAACGGCGTGTTCCTGCGGGGCAACGCCGTGATCTCCCGCCGGGACGGCCGGGAGCGTCAGATCATGACCACCGAAGACATCCGCCTGCCCGGCGTCCACAACGTGGAGAACTACATGGCCGCCATTGCGGCGGTAGACGGTCTGGTGCCGGACGACGTGATCCGCACCTTTGCCCGGGCCTTCAACGGCGTGGAGCACCGCATCGAGCTGGTGCGCACCTGGCGCGGCGTCCGGTTCTACAACGACTCCATCGCCTCCAGTCCCTCCCGCACCATCGCGGGCCTGCGCTCCTTCAAGGAGAAGGTGATCCTCATCGCCGGGGGCTATGACAAGCACATTCCCTTCGATGTGCTGGGTCCCGAGGTGGTGGAGCATGTGAAGCTGCTGATCCTGTGCGGCGCCACGGCAGACAAGATCCGTGCCGCTGTGGAGCAGGCCCCCGGTTACTGGCCGGGCCATCCGGAAATACTGGATGTGACGCCGTTCCAGCGGGCTGTGGAGACCGCCCGGGATCGGGCTGTTCCCGGGGACGTGGTGACCCTCTCCCCTGCCTGCGCCGCTTTTGACCAGTTCAAGAATTTCATGGAGCGGGGCAAGACCTTCAAATCCATCGTCAACTCCTGGCAGGAGTAACGACCGCTCCCCCCGCGGCATATATTGACCCATAGGGGGTGTGTGCCGTGAGAAGAATGCGTTATCTACGCCTGACCGGGCGGCAGCGGAGGCTGACCTGGCTGGTGCTGGCGGTCCTGCTGACAGCGGGCCTGGGCTGCGCGGCGGTGCTGCATATGCGGCCCATCATCGTCAGCCTGGCCACCGCGCGGGTGTCCAACGCCGTCAACCGCATCGTGGTGGACGCCGTCCGGGACGCCATCGACAGCGGCCAGGTGGACTATAACGTGCTGATCCACCTGGAAAAGGACGAAACCGGCCGGGTGGCGGCTCTGGAAAGCAACATGGCGGCCTTTAACCGTCTGCGGTCCCAGATCGCCGACGAGATTCTCCGGCGGCTGTCGGAGGTATCCACCAGCGAGCTGTCTATCCCCGTGGGGACCCTCACCGGCTCTACCCTGCTGGCGGGCCGGGGGCCCTGCATCCGGGTGCGGATGCAGGCGGTGGGCTCCACGGACGCCAGCCTCCGCAACGCCTTTTCCGCCGCCGGTATCAACCAGACCCGGCATCAGATTCTGCTGAGCGTGGACGTGTACACCAGCATTCTCCTGCCGGGCTTCACCGCCTCCACCAAGGTCAGCAACGAGATCGCCGTAGCGGAGACCGTCATCGTCGGCTCCGTGCCGGAGACGTACACCTACTTCAGTACCACGCCCGATGAGCTGGAGGATACCGCCCGGGACTATATCATGAACAAAGGATAAGTGAAACATGGACTATAAAACCGAGATGAAGGAGCTGCGGGACACCCTCAACGCCCACGGCTACCGCTATTATGTGCTGGACGCCCCCACCATCAGCGACTATGAGTACGACCATATGCTCCGCCGCCTGGAGGACCTGGAGCGGAAGCACCCGGAGGAGGTGACTCCGGACTCCCCCACCCAGCGGGTGGGCGGCCCGGCCCTGTCCCAGTTTGAACAGGTCCGCCACGACGTACCTCTGGAGAGCCTTCAGGACGTCTTTGACGATGAGGAGGTCCGGGATTTCCTGCTGCGGGTGGCGGAGACCATGCCCCAGGCGGAATACAGCGTGGAGCCCAAGGTAGACGGCCTGTCCGTGGCCCTGGAATACCGGGACGGCGTGTTCGTCCGGGGGGCCACCCGGGGCGACGGCCAGGTGGGCGAGGATGTGACGGAAAATCTGCGCACCATCCGCTCCATCCCCATGACCCTGCCGGAGAAGCTGCCCCGGCTCATCGTCCGGGGTGAGGTGTATATGTCCCGCAGCGTGTTTGAGAAGCTCAACGCCCGCCGGGAGATCGAGGGCAAGCCCCTGATGGCCAATCCCCGCAATGCGGCGGCAGGCTCCCTGCGGCAGCTGGACCCCAAGATCGCCGCCCAGCGGCAGCTGGACATCGCCGTGTTCAACCTCCAGCTGGCCCAAGGCCGCAGCTTCACCACCCACACGGAGACCCTGGATTATCTCCGCTCCCAGCACTTCAAGGTCATCCCCTATCGCCTGCTACGTACTCATGCCGATATCATGGCGGAAATCGACCGCCTCAATGACACCCGGATGGAGCGTCCCTTCGACATGGACGGCGCGGTGGTGAAGCTCAACGACCTGGCGGACCGGGAGACTCTGGGCAGCACCGCCAAGTTCCCCCGCTGGGCCATCGCCTATAAATATCCCCCGGAACGCAAGACCTCCCGCATTCTGGACATCGTGGTTCAGGTGGGCCGCACCGGGGTGCTGACGCCCAAGGCCCAGCTGGAACCGGTGCGCCTGGCCGGGACCACCGTCACCTTCGCCACCCTCCACAACCAGGACTATATCACCCAGAAGGATATCCGCATCGGCGACACCGTGGTGGTGCAGAAGGCGGGAGAGATCATTCCCGAGATCGTGGAGGTGGTAACGCAGCACCGCCCCGCCGGAGCGGTCCCCTATTACCTGCCCCGGACCTGTCCCGTGTGCGGCGCACCGGTGGAGCGGGACCCGGACGGCGCGGCCCTGCGCTGCACCGGCGCGGAGTGCCCGGCCCAGCGCCTGCGGAACCTGACCCATTTCGCCAGCCGGAACGCCATGGATATTGACGGCCTGGGCCCGGCGGTGCTGAATCAGCTCATCGAAAGCGGTCTGGTAAAAACCGCCGCCGACCTGTACGACCTGACCGCCGCCGACATCGCCCCCCTGGAGCGCATGGGCGAGAAGTCTGCCGCCAACGCCGTGGCCGCCATCTATAAAAGCCGGGACAACGACCTGTGGCGTCTGATTTTCGCCCTGGGCATCCGGCAGGTGGGCGAAAAGGCCGCCAAGGTCCTGGCCCGCCGCTTCGGCACCATGCAGGCCCTGTCCCAGGCCACGGAGGAGGAGCTGACCTCCATCGACGATGTGGGCCCCATCACCGCCGCCTATATCCGCCAGTGGATGGAAAGCCCCCAATCCCGGGACCTGCTGCGGCGTCTGGAGGACGCCGGGGTCAATATGAGCTGTAAAGAGGAATTGGTTGACAATCGTTTTGCCGGAATGACTTTCGTCCTCACCGGAAGCCTGGAGCGCTTCACCCGGGAGGAGGCCGGTCAGATGATCGAGCAGCGGGGCGGCAGGTCCGCCTCCTCGGTGTCCAAAAAGACCAGCTATGTGGTGGCCGGGCCCGGCGCGGGGTCCAAGCTGCGCCGCGCCCAGGAGCTGAACATCCCCGTCCTGACGGAGGACGAGTTCCTGGAGCTGCTGAAATAAATAATTCTCACCAATATAATATTTTTTATGTAAAAGTCATGGAGCCAGTTACCGGCTCCATGGCTTTTTGTTTCTTTCCACGACTCCCGATTGGATTTTACGGAAAAATTCAATGAAATCATTTGTTAAATCATTGACATCTCAATTCAAAGTGCTAAAATGAAAAATGTATGTATAGGTCGGACGGCGGTCTGTGTGGGGCCGCCGCAAAAATGTGTGAGGAGGAACCTATATGAGCAAGCTCCTGAAAATCTGTGACGGCAATGAAGCCGCCGCCTATGTTGCCTATGCCTTTTCCGAGGTAGCGGGCATCTATCCCATCACCCCGTCGTCCCCCATGGCGGAGAAAACCGACGAATGGGCCGCCAACGGAAGAAAGAACATCTTCGGCCAGACCGTCCGCCTGGTGGAGATGCAGTCCGAGGCCGGCGCCTGCGGCGCATGTCACGGCGCACTGGAGGCCGGCGCTCTGGCCACCAGCTTCACCGCCTCCCAGGGCCTGATGCTGATGATCCCCACCATGCACCGCATCTCCGGCGAGCGTCTGCCCGGCGTGCTGCATGTGGCGTCCCGCACCGTGGGCACCCACGCCTTCTCCATCTTCGGCGACCACAGCGACGTGATGAACTGCCGCCAGACGGGCTTTGCCATGCTCTCCAGCGGCAGCGTCCAGCAGGCCGCAGACCTGGCCGCCGTGGCCCATCTGTCCGCCATCCGGGCCCGGATCCCCTTCCTGCACTTCTTCGACGGCTTCCGCACCAGCCACGAGATCCAGAAGATCGACGTGCTGAGCTATGACGAATACGCCAAGCTGGTGGATTACGAGGCCCTGGCCAGATTCCGCGCCAACGCCCTGAACCCCGAGGATCCCCGGATGCGCTCCCTGGTGGATAACCCCGATATCTACTTCCAGCTGCGGGAGTCCAACAACACCGACTATGCCAACCTCCCCGACGTGGTGGAGGACTACATGGCCCAGATCAGCCGCCTGACGGGCCGGGAATATCACCTGTTCAACTATTACGGCGCGCCTGACGCAGAGCGCGTCATCGTGGCCATGGGCAGCGTGTCCGGCTGCGCCCAGGAGGTCGTCAATTATCTGAATGCCAAGGGCGAAAAGGTGGGCTTCCTGCAGGTGCACCTGTTCCGTCCCTTCTCCCGCAAGCACCTGATGGCCGCCATGCCCAAGACCGTGAAGCGCATCGCCGTGCTGGACCGTGTGAAGGAAGCCGGTTCCATCGGCGAGCCCCTGTATGAGGACATCTGCGCCGCCTATATCAACGAGGCGGACCGCCCCCTGATCTTCGCCGGACGCTATGGCCTGTCCAGCAAGGACACCACCCCCGCCCAGCTGAAGGCCGTGTTCGACAATCTGCTGCTGGAGGAGCCCAAGAACCACTTCACCATCGGCATCGAGGATGACGTGACCCACCTGTCCCTGCCCGTGGGCGCCCCCCTGCTCACCGAGCCCGAGGGCACCATCAGCTGCAAGTTCTGGGGCCTGGGCTCCGACGGCACCGTGGGTGCCAACAAGAACTCCATCAAGATCATCGGCGAAACCACGGATATGTACTGCCAGGCGTACTTTGAGTACGACACCAAGAAGTCCTTCGGCATCACCAAGAGCCATCTGCGCTTCGGCAAGCACCCCATCAGCTCCACCTACTATGTCAGCCGTGCCGACTTTGTGGCCTGCCACAACCAGACCTATCTGACCAAGTACGACATCATCTCCGAGCTGAAGCCCCACGGCAGCTTCCTGCTGAACTGCGAGTGGACCGAGGACCAGCTGGAGCAGCACATCCCCGGCGACATCCTGCGCTATATCGTGGAAAACGACATTCATTTCTACATCATCGACGCCAATAAGGAATCCCAGGCCCTGGGTCTGGGCAACCGGTCCAACATGGTGCTGCAGGCGGCGTTCTTCAAGCTGGCTAATGTCATCCCCGTGGAGGACGCCGTGGAGCACATGAAGGCCGCCGTAAAAAAGACCTACGGCCTCAAGGGCGAAAAGGTGGTCAACATGAACATCGCCGCCGTGGACGCCGGCATCAACGCCCTGGTGGAGGTACACGTCAAGCCGGAGTGGAAGAACCTCACCGGCGCTGCCATCCAGCCGCCCCGTGCCGACGTGCCCGACGTCATCAAAAATATCCTGGTGCCCATCAACGCCCAGAAGGGCGACGATCTGCCGGTTTCCGCCTTCCGGGGCATGGAGGACGGCACCATGCCTCTGGGCACCTCCCAGTATGAAAAGCGTGGCATCGCCACCCACCTGCCGGTGTGGGACAAGAGCGAGTGCATCCAGTGCAACCGCTGCTCCTTCGTGTGTCCCCACGCGGTGATCCGTCCCTACCTGCTGAACGAGGACGAGGTGAAGAACGCCCCCGCCGGTCTGGAGCTCACCGACGCCAAGGGTCCCCAGCTGGCCGGCCTGCGGTACACCATGGGCGTGTCCACCCTGGACTGCACCAGCTGCGGCAGCTGCGTGGCCTCCTGCCCCAAGAGCGGCAAGGCCCTGCGCATGGTCCCGGCCCACGAGGTATCCCTGGACCAGACCAACTGGAACTATCTGCAGACCATCCCCGAGAAGAACGACCGCTTCGACAAGTTCACCCTGAAGGGCAGCCAGTTCCGCCAGCCCCTGGTGGAGTTCAACGGCGCCTGCGCCGGCTGCGGCGAGACCCCGTATGTGAAGCTGCTGACCCAGCTGTTCGGCGACAAGATGTTCCTGGCCAACGCCACCGGCTGCACCCAGGCCTGGGGCGCGGCCATGCCCTGCGTGCCCTACTGCAAGAATAAGGAGGGCAAGGGTCCCGCCTGGTCCAACTCCCTGTTTGAAAACAACGCCGAGTTCTCCTATGGTATGTGCCTGGCGGTGAAGCAGCTGCGCGCCGCCGTCACGGACTACGTCCATCAGCTGGATGACATGACCGAAAACGCCGCCGTCAAGGCCGCCATCGCCAAGTGGCTGGAGACCTATGACGACCTGGACGCCTCCACCCCCGCCACCCAGGAGCTGCTGCACCTGCTGGAGAGCCAGAGCTTCTCCGCTCAGGAGCAGGCCGTGGTGGACGAGATCCTCAAGCGCCGCAAGGATATGTCCAAGAAGACCATGTGGATGTACGGCGGCGACGGCTGGGCCTACGACATCGGCTACGGCGGTCTGGACCATGTGTTCGCCATGGGCGAGGACGTCAACGTCCTGCTGGTGGACACCGAGGTGTATTCCAACACCGGCGGACAGTCCTCCAAGGCCACTCCCGTGGGTGCCGTGGCCCAGTTCCAGGCCAGCGGCAAGAAAACCAAGAAGAAGGACCTGGGCATGCTGATGATGACCTATGACAACGTCTATGTGGCCCAGTGCTCCATGGGCGCCGACCCGGCCCAGCTCATCAAGGCCATCCGGGAGGCCGAGGCCCACAAGGGTCCCTCCATCGTCATCTGCTACGCGCCCTGCATCAACCACGGTATCAAGAAGGGCATGGGCTGCGTCCAGCAGGAGATGAAGGACGCCGTGGCCTCCGGCTACTGGAACCTGTACCGCTACAGTCCCGAGACCCACAAGTTCACCCTGGACAGCAAGGAGCCCAGCATGGCCCTGTACGACTTCATGAAGGGCGAGGTGCGCTACTCCTCTCTGGAGCTGAGCTTCCCGGAGAACGCCAAGGTCCTGTTTGCCGAGGCGGAGGACGCCGCCAAGGCCAAATACGAGTCCTATAAGCGCCGGGCCGAGGATCAATAAGCCCGGGCACAATGCAGCCAGATAATCACAACGCCGGATAATTAAAAAGCGATAAGAACCTTTCGTTTTCAGAGAGCGGCACGGCTTCGGTCGCGCCGTTCTCTTTTGCGGCATTTATCCCGACAGAGGCTCCGTTCCCCGGGCATAACGGCCAAAAAACACGTGTGCTTTTTGGCATATACCACAATCTTTCCAAAAATACAAAAAGTCCGTTGCAAAACGGCTGCAACGGTGTTGTATATAGTAGGGGTGAGAGCTTCCCACCGCCATATAAGAGGAAAGAGAGAAAACATATGAAACCGTTCCGACACTTCGCCATCGCGTTCTGCGTGTGTTCCTTGCTTTGTATGCTGACGGCCTGCATGTCTTCAGTTACCGTTTGGCCTTCATTCGTTGATTTATCAAAAAAGGATGTCATCCTGCGGGTAGATGGAACGGAAACTGCCCTACTGTATTGGTACGATGCATCAAACGGCGACTACGAATGGAATGTTTTTCAGATCCTCGACAATGGACAGGTCGCCCCTATTTCTTTGCGTTACACCGATAAAGTGGCACAAATAGAGGACAACTTGTGCCACATAACAGAGTGCTTCGTCCCGGACTATGGGGAGCACTACATTCTCATTACTTACATGTCGACAGATCAGGATCCGCTCCCATCCGTGTCAGACTCCGCATTTTCTACATTTTACTCCTACGAAATTGAGAATGGGGTGGCTCGAATGTACTGCTTTTTTGCCTATATTCCCGAATTCTCTGAAAGCTACACCGTGTATATCAATCAGGATGCCGTTGTGATAAACTGAACCAAGAAGGGAAAAAGTCGGCCAGGTTTCCATTCCGAGCTTTGATGGCCATCCTTTTTGCGTGATCGGGCTATGGCCGAACCATCACGGCAATCCAGGCTCGGGAATTTATATCAAAAGCGGGAATCCGGCAAGTCGGATTCCCGCTTCAACACATTTATCTTCCGCCCAGGTCCACCGCGTGGCGGACAAAGCTCATAGGCGGCACCGGATGGGGCAGCTGCATGGTAAACACCATCTGCGGCGTTTTCGGCTCCGTCAGCGGCAGCCCCTGGCTGTCGGTCATCATGGGGGCTGTCATGGTAAAGGGCTTGGTGTCCGGCCCCACCACCTCCACCTGATCCCCGCAGGCAAACTTGTTGCGCAGGCTTAGGGTGGCCAGGCCCTCCGGCGTACAGTCCGTCACCACGGCGCAGATCTGCCAGTCCCGGATGTACCGGGCATCCTCATAGAACTGCCCCGGCTGGCCGTAGAAAAATCCGGTGGAATAGTGCCGGTGGCTGACATGCTCCACCTCGTCCCGCCACACCGGGTCCACCGGCCGCCCGGCGGCCACGTCGTCCAGCACATGGCGATAGGCCCCGGTGACAATGGCGGCGTAATAGGCGGACTTGGCCCGCCCCTCGATCTTCAGGCAGTCCACTCCGGCGTCCATCAGGTCGTCCAGGTGGTCGATCATGCACATATCCCGGGAGTTCATGATGTAGGTGCCCTTCTCGTCCTCGAACACCGGGAAATACTCCCCGGGCCGTTTCTCCTCCATCAGTGCGTACTGATAGCGGCAGGGCTGGGCGCAGGCTCCCCGGTTGGAGTCCCGCCCGGTCATATAGTTGGACAGCAGGCACCGCCCGGAATAGGACACGCACATGGCCCCGTGGCAGAAGGTCTCCAGCTCCAGGGCCGGGTCCACCCGGCGGCGGATCTCCCGTATCTCGTCCATCCCCAGCTCCCGGGCCAGCACCACTCGCTGGGCCCCCAGGTCAAACCACGCCTGGGCGCAGGCATAGTTGGCGATGGACTGCTGGGTGCTGATGTGCCGCTGGCACCGGGGGGCGTATTTCCCGGCCAGGGTAAAGGCCCCCAGGTCCGCCAGGATCAAGGCGTCCACCCCGGCGTCGTTGAGCTTTTCCAGGTGCTCCGGCAGCCGGTCCACCTCGCCGCTGCGGGGCATGGTGTTCACGGTGGCATGGACCTTCACCCCGTGCCGGTGGGCAAAGTCCACCGCCCGGGGCAGCTCCTCATCGCTGAAATTCCCCGCAAAGGACCGCATGCCGAAGGACGTCCCCGCCAGGTACACGGCGTCCGCCCCGTACAGCACGGCCATCTGCAGCTTTTCCCAGTCCCCTGCCGGAGCCAACAGCTCCGGTTTTTTTCGCTCCGCCGTCATCCGAACTTCCGCAGATTGGCGTTGTGCTCGGACAGGGTGCGGCTGAACACGTGCCGCTGGGTATCGGGATTGAGCACATAGAAGTAGTAGTTGGTCTTGTCCGGCTGCAGGGCGGCCTGGATGGAGGCCTTACCGGCGTTGGCGATGGCCGTGGGCGGCAGTCCCTGGTGGGTATACAGGTTATAGGGGCTGTCCAGGGTCTGATAGTCGTCCTCGGTGATCTCCCGCCCGGCGGCATACACCAGGGAGGCGTCGATCTGCAGCAGGTGGGCCGTCTCGCCCACGTTCTCCAGGCGGTTGTGGATGACGGAGGAGATCAGCGTGCGGTCGGTGCCGTCGGTCTCCTTCTCGATCAGGGATGCCATGATGACGATCTCCTTCAGGCTGTAGGAGGAGTTGGCGATCAGCGGCGCCAGGTCTGGATCGTCCACAATACGGTCCTGGAAGTTGGCCAGCAGGCGGCTCAGGGCCGAGTCGGCGTTTTCCTTCACATAGAATTCGTAGGTATCCGGGAACAGATAGCCCTCCAGGCGGCTGATGCTGCCCAGATTCTCGTTGTCCACGAAGTCGAACTTGTCGAACACATGGTTCTTGGCGGACTCCTCCAGGGCGGCGGCGTCGGACACGTCGTTCTCCGCCAGCAGCTGGATGATCTGCTCCACGGTGTAGCCCTCGGGGATGGTGACGGTAACGGTGGCCGCCACGCCGCCGGTGGGCTGCATGGACTTGATGAGACAGTTGAAGTCCATGTCGGTGTTCAGCTCATACACGCCGGGCTGAATATAGCGGCTGGCGTGGAACACGGGGCTGGTGATCATGAACAGCAGCTTGGAGTTGATGAGCCCCGCCTTCTTCAGCTTGGTGGCCACCGTCCCCACGGAGTCGCCGCTTTCCACCTCGATGGTAGCGGTCAGAGGGGCCTTATTCAGGGCGCACACATCGTTGACGGCCAGCCAGCCGATACCGGCCAGCAGGAACGAGGCCACGATGACCCCCGCCAGATAGCCCAGCCACCCCAGGCGGCGCTTTTTCTTGGGCTTCGGCCCCTGGCCGGAAGCCTGCTTACGGACCTCCTGGGCATCCCATTTGGCCGTATCGGAGTTCTGATAATCGGACATATGATCGGTTCCTTTCTCTATTTTTTCCGCCGGGCACACCCGGACAAGATACGCCGGAGCCATCTCCGGCATAGAATAGCCCATACAGGAAACAAGTGAGGTGAATCGCATGTGCTTTGACAACAACAATTGCTCCTGCATCTGGCTGATCGTGATCTTACTGCTGGTGTTCTGCTGCTGCGGCAGCGGAACCGGATCCCGCTGCGGCTGCGGCAATGGAGGCGACGGCTGCTGCTCCTGCTGAGGGCCGTACATACCCTCGCCCGGAGGGGACGCGCAGGCGTTCCCTCCCTATTTTATGCCCTCCAGCAGGTCCCGGAGCCGCTCCATGACCTCCCGGTGGATGTCGTCCAGGGAGCGGACCTGTCCGTCCCGGGCGCAGTCAATGCGGGTCCACCCGCCGTAGTCCACCACCATGGCGGCGCTCTCCCGGCAGGACCGCAGATATGCCTCGTCCCGCTCGTGGATGTCGGCGGTGGTGTGGGTCAGCTGCTCCCGGCGGCGCATCATCTGCTCCGACAGCTCCGTGGGCACGTCCAGATACAGCACCCGGTCCGGCTCCGGCAGCCCCAGCTTCCGGTATTCAAAGTCAAACAGCCAATCCAGAAACGCCTGCCGCTCCTGAGGCGGCAGCTTGGAAGTCTGGTGCACGGCGTTGCTGGTGGTGTACCGGTCGGCGATGACCAGTCCCCCCTGCCGGTACCAGCCGCCCCAGTCCTGCTTGAAGGAGGCATAGCGGTCCACGGAGAAGAACGTGGCGGCGGCATAGGCATTGACGTCCGCCGGGTCCGTGCCGAAGGCCCCGCCGAGATACAGCCGCAGCAGCGCCGAGGACTCCTCCTTGTACCGGGGAAATTCCAGCTTGCGGAAGGGCACGCCCCGGCTCTCCAGCTCCCGGCACAGAAGCGCCGTCTGGGTGGCCTTTCCGGAGCCGTCGGTGCCCTCGAATACGATCAGTTTTCCGCTCATCCTATGTTTCCTCCCCCGGCTCGACATATGCATTCAGGTTATTCTACCACGGCCCGGCCCTTTTGTCCATGAAAAAGTTTTCCGCCCCGTCCGGAGGCCTCATCTATACATTTTCATTTTCCTGTACAGAATCCGTAAAAATCAGGTGACAAATCCGGACAAAGGCAGTATAATATAGACAAATCATCACCATTGACGGGGTGCAGAAAGGATGTTTTCGCATGAAAAAGCAGATTCTTATCACCATTGGCCGCGAATACGGCAGCGGCGGGCATGACCTGGCGGTCCTGCTGAGCCAGCGGCTGGGCATCCGGATGCTGGACCGGGAGCTTATTGACGAGCTCTGGAAAAATGACCCGGAAATGCAGCGGCTGGCCCAGGAGTACGACGAGCGGCCGGTGAACCGCATTCTCAGCCGCAAGATCAACGAATTTGACAACTCCATCCCCCACAACGTGGCCCAGCGGCAGTTCGACATGATCCGCCAGATCGCCGACAGCGGCGAATCCGCCATCTTCGTGGGCCGCTGCGCCGACTATGCCCTGGCCGGGCGGCCGGGCCTGCTGCGGATCTTCTGCCGGGCGGACCTGACCCAGCGGATCAAGCGCATCCAGCAGCGGCACAATCTCTCCCCGGAAAAGGCCGCGCTGCTGGTGGCCAAAACCGACCGGCACCGCCGGGTCTACTACCACCACCACACCGGCAAGTTCTGGGGCCACAGCTCCTGCTATGACCTGACGGTGAACACCAGCGTCCTGGGGGTGGAGAAAACCGCCGAAGCCCTGGAGGCGTATATCCGGGCATTTCAGGAGCAGGACTGACCGCCGCACATATTTTGATACAAAAAAGCACCGCCCGCAGGCGGTGCTTTTCATATGGTTCTTTTACTCGGCGGGATAAACAGAAACCTGCTTACGATCCTTGCCCAGACGCTCGAAGCGGACAACACCGTCGGCCTTGGCAAACAGCGTGTCATCGCTGCCGATACCGACGTTGGTGCCGGCGTGGATGTGGGTGCCGCGCTGGCGGACCAGGATGTTGCCGGCCAGAACGAACTGACCATCAGCGCGCTTGGGGCCAAGGCGCTTGGACTCGGAATCACGGCCGTTCTTGGTGGAGCCCATACCTTTTTTATGGGCAAAGAACTGCAGACCAATGTTCAGCATAATGCAGTACCATCCTTTCTATGAGATGATTGCGGGGGAACAGGAGGGTTTCACGCCTCCATCACTTCAATGTTTTCCGGATACTCGTCGTGAAGCTGGGCCAGATACACCATCAGCCCCGTCAGAAGATTCTGGCAGGTATTCTCCGCCATGGGAGCCAGGCCCCCGGGCAGACGAAAGGAGATGGCGGTGTCCTGCTCCCGGACTTTCACCGCGGCACACAGACCCATCACGTCATTGACGGTGGCTTCTACCAGGCGCACTGCGCTGGTAACGGCGGCGCAGACGATGTCCTCACCCTCTGCGGCGAAGCCGCTGTGTCCCTGTGCATCGAAACCGACGATGCGGGCTTCCTCTGTCAGGAATGTAACGGTCGTCATGCTGTCACTCAGAAGGAGATCTTGCCGATTTCCACCTTGGTGTAGGGCTGACGATGACCCTGCCGTTTGCGATAACCCTTCTTGGGGGTATACTTGAAGATACGGATCTTCTTGCCCTTGCCGTTCTTGACGACGGTGGCGTCCACCTTAGCGCCCTCCACCACGGGAGTGCCGAACTTGGTGTTTTCGCCGTCGACGATGGCCAGGACCTGGTCGAACGCCACGGAATCACCCGCGTTGACGTCCAGCTTCTCGATAAACAGAGTGTCACCCTCGGAGACGTTGTACTGCTTACCACCGGTCACGATAATAGCCTGCATTACTTGTTGCACCTGCCTTTCCTTTATTACGGACTCGCTGTCGGGGGCGTCCGGCGTGGCCGGAACTTATGACCCATTCAAAGCGGCTTATAGAGTATAACAGAGAAATTCACCTTTGTCAATCACTTTTCGCCGTTTTCCAAAGCAAAATTTGCCCGCCTGCCGCTTTCGCGGCAGGCGGGCGCTTATCGCCTTATGCCCCGGGCTGTTACACGGTGCCCGTTACCGTCAGGACGCTCTGCCCCGGGGTGACGGTCCAAGAGCCGTCGGCGTTCTGGGTGAACGCGGCCTCCGGCACCGTCAGCTTACCGGCCACCGTGGCAAAGGCGCCGGTGGCGGTGTCATAGGTGTAGTCCTCCGGCGACGTCCAGGCCGTGCCATTGAAAGTAACGCCGGTGATGTTCAGGATGGGGTCGAAGGTGTCGGTGATCACGGCCCCCTCCTGGCCGGTCAGGGCGGTGTTGCCGGTGTTGCGGATGGTGAAGGTATAGGTCAGAGGTCCGTTGCCGGTGACCACGGCGGGAGACAGGGCCTTGCTGATGGTCAGCTCCGGCTCCAGCCGGGCCGCCGTGGTGGCCGTGGCCGTCAGCGGCGTGGCCAGACCACCGCCGCTGGCGGTGACGGTGTTCCGGATCTCACCCTCCACCCCCGGCGCGGCAAACTCCGTGACCCGGGTCTGATACACCAGGGTGGCATTGCCCCCGGCGGGCACCGTAACGCCGGTGACGGTCATAGGCGGCCCCGCCGTCACCGTGGGGGCGGGCTGGGCCGTGCCGCCGTTGTAATAGAGGACGCTGCCCGGCACATAGGCCAGGGGATACACGGTCCCGGCGGCCGCGGTGCTGCCGCCCAGATCGTCGGTCAGAGTCAGCCCCGTCAGGGCCGCCGTGCCGGTATTGCTGAGGGTCACCACATAGGTCACCGTGTCGCCGGGCCGGTAGCCGCCGGACACCGCCGTCTTGGTGATGGTCAGCGCGTCCCGCAACTCGCCGGTGACCACGTTGGAATTGATCTGACTGCCGTTGTAGGACAAGGTAGCCATGTTGGTAAAGGAAGCCATAGAACTCCTCCCGGAAAACGGATGGGTTTTCCCGCCCCCTGGGGGCAGGAGCCGTTTCCGCATTCCAGTGTATGCACCATGGCCCGCCGCCGTCATCCCTGCCTGTCCAGAGACGCCTGCACGAAGCCCACAAACAGCGGGTGGGGCCGGTTGGGACGGCTCTTGAACTCCGGGTGGAACTGCACCCCCACAAACCAGGTATTGGCGGGTTCCTCCACGATCTCCACCAGATGCCCGTCCGGGGACAGTCCCGCCAGCCGCAGTCCGGCGTCCTGCAGCTCCTGGCGGAACTGGTTGTTGAACTCATACCGGTGCCGGTGCCGCTCGGAGATGTCGGCAGCGCCGTAGGCGTCCCGGGCCAGAGTCCCCTCCGCCAGCACGCAGGGATATTTGCCCAGCCGCATGGTGCCGCCCTTGGCGGTGATGCCCACCTGATCCGGCATCAGAGCGATCACCGGATGGGCGGTCAGGCCGGAGAACTCCGCGCTGTGGGCGTCGGCCCACCCGGCCACATGCCGGGCATATTCGATGACGGCGATCTGCATTCCCAGGCAGATGCCGAAATACGGTACGTCGTTCTCCCGGGCGTATTGCGCCGCCAGGACCATCCCCTCGATGCCCCGGTCGCCGAAGCCGCCGGGCACCAGAATGCCGCTGCAATCCCCCAGCACCTGCTTCACGTTCTCCGCCGTCAGGCCCTCGGAGTCCACCCACTTGATGTTCACCCTGGCGTCGCAGGCCGTTCCCGCGTGGAACAGGGACTCCGCCACGCTGAGATACGCGTCATGCAGGCCGGTATACTTGCCCACCAGGGCGATCTGCACGGTTTTGTGCACCCCGTTGATCCGCTGCACCAGGGCCGTCCACTCGGCCAGGTCCGGCTCCCGCTGGGGCAGTCCCAGCTTCCGGCAGGCCACCCGGCACAAGCCCTCCCGCTCCAGCAGCAGGGGCACCTCATACAGGGTGGAGGCCGTCAGATTCTGGATAACGCAGTCCTCCTCCATGTTGCAGAACAGAGCGATCTTCCGCCGCAGGTCCTCCGGCAGGGGACTGTCGGTGCGGCACACCAGAATATCCGGCTGAATGCCCACGGACAGCAGCTCCTTCACGGAGTGCTGGGTGGGCTTGCTTTTCAGCTCCCCGGTGCCGGGGATGGACACCACCAGGGGCACATGGATATACAGCACATTTTCCCGGCCCTTCTCCGCCGCCACCTGGCGGATGGCCTCCAGATAGGGCTGGCTCTCGATATCGCCCACGGTGCCGCCTACCTCGGTGATGATGATGTCCGTTTCGCCGTCGTCCATGGCGTAAATGCGCCGCTTGATCTCGTCGGTAACGTGGGGGATAATCTGCACGGTGCCGCCCAGATAGCCTCCCTGCCGCTCCCGGTTCAGCACGTTCCAGAACACCTTGCCGGAGGACACGGACGCGTTCCCCGTCAGGGACTCGTCCACAAACCGCTCATAGTGCCCCAGGTCCAGGTCCGTCTCCGCGCCGTCGTCGGTGACAAACACCTCGCCGTGCTGAAAGGGGCTCATGGTGCCGGGGTCCACATTGAAATAGGGGTCGAACTTCTGGTTCTTCACCCGGAAGCCCCGCTGCTTCAGCAGCCGCCCCAGGGACGCCGCGCAGATGCCCTTTCCCAGCCCGGACACCACGCCGCCGGTAACAAAAATATGCTTCATCGTGACCACTCCTTACCCGCAGAATACCATATTAAAAATACTTTCAAATTCTACTGCCGCCGCCCTCCCCCGTCAAGACGGAATATTTATCAAAATAAAGAATCCCCTCCGGTGCTTCCCTGCACAATCAGCCGAAATTGCGGAATTTGCGAAACTTTTTCTTGCAATCCGCCTACCGGCGTGGTATGGTAGATTTGAACCCGCCTTATCCGGCGGCCTCTCCCCTACCGCAGCCCGGGAATGCGCCTGCGCAGCACCGGGCACAGCAGGGCCGTCACGGCGATTTTCGCGGCGTCCCCCGGCAGATAGATCAGCATCCCCGACCAAAGCAGGGCCGGCGCGCTGATGCCCTTGCCCAGATAGCCGTTGAGGATCAGCGCCATATAGGGCACCCCCACGGCATAGAGAACCGCCAGCCCCGCCCCGCAGGCCAGGGCCAGCCTCACCGGCGAGCTGCTGCGGCGGCTCAGACCGCCGATGACGGCGGCGGCGGGAATCAGCCCCAGCAGGAACCCGAAAGAGGGCTGAAGCACATAGCCGAAGCCGCCTCCGGCGGTGAAGATCGGCAGCCCCACAAGCCCCAGAGCCACATAGACCCCCTGGCTCAGGGCTCCGCCGCCCGGCCCCAGCAGCACCCCCGCCATGGCGGTGAACAGGAACTGCAGGGTGATAACGGAGATCCCTATCGGAATACGAATAAACGCGCCCACCGCCGTCAATGCGGCCAGCAGCGCGGTATATACCAGCTTTCGTGCGGACATGGCCCCCTCCTGATTTGGAAAAGATTGGGACCATGATACCATAGCGGCCCCGGATTGTCAACAAGTTGACAATCCGGGGCCGTTTTTCATTCTGCCTCCGCCTGGGGATAGACCAGGCTTTCCGGCGTCCAATTGCGGATCCGGTCTGCGTACCAGGCGCAGCAGTCCCGGGCCAGGGCCGTGTCCAGATTGCGGAAATTGCCGCATTCTGCGGCGCTTTTGCCGGGCATGGGACCGTCATAGACCGCCCCGGCGGCGAACACCCGCTGCACCAGGCGGATAGCCGCCTCATCCGTCAGGCGGCGGCTGTCGAACAGGAAGTAAAACCCCGTCTGGCAGCCCATGGGGCCGAAGTAGATCACGGCGTCCTTTTCCGGGCTGTTGCGCAGAAGGGTGGCGATGATGTGCTCCACCGAGTGCATCTGGGCATTGGTCAGCAGGTCTCCGGTGTTGGGCTTTTTGAAGCGCAGGTCGAAGGTGGTGACGTCCCCGTCCCGGCGGGACAGGTACAGGCCGGGAACCAGCACGTCGTGGTTCACCGTGAAGCTGGCGATCCGTTCCATGTCACGCCTCCAGCTGGTCCACAAAGGCCATAACCACCCGGTTCAGGTCCCGCATGGCCGTGGGAAAATTGAAAATGAAGTCGTGGTGCTCAAACAGGCAGTCGGACACGGACTTGATGGACATGAAGGGCACGTTGTTGCGCAGGCACACCTGGGCGTCGGCGCAGCCCTCCATGTCGCACAGCAGGGGGTGGAAGGTGTCGGCGATCCAGTGGGCCCGGGGGGTGTCGGTGGCGAACCAGTCGCCGGTGGCCACCCAGCCGGTGCGGTAAGGGACGCCCACCCGGTCCATGGCAGCCATGGCCCGGTCCAGATCGCTGGTGGGGAACTGCACCCGGTTCACCGTGGACACCAGTCCCACAGGGTCGCCCAGGGTGCTGGTATCCACATCGTGCTGCAAAAAGCCCTCCGCCAGAACGATGGAACCAATGGGCATGTTCTCAAAGCACCCGGCCACCCCGGTGTTGAGCACCAGGTCCGGCTGATACAGGCTGATCAGCAGCTGGGTGGCCATGGCGGCGTTGACCTTGCTGACGCCCCCGGCGCAGGCGATGACGTCCGGCCGGATCTGATAAAACGGCACCCCGGCCACGGTCTGCAAAGGCTGGGCATTTTCCTGGGTCAGCAGGCTTTCGATCTCGCCGGTCATGGCGTATACAAGTCCGATTTTCATGGTTGGTTTCCTCCCGATAAATTCGATTTTCACCCTATATTGTAAGGATTCACCGGGTGGATTGTCAAGAGGATTGCAAAATTTCCCAAAATGCGGTATAATGAGCTGAGAAATGAACCAAAAGTGCATTTTTAAACAGTGTGGTGATTAATATCCTATAACCTGTACAAAATGCCGGGAAAAGTGTCGCTGATTTGTAACCAGTTTGTAACTATTTGTAATTTTCTGGGAAGGGGTGATCGCATGCCCGTTTTCGGCGTGATCTGCGAATATGACCCCTTCCATCTGGGGCACCGGTGGATGCTGGAGCAGCTGCACCGGCAGGGACCGGTGGTGTGCGCCATGAGCGGCTGCTTCACCCAGCGGGGGGAATTTGCCGCCGTGAACAAGTTCGCCCGGGCGGAGATGGCCGTCCGGAACGGGGCGGACCTGGTGCTGGAGCTGCCCACGCCCTGGGCGGTGTCCGGGGCGGAGCGCTTTGCCCGGGGCGGCGTGGAGCTGCTGAAGAAAATCGGCCTGGTGACCCACCTGGCCTTCGGCAGCGAGTGCGGCGACCTGGAGGCCCTGCAACGGGTGGAAGCCTGCCTCTCCGCCGAGAGCTTTCAGGAGACCCTCCGGCGGAGATTGGAGGGCGGCGAGACCTTTGCCCGCTGCCGCCAGGCGGCGGTGGAGGAGCTGCTGGACCCCCGGGACGCGGCGCTGCTGTCCCAGCCCAACAACATCCTGGCCATCGAGTATCTGAAGGCCCTGCGCCGGGCGGATTTTCCCATGGAACCGATAACGTTCCCGCGCCGGGGCGGACCCCACGACGGCGGCGCGGCGGATGGGATCGCCTCCGCCTCCCACATCCGCAGGCTTCTGCGGGCGGGGCACACGGAGGAGGCCATGGCCTTCCTGCCCCGGGAATCGGCGGAGGTGCTGCGGCGGGAAATCGCCGCAGGCCGGGGGCCGGTGGATATGCACACCTGCCAGCGGGCCATTCTGGCCCGGCTGCGGACCATGTCCCAGGAGGACTTTCTCCCCTATGACGGCGGCGGCGAGGGGCTGTACCGCCGGTTTTACCGGGCGGTGCGGCAGGCCGCGGACATAGACGGCCTGCTGGAGGCCGCCAGGACCCGGCGCTATCCCCTGGCCCGGCTGCGGCGGATGCTGCTGGCGGCGTATCTGGAGCTGCCGGAGCCGGAGCACATCCCCTATCTGCGGCTGCTGGCCGCCAGCTCCCAGGGCTGCACCCTGTTGCGGCGGATGCGCGGAGCGCCGGTGCTGACCAAGCCCGCCGACGTATCCCGCCTGGGCCGTCCGGCCCAGGACCTGTTCACCCGGGAGGCCGGATGGACCGATTTGTATACTCTGGCGTATCCCGACCTTTCTCAAAGCGCCTGCGGCGCGGACTGGCGGGCCACCCCATGGATCATGTAAGGAAATGCCTATGAAGAAACTGTACATCATTCTGATAGCGGCCCTGCTGCTGACGCTGGCGGCTTGCCTGACGGCCTGCAGCGCCAAGCCCGTGTCCCTGCGGGGCACCGAAGCGCCCAATCTGACCGGCCCAGCGGGCGACGCGCTGAAGGTCACGGACGAGGGCCAGGACTGGAACATCACCCTGGAGCAGGTAGATAAGGAGAACTTCGCCGAGGACGACCGGCTGCTGGCCAAGGGCAGCTATCAGGTGTTCCAGCTGAACCAGGAGGGCTCAGGGGACACGCTGACCGCCACCGCCGCGGCCGCCGAGGGCATCAACGCGTATTTTGAGCAGTGGCGCAAGGACCAGCTGCAATTTCTGGGAGACGTGACCAACCTGGCCCGGGATGCTTACGCCGGCGTCAACGGGGAGGACTCCCGCTGGGAGCAACCGGAGTATGTGTACTCCGATACCGTTACCACCGACTATTGGGTGGGGCCCAAGCTGCTGTGCGTGGAGATGCACTACAGCTCCTATTCCGGCGGGGCCCACCCCAACTCCTGGCGCGTGGCGGTGAGCTTCGACCTGAACACCGGCGAGGCCGTCAAGATCATGGAGCTGGCCGAGGACAGCGAGGGCCTGCGGGCCGCCGTCAAGGAGAACCTGCTGTATCAGATTCAAAAGAGCGACCTCTGGACGGAATACGGGGCCGAGGCCTTCTTTGAGGACTATGAGGACACCGTGGGCAACTGGGCGGATCAGTGCCTGGTATTCGATGACAATGGCCTGACCGTGGTGTTCAATCCCTATACCATCGCCCCCTATGCCGTGGGAGAGCTGTCGTACCTGATCCCCTACAGTCTGTTGCAGCCCTATCTGAATGGCCGGGCCATGCAGCTGCTGGGTCTGAACTGAGTCAATTCTTTGGATAAATAAAGGGCTTCCACCCGACCGGTGGAAGCCCTTTATTATGTCGTTGTTACAGGATGGACTTGGCGTCCACATAAAGCTCCCGGACCGCCGGTGCATCGTCGCTGACGGGCTCCGGCTGATGGTCCCGCTTCTCGATGAACTTGGGGGCTACCTGGGGGAACAGGGCCAGGCTCAGCACATCCTCGTCGGACTTGGCAAGGCCCCGGAACTCCTGGCGGTACTTCTCCAGCTCCGGCTCCAGCAGGTCCGCCGGACGGCAGGTGACCACGTCCTCGGGAGCGATGCCCGCCTTGGCCCGTACCTCCGGGTTCACCTGGCCGGGGAGCTGGCCGTACTCGCCCTTGAGCATGGCCTTGGACTCCTTGGGGAACACCTTGTACCGCTCCCCCATGATGATGTTCATCACCGCCTGGGTGCCCACGATCTGGCTGGAGGGGGTCACCAGGGGCGGATAGCCGAAGTCCTTGCGGACCCGGGGAATTTCCGCCAGCACGTCGTAGTATTTGTCCTCCTTCCCGGCCTGCTTCAGCTGGGAAATGAGGTTAGAGAGCATACCGCCGGGGACCTGATACAGCAGGGTGTTGGTGTCCACCCGCAGGACCTTGGGGTCCAGAATGCCCGCGTCCTGAAGACGCTGGGCCACCTGGCGGAAATGGACGGCGGCATCGGACATCTTGCCCAGGTCCAGGCCGGTATCGCGGACGGTTCCCTTCAACGTGGCCACCAGGGACTCGGTGGCGGGCTGGCTGGTGCCGTTGGCCATAGGCGACAGGGCGGTGTCCACGATGTCCACCCCGGCATAGGCCGCCATCAGCAGCGTCATATCGCCGGTGCCGGAGGTGTTGTGGG
>ENA-UOOD01000091-UOOD01000091.1-human-gut-metagenome-genome-assembly--contig:-CS67-NODE-91-length-125865-cov-6.508926_pt1 | contig 125865 bp, 106 predicted proteins | sample MGYA00242464_ERZ724011 | MGnify/ENA metagenome assembly ERZ724011 | reverse complement strand
TGAATTTCCACGTTCAGACAGAGGCGAATACATTAATAATCCATTTTGCGGATTTTATAGAATATATAGATTCGATATTTCTCAAGGCATTACGCATGAAGACTATCCCACTTCTATTGAGAACAGTCGTATAGCTACTAATCAGTCACTTGCTCTCGTTGAAATAAATCTTAAAGAATATAGTGATGTACCACTTTCTTCAAAAGCTATTATTAATGTTAAAAGAATATTTAGTCTTTTTAGTAATTTAAATATGCAAATGATTGTTCGTTTTTTATATGATTGGGACGGTGTATGTATTCAGACAGAGCCCAAAACGATTGAGTCAATTATAGAACATATGGAACAGCTTTCACCTATACTTAAAGAGTTTGCTGCTCACATATATATAATGCAAGGTTTATTTATCGGCAATTGGGGTGAGATGCATGGGGGAAAGTTTACAAACCAAAATTCAATTTATAGACTATATTCAGTTTTAAAAAAATGCGTAGATGATAATACTTATTTAGCAGTAAGATGTCCGGCTCTTTGGAGGATGATATTAAAGTCTTATGATCCTCCAACTGATTGGAATGATAAGGGACTTATTAAGCTCAGTCTTTATAACGATGGAATGATGGCTTCAAATACAGACTATGGTACTTATGGCAATGTTCATAAAGATGAGGCCAAATCACTAGATGATAAGCTTTATAGAGAGTATGAAATAAAATTCCAGAACAAGCTGTGTCAGTTTGTACCCAATGGCGGTGAAGTAGTTAACAATTGCACGTTTAACGACTTTAATGAAGCAGTTGAAACATTAAAAGCTACAAGGGTTTCATATTTAAATGGAGAATACGATGAGGATGTATTAAACAAATGGAAATCTGTTATATTAAGCGGCAATTGGGGATCTTGGAAAGGAAAAACAGGATATGATTTTATTGCCTGCCATATTGGCTATAGATATGTTATAAAATCTGTACAGGTATATGAGAATATACAAAGAAGTGGGTATTTGCATATTGATGTACAGCTTAATAACGTAGGTTATGCCTGCTGTTACCGCAAACTTAAAATATATTTTGCGATTTGGGGAGATAATAGCACAGTAAAAAAAGAGTCTGAGATAGCAGCTGATTCCCGTCTATGGCAGCCGAATTTACCTGTAAAGCTTTCGTGCGATATTGATGCCTCTTCTTTTCTGGTACAAAAAGTAAGAATTGGCATCAGAATTACCGATAATGCAAGCGGTGCAAATATACAGTTGGCTGATTCGTTCGTTCAAAAGGATAGTTCAGGTTATAATATGCTTGGTGTTTACACACCAAAGGAAGTGATAGATTAATGAATCCTGTAGTTAGCGTCATATTGTTTATTGGTGAAAGCAGTCGTAGCAATGTAATAGAATCAATAAACAGTTTGCTTGATCAAACTGTTAAACAACTCGAAATAATCGTTGTCAGTACTGGCTCTTTTGGATATGGCGTAAGTGTAGGACTGCAAGAAGATTATTCAAATAATCGCTCTATATCATTTGTTGATATTCCAGAAGATATTTATAGTGATAACTACCGCAACTATGTGCTTAGATATGTCCATTGTAAATATATATGCTTTATGAATGGCGGTGAGGTTTGGACTCCTGATAAGCTTAAACATCAAATTTGCATATTAGAGTCTGATGAGAGCATTTCTGCTGTTGTATGCAATGGTAGGTATACTTTAGCAGATAGTAAAAACGTTTTAGGAGGACTGTTTTTTGATTCACCGCATGAATGTCCTTCACAATGTATAAACTTTCATGTCCATAAGAACAGCAAGTCCTGTACGATTGTATGTTTCGGTCAAAAATCTAACTAGAGTGCAAAGTGAAGCTGACAATACACCCATCTTGCTTCCATAATATGCGCTAAAAAGTAAAGTACACAATAAATAAAGATCTATCGATGATAATGCATCATTATACTTAAAAAGTGAAGTGAGGAAAAAACATATTATAACAATCAAAAACACCTCTGCAACAACAAAAAGAGTTTTTAAAAACGTATGCTTATTTTCATTCACAGATGGGTTATTACCGTTACATAAGAACTTACTAAGTGAAGATTGAATAGTTCGCACTATTTCAGTAATTGCTTGTTGGTAATCAACTCTAGCGTTAAATCCAAACTCGTTGCTAAAAAGTTCACTACTCAACACACGCCTTGATGAAACACCTAATGTGACATCGTTTATGCTGAGTTTACGAACAAACGCAGTTTGAATAACTTTTACCAGTTCGTTATCATTGAGGATATATTTTGAGGCTATATGGTAAAGACTATGCAGTCTTTCCTCACTGCTTACAAGCTTATATAATGCCTCAACTGCATCTCCACTATTAAGAACAGAGTAAGAATATTTTGAGTCAATAGTAATTTCATCGCCCTTAGCAGCAGCTAAGCATTTTGATGTTACGACATCTATACAGTCAACAGCTTCGTTTGGCATATAATATAAGTTGCAAAGCCGAACAACTGTAGCCTCCATGGTTGCAGTGCTATTATATTCAAGCGCAAGCATTTCACCTTGTCGAAGAATAATACCATGTTCAGTTTCTGGATGGGGCACCATATCCTCGGTGATATCAACAATACTAGACTTATCAAATACCTGTTCCGATGAAATGTATACAAAATGTTTCACACCGCTTTTGCTGGAACACATCAAAAGATTACTCACATTGGCGACATATCTTTGTTTTAAAGCACTTTTATGATATACACCACGGTATGCATTATCGTAAGCACCAGTATAAATAACTACGTTTGGCCGACAGCTTTCAAATGCTCTTGATAAGTCTTCTGAAAAATAACTATACGTATAATGCTGGAACACCTTTTGAGGAGCAGAACCTGATTCAGAAAGAGTGCAAACACGCCAATCTTCTTTTGTAAATTTATCTATTAAAAAGTTCGTAAATGCGCTATGTTGTCCAACTATTAAACAGCTATGCATCCGCATCCGCCCTTCTTTTACATAATTCTAAACAATGTCCAAAATCAAGTAATTCTCGTGTAATATAAATTTTAATACTATATTGTATTGTAACACGACAGCAATAAAATGTCAATAAAATTATATGCAATAGATGTGCCCAATTGCGTTGATTAAAGAAAATCTGTCACGCCAAACGGCAATTCGCCCTTGGGATATCGCATACGATATTTATATTTAGCAACACCAAAACGATTATAAGCCCTAACAAAAACCGATACAACCGTATTAAGAGTATCAATAGACCTTGCAAAGCATCGACTTCGTCTTTTAAGGATTGGGATATAATGCCTCAGGTCTGCGTTTACTCCTTCTACTGTAAATGTATTGCTCTTATCGTTGATGTTATAGATATGCCTTCCCGGATATATTACGTTCAGATAGCCGAAATAACCGTCTGTACAGTAATAATCAGCCCAAGGCGCACCATCGACGATTGATTGGATTCTGCTTGCAGCTTTATCCTGCGCAACCTCAAAACCCGCTATAGTACGTGGCGTGCGGGTTACCATTGTCATAACATAAGCATTTTCTTTTGTTTCTGTTTTCGGCTTTTCGTTGATGAACCAATATAGCTCATCAAGCTCATAAAGTTCGGGCTTGAAGCTTTCTTCTTCGGAAAGACCGATTATTTTCAAAGGGTTTTCAAACGGTTGTTGAATGCTTTCATCGTTTTTTTATCCAGTTGTAAACGTTTGCTTTGCTCATGTGAAAAAGCTTACCAATCTGACGTCCGCTTACTCCGGAATAATAGATTTTTATTGCACGTTCCCTTGTTTGCTCATCATATGCTATCTGCTTAGGATTCAATGTATAAGTTTTTCCGCAATAACCGCAGCGGCATCGTCTGGTTCCGGAAGAATTGAATCCAAAATTCTGCTGGTGATCTTCCTTACCGCATACTGGGCATACCTTTCCTTCTTCTTTCTTTGATACTCTTGACATAAAACCACCTCGCGGATATTATAGCATATTAAACGTCAATTGTCCACTCCCATATGCAATAACAAAAATCAAAATATAAGATACTTTTCTATTTCTCAAAAGCAGTGTTTATTGTCTCCTGCGCGGTCTGACTATCCGGCATGACTGCAAGAATATCATATTTTCCCTTAATAATAACCTTTGATTCTTCGAGCTTTGCTGCCTCTTCAGGGGCATAGCCCTTGAAATCTTCTATACGGCTTTGTCGGAATTCCTCTAAAACTTCCTTTACTGATTCCAAAGTTTCTTTTTTATCAGACTTAAAAATGATTATAATATCAGCGCAGGCAGGTTCCTTTGAATAATATACAGCACAATCGCTGAAATCCTCAACGTCAAGACCGAACAAAATCGATATCATATCGCCGTCGGCTTCCTCAAACTCCCCCGCTGACTGCCCTGATATAATTTTATTGGCAAGCTCATGAGCGTCAGGCTCGGGAACGGATGAGCAGGAGGTCAGAAGCAAAAGTGCAAATAGAACCACAATCAGCTTTTTCATATTATCACTTCCTATTCCGAGCTATTTCGCCGTATGACTTAGAATATATTCGGACAGCTTTTCATATGCCGAAAACTTGAAGTGAAGTCCGTCATTTTCAGCAAGGTCAGCCGGCATCATTCCGTTTTCATCCTTAAAATATGTATTGATGTCAAGATAATACATATTATTGCTGTTTGCATAATCCAGAAGCTTTTCATTGAAGCTGTTTATATCCGCATTGGATATCGGGCTCTCCTTGGACTGCTCCTTCGAGTATGTAACCGGAGGTACGGAAACTATAAATATCCTTGAATTAGTGCAGGCGGCTTTGATTTTGTTTGCAAAGGCTATGTAATCAGTATACATATCCGAAGCACTCATCCACGCGGCTCCATTTGAGCCGAGCATTATATAAACATTCTCAAACGATTTTTTTTCAAGAGCTTCCAGAACAGTCATGCTGCCAAACTGAGTTTCGACTTTCTGAACATCTGCGTTAGAAACGTTCATGCTCATTGAAGCGTAAACGCTTGTTGCAGGGACCACCTCGTAGGATGACATCCCATAAGGAATAAAGTCACCTATGAACACGCAGCTATCGAAATATGACTTGTCCGCAGCTTCGGATTCCGCAACAGGGTTGACAATTTCACCGTTTGCGGATGGCTGAGCATTGTCCTCCCCGCCGTCCTGCTTGTCCTCGTCATCATGTGTATTGAAAGACAACGCGGGCAGAGTTATATTTCTGTCCTCAGACAGAACCTCTTCTAATGTTGTCGTCTTCATATATCTAAAAAACATAAATCCGAAGATAAGCACAGCTGCAAAGAAAACAAGGCTGAAATGATATCTTACTTTTTTCTGCTTTCCCTGTCTATAATCGCTCATAGTTTTATCCCTTTCTTAACATATTCAGTGGGTTATGAATATATTATATAGGATAATCATTAAAGTTGCAAGGGTTTCGCAAAATTTTCATAAATCATCTTGTGATTTTGATTTGGGCTTGAAATATTCCTTGAAATGAGCTATAATATATATTATTTTATATGTCAAAGCTCATCTTCCCAATTAAAATGCTTGACCGGAGGTATATATATGTGCGGCTTTGTTGGATTTACAAATAATATACAAAACGCTGACGTTGTCTTAGAGCAGATGAAAGACGCTATAAAGCATCGCGGACCGGATTCCGATGGGTCCTATATCGACGATAAGGTTGCTCTCGGATTCAGACGGCTTTCTATTATCGATCTTTCTATGGGCTCTCAGCCGCTTTACAATGAGGATAAGTCCATAGTCCTTGTTTTCAACGGCGAGATATACAACTATCAGCCCCTGCGTGAGCAATTGATAAAGTGCGGTCACGTTTTCTCAACAAACACTGACTCCGAGGTACTTATCCACGGTTACGAGCAATGGGGAAAGGAGCTTTTGAACAGGCTCAGAGGAATGTTTGCTTTTATTATCTGGGATAAAAACAAGAGTGAGATTTTCGGCGCGCGCGATTTCTTCGGAATAAAGCCGCTTTACTATGCTCAGATGAGCGGTGTGTTCATGTTCGGCTCGGAGATAAAAAGCTTCTTGCATCACCCAGCCTTTAACAAGGTATTAAACGAGGAAGCCTTGGAGAACTACCTGACCTTCCAGTACTCACCCTGCGTTGAAACCTTCTTTAAAGGCGTTTACAAGCTTCTGCCGGCTCACTACTTTATATATAAGAATGGTGTACTTAAGACCGAACGCTACTGGAACATCGATTTTAACGCCGATGAAAAGCCGGATCTTGACCAATGGGTCAACATGATATCTGATACCTTCAAAAACTCGGTAGAAGCTCACAAAATCGCGGACGTTGAAGTCGGTAGCTTCCTGTCAAGCGGCGTGGATTCAAGCTATGTCGCGGCGGTTGCAAATGTTGACAAGACCTTTACTGTTGGCTTCGGTGAGGATGAAAGGTACAACGAAATCGGCTATGCCAAGGAGTTTTCTAAATACATCGGCAAGGAAAATATCTCCAAGGTGATATCGGCGGAAGAATACTGGGGCGAGTTCCCCAAGATTCAGTATCATATGGATGAACCGCTTGCCGACCCTGCGGCTGTTGCGCTTTACTTCGTCTGCAAGCTTGCTTCTGAGAGAGTCAAGGTTGTTTTAAGCGGCGAGGGCGCAGATGAAATCTTCGGCGGCTACAATATCTATAAAGAGCCGGACGATGTTGCAATTTACAATGCCATCCCCCGCCCCATCAGACGCGGAATCGGAAAGCTTGCCGCTCATTTCCCGCACAAGCGCGGAGTTAACTTCTTCATCCGCCGCGGAAAGGATTTAGAGGAGCGCTTTATCGGCAACGCCTACATTTTCTCGGAGGATGAAAGAAAATCCATCCTGAAGATAAAGACCAACGCGCCCAAGGCGATGGATATAACCAAGCCCTTCTATGACCAAGTTAAGGACAAGGACAACGTTACCAAGATGCAGTTTTTGGATCTTAATATGTGGATGACTGGTGACATCCTTCTTAAAGCCGACAAAATGAGCATGGCAAACTCGTTAGAGCTTCGCGTTCCATTCCTCGACAAAGAGGTTATGGCGCTGGCGGAGCGTATTCCCAAGCGCTACAGGGTCACCAAGGAAAACACAAAATACGCTATGCGCATGGCGGCTCACCGAGCTTGCCCCCCTCAGACGGCAGATAAAAAGAAGCTCGGCTTCCCTGTTCCGATTCGCGTTTGGCTGAAAGAGGATGAGTATTACAACAAGGTAAAAGCCGAATTTGAAAGCGAGAATGCAAGGAAGTTCTTCAACACCGACAAGATAGTTTCACTTTTAGACGACCACCGCGCCGGTAAGTACGACTATTCCCGCAAGATTTGGACGGTTTACACCTTCCTTGTTTGGTATAAGGTTTATTTCGGATAATTTTTTCATATAATAATAGAAAATCCGTTCCTGCAAGTAAAGACAGGGGCGGATTTTTTGTTGGCTGTGGCACATATTCAGAAAAAAGTTATCTCTTTGGATATCTAAGATAATAAATGTCGCTGCCTTCCATATACTCGGTTTTTTTGAATCCATGCTTGATATAGAATTTTGCGGCTAAATGGTTATCCTTGTGGCATCCCAAAGCGATAGGTCTTTCTCCGAAATCCTCATAAACCTTGGTGATTGCCATTTCCAATACTTTTCCGCCAATTCCTTTCCCACGATATTTTTTGTCGATGACAAATCCCATAAGCCGATAAAATGGCTCGTTTTTCATTTCAGGCGGGTCTGTCTCCCACTCGATAGCTTCCCCAAGCAGAAGAAGTCCTATATATGTATCGCCGTATTTAACGGCAAATGTATGACCGATGCAATGATGGCTGACACCATAATCCGTTATTTCCATTATGGTGCTTACTGTATCTACAAAAGCTTCGCTGATATCGCTTCTATCTATCTTGCTCACTGCTTTAAGGTTTTCGTGCGTTAATTCATATAGCTTGATTTCCATTTTACAGTCTTGCGCTGAGCCGCAATCGGGTCTCAATATATACGAGCTCGTCCTTGGCTTTATCGATACACCGTTCCACATATAATCATGCAAACCGATATCATCAGGAGTAACGGACAGATATTCACTTTCCATGCCGTTGATTCTGATTTCGTCGCCGTCAATTTCTACATATACGCTCATCGCTTGCTTGTACTGAAGCATACCGTGCAAATAAGAATACTTTTGTTTCAAAGCTTCAGAGCTTGCTATCTGTGTTCCGCACCAGGCATAATTAGCGGAATTGACGGTATAGTATGGCACTCCGTCAACACAGGCGCAGCTGTCACCATGGTCATGTCCGTTCATGCAGAGTAATACCGGTTTTCCTTTAAACAGTTTACGGATATTCTCCCTGTTATAGACCCCTCTTTTGCCGAAATCGTTTATAAGACTGTGATGTGAAAAAATGATGCATTTCATACCATCACGCAATTCGTTCTCTAACCATTTAATTTCTTCCAGCGGTACAATGGGATATATACACGGACTATGTCTGAAATTAAGTTGATAATATGCCTCTTCCTGCCCGTCTTTATTTAAATAGCAGGTATTCAAAAAAATCAGCTTATATCCGCCAGACGCAACCGAATAGTAGGGACTTTTAATTGAGAAGAACTTTAATATGTCAGCTAATCGGCAATCATCCGTTTCATGGTTTCCTATGACATTGTAAAACGGCACACCCAACGAAGCAAACTTATCCAGTATCCTTTTATTTGCATCAACAGGCTTGCATAAGTCCCCTAAAGATACTATAAAGTCCAAATTTCTTTTTTGAGCAGATGCCACTATATCATCTACTCGCCTGTCTCCGTCTGCGACTTCATCATAATGCAAATCGCTGAATACAAGAAATCTAAGCATATTCTTCTCCCATATAAGCAATGTTTTTAATATCGAAAGGGCGAAAGCAGAATACTTTCGCCCTGATAGATTTACATATTACGCCTTTGCAAGAACGGTTTTTTCTACCTTTTTCATCTTTGTAGTCTTGCGTTGAGCCATAACCAAGCCATAATATACGCCCTTTTTGCGCATAAGCTCGTCATGAGTGCCCATTTCAGCAAGCCGTCCCTTATCCAGAACTATAAGCTGGTCTGCGTTGGAAAGAGTTGAAAGACGGTGCGCGATTGCGATAGTCGTTCTGCCCTCGCACAATCTGTTAAGACCCTCCTGAATCTGGCGCTCGGTTTCAGTATCCAAAGAAGCTGTAGCTTCATCAAGGATGATGATTTTGGGATTATGCAGAATAGCCCTCGCGATTGCGATACGCTGGCGTTCGCCGCCGGAAAGAGTGTGACCCTTGTTGCCGACACGAGTGTTGTAGCCGTCCGGCAGCTTGGTTATGAACTCATGAGCGTGGGCGATTTTTGCGGCTTCGACTATCTCCTCAAAGGTAGCGTCCGGCTTTGCGTAGGATATATTATCCAGAATGCTTCCGTCAAACAGATATGTTTCCTGCAAAACAACACCAACCTGTGAACGCAGGCTTTCCTGAGATATCTTTCGGATATCCACACCGTCAATCTTAACAGAACCCTGGGTAACGTCATAAAGCCTCAGAATAAGGTTTATCATAGTGGACTTTCCGACGCCGGAGTGACCTACTATGCCTATCATCTTGCCCTTTTCTATCTTGCAGGTTACATCCTTAAGAACGGGGTTATATACCTTGTAGCCGAAGTAAACATGGTCGAACTCGATATCACCGTTTATGTCAAGGTCAACGCAGTCGCTTGAATCCTGAACGTCAGTCTGCTCCTCGAGTATCTCAAATACCTTGGAGGCGCTGACAGAAGCGTCTGCAAAGGTTCTGGGCAGCTGCATAAGCCAGCGCATAGGAGTATAGAGCATGGTAATATAGGATGTGAACTGGGTCAGCTCACCAAGGCTCATGCTTCCCCATCCGGGAACGTAGTCCAAGACCATCTTAGCACCAAAGAACAGAACAAGGTAGTTGCCGAAGGTAAGAAGGAAGTCGGTTATCGGCCAGATAAGGTTCCAAACAACCTCGGCATCGGAAGCAGCCTTTGCCCACTTTCCGGAGGCGATTTCGTACTTTTCGATTTCGTTCTTTTCGGTGCCGCAGGATTTTACTACTCTTATGCCGTTGAGAGCATCATGCAAAAGTCTTGAATGGTTGTTAGAGCATCTCCACGAGCGCGAGAAGTGCATATGGATAACATTGTAAAGCCGCTTTACTATGACCATAACAAACGGTATCGGGATGATTGCCAGCAAGGCAAGCTTCCAGTTCATAGCAAAGGCTATTACCATTACTATTATCAGTGAGAATATTCGCACTATAGCCTGCTTGCCGTTATCTGTTATAAAGCTTTGAAGCTTGTTGGCATCGTTGGAGACACGGCTTATAAGCTCACCGGCGGTCTTTTTGGAGATAGAGGTCATGCTGAGGTCGAGGGTTTTGTTGAATACATCCTGTCTTAAATCCTGACCTAAATTCAGCGCTACATAGTAGCTTGATCTCATATTGATGAAGTTGAGTATAACGTTTATGATGACCGAGCCCAACAGTGCAGCGCACAGCAGAGCAAATCCGCTCCAGCGGATGTTTTCAATCGACAGGGCTTCCTGAGCAGGGATTACGTAATCGTCAATCAGCAGGCGGTTTACATAAGGAGTTATTACTCCCACCAGCTCGCCCAGAATTGTGCATATGATTGCCACAAGGAATACCCACTTATACGGCGCAACGCGCTTGATAAGCTTTGAGAACACCTTTATTTTGGAGGTGCAGTAGGGACATTCAGTGTATCCGTCGAGCGGAAGATGGCACTTGGGGCACTTAGGCTCGTCGATATCGCTTTCCTCAACAAGCATACCGGTTGTTAGGTAGTGATTGAGTATCTTGGCTACCTCAGCAAAGGATATGAACTCATCATTGGTGAAGGCACATATGCATTTTTCAGTGACGTCATTATGCCGTCCGACAAGCATGGAACAGCCAACAAGTTGCTCGCAGGCGTATTCGTCGTAGTCTTCAAAATTATAGGTTTCCTTTAGCTCGCCGTTGACGTAAACCTCTATTCTCTTATCGCGGGTTACGCAGAGGTTTCCCTTGACCTTCTTCGCCTTCCCATAAAGGTTGAATGGCAATGCGAACAGAAAATCGTCAAGGCTTTTTCCATCGGGAGCTGAAAGCTTAAGATTCATATATTAATCAGTCCTTTCGGCTTATAGATATTATCTGTTCCGAACATTAAATGTAAATTTCAAGCACAGCAAGGCTCTTCTTATCAAGCTTGTTGATATCATCACAGAAATACTTGTTTCCGTCAACGTCAAGCGCGTAAAGATATTTGTCGGTGAGAAGCCTGAAATTGGAATACCAGTCGCGGATGCAGATGGTTTTTCTGCCGGCGGTAGTATCGATATCAACGAAGATGAATCCTCTGGAATTGTCCTTTATGGAATAAACCTTGGTTATTTCAGGCATGAAGTACTTGTATTCAAGGTATTCATCAACAAGCTTATACTGCTCATCTGTCAAGTCCTTCATATCCTTTATAACGCCGATTTCCTTGAATTCGCGGTCCTCATTGTCGTATGCAACGCTTATATATGTAGTCTTGGAGTAAAAAGGAATCAGCCTTGTAAGGCGGACGTTGAAATATTCCTGACCATCATACTTTAAAGATACGAATCCGGCTTTATCCCGGAAGAATTCAAGCTTTTTGGCGTCAAGCAGTTCAAGCTTATCAACCTCGAAAAGCTCTTCCTGAAGTTCTTTCTTATCCATATTTATAATCATTCCTTTCCTGCAATTGCATTTGGGGTGTTTATTCTTCGATAAACTTAAGCGCATCCGCCTGAAGCTTGTAAAGCTCGAAGTATTTGCCCTTCTGGCGGATCAGCTGATCATGAGTTCCAAGCTCCTTGAGCTCGCCGTTTTCTATAACGCAGAGCATATCAGCGTCGCGCAGGGTCGAAAGCCTGTGAGCGATGGAGATGATTGTTCTGCCATCCTTTAAAGCATCAATGGCAACCTGAATCTTGCGTTCGGTGCGGGTATCCATAGAAGCCGTCGCTTCGTCGAGAATGAGTATATCCGGGTCCTGAATGATAGCTCTTGCTATGGATATTCTCTGACGCTCACCGCCTGAAAGCGATACGCCGCCCGAACCGATTTTGGTGTTATAGCCATCCGGCAGCTTGGTTATGAACTCGTGAGCGTTGGCAGATTTTGCCGCCTCGATAACCTCATCAATGGTAGCGTCCGGCTTGGCATAGCGGATATTGTCCGCAATCGTGCCGATGAACAGGTAGGTTTCCTGTGAAACTATGCCTATATTGCGCCGCAAATCTTCGGTGGCTATCTTCTTTATCGGAACGCCGTCTATGGTTATCTCGCCGGAGGTGACGTCATAAAGCCTTGCCATAAGGTTTATTATAGTTGACTTGCCTGCGCCGGTACGTCCGACAATACCGAACATCTGTCCCGACTTTACCTTGAAGGAGAGGTTTTTGAGAATCTGATGTCCCGCCTCATATTCAAAGAATACGTTCTTGAACTCGATATCACCCTTCATATTGGTCATTCTTACCGGGCTTATCTGCTTTTTAACTGTGTTGCCGTTTTCGTCTTTCTCCTCGACGAACTCTGTCTCAGCCTCACGCACGGTGGGCTTAGCGTCTAAAATCTCAAACATACGCGAAGCGGCGTCGATGCATCTTGCCCAGCGGTCACCTATCCACATGAAGAAGTCTATAGGCTCGTAAATCATGCCGGTGTAGGAAAGCAGAACCTGCAAAGCACCGTATGTAAATATCTTTCCGCCGAACTCGTGGTGAATCATTACAAGGTAGCAGCCTACGCAGAACAGTCCTATACTGATAAGCTGATAGAAGCCCCAAAGGAACGGAACAGTCGAAGTGATTCTTTCGTTGATACGGGTGTTGACTTCATAAGCGTCCCTGTTCTTCTTCTGATAACGGGCGATTTCCTTGCGCTCCTTGGCAAAGGACTTGACTACTCGCTGACCGTTCATAACATCGGAAAGCACAGAGTTAAGGCTTCGCATTGCAACGTCCAGCTTGCGGTAAAGCTTTCTTTCAGACTTATACAGATGATTATCGGCGAACAGCACCGCGCATATGATAACCATTATCGCAAGGGTGAGAATCGGGCTTATAAATATCATTATAGCGGCAACGCCGACAAGTTTGATTATATTCGCAACGCCGTATGGCACGATATCTACAAAGAAGCCGTAAACGTTGTTGGAGTCACGGTCAACTCGCGACATGAGCGAGCCGGTCTGCTTGCTTGTAAAGAACTGAAGCGAAAGATGGCTCATTGCGGCGTAAATCTTGGTGCGAAGCTGATGCGTCACGCGCGGAACTACCTTTGCGGTTATAATTCCAGATACAAGTCCGGTTATCTTGCTGAGGATGTTTGTAAGTATCATCAGCAAAACTACAAGCAGAACCTGACCGTAGAATTTGCCGCCCGGCTTCAGAACATCGTCATAAAGCATTTTCGAGCCGAACCATGGGGATATTACCGCCAGCACGTTCGACATAAGTATAGTAAGCATAATCAGTGCTACAGCCCACTTGAAATCGCGGAACATTCCCAAAAGCTTTGTAAATACCGAGCGCTTATCCAAGCATCTGGGGCAGATGGGTCTGTTGGGATTGGGGTACGGCTGATGGCAGGTCGGGCAGATGGTCTGCATGGAATCGAGCTGGCTGTCATCTATTTCCTCATGACGGTGGGTTTGATTCAGCCTTTCACAGAAACGCTCAAACTTTTCGCAGTAGCCGATTGAAAACCTTGCTATCTGGATATTGTCCCTGTCATGCTCATAGCTAAGACCGAACCATCCAAAGCTCATTCCCATATCTTCTGTATCTGCATTCACCTGTTCGTTTTCTGGCTTAGGCTGTTCTTCAACTTCGCCATCTTTGAGCATCGCTATGATAAGCCGTGCTGAATTCTGGTTGCGGTCTACAAATATATTCTTTATTTTTGCGATATCATACTCTGAAAAATCCACTACCTTGTAGCTGATCATCTCGCGCACGGGCGCGGTTTTAAAGAAGCTTCTAACGACGGGAATTTCACGGGCTTTTTCCTGAAGCTTTTCCTTTCCGGAAATCTGCCTGTATTCCTCGTATCCGCTTATTACATAAAGGGTTTCGGAAGTGAAAGTAACATAAACGTCGTAATACCTTCCTTCGCCGTCCAGATCGGCTTTAACACAGTACAAAAGCCGGTCAGTAATAACTCCACGCTTTTCAAGCTCGTTTGCAACAAGCTCCGGAAGCGCGTCAAAATACTTCATAATATCATTCCTTTCCTGATAGCTTAAAAGTCTGAACTCCTCCACATTCAAAGCTGACCCTATAAATTTCATTCCTTTGCCGACAGCGGCGCCGTCAAAAGCGTCATTATATGTACAGCACTTATTTTAGCTCCAAAACCCTGGAACACATCCGTCTGACAGCGATTCTATGCCTGTTTTTTGCTATCACTTTAGGATAAAATTAGCACTTTACATAAAAATACCTCCGACGCTAAGTAGCATCAGAGGGCTGTTGGCTTAACTGATTGCAGGGTGTGATAATCGCGCACTGCTGATGCTTATAATCATTAACATATTCAAAACATTAGCCTTATGCATCAATCTCACTCCTTTCGTATTTTAACAAGGCGTGTTAATTATATACCCCTTTTTTAGTATTGTCAATAGGTTTTTGCAAAATTTTTAACTAATTAATCACGGTTATTTATAACAAATTTTTGTATACTATTTTGTGCACAACGTCTTTTTTATAAAAATGTGTAAAGAGTATTTACTTTACTTAACATTTTCATGGGCGAAGTTTAACATTTTCACAGCTAAAACTAAACGGCAACACCAAAAAGGCATTGCCGTCAAGAGTTATTATGCATGATACAAATTTTTAGTCTGATAAACAGGCTCGCAGGTTACATTTATGCCAAGCTTCTTGAAGGTCTTCATATCCACAGACGAAAGTATTACGCTTGAATGAACCTCACTGCCCTTGAGCTTTTTAAGCTGATCGAGTGCAAGCTTAGCTGTCGGATTAGTCGCCGCACAGATGCTCAATGCTAAAAGTACCTCATCAGTGTGAAGCCTCGGATTCTCATTTCCCAGATGCTCAACCTTTAGCTTCTGTATCGGCTCGATTACAACCGGTGAAATCAGAAGTATATCGTCGGCAATTCCGGCAAGCTCTTTAAGTGAGTTAAGCAGAAGCGCTGCCGAAGCTCCCAAAAGCTCGCTTGTTTTTCCGGTCAGGATCTTGCCGTTTGGCAGTTCTATTGCCGCTGCGGTATCCTCTGTCTGCTCTGCTTTTTTAAGTGCAGGCTCTACAACCTTACGTTCATTGACGCTCAGCCCCGCCTTCTTCATAAGAAGCTCTATTTTCATTACCTCTTCTTCGCTCGCTTCTCCTTTTTTGCGGCGGCAGAGAGTTGCATAATATCTTCTGATTATTTCCTGTCTGGATGCCTTACAGCAGACATCATCATTGACGATGCAGAAGCCAGCCATATTAACCCCCATATCTGTAGGAGATTTATATGGCGACTCGCCAAGAATCATATTAAACATTGCGTTAAGAACCGGGAACACTTCGATATCGCGGTTATAGTTGACCGTTGCATTGCCATATGCTTCGAGATGATAAGGGTCTATCATGTTGATATCGTTGAGGTCTGCCGTTGCCGCTTCATATGCAGCATTTACAGGATGATTCAGCGGAAGATTCCAGATGGGGAAGGTTTCAAACTTGGCATATCCTGCCCGTATTCCCCTCTTGTGATCGTGATAGAGCTGAGAAAGGCAGGTGGCCATCTTGCCGCTTCCGGGACCAGGAGCGGTTATAACAATAAGCTCGCGCGAGGTTTCTATGTAATCGTTCTTGCCGTAGCCATCATCACTTATAACCTTGGCAAGGTTGGATGGGTAGCCCTCAATTTCATAGTGACGGTAAACGGTTATTCCAAGCGCCTCAAGCTTTCTTTCAAACGCCTGAGCCGCCGGCTGCTCCTTATACATAGAAAGAACAACGCTTCCTACATAAAGGCCATAAGCTCTGAAAGCGTCTATCAGCCTTAGCACGTCCATATCGTAGGTGATGCCGATATCGCCCCTTACTTTGTTCTGCTCGATATCGCCGGAATTAATAACAACCACTATCTCCGCCTGATCCTTTAGCTGCAAAAGCATTTTCAGCTTGGAATCCGGCTGGAATCCTGGAAGCACGCGTGAAGCGTGGTAATCATCAAAAAGCTTGCCGCCGAATTCCAGATAAAGCTTGCCGCCAAACTTGCCTATGCGTTCCTTGATGTGCTGTGACTGCAAGGAAAGATACTTATCATTGTCAAAACCAATTTCAAACAAAACAATTCCCCCGAAACTCATAATATATTTGCAAATTACAAAATATTATAGCATTTTTCGCTCAAATGTGCAATACGAAAGTAACACATAATTAGCTCAATTGTTTTATTTAAAATGACTATTGCACCAAATATATTTGCATATTGGTTCTATTTTTTGTTGACTAAAGGAGCTTGTTATGCTATAATATGTTGGTATTTGATGCACCGGCTTATCATTCAGTCTGATATCAATAGATTTTATTGATTCGTCGGCAATCCATGATTTGATTATCAGGAATTAAGTATAAGGAGATAGAATTGCAGTTATGAACAATACAGAAAAGCAGTTTTCCGAAACTGAGGATACCAAGCTTAAACAGTTTCTGACCGGCAGCAGGGTTTGGGCGATGCTCGCTGCAGCTATAATGGCAGTGATAGTTTTTATTCCGACCTTTGCAGCTATTATCGGCATATATTCAAACGCCTCCAAGGCACAGAACGTCAAGGAGCTTTCCGATATTGACCTTGGCTCCGACCTTGACGGGCAATATGTCACAGGAAGTGCTTACAAGTTTTTGACCAAGCTTGGATATATTGCGGAGACTGAGGCCGCCGCTACCGATTATTATTATCTTATGTATCTTGACGCACCCGATGGCACCCAGATTGCGACCTTGGTTCGCGCAGACAAGCGCGGCGATGCTGATATTCAGAATATTATCGACGCTTACCTTTCCTACGCTCAGAATCCTGATGCCGGATATAAAGGAAACATAGTTGAAATCGAAGGAAGATTCAAGAAGCTTTCATCTCAGGAAGAAAGAATGCTTTCCCAGGCTATGTCAAAGCTGAATCTTATAAATGACCCGGTGCTTGGTTATTCGTTGAGAATAGGCAAGCTCCCCACTGGCAAGGACACTGTTCCCTATTGGTTCATTGCCTTCCCGTTCGGCGCTGCGGCGATTGTTTGCGCGGTGTTGTTCGTTTACGGTCTTATTCTTGAAGACAAGCGAGCAAAGGCAAATATGAGTCCTTACCCCTACCAGAACCGCAAGAAATAATTACAGATGAAAATATCGGCTTTACAAACGGTTTTCCGCTTGCGAAGCCGATTTTTTATATCACTTCAAGAAAATCAGTATTATACCTGAGCCGCCTGCAAAACCATCGGCTGAACCTGCACTCCCGACAGTGCAAGCTCGATGGTTCTTTCAAGCAGTGAAAAGTCTGCAACCATGGAATAGGGTTTCAAAAGATAATCATCCTGCCTATAAGGTACAAAATAGTAGTTTCTCAAAGCCTGAAGCGTTCCCAGATTCTTTGCTGCTGCAGCAAGGGCATCATTTGTTGATACAGCTATTACTACCGGACGCTGATTTCTTATATGGCTTTTCACCGCCATGGTAACAGGCGTGTCGTTAATGCCATGAGCAAGCTTTGCAAGAGTGTTCGAGGTACATGGTACTACCGCAAGGATATCAAACATCCTTTTGGGACCTATAGGCTCTGCGCCTTCAATTGTGTGAATAATCGATTTGTGTGAGATATCCTCTGCCTTTTGGCGGTTAGCCTCGGCAGTCCCGAAGCGTGTATCGAGCAAATACGAGTTAAACGACATTATCGGAGTTATGTCGTATCCGCGCGCTATGAGCCTTTCCATAGCGTCAAAGGCAGTCTTGAAAGTGCAGAACGAGCCGGTGAAGCAATATCCTATTCTAACCTTATCCACCGCAATCACCGCCCTTTTTAAGCTTTGAAAGAACAGATTCCGCCATATATCTTCCTGCTGATTCGGGAGTATATTTTCCTGGAAGACCTGCACCAAGTACCACTTCCCTGTTCATAGCCTTGGCAAGCGAGAAATCCACTCCGTACGGCTTTGAAGCAAGCTCAAGTATCCAGCAACTGGGATGCATAGCTTTTAGCTCCTCACTGCTTATAACGTTACAAGGAACAGTGTTGACTATAATGTCAGCCTCCTCGATCGCTTTGTGGGATATGAATTCGGCGGCTTTGCAGCCCTTCAGAGTGCAATCCAAGCGGGCGGAATGTCTTCTTGCCGATACGGTAACATCAGCCCCCATCGCCTTGAACAGTTCTGCGCACGCACGTGCTACTCTGCCCCATCCAAGAATTAATATTTTAGAACCGCTTACCGCACTGTGCGACTTTCCAACTATTATCTGCGCCGCGCCCTCTGCGGTGAGAGATGCGTTTTTCAGGGTAAGATCTTCGTCTGCAAACCAGTCGAATACCTCCCCGCCTGCCGCTTCTATTTCATCAATCCTATCCGAAGGGAGCATACCGGCAAAAACTTTGGTGCCTGATTTTACATATTTCATGACCTCTTCAAAATCAACTGATTTTGAAACGAGCGGACAGTTAACTCTGCCATCCTTAAGCGTTACATACGGCAGAACAATTACGTCCGGGTTTACGCTGTCCATGCCTTTTTCGTCATCTTCCTTTAAATAAAGAGTATTCGTTTTTATGCCGGGCTCCAACGACAGTCTCCCGGCGCAATATATCTGGCGGGCGTCCCCGCCTAAAACAAGTATTTTCATATTGACCCTGTCCTTATCATACATAGTTATTAAGCTTTATACAACAATATATGACGAATCGGGCGAAGATGACAATATCCATTCAAATGAAAAGTCGTGATTCCCTGCGTAGGAAATCACGACAATATTACTCTACTCCGGCTTGGAACCAAAGAATTCAGGCACGTAACCTTTGTCTGCGGCGGCTCTTTCCTGAGAATATCCCTCGAACCCAAGAGAAGCCGCCAAATCGACCACGAAATTATACTCAAATGTAGATATTCTGCGGTTAATTTCTTTGTACTCGTACGCCCTGTGCATCGGAACATACTGGCTCATAAGGCTCAGCACGATATCATCTGGTTCAAAATTATCTCTCAGCGCATATATCAGCTTTTCGGAATCATGCCGAAGTGACGGAAGCGTCAAATGGCGGACTATAACTCCGCTTTTCATGATGCCGCTGTCGTCATAGCAGGGTTTTCCCACCTGAGCTTGCATATGCTTTATTGCCTCTATGGCTATATCGAAATATCCGTTTGCGCCGGAATACTTCAGAGCGAATTTATTATCAAAATATTTTAGGTCAGGCAGATATATATCCACGTACCCGTTAAGCATATCTATGGTTTCAGAGCTTTCATATCCACCGCAGTTGTATACAACGGGGATTTTCAGCTTCGGACGCGCGATATCAAGAGCTGTAATAATCCCAGGAAGAAACTGTGTTGGACTGACAAGGTTTATGTTGTTTGCCCCCTTATCTTGGAGCATTAAGAATATATCTGCCAGTTCGTGTTCGGTAACCTCATAGCCCTTGTACTGCTGAGATATCTCAAAATTCTGGCAGAAGCAGCATTTAAGTGTGCATCCCGAAAAGAAAACCGCGCCTGAGCCTTCTTTGCCGGATATGCATGGCTCCTCCCACATATGAAGGTCGGCACGAGCTATTCTTATTTTATCTGACTGGCGGCAGAAGCCAACCGATTTTGTTCTGTCAACTCCGCATCTGCGCGGACAGAGGTTGCAGTTTTTATATCTCTCACTAATCATATCGTTTTACAAGTATGGGCAAACGCATATTTACCGGAAAGACGCTTCAAAGCCCGCTGGCAGTCGCTTTCACTGTCAAACAGACCGTAAACGCAGGAACCGCTTCCGGTCATCATTGAAGCCCTTGCACCGCAATCCTTTATTTCCTGCTTTAGCCTGATGATTTTTTCATTTGCAACGGCTGTTTCAAGGTCGTTGCCAAGATATTTATATATCTCTTCGCCGCTTTGCATAGCAGATATCAGCCTTGCGGACATATCAGCGCTTTTTAGCTTCTTTTCATCGAAGTTTTTGTATGCAAAAGGCGTGGATATGCCGAAGTCGGGCTTTACAAGCAGAATATCATGTTTGATGCCATATGAAATCGGGGTGATTTTCTCGCCCACACCCTCGCAAAGAGCTGTTCCACCGTTTATAAGAAAAGGAACATCTGCACCGACGCTGACAGCTATTTCACAGAGCTTATCGGCGCTAATATTCTTTTCAAGAAGTATATTAAGGATTCTCAAAACTGCCGCACCGTCCGCTGAGCCGCCACCAAGACCAGCCATCGAGGGTATATGCTTTTCGATTGATATATCGGCGCCGCAGTCTGTCTCGCCAACAGCTTCAAAGAACAGTTTTGCCGCCTTGTAGCAGGTGTTGTGTTCGTCCGTGGGGACGGCGGAATCATCACAGAAAATCCGTATACAGGGGCAATCTTTCAAGGTTACCGTTACTGTATCAAAAAGAGATACAGTTTGCATTACGGTTCTGAGTGAATGATAGCCGTTTGGCAGTATTACGGTAACATCAAGTGTGAGGTTTATTTTAGCATAAGCCTTCTGCGAAAGACTATTCATTTTCTTCAAACTCCGATATAAATTCACGGATTCGCTTTACAGCTTCCATAAGGTGCTTGATGGAGTACGCATACGAAACGCGCACATATCCTTCTCCGCAGTCACCGAAGGCTGTTCCGGGAATTACCGCTACGCGCTTGCTGTAAAGAAGCTTTTCGCAGAATTCTTCGCTTTTAAGACCGGTTGATTTTATGCATGGGAAGACATAAAATGCGCCCTCCGGGGTGAAGCAATCAAGCCCAAGCTCGTTAAAAGCGTTGACAAGATACCGCCTGCGCATATCGTATTCCGAGTTCATCCGTCTTACATCTTCTTCGCAGGTTGTCATAGCTTCTATCGCCGCATACTGGCTGACAGTCGGCGCGGACATTATGCCGAACTGATGGATTTTCAGCGCATTGCGGATGATTTCGTTGGGACCGCAGAGGTAGCCAAGCCGCCATCCTGTCATGGAAAACGCCTTGGAATAACCGTTTACATAGATGGTTCGCTCGCGCATACCGTCAAGCGAGATAATTGAAAAATGCTCTCTGCCATAGGTCAGCTCGGCGTATATTTCATCTGTGAGCACAGCAATATTTGTACCTCTGAGAATCTCAGCGATAGGCTCCAAATCCTCACGGGTCATAATAGCTCCAGTGGGGTTATTCGGGAAAGGAAGAACCAAAAGTTTTGTTCTTGGGGTAATGGCAGCTTTAAGTGCCTCCGGCATGAGCTTGAAATTATCCTCAGCCTTGGTTTCGATGATAACAGGAGTTCCGCCAGCAAGCATAACTATAGGCTTGTAGCATACAAATGAAGGTTCAGGGATGATAACCTCGTCCCCTGGCTCTACCAAAGTCCTTACCGTAAGGTCTATTGCCTCAGAACCGCCTACGGTTACTATTATTTCCTTTGCAGGGTCGTACTCAACGCCGGTTCTTGCCGCTGTATATTCAGATATGGTCTTTCTTAGCTTGATAAGTCCCGCATTCGCAGTATAAACGGTTTTGCCGCGCTCAAGAGCGAGAATAGCCGCACGCCTTATCGGCCATGGTGTATAAAAATCAGGTTCGCCGATTCCAAGTGATATTACATCATCAAGCGTGGCGGCAATATCGAAGTATTTGCGTATGCCGGAAGGCTTGATTTCGGAAGCGGTCTTGCCAAGAAGTGAATTATAGTCCATCATTTTAAGATACTATTCCTTTCCGCGTTCGTCGGGCGATTCTTCTACAAGCAGGATTCCGTTTTCCTTGTATTTCTGGAGGAAGAAGTGAGTGGAGGTGGATATAACTCCGTCGATAGTTGCAAGCCTCTGCGCAACGAACATTGAAACCTCCTTGATATTGCGGCATCTTACCGTGACTGCAAGGTCATATCCGCCTGACATGAGCGATATGCTTTCAACCTCGTCATAATCAGCAATATGGCGGGCTATCTCATCATATCCCACCTGAGCCTTGGGGGTTACAGAAAGCTCTATATATGCGGTAATGCTGTCCTTATCCGTCATTTCTTCGTCAACAATAGCAGTATAGCCCTTTATAACTCCGCTCTTTTCCAGCGCTTCAATTTCGTTCGCGACTGCAGTTTCAGTCACTCCGAGCATGGTTGCTATATCAGAGTTTGATAAGCGGGCGTTTGATTTAAGTAGCCTTATAAGCTGTGTCATGGTATCAATCCTTTATATATAAATATTTCTTTACATTATAGCATTAAAGCGAACGCAAGTCAACGATTTTTTGCTGTTTTGCATAAATAATTTGGGCATGGTTTGTTAGGTGTTACTATCACGCGAAAATAATTCATCTGAAAGGCGTATCATTTGGTTCATATCCAGCTCCTCTGGGCGGGCTGAAGGTTTGATTCCGGCACTGAGCATAGCACTCTCCAACATTTTCTTATCCATTCCCATAGAGCTGCTTACACAGTTTAACAGAGTTTTTCTTCTCTGCGAGAACATCCCGCGGACAAGTCTGAAAAAGTAATCCTCATCCTTAACCTTGGGGGTGTCGGAACGGATATCGAATCGAATTACACAGCTATCCACGTTGGGCGCAGGCATAAAGCTTCCTCTTGAAACGTTGAAAAGAATTTTTGCATCAGAGTAATAGTTAACTGCGACTGTTACAGCACCGGCTTCACGCGTGCCCAAAGGTGCACATAGCCTTACCCCTGCTTCCTTTTGAACCATTGCAGTTATAGATTTTATCGGCAAACGCGACTGCAAAAGGATCATAATAATCGGCGAGGTTATATAATACGGCAGGTTTGCGCAGACTGCAACATCAAGCCCGGTAAATTCATCTGCAATCAGCTTTTTCAAATCAAGCTTTAAGATATCCCCGTTGATTATTTTGACGTTTCTATGCTCCGACAGGGTCTCGCCAAGAACCGGTATCAGGCGGTCATCTATTTCTACTGCAACCACCTTATCCGCTCCTTTTGCAAGCTCGTTTGTTAAAACGCCTATTCCCGGCCCGATTTCAAGTATGCCGAAGCCAGGCTTGGCGTTGCCCATCTCGGCTATTTTGGGGCAGACAGATGGGTTTATCAAAAAATTCTGACCCAGCTTTTTTGAAAAAGTAAAGCCATGTCTTGATAGTATTTCTTTGATAACTCCGATGTTTGATAGATTGTCCATTCTTATATATTATCTCCGTAAGTTTTTTCTTGTATTATAGCACCATTCAGTGATTCAAGTCAATATGTATATTTTCGGGATATGACGTGAAGAATAATAGAAAAAGAAAGGTGCCCGCCATGTCAACGCTAACCGATATTATTATCTCTCAGAATCTTAAATCAGCAGAATTCGCAAAGGAGCTTTCTCCGAAGGAGATGCATGAGATATTGAAGCAGCATCACTCCATAGGAAAGCAGGACGACAAACAGAATCATGACATAAAGGTAAAATAACAAAAGTCCCTGAAATCGTTCATTTCAGGGACTTTTAAAATACTTTGAATTACTTGATCATGGAAGCAACTTCATCAGCGAAGTTGTCAGCCTTCTTTGCGATGCCTTCGCCTCTCTCAAAGCGGACGTAATCAACAACCTTGATTGAGCCGCCGAGATCCTTAGCACACTTCTCAACATACTTGCCGACAGTGTATTCGCCGTCCTTGACGAATTCCTGATCAACTAAGCAGTTTTCAGTGTAGTACTTGCCGAGCTTGCCTTCTGCAATCTTTGCAAGAACAGCTTCCGGCTTGTTTGCCATCTTGGGGTCTTCTGCCATCTGACCCATAATAACCTTCTTCTCGCCCTCGATAACATCAGCGGGAACAGAGTTTCTGTCAAGATATGCAGGATTCATAGCGGCAATCTGCAATGCACAGTCCTTACCGCAGTCATAAGCCTTATCGCCGAGGTCGGTATCAAGCTTAACCATAACACCGATTCTGCCTTCGCCGTGTACATAGGAAACAAGAGTTCCTTCCATTCTTACGAATCTGCGGATCTGGATATTCTCTCTTATCTGGAGGAATACTTCCTGAAGCTCTTCCTCAACGGTTTTGTCGGAGCCGCTTGCTTTGCAAGCCTTAAGAGCATCAACATCAGCAGGGTTAGCTTCTATTATAGTCTTTGCAACGAGGTCCACAAAGCTCTTGAACTGAGCAGTATTGGCAACGAAGTCTGTTTCGGAGTTGACCTCAACAACTACGCCTACATTGCCTTCTACTACAGAGGCAACGATACCTTCTGCTGCAACTCTGCCTGCCTTCTTAGCCTGGGTTGCAAGACCCTTTTCTCTTAAAATAACTATAGCCTTTTCAACGTCGCCCTCAGCCTCTACCAAAGCCTTTTTGCAGTCCATCATTCCGACGCCTGTTCTTTCACGGAGGGAAGCAACGTCCTTAGCGGTAATATTAGCCATATTATTACAATCCTTTCATAAATCTTTATTGAACCAAGGGCAGGTTTTGCCCTGCCCTGTTATTTTGAAATTACTCCTCAGTCGGAGCTTCTTCTGCTGCCTCAGCAGGAGCTTCTTCAGCGGCGGTTTCGCCCTGTCTGCCCTCGATGATAGCGTCAGCCATAGCGCCGGATATGAGCTTAACTGCTCTTATAGCGTCATCGTTGCCGGGGATAACATAGTCAACCTCGTCAGGGTCACAGTTGGTATCAACGATAGCAACTATCGGAATACCAAGCTTCTTAGCTTCGGAAACGGCAATCTTCTCTCTCTTGGGGTCTACGATAAACAGAGCTGCAGGGAGCTTCTGCATATTCTTGATACCGCCGAGATACTTTTCAAGCTTCTCAATTTCAAGGGTGAGCTGAGCAACTTCCTTCTTGGGGAGAAGGTCAAAGGTGCCGTCCTCAGCCATCTTGTGGAGCTGTTCAAGACGGGAAACTCTGGTCTGAATGGTCTTGAAGTTGGTCATCATACCGCCAAGCCATCTTGCGTTTACATAATGAGCGTTAGCGCGGAGAGCCTCTTCCTTGATGCTGTCGCCGGCCTGCTTCTTGGTACCTACGAACAGTACCTCTCCGCCATCTTCGGAAACCTGCTTGATGAAAGCGTATGCTTCATCGAGCTTCTTAACGGTCTTCTGAAGGTCGATAATGTAAATTCCGTTTCTTTCTGTGAAGATGTACGGAGCCATCTTCGGGTTCCATCTTCTTGTCTGGTGACCGAAATGTACACCGGCTTCAAGAAGCTGTTTCATTGATACTACTGCCATTGTAGTAACCTCCTATGGTTTTTAAAATTTTAATCCTCCGCGCAGGTTAGCTTGCTTTCACCCAGAAATGTCCGGGAACCACGGCAAAACCATGCGCGTGCGAATTGCGGTAATATTATAGCACTATACTTTAAAAATTGCAATAGTTTTTAACAAAATTCTTTGAAATATTTTTCAGGATTAATTCTGCGGAGGCTCCGGAGGACGATTTTCACCATCTGGTGCGCCGCCCGGGAATCCACCCATCGGCTTTCCTTCACCGTGGAAACCGCCGCCTTTGCCAGGCTCTCCGAAATGCTGTCCGCCCATCGAGCCGCCCATGCCTATCTGACCGTATGCGCTCAGATAATCGTCAACAGTGAGCTTAACGCTGTCACCGCCGGAATATTTGCCGCCGGTATACACACTGTCAAGATTCTCTCCGCCGGAATACTTTCCACCGTAGGAGACGATATATTCCTTTCCTGTAACCAGCATCGGAGATGAGAACACAACATTCTCGGCGATATTCTCAGTAAGGAAGGTAAAGCTTTCGCCGTTGCCGGAGATATTTATATACTTTCCTGACTCCACAGTGCCGTCAAAGGTCACGGAAATACAGTTCTGGGTGAGATTATCGGGGGCCTGAGCCATATTCTTAGCACCGTATGCCAAAAGCGTTCCGCCGGTAAGATAGAAGTCGCCGTTATAATCGATGGCTCCATCTGCGCCTGATGACGGTCCTGCAATAATTAAAGTACCGCCGGAAAGATAAATATTTCCGTTTGAATCCATACCGTCACCGTCAGCATTGACATAGACATATCCGCCGGAGATGTTTATGGAGTTATTCTCATTTGCTGCGAATTCTCCGCCGGCGCCGTCAAAGCCCTGATGATCAGAACCGCCCGCAGCATTTATACCGTCTGACTTTGAATTTACATATACCGTTCCACCGGAAATATCAACCGACATTCCTTCCAGACCCTCACGGCACATGGTAACAACTATTGTTCCGTCGGAGATGTTGACCGCGTTGTCGGAATGAAGTGCATCATCACCGGAAAGGATATTTATAACTCCCCCGCTTACAGTGATGTTTCCTGCAGCATTGAAGGCATCGTCAGCACAGTCGAAATAGGCTGCTCCGCCCTTGAAGTCAGCATAGCCTTGATTGCACTTTACGCCTTTCTGGCTTCCGTCAGGCTCGGCAAAGGCCCCTCCGCCGGTTTTTATCAGCATTGAGCAGTTATCCACAGTAAGTCCGGTTTCAACCTGAATGCCATCTCCCCCGGCAGTTACATTAATATTGGAGTTTGTAAACATCGCATATCCAAGAGCAGGGTCGTTATCCTTTGTTGAACGAAGACCGTCGTTAGCAGCGGTGACGTTTACGGTGGAATTCTGAATAGTTAGGCTGTCCTTGCCGTTTATGCCGTTATTCTTGGCGTCAACATTTACAGTAGTATTGACTATTTTAAGGTTATCCTTGCAGATGATTCCGGAAGAATAATTTCCCTTTGCAGTTATAGTACCGGTTCCACGGATTATAAGGTCTGCCTTGCTGAAAATTGCCGCATTAGGCTCGCTTTCTACTGAATCGCAGAAGTCAAGGCTGAAATCATAATCGTTGCCGTCAGTGAACACGTTTTCGGTTTTGCCATTTGCGATAAGAGTGACGGTTGATGCCTTATATACATATAGTGGTGAGCTATTTGCGCAGGTGATGTTCACGCCGTTCAAAACAAGAACAATATCCTCCCCCTTGGCGTTTACAACTACTCTGCCGTTGGAAAGAGTTCCAGAAAGCTCATACACGCCCCCACGGTTGATTATAACATATCCGCCGTCGGCCTGTGCGCCTGCGCCGTTAACAGAGGCTTCCGTTCCGTTGAATGTGATTTTGGTAGCTCCGGTTTCGTTCACTTCCTGAACAGGAGTTGTAGCGTCCGGCATGGCGCTTTCATCCAAAAGAATCTTATAGGTAGAGCTGTCAGCAGGAGTAAGCTCATCAAGATTAGCAACAGGACTGTTTCCGCCGGGAGCATCACCGTTGGTTTTTCCGGCTTTATCCCCTTTCGAAACAAGGTAGATTGCTAAAATGATGATGACCGCCAAAAGCAGTATTGCTATAAGCGTCTTCAAATTATTGTTTTTTCTTTTTCTTCCGCCGCTTGATTTCATGATATCATTACCATTCGTCCTACAAAAAATAGAACGCTCCTTTCCACAAATGTCCGACTGTATATGTCAAATCGAATCAATACAATTATACATTCAAAAATATTCTCAGTCAATTATAAACATCAAAAATTAATCAAAAATTAATCAAACCAACACATCCTCCGATGCGAATTCAATGCAGTTCTTGCCGCTTTTCTTGGCTGCATAAAGATTATTGTCCGCTATATTTATTATTCTGCTGAACTCATCCGGATTGACTTTTTTGCTGACATGGCAGACTCCTATGCTTACAGTTACCTTTATTTTGCCACCATCGAACGTGGTCTCTGAGTTTTCAACAGCTTTCCTCAAATCCTCGGCGTATTTGCGGTAATCCGCTTCTTTACACAAAAATACTATGAATTCTTCCCCGCCCCACCGTGCGATTATAGCGTCAGGGTCGACTGCTGAGCTGAGCACCGAGGCTATCCTGCTGAGAACGGCGTCACCCGCTACGTGACCGTATCTATCGTTTACCGTCTTGAAATTGTCAATATCGATAATCATAAGGGCGGAATTCTTTAGATTTACGTTTATCAGCTGTTCGCCGAGTGCCTCATAAAAACCGTATCTGTTCAGTATCCCGGTAAGCTCGTCATGACGGTAAAGATATTCATACTTTTTTTCAAGGCTTGCAAGCTGCTTATGCGTTTCAGCACGGCTGGTTTCAATAAACAATGTGATTATATAGAACGCAATATAAACGAACGGAAATCTAAGCATGAATTCATCGGTATAGTCATACATCAAGAGATGCCTTCCAAATGGTGTCCAGAAAAGGAATATCTCCATTGCAAATGCAACAAGCGAAAAGGCAGTTCCCTTTTTAACGCCGAATATTAACAGAGCAAACGGCGGGATAAGGCATATCCACTGAGCACTGAAGCCGTTAGGGATACCGGAAATAAAGAAGAAGGCTATCAGAATAAGCACTTCCGATTCAAACAATACCATCAGCCACGTCTTTATTCCTCCGGCACGCAGGCATATGATAATATTCAGCACACATAGAACGCTGAAAATAAAGGTTGCTGTCATCAGCACATATTCTTTTGTAAAGATATTTATAACTGTCATGAACATGGAGACAAGCGCCAAAAGACCGTTCAGCCAGCGGAACATCATGTTCCTAAGCATTGCTTCATTTACAATGATAGAGCGCAGTCTGCCCATAATATGGTCATATTTATTTTTTAACAGTTCCATTAGTTTGCTCTCCCATGAGATTCCTGCTATAATTTTTATATATTCAGTTCTTTTTCAAGCACATCGGCAAAGCGTTGAACATCAGGTCCGAGGCTTGCAGCATATTCAAGTATTTTCTGGTTTTCAAGATACTCTATAGGAGTCCTGCGCACCTTTAAAGCAATTTCAAGCGCACTTTTTGCCGGACATAAATTATTATCCAACGCCCACTGACCGGCAGCCGTCTTTGATATTACCTTTCCATAGCGCAGAGTATAAATCCCGCGCGCTATATCCAAAAGCCAGCCGAAGGAATAAAAGCTTTTATCCGTTATCTGAGCATACCGGCGGATGGTTTCATAGTGCTTTTTTACATCCCGGTAAAAATCGACATATTCAGGCGCTTTCAGTTGGAAACGGATATCCTCGCCGCAAATAAGCCTTCCTTCTTCTTTAAGCTCAGATAAACAGAAGCTGTCAAACTGATATATGTCAGTTATCCTTTGTCCGCTTGTTCCCCAGTAAACCACACAGTCAGGCTCTTTTGAGATAAACGCTGAAAGAGAGAGCATTCCTCCCTCAAACAAGCGGTAATAGGGATTGTCCGGCTCGGCTTCCAAAAGCCTCTGTCTTAGTGTAACAAGCTCTTTCGCTTGACTTGCAGAAATACTCTTTTTAGTAAGCACAAGAATGTCAATATCGCTCCAGCCCAGTCTGAAATCATTCATGACCGATGAGCCATACAGATAAATCGACGGCTGATTATCCGCAAGAATCCTGCTGATTTCGGCTGTCATCCTTCGTATTGCCTTTTGGCGAAAGTACTGTTCCCTTGTAATAAGAAGCTCTATAATGCCGTTTTCCCTGCGATATTCCGTGAATCCAACCGAAAGATGGGCTTTCAATGCCGCAACGCGATTATCCTCAAAATCATTATGTACAGCTTCGGCGTTCATATCCTCAAAAGTGTGCTGTAAAAGAAGCCAAAGAGCTTTATCTGCATAGCCCTTTCCGCGATATTTCGCTTCAATAACTATGCCCATCTCATACCAATTATTGTCTCTACTTTTATGAACATTAACTTCTCCGACAAAATCACCTTCCGAATCGTTGACGATATAGGCATAAAAGCACTCAGGCTCATTTCCTACGAAATAATCATACCAATCCGCCCATTTCCGCTCAGGAAAATCTATACATCCGGTTTCTTTATCATAACCGTCAAAATCCATATCATAGCCCTTATTGTAGCTCATAGTATCAGGGTCTTGCATAATTTTCTGACGATACCAAAGCTCGTTGTATTCGGGGATATGCAGCTTCAAAATCTCGTTCATATTTGAATCGACCTTTCACGCAATTAATTAAAGAAGGAATTTACTAAGATGACTTTTTAGTCTTATTGACATACATCATAGCGTCTGCTCTTTTAAACGCCTGATTTACCGCGTTATCCTCCGACCTGTCAACAAACGAATAGCCATATGATATGCTGAACGGCGGATCGCTTTTCTGAACACCATCCAGAGCTTTTAGCTTCTCAACAATCTCATCCTTATCGGCTCCTATAACTATTGCCGCAAACTCATCACCGCCGACTCGATAAACTGTGTCACCATCGCCGGAAAAGCTTGATGACAGGTATTTCGCCGCGTGCTTTAAGGCTTCATCACCCGCGTTATGTCCTAATGTGTCGTTGATTTTCTTAAAGTTATCCATATCCATCATGATAACGGCAATCAACTCTGTGCAGTCGCCTGCACGTTCTAACTCATGAACCTTTTCCATGTATGCCATCCTGTTCGGAATCTCAGTTAAAGCATCGACATAAGCCATTCTGAACCATTTCTGCTGTTCTTTCAGCTGCAGACTTTGTCTGTACACCTTTTCCGAAATAATGATATTGGTAATAAATACAACATAAAACGACAAAACCATTACAGACAGTGCCATATACGGAATAAAATATTCAGGCCGTTCGATTAAGGGTCTTGGATATGCGGCAAGAAAAATCAATACAATATATATAAACGCCGCAGTGAATGTGAGGCGTTTCCATCCTGTACTTATATACTCCAGCAGCTCGCGGTATCTTGCAAAATATGGCGTTCCCTTTTTATACACAAATACAAAAGCTATCAGCATCAGAACTATGGCGGCAATTCCTCCTACTTCGCCGAAAACAATTCCCACATAGCGGGTTATATATCCCACAATCAGAGATACTGTGTCCACAAAACAGAAGGTAAGAAAGAAGCGGGCGTCCCTGTATTTGCTGAGTGCAAAGAACAGCGCCAGACTCGGCAAAGTCATGCACACAAACGCCGAAATGGATACAGCCCATCCCAGGACGAAAACAGCGACGGTATAAAAAGCGACAATAACAGCACATCCGGCATAAAGTATTTTGCGGCTGCGCGATTGGCTGCCGCGCAGAACTGTCATCTGCGTATAAAGCAGGAGATCGAATATTATTACGCAGACATCATTTATAAGAGCAATCCATTTTTCCATTCGGCAGTCCGCCTTTCTTAATAAACACACGTATACAGCCAGATAAAACCGTCTTTGCCCGTTTAAATCAGCCCATACTATTTTCCGTTTGACTTCTATGTAATATATTAAAATTTCACGTCATGAGTTTTGACATGAATTTATAGACGTTAAATGTTCTGGGTGATTTCTTTTGTTAGGATCTTTGCATTTTGAAATTGATTTTTAACTGCTATCTGGAAATCATCTTCATAAACGATATCTCCTGGAATCTCATCGGTTTCGGAAATGTATAATTTGAGCCCATACTTTGCCGCGATTTTGCGGTAAAAGGTCATCTCGTTCCAGATGCGGTTACCCTCATCTGTGTCTTTAAACCAGGTTACGGCTTTATCTGGATTGCCTTGTTTATAATATGGCGGAACAGGAAGGACTTCCTCAAAATACTTATAGTTTCTCTGGTACTCTTCTTCCTCCTCATCGGTTAAGAGCTTGGCGTCTGACAGCCTCCAAACGGCTATAAATATCCCTCTGGGCTGTTGTGTCAGATAGGCAATATCGGAGGTGTGTATTCTGTAATATTTCATGCTAATTCTCTCTTGTAATGTAATATAGTTAGCGTGTTAATTTAGATAATAAACATACCGTCTCCACGTGGCTCGATTGCTCCGGATGGATGTCAAATCCCCGGACAATCAGTCCGTTCGTTCTCGGAAATAAATCTACGGCTTTTTTGACCTCAAAATACCGATTTTCTCGACTGCGAACGTTCTCGGAAACAGGTCGATGTGCTTGTCCCTACTATATATAAGCAGACGCACAGATTTTCCAATTGCCTCGACACCTCGCTCTGAGGGAATACGTCCGAAATCCCATCGCCTCGACATTAGATTCCCTATACATCAGGCTTTTCTCCAAATTCAAATCTTGCCTTGCCTGCTGCAACAGCAGCAATAGCAACTTCCTCTTCTGTCTTATCTGGGACAACCCATAATCCCTTCATAAAACGAGAATAATATTCTTCTTCAATGAGCTCTTTGGGTGCCTGAATACGATAATTATCTGGATATTTTTCTGAAGGCCATTCCCATACATATTCCAAAATTCCCGAAAAATCCCCAACTCGAACAGCGCATAGGTTCGGTGATCCTATAAGAACTGAAAACTTGATATTATCATTATCAAGCCTACGGCAGAATTCTTCACACTTTTTTATTTCATCCGAACTCAACGGTCTGCCTTTGATTTCAAACCACCTATTCAAGCTTGGAATATAAAAATCCGGAAGATATCTGGTTCCATCCATTTCAAATCCTTCAATTTCATATTCATAGGTTAGGCCGACTGCATTGAAAAAGACCGCCCAGCGAGCTTCAAGTCGACTGCGGAATCGATGCCCATCATATTCAGTTTCAATCGCTCTAATACCATTACTCAAGGACAAATAAGCCTCCTTCTTCAAATGCAACATAGATTAACATCATTCATGTCTGATAAGAACCCTCTTCGTGTCCTTATATTTTTCACGCAATAACGGAATATTGATATCCGTACTTAATACTTCGCGCACAACACCCCATAGACCATCTTTTTCATCCGGGAAGCTATCCATATACTGTGTGAACGGGAGCTCCATCACGAGCTTTGCTTGATCTTCGATGCCTCTACCCGGAACACCATAATCCAGTGTGGGCGGCAATCCTGTTTTGATATCTTTTCCAAAAATAATAACTCCTGATGCTGGTGCTCCTCCAAGCAAGGTCATGCTTATCGCAAGATCAATCATTTTATCATCAACGCTAATCCACGAGTGATCAAAATACAAACCTTGCCCAAGCACCTCGCCTATACATAGATCAGGCTTATATCCGATCTCAGACAGACAAACATATAACGCAGCACATGAAGCGTGGCAAGCACCCCACCATTGTTTTCTCTCCATGTATCTGTACATATTTGTCAGCACATCCCCGATATCTTCTTTATAGCCGTTCTCTTTAACTGCATATCTTATTTGCTCTGAAACACTCATTGTGTCCTTTCTTAAACAGCAATTCTTATATTTCTTACCGCTTCCACATGGGCACGGATCATTTCTTCCTATTTTCATCATGCGTCCCTTCTTTATTGTTTTATAAACGGCACAATCACATCGTAGAACTTCTTCGTCCAGTCAGCGTGGAAGTTCGCCATCTGGAGCCAGTCGGTTTCATTTTCAATACTGACGTTATTCAGCTGAATGAACACTTTGGACGATTTGATATCGTCGCCACGGTTCCACTGAAGTGTCGCGCCCAGAGCGGTCTCGATCTCCGACTTATGTGTATAAAGGCTGTCGAAGGCGTCCTTGTTTTCCTGCTTATTGCCTTTACCAAATACGACCTCTGCCCGCGCTGCATCATAGTTTGCTACGCAACACAGATAAAAACCGCCGATACCGAAGAAGCCATTGATCCAGTTATCCCTTGACGGATTAACATTGGAAAAGGAGCCATCCTCGCCGTGCGCCTTCTGGATAATCGGAAGCGCGTATGTCCAGTATTTTCTCCTGAGTTCATAACGGCTGCCCGGCTCATCGGCATTGGCTTCATTCTCATCACGGAGGTAAAATACCAAGTCTGCCGGATCTTCATCGTACAGTTTGAAGAGACGACTCAGGACAGACAGCTTGCTCTGTGTGCTGGTATTAGTCCACACATAGATGCCATCACCGATTTCCAGTGACTTCGTGAAAGCATCCGGATTCGTGTTGAAGTGCAGAGCGATGTTCTCCTCCTCCGACATGGCCAGTTTCGTGATGATGGCCTTGTCCTCGGCATAGAGAATCTGGATAACCTTCTGGAACATCTCCACCCAGCTCGTTACCGGCTGCTCGGTGTTCTTAAAGGTAAACTTCGCAATCAAGCGTCCTGTCAGCTCGCCTTCGTCTTCAAGCGTATAAGTGTCGAGCTGCTTTTCTTCCGGCTTATACTCTGTGACAGGTGCTGCCCAAATAGTCAGTGCCCTGCCCATGAGATATTCGCTGCGCTCCTCCAGTTCTGCAAGCGTCCACTTGTCCTTCTTGGCAATCCAAGTATTCATGCGGACACCGCTATCATCGAAACCGTTCTGCATGGTTTTCTTTTCGGTAAAGGAGCTATTGCTGTACTTCGAGTTATAGGCCGTCAATGTTAGGTTAGCCATGCGATGGAGCCACAGCTCATGTATCTGCTCATAGTCATCGCCCAGCTCCTTCTGCCACACCGGCGTCAAGTGCTGCGGCATGATGTGCTCAATCGAATAGGTGCCGTCATCGCAGTGACGATATACATCCTTATCCTCCGAGGTTCCGAAATTCTCGAAGCGCTCAAGGATGTAAATCTTGTTCTTGCTGTTCATCAGATAAACCGGGCGCTCCTCAAAGGCAGCCTTAAACTCCTCATCGTCCGGGAAGCGGGCACGCTCTTTCTTTGACAGGAGCGCATACTTGAGCTTCTCGACATAGTTATCCTCGGTGCCGTCGTACCGGATGATCTCTCGGTGCAGCATGAGGAAAATTTTATTCAAGGCATTTGTAGGCAGGTCACACATTGTTCTGCGGAACAGGTAATTCTCTGTCGTTAGGAAAATCTCTGTGACCTGTGCCAGCGTCAGTTTGTTCTCGTTATACAGGCGTAGCACTTCGAGGAAGTACGGCCTTGTTACCGTCGTTTCCAGACGGTTCAGTCGGTCAATGCAGGCATCAAGAGCTCCGCTGCCAGAATTGCCGTCAAGGAGAATCTGGTAGCGCTTTGCATAAGCCAACATCTCAGCGAGCAGCGGCTCGGTATCGATCTTGCTGAGCTCCACAAAGTCCTTAAAATTGATGTAGATTTTCTTCTGCTGCGGAATGGCCTGCTGCTTTACGCTCAGGTAATCCCGGATGAAGGCGCTCACATCATACTTCGTGCATACCTCGATCTTGTTCCAGTATTTCTCGTAATAGTCCTCCTGCTCCTTAGAGGGCAATCCCATCAGAATGAAGTTCCTGATCTTGTCACCTTCGCTAAGGTCAAGGCCGGTTGAGTTCAGGCTTTCAAAAATAAGCTGCGGATTGTCGTCCATATCCAGCCTGATGTTGATGATCTCCAGACAGCAGATCGCATCGTAAAGCTGGTCGATGGTGATTTCCTGCTTCTGAATACGGTCATAAAAATAATCGTAGTTCACAGTCAGATTGGACTCGCGGATATGCTCCGCCGGATCAGAGAACAGCTTTCCGAAAGCCGTCTGGTCATTCTTGACCGGCTTGAGCTTGATTCGGGTATCCTCCGGCTTCCACTTGTCCACGAGGTATTCCTCAAAAATCCGCTGCTTCAGGTTATCGGTCTCCGGCACAATGATTCCCTTATCAATCAGGTTATACATGGCAAGGAACAGCAGCGATACCGTCGTAAGACGCTGCTGGCCGTCGATGATCAGGAACTCCTCATTGTGGCCATCAGGATTGTAAACGGAAACGAGGCTCCCAAAAAATGACTCTTCCGGTGTCCCTTGATGATTTTTACAAGATCATCGTAAAGCTGCTTGCAGTTCTCGGTCTTCCAGTCATAATTCCTCTGGTAGACCGGGATGACAAAACGCTTGTCAGAGCCCTCCATGTATTTAACAAATTTACATTCTGAACCTTTCATCTGCGTTAATCCTCCTCGTCCACAAAGATTCCCGGAACATTCTGCCGGATATATTCGACTTCGTTCTCCACGCTGGTTCTTCCGCACTTTGACAACGAGGCCTTCAGTTTCAGCTTACCGGTGCTGCCGTCCTTCACAACATATTCCGGATTTTCCTTTATGAATCGCGCCGACTCACGAGAGAATCCATTTCTCTGGAGAAGGATCGTCAGCGGATTCGTGGTGCCGTATTCTACATATTCATACCAATTATTAGCATCCAGCTCATCATCGCCCTTAATGCGTCTGAACTCATTTGAAAAACGCAGGAAGTAGTTCGATATGCTGAACAGGACTATGTTTTCAATGACCTCAAGTGTGTCCGCAAATACTATGTTGCGATGGATGAGCGAGGTATCATCATATACGCCTTTGGTATATCTGTTAATCCAGAAATCATCTGGTTTATCGCGATGGTGCTTCAAGGCCGCCCGCATGATGTAATTCAGGCCGTTTCCTTCCATCCATTCACAGAGGATGACGGCGTACCAGCTCAGCAGACTATCCTTGCCAAGCGTGCTTGATTCATATATTTTCCACTGGAAAACTTTACTCAGCTTCTTCAAGAACTCCAGAACTATATCGTGTCTGAAATATCCATCTTTCACTTTCGGATAACACAGGCCGTCATTTTTTATGGCCATAATGAGCCGCTTTGTTTGGTCAACAGATGTATTTATATCGTCGTCCGGGGTGGTCTCTGTATTCTTGAACTTATCGCGGATCTTCTTTTCGTCCTCATCTGTCAAGAAGGGTTTGAACTCCCGACGCACGAGTGTATCCTTGTCCTCAACGATGTCCCGGAGAAGAATAAGGCCAAACTTACGCATCATGATATAGGACTCTTCTGATTGAAGAGAATCACCATTTTCATTGACACGCTGCGGAATTACAGAGCTGCCGCTTTTAAGAATATCAGCTACATACTTTTTCTCGACCTTTTTGAGAACCTTCGGATTAGTAGCGATGGAAAGCACCTGCTCAGGAACTTTTTCTTGCAGCATCCTGACGTAGTCATCTGCTTTTACGGTTTCTTCCTCATCGGTAACAAAGTACACATTACCAAAGAGATTGAAGCTGATTCTGCCAACACGGCCTATCAGGTTTCTGAAGTCGACTGGTTCCATCTCACTACGGAATATCTTATTGTCCGTAATGAAAAGATTGTCCGCAGGTAAATTTACGCCTTCCAGCAAAGTGCTGGTGCAGAACATAACCGTTATGTGTCCTTCCTGAAACAGCGTCTCTATCCTTGCACGAATCGAAGCAGGAAGATACCCGATATGGTAAGCGATGCCCTTACGGATCATGTCGGCAAGGAAATAGTCTCCATGAACTTCCTGACGGATGTCCTTAGACAGCGTCTCCAGTAAAGGATCATTCTTAATGCCGTCATACCCAAGCGCGTCAGAAAATCTCCGCGCAGCATCAATTGCCTTATTCCTGCCATTGAAGTAAACGATGGTCTGCTTTCGCTTATCCTCCGGCAGGTCTTTATTCATTTTTTCAAATTTCAGCAGGATGTCCGTGAGGTTAGCATTCCTGCTGCCTCGATCACGTATAGTCGCAACATGAATTCGATTTCCATTATGTTCGTTATAAACCAGAATCTCGTGATTCTTCAGGTCTACAAGAAACTTTACCTGTACAACCGGTGAGTATGTAATCGCCAACTTGCTATCATCACCGGCTTCTATATCCGTCATCATACGAAGGTAAACTTGTGGATTCGGAATGTTCGGTGAGGCAAAGATGAAGTGTGGTTTATGCTCACGCTTCAGGAGCATATCTACAACCTTGTAATAAAACGGAGCACGGCTGTTCTTGCCGGACAGCTTATGTGCCTCATCGATAAACAGGTAATCTATCTGCACCTTCGGCTGGCTGATAAGCAGATAAAGCAAACGCTCCGGTGTGAGCACGAAGATATAATTGTGCTCCTCCTCCAGCGCGATATCACTGGCCGCTGTTACCACACGATAATTGCAACGGTCGAGATAGTTGATTTTCTCAAGGTTTCCGTTTTCACCAAGGTCATCGATAACCTTACCACGGACTTCATTGATGAGAGCCTTCGTCGGCACAATCAGGGCATAGTTCTTCTTTGCACCGTGGATGACCTCATTCTTGATGAACATCCTCATAATGAAGGACTTTCCCATAGAAGTCGGTGCGGAGTAGCTGAAGCACTCGTCGGTCAAGTGATCATATGCTGTTTTCTGCGCAGCAAAGAACTTCTCGTCCGGTTCGGCGGGAATTGTAAGATAATCATCTCGAAACTCAGAAAAGAATCTCTCCAGCGCCGTAATGTCCTGATACTCAGAATTAATATGCTCCACGCCCTTGTGGTTTCCAATGCTCGAAAAGACATCACCCGCATAGAGCTTGATCAGAGAATCCTCCGGGTAAAGTTCATTCAAGAGGATTACAATTTCCTGTGCCCAGATTTTATGAGCGTTTGCCTTTTCAGGATCATTGGACTTCGACAGCAGGTCAGCAAAGCGCAACGCATCACGCTTCTCTGTCTGATCGAAAGGCATCGGCTCTTTCTTGGTAAGCTGAAGCAGGCGCAGGGCATAGTTATACAGCACCTTTTCATGGAGTTTATTCAGATATTCGTTATCTTCGATGTCGGCAAAGATGGCGGCACCGAGTGTTCTCTTTTCACCGCTCATAGGTCGACATCTCCATCCAATACGTGCTGCATTATCGCTTTCTTTTCGGCCTCCGCATCATTCAGCGGAAGCAGATAGAAATAAAATGCGTGGTTTTCAAGTCCACAGTCCTTTATTTTCTGCGAGATATATGCGGCGTGTTGCTGCGCGTCTTGTTCCAGCTTCTCCTGCATAATCTCCAGCAATTCATCATCGCTGCGGCCTGAAGGAAGTATGCCGAAATTGTATCCCAAGAATACGCCATACGAAATCGCATACTTGGTTTTCTTACCTTCCTCCGGCACAACATATTCTTTCAGAATAGCCAGATCGTCTTCATCGTAAAATCGGTCGAGGACGGTCTTTTCAATCATGTAGATTTCACTATCCTCATGAGCGCTTATCTTTTTGATAATCTCAAATGCCTGATCTATAGCATCCTTTACATCGCCCACAATATTTGATGCACCAAACACCATCTGGTTATACGATCCGCTGGCACCGTCAGAACACAGGAAGTGGATACCGTCAGCCTCGCTCCCATATTGTGCAGCATCTGTGCTCAGTTCTATTTTGCTGAGTAGCTTATGGGCTTTCAGCTTCTCTTCGAGAAAAGCATAGATCATAATCTCGCCGAGCTCGTTTCCGGTACCCTTGGTATCTGCGGCTCCTCGCTTCCGCATAATGCGTAAAGCCTGCTGCATAACAGCATCCAGATTTCCGGCCTTTTCATACTGTTCCTGCTTTGCCCGTGAGAATACATACCGACCTATATTCAGCATCGTGAACTTTTCGAGGTCTGATATTTTGATTCTTCCACTTCTGACGTTGAGGTAAAAAAGGCGCATTGAACCCGGTCGATTTTCACTGATGCTTTCGCTGTAATCGACCTCTGTAAAGTAATCATCAAAGGTTTTATCCTTTACAGTTTTTGTGAGTTCCAACGTCCATACACCTCCCCGTAATTAGTCGTTGTCTTTCTTTTCCCCATAAGGTGCCGGATCTTCGGCCACCATCATCAAATCCTGCTGCGGATTAAAATCGTAAGTCACAGACTTCCGCTCCGCACCCGGCATTACGTACTCCTTGCCCTCCGGATTGTAAGTCAGGTTAAACACCAGATCAGACAGCCATTTTTTGAAGGAAGGATTGTCTTGGAACTGCTTAAACAGCTCCATATTGTCCGCCATGATAGAAAATATAACTGCCTGTAGAGCACGCTCGCTTTCGGTACGCGCCTCCTGCGCATCAGAGTTCTTCATGGCGTTCTGATATTTCTTATCTTTGGAAACCATCTCCGGGATGGCCAGAATCTGACGCTGTACATTATCCGCATCATTCCAGTTTATATTTCCGAACATATCGTTAAAGTCCATGATAATCTTGGAAAGCAAATCCATCTCAGGCTCAACGATATGGCCAACCTTGCCTGCAGGTACCGGTGCAATCTCAGCGTCTGCATCCTCCAGCTTTATAGCGATTGCCTCCTGAGCCTCGTTACGATAGCTGCTCAGGTCAATGGTCTGAAGAATACCCTCCGAAAGATCGTCGTCACGAGGCGACGGCAGCTTCGGAATCAGCAGATTTAGGAAAATCGACAGCTTCTCCCAGTCAACATTTCCGTAAGGAAGGATTGCTCCAAGGAAGCCATATGTACGCACAAAGGACTTAGCCGCACTCTTAAACTTAATTTGGTCATCCAGCTCCAGCTGCTTATATACAGCTGTGCAGGCATCCAGAATCGGATCAAGGCGGTCGCGCTCTGCGCCACTCAGGAAGAGGTCAACCAACTTTTCAACATCGCTGTCATCATAAACCTGATATTCCTCCATAACGGTGATCAGGTCATACAGCTTATTTGGATCGGTCTCTCCGGACAGAATTGTCGTCCGGTAGAACTTTGAGAACGCCTCCTCAATAACAGAGGTCTTGTTTGCGAAGTCAAGAACATATACTTCATCCTTGCCGGGATATGCTCTATTCAGACGTGAAAGTGTCTGCACCGCTGCAATATCGTAGAGCGGTTTATCCACATACATCGTCTGCAGGAGCGGCTCGTCAAAGCCGGTCTGGAACATATCGGCAACGATCAAAATCCGGTACGGATCTTTTTTGAACTCCTTCGGAATCTTGGCATCTGGGAATCCATTCATGGCTGCTGATGTCAGCACCGGTTCCTGCCCGTTATATTTATGCTCGCCAGAGAAAGCCACAATGGTCTTATACGGACTGTGCCTATCTGCGAGGCATTTATTGATTGCGTAGTAGTATTCGATACATCTCGGTATGCTGGCGGTGACCACCATTGCACGAGCCTTGCCGCCAATCTTTTTCTTGGCGATAACCTGCTCGTGGAAGTGCTCTACCATCATAGCGGCCTTCTTTGCAATAACATCCGGATTACCCTCAACAAAGGCACGCAGCTTCTTCTGCGCACGCTTCTTGTCAAACATCGGATCGTCCTCGACAGTCTTCATGATCTTGTACCAGCTGTCGATAGTCGTATAGTTCCGCAGCACATCAAGGATGAAGCCTTCCTGAATGGCCTGCTTCATCGTGTAGACATGGAACGGGCGATGCTTGATCTCGCCATCCTCCTCATAAGCAACACCGAACATCTCCTCGGTCTTATTCTTCGGAGTAGCTGTGAAGGCAAAGTAGCTGGCGGATGAGACGAGCTTACGTCCCTCCATCATGGCATTGATCTTGTCCTCGTTATCCGCATCATCGTCTGTTGCAAGGCCGGAAAGTGCCAGATTCATGTTTGCGGAGTTCCGTCCGCTCTGGCCAGAGTGTGCCTCGTCGATGATGATGGCGAATTTGTTATTCTTATGTTCCTGTCCGATCTCTGAGATGATGTACGGGAACTTTTCTATTGTGGATATAATGATTCGCTTGCCGTCTTGTATGGCTTTACGCAGATCGCCGGAATGCTCCGCCCATGTTACGGTGTTCTTTACTTGCATGAACTGCTTGATCGTATTGCGGATTTGTTTATCCAGAATACGGCGATCAGTAACCACAAGAACCGAGTCAATCATCGGGTGTCCGTCTTTTTCAAGACCGATCAGCTGGTGAGCCAGCCATGCGATAGAGTTCGACTTGCCGCTTCCGGCGCTGTGCTGGATCAGGTAACGCTTACCGACACCATTCTCCTGCACATCGGCCAGCAGTTTCTCCACGCAGTCGAGCTGATGATAACGCGGCCATATCTGTTTGATGGACTTCTTCTTGGTGTCCTCATCCACCTCTTCGATGACCTGCGCGTAGTTTTCTATAATCCGGGACAGCTTTCTCTTGGTGAGGATGTCCTTCCAGAGATAATCTGTCATGAGGCCGTCCGGATTCGGTGGATTGCCTGCGCCATCGTCATATCCCCTGTTGAACGGCAGGAACCAGCTGTCTTTTCCGGCGAGCTTTGTGCAAAACTGAATCGTGGCATCATCCACAGCAAAATGAACCATGCAACGCTTAAAGGAGAACAGAAGATCATGGAAATCGCGGTCTTCCTTATACTGGCGCACGGCATTCTCGGTATTCTGCTTTGTGAGCTGGTTCTTCAGCTCCATTGTGATAACCGGGAGGCCGTTGATAAACAGGCAGACATCCAGAGCCAGCTTCCCAGCATCCTGTGAATAGCGCAGCTGCCGTGTCACGCTGAAGATGTTCTTCTCATACATGATTCTGGCCTGCTCATTATTTTCAGTCGGCGTCAGATAGAACATGATGAGATCTGCCGGATAAACCTTCACGCCATTGCGCAGTACATCAATGATGCCCCGCTTAGCGATCTCTCCGGACAGGCGGTTCAAGAACTGTCGCTTTTTCGTATCCGAAGTAAACACGCCCAGCTTGTCCATTTCCTTCGGCTGCGTATCCTGCAGAAACCGGAACAGGCGCGTCTCGTCGACAGCATATTCTTTGTTATAGTCGGCATTTGTTCCTTCCTCGTACCCGTTCTGTTCAACCAGCCACTTCACGATTAAGGATTCAAGGCCGCTTTCCTTTGTGTTGGTAAAAGCCATAGTCAATCCTCCTGTAAAATAGGTACTTGAAATCTGCCAGTCATTATTTCAGAAATCATCTTGTTTTTTTGCTCAAGCAAAAGGTCTATTCTGGTCTGAAGTTCACTGATTTCTGTATCATATTTTTCAGAAATTTTAGGTATAAATCTCACGATTGCATCTTGTTCGTCTTTTGGAGGAACGATAAATGGGATCTCTTTCATCTTAGGAATCGAAAGATCCCATTGTCCGACACGAATTCCATCCGAAGCTTGTGCAAAAAAGTTGACGTAAACTTTACTACGGATTGCGTAATGGAAAAACTCTAAGTTATCAAAAGATACATCAAACACAAAATATGCAGGACTGACAATTCCAGTATACTGCGATACCCCATAAGAACCCTGCCAAGCTTTCATCTTATTCATAGCAAACTGTCCTTTTCTGACGACCTTATAATTGCTCAAATCCTCAGGGATAAAATTATGATTTCCCTCAATATCATCAACATCGCGAATAATAACGCCTTGCTCCCTAACAACCGAAAGCAATGGTAATTCCGGATGATTCTTTTCTGAAACAGGATGCAACAATTGCCTTAGCTTTACAGTTTTCCAATGAGCGGGTATGTCCCCTAACCAGCTAATTCCACTGTATTTCATTGGAACGCTTGTATCGAGCCCTTTGGTAACAAGATCGGAAATCAAAGCACTTCTTTGCTCTCGAACATTGTCAAGCCGATCTATCTCACTGGTAATTTGCACCAATGGTCTAAATTCCTTAGGTGAATAAAAATATTTTGTGAAGCTGATCTCATATCCGATTTTTGTTTTCTTTTTATCTATCCATGCCAAAGGCGCAAACGGATGAACCTCATTTTTCAGAAACGCATCAATACCACCTTCATAGTCAAACGGTACATTCTCCGTGTCAGTCTTTTCCTTATCTGGAATAAGTCGTCCCTTCTTGTCCCTTTCAGGCTTTCCGTCTTTGCCCATTAATGGCTGCATGACAGTAACTTGCCAGTACCCAAACGCTAAGTTATCAAATATTTTGCTTTGTTCATTTTCCTTCATATCAAGAAATAGCTGCACTATTTCCTTACGTAGTTCCTTGGTAAGTTCACAATTCTTCTGTCCTTGATTTTTTCTAAGCTGAGCCTTAATTCCAGTAGCATCAATAAGTTGAATTTTCCCTTTGCGTCGGTCTTCCTTTTTATTTGACAAAACCCAAATATATGTAGCAATTCCGGTGTTATAAAACATATTCTCTGGAAGTGCTATAATCGCTTCAACAAAATCGTTTTCAATCAAATATCTACGAGCATTACTTTCTCCACTACCGGCATCTCCGGTAAACAGCGAGGAGCCATTATGTACCTCTGCAATACGGCTACCAAGTTCTGTATCTTTCTTCATCTTTGCCACATTATTGAGAAGAAAGAGCAGCTGACCATCGCTCGTTCTTGGAAGCATCTGTAATTCTTCGCCATCACCAATATATCCATTAAAACGCGTATCAAGGATATCCTTCTTGCCGCCCATCTTCTCGGCATCAGTTTTCCAACTCTTACCATAGGGGGGATTCGAGAGCATGAAGTCAAACTGACGAGATGCGTGCTGATCGTCAGAAAGTGTGGAGCCATACATAATGTGCTCGGCCTCTTCTCCATCGCCCTTGAGTAGCATATCCGCCGTGCAGATTGCATAGGTCTCCGGGTTTATTTCCTGTCCGAACAGATGAATTGCGACTTCCTTGCCGCGTCTATGCGCAAGTGTAAGTAAACGATCCTGAGCGACGGTAAGCATGCCTCCGGTACCACAGGCTCCGTCATAGCAGGAATAAGATGCGTCTTTTATCTTGTCGGCAATAGGCATAAACACAAGGTCAGCCATAAGCTCGACAACATCACGAGGCGTCCAGTGTTCTCCGGCTTCCTCGTTATTCTCCTCGTTGAACTTACGGATCAGCTCCTCAAAGATGGTACCCATGCTGTGATTATCAAGGCCGGGATGCTTGAGGATAGTCTTCGCGTCGTCTTTGTAAATCGGATTCGGGCTCAGGTTGATATCTGAAGATGTGAACTTCTCAATGACCGCACCAAGAATATCCGCATCCACCATCGTGTCGATCTGGTTACGGAATTTGAACTTATCCAGAATCACCTGCACATTAGGAGAAAAGCCGTCAAGGTATGCGATAAAGTCCGCCTTGAGCGTCTGTGCCTTAGCACGGCTCGTTAAGTCCTTCAGAAGGAAGGGAGACGCATTACAGAAAGCCTGTCCCGCTGCATTGCACAGCGCAGGCCACTGGTTATCGATCTTGGCAGCGTCCAGCTGCTTTTTCATGGTCAGCACTGCTGGTTTTGTCTCTTCCAGCATGGCGTCCAGACGGCGGATAACCGTCATCGGGAGAATGACATCACGATACTTTCCGCGCACATAAACATCGCGCAGGCAGTCGTCTGCGATTCCCCATATAAAACTTACTATCTGATTATGAACCTGATTGTCCATCATTTTTTCCTCCGTTTGTCCGTGGCATAGTGCGCCACTCTATATTTTCATTCTATAAAATCTGCTGTCCCATAAAACGGACTTACTCGGCATCCTGTTCTTCTTTTTCAGGTGCATTATCATCAGACGCTCCGCCGGAACGAATCCAATCATCAACCTCTGAGAGCTTGAATTTCCACAGTCTGCCGACTTTGTACGCGGGCATATTTCGTTTTGAAATCCACTGTAAAATGGTTTCTCTTCCAACTCCGAGATATGCCTGTACATCTTTTAATGTTACCCATTTTTCAACCTGCAGCTGTTCGCCCACTTTATTACCTCCATCCTTAAGAGTTCTTTCTTTTGAATCTAACATCTATATCTATGTCGAACATTCGACTACCGGGATAGCAGTCATTTCCATCGCTGTCCACCATGATCCAGTGGCAAGTCGTGTGCCCTTCAAATGGTCTGAGCTCAATGACTACGGAGATTTCCACACCGGTTTTCGGTGGCGTCTCCGGTATTTCTATGTAGTTGCTTTCTGCCCTTGGCCTTATCTCATCATGATTAGAAAGATACAGCTTTCTGCCGCGCCATGTTTGCGTGCCCAGATTGGAAAATTTCCACGTTACCATTATCTTCTCATACATGAGACCGGAATAGCTTCTCTTGTGATCCGGCTTGATGTACACCGTGTCGTCCGTGTACAGCGACGATATATGGTGAAAAGAGCTGGGCTCCTGTTCCGGTTCCTCCAGAAGCTGCTGATAGGTCATTGCCACAATATCCGCAGCATCTTCCTTATCACTATCAATAAAGGCTTTGAACTGAACCGCAAGTGCTCTCCGGAGTGCCTGCGGATTTTTTTCTACCGTCGGCGGGATTGCAAAGGCACGCATTATGTCATCGTACTTGTTCTTATCGATGATTTTCTCAAAATATGCGCACAGCCCATCTTCGTTGAAAGTCTTAAATGAATCCTTCAGGTCTTGAGACATCTTTCTCGACCCGTCATATAGCTTGCGCTCCAACGGGACATCCGCAGAAACCATGCGTCCGGTCTTAGGAGTGAAGTAATTGCTGCCCGCAGTGCTGAAGCAATAGCACACGAAGATTCCATTGTTCTTCCTGCTCGGATAGTACATCTGACCAGCTGTGCTCGGAAATATCCGGCCGAAATACTCGCTTAATTCCAATCGAATACCTCCTCTCGAATCTTGTCCTATGTTTTGTCCTATGTGTCTCATGTTACCGGTCAGGCCGTCTCATTTTGCCGTGCGAAACTAATAATAGGCAGGGCAGGAAGGCGAAAAGCCGACAATGCGAGACCTTAACTATTTAATTATACACAGAAACACCGTGTCTGTCAATAGTTGATGGTTATAAACTCACAAAAACCGACAAATAACGACTCCACTGTTCTGTCTCACCACAAGCCTTGGATACATCCCCTGATCAAGGATGCGTTCAGTTTCCAAGGCCGGTGCAAATAACGCAGCTGACTTCTGAACGGAAGGCTGAGCAGGAAGGAGATGAGAACCGTGACTAAAGACGAACGCGAGAATTGGATTATCAATATCGAAAATACCGCTTCTACGATCAGCTCCCAAGTGGGATCAGCTGTAGTTGACGGAGTATTCCAGCGATTCGGCGCTCACAGCGTCGAAGAGCTGAATCCGTGTGATCTGCCGGACGTATTCAGCGAGTTATACGCCATCGAAGCGAATCTCAGATAACGGTCTATGCCCTGAGCAAGGCGTAAAAAGGCTCACCGCTATGGTCGCTCACCCGGCATGCAGAGTGGCTCGAACGGCCATAGCGGAAACAAGTAAATAAACCCATCCCACGAGCGTGGATGGCAACTGAAACGGATTTATTTCCCGTTCCGGTCGGCCTTCCACGCTCTTTTTTCATGAGACCTCCGGTTCGGGAACCACTCGAAACTGGAGGTTTCAACATGAGAAATAATGAAAATGATAGTAAACAGAAGACCTATTTCATCTACGTTCGCAGCACCGGCGAGAAGGTGCCGGTCACCAAGGCACAGCACGACTCCTTCTACAAGGAAGCCGACCGCATCCGTCACAAGGAGCAGGATCACGGCAGGTGCATGTGCCATTACCGCTTCATTTGGAAGTGCGACGGCGACTGCATCGGCTGCGAGTACCACGCGACAGGCGACATCACATCTCTGGATCAGCCGCTCCCTGATGGCAACGGTACCCTCGGCGACTATATCCCGGACAGTGCAAAGCCTATGAAGGATGTCATCGCCGACCGCATGCTGCTGGAGCAGCTTTTTGCCAGACTGCGTGAGCTCGATCCGGAGGCCGATACCATCATCCAGCTTTGGAAGGATCACCCGGAGGGCATTTCCGACCGCGCCATCGCCAGAGAGCTCGGTCGCCCGCAGAAGACCTTCGCGGATCAGATGAAGAAGTATCGCACCGACCTGCGCAGGATTACCGGCGACAAGTAATATCAAACCCACGAACCGCACCCTTTCCGGCCACTGTCCCTCTTTCGGATGGTGGTCGGAAATTTTTTATAAATTCCTCCGCTCAAATCGGCAGTTCATCTCCAGTGGAAGGTGAAGGCAAGAGAACACAGCCTTCAGAAAGCGAGGTGAACAAGATGTACCGCAGTTACGCAGACACCGGCGGCAACGTGAATGAGGAGATCAAGCTCCTGAATTCCATCAGCCACGTATCCGCCAGACTGGCAAGGAACCTCTCACTCCTTGCCGCAAGCCAATCCGAGGAAGGAGGAAAAGAGAATGTCAAAAATGGCAGAAATGGCACGGACCATCGAAGAGCTCCGCACCGCTGCTGCTTCTATTAATGCCGCAGCCGACTGGCTCTACCAGCAGTTTTCCGGAGACTACGAGGCGCAGACCACTGAGGCACCCGCCAAGGAAGAACCGAAGCCGGAGCTGAAGCTGGAGGACGTAAGAGCCGTCCTTGCCGAGAAGTCCCGCGCCGGTCACACCGCAGAGGTACGCGCCCTGCTTAAAAAGTACGGTGCCGCTAAGCTCTCGGAGATTGATCCGGCGAACTATGAAGCCCTGCTTCAGGACGCGGAGGTGATCGGCAATGGCAGCTAAAGCACACGCGATCCTGTCCGCATCCAGTTCAGACAGGTGGCTGCACTGCCCGCCATCGGCGAGGCTCTGCGAAACCTACGAGGATAAAGGATCGTATTACGCTGCGGAAGGCACAGACGCCCACGCGCTCGGCGAGTACAAACTCAAGACCGCGCTGGGATTGCCCGCAGAAAACCCGGCCGAAAGCCTCACATGGTATTCCAAGGAGATGGACGACTGTACCAGCGGCTATGCCGAATACGTGCTGGAGCAGGTCGAAGCCGCCAAGGAAATCTGTGCTGACCCGGTCGTCCTGATTGAGCAGCGTGTGGATTTTTCCCGCTGGGTAGAACAGGGCTTCGGCACTGCAGACTGCATCATCATTGCAGACGGCACGCTCCGAGTGATCGACTACAAGCACGGCCTCGGCGTACTGGTCTCTGCAGAGGAGAACCCGCAGATGATGTGCTACGCACTTGGTGCTTTGGAGCTTTTCGATGACATTTATGACATCGACACGGCTTCCATGACTATCTACCAACCAAGATGCCAGAACGTCAGCACCTACGAGATCAGCAAGGACGACCTGTACCGCTGGGCAGATGAAGTCTTAAAACCCACCGCAGAGCTTGCCTTTGCCGGAGACGGGAACTTCCTGTGCGGCGAGTGGTGCGGCTTCTGCAAAGCCAAGAACGAATGCCGTGCCAGAGCAGAGGCAAACCTGAAACTCGCGCAGCATGATTTCAAGCTCCCGCCACTACTTACGGATACCGAGATCGAGGTCATCCTCGGCAAGGTGGACGAGCTGGTCAGCTGGGCTTCCGACATCAAGGAATACGCCCTGCAGCAAGCTCTCTCCGGTAAGGAGTGGTCAGGTTTCAAGCTCGTCGAAGGACGCAGCAACCGCAGATACAGCAACGAGGCCGCCGTCATAGACGCGGTCGAGAAAGCGGGCTTTGACCCGTATGAAAAGAAGCTGCTCGGCATCACCGCCATGCAGAAGCTCCTCGGCAAGTCCCGCTTTGATGAACTCCTGACGGCTTATATCGAAAAGCCGCAGGGCAAACCTACACTTGTGCCGGATAGCGACAAACGCCCGGCCATGAATACAGCAAAAAATGATTTTATGGAGGAAAACGACAATGAGTAAGAATGTAAAAATCAGCAATCCCATGAAGGTTATCACCGGTGTTGACACCTGCTGGAGCTACGCGAACGTCTGGGAGCCGAGGTCCATCAACGGCGGCACTCCCAAGTACAGCGTGAGCCTCATCATCCCGAAGTCCGACACCAAGACCATCGCCAAAATCAAGGCCGCCATCGAAGCCGCCTACAAGGAGGGCGAAGCCAAGCTCAAGGGCAACAGCAAGTCCGTACCGGCGCTCTCTGTCCTGAAAACGCCTCTGCGCGACGGCGATGCAGAGCGTCCGGATGACGAGGCCTACAAGAATGCCTACTTCGTCAATGCCAACGCCACCTCTGCTCCCGGCATCGTGGACGCAGACCTGAATCCGATTCTCACCCGCTCCGAGGTGTACAGCGGCGTGTACGGCAGAGCCAGCATTACGTTTTATGCTTTCAACTCTTCCGGCAACAAGGGAATTGCCTGCGGACTCAACAACCTGCAGAAGATCCGTGACGGTGAGCCTCTCGGCGGCAAGGCAAGCGCTGAGTCCGATTTTGCTACTGACGACGATGAAGATTTTCTCAACTAAGGAAAGGAGCGCAAAACAATGGAAAGCACAGTTATGATTTCATCCCTCCTCTGCAACATCCTGATCGGGTGCTTCTGCATCGTAGTGGTCTCTTGGGCAGTGGTCGCCATCCAGACGGTGATCAATGACTTCAAGCGTGAGAAACGCGAGGAGAAAAAGGCCGCACAGGACGACGAATACCACATCAAGCGTATGGAAGCCCTGAAATAATCCAGTACCGGCAGGCGGCTTAGGAGCGATCTTAAGCCGCTTGTTTGAATTGAGGTGAAAATCTATGCAAACACTCAGTATTGATATTGAAACCTACAGCGACGTGAACCTGTCCAAGTGCGGCGTATATAAATATGCCGAGTCACCGGCTTTTGAAATACTGCTGTTCGGCTACAGCGCAGACGGCTCCGATGTGACGGTCATTGACCTTGCACAGGGCGAACGTCTGCCGCAGGAAATCATAGAAGCCCTGACCGACGATAGTGTCATCAAATGGGCTTTTAATGCAAATTTTGAAAGAGTCTGCTTGTCCCGGTATCTTTCCGATCTGGGAGTGAGCCTTGATCCCTTCCACGATAATCATCCGCTCTCTCAAGAGTGCGCCCGGTTCCTGAATCCGGAAAGCTGGCACTGCTCTATGGTCTGGGCGGCCACGATGGGACTTCCACTTTCTCTGGAAGGTGTCGGTGCCGTCCTCGGCCTTGAGAAACAAAAGCTCACAGAGGTCAAGGAGCTCATCAAATACTTCTCCGTGCCCTGCGCTCCGACGAAAGCAAACGGCGGTCGCACGAGGAACCACCCCTTCCATGCGCCGGACAAGTGGGAAGCCTTCAAAAAATATAACATCCGCGACGTGGAAACCGAGATGGGCATCAAGGAGCGTCTGGCAAAATTCCCGGTACCAGATGAGGTCTGGGACGAGTACCACATCGATCAGGAAATCAACGACCGTGGCGTCCGACTCGACATGGATCTGGTGAAAGAAGCTATCGAAATGGATACCCGCTCCCGGTCAGAGCTCACTGCTGCCATGAAGAATATCACTTCGCTCGATAATCCGAACTCCGTCCAGCAAATGAAGCAATGGCTCTCTGACAACGGTCTCGAAACCGATACCCTCGGTAAGAAAGTCGTGGCAGAGCTTATCAAAACCGCTCCGCCTCAGTTGCAGACTGTTCTGGAGCTCCGCCAGCAGCTTGCCAAATCCTCCGTCAAGAAATATCAGACGATGGAGCGTGCGGTCTGTGACGATGGCCGGGCTCGCGGCATGTTCGCCTTTTATGGAGCTAACCGCACCGGGCGATGGGCAGGCAGACTGATCCAATTACAAAATCTCCCGCAAAACCATCTCCCGGATCTGGCCAATGCTCGCGCCCTTGTAAAGTCCGGTGATTTCGATGCCGTAAAACTCCTATACGAAGATGTCCCGGACACGCTCTCGCAGCTGATCCGGACGGCCTTCATTCCAAAGGACGGTACGCAGTTTTATGTTTCCGACTTCAGCGCCATCGAAGCCCGCGTCATCGCTTGGTATGCAGGTGAGATGTGGCGGCAGAAGGTATTCGAGAATGGCGGCGATATTTATTGCGCCAGCGCATCGCATATGTTCCATGTCCCGGTCGAGAAGCACGGCGTAAACGGGCACCTGCGTCAAAAAGGTAAAATCGCAGAACTCGCGCTCGGCTATGGCGGCTCGGTCGGAGCGCTCAAAGCTATGGGAGCCATCGAGATGGGCTTATCTGAAGATGAGCTTCCTCCGCTGGTGGATGCATGGCGGCAGACGAATCCGAACATCGTGAAATTCTGGTGGGATGTCGACCGCGCCGTCATGGAGGCTGTGAAGTATAAGCACACGACCAGCAGCTACGGGCTTACCTTCTCCTGCCACTCCGGAATGCTCTTTATCGCACTGCCCTCCGGACGGAACCTCGCCTATGTGAAACCCAAGGTCGGCACAAACAAATTCGGCGGCGAGTGTATCACCTATGAAGGCATCGGCAGCACGAAAAAATGGGAGCGGCTCGACTCATACGGCCCGAAATTTGTGGAAAACATCGTGCAGGCTACCTCCCGCGACATTCTCTGCTATGCCATGAAGACGCTGCGCTGATGCAGCATCGTTATGCACATCCACGACGAGCTTGTCATCGAGGCCGATCCGCTCATGTCCCTTGACGTGCTCTGTGAACAGATGGGCAGGACTCCGCCGTGGGCAAAAGGTCTGAAGCTCCGCGCCGACGGTTACATCACACCCTTCTACAAAAAAGATTAAAAATCGTCCGCTCAAATCAGGCGTTCATCTCCAGTGGAAATTGGAGGTGGACGCCTTAAGTCTGCCCGGAAAGGAGGACTCAGGTTTGAGTAACGATTATCACAACAGCGAGGGCTATCCTGACCCGACTGCCGGTGAAGCACTCTCCCGGATTGCCGCAAACGAAAAGCAGTCCCTACGCGCTTTCAGGCCTATCGTCTACATCTGCTCTCCGTTTTCCGGAGATGTGGAGACAAACGTAGAAAACGCCAGACGCTACAGCCGCTTTGCCGTAGACAAGGGATATATCCCTATCGCACCGCACCTGCTGTTTCCGCAGTTCCTTGATGATAACGATCCTGCGGAACGTGAGCTGGGATTGTTTTTCGGGAACGCCCTCATGAGCAAGTGCGCCGAGGTCTGGGTATTCGGCAGTCACATCTCATCCGGTATGGAAGCAGAAATCAAACGCGCCAAGTGGAAGGACTATCGCTTGCGCTATTTCACAGAAGAATGTCAGGAGGTTTAACGCTATGTATGAAGTAACAGAAAGACGCAGAAAGCTCGATGATGGCACCGAGATCACCACATACACACGCGACGTGGTCAGCTGCAATATTCTGCAGGTCGAGGCTGGGACAACCGGATATAAGGGAGGCGACACCGGTCATGGTGGCCGTACCTATTTCCGTATTCAGGACGAGGCCAGCACGGATATGGAGATAAAGCCCATCCTCAGCAAATACGGATGCGACGGTTTTGAGGTCACCCTTGGCGGCGACTGCGAGCTGGAGACCATGATCCGGGCGCTGAAGTTCATCACCAAGGTGCTCGAAGATGAATCGAGCGAGGTAAGCTAATGGGAAATGTTATGGTCATCCCAGCCAGAAGGCAGGTCGGAAATGCAGTAAATCAATCCGAACAGAAAAAGCTCCGTGTAGCAGCCTACTGCCGCGTTAGCACAGATTCCGAAGAACAGGAAACCAGCTACGAGTCGCAGGTCACACACTATACGGAATATATACAGAAAAATCCGGAATGGGAACTGGCGGGTATATTCGCGGACGATGGTATTTCCGGAACCAACACTAAAAAGCGTGACGAGTTCAACCGCATGATTGAGGAGTGCATGGCCGGAAATATTGACATGATTATCACCAAATCAATCAGCCAATTTGCCCGGAACACTCTTGACTGTCTGCAATACGTTCGACAACTTAGGGATAAGAACATTCCGGTTTATTTTGAAAAAGAGTCTATTAACACAATGGACTCCAAAGGCGAAGTGCTCCTCACGATCATGGCGAGCCTTGCCCAGCAGGAAAGCCAATCCATGAGCGAGAACATCAAGCTGGGACTTCAGTACCGATTCCAGCAGGGAAAAGTGCATATCAATCACAACCGCTTTCTCGGCTACACAAAGGATGCGGACGGGCACCTAATCATAGACCAGGTGCAGGCCGAAATCGTAAAACGCATCTACCGGGAGTACCTCGAAGGCTCCAGCATGGATAAGATTGCCGCCGGTCTTATGGCTGACGGCATCCTCACCGGTGCAGGTAACACGAAATGGCACACCAGCACGATCAACAAAATTCTTCGTAACGAAAAGTACATGGGTGACACCCTGCTTCAGAAAACCTATACCACAGACTTCCTTACAAAGAAGCGGATCAAGAACAATGGTACCGTCCCTCAATATTATGTTGAGGACGACCACGAAGCGATTATTCCGAAAGAGCTCTTTATGCAGGTACAGGCCGAGATTGTCCGCCGTCGGGTAGTTCACGTCAGTCCGACCGGTAAGAAGCGCAGCTTCTCCTGCAATCATTGCTTCGCTCAGATGGTTTTCTGCGGCGAGTGCGGTGAGCTTTACCGCCGCGTTCACTGGAACAACCACGGCTGCAAGTCTATCGTTTGGCGATGCATCAGTCGTTTGGAACCGGGCTCCGCAGAAACAAACTGCACCAACCGGACGGTAAACGAGCTCCTGCTGCAAGAGGTCACGGTCAAGGCCATTAATCAGATCCTGACCGAGCGTGGTACCTTCCTGAAACAGCTACAGGCAAATATCGCCAAGGCTGTGGTCAGCGCCGATACCCTCTCGCCGGACGGTATTCAGGCAAGACTGGAAGAACTGCAAAAGGAGCTCATCAAGAAGGCAAACAAAAAACAGGACTACGATGCCATCGCAGACGAAATCCTCCGGCTCCGGGAGCAGAAGGAACAGTCCGAGGTCGACAGCCACCACCGGGAAGAGACTATGAACCGAATCAAGGAACTGCAGGGCTTCATCGCCAAGCGAAAAAACGATATCACAGAGTTCGATGAGGCTCTGGTCAAAAAGCTCATCGAGAAGATTACAGTCTTTGCCGACCACTTCACCGTAGAATTCAAGTCAGGCATAAACGTCGATATTGAAGGTTAATGTCCATAAATGTACAAAACCCTCTCGACCTTAATTGGCCGGGAGGATTTCCTTTATGCTTTAAAGAACTCTTGAAAAACCTGTTTATCTTTAGCTTTATACTTTTCATCAAATTCCGCGGTAAAATCTGTTAGAAATAATTCATCTCCATCAATAGAGATTGATGTATTTCCGTTTTTCTTGAAATATCCAAAAGCATCAAGTTCATCTAATGTAGAAAGAATAGCATAATTCTTCTTTCTGAATTCAATATACTGTATAAATTCATTATATGATTCGCATTCTTGTGTGATGATATCAAGGTCATATATATTTACAACATACGGAATTCCAAAGTTTTCATCTATCTCAATATACTCGTCTATTTCTGAAGGAATTATTCCAAAGTTCTCTGCGGTTACGCAAACAATATATTTTGACGAACTATTTTCTATAACTATCTCATCACCAGAAATTGTAACAAATTTTTTTCCAGTTTGAACTCTTTCTATAGATCTAATTGCTTGAGAATACGCTGCCCCGATAGCCTGATAAACATCTGTCTTAATACTCTCATTCAAGCCTTTTATGGAATTCAATGTAATTATCTTACTTTTACACTCACAAAATAACATCCCTTCTGAAGTGACTGTAGTTACATCAGCTTCACCGTCCTCATCCAAATAAGATAAACTACAATATATTTTTTCTTTGTCCAGTAATCTTTCTAAATAGGAAGATGTTAACTCTTCTATAACATCCCCACGGTTTCCCGTATATATGCCTGTTGTTCGATTATCAAATACTTTTTCTGCAATAAAGGTATAATGAAATTGCTTAGGGATGTTCATCAAAGTTGAAAATAACAGCGGCATATATATGTAGTCGCCAAAATCAACAAATGGTTTCGATATAAGAATCTTAAAATCATTGAATTCTGCTTTCTTAAAATCGCCATCATAGGCTTTGACACACAAATAATCACACATTTCATTTAATTCATCGCCTATTTGGACTTTTAAGTCAGATTTACTGATTCTAAAAATATAACCCGATTTAATACTTGGAAACCAAGGTTCAGACTTTCCCATCAAAGCTCTAACCATTGTTTTTAACTTGTACTTCTCTTTATAAGCTTCCGCAATTCTTAACCCATATTGAGAAAAAATATATCTAAGCACTTTTTCGTATGATGTATATGAAAAGCCCAAGACCTCCTTCATAAAAGTGTCAAGCGGAGCATATAATCGTCTGGCTACCTCCAGCAACTGATGAATATAGCCATCACCTCTATAAAAATTCCCTTTCATCTGCATCATTTTTGACTGAAGGAATTGTTGTTTTTCATCATCACTGGCATTTACCATTTTCAACGTATCCGAAAAAAGCTGTTCTACATTAGGGACAAAAGAGTTTTTCGAATATTGTTCTAACAATTCATAGTCATGCCACATGAAATCCTTAGTACCTTTTTCTTTGCATGCATATAATGCATTCGCTGCCAGATATTCTGCAGCTGGAATGAACGTATCATCATGCCCATAAAGAAGCATTTGCATTTCAATTATCCCAGACAGCACACTTTCCAATGAATACTGCGACATAAATTGAATCATATCATCTGTTGATGATTTGGACATTTCTTAACAACACCTTCCCTTAACATCTAATCCGCTCACTCAGCGGCAAAAAACCTCTAATCCACTAACTCAACACCCCTGACATCTAATCCACAGCTTCAACCCTCTGACATCTAACTCGGCTACTCAACCCTCCCGATTTTTGAGCCGAGCCGCCGTGGATAAGTTCCCGCAGAGCGATTATCCACTCGACCCTCTCGAAGCTATCGGAAGCCGAAATGTGCCTGAAATCAAGGGCTTTCGAGCCTCTTATGTATCTTTCCTTGACATCAATACTACCGTCTCAACATGTCCAGTTCTCGGGAACATATCCATCGGTCGATATTTTACCAGCTCGTAGCCGTTATCACAAAGATACCTTGAATCCCGCGCGGCTGTCGCATGGTTGCAGGATATATACACGATTTTCTTTGGCGACATACGAAGCATGGCATTAAGCGTATTGATGTCACAGCCCTTTCTTGGCGGGTCTACAATAATTACATCGGGAGAGGCTCCCCTGTCAGCAAGTACTTCGGATATTTTACCGGCATCTCCGCAGATGAACTCAGCGTTTTTAACACCGTTTCGCCGGGCGCTTATCTTGGCATTCTCTATTGCCTGAGGAACCGATTCCACCCCTATAAGCTTCTTTACCCTATCAACCATTGAAAGTCCCACAGTGCCAATTCCACAGTATAGGTCTAAAAGCGTTTCATCGCCTGAAAAGTCCGCATATTCCGCTGCAGCACTGTATACCCCCTCTGCCGCAGGCGTGTTCACCTGATAGAAGGAATGCGGTGAAATCACCACGCCTTTGCCGCACATTTCATCCATGATATAGCCATCACCGTAAAGGCAGATATCTTTACATCCGAGAATCACATTAGTTCTGTCCGGATTTATGTTCAGAACCACTGATTTTATCTGAGGGAAACGTGATGTCAGAATAGAAACAAGGCTATTGAATTTGTGCGAAGCCTTTGTCACAACGAGCGTAAGGATAATTTCATTGCTATGATATCCTTCGCGCAGGTAAATATGCCTTAAAAGACCGTTATGAGCGGTTTCGTCATAAGCTGGTATCAAATTCACGTTGACATAATCTATGACAGTCTTTGAAATCTCAGTAAATACCTCCGGCTGAATCAGACAGTCGTCAAGTTTTATAACTCTATGTGAACGAGCGGAGAAGAAGCCAAAATATGCACTTTCACCGTCCGACGATACCGGAAGCTGCGATTTATTCCTGTAACGGTCACAGGCTTTACAGCCGATTATTGATTCGGGCTCTATATTAAACTTACCGATGCGCATAAACGAATCGCGGACAAAGCCTTCCTTTGCTCTGAGCTCGGCTTCATAGCTGATATGTCTGAAGACGCATCCGCCGCACTTTGAATACGCCGGGCAGTCCGCCTCTATTCTGTCAGGAGAAGGCTTAATTATTTCATCGATTATTCCGTAAGCGTAGCTTTTAAGCGCCTTTACAATTTTACAGCGAATAACGTCTCCGACTGCTGTAAGCGGCACGAAAACAGCCATGCCTTCATATCTTCCTATTCCGCTGCCATCGTTAGTAAGAGCGGTTATTTCAAGCTCCACGATATCGTTTTTATTCATTAGCTTCACCGGCACTTAGCAGCAAGCGCGCTGCCTCTTCCTTTCTCGCAAGAACCGTATCAAAATGCTTTATGTACTCAAGCGGATATTTGGGGTTGAAGAAGCGCTCGAATCCGCCGTCAATAATCTTAGTGGTTCCCCCGGCGCCGACAGCGATTATCGTCTGCACCTCTTCCATTATGTTTACGTTGTATATTCCGCCAAGCCCCGGCTTTGTCCAACCGATATTTTCCTGATTGCCAAGCTGGTTTTTTTGACGGTAGAGATAATACGGCTCATATCCGGTCCCAAAAAGTCTTTCAGTGGCATACTTTATCATGCTTTCGGCAAGCTCATCGCAGGATTCTTGCCTTGTCAGCATAAGGTCGGAGGCACGCTTTATGGATAGAGCATGAATAGTTATATTTTCAGGCTGTAAAGCAATAATGCTTTCCACAGTTTCCTTGAAGCCATCATACGTATCAGTGGGAAGACCGGCTATCAAATCAACGTTTACCGCCTTATAGCCAATTGTTTTGGCGAGATTATAGCTTTCAAAGAACTGCTCAGCCGTGTGTGCTCTGCCAATCTCCTTTAAAACGCTGTTATGAATCGTCTGCGGATTGACGCTGATTCTGTCTCCCCCATTGTCTTTAATTACGTTCAGCTTTTCAAGAGTGACCGTATCCGGTCGTCCTGCTTCGACGGTGTATTCGCGCAGATGTCTTGTATCGAAGCATTCTGCTACGGTTTTCATTATTCTTTCGAGGTCGCTGGCTTCTAAGGATGTCGGAGTGCCTCCGCCGAAGTAAACAGTATCAAGTGTAAAGTTAGAATCCTTCACAAGATTTGCGGTGTACCTTATTTCCTCGCAGAGCTTGTCCACATATTCCGGCATAAGTTTTTTGAAGCTTGAAACGGTCTGAGAAACAAAGGAGCAGTATGCGCACCTTGTCGGGCAGAACGGTATCGAAACATACAGGCTGAATGACTTTTTCGGCATTCCGGAAATTATTCTATCCTGGTTTAAGGCGGTCTTATAGCCTATATCGATTTTTCCATCTGTCATAAGATACTCCGTTTCGAGGCGGAACTTTATCTCGTCATAGCTAAGACCGGAATTTCTAAGCTTATTGATTAGTTTGACCGGACGAACACCTGTAAGTATTCCCCATTCGGGATATTTGCCGGTGAGCTTTGAAAGACATTTAAACAGAAGTCTTCCCAATCGGAACTCGCAGTCGTTTTCGTAATCGTTTTCATCCATCGGGACACGTTCTTTTTCTATAGCTCCCCTGCCGTCTACGCTTGCAAACACACTCAGCATGGAGTTTTTAACGCCCTCTATCCGGCAGATAAAGGCATAATCGCCCTCTGGCTTCTGCTCATTCTGTGAAGCATCATCAAGAAAAATAAAACTGAATCCCTCAACTGGGAAGAACAGCTTGCATACTGCTTCAAGCTCGTATTTAAAGCTGTTTCCGGAAAATATCAGAGTCATATTTTGCTGTTCCTTTCGGGAATATTATTTAAGTTTAGCTTTCAGACCTTGCAGATATGGGTTGAAAATAAGCTCATCGTAAAGGTCAGAAGCTTCACCATGTCCTGGAAGTATCTTATAGTTTTTTCCCAAGGCGTAAAGCTTTCCTATCGAATCTATTATATTGCGATAGCAGCTCCAGCCGAAATCCCTGCCTATACTGCCGTTGAAAAGCGTATCTCCGGTAAAGATAACATCTTCATGAACAAAGCAGACCGAGCCCGGGGTGTGGCCAGGAGTTGAAACTACCCTGAACTTCATTTCGGCTATTTCAAGCTCGTCTCCGTCCTTAAAGGTCTGTGATTCTGTACAAGGATAAAACGGCATTGAGAAGTAATCGGCAAGGCTGTGCCTTGAATCTGTGAGAAAAGGTTTATCCTCCTCTGAAACATACACCTTGCAGCCTGTGGATTTTCTTAAGTCCTCCGCCGCCGACATATGGTCTACGTGACCGTGTGTTAGAAGTATCGCACAGAGCTTCTTGCCGCCAAGCTCCGTCATGATGTCATCTGCATCAAACGGAGCGTCTATCAAAACGGCGTTTTCCCCGGAAATAACAGCGTAGCAGTTTGCCGCAAAGTCGCTGTAATCCTGAATAAGTCTGATATCCGTCATTTTGAGCTCCTATCTACCGACAAAATGCCCTGAACCTTTTTAAGCCTTGTTATAACGTTCTGAAGCTCGGCAGTTCCAGCTACGCTTATGGTAAGAAGTATACTTGAATTGCCGTTTTTAAGCACTCTCGCCGAAGCCTCATGAGTCATTATGTGAGCATCCTGCAGGCTGGACATTATATCGGCAAGAATACCGATTCTATCGTATCCCACAACGTCCAAAACAACCTTATAATAGCTGTTGGAGTGCTCCTCCTTGCCTGCCCAGCGGACGTTCACCCAGCGGTCGGGGCAGCTGTCCTTCTGTGTAAGATAATTTACGCAGTCCTTTTTGTGGATGGATACACCATGCCCCCTTGTTATAAAACCGACAATATCATCCCCGGGAAGCGGAGAACAGCACTGTGAAAGCTTTACCACGCAGTTATCTATACCATCAACGATAATTCCGGAATTTGCTTTTTTGCCGTTTGTGTAGGTGACGTCGTTGACAAACTGGCTGTCCTGCGCATTTGCCGACTGAATATACTTTTTGGTATATTCCTCCTTAAGCCTCGGCATGATTTTTGAAAGGACAACCCCGCCGTAGCCTATGGCGGCATAGAAATCATCAAGAGTTTCACAGCTGTGGCGCTTCATATCAAGTGCCAAGAACTCTGCAAGCTCATCTTCGGGCACTCTTATAAGATTTCTTCTGAACTCCCTTTCAAGCTCATCTCTGCCTTCAACAATGTTTTCCTCCCTGCGCTCCTTTTTGAACCATGAACGGATTTTGGATTTAGCCTCATTGGTCTGGCAGATGTTGAGCCATGCGCGGTTAGGACCGTGGTTCGGGTCTTTTGAGGTGATTATTTCAATGATTTCACCGGTTTTTATGACGTAATCCAGCGGAACGAGCTTTTTATCAGCTTTCGCTCCAGTCATTCTGTGCCCTACCTGGGTGTGGATGGCATATGCAAAGTCGATAACCGTCGAGCCAAGAGGAAGCGATATAACATCGCCCTTGGGGGTCATAGCAAATACATCATCCGGCGAAAGGTCGTCTTTGATTGCACGGACAATATCCTCGACATCGTTCGACTCCTGCTGGGTATCAAGTATCTGGCGAACCCAGTTAAGGCGGTTGTCGAGCTTGTATTTGCCCTTTACTCCTTCCTTGTATTTCCAGTGGGCGGCGATACCGTATTCAGCAGTGTGGTGCATCTCGTAGGTTCTTATCTGCACCTCGAATGGTATGCCCTCCCTGCCCATAACGGTTGTATGCAGGCTCTGATACATATTAGCCTTGGGGGTTGAAATGTAATCCTTAAATCTGTTGGGAATCGGCTGGAACATATCGTGAACTATGCCCAGAACATAGTAGCATTCGGTAACCGTATTGACTATCACCCTTACCGCATACTTATCGTATATCTCATCGAACAGTCTGCCGTGCTCGTAGACCTTTCTGTAGATGCCGTATGCGCTCTTAACCCTGCCCTCAATGGTCGGCATAGGGTCAAAATCAACCGCAAGACGCTTTTTCAGTCTTGCTTTGATAGATTCGATAAACTCCTCACGCTCGGACTTGGACTTTTCAAGCATCTGTTCGATTTCGTTATATGCATATGGGTCGAGATAAGAAAAAGCGGTATCTTCAAGCTCTTCCTTCATTTTTGTGATACCAAGCCTGTTGGCAAGCGGAACGAATATACTCATAGTCTCCAAGGATACCGAACGCCTTTTCAGTTCGTTTCTGAATGCAAGAGTGCGCATATTATGAAGCCGGTCGCTCAGCTTGATGATGATTACCCTTATATCCTTGGACATGGAAAGAAGCATTTTGCGGATATTCTCCGCCTGCTGTTCCTCCTTGGAATACAGCGACACCTGATTCAGCTTTGTAACACCGTCCACAAGATTTGCAACATCAGCGCCGAAACGCTTTTTTAAATCCTCAAGGCTTGCTTCGGTATCCTCAACAACATCGTGCAGAAGTGCTGCGCAGATGGTATCGGTATCCATACCAAGCTCAATAAGTATCTGAGCTACCGCTATCGGATGGGTTATATACGGCTCGCCCGATTCGCGCTTTTGGTCCTTATGCTTTTCAGCAGCAAATTCGTAGGCGGAGGTTATTTTGGTTATGTTATAGTTCTTGTCGGAGGCTTTTACAACCTCCAGCAGCTGTTCAAAAGTTTTTACATTTTCAGCCATGTTTATGACACCATATCTTTCTTAACTATGTAAAATCAAACTTTATCCAATCAGATTTTTAAGCTTTATCATCGTAGGAGCGGTCATTATATCCACTCTTGCGCTCGGCTTTAAAAGCTGGATCCTCTTTTTATACCCTTCTACAGCAATAAGCCCGGTTTCTTTGAATATATCAAGGCAGACAAGCAGCTTGAACGCATTCATCCCTCTTGCTCCTAGCCTTGCATACAAGGTTTCGGCAGTCAGAATATATCTCTGTGCACCAATATATTTATATACTTCTATAAGTTCTTCCCTGCTTGGCAGAGCCTTTTCATAATACTCCGCGGGGAGCTGTTCTTCTCTCAAAAAGCTCTCATAAGCGTCGCACGCGGCGAAGTACTTCTCCTGCCTTACGCCGTGAAGCCTATAGTCACTGACGATAAGGGATATGCTCTCTGTCCCTCTGAATGAATTGATTTCAAGGCTTCCCATTATATCTATAGTATCTCCGGCGGAGATATCCATAAGAGCGGTTTTTTTGCGGAAAAGCAGAGCTTTGAGCTTAACGCCGTCGTAATCGATATCAAGCCGTGTATGCTCGCCGTTTTTAAGCGGCATAACGGCAAGTACCTTAGCGGCGGAAAAAGCAAATACGGGAGATGCATTGTCAGTTCCAAAAGGCTCTAAACGCTTAAGGTCGGAGATGTTCTTTATTGTGATGTCCGTGCCCTTGATAAGCTTATCAGCAGTTATTGTGAAGCGAGGCATTTTCGGGCAGGATTCTTTTGCGTAGCTCTGAATCATGTTGTTGAGCTTAGGAATATCTTCACACTTGACTGTAAGTCCGCCCGCACATTCGTGTCCGCCGAATTTTACGAGGATATCACGGCAGGATTCAAAGCATTTGAATATGTTAAACCCTTTCATGCTTCGCGCTGAACCGACTGCAAAGCCGTCATCGTCCTTGGAGATGACCACAACCGGCTTTTCATAGGCTTCAAGCAGTCTTGCGGCAACTATTCCTATAACCCCGTGATGCCAGCCATCACCGGAAACCACCAGAACACGTTCGTTCAAAATCTGCGGAGAAGTCTTCAAAAGCTGACGTATTTCATCGCATATATCGGCTTCCGCTTTTTTTCTGCGCTCGTTCAGCACCGAAAGCTCATGAGCGAAGCCCCTCGCCTTGTCCTCCTCGGATGTCAGCATATCCAAGGCTGTTATCGGAGAACCAAACCGCCCTGCGGCATTGATTCGCGGTGACAAGGTAAAAGCAACATTTGTCGAGGTTATATTTTCGGGATCAACTCCGCTTTCCTCCATCAGACTTATCAGACCGTAATTCTCAGTGTTCCTTATCATCCGAAGACCGTTTGAAACGATAGTCCTGTTTTCTGAGACAAGCGGTACGACGTCCGCAATCGTTCCAATGGCTGCAATATCGCCGTACTGCTCGCAGACAAGACTGTAATCGCCGTCATCTAAAGCTGCTAAAAGCTTTAAGGTTACGCCCACACCGGCAAGATGCCGAAAAGGCGAAGTACAGTTTTTCCTGTAAGGGTCGATAACTGCTTCAGCCTCCGGCAGTTCATCGGATGGCTGGTGATGGTCGGTAACAACAAGCTTCATTCCAAGCTCTTTAATATACTTGGCTTCTTCAATTGCAGATATGCCGTTATCTACGGTTATTATGAGCGAAGCGCCGTTTTCATTAATAGTATCTATCGCGGCCTTATTTAAGCCGTACCCCTCGCTTCTTTCGGGGATGTAGCATATTACCTCAGCGCCCATGTTCAAAAGGTAATCATACAAAATAGCGGTGGAGGTAACGCCATCGCAGTCATAATCCCCGTAAACACAGATTGTTTCACCGTTTTCTATCGCTTCGTTTATAACTGTTACCGCCTTGCTCATATCCGTTAACAGATACGGGTCTGAAAGCGGTTCAAGGTCAAAAAAGCTTTTTAGTGAATCTATATCATTATATCCCCTTGCAGACATAACCTCGGCTGTGAGAGGAGCAAGATCTGTAGACTTGATAATATTTCTGACGCTTTCTGCATCAGACGATAAAACGACCCATTTTTTCATATATTCCCTCGTAACTACTGATTTATATAAACGCTAATAGAAATAATCCTGCGCAAACGCGCTATATATCAATTTATTATAACACATAAGTTTGCTATTTTCAAGATTATATAACTTGCTTGAAGCAAAATATTCTTTAATTCACCATAAAAATTATATTGCATTGCTGAGATAAATGTGGTAATATATAATCAGCTCTTAAATTATTAGTGCAGAGTGCGGGTTTTAAGAGCGCCCGTACATACTACCGAAAGGAGAGCCAACAAAAATGGATTATGCAATGCTGATTGTCTGGGGCGCCGTTATGGTAGTGACAATAATCGCGGAAGTCGCAACTACTCAGATGATTTCTATCTGGTTTTCCTGCGCTTCGCTTGTTTCACTTGTATTAGCTTGCTTCAACGCTCCAAGGTGGGCACAGTTCTGCGTTTTCGTCGCAATGACGGCGCTTCTGCTGATTCTCACCCGCCCTATCGTAAAAAAGCTGAAAAAGCAGTACGTAAGAACGAACGCAGATATGAACATCGGCAAAACCGCAATCGTAACCGAAACCATACATAACGAGCTTTCTCAGGGAAGAGCAACAATAGGCGGAGTTTCCTGGAAGGCCGTCAGCGCAGACGGAAACGTTATTGAAAAGGACGAAACGGTTACAATTCAGGATATCGAAGGTGCAAAGTTAATAGTCTCAAGGTAATTTTAATTAAGAAAGGTTGAATTATTATGGAATACATCATAGGCGCAATACTCATAGTTATATTTATCATTATAATCGCTAACTTCAAAATCGTTCCTCAGGCTCAGGTTTACGTTGTTGAACGTCTCGGTGCTTTCAACCGCGAGCTTCACACGGGTCCACACATGATAATCCCGGTTATCGACAAGATTGCCAAAAAGGTAACTATAAAGGAGCAGGTCGCTGACTTCAAGCCCCAGCCGGTTATCACCAAGGACAACGTTACTATGCAGATAGATACTGTTGTATTCTTCCAGATAACCAATGCAAAGCTCTACACCTACGGTGTTGAAAGACCTATCGCGGCAATTGAGAATCTTACCGCCACAACTCTTCGTAACATAATCGGTGAGATGGAGCTTGACGCTACCCTCACATCCCGTGATACCATCAACACCAAGATCACCGTTATCTTAGATGAAGCTACCGACCGCTGGGGTATCAAGGTAAACCGCGTTGAGCTTAAGAACATCATCCCGCCAAGAGAGATTCAGGACGCTATGGAGAAGCAGATGAAGGCTGAGCGTGAGCGCCGCGAAAAGATTTTGCAGGCAGAGGGCGAAAAGAAATCTCAGGTACTGGTTGCAGAGGGTGAAAAGGAATCCAAGATTCTTAAGGCAGAAGCCGACAAGCAGGCTGAGATATTAAAGGCAGAGGCTGAGAAGGAAGCTTTGATCCTTCGCGCAACAGCTGTTAAGGAGCAGAAGATGCTTGAAGCAGAAGGTGAAGCTCAGGCTATTGAAAAGGTTCAGAACGCTCTGGCGGAAAGCCTTAAGAAGCTCAATGAAGCCAACCCGAATCCTCAGGTTATCCAGCTTAAGAGCCTTGAAGCCTTTGCCAAGGCGGCTGACGGCAAGTCCACAAAGATAATCATTCCCTCGGAAATCCAGGGACTTGCAGGTCTTACAGCCGGAATCAAAGCCATCGCAGACAAGGATTGATTGAACTCTTAAAACTCTGAAAGCTTTAAGCCTGCCCCGCTGAACTCTATAGCGGGGCAGGCTTTTGACTGCATATTATCTTGAAAGGATTAATCATTATGGTTGATATCAACGATTACATACCAAAGCTGACTGAAAAACTGCAAGAAGTCTTCGGCGAAAGGCTTGTATACCTTGGTCTTCAGGGGAACTATCTGCGTGGCGAAGCGACCGACAGCAGCGACATCGATATTATGGCGGTGATAGATGGTCTTTCGCTTGACGATTTGAAGCTTTACAAGCAGGCGATCATCGAAATCGGCGATTATGATAAGTCCTGCGGGTTTATCTGCGGAAAAGAGGAGCTTGCAAGCTGGAATCCGTTGGAATCCTGCCAGCTTATTCATACTACCAAGGATATCATAGGCAGACTTTCCGAGCTTGTTCCGAATTACACTCGTTTGGACGAGGTAAATTATATCAAGCTGAGCGCTGGAAATCTCTATCATGAGCTGTGCCATAGGTTTATTCATACTGACATTGAAAACAGCATCAGGAAGCTTCCGCAGATGGTCAAGTCGGTTTTCTTTATTATGCAGAACCTGCACTATATTGAGTCCGGAAGTTTCTGCGCTACCAAAAATGAAATTTTATCCGATCTTGAAGGAGAAGACAAAAAGCTGTTTGAGACGCTTTTAAACATCTCAAACAACTCTGATTACGATTTAGATTCGGTTTTTGAAGCGCTTTTAAGCTTCTGCCGGAGGGCTATGAAAATCGCTTAAAAAGTGCGTTCATCACTTATGTATATCTACTATCTCTGCGCCGTATGGCATAAGCGCAAGCTTTGCAAGCTTGAAAAACTGCATACCAAACGGTATTCCGACTATGGTTATGCAGAATATCAATCCGAAAGCAAAATGTTCAAGCGCTAAGGGTATCCCCGAAATTAACAGCCAGATTATATTAAGTATGAGAGAGGGTGCTCCTCCCCCATACTTAATTTCTTTTTTGAACGGGAAGAAGCTAATTACCGCAAACTTGAAGCATTGCAGTCCCCACGGTATCCCTATTATAGTTATGCACCAGATAATTCCAGCAAGAAACCAGCTCAAACCACATATAAGTCCGCCGAACAAAAACCAGATTATATTTCCGATTGTGCGCATAGATATGTTCCTTTCAGGGTCATTATTTTAGTTAGCAATATGCTAAATATAATTAATCCAAGCGGTATTTTTTCAGATTCGGGAGCTCGTCAAGTGTTAACGTATATTCGCTGTCATATGCTTTTTTCAGCATTTCCTTGTCGGTATACTGCTCGTTGTAGACTGCTTCTTCCCATCTTATGCAGTAATCTCCTCCCCATACCGACCAGAACAGCCATCTTGCATTGTCTCTGTGCATAAGGTCAGGGTCGGGAATACATCCGTTTTCTGAAAGCGCAATCAGCTTTCTTTCGCCGGAACACTCCGAGCAGGTAATGAACGAAGCCGACTGAGAGGCGTAGACCTGCTCACCCGCGTATATATCGGTGGAGACTATATCCACAACATCATCGCCCGGGTACCAGTCCTTATCCTGACCGTTCCATACCCAGATAAGGTTTGTAAGGTTGTGGTAGTTGGTCATTCTGTCATACATAAGCTTATAAAGCTTTATATAGCTTTCAGGCGAGCAATTGCCCCACCAGAACCATCCGCCCGAAGCCTCGTGAAGCGGTCTCCATATAACCGGAACGCCGCAGTCACGCAGGCGGGTAAGCTGTTCCGAGATTCTGTCGATATCATCAATAAGAAGATTATAAAGAGTTTCATCCTCACCGTTCATCGCCTTGTCGAGATCAATTGAGGAGCTTTCCTTGTAGAAGGAGCTGTACCAATTAGCACCTTCCGGGATATATCCCGCAGGTGAATGCCAGTGCCACCAGAGCTGAACAATTCCGCCGGCGTTTACATACCAGTCATAAGCGCGCTCAACGGTTTCACTGTTAGCGCCCTGCGCGGTTGCGGTTCCGGAGTAGTTCATAACGTCCATACCCAAGACTGCAAATTCCTTGCCGGTTACGTCTTTAATGGCGAGATATTCATTTGATTCCCTGCCCTCGTCGCCAGTCTGACCTGTAAGGGTATATTTGCCGTAGATATCACACAGGAAGTTATAAAGCCGCTTAGTGTTATCGTCTGCATTAGGATTGGACAGCTTTGCCGTGACGTTGTATATATCCTTGACGTTGATATCGCAGGCGGTGAGCTTCAAGCAGTCGTAGTCCACCCATCCCCATGAGGGGGTTATAGCTATTTCATGCTCCCCTGCTTCAAGGTAAATGTAGTGTAAAGTTACATCCTCAAGCTCGGAGCTTTTTGTAGATATCAGTGAGCCGGCGTTTGCACCGTCTATCAGCAGGTTGTTGGTTCTGCCCTTGTCCTTGGTGTAGGACACAAGGGTAACATCATAGAAGCCGGAATCCTCCACTGAAACATTGAAGACTATGCTGTCCTGTTCGCCGTTTACACCTGTCACCCCTGCCTCGCCGGAAAAAGCAGGATTGCTTGTCTTTTTAGCTCCGCCGATAAGAGTGGCATCCTCGGCTTCGTAAACAGCAAAAAAATCACTTGGAACAGAGCTTTCGGTGAATGTTGGTGCACTTACATCCAGTGTGTCATTGAAGTCATTTCTTACTTCTCCAAAGGTCGCGTTTTCCATGGTCTTACTTCCGCAGGCTGAAAGCAACACAGTCATCATAGCCAGGCAAGCAGCCGCGATTCGCTTAATGTTGTTCTTCATTTCAACTGTCCTTTCAAAATTCATGATTTATTTCAAGCTGTCTCTTTGACGTCTGAACTTAACATTTTCTGTTCCGAGAAGCTTTTTAAAATCCGTGATCACCTCACCGGTGATATTTACCGAGGCGGCATCTCTTATAACAGTCAACTTTTTGATATCCGAAAGATAGCACATAAGTTTTCCTGCCCCGGGATTTGCCTTGCATATTTCCCTTATTCCTGCGATTTTATCCTTTTCATCAGAGCTAAAGCGCAGGCAGAGTGGGAGCTGTGAAAGCTTCGATACAACGTAATCTGCATTTTGCATCAAATCAGCGAGGATTTTGGGTTCTTCATCCTCCTTGACAGATATCTTTCCGGATATAACCAAGCTTGCACCCGGATTGAGAAGAGTTCTTGCAACCTCGTATATCTTCGGGAAGACTATTACCTCTATAGTGCCGGAGACATCCTCGAATTCGGTAAAGCACATCTGCTGATTTTTCTTAGTCATAAACAGCTTTTTTGAGCGGAACATAGCTATAATGCGAACCTCGTCGCCGTCGTGGAATTTCGGAGGGCTGTCCGATACTCCATCGATAATATCCTTTACAGTTATCATATCTGAAGCCGTAAGCCAAGGTGAATATTTAGAAAGCGGGTGTCCGGAAATATACACACCCAGAATCTGCTTTTCCATTTCAAGAAGCTCGGAAATCGAAAATTCCTCCTGCTTGGGAATTTCTATATCAGATATCGAATCGCCTGAATCTTCACTTTCGTTTCCGAACAGATCCATCTGACCCTCCATCTTTTCGCGTTCGCTGTCGGCTACAACGTTCATAACATAGTCGTAGCTTGAAAGCATCTCACGGCGGTTGTTCGGGAAGCTGTCAAAAGCTCCGCTCATGATAAGGCTTTCAACTGCCCTTGAATTAAGCTCTTTGCCGTACATCCTCGAAAGAAAATCACCGAGGGAGGTGAATTTTCCGCCGCGCTCGCGCTCTGCGATAATATCCCTTATCGCTCCCCTGCCCAGACTTTTTACGGCGAGAAGACCGAAGTTTATGCCCTCTTCGTTGGCGACAAAGCCCTCCATACTCAGGTTGATATCCGGTCCTGAGACCTTTACGCCCTTTTCCTCACATTCAGCAGTATATTCCGTAACCTTTGAAAGGCTGTCGAGCACGCTTGTTATCAGTGCCGCCATATACTCCTTGAAATAGTGGAGCTTTAAATATGCCGTCTGGTAAGAAAGCGTAGCATATGCGGCGGCATGAGATTTATTGAATGCATACGAAGCAAAGCTTGTCATCTCGTCAAAAATCTCATTCGCAACATCCTCGGGGACGCCGTTCGCAACACATCCAACGCAGTTGACAGAGCCATCCGGGTTTTTATCGCCGTAAATAAAAGCTTTACGCTCGTTTTCAAGCACAGAATGTTTCTTTTTTGCCATAGCTCGCCGGACAATATCCGCACGTCCATAGGAATACCCTGCAAGACTGCGGAATATCTGCATTACCTGCTCCTGATAGACTATGCAGCCGTAGGTAACGTCCAGAATCGGCTTTAACAGCGGAGTTTTATAGGTTATATCAGCCATGTTATGGCGATTTTTTATATATGTTGGTATGGAGTCCATAGGTCCGGGGCGGTAAAGCGATATTACCGCTATCAAATCCTCAATAGCCTCCGGGACAAGGCGCATTATGGTTGAGGTCATGCCCACAGATTCAAACTGGAACACACCCACAGTATCACCAGCGGCGAGCATTTTGTATACTCCCTCGTCGTCTATCGGGATGGTGTTTATATCAAAATCAGGCTCATTTTTATGGATGCTTCTTACTGCATCTCTTATTACGGTCAAGTTTCTCAGACCTAAAAAGTCTATCTTCAAAAGTCCCAGACTTTCAAGGACGGTCATGGTATACTGGGTTACAAACTGACCGTCGTTTGACATCAGCGGGACATAATCCGCAACCGGTCCTGCGGTTATTACTACTCCGGCGGCATGGGTCGAGCAGTGGCGAGGCATCCCCTCCACCTGAACCGCCATATCCAAAAGCTCATGCACCTGCGCCGAGCCGAGATAGAGCGCCTTAAAATCCGGGTCCTTTTCCTTTGCTTCATTTATAGTCATACCGAAAGGGATAGCCTTGGCGACCTTATCCGCAAGGTTATAAGGAAGTGCCATCGCGCGCGCGCAGTCCCTGACGGCGTTTTTAGCCGCCATTGTTCCGAAAGTTACTATCTGGGCGACATGATCCTCGCCGTATCTGCGCTTGACGTAATCGATAACATCCTGCCTGCCCTCGATGCAAAAATCTATATCAAAGTCGGGCATAGAGACTCTTTCCGGGTTCAGAAAGCGCTCAAAAAGAAGATTATATTTTATGGGGTCGATACCCGTTATTCCGATGCAGTAGGCTATAAGGCTTCCTGCGCCCGAACCTCTGCCGGGTCCTACCGGGATTCCATGAGTTTTGGCATAGTTTACAAAGTCCCAGACAATCAGATAGTAGTTGACGTATCCCATTTTAGAGATAACGCCGAGCTCGTAATCAAAGCGCTGTTTTATTTCATCGGTTATGCCGTCCTTGTACCTCTCTTTCAAGCCCTTTTCGCCCATATTCCGCAGGAAAGCTTCGTTATCCGAAACACCTTCAATCGAAAATGCGGGAAGTTTTGTAACTCCAAATTCAAATTCAAGATTGCACTTTTCAGCTATCTCAACTGTGTTTGCAAGCGCTTCGGGGTGATTCGGGAAAAGCTCAATCATTTCGTCATAGGTTTTAACGTAAAACTCATTGGTAGGAAATGTCAGTCCGTCCGGGTCGTCTGTAGTAGTATTGGTAGAAATACACATTAAAATCTTCTGAGCAGCAGAATCAGATTTGTTTATATAGTGAGCGTCATTGGTGGCGGCAAGCTTCACTCCGGTTTCTTCGGAAAGTCTGTATTGATACGGCAGGATGTTAGTCTCATCAGAAAACTTGTGATTCTGGATTTCGATATAATAATCCTCACCAAAAAGCTCCTTATAGCGCAGAACAGTTTCCTTAGCACCGTCATAATCACCATCCGAAAGTCTGCGGGAAACTTCACCGGCAAGGCATCCTGAAAGACAGCATAAGCCCTCATGATATATAGAAAGCAGTTCAAAATCCACCCTTGGCTTACTGTAAAAGCCCTCGATATACGATCTTGAAACAAGGTGGCAAAGGTTTTTATATCCCTGCTCATTTTTGCAGAGAAGTATCAGGTGATACGGCTGGTCGAGCCTTCCCTGACGGTCAAAGCGCGTTCTCGGTGCAACATATACCTCGCAGCCGATAACAGGCTTAATTCCCTGAGTCTTGCATTCGTTATAAAACTCCACAGCAGCAAAAACATTGCCGTGGTCTGTAACGGCTACGCTGTTCATTCCCAGTTCTTTCACACGCGAAACAAGCCGCTTGATTCGGCAGGCACCGTCAAGCAGCGAGTATTCACTGTGAACATGAAGATGAACAAAATCTGGCATGGTTCTATGTTCCTCTCGTTATAGCTGTTTATTTTATTTCTCCGGCTATCTCCTCAATCCGTTTAAGGCGATGATTAACGCCGGATTTTGAAATAGGCTTATTGACCTCCGCTGAAAGCTCCGCAAGGTTGTATTCAGGATATTTCAGCCTCAGCTCTGCTATTTCGCGCAGATCGTCATCAAGGCGCGAAAGTCCGCCTTCGGAAGATTCTATCTTCTTGATAGCTTCAATCTGCCTTGCAGCGCAGCGGTTCTGGCGTTCGCAGTTTGCCGTGTCGCAGTTAGTTGCCCTGTTTGCACGGTTGCGGAAATCTTTATAAACCTTGACGTTCATAAGCTCAAGGCTGGACATCTGCGCGCCGATGAGGGTAAGAACGTCCTCGATCCCCTCACTGCCCTTAAGATAAAGAACAAAGCTTCCGTTTCTTTTGGTCTGACGGAGTGGTATTGCAAACCTGTCCATCATAGACCGGGAAAACCATGTGCAGACATTTTCATCCCGAAAAACGAATTCAAGATGATACTCCTTGTCCGGCGAAGATATACTTCCGCACGCCATGAACACTCCCGCCGCGAAAGCGCCGTAATTCTTTTCGGATATTCTTTCTGCCAAAGCCATCAGAGTATTTTTATCAAATACGTCAAAGCCCAATCTTTGAGATATCTTATAAATGTCCTGCCGGTTTTCAACAGTTATGACATACTGAGGTGCACGCCCTCTTGAACGTACGACTGTTTTTTCTGCCGCGTCTTGATTTTCAGCGGCATGGCTGACAAGACGAGCGAACAAATCAGAACAAATGTCGCTGTCGGTGACAAACCTGATTCCTTCTGATGCCTCAGTCTCTGATACGAGCAGATATCCCATAAGACAGGCATCGGACTTCTTTCGCCCGGTTATGCTTTCGCGTGATTCCGACTTTACTTTATAAGAAAATGTTTGTGTAGTTTTAATTTTCATTTTTACATTTACAGATTAATATGGCGGTGTTCCACCCTTATATTCACGTCCTTGCTTTTCAAAAGCTCAGACATTCTTCTTGCAAAGCTCACCGAGCGATGCTTTCCGCCGGTACATCCAAATGCTATAACAAGCCTTGTCTTGCCCTCTTTGACATAGAGCGGAAGAAGATACGTTATGAGATCCGAAAGCTTTGAAAATACCTCATTTGCTTCATTGCAGTTCATTACATAGTTATAAACATCATCATCAAGCCCGGTTTTATGTTTAAGCTCCGGTACATAGAAAGGATTAGGCAGACATCTTACATCGAAGACAAGGTCTGCGTCCTTGGGGATACCGTATTTGAAGCCGAACGAAATGACATTCACTATCATTTCACCGTCCTCATCGCGGAAAAGCTCGGTAAGCCTTTGTCTGAAATCAGAGGTCGAGGTGTATGTTGTGTCTATGTAGTAGTCTGCTATTTCCTTAGCTCCGAGAGTTGCGCGGCGTTCCAGTTCTATAGCCTTATACAGACTTCCCGAGGCCTCTTCGTCCAATGGATGCCGCCTTCTTGTTTCCTTATAACGCTTTACAAGAACGTCATCATCAGCGTCTACAAAAAGAACCCTTACCTCGGCGTCAGAAGCGCGAAGCGACATAACGCTCTGGCTCAGCTTTGAATACAGCTCGCCGGAACGTATATCTATAGCAACAGCAATTTTGCTTACGACCTTATCTGCGTTGACAATAAACTGTGCAACGCTCTGCAAAAGCTCCGGCGGCATATTGTCGATGCAATAATAATCGCAATCTTCAAAATACCTCAGTGCATTTGATTTTCCAGCGCCGGAAAGTCCCGTTATAATAACTATTTTCATAACTTAAACCACGCCTTTCATGCAAATAGCGGTTTGTTATACCATGAATATGAAAGAATTCCGGCGTCAATCGCCGATGATTCTTATTTCACATTCAAGCTCAAATCCTGTTTTTTCCTTTACTGCTTTTTTGACGTCTGATATAAGCTTCAAAATATCGTCAGCGGTAGCTCCGCCCTTATTTATTACAAAATTCGCGTGCTTTTCGGAAATCTGTGCTCCGCCGACGGTATATCCTTTCAGACCGCTTTGCTCGATGACAAGACCGGCAAACGTCCCCTCAGGTCGCTTGAAGGCAGAGCCTGCGCTCGGATATTCCAGCGGCTGGCGGGATTTTCTTCTTTCCATAAGCTCATCCATCCTCGCTTTTATCGACGATGAATCGCCCTTTTGAAGCTTGAAATCAGCAGACAGTATAACTTCGCCAGAATCTGAAAATCTGCTTGAACGATATGCAAAGTTCAACTCATCAGCAGCATAAGTAATGATGTTACCGCGCTTATTGACGCATATAACCCGACTTACTATGTCCTTCATCTCTCCGCCGTATGCGCCGGCGTTCATATAAATTGCTCCCCCGACCGTTCCGGGGATTCCATATGCAAATTCCATTCCTGAAAGGCAACATTCCAGCGCGCGCCGGCAGACCTTTTGCAAAGAAGCTCCTGCACTTGCTGTAATGACATCATCTTTAACGGTTATATCGGAAAAATCCGTGCCGAGGATTATTATAGCTCCCCGGAATCCCTTATCCGAAAACAGAACATTCGAGCCGTTGCCGAGGATATAGTAATCAAGCCCGGAGGAGTTTGCACATAGAATAAGCCTGCGCACCGATTCAACACTGTTCGGAAAAGCCATGATATCGCAGCAGCCACCAACCTTGAAGGTGGTGTGAGCGCTCATAGGCTCGTTTCGTTTTATCTTTACGCCTAAGCTCTGCGCTGTTTTTTCAAAATCTATAAGTTTCTCGGAATAAGTCATAGCTAAACCTTTCAAAGCGTTAATTCGGGGTGCTTTTTATTTATTCTTGACTTTATGTATTCCCAGTCAGCGTTGGCAACCAGCCTTCGCGGAAAATCGATATCCTTAAGAATCTTTTCCGAAACAGGAGTCTCACCCACAGCGTCCCAAAAGTGAGCATCGGTATTTACTACTATCGGAACCTCACACTTCTTGCACATTTCAAGAATCGGGACGACGTTCTTGGCAGAGCCTTTCTTAAGCTTTATAGAGCTTTCATTTACTTCGACGAGCTTATCGTATTCCTTAAAGGCTTTTACCGCGCGCTCATATTCAAACGGGAAGTAATCTGTAGTCGGATGACCGATAACGTCTACATATGGATTGCGGCAGAGCTTAAGGTAGCCATCAGTCACAACCTTGGGGTCAGTTGAAAGCTCCTTGAACATATATTTATGATACGAAGCAACTACCCATTCGAGCTTGGATATATCACTTTCGCTTATATCCAAATCGCCGTCATAATTAATTATATTAACCTCTGCGCCTTTAAGAACGGTTACGCCGAAAAGTGTGCGCGGAAGTACTCTTAAATTGTTAAAATGCCAGATATGCGGAGCGTCCGGCATCGTAAGGTAATGGTCGGTCATTGCGATGGCCTTAAGACCCTTATCCGCTGCCGCTCGGCAGTTTTCGGTTATTGTCGAATATGCATGAGTTGATGCAACCGTGTGAGTGTGAAGATCTGCTTCTATAAACAAGTCATTTTACTCCTTTAATCAGAAATCTGTCCAGTTCTGGAACTTCTCGCTGCCTTCCATTTCAAGACCGAGCTTTGAAAGAAGCTCCTGAGCGGCGTTGTAGCCCATCTTCTTCTGACGGTTGTTCATTGCCGCAACCTCTAAGATGACAGCTAGATTTCGTCCCGGCTTGACAGGAATCGTCATGCTGGGGACATTTACTCCAAGGATGGAGGTATATTCGTTGTCAACGCCCATTCTGTCGTAAACCCTGTCTGGGTCCCAAGGCTCCAGCTTTACAACAAGGTCGATTTTTTCGGTGAGCTTAACAGCACCCATACCGAAAAGCCTTCTTGCGTTGACTATTCCTATGCCTCTTAACTCAATAAAGTGACGAATATTGTCGGGAGATGAACCGACAAGAGAAATAGCTGAAACCTTCTTGATTTCAACGGCATCGTCTGCAACAAGACGGTGTCCGCGCTTTACAAGCTCTATTGCGGTTTCGGACTTACCTACTCCGCTCTCGCCCACTATCAGAACGCCTTCGCCGTAAATCTCGATAAGTACGCCATGGCGGGTGATTCTCTGAGCTAAGTTCAGATTCAGGAAGGCTATGCTCTGCGCCATAAGCTCGGAGGTGTCAAGTGAAGTTGCAAGAATCGGTATCTCATACTGCTTAGCGGCGTCAATCATTTCAGGAAAAGCCTGATGATCCCTTGTAATGATGAGCGCAGGGAATCTGTAGGAAAACAGAGTGAATATTGCGTCCTTTCTTGCTTCATCGGAAAGACCCTGCAAATATGCAAACTCTGCGTTTCCACATATCTGAATTTTTTCAACATTGAAATATGCGTAAAAGCCGGTCAGCTGAAGTCCCGGACGGTTGATATCGTTATTTGATATCATTATGTTTTCGGGTTCGCGAGGGGTATAGACTACTCTTAATTTGAGTTCGTCTATAAGCTTTTTCATCGAAACTGAATATTTTTCCGCCATATTGTTCATCCTTTCAAATTTATTTAAAGCTTTAGTATTCCTTCGTCTATCATATTCTGAACAGCTATCAGAACGCCCATTTTTCCGGTGGGATAGGTTATTCCGCCCTGAAGCCAGCCGGCATAAGGCTCTCTTATCGGGGCATCAGCTGAAAACTCAATGGAAGCACCCGCCGTGAATGCACCTGCTGCCATTATTACCTTACTTTCATAGCCCGGCATATCCCATGCTTCGGGAGTTACGTAGCTGTCAATCGGTGCGCCCTTCTGCACTCCTCTTATAAACGAGGTGAGCGGGGCTTCGCTTCCGAACTTGATGGATGCGATTATATCCGCCCGCGGCTCGCCCGGCTTGGGGAGCGATTCATATCCCAGCATATTAAGCAGCGCGCACGCGAATTCCGAGGTTTTAACAGCATTTGCGACCGTCTGCGGAGCTAAGAAGAAGCCCAAGAACATTTCGCGATTCTGATGTAAGGTTGCGCCTATTTCCTTGCCCATTCCAACGCAGGTCAGCCTGTTTGCGCAAAGCTCTATAAGGTCGGCACGCCCTGCGATGTATCCGCCTGTTGAAGCGATTCCCCCGCCGGGGTTCTTTATCAGCGAACCCATCATCAAATCTGCTCCGACGTCGAGCGGCTCGCGCTTTTCGACAAATTCACCATAGCAGTTGTCAACCATGATAACAGCGTTCGGATTGCCGGATTTTATCGCTTTCACCATCTTTTCGATATCATCAACTGTATATGACGGTCGCGTGGAGTAACCGCGTGAGCGCTGTATGTAAGCGACCTTTGCGTCTTTTACGCGCTCAGTTATCCTTTCAAGGTCGGGCATACCGTTCGACAGAAGCTCAACTTCCTCATAAAGCACACCAAAATCTTTCAGCGAACCATTGCCCGGCTCTCCCCTTTTGCCGATGATCTCTTCAAGAGTGTCATAGGGAGCGCCGCAGCACATCAGAAGCTTATCGCCAGGGCGAAGCACACCGAAAAGTGCTACTGAAAGCGTGTGAGTGCCGTTTACAAAGCTATGCCTTACAAGGGCATCCTCCCCGCCAAGGGCAGAAGCGTATACCTTATCCAAAAGCTCTCTGCCAAGGTCATTATAGCCGTAGCCGGTGGTGCCATGAAGAGCGGTTTCTCCGACGTTGTTCTTAGTGAATGCCGAAAGCACTTTTACGCCGTTATACTCGGCGATATCGTCTATTCTTGCAAAGACATCCTTACATTCCTCTTCAGCTTTTTTTGCCATTTCAAGAAGTCTTTCATCGATATTAAAGAATCTGTTCATAGTTTATACTGTCCTTAATTTTATAAATATTATCCGTTCCGATAAGCTTATATCCAAGCGAATCGTAATAGCCCTTGGTCAAGTCGTCCGCCGCGAGATATGAGGTATAACCCTCATCCGCCATGAGCTTAGCAACTCCGCCTAAAAGCGCTCTTGCATAGCCCTTTCCTCTGTCTGCTTCGGGAGTTGCAACATCTGCAACATACGCCATCCCGCCGGAGCGGCATTTCACCGTCAGCACCGAGCTTTTATAGCTATATAGCCTTAAAAGATCCTTGTTTTTTCTGCGCACGGTATCGGTCAGCCACAGACCGTAGCTTGATTCCTTTCCCGCAAAAGCCGTAGCGTAGACCGTTTCGGCGTCAGGGTCTATCTCGATTCCGTCAGCTGAGCTCCATGGAGTTATCTCGTAAAAATACCTTTTCGATCGCTGATAGCCGGATATCCCTGTTTTGCCGGTCATATCCTCGGGCAGTTCGACCGCATATGGGGATTTGAAACGGACAAACTCGGCAGTCTCCCTCAGCGACACTCCACTCAAGGAAGCTCCTTCAAGAATATCCGCTGTAAGCGAACCGTTGAATGATACGAACACTGCCGCACGCTTTCCCTTTTGCCGAAGCTCATAAAGCTCGCAGAAGTCATATTCGGTTCCATAAGTCTGGATATGAGAAAGTATGATTCTTGAATAATGGGACTGTCTCAGCTCAACTGGCGTGTTTTCAATATTTTCTATTCTTTTTATCATGATAATTTTGCTCAGAGGGCATTTACAATGGATTTGTAATGCTTTCCTCTTGCTTCAAAGTTAGGGTACATATCAAATGAAGCGCACGCAGGTGAAAGTGAAACTATATCGCCCTTGGACGCGTTGTCATGCGCAAGCTTTACTGCCTCCTCCATGCTGCCTGCGTGAAGGATTTTTATATTATCCGGGTCGTAGTAAGGAGTTTCCGTTACAGCCTTTTCGATTTTATCAGCTGTCAGACCCATGAGTATCAGTACCTTTACATACTTGTTTACAGGCTCTGCGAGCGGTTCAAATGGTATTTTCTTATCATATCCGCCGGCGATTATAATTATTTTTCTGCCGAAAGATTTAAGCCCCGCGATAACTCTTGTAGGGCTGGAAGCTATAGAGTCGTTATAATACTTAACACCGCCAAGCTCCCTTACAAATTCGATTCTATGCTCAACGCCGCCGAAGTTTCTTGCAACTTTGCATATCGAGTCAACCGAAACCTCTCCCCATACTGCGGATATCGCTGCGAGGTAGTTTTCTATGTTATGCTCGCCTGGAATCTTTATCTTATCGGCGGAGATTATCTTTATGCTTCTTCTGCCGTCGCTGTAGCAAAGATATCTGTCGTCATCAAGATACGCTCCTACCTTTACGGGATGCAGGCGGGAGAAGCTGACAAGCTTTCCCCTTGCATGATCGGCAAGACCTATAGTCAATGCGTTATCTTCGTTCAGGATGGTTCTTGAAAAGGCATTCTGATGATCCAAAATATTGCACTTGGCGGCGATATATTCCTCCATGCAGCCGTGAACGTCTAAATGGTTGGGAGCTATATTGGTTATGACTGCAACATCCGGCGATTCCCTCATGGAAATAAGCTGGAAGCTTGAAAGCTCTACTACCGCAACATCCGATTCGGATATACTTTCTATTCTCGGCAGAAGTGCCTTGCCGATATTTCCACCCAGCCAGACCTTGAAGCCCTCGGCCTTGAGAAATTCGGATATGACAGTTGTTGTGGTGGTCTTGCCGTCAGAACCGGTCACGGCGTAGATTTTGCAGGGACAGAGCTCGAAGAAGGATTCCATCTCGCTGGTTATGATAACGCCTGCGGCGCGGGCTTCTGCAAGCTTTGGGTTATTATAATACATACCCGGGGTGCGGTAAACAACATCATAATCCGTTAAGGAATCAAGATAGCCGTCTCCTAAAACGAAATGAGCACCTTTTCCCTCTAACGAGCTATACAGCTCAGGGTCGAATTGTTCCTTTGTTTTTCTGTCGAGGATGGTAACGTCTATCCCTTTGGACAAAAACAGCTTAATAAGCTCGGTATGGCTTACCCCTGTTCCGATGAGAGCCACGCGTGAGCTTTTCAGCGAATTAAAAAATCTTTCGGTCTTATTCATAAAATCAAGCCTTTCGTCTGAAAATAATTATAGACAACAATTCACAATAAATCATCTTATATTATACATCATTATTCCGTAAAATTCAATGCTAAATTTGTTGATTATAAAAAAAGAATTGCCGAAGAAGATGGTTTTTTTGTCGGAATAACAAAATTTCAAATTATGCTTGTAATACTGAATGTTTTGCTATATAATTAATTTGGCATTGTGGGGTATCATGCTGCCAAAAAAATTGTTAAAAATAAGGAGACAAAGAAAGTAATTGAAAAATGCTATCATCAGCTTACGAAATGCTGTTGTTGAGTATGACGGTGTTCAGGTTCTGAAAAGCGTCAGCCTTGATATTATGGACAAGCAGTTCGTAACACTTCTTGGCCCGTCGGGCTGTGGAAAAACCACTACCCTGCGAATCATTGGTGGCTTTGCCGAAATGGCAAGCGGTGAGCTATTTTTTAACGGCACGAAGATCAACAACCTTCCGCCGCATAAGCGTGAGGTTAATACGGTCTTCCAAAAGTATGCACTATTCCCCCATTTGAATATCTATGACAATATCGCTTTCGGGCTGCGCATTAAAAAGCTTCCCGAAAAGGAAATTGCTCTAAGAGTTTCCGAAATGCTCAAGCTCGTTAATATGCAGGGCTTTGAGAAACGTTCGATCAATTCGCTTTCAGGCGGACAACAGCAAAGAATCGCAATCGCAAGGGCGCTTGTAAACCGCCCCAAGGTACTGCTTTTAGACGAACCGCTCGGCGCGCTTGACTTAAAGCTGCGCAAGGAGATGCAGATAGAGCTTAAGCGTATGCAGCAGGAGCTTGAAATCACATTCATCTATGTTACACACGATCAGGAGGAAGCGCTTACCATGTCCGATACGGTAGTCGTTATGCGCGACGGATGTATTCAGCAGATAGGCACCCCTCAGGACATCTACAACGAGCCTATAAACGCCTTTGTCGCTGACTTTATAGGTGAATCCAACATTATCGACGGCATTATGAGGCGCGACTTTCTGGTAGAGTTTGCCGGCAAGGAATTTGCCTGCGTAGACAAGGACTTTGAAAAGGACGAGCTGGTTGACGTTGTCATCAGACCGGAAGATATCAAGGTTGTTCCGCAGTATCAGGGCGCTATTGTGGGCGTCGTCGAAAACTGCATTTTCAAGGGCGTACATTACGAAATCAGCGTTGATGCGCTGGGCTATAAATGGATAATACACTCCACCCAAAGTGAGGAGGTAGGAGCTATTATCGGAATGAATGTCACGCCTATGGACATTCATATCATGCATAAAACGGAGGTAAAATAAATGAAAACCTCCAAAGCTTTAGCTATACCATACGTTGTATGGATACTTATTTTCACCGTTGTCCCGCTGGGGTTGGTGGTAGTTTTCGCACTCACCGACGGCGACGGCGGATTTACTCTGCAAAACCTTTTTGATATGTCAAGCTACATGGCTGTGCTCTTCCGCTCAATCATTTTCGCAATGATAGCGACGGTTATCTGCCTTGTGCTGGCTTTTCCGGCGGCTTATATCATATCAAGGGCGAAATCCTTTAATCAGTCTTCTCTGATAGTTCTTATAATGGTTCCCATGTGGATAAGCTTCATTCTGCGCACCTACGCCTGGATGACCCTTTTGGAGCCAAACGGTCTTATCAACAGATTTTTGGGGCTGCTTGGAATAGGTCCTTTGAACCTTATAAACAATGCAGGAGCGGTAATACTGGGTATGGTTTATAATTATCTCCCCTTTATGATACTTCCCCTGTACTCGGTTATGGTGAAAATCGACCAGAGTGTTATCGAGGCCGCTCAGGATCTTGGCTCGAGCAAGCTAAGCCTTGTAAGGCGGGTAATACTTCCGCTTTCCATGCCTGGAATTAACACAGGAATAATCGCCGTGTTCATCCCCAGCGTTTCGACCTTCGTTATTTCGAGAATGCTGGGCGGCGGAACCAACGACCTTATAGGCGACCTTATCGAAGCGCAGTTCTTAGGCGCATCATACAACCCTCACCTTGGCTCTGCAATGGCACTGGTACTTATGATTATAGTCCTGTTCATGATGAGCCTGTTCAATCAATTCGGAAGTGAAGAGGAGGGCGCAATGATATGAAAAAGCTTTCTTCTAAACTCTATATGTATGCGCTCTACATCTTCCTGTATCTTCCGATACTCGTGCTTATTGTATTCTCATTCAACGTTTCCAAATCACGTGCAAACTGGACAGGCTTTACCTTTGATTGGTATATAAAGCTTTTCCACAACGAAGCTATACTTCGTTCACTTTTGAACACAGTTATCGTTGCGCTGGCGGCTTCAGTTCTGGCAACTGTCTTAGGAACGATGGCGGCACTTGGAATACACAGCATGAAAAAAGCTCCGCGCGCAATAATAATGGGAGCGACTTATATTCCTGTAATCAACCCTGAAATCATCATGGGTATTTCACTCATGCTTCTTTTCAGATTCTTTGTTGATTACTTCGGCTTTAAGTTCGGATTCGTATCGCTCATTCTGGCACATATCTCATTTGACGTCCCCTATGTCATCTACAATGTTCTTCCTAAGCTGAGGACTATGAACCCTAACTTAGTTGAGGCGGCTTTGGATTTGGGATGCAATCAAAAAATGGCATTTTTCAAGGTAGTCATTCCGGAAATCATGCCAGGCATCTTCTCGGGCTTCCTTATGGCTGTGACATATTCTGTTGATGACTTCGTTGTAAGCTACTTCACCACCGGCGTAGATGTTCAGACGCTTTCTATCACCATTGAATCGATGACGAGGCTTAAAATATCCCCGGAGATAAACGCACTTTCGGCTATAATCTTTGTGGTTATTTCCGCTATACTCATCACCAAGAATGTCATTGAAAACAGAAAGCTGCGGCACGAAAGAGCACTTGTAAGAGCCGCAATGAGCAAGGAGGGCACAAGATGACAAAAAAGTTTTTTGCCCTACTGCTTGCCGCTATGCTTGTGGTCACCGTATTCACTGCTTGTGGCAGCAATGAGGAGGAAGACGTTGACAGCGTTATCGGATCCTATTCAAATCTTGACCCTGAGCTTCTGTCAGATTACGATTATTCAAAGTTCAAGGGACAGAATATAACCATAAACGTCGCTAACTGGGGCGAATATATGTCTATAGCCGAGCCTGAAATGCTGGACGTAAACAAGGCATTTGAGCGGCTTACCGGCGTAAATGTCAACTACACCACATTTGTCAGCAACGAGACACTTTATTCAAAGCTTCTTTCGGGCGGCGCCGCGTATGACATAGTCATACCGAGCGACTATATGATTTCCAAGATGATAAAGGAAGATATGCTCCAGGAGCTTAATTACGACAATATTCCCAATTTTGCAAACATAATGCCGTCGTTCGTCTCCCCGGAATACGACCCGGAGAACCGCTACACTGTCCCCTACCTTTGGGGAATGGTAGTTATAATCTACAATCAGACTATGGTTGACGAAGAAATAACCTCGTGGGCTTCACTCTGGGATGAGAAGTATTCCAACAACATCCTTATGTTCAACAACCCAAGGGATGCTTTCGGCGTGGCTTTAACCTATTTGGGATATTCCCAGAACACCGAAGACCCCAAGGAGCTTGAACAGGCTATGCTTCTTCTTAAAGAGCAGAAGGAGGTCGTTCAGGGATATGTAATGGACGAAATATTTGACAAGATGGAGGGCGGCTCGGCGGCAATAGCTCCCTACTACGCCGGCGACGCTGTTACCATGATGGATGACAACCCCGACCTTACCTACTGCATTCCGGAAGAAGGCACGAACCAATTTGTGGACGCAATATGCATCCCAAAAGCCGCCGAAAACAAGGAAGCCGCAGAGATGTATATTAACTTCCTGTGCGAGGCTGAGGTTGCACTTGCAAACTGTGAGTATACCGGTTATTCCACTCCCAATCAGGCAGCATATGAGCTTCTGGACGAAGAGGTTCGTGAAAACGAGCTTCAATATCCCTCAGAGGATTATCTTGTCAATCACACAGAGATATTTGTTAATCTTTCTGACGAGGCTAATGCTCAGATGCAGAGCCTGTGGAACCAGCTTAAAATCGGCAATTCGAACCCGTGGCTCGTTCCGATATTCTTAATATGTCTTATAGCGGCGACGATATTTGTTAACGTTCACAGAGCACGTAAAAAGCGCTCGGATCATCTCTAATATCTAATATCTAAATATCTGAAAAAATTAATTTGGAGGATTGATAAAAAATGTCAAAGCTGAAACAAACCGCACAGGTATTTAATCCTGCACTCAGCGTTGCACCACTTGGAATCATAGCTATGGATGGCGCCAAGGAGCTTGGCAAGAAGGTCAACGATTACCTTGTAACATGGGCTAAGCAGTCCGGGCAGGACGTTGATACCTTCTTGATTCCATGCAGCTGCCCCAGATTCCAGTCGGGTGACGCTAAGGCACTGATTTCCAGAACCGTCCGCGGCTATGATTTGTTCATAGTCTGTGACACCGGCAACTATTCCTGCACATATCCCCTATTCGGGCATGAAAACCATATGTCGCCGGACGATCACTATCAGGATCTTAAAAGGATAATTCAGGCAGCAGGAGGAAAAGCACACCGCATAAATGTTATTATGCCTATGCTTTACGGCGGACGTCAGCACAGAAGAAACTACCGGGAATCGTTGGACTGTGCAATGATGCTTCAGGAGCTTCAGTCGATAGGAGTTTCAAATCTTCTTACCTTTGACGCTCACGACCCCAGAGTTCAGAATGCGGTTCCGCTGATGGGCTTTGACAATATCATCCCCTCCTATCAGGTGCTGAAGGCTCTGTTCAAGGCGTTTGACGACCTTGAAATCGACAAGGAGCACTTCATGGTAGTATCTCCCGATGAGGGCGCTATGGGAAGGAATATGTACTATGCTTCCGCCCTTGAAGTAGACCTTGGAATGTTCTATAAGAGGCGTGACTATTCAACCGTTGTCAACGGCAGAAACCCGATAGTCGCACACGAATATCTCGGAAATGATGTTTCCGGAATGGACATTTTCATTGCCGATGACCTTATTTCCTCCGGCGAATCGATGCTCGATATTGCCTATGAGCTTAAAAAGCGCAACGCAAGAAAGATTATCGCTTACGCTACATACGGATTATTTACTACCGGCTTTGAAAAGTTCGATAAAGCGTATGCGGCAGGAATCATAGACGGCGTTTTCGGTACCAACCTTTCCTATGTTCCCGAAGAGCTTAAGAGCAAGGAATGGTTCCACATAGTTGACTGCTCGAAGTATGTTTCCTACTTTGTGGCAGCACTCAACCATGATATGTCGGTAAGCGAAATTCTTGACCCTCACGAAAAAATCAGAGCACTTTTAAGCGCTCACCACGCAAGCAGAAATTGATAGTTGTCGGCGATATACCCATCTGCTGATGCTGTAATCCTTTTCTGCTGATTAATCAAATGAAATTGCCGCAGAATCTCAAATCATGATTTTGCGGCAATTTTCTTTAGATAATCATAAAGGCTGTATCAGGAATAAATAATCTCTCCCTTTCATACATTCATCTTAGAGGCAAAGGTCAAGCTGTAATAGGCTGAAATAGGATGAATATACTGATAAAATGTTGTTTTATCGGATGAAAGGGAGATTTATTATGCAGGAATATCCGGGAAAAGGACTTACCGAGGCGGAGGCAAACGACCGCCTTAAGGACTATGGCAAAAACATTCTGACAGGAAGCAAAAAGCAGAGCGCGGTAAAAATATTCTTCGACCAGTTCAAGGACATCATGGTTCTTATACTGCTCGGCGCAACCATTATTTCAGCAGCTATGGGTGAAATCTACGACGCTGTTACGATTATAATCATAGTTTTGCTTGATGCAATTCTGGGATTCATACAGGAATACAGAACCGAAAAGACGATGGAAGCCCTTGAAAAGCTGACGTCTCCCACGGCGCGCGTCATAAGAAACGGTGTTAAAAAGAGCATAGACGCTTCCATGCTTGTGCCGGATGATGTTATTGTAATAGAAGCCGGAGACAGGATTCCCTGCGACGGCAGCGTAATATCCGAAAACGGTCTTTGGTGCGACGAAGCCATCCTCACAGGTGAATCGGAAGCCGTAAGAAAGAAAAGCGGTAGTGTTTATATGGGTACATCCGTCACGCGCGGAAATGCCATGGTAAAATGCACTCAGACGGGAATGAACACCAAGATGGGTCAGATGTCTGCTTTGATAGAGGAAGCTGGCAAGGATGAAACACCCTTGCAGAAGAAGCTTTCATCGTTGGGCAAATCACTCTGCATAATCTGCCTTAGTGTGTGCTTTGTGGTAGCTCTTGCGGGAATCATCAGGGGCGAGCCTGTCTTTGATATGCTCATGACCGGCATAACCATAGCCATTGCTGCTATACCGGAGGGACTTCCGGCAACTGTAACTATAGCCCTTGCCCTGGCTGTTCGGCGGATGCTCAAGAAAAACGCGCTTGTCCACAAGCTTCATTCGGTCGAAACGCTGGGATGCACAACGGTTATCTGCACCGACAAAACAGGGACGCTGACAGAAAACAAAATGGCTGTCACAAAGCTCTATACCGACGGATGCGAATACACCGTAAGCGGTTCCGGTCAGAGTATTACCGGAACGATATCTCCGAGCAAAAGAACGGAAGCCCTGAATGAGCTTCTTACTTGCGGGGTACTGTGTAATAACGCAAATATAACTGTCGAAAACTCAGAATGTCGCTCCGATGGCGACCCTACCGAGGCTGCGATGCTGATAGCTTCGGAAAAGGCAGGAATGAGCGTACCCAATATAAGGGATAAATACCGCAGAATAAGCGAGATTCCCTTTGAAAGCGAAACTAAGCAGATGAGTGTATCAGTCGTATCGACAAAGGGAGAGGCTGTTTATACCAAGGGCGCACCTGATGTTATTATAGGTCAATGCAGATATATTTTGACCGAAAGCGGGGTTCAGCCGCTGTCATCGCAGGACAAAAGGCGCCTTATGGACGTTGCCGAGAGCTATGCTTCCAAGGCACTCAGGGTTATGGCTTTTTCGCTGTCACGCGGCAGCGACAGCAAGATATTTATAGGTCTTATGGGGATGATAGACGCCCCTCGTAAAGAGGCAAAGCGCTCTGTTGCAGAGCTCAGACGCGCAGGAATCAAAACAGTCATGATAACGGGTGACCACAAGCTCACAGCCGAAGCCATTGCAAAGGAGATAGGCATACTGCGCATGGGCGGAATAAGTCTTTCAAAAGACGAGCTTGACAGGCTTTCCGACAAAGAGCTTGACGCCGTTATTTCAAGGGTGAGCGTATTCTCCCGCGTGGACCCCAAGGATAAGCTTAGGATAGTATCAGCATTCAAGCGCAAGGGCAACATTGTAGCCATGACCGGGGACGGCGTTAATGACGCTCCTGCCGTCAAAGAAGCAAATATAGGCGTTGCAATGGGCAAATCCGGCACAGATGCCTGCAAGCAAGCCGCTGATATCATCCTTCTTGATGACGACTTTTCTACACTATGCGAAGCGGTTCGCCAGGGCAGGACGGTTTATTCAAATATACGCAAGTTCGTGCGGTATCTCATATCCTGCAACATCGGCGAGGTTATGGTTATGTTTCTATCCATCATTCTTGGTATGCCGGTGATACTTCTGCCCACTCAGATACTTCTTGTGAACCTTGTTACAGATGGTCTGCCAGCCATAGCCTTAGGCATGGAAAAGACGGAAAAGGCGGTCATGGAAATGAAGCCGCAGAGATTTTCAGGCGACTTTTTCAGCGGAGGTCTTTTGCACAAAATTATAATCCGCGGAATACTTATCGGAATATGCACATTGGGGTGCTTTGCCTATTCTCTTATGTACATAGGAACAGAGCTTGCTGTTGCCCGCACCTGCGCTTTGGTGACACTTATAGCAAGCCAGCTTATACACGTCTTTGAGTGCAGAAGCGAATATGTTTCGATATTCAGAATGAATCCATTTAAGAACTTCTGGCTTCTGCTTGCCGTAATATTCTCCGCCGCAGTCACAGCTTTGTGCATATATCTTCCTCAGGCATCTATTGTTATGGAGACTGTTCCGCTGAACCCTGCTGAAATGGCATGGTCGCTGATATTCGCCGCAGCTGTTCCGATAGTATCTGGACTTCTTATGCTGATTTTCAGGAAAAACAGGTCAAAAGAATAGATAATTACGCATGAGCTGATATAAAAAATCGGTGCAAAGCCTTGATAGTTGGCTTTGCACCGATAATTATTTAACGTCGATATTAAAAATCATTGAGTAAAGGCAATCTGAGCGAAGTTATAGAAGCCTAAGAACCAAATGCCAAAATCGTGTCCGCCGGAGTGAGTCTGCCAGTAGAAGTTCTTACTGCTGAGCTTATCGGTGAGCTTTAAGAGCTCAGGCTTGGTGTCATCACCCTCACCGTTGATATCCTTTATGCCCAAAGCGTTGGTGTGGCTTGCAAGGGCTATTCCATCCTCAGTGCCGCAGATGTTATAAAAGTACTTGATATCGTAATCCGGGAAGCTTTCAAGCTTCTTAGCGATTTCAGCTGCCGAGTATGTAGTCGGGCAGGAGCTGAATCCGCCGAAGTAGCTGAACATATCCAGACATTCGCAAAGACCTATATTAGTAGTCTGCATTCCGCCCATAGAAAGACCTGCACAGGCTCTATGCTCGCGCGCGGCAGTGACATCATAGCCCTCGGAGTAATCGGCATATGTGGCATAATTAGCGTCGATATAAGGGATTAAATCATAGCGAAGCTCTTTGCCGAAGATGTAGAAGGGGTCGATATTGCCAAACGAAGTATCATGGCAGTTTCTTGTTGATCGACCGTTGGGGGTGACTACTATAAACGGCTCAATATCTCCGTTGAGAATCATGTTATCCATCATCTTCTTGACGTCAGAATTGTCGCCGGTCATTCCCCACTCCCAAACATCTCCGCCGACGCCGTGAAGCAGGAACATGACATTGTACTTCTTGTTTTCATCATAGTTCGGAGGAAGATATATGTAGGCTTCCTTTTCATATTCCTCCATATTAGCGGAATAATCCTTAGTGGGATAGGTTATTTTTTGAACAGTTCCGCCATCCTCACAGGTCTTTTTGTAGTCGCTCGGTATCTCGTCGTAAATATTTACTTTTTTTGCACAACCCGAGAAGGAAGCGCAGGCAGCAGCACACATCAGCATAGTTAACAGCACTCTCCTAAAAAATTTTTTCATAATGTTCCTCTTTTCAACTGTAATTATTTGTTTAATGTCGCAGTAAGATTATTTCCGAGCCTTTTGAGATAATCCATAAACTGCGTTTTTTCCTCTTCCGAAAAACCTTCCAGCCCGACTTGTTCAACATCACACACAATATTCTCAACCAAAGCGGCGGCTTCTCTTCCGGCGTCGGTAAGATAAACCGCAAAAGCGCGTTTTCCGCCCGATACATGAGCAGTTTCCCTGCGGATATATCCCCTTTTCTCCATATTGGTGAGGATTATTGTCATGGTTGCCGGCTCGACATGACATCTTGCCGCCAAATCCTTTTGCAGATAGCCTTCCTTTTCAGACAGTGCCTCCAAAACCTTTGGCTGTCCTTCGGAAAGATTCAGCTTCTGAAATTCGCTTCGGCAGACTTTTCTATGTGCGGCAGAGCTGAATATCAGTGCTTTATGTAATTTTTTTATTTCGGGCATGGTGCTAATTCCTTTCCTTGTCTAATTTGAATACTAATTATAGTTTGGCACAAATCAGTATGGAAGTCAAGGGGGTATAACAAAAATTTATATTTTTTTAACAAAAAATCCGACCCATGCTTATTTTTGCACGAGCCGGATTCTGTATATTAGTCTATTTGCGGTTGATTACTACGGTAGTCAATGATATTTTCTCTTCTTCCTTGGGAACTTTAAGCTTGCCGCTCGACAGAAGCTCATTAATACAGCTTTTTACAAACAAACTATTTGAATAGAAGATATGCTGCAAACCGTACTTCTGCATTCTTATAAGATGCTTGGGCGTATCCTTTGTGAATGCGTCTTCAAGCTCATCATTCAGTTTTTCGAGCTCTTTAGCGTGTCTCTGCTTGATTTTGGTTCCTATAGCCAAAAGCTTATTTTCGATTTCCCTGCCCTCAAGCCAGATGCAGCGGTATGCGGTCTTGGTGTTTCCGCCGTCATTAAGGACATTGATAAATCCCCTCTGAGAAAGGAAGGCATATTCATCAGGACTGAGCACACCGTCTTCGTATTCCCTTTTCAAAAGCGAGATAATGCGCATTGAATCGGGATGATAGCTATCGTTAACTCTGTGCTCCGACCATTTTGTATCCAGCTGCCATACGGTAAGGTTATCTGCTTCGTTCCAGCATATGCCGCACCAGTCGCTCTCGCACTCGCCTTTTACGCTTTCGTCTTCGACTGTCGCCGTGCAGATGGTTTTGCCGCCGTCCGGGCGGACGGTTGCGACATCCTCGAAGCGGATATCCTCCTTATAAAGCTCTTTGCCGCTGTTTGCGGCAATATAAGGTATCAGCGACCAGAGAAGGAAGTTTTTATCCCTCGGCGTGTCCTCAGTAAAGCTCATTTTTCCGGTTTCACCGCCCCAAATATCCGGGTCGTCAAGGATATCGCTTGCGCACAGCTCATCATATAGCTCGCTGGCTATAAGCTTTGCCGCCTTTGCGTAGGTATCGTCGCGAAGTTTGATTAGCTCGGCTGTGTCCTCCTCGATGATAATATTGCAAAGGTACTTGCCTTTACACTCCTTCAGATAGCCATATTCAGCGAGATATTCTGCTTCTTCCTCGACATATACCGGTGAAACACCCAGATCCTCGGCAATTTCATTTACGGTTTTGGCTTCCTTCCAGACGCTGTAGGCTATGTTCTGTGCAAGTCTGCTTCTGAAGAAGTTGCTGTCCGCTCCCTTGGTGCCGGGGCAGCCGCTTGTGGCCACGTAAAGGAATTTTATGGGATTGAATTTCAAATCGCTTGCGTTTCTCATTTTCTCCATACCTCTTTTCAAGTCTTTCCTGGCTTCAAACAAATGCCATTTGACCGTTCCCGATGGAATATTTAGACTGCGTGATATATCCTCAAGCCTCTTTCCCTCAAAGTAATAACCAATAACTATCTTTCTTTGAAGCTTTGAAAGGTAGGCTATCTCGCTTTTCAGCTTTGCGACGGTTTCTGCTTCTATAAGGGATTCCACGGGATGGTCTTCTGAGCTCGACAACGTTTCCGAAAGCTCATCAATATTGACCATTCCAAAGGAACTGCGGCTGAAATCGCGGTAGTAGTTGCTCAGTGCATTGTGTGCAATTGTCCAGATGAACCTATCGGGGTCATCTACATCATCGCGGTGAATCAAAGTCCTATACGCTTTCAGAGCAATCTCCTGAGCTAAATCCTCGGCATCCTCCGGGGTCTTACAGCGTTTCAGGCAGAATCCATATATTGGCTTTATGTACTTCTCTATAAGCTGTTTGGCATTGTTTTCGGTCATGTGTTTGTCTCCTTGCGATTTAAAAGCGCTTTCATACATATAGACACCGACGAATCCGAACGGTTGGAAAAATGATAAAAAATACGGGCGGATATGCTACCCTGCCCGTTTGCGATTAATCCTTTCACCCCTCCGGCGGAGCGAATGTTTCCATTATTTTAAGAGCGGTCTTAACGCCATCCACGGCGGCTGACACGATACCCCCGGCATAGCCTGCACCCTCGCCGCAGGGGTAGAGATTCTCTATTCCGACAGCATTGAAATTGTCAGACCTTAGTATTCTCACCGGAGAGGACGTTCTTGTTTCGGGGGCAGTAAGAACAGCTCCGCCGTCGCCGAAGCAGTTCATTTCCCGGGAAAACCTTCTTATTCCCTCCTTCATCATATCGCTGACGAACTGAGGAAAGAGCTTATTCAAGTCACAATCGGCAACGCCGGGACGGTACGTGGGCGAAACGCAGGTCTTTTTTGTAAGCTCGTCCATAAAGCCGGATACAGTTGATGACGGTGCTTTGTAACTGCCTGTCATCTGATACGCGCGCTTTTCAAGGATTCTTGCAAAGTCAACGCCGTCCAAGGCGCCGTTTCCGAAATCGTCCGGCGTGACAGAGACTACAAGGGCAGAATTAGCATTTTTGCCGTCTCTTGCGTATTCGCTCATGCCGTTTGTCACTATTCCCTCTTCCTCGCTGGTAGCGGCAACAACGCTACCTCCGGGACACATACAGAAGGTATAGGCAGCTCTGCCGTCAGCTCTTCTATGAGATAACTGATATTCACCTACAGGAAGATTAGGATTATCTGCATATTCGCCATAAAGGCTTCTGTTGACGCTTTCCTGTGTATGCTCTATCCTTGCGCCGACGGAAAACGGCTTTGGCTGTAACAGAGCTCCGCGAGAAAGAAGCATCTCAAAAGTATCACGCGCTGAATGACCAATCGCCATTACCACCGCGCTTGACTGAATGTTTCCGTCCGGACATGAGACACTTTCTACTCTGCCATGTGAAACGCTAATATCCTCAACAGGAGTTAGAAACCTGACTTCTCCGCCGTTTTCTATTATCCTTTGGCGGATAGCCTTGACTACTCCGCGAAGTTTATCAGTTCCGATATGCGGTTTTGCCTTGAAAAGTATCTCATCCGGCGCGCCGAAGTCAGCAAAGCGCCTTATGACGTATCTTGCAAGCGGGTCGCCTATTCTTGTTGTCAGCTTGCCATCTGAAAATGTTCCAGCACCGCCCTCGCCGAACTGGACATTTGTATTGGAATCAAGTTTTCCGCCCGACCAGAAATCCTCAACCGCTTTTACGCGGGTATCAACATCTGCACCTCTTTCCAGAACTATCGGCTTATAGCCGTATTCCGAAAGGACGAGTGCGCAGAACATCCCGGCAGGACCAAATCCGGCTATAACTACCCTGCCGTCACGCTTTTCTGGTGATATTTCCGGCTTAAGCTCCGGCTCTTCAAAGTACTTTACGTTTTTCCGGCTTTCTGACAGCTCTATCTCCAGCTTTTTTGACGTAAGGCAGAGCATGACTGAATTTACAAGGTGGATATCGCTGCGCTTTCTGGCATCAAGCGAAGTCTTGTGTATCTCCGCACTAATTATATCCATCTTGTCAAGTGAAACCGCTTTACAAGCTTTTCTTATTATTGCTTCTTTCTCTGCTCCGACCTCAGAGCGAATGTTCATTATAATTATCGGCATATTGCCTCCATACAAAAGCAGGGTCTTTTGGAGACCCTGCCGGTATTATGTGTTTTAAGTCTTATTAGTTCACATTAACATCATCGACTATCTTTGAAACATTCAGGGTTACCGGGTAGGAGCCATACGCCCAGCAATTGTCGTACTGCGGGACATATATCGTAACCTCACGGATGTTAAAGCCGTCGGTGAAGTTGTTCTCCATGTAGTCGATCTGAACAGCTATATCCGAGGTTTCTATATTTTCAACCACATCCGCCGGTCCGACAATGGTGACGTCTCGTAGCTGGCTCGTCTCAACCGATACCTGATAGCCCGGTTCGATGTTTATAACATTGATCTGCGAGTTATTAATCTTGAACTTCTTGGTGGCATAGCCCTCAAGGTCGAAACTTACCAGTGCCTGGTCGGTTCCGGAGATGTTGGTGTAGTAGGATTTATCAGTTATCCTCCAGGGAATAACCGTGCCTATGGTGATGTCCTTCAGGCTTATGCTGCCCTCCAAGGTCAGCTTTTCGAGATTCTTTATCCTGTCGTCCATGCTCTTGACAATGATGCTCTCCGGCTCGATAGTGGCAGCCCCTGCCAGCGACGAAAGGTCGAAGCTTTCAAAGTATGGAATGATATCTATCGAAAGAGGCAGCTCCTTGGTCATATACACCGGGACATTGAGAGTGAATTTTGTTTCATCCGACACTATTCTGTCGGTAGTCATGACGTTGGTGCCGTTATATACCGTAAGTGAGGTTTTATCAGTGTTGATGGTTTTCATGGCAGTGTAGGCATTGTTGGCTGATACCGAACAGGAAGTTATCTGCTCAATATAATCCTGAGGACCGTAAAGCTCAACCACCGATGGCTCTATGGTTATTTCGCTGGGGTCTATCATATATCCTTCGGCGGCAGTAAGGTTGGAAATGTCCGCCGTTAATGTGCCATCCTCAACTGAGAAAATCTTAGATGTCATTTTGTCGAACTCGACGTTTACCGTTTTAGGCTCGATCTCGACCTCGATTTCGTCGCCGTTAACGCTGGTGACAACAAGAGCAACGTCATATTTTCCCGCCGCTCTTACAGAGTCGACGTTCAGTCCTATATGGATATCGTCGTTAGTATACTCGCCTATCTGATAGCGCAGACCCTTGATTCTGACGTTGGCCGTTTCATCCGAGCGGCTCATTATAGACAGCCCGGAGTTGTCGGCATAGCTGTTGGCAATGGAGAAGTCGATGGGGACATCCTTTAAAGACAGGGTCGTCTCCGGGAAAGCGGTCAAGGAAAGCACAAGCCATATTAAAACTGCAAGAATAGCAGACACAACGAAAGTAATGATACTGCTTCTATTGACAGAACTATTTCTTTTCTTCAATTTTTCCGGCATTGTTATTCTCCTTTCTTTGTTTCAGCCTTGCAAAGAATCCGTTTTCATTCTGGGGCTTTTCTGGGATTATCTGAGACCTAAGGTACTTAATAAGCCTGTCCTTAGTATAACCACGTGTAAGTTCACCGTTTTCGGCGATTGAGATGGTTCCAGTTTCTTCCGAAACTACGATTATTATAGCGTCAGAATTCTCGCTCATTCCTATTGCTGCACGGTGTCTTGAGCCTAAAAGCTTATTGATTCTTTCTTCCTTCTGAGGAGTTGGCAGGAAGCATCCCGCAGCTATAATGCGCGCATCTCTTATTATAACTGCGCCGTCATGCAGAGGGGTTTTGGGGAAGAATATCGTTCCGAAGCTCGCTACGCTTGGCAGGCAGTCTAAAACCGTACCTGTATCTATCTGTTCGCCGAGATGAATTTTGCGCTCGATTACTATAAGAGCACCGGTTGCCGTTTCGGAAAGCTGGCTTACAGCTTCGCCAATCACGTCAATCGTCCTCGACCAGCTCTGAGCAAGGTTTTCCGACCTTGCATCACTGAAAACGTTCAGGGATTTAACGTTAGTCCGTCCAACCTTTTCAAGAAGCCTTCTCAGCTCTGGCTGGAAAACTATTACTATTGCAATAATTCCAACCTGCAAAAAGTTTTCAAGAAGGTAGGACATAACTTTAAGCTTAAGGGCGTTTGAAATAAAGTATACCGCCAGCACGATTGCAATACCGGTTATAAGCTGCTGCGCCTTCGTTTCCCTTACAAGCTTTATTCCCTTGTACAGAAAATAGGTCAGAAGAAGCATATCAACTATATCACGCCAGTTAATCGATCCGAGTATGCTTAATACCCTTGATAAAAAAATGCTTATGTATTCCAATTTCATTTCCCCTTCCGACTGAGCATTTTGCGAAGCCCACTGACTGATCGTTCGAGAAGCCGAACGCATTATATACCAGCAGTCAGCGATCAAGGCAACACCAAGGTGCTTAGCGCCAGCGATTCATTTTATGGTGCTGCCTTTGCATTCATTCCACATTATATTTTAACAGCTATCGTTCAAAAATACAATAGTTAAAGACCATGTTTTGCAAATTTTTTTATTAATTCCGCAAGTTCTTTAACATCTTTCTCCGAATTGAAAACGGAAGGTGAAAATCTTACCGTTCCGTCGGGCAAAGTCCGCAGTGTTTTATGAGCAAGCGGAGCGCAGTGCAGTCCTCCGCGAAGAGCATAGCCCTTATCCGAAAGCGCAGAAGCAAGTGCGTCGGACGGAATTCCTTCTATGTTAAACGAAACTATTGGAACAAATCTATCACCGCGGCGGTAAACCGTAACCTCATCTATCGGTGAGATGCGCTCCAAAAGAAGCTCGCACAGAGCATCCTCATGATTATATATGCTTTCAAGACCAGTCTGCCGGACGAATTTCATACCGGCGTTCAGTGATGCTATTCCAACGGTGTTTACCGTTCCGCTCTCCAAAAGCTCCGGCATAAAGCCGGTCTGGTTAAGCTCCGCCGAGGTGGCGCCGGTTCCGCCCTCTATGATGGTCGACGGCGTGAACTTACCGTCTGAAATCAAAAGACCTGTTCCTGTCGTGCCGTAAAGACCCTTATGACCGGCTGTGCAGATAAAATTCATGCCGTCCGACAAGGATATCGGAATAATTCCTGCCGCCTGAGCCGCGTCTACGATGAAGCATACTCCTCTTTTGCGGCAGAGCGCAGCTATTTCGCGGATGGGCATTATTCTTCCGGTCACGTTGCTTGCCGCTGTGCAGACAACGCATTTGGTCGAGCTTGATATCAGCGATGAAAAGGATTTCAGGGTTTCCTCATCGGTTCTGCCAATGGTTGCAACGTCTACCCTTACTCCTCTTTTCGATAGCGCATATGAGGGTCTGGCAACGGAATTATGCTCCATGGATGATATAACCATCCTGTCTCCCGGCTTAAGCACTCCTTTAATGGCATAGTTCAGAGCGTGCGTACAGTTAAGCGTGAACACAACATTTTCAACGCTTGCACCGAACATCTGAGCCGCATTGCTTCTTGTATCAAAAACTATTTTTGCGGCGTTTATGGAATAGCTGTGTCCGCCACGTCCGGGATTGCCGCCATATTTATCCACAGCCTCCGAAACTGCAGTTCTTACAGACGGCGGCTTGGGATATGACGTTGCGGCGTTATCAAAATATACTGTTCTCATGGCACTGTCACCTGTTAATTGACATAAGAGCCTTATATTCAATTCCGTTATTTTTGAGTATTCCTGTTATGACCTCAGAACTGTCCTTGACGCGTATGGAATATCCACAGCCGGAGGAAAGATTCTTCGGAGTTTTCTCAATTTCGCAGTAATAGCCCATACCGTTAAGCAGACGCTTTGCCTTCATGGCATAGGTTATAGAGGAAACCGCAATAAGTGTATATTTCATTTCTGCTTGCACCTCAAATAATAATTATAATATTACAATACATTATATGAAATACAAGTAATAGGTGCTATTGCTTTATCCGCAAATCATGGCGACGGCGTGCGCGGCTATTCCCTCGCCCGAACCGGTGAAGCCAAGATGTTCTTCTGTGGTCGCCTTTACCGATACCGAATTCATTGGGATATCCATAGCCTGACTGAGCCGCGTTCTCATATCGTCTATATACGGTGATAGCTTGGGCAACTGCGCTATAACCGTCACATCTACATTTACTATACTGAAGCCGTTTTCGGCAAGCCGCTTTGTAACAACTTTAAGAAGTTCTATGCTGTCAGCTCCCTTATATCTATCGTCATTATCAGGAAAAAGCTTGCCTATATCACCCATTGCCGCCGCTCCCAAAAGAGCGTCCATAAGGGCATGGGTAAGAACATCAGCGTCGGAATGTCCCAAAAGACCCTTGCCGTATGGGATGTTCACGCCGCCAAGGATAAGTGCCCTGCCATCAACAAGTCTGTGAACATCATAGCCGTGACCGATTCTTGGCGTACCGCCGATAAGAGAGCGAGCCATATCTATATCCTCCGCAGTAGTTATTTTTATGTTTGAATATTCACCTGTAGTTATATGAGGCTTGATTCCGACGGCATCCAAAAGCTGAGCATCGTCGGTATAATCCCCCGTGACAGATTCACACGCTTTAAGATAAAGCAGACGTGAAAAGCTCTGAGGCGTCTGAACTATATAAGCATTGCTTCTGGGCGGTGAATATGAGCTTTCGCCGTCATCAAGCCTTATAGTATCCTTAGAAGGAACGCAGACTATCGAGCTTCCGAAGCTAAAAGCATCCTCAACAGACCTTTCTATAACAGATGTCGTTATAAGAGGTCTCGCTCCGTCATGTATGACTATTATATCCTCTTTTGCTTGCTTTACGGCCTTCATTATCGACTGCTGGCGGGTGTCTCCCCCGCTGACGAAGACTATCGGTGTTTTTATTCCTTCAAGAGTTTTTCGGTAGACATCATGAAGCTCCGGCGGAGCGGCAATGATTATTCTTTTTATATATCCGGAGTAATCAAAGACCTCGCAGGTGCGCAGGATACAGGGTTTGCCGCAGATATCCATCAAAAGCTTATTCTGCCCCATGCGAACGCTTCTGCCTCCGCAGGCGAGTATAAGCTCGGCGTTTTTAGTTTTTGCCATGTACGAATCTATATTCATAATATTACATCACACCTAAATATTTTCTATATGCAATTATAACAGATGTTGATGCAGTATGCAACATCATCACCGCAATAAAAAATTATTTTTTGTATAGATTTTTTCAAAGGAATATAGTATAATAATAAATATTATCTTTTGAAAGGACAAAATCAAATGAGAATAGCAGTAACCTATGAAAACGAAAGTATTTTTCAGCATTTCGGTCACACAGAGCAGTTCAAGGTCTATGACGTCGACAGCGGCAGCATAATCGACTCACAGATAGTAAGCTCTGTCGGAAGCGGCCATGGTGCTCTGGCAGGATTTTTATCGGGGCTGAACGTTGACGCTGTTATATGCGGAGGCATAGGCGCGGGTGCTCAGAACGCACTTGCTCAGGCAGGAATCAAGCTTTACGGGGGCGTATCCGGAAAGGCTGACGATGCTGTTGCAGCATTGCTTTCCGGCAATCTTAGCTACAATCCCGGCGTTTCATGCAATCATCACTCCCACGAACATGGAGAACGTCAAGACCATGGGCTTGACAATTGTCACAGCTGCGGCAGCACCTGCGGCGAAGACAAGCACGGCTGCGGCGGAAATTGTCATCACTAAGTATAACAGACAAAAATACCGGTTGGAAATACATCCAGCCGGTATTTGTTTTTGATTTTCAGAAATCGTGCTTATGCTACAACGAAGAACTTGATAAGGAAGATCAGCGAAATAACAATTGTAAGTACTGAAACATCCTTAGCCTTGCCGGTACAGAGCTTGATTACGGTGTAGGTGATAAGACCTAAACCTAAAGCGTGTCCGATAGAACCGGTTATAGGCATACCTATGAGCATGATAGCCGCAGGAGCGAGCTGAGAGAAATCATCAAAATCAAGATTCTTAAGACCGGAGAGCATTAAGATACCTACATAGATGAGAGCCGCAGAGGTAGCTGCGCCGGGAATAAGCTTGGTAAGAGGAGCTATGAATATGCACAGAACAAAGAGGATACCGGTTGTAAGAGCGGTAAGACCTGTTCTGCCGCCTGCTTCAACGCCGGAAGCGGACTCAATGAAGGTGGTAACGGTGGAAGTACCGGTTACGGAACCTGCAACGGTACCGATAGCGTCGGAAAGAAGAGCCTCTCTCATGTTGGGCATATTGCCTTCCTTATCGATCATGCCAGCCTTGGAAGCAGTACCAACAAGGGTTCCGATGGTATCGAACATATCGATCATGCAGAAGGTGATAATAAGGGTGATGGCAGTGAACCAACCGATTGAGAAGAAGGTTGCAAAGTCAAACTTGAACAGTGTCGTGGAAGCCATATCGCCGAAAGCGGGAACGAAGGAAGCGCCCGAAAGAGCGGCAAAAGGATTCTCATGCAGGAACGCAGCCTGTCCTATCCAGTAGATAACAGATGCGAAGAGCATACCAAGAAGAACATTAGCCTTGATCTTAAAGTGCTTGAGGATGATCATTGCGAACAGACCAAGGAATATGGTTACTACTACCAGAACCATCTGGGTGTAAGCAGTGTCACCAGCCATGTTGTTCTTGAGCACGGAGGGAGTGAGAGCGCCGAAGAAGTCCTTGAAAACATAGTAGCAAGCGCCGTTGGCATCGTAAATACCGATGTTGGAACCGAAGCCTATGTTAAGGAGCATAAGTCCGATAGCAGGAGCGATTGCGGTTCTTACTCCGTAAGGAATTGCCTGAACTATCTTTTCTCTTACCTTGAATATAGAAAGGAAGAGGAAGACAATACCTTCAACGAGGATAATGCACAAAGCCGCCTGGAAAGCATTGTCGTAGCTGCATCCTGCGATTGCTGCGATATTTGCAACAACTACCGCGAAGAAGCTGTTAAGACCCATGCCTGGAGCCATTGCGAATGGTTTATTTGCCAAAAATGCCATGCATATAGTTCCGATACCGGAAGCTAAGCAAGTTGCAAGGAAGATGCCGTTCCAAAGGGCGGGTGTGCCGCTTGAGCCGAAGCCGGTCAGCAGGTTCGGGTTTAAGATAATGATGTAAGCCATTGTCATAAACGTCGTTAAGCCTGCAAGGATTTCGGTTCTAACAGTGGTGCCGTTTTGCTTGAGCTTGAAAACTTTTTCCATAGTTATCAATCCTTTCAGTTTTTGCGGATAAATCCGCGCTTTATTATGCTATTGAAACTTTAGTACAATAGCATTAACATATATATGGTACATCACATTTAAGAGAATGTCAAGAATTTGTGTTTAATCTTTTAGATAAAATTTCCGACGGTTTTTTCAGCATTTTGTATAATTTTAAATGAAAATGTTCTTTTTATGGCTTATATTTACCAATATCTATTCCAACCACTTGATTTTTTTAAATAAAAGGTTATAATATGCTGTAGAACAAAGACGCTCGGTAAGCAGGTGAACTGCTCCGGGCGATGCTTTTAATATGTCAGGCACGGATGGATTTATTCTATCCCTGCGGCAGGAAGGAGCAGATTAATGAAAAGTAAAAAACGAACTGTCGTAATCATAATATGGGCAGCAGTTATAATCGCTCTGCTGGTTTCGGCAATCCTGATAGGTCCAAGCTCTGGCGAGAAGGAATCTATTAAGGACGTTATGAAAGACGCGGTTCTGCATGAATCCAACAAAGTAAGCCTTTTCGGAATTATGGATGTCAACCCTGCGGTGGTATCCGCCTTCACGGTTACGGTGATTCTTTTGATATTTGCGGCAGCAGTGCGGATATTCGCTGTTCCGCGGTTCAAAATGGTTCCGGGAAAATTTCAGCTTATGCTGGAATCACTGGTGGGATTATTCAACGGCATTGCAAAGTCAAACAGTCCGCACAGGAACAAATTCCTGAGTGCTTATATATTCAGCGCAGGAACATATATCTTTGTCGGAACGGTGTTTGAGCTTATTGGGATTCAGGCAGTCACAACAGAAGGACGGTCAATAGCAATGCCGGCTCCCCTTTCCGATATAAACGGAGCCATTGCAATGGGCGTTCTATCCTACCTGATCATACTTTCGGGAGGAATAGCATCAAACGGCCTGCACGGCGCCGGAAACACGCTTAAGGACTTCTCGCTTCCGATATCAATGAGCTTCAGACTTTTCGGCGCTCTGCTTTCGGGACTGCTGGTAACAGAGCTGGTATATTACTACCTCGGACTTAGCTTTGTACTTCCCATAGCAGTAGGAGTCCTGTTTACCCTGCTTCATGCGCTTATTCAGACCTATGTTCTGATAATGCTTACCGCCCTGTTTTACGGAGAGGTCAGCGAGCCTCATCCGAAAAAAGATAAAAAACGAAAAGCCAATACGGCTTCTGTCTGACGAAAAGAAAGGAATGTTAAATTATGAAAACACTCACACAAAAAATTCTTGCGATACTTTTCGCTCTAATTCTGATTATGGCTGTATCGATCCCGGTATTTGCCGCTGAAAACTCTGAAAATACTCAGACTGCTGCCTCTGCTCAGACACAGGAAGCGGAAAAGGACGGCTCAACATCTGCAAAAGCCATTGCTGCTGCAATGTGCGTAGGTCTTGCCGCTACTGCCGGTGCTATAAGCATGGGCATAACCATCTCGAAAACCAATGACGGCATTTCAAGACAGCCTGAGGCTCAGGGAGCATTAAGGACAAGCCTTATGCTGGGTCTTGTATTTATCGAAACCGCTATCATCTATGCACTTATCGTTGCAATTCTTATTATCTTCGTTTTATAAAACATCTACTTAACGAATCGCAAATAATAAGATTGTATGAAAGGAATGGACACTTAGCATGAATCTACCATTGAATATAGACTGGCAGCAGATACTTCTGCATTTGTTCAACTTTGCTATTCTTTCTTTGGGATTATATCTTCTGCTCTACAAGCCGGTCAAAAGCTTTATGGATAAGCGGGCTGAAACCATAGCCAAGCAGGCTGAGGATGCAAAATCCAAACTCGACGAAGCAGAAGCGTTAAAGCTTGAATACGAAAAGCGCCTTGAATCCGCGGATAAGGAAGCCGCAGACATCAAAGCCAAAGCTTTGGAGCAGGCGCAGTCAGCCGCTGACGCGAAACTTACAGACGCCGAAAAACAGAAGGAAAAAATAATTTCAGATGCTAAAGCTGCCGCACAGCGTCAAAAAGAAAAGGTCTTGGAGGAATCCAAGCAGGAGATCATTGAGCTTGCGGCACAGATGGCTGAAAAGGTTCTGCAGACAAAGAGCTGACCATTGGCTTTTTGGAAAGGATGGCGATTTGTATGAACAGTCCTGATATGAAAGAGAAATTGTGCAGACTTAAGGAAAAAATGTCTGCTCAGCCTGTTAAGGACGGAGATATTGTTTCGCAAATGGTTAAGGCTGTGGATAATTGGAATCCTGAAAAGCCTGACAATGAAAAGATTGGCGAACGTTTAAACGAGCTTAAAAGCCTTTTAAGAGAGATTCCGGCGGTCGATGGCGATATCATCCCTCTTATGAGAAAGGCTGTTGATGAATGGAACCCGCAAGAGGACGAAGCTGAAGACGGAACGGTTCTTTCAGTCGGAGACGGCATTGTAAATGTTTCCGGGCTTGACGGCGTTGCTTACGGTGAAATCGTTATTTTTACAGGTGGAATACGCGGAATGGTTCAGGAACTCAGACGCCGCGAGGTCGGATGCATTGTATTCGGGGATGATTCTGAGATTTGCGAAGGAAGCCCGGTAAAGTGCACCGGTAAAACCGCAGGTGTTCCTGTTGGTGAGGGCTTTATAGGCAGAGTTGTTGACGCTTTGGGAAATCCCATAGACGGCAAAGGAAGAATTATTGAAAGCGGCTACCGTCAGATAGAGTCCCCTGCCCCCGGAATTATCGACCGTCAGCCGGTAAATAAGCCGCTTGAAACCGGTATTCTGACTATAGATTCCATGTTCCCGATTGGCAGAGGTCAGCGCGAACTTATCATTGGAGACAGGCAGACCGGCAAAACGGCAATTGCGCTTGATGCTATCCTCAACCAGAAGGACAAAAACGTTATCTGCATATATGTGGCTATTGGACAGAAGGCTTCATCGGTCGCTCAGCTTGTTGAAACTTTGAGAAAAGACGGCGCTATGGACTACTCTATAGTCGTCAGTGCGACCGCAAGCGAGCCTGCGCCTATGCAGTATATTGCGCCATATGTCGGATGCGCGTTGGGCGAATACTTTATGGAAAACGGTCAGGACGTTCTTATCGTATATGATGATTTATCCAAGCACGCCGTTGCATACAGAGCGTTGAGTCTTCTCTTGGAGCGCTCACCTGGACGTGAAGCTTATCCCGGGGATGTATTCTATCTCCATTCAAGATTGTTAGAGCGCTCGGCGCATCTGTGCGAGCGGCTTGGCGGCGGAAGCATGACCGCCCTGCCCATAGTTGAAACCCAGGCGGGTGATGTTTCGGCATACATCCCGACAAACATAATTTCGATTACGGACGGTCAGATATTCCTTGAAAGCGATCTGTTCTTTGCCGGTCAGCGCCCTGCAGTGAATGTCGGACTTTCGGTTTCACGTGTGGGAGGAGATGCTCAGACCAAAGCCATGAAGTCAGCCGCCGGTGCTATTCGCCTTGAGCTTGCACAGTTCCGTGAGATGGAGGTATTCACCCAGTTTTCAAGCGACCTTGATGAAGCGACAAAGCGTCAGCTTTCATATGGCGAAGGGCTTATGGCACTTTTAAAGCAGGAGCAGTATCACCCCTATAAGCAGTACGAGCAGGTCATACTGCTTGCTGCGGCGATGGAGCATATAATGCAGGATGTTCCCGCAAGGCGCATACGTGAGTTTTCTCTGGGGCTTCTTGATTTCTGCTCAACTGAGATTCCTGACATCTGTGAGGATATTGAGAAGACCGGCAGGCTTGGCGATGAATACAGGGCAAAGATAGTTGAATGCTCAAAAAAATATCTCAATAGTTTTTTGAATAACTAATACTTTTCTTTTTCGGGAGGTGATGGCGCGTGGAGAACATGAAGGAAATAAAAGCTCATATAAAGAGCGTACAGGACATTCAGAAGATTACCAGCGCCATGTATCTTATCGCTTCCGCAAAGCTGAGGAAGGCAAAGGAAAAACTTGAAAAGACACGCCCATATTTTTCAGCGTCTCAGGCAGAGATAAAGCGCATATTCCGCACGGCGGACGAAGTTAACAGCAGATATTTCTATCCTGAAAACTTCGGAGTACCGCTTAACGGAACCTATGCCTGTTTGGTTATAACTGCGGACAAAGGTCTTGCAGGGGCGTACAATCAGAACGTTTTTAAGGCGGCAGAAAAAATGGTCGCAGAGCATCCTGACACCAAGCTTTTTGTTGTCGGTGAATGTGGCAGAGAGTATTTTTCGGTGCACAAAATCCCGATAGTTAAAAGTTTCTTATACACTGCACAGAATCCAACCATGCGCAGCGCCAGAAAGATAAGCGCAGAGCTTTTGGAGCTTTACAATACCGATCAGGTGGACAAGATATTTGTAATATACACCGACATCAAGAACAGCATGAACGAGCAGGTTGTTTCAACAAGGCTTCTCCCCTTTCATCGCGGTCAATTCTTCAACGATGGCGAAAAGCCTGTGGAAACGCCGTTTGAGTTCTATCCTTCGGTTGAAGTTGTACTTGAAAACATGGTTGCAGGATATCTTGCAGGATATATCTACAGCGCGCTCATCGACAGCTTTTGCAGTGAGCAGAATGCGCGAATGAATGCCATGAACTCGGCCAATCAGAACGCTGAAAAGATACTTTCCGAGCTTAAGGTCGAATACAACCGGAACCGTCAAGCGGCTATCACTCAGGAAATTACGGAGATAACATCCGGTGCAAAGGCTCAAAGGCTGAAGCGCCTTAAAAGGCTCAGAGAGGAGGAGCAAGATGAATAAGGGCAGAATCGTTGAAATATCCGGTCCATGCGTGGACTGCGAATTTGAAGCAGGACGGCTCCCGAAAATAAAAGAGGCGCTCAGCGTTGAAGTCGACGGTGAAAAGCGCATTATGGAGGTTGCGCAGCAGATCGGCAGAAACACCGTCCGCTGTATTATGCTCTCGCAGAGCGAGAAGCTTTCGCGTGGGCTTGAGGTAACATCCATGGGCGGAGCAGTAAAAGTCCCGGTCGGCGAATGTACATTAGGAAGAATGTTCAACGTCTTAGGTCAGCCTATCGACGGCGGCGAGCCGATTCCATCAACAGAAAAGCGGAATGAAATCCACAGAAAACCTCCATTATTTGAAGAACAGCAGCCAGTGGCTGAAATTCTTGAAACCGGGATCAAGGTAATCGATCTTCTGGAGCCTTACCCAAAGGGCGGAAAAATAGGTCTGTTCGGCGGCGCAGGTGTAGGGAAAACCGTCCTGATTCAGGAGTTTATACGCAACATTGCCATGGAGCACGGCGGATATTCGATATTTACAGGAGTCGGTGAAAGAAGCCGTGAAGGCAACGACCTTTGGAATGAGATGCTCGAGAGCGGAGTTATAGACAAAACCGCGCTTGTGTTCGGTCAGATGAACGAACCTCCGGGAGTGAGAATGAGGGTCGCGCTCACCGGATTAACCATGGCTGAATATTTCAGGGACGAGGAGCATAAGGACGTTCTTTTGTTTATAGACAATATTTTCAGATTTGTTCAAGCGGGCTCAGAGGTCTCTACCCTGCTGGGCAGAATGCCATCGGCGGTAGGATATCAGCCAACCCTTGCCAACGAAATGGGAGCACTGCAGGAGCGGATAACATCCACCAAGAACGGCTCTGTAACCTCGGTTCAGGCTGTATATGTCCCGGCGGACGACCTTACCGACCCTGCATCCGCAACAACATTCACCCATCTTGACGCTACAACGGTGCTGTCAAGAAAAATAGTTGAGCAAGGCATTTACCCGGCGGTTGATCCACTTGAATCGACATCGAGAATTCTTGAAGCGAGCATTGTCGGCAAGGAGCATTATGACACGGCGCGCAGTGTTCAGGAAATCCTGCAAAAATACAATGAATTGCAGGACATTATAGCAATTTTAGGTATGGACGAGCTGAGCGATGAAGACAAGCTTACAGTTGCCCGCGCCCGCAAAATACAGAAATTCCTTTCACAGCCTACCCATGTCGCAGAAAAATTCACCGGCATTCCCGGCGTGTATGTTCCTATCTCTGAAACCATACGTGGCTTTAAAGCGATTATCAACGGTGAGGTAGACGATTTGCCCGAAGCGGCGTTTTACAATGTTGGAACCATCGACGATGTCTTTAAAAAGGCGGAGGCGATGCGAAAGGATGGGCACTGATGAAGCAGTTCAATATACGAATCCTCGCGGCGGATCATGTTTTTTATGAAGGACCGTGTGAATCGCTGAATGTGCCGACTACTCATGGGCTTTTCGGGATTCTGGCAAATCACTCGAACATTATTTCGGCGATAGTGCCCGGAAAGCTTAGCTTCAGGATCCCTGGAGAGGAAAATCAATACGCTGCCGTTTCAGAGGGACTTTTGAAGGTCGAGAACAACGAGGTTCTTGTCTTGGTGGACTCTGCCGAAAGACCGGAAGAAATAGATGCCAACAGAGCTCTCCGCGAAGCTGAGGAAGCCAAAGAAGAGCTTTTGCAGAAGCGCAGTGTTCTGGAACTGCGGCTTGCAAGAGGTAATCTTTCAAGGGCACTCAACAGGCTTAAGGTTAAACGGACAAGCAGTGTATAACTATATATATCAGTTAAAGTATAAAAAATGCGGACAGCTTCTTATTTGAACGAAGCTGTCCGTATTTCAGTATTATTATTTTTATTCAAACTGCCAGCTTTCCAATGTCATGCCGGTATTGGAGAACTGAATATAAATATCGTGAATTCCTGAAACGCCTTGGGAAATATCTGCAGATATCACTCCGAAACTGTCGCTGTCAAACTCAGCTGAGGCTATTATTTCGCCGTCCTTATTGGAGTCTATGCAAACCTGAAGCTTTCCTCTGCCCTTGACTTTGGCAAGAAAGCGTTTTGCAGAACTATCAAAGTCAACGTTTTTAAGACATATCCACGCATTTTCACTGACGGTTACCGAGCAAAGACTATTGTTGTCAGCGTATTCGTACCATATTCCCGCAGCATTATACATCTCGGTGCCGCTGTGAGCGACAAATGGATTCAGGCTTTTAACTCCTTCGACGCCTTCTCTCGAACCGCCCCGAAGGGTTATTTTTATCTTGCTCTCGTTCACGTCAAGAGTATCTATCTGCATACTTCTGAAGCCGCCGCGCGTTTCTGATCTTTCCTGCAAAACGAGCGAATGATAAATGACATACCACTGACCCTTGTACTTGTGGATATGGGTGTGGTTGTTGGAATAGTCCATTCCGCTTTCGCCGGGATTCAGGAAGTAATGTCCCCGATACTCCCAGCTGTCAGGGTCAAGCGGGGTTTTTGTAGTCATATATGCCATTGAGCAGGCGGCTGGCGGGTCGGTTTTTTCCTCCCATTCGGTGCGTTCTGCCCAGCTGGTATTATATGTATAAACATATTCACCATTGATATAATTAAGCTCGCTTGCTTCAAAGGCATAATAGGTAGGTATTTGTGCTATTTCGCTGTCCAACGATATCATATCACTGCCGAGCCTTACTATTCTTATAGCCTTAGTCATATATTCGCTTCCGTCAGCAGCTATTCCAGCGCCGAAAGAGAGCCAGCCTACGCCGTCATCATCGATGCATACTCCCGGGTCAAACGGATTCGGACAGTCCCCCAAGCCTTCAGTCGCGCTTGATATCAATGGCTTGCCAAGTGGGTCAGCCCATCCGGTAACAGGGTCGGTAGAGGTTATCACGCCAACTCCTGAGCCGCTGTTGGAGAAATAGAGATAGAAGTGAGTTAAACCGTCCTCCTCCACGCGGGATGTTATCGATGGCGCCCATGAAGTATATATCCAAGGCGCAATTTCGCCGACCTCTATCCTGCCGTGATACACCCAGTTTACCATATCGTCGGTTGAAAATACCACAAGCGATTTTATCTTTTCATAGCTGTTCTTGCCGTCGTTGCCGACCTCCTCATACTGCTGATGATCGTTAGTGCCATAAACATACAGCCTTCCGTTGTACTCTACCGATGTAGGATCGGCACAAAAGACGTTTGGAGATATGGGATTTGCATTTCCAGACGGCTTGAGACTTTTTACCAAATGCTTTCTGTCAATATTTAAACCAAGATCAATCGTATTCATAATTTCCTCCTCACTTAATGCCGGAAGTACAAGCTCTCCGGCGTTATTATCTGTTTTTTCCGCACAGGATGAAAGTACAGCCGCGGCGGATAAAACGGCTGCTATAATTAAAGACAGCTTTTTCATAAATACACTCCTATAAACATACATGGCTGCAATTATTCATAATTGCGTGCTGCGCTCTGCTCACTGTCCGGCAAGGGCTTTCTTCTGAACTGTGTCGGCGTGCATCCGCATTTTTCCTTGAACTGACGCAAAAAGCTGTACGTGCAGGAATATCCACAGTGTTCAGCTACCCTATCGACCGTCAGATTGGTTGAAGAGAGCAGATCCTTTGCCCTTGCAAGCCTTGAATTGATTATATCCGAAGATATGTTAACGCCGAACAATCTTTTATAAAGATGCTGCAGTCCTGAACAACTCATATGCATATTTTCGGCTATAGATTTTACGCTTTCAAAGGCGGCAGGGTCGCTATATATGGACGCTCTTAGATCAACCATTGCGGTATTCTTCTCATTAGCTGTATCTAAATCGCCGGAATAGTCCATGCGGAATGCCCTTGCAAGCTTCAAAAACAGCACCTCGAAATACTTATGCTCTATTTCGCTGTGAAGAGGCTCGGCCGAATAATGCTCAAAGGTTATTCTATGAATGGTTGAGGAAAGATCACGCGCGGCTCCTAAATATATCGGTTTATCTGCAGTTATGCCCATATCCGTTAGATTCTTGTATTCATCATCGGTCATGTTGAAGAATATCCAGTCATCGGCATATCCGCCGGCTGATCCGCGGTAGTAGAGCGGAGTACACGGCGAAATCAAAACAGCGCTTCCCTTTTTAACATTGTATTCCTGTTCACCGAACCTGAATATAGCAGGAGTTCTTATATGCAGAAAAAGCCAACAACCTGTTCCCTGCGGACGATCCTGATAATAATCCGCATCATGTGTATGATTATAACCGATTGCACCAATCTTCAATTCATCATCTCCTATACAATAAACAAATTCTATCTACAGTATAACACCGGTTTGTTAGGTATGCAATAACACTTTCTTCGCATTAGCATAACAAAATCTGCACGTTTTTATTCAAAAGAAACAAAATCTATAATATCTGCTCATATTTTTCTACGTAAAAAAGCAGAAAATGTTATCATTTGCAACCTCATATGTTATTGAAGAGAATGCAAATCAGTAATATAATTAACTTACAAGTTAAATTGTAAGGAGGAAAATACCATATGAAAAGGATTATTGCAGTCATATTATCACTGATACTTATATTCAGTCTTGTCGGCTGCTGAAAACAAAAGCGAGAAATCATAAAACTCACTCTTTCAACCGAAGACTCTGAAGCTATACTTGCGGCAGCAGGAATCAGACTGCCGGCAGCTGAGACTACAGCAGCTTCCGGCACAAATGTCAAATGGTTTGCATGGTGGGACGATTTTCACAACTATTCCGACGACGAGATAGTTCAGACCGGTTTCTGGACCTTCCAGGAAAAATACGGCTGCGACGTTGAATGGATAGAATGCACATGGTCGGACAGATTCGACGGCTTGGCGAATCTCACCCTTTCCGGCGAGGCTCCTGACTTCGCTCCGAACGATTTAGGCTCCTTCCCGGTTAGAACCATGAAGGGAATGTATCAGGCGGTTGACGATTATGTAGATTACAGCGACCCCCTTTGGGAAGGCGTTAAGGACTTTGTATATAAATATCTCTCCCTTAACGGCAAGGCATATATGTTTGTCACAGATATTACATACGGGGATGTTTGCGTTTACAACCGCAGAGTTATGGAAGAATGGGGCTTTGATGACCCTGCGGAGCTTTACTATAACGACGAATGGACATGGGACGTATTTTACAATATGTGCATGGACTTCTCTGACCCGGACGATGACAGGTACGCCCTGGACAGCTGGAGCTTTTCCGCAGGTCTTATGCGCTCCACCGGCATACCGGTAGTTGAATACGACACCGAAACAAGAACCTATATTGACAACACCGACAGCCCCGAGCTTGAAAGAGCGGCAAACCTTCTTTATGATATTGCCAAGAACAACTGCGTTTATCCCTGGTGGAACAACGGATGGTCGTTAAGAGGTTCATCCGAGGGCGAAGGAATCAATTCCGGCAAGATGCTTATATTTATAGGCTACGACTACACATTTACCGGTCCGGTTGACAACATCACTCCTGTTTTCGGCGATATTGCCGGCGGTGAAATTATGTACTGCCCGATGCCCAGAGATGCAAACGGTGACGGTCACTATTATACCGAGAGTTCTCCCACAGGATACTTTTTGGTAAACGGTGCACAGAATCCCGAAGGCGTTGCTCTGCTTGCCGCCTGCCAGCGCTTTAAGGTTCTCGACCCGACTGTTGTTTCCATCGACAAGAAGCAGAAGGAAGAAATATATCTGTGGACGGATGAAATGCTTAATATGTACGACATAATGCACGACATAGCTAACTCCGAAAACATGATAGTAACCGGATTCGGATATGATAACGCATTGGCGTCGGTTATATCTGCCTATGAAGATAACGGACACGTTATGAATGCCAGCACATGGGCGCAGATAAAGGAATCCAATTCCGAAAAGCTTAAGTATTACCTTGACGAGCTTAACACTCAGGTCAAAGAATATGAAAATGCAAATTCATAAACAAGCGATTTGATATCACCTCATTTTTAATTCTCTTCAAAACATACCCCGTGCTTTTACCGGCACAGGGTATGTTTTTATTACGACAAAATACTTTACTTTGATTTTACAATACACTCCTTTTTGTTTTTACATAGACCGATTATCATAGAAACTGTAGGAAAGCACTGAATCGTATGAACCCTTGTAAACGATGTTAAGATAACCAGTGAGGTGAAATATCACGGAGAAAATATATTCGCTCCCGGTATAGACGTCAACGAGCTCAGAAAGAATATAAGCATCATTAGGTCTTTTAAGCGGTCAGCAGTAAAGGCTTTGCATTGCGCGGGTGCTTGCTGCAGAACCGGACGTTTTGTTGATGGATGAACCTACAAGCACACCAGACCCTATTTCAACTTCAAAGATAGAATAGCTTGCAACTTCACTGAAGGAGTGCTATACTATCGTTATAGTTACGCATAATATGCAGCAGGCGGTTCGCATTTCGGACAACTCGCCTTCTTCCTTTCCCAAGAACAAACGAACAGAAGACCATATTACCGGAAGATTCGGATAATTCAAGGAAGGAACTGCATATGAGATCAAGATCCGACGGACAGCTCTCAAATCTTTCAAGGGAACTCACACAGATGTGCACTATGTGTAATGGTAACCTACATGGAAAGAATCTGAGACCATGCGGTAAACGCTGCCGAGTTGGTAGCATTCTTTATAACCGGCGAACATATTCAGCAGAATTAGCGGGCTTCACCGAGAATTCACTTCCGAAAGGATGATTTATATATGAAAATATGGTGCGTAGAAGACGACAGGAGCATCCGGGACATCGAGGTTTACACGCTCAGTCAGACTGGATTTGAAGCAGAGGGATTTCCCGACGGCGAGGCATTCTTTTCGGCTTTGAAAACCTCCAAGCCCGACCTTGTTATTCTTGATGTTATGCTTCCCGGGGAGGACGGAGTTGAAATCTTAAAACGCCTGCGCACAGGCGCGGATACCTCCTACCTGCCGGTCATCATGGCAACAGCCAAAGGCATGGAATATGACAAAATAAGAACCCTCGACCTCGGCGCGGACGATTACCTTGTCAAGCCCTTTGGCATGATGGAGATGGTTTCGCGGGTGAAGGCAGTTTTAAGGCGCTGTAAGCCCAAGGGTTCCGGCAATACGCTAACGATTTCGGCGATAAGCATGAATCTTGAAAGCAGAACGGTCGAAATAAAAGGCGTAAAGACCGAGCTCACCTACAAGGAGTTTGAAATACTTCGCCTGTTTCTTTCCCACCCTGGTATGGTATTTACAAGGGATAGGCTGTTTGCTGACGTCTGGGGTGAGAACTACATCGGAGAGACGAGAACTGTTGATATGCACATAAAAACGCTTCGCCAAAAGCTTGGTGAATGCGGTGATATGATAGAGACTGTGCGCAGTGTGGGCTACAGATTGGGAGTGAAAGCCGAATGACGAAAAAAATATTTCGTTCGATACTTATAGTTGCCATAACCGTTCTACTGCTGAGCCTTACATTTATTGTCGGAGCTTTGTATGATTACTTCGGCAGCGTGCAGAAATCACGTCTTAAAGCAGAATTAAGCCTTGCCGCACGCGGCATTGAGGTCGGTGGTGCAGGATATCTTGAAAGCCTCGACACCGACGATTTCAGGCTGACGCTTATATCCCCCAACGGTGAGGTTACGTTTGATTCCGAAACCGACCCTGCGGCGATGGAGAATCACGCCGAGCGTGAAGAAATCATGGAAGCGTTTGAATCCGGCTTCGGTGAAAGCTCGCGCTACTCGCAAACGCTTATGGAGCAGACCTTTTACTGCGCAAAACGGCTTGTAAACAACAGCATATTGAGGATATCCGCCAGCAGAATGACTGTTCCCGCGCTGATTTTGGGAATGCTCCGTCCCATACTGATTATCGTCGCTGCGGCGCTGGTTCTTTCGCTTGTTTTTGCGGGAAGGATGTCAAAGCGCATAGTTCAGCCTCTTAACAGTCTGAATTTAGACAAGCCGCTCGAAAACAACGCTTACGATGAGATATCTCCCCTGCTGACCCACATCGAACAGCAGCAAAGGCAGATATCACGCCAGAAGGAAAAGCTCGCCGCAAGCAAGCGTGAATTCTTCGCGGTAATAAAGAACATGAACGAGGGTCTTGTTCTTCTTAACAGCAAGAACGAGATAATAAGCATTAATCCCGCTGCGGAAAGCTTTTTAGGTGTCAGCGGCGACGCTTTGGGCAAGGACTTTATTATGATAGAGCGAAGCCGAGAGATAAGCTCCTGCCTTGAAGAAGCATTTTCTTTGGGAAAAAGCGTTCTTGAAACGCAAAGAAACGGCAGAGAATATCAGCTTAATTTCAGTGCGATAGAAGCAGACAGCGAGAAAACAGGTGCAGTTATCCTTATATTCGATATAACAGACAGGGTCTTTGCTGAAAGGAACCGGCGCGAATTCACCGCAAACGTATCTCATGAGCTTAAAACACCATTGCAGACAATTATGGGAAGCGCTGAGCTTATCGAAAACGGTCTTGTCAGAAGCGAGGACGTCGGCGGATTTGCTTCTAAAATCAGGCAGGAGGCTTCACGCCTTGTATCTCTCATCGACGACATAATAAGACTTTCCCAGCTCGATGAAGCCGAAGATCTCCCGCGTGAGGATGTGAATTTATACGAGCTTGCCGGAATTCAGATAGATTTGCTTGCATCAATCGCGGCAGACAAGGGTATCGCGCTTAAGCTGAGCGGCGAGAGCTTCACCATATCAGGTGTGCGCAGGCTTTTGCAGGAGATAATATACAACCTCTGCGAGAACGCCATCAAGTACAACAGGGACGGCGGAAGAGTTGACGTAAGCATCGAAAACAATTCCGGCGAAGCTGTTATCAAGGTTTCGGATACAGGAATAGGAATACCGCCGGAGCATCAGGCAAGAGTTTTCGAGCGGTTCTATCGGGTTGACAAAAGCCATTCTAAGGAGACGGGCGGAACAGGTCTGGGACTTTCAATCGTCAAGCACGCGGTTCAGTATATGAACGGCAGTATACATCTTGAAAGCAAGGTCGGAGAAGGTACCACTGTTACGGTAAGATTGCCGAAATAGAAGATTTAATTTTCAGTCGCTTCTGCAAAAATTTCATCGCAGAAGCGATTCCATTTTTGCTCGTATTCGCTGTGACTGATAAGGCTCATGTCCTCAGGCGTATATACACCGCGTTTTCTGGCTTCATCCACAAAGCGGTATACCCAATCATCTGATGTTTCTGTAACCGCACGGACGGTTGTCCATCCATTCATCACAGCATAATAAAGCCGCGTATGCCCATCGAGGGAGATATACCGCCCCTCATGCGGCATAACCTGAATGATTATGTCCTGCGGCTGATGGATGAAGGTTTTGATTGCTCCGATTTTTGATGAATCCACATAGAATTGTGACGGTTTGATTTTCTCCAAATCAAGCTCATATATATCGGCATCGGGATACTCTTTGACGGCATCCCCTTTTTCGTCATAAAAGCGGGTAATATGCGGAGTGAAAAAGCGGTACTCCTCAATCAGCGGCAGGAAAGCCTCTGTTTTTTCTCCCCTGACAATCGCTTCGCGCTCGGAGATAATCTCAATTTCATACGGGATTCCATCCACTAAAAAACAGCCGTGCTGGTTTAAAACATTCTGCGAAAAACGTGTGTCTCTATATGTATTGATACGTTTTATTTCCATTTTCGCTTTATAGATTCCTTTCATTCGATTTTGATTTGCTTAATTATATCAAAAATCCATTTGTATGGCAATATTTATTGAAAAAAACGGTTGGAGCTATACCGCATTTTTGATAATTTTGAGTTGCCAACGGCGGCCGGATGTGCTATAATTCACATAAAGAAAGGACTGATAAAAATGAAAAATATAACTCTTGGAAACACAGGAATCACCACCCCTCAGAACGCTTTCGGCGCTTTGCCGGTACAGCGGGACGATATGGACAGCGCAATAAAGCTGCTGCGCCGAGCATACGAGGGCGGAATGACTTTTTTTGACACCGCAAGAGCCTATTCTGACAGTGAGGAAAAGATAGGCAAAGCTCTTTCAGACGTCCGCAAAAACATTTACATTGCGACCAAAACAATGGCATCTACTCCAGATGAAATGAAGCGTCAGCTGGAAACCTCTTTAAACCTTTTAAAAACCGACTACATAGACATATATCAGTTCCACTGTGCGCCAAGGTGCATATCGCCTGATGACGGAAGCGGAATGTATGAGCAGATGCTTGAATTCAAGCGTCAGGGGATGGTTAAGCACATCGGCATAACCGCCCACAAGATAGGTGTTGCCGAGGAGAGCATAGAATCGGGACTTTATGAAACCCTGCAGTTCCCGTTCAGTTATCTTTCCGGCGAGCGCGAGCTTGCTCTTGCGAAAAAATGTAGCAAGAAAAACATGGGTCTTATAGCCATGAAGGGCTTGGCGGGTGGAATCATCACCGATTCGAGGATGGCATATGCATTTATCGGGCAGTTTGACAACGTTTTGCCGATATGGGGAATCCAGCACGAAAATGAGCTTGACGAGTGGCTGTCCTATATGGATAACCCACCTTGCATGACAGACGAAATCGCGGCGGCAATAGACAAGGACAGGCAGGAGCTTGCCCACAACTTCTGCCGTGGCTGCGGCTACTGTATGCCATGCCCAATGGGAATCGAGATAAACAACTGCGCAAGAATGTCGCTTATGCTGCGGCGCGCGCCGTCAAAGGCGTGGCTTTCGGAGCAATGGCAGAATAACATGAAAAAGATTGAGGACTGCATCAACTGCGGTCAGTGCAAGTCGAAATGCCCATACGAGCTTGACACCCCTGCCCTGCTTAAAGCCAACTATGAGGACTACAAGAAGGTCTTGGCGGGAGAAGTCAAGGTGCAGTAAAATTAAATTCATTTGTGCATAACTGTTTAAAATGTTTATGTGCAAAAATACTTTACATTTCCAAGTTTATGGCGTATAATCATATCGAATATGATATTACCATATAAAAATATGAAATGAGAGCGTGATAATTATGACTACCGCTTCACTTATTAGTGAGCTTATTGAATACGGTCTTAACTGCCATCTTATAGAAAAAGAAGATGAATACGTTGTCCGAAATAATCTGATGGATATTATGCAGATTTACGCTTGGGAGGATGCCGAGTGCAAATCATCAAGAAAAATCGACGATATTCTGAACGATATGGTGGACGACGCCGCCGGTAGAGGTATCATTCAGAACACCAACGCCAGCCGCGACCTTTTTGATACCAAAATCATGGGAGCGCTGACCCCAATGCCGCATGAAGTGAACAGGGTCTTCCGCGAGAAATACGTGCAGTCCCCAGCAGATGCTACAGATTGGTATTACGATTTCAGCAAGCAACTCAACTATGTCCGCGCGGGACGTATCGCGAAGGATATGAAATGGGTTTACAAAAGCGAATACGGCGATTTGGACGTAACCATAAATCTTTCAAAGCCGGAAAAGGACCCACGGGATATCGCCGCCGCACGTTCGAACAGTGAGGTTAAATATCCGCAGTGCCAGCTCTGCCCTGAAAACGCGGGCTTTGCCGGAAGTCTTTCACATCCTGCAAGGCAGAATCTTCGCCCTGTTGATATGATACTTAACAACGAACAGTGGCAGCTTCAATATTCTCCATACGGATATTACAACGAGCACTGCATACTCTTCAACAGGCTTCACACGCCAATGGTCATTGACCGCTCGGCATTTATGAAACTGTTTGACGCTGTAAGTCAGCTCCCCCACTACTTCTTTGGCTCTAATGCCGACCTTCCGATTGTCGGCGGGTCAATACTTACCCACGAGCATTTTCAGGGAGGAAGATACGTCTTCGCGATGGAGAAGGCGCCTGTTGAAAAGGAATTCAGTCTGCCGCAGTTCCCGAATGTGACGGCAGGAACGGTTAAATGGCCGATGTCTGTTATCAGGCTTAGAAGCGATGATAAGAGTGAGCTTGTTGAAGCCTGCACCCACATTTTAAGTGCTTGGCGCGGCTACAGCGATGAAATGGTTGGGATATATTCCCGTACTAATGATATCCCCCACAACACCATCACTCCGATTGCAAGGATATCCGGCGGTAAATATGAATGCGACCTTGTTCTTAGAAACAACCGCACCACCGAGGATAGACCTCTGGGAATCTTCCATCCCAATCCTTCGCTCCACCATATCAAGAAGGAAAATATCGGACTTATTGAGGTTATGGGGCTTGCGGTACTTCCGGCAAGGCTGTCAAAGGAGATGGCAATTCTTAAGGAGAAGCTTGTCGCCGGGGAAGACGTAGGCAGTGAACCATCGCTTGCGGCTCACGCTGTATGGGCTGACGAGATAATCAAACGTCACCCAGAATTCAGCGCTGAGAACGCCGACGATATAATCAGGCTTGAGCTTGGCAAGGTATTTGAACAGGTTCTTAGCGACTGCGGAGTGTTCAAGCGAGATAAAGATGGCATGGCGGCATTTGCGCGATTCATAGAATCAATAGGCGGACAATAAAAATATAACCGGCTGAAATCTGAATTTAACGGATTCCAGCCGGATTGTTTTAGTATTCAAACCTGATTCTTTATAAGATTATTTAATATTCAAATCTTATCCTTTCCTCGGTCTTCTTATCGAACAGGAAGACCTTTGCAGGCTTTAAATCGAAGCTAACGGTATCGGCTTCGGTGTTGACCTTGTTTTCGGAGCTTATTATTGAGCGGATGACATCGTTTTCACAATCGGGATGCTTTGAGATGACGCTTATATCCCTTCCCATAACGTCAAGGCGATTGAAATCACATTCAAGTGCGCCGTTATCATCAAGGATAAAGCCCTCGGGGCGGATACCGATATATACCTCACCGTCTCTTGCGCCCTTAACATTCAGGACGTTTTTACCGCCTATGTACAGCTTCTGCTCCTTTACCTCACCGTGGAAAACATTTATTGCCGGAGTTCCAAGGAATTTTGCGACAAACAGGTTTATCGGGTCGTCATAAACGGATTGGGGCTTGTCTATCTGCTGGACGGTTCCCTGCTTCATAACCACGATGACATCGGAAATGCTCATAGCTTCCTCCTGGTCGTGGGTTACGAATACGGTTGTTATCTTGGTTTCACGCTGGATTCTTCTTATCTCCTCACGCGTCTGCAAGCGCAGGCGGGCGTCGAGGTTGGAAAGCGGCTCGTCCAGTAAAAGAACCTTCGGCATCTTGACAAGCGCTCTTGCTATCGCCACTCTTTGCTGCTGACCGCCTGAAAGCTCACTTGGCTTGCGCTCCATAAGGCCGTCTATCTGGACAAGGCTTGCGGCTTCTAATGCTCGGCGCTCCATTTCCTCCTTGGAAAGCTTTGCTTCGCCTTTAAGATTGCCCAGCGGGAACATTATGTTCTGCTTGACCGTCATATGAGGGTAGAGAGCATAGTTCTGGAAGACAAGACCAACTCCCTTGTCCTCGGCGGGCATGGCGGTAACATCGTCATCACCGAAGAATATCTGACCGCTTGTCGGCTTTTCAAGACCGCATATCATATAAAGAGTTGTGCTTTTTCCGCAGCCGGAAGGTCCCAAAAGACCTACAAGCTTACCGTCGGGTATCTCGAAATTAAAATCGTTTACAGCTACTACCTGATCCTTGGATTTTTTGCCCCTGCCGGGGAATATCTTGGTCAGATTCTTTAGCGTTACCTTCATTTATGAACATTCCTTTCACGAGGATTCTTTGGTATATCCGCAATTATCCTATAAATAATAGCACGATTTGTCCGAAAAGTAAATAGGTTCTGAATATATTGTTGCAGGATTTGCTGTGCGGGAAATTCACGGCACTTTTCCAATTGTTTTTAGTCGCAGAATGGAAAAAAATCGAGTTTTGCCATATAAAACGCCCGGAATTGCCATTTGATATCCTTAAAAAAGCAAAGTTTCGGAAAATATCCCGATACGTGATAATAAAACTTGCAATTTCAGCCCGAATATGCTATACTATTTTATTATTATCCTAACTCTTTGGAGGTTTTGATTATGCCGAAGCTTTTATTTAGCTTAAATATGGGAATGCAAAAAAGATTCGCACCCCTGCCGCTGAATTTTCATATTGTTCTCTGCCTGGTAGTAACTGTTATATTTATTCTGCTTTATTTAAGATATCACAAGGTCAAAGACATCCTTTGGATGGTAGCTTTTGATATGATTCTTATACTTCAATTTTACGGCGACGAAAAAACCGCCACGGTTATTGGGATATTCGAAATCATACTCCTGGCGCTGATATTCAAGGAATATCTGAAGGACTTGAAGGAGCTCAGGGCGAAGAAAGCGGCACAGAAAGCCGCTGAAGAAGCTGCCGGTGATGCCGCCGAGGAGGACGATCTTGACGATGTTGCAAAAGCCGTTAAGGCGGAACGCTCAAAGCTCGCGCCGGACAGTGGAACCGATATGATATCTCAGGCTTTTGACAATGAGGATATGGATAGATGATTGAAATAACTGTTGAGGGTATGGATAGATGATGAAGGCAGTTATTCTGGATGCCGACACTGTTACCGGCGGGGATGTTTCCCTTGAAAGCATCACATCACTTGCTGAGACCGAAGTATACGGATTTTCAGACGATGAGAACATTGTGGAAAGGATAAAGGACGCTTCTATAGTTTTGACAAACAAGTGCAGGATCACGCGTTCTGTCATGGAAAAATGTCCGCAGATAAAATATATTGGCGTTTTCGCGACCGGCTACAACAACATCGACATTGAAGCCGCAAAGGAGCGCGGAATAGTTGTTTCTAATGTTCCCGGATATTCCACCGATTCAGTCGCACAGCACACATTCGCCCTGATACTTCACTACTATTCAAGCGTTGCGGCTTACGATAAGACTGTCAAGGACGGCGACTGGTGCTACTCCAAGCTGTTCTCATACTTCAACATTCCATTGTTTGAGCTTGCAGGCAAGACTATAGGAATAATAGGCTACGGAGCTATAGGAAGAGCGGTCGGAAAAATCGCGAAAGCTTTCAATATGAATGTGCTCGTATGCACAAGGACATATCCTAAGGATGATTCCGGCATTAAGGTATGCTCTTTGGAGGAGCTTTTGAAGGAATCGGATATAGTTACCCTGCATTGCCCTTTGAACGACGGCACAAAGGAGCTTATAAACGCTTCTACCCTTTCTTTGATGAAAAAGAGCGCGATACTTATTAACACATCACGCGGGGGTGTTATAAACGAGCATGACCTTGCCGAGGCTTTAAACAACGGCATGATTGCGGCAGCGGGTGTGGACGTTCTTACAAAGGAGCCTATGGAAATGGATTGTCCGCTTAGGAATGCTAAGAACTGTTATTTTACCCCGCATATAGCATGGGCTCCCCTTGAAACAAGGAAGCGGCTTATAGGTTTGGTAAGGAAGAATGTTCAGGCGTTCATTGACGGCAAGCCTATCAACAACATCGCAAAGTGACAGCCTTATATTGCTTGAAAGGATAATATCGAGATGAATACATCGGGAATTAAAAGAGTTGTTATAAAGGTAGGAACCTCTACCCTCACCCACGCTTCCGGTCAGCTTAACATAAGGTTGGTTGAGGAGCTGGTAAAGGTAATATCGGATATCAAAAACTCCGGCTATGAAATCGCGCTGGTATCCTCCGGCGCTATCGGATTGGGCGCGGCAAGGCTTGGCTTAAAGGAAAGACCAAAGGACACTCCCACAAAGCAGGCTTGTGCGGCGGTGGGACAGTGTGAACTGATGAATATGTACGACAAGCTGTTCAACGAATACAGCATTATAGCCGCCCAGGTTCTCCTTACCAAGTACGTTTTGTCTGATGAGCGAAAGGATATCGTTGAAAATTCACTGGAGATGATACTTTCGAAGGGCGCTATACCGATTGTCAACGAAAACGACGTTGTAGCTATAGACGAGCTGGAACTGGAGGTCGGCGAAAACGACTCTTTAGCGGCGATGGTGGCATATCTTATAAAGGCTGACCTTTTGATTATCATGTCGGATATAGATGGGATGTACGACAAGAACCCGAGGATTTATAAGGACGCCAAGCTTATTTCAAGGATTGATGCCATCACAGATGAAATAAGAGCTGCCGCTGGGGACGCGGGTTCATCCCTCGGCACAGGCGGAATGGCTACTAAGATACACGCGGCAGAAATCACCATGAGCCACGGCATAGATATGCTTATCATCAACGGAGACAGACCAAAGAATCTTTATGACGTTTTCGACGGCGTAGATATAGGAACCCTGTTTTCGGGAAGGATAGATTGACTTTCAGATTGGAGATAAGATGAAAATACAGATAAGCGATAATATAATAAAGCACTATCTGCAAAATGTTTACTTTATAAACGGACATAGCTATGCGGGAAAGTCCACAATGGTCAAAATGTTAGCTGAGCGGTACGATATGATTCACTGCGGGGAAAATTTCCATGACGTATTCCCAAGAAATAAGCTTTCCCGTTGGAAGCAGCCGGGGCTAAGCTATTTTGATACCATGAGCGGTTGGCAGGAATGGCTGAATATGACCCCGGAAGAACATTGGAACTGGACGCATCAGGTATCCCAAGAATGTGTGGAAATTGAGATTCTGGAGCTGATAAAGCTGGCGGCATCCGGAAAGAAGGTTATTGCGGACACCAATATTCCTCCAGATGTACTGCGTGAGATTTCGAGCTATGATCATGTTGCTATCCTCCTATGTGATCCGCCGGATATATGTGCAACACGATTCTTCGACCGGGATGACCCTGACAAAAAATTCATGATGGATGAGATCAAAAAGTGCCCCGATCCGGAAGCTACTCTAAGAAACTTCAATTCATGGGCGCTATACCATCACCCGGTGGAGATTGACTGGGAGCATACCGGGTTCTTCTCCTATACCCGCTCTGACTTTGATACGGATACGCGGGAAGAAATGCTTTCGGTTTTGGCAAAACACTTTGGATTAGCTTAAAAAATTCAGAAAGAGAGATTGATTATGGACTTTGCACCCAGCGCCTTTGAAATACTCGGCAATAACGCCAAGGCGGCGAAAATTGAGCTTTCCTGTTCATCTATTACTGCACGGAACGCGGCATTGACCGAAATTGCCGACTCTTTAGAGAGATACAAAAGAAGCATACTTGAGCAGAACCGCATAGACGTTAAAAACGCGGAAGCCGCAGGAATCAAGTCATCACTTGTAGACAGGCTCTATATGAATGAAAAGCGAATTGAGGGCATTGCAGACGGCGTAAGAAAAATCGTCGCCCTGCCCGACCCTATCGGGATTATTGACGGCGGAGAGATTCGCCCAAACGGTCTTAGAATAACCAAATTAAGAGTTCCGATGGGTGTTATAGGAATCATCTATGAAGCGCGTCCGAATGTAACTGTTGATGCGGCGGCGCTCTGCATAAAATCCGGAAACGCGGTTATTCTGCGCGGCGGTAAGGAAGCTGTTTACTCAAACACCGTATTTGTAAACATAATGCGGGAAGCTTTGGAAAAAGCAGGGCTTCCGGCTGATTCCGTTCAGCTTGTTGCAGACACTACCCGCGAAACCACAAACATAATGATGAAGTCAAATGAATATCTTGATTTGCTCATTCCACGCGGCGGTGCAGGTCTTATAAACGCCGTTGTTCAGAACGCCACCGTTCCGGTTATACAAACCGGCGTCGGCAACTGCCATATTTATGTTGACAGTGCGGCAAATATCCCCATGGCCTTGGATATTGTGGACAACGCCAAAACATCCCGTCCGGGCGTATGCAACGCCGCTGAGACGCTTCTGGTTCACCGTGAGGTGGCGGAGGAATTCCTGCCCAAGCTCAAAAAAAGGCTGGATAAATCCAAGGTTGAGCTTCGCGGATGCGAAATCACCAAGATGATTTTAGGCTCAAGCGTAACGCAGGTATCCGAAAGCGACTACAGGGAGGAATTTTTGGACTATATCCTTGCGGTAAAGGTCGTTGACAATATCTATGACGCTATCGAGCATATCCAGAAGTACTCTACAGGTCACTCGGAGTGCATAGTAACTGATAATATTATGGCAGCTGAAGAATTCCAGCGCAGAATTGACGCTGCGGCAGTATATGTAAACGCTTCGACGAGGTTCACGGACGGCTATGAGTTCGGTCTTGGTGCGGAAATCGGAATCTCTACGCAGAAGCTCCATGCAAGAGGACCTATGGGACTTCGCGAGCTTACAACCTATAAATATCTTATAAACGGAAACGGTCAGATAAGAGAATGATTTATCTTAACAAAAATATGCTGTTGATGTTAAAAGCTGCAGACCGCGAAAGGCAAGGTAAAAGCAATGAGTAAAAAGAGACGTTCAAGGAAGCCTTCGGGCTCGCAGAATAATGCAGAGGCTGTCTCTGAAAATAAGGAACAGTTAGCTGTAAAGGATTCAGAAGCGGAAGGCAAAGACGATTTTGCGCAGGCAGTATCCACCCTTGCCGACGCTACGGGTATTATCTCTGTAATCCCGCCAAAGGAGAATGAAGATAAAAAGGAAAATGTAAAAGAAGAACCTAAGAATGAAAAGACAAAGGATAAATCGTCGAAGAAGCATGATAAACAAGAGCTTGACGATCAGTTCAAAGAAATGATTGACGATGCTTTGGATGAAAACGTCGAAAACCTCGGCATTCTGGACGACAACTCCTCACAAAGCTCCGGAATAAGCCTTAGTCAGATTCTCACAACGTTGTTCGGACTTTTCGTAATAGGATTCGCTGTATTCGGCATTGTCTCCGCCGGCTTTAAGATACACAGCTATGTGGAATACAAAAATTCAAATATCGAGCGCATAGAATACTTTGAACGGCTGGTGCTCCCCTTGTCCGCCTGTGACGCACCTACATTTGAAAACGTTTCGGTGCTGAATAACGACGTTATAATTTCCGCCGCGTGCTGGGATGTAATCCTTTCGCCGTCCACCTCATATGTTCCGGAAAACGGCAGCTATAAGATCTCATATCTGGATATAGATACAAGAATCAACAAGCTTTTCGGAAGAGGTCTTACCTACACTCATACAACTGTAGGAGACGAGGAGCTTATGTTTGTATACGATGAGGATACCGGAATGTACAGCATACCTACAACGCCCAGAACTCTTGCATACTTCGCCTGCGTTGACGAGCTTGTACCTGATGAAAACGGATATATCCTTACGGTGAGCTACAAAACCCCTTTGACCAACTGGATATCCACAAACACTTCGGCTGACAAGATAATGACCTACCATGTTGTCGGAAACGGTCTTACTTACAATATCGCTTCTCTTGAAATAAAAGAGATATCCAATGCTAACGGTCTTTGACCTGATATAATATGTCCCCAAAAGATATTGCTCTTTTGGGGACATATTTTTGTGATTATTTTATACCGTTTGATTTTTCGATTTCTACACTTGTAAAGTACTTTTTCAGTATCTCCTCATATCCCGAGCCGCGCTTTGCCATTTCGTTGGCACCGTATTGCGAAAGTCCGACAAGATGCCCTACTCCGCTAACTTTGAATGTAAAGCTTTCAAACTTTTCAGAATATTCAAATGTAAATCTTGCGGACGGAAGACTTAAAAGCGCCGCAAAGTCAGTCCCGCTGATTGTGTGCTTGCCATCTAAAAGAAGTTGTTTGACATATCCGGTATCGTTAGTATCGGTTATAACTATCCAGTCTTTCGCTTCGCCCATAAGCGTTATAGGTGTTTTAGCCGTTGCAAGACGTGCAAAAAGCTCTTCTTTTGAATACACAGCTTCTGTAACATATTCAGAATCGTATTCACTTTCAACTGATTTCAGATACGGAACATCCTCCCCCAAGACTGTCTTGGCACTTTCGGTAACTCCGCCGCAGGAGAAGCAGTATGCCGGGACTATCGGTCTGCCGCTGTATGCAAGGTATTCGCCTTTACATGATTCTATAGCGCTTTGGATCTTTGATTTATAATCCGGCACCTTTTCGGAGTAGAGCTTGTCCGCCTCATCCGGAAATACAAGGCGGATATATTTTTCACTGTCGGTACTTATGTCGCATCCTTCAATATCGGTATCAGGCGAATATATAGATCTCATTCTTTTACCCAATATATAGGTATACATAAGCACGCACTGAGCCTTCAAAAGCTCCGGCTCAGCCGTCGGAGATATAGCTCCGAGCACTGCGGCACTCAGGAAATCATCTATCGGAACGCTTAAGGCTTCGCCGCTTTCTATGTCATATATATTAACAGTGTCTATGAACCTGCAGTTCATATCATCCTGCATAATCGCCATCGCCGCAACAGCTTCCGTTATATTCTCAGGAGCCACCGTGCTATTATCATCTTTTGCCGGCACGAATAC
>ENA-UOOD01000086-UOOD01000086.1-human-gut-metagenome-genome-assembly--contig:-CS67-NODE-86-length-129156-cov-18.512405_pt1 | contig 129156 bp, 115 predicted proteins | sample MGYA00242464_ERZ724011 | MGnify/ENA metagenome assembly ERZ724011 | reverse complement strand
CCCTCGCAGCCGCCATGCTCCTGTGCTGCTGCGCCCTCACCGCCTGCGCCTCCAAGCCCGCCGCACCCACTTCCGCAGACTTTGAAGTCCAGCCGGGAGCATACCGGTATCAGGACATGGGCGACTTTTTTGTGGAGACGGAGCAGGGGCAGTATTACCTGGGCTGGGATCAAATCATCCGCTTCGCCGAGCCGGGCAGCCTGGCCTTCTACCCCCTGTGCAATAAGCCCAACTGCGGACATGGCGGCGAGGACTGCAATGCATACACCGACTATGCATTGGGATACTGGAACGGGCATCTTTACACCACCACCTACGGAGACAACGGTCCGGTAGTAATGCGCATGGATATGGACGGCGCCAACCATCGGGAGGTGGGGCAGCTGCCGGTTTTGACAGCTGTGGATGGCGCACGGCACGCCAGCGGCGAATTGCTGTTTCACAACGGCTCTCTGTTTTATATGTACGACGCCATCGAAACGGACCCGGAATGGGCCATGTCTATCTACCAGTTTGACCTGGAAACCGGAAAGGGCCGGTGGCTGTTTCAGGAGGATATCCCGCTGTTCACTTATTCCTACGGAAGCTCATATGTGAATATTTGCGGGGATGACTTCTTCTTTAAGATAGCCAACGGAGTCACCGGTGAATGCACCTATGCCCTGGGGAACCTGAAAACAGGCCGGGTGGAAGCAACCCTTCCCGACTGGAGCGATCGCAACAGTGGGGCAATGGAGCAGGACGGCGTTCTGTATTACTTCAAGGCGGATGCCGGCCTGTGTGAATACGACAGGGCCACAGGGGTGGAAACGGTCCGTTTCCCTATGGAGGAGGCATACACGGCGAACACCTGCTATACCCGGAACTATATTCTGGTGCGGTCTATGGACACCGAGGACTTTCAGCAATGCACGCTCTGGGTGCTGGACCGGGACTATAACCTGCTGGGAAAGGCCCCGCAGGAAAAGATCGGCAGATGGTTCCCCCAGCCGTATGCCATCACGGCAGACAGCATCTACTTCTGGCTCAACGGAAAGATCACCCACTATATCGACACCAGCGATCTGTCCAACTTGGAGCTCCTTCCGATGCCGGACACCAGCAATGCCAGAGCCCACGGCTAACTCGCAGTTGACACCGGATAAATCCATCTGCTATAATGGGTTTATCCGATATCGTCCGCCGCAGAAAGGAGTTCTTCTTATGAAACGACGCCTTCTCCCCTCGCTGCTTCTCGCCCTGGCCCTCGCCCTCACCGCCTGTGCCTCCAAGCCCGCCGCCCCCACCGCCGCAGACTTTGAGGTCCAGCCAGGGGAATACCGGTATCAGGACAGAGACGGATTTTTCGTGGAGACGGAGAAAGGCAACTACTACATGAACCCGTCGGGAGACGGAGTGATCCACTTTGCCGAGCCCGGCAGCCACGAATTCCACGTCCTGTGCAATAAGCCCAACTGCGGCCACGTCAACGCAGACTGCAATGCGTTTTTGGAGGTGGCCTTCGGGTATTACAACGGCCATCTTTACGGTGTTACGCTTCAGGATCAGTTTGAGCTGATCCAGATGGACATGGACGGCACCAATCACCGGGTCATCACCCAACTGCCCGAGCAGAAGGACCTCAGCGGCGGTTTCAGCGGCGGCGGCAGCTACTTCTTCGACAACGGCTATCTCATCTTCCTGGCATTCCCCTCCACATCGAACCCGGACTATGCGCTGCCGGTCTACAAGATCCAGCTGGAGACCGGGGAAACCACGCAGCTGTTTCAGGAGGATATCCCGCTTCACACCGTCTGGCCAGCAGACGGTGTGTCCATCAGCAACGGATATATCTATTTCCCCATGCCTCAGGCGGAAGCATCGGAGTATGCATTTGCAGAGGGCAACTTAGAGACCGGGCGCATTGAGCTTGTTTTTGAGGATTGGAATAAGAGGAACAGTGCTGTGGTAAACTTTGACAACGTGCTGTACTATCACCGCGCCGGAATAGGATTGTGTGAATACGACAAGGCCACCGGTACGGAGACGGTGAAGGTGCCCATGGATGTATATTATGCAAACGTGTCCTACACCAAGGATTATATTTTCCTGCGGACGCGGGATTCTGCCGATTTCAATCAGTGCGTCCTGCTGGCATACGACAGGGACTATAATCTTCTGGGAAAGCTGGAACTGGAGAAGATCGGTTTGCGGTTCCCCTTCCTGGAATACACCACCGCCAACGCCATTTACTTCTCCGCCGACGGCGGGACCATCACCCACTACATCGACCCCCACCACCTGGACCGTCTGGAGCTGATCCAGCTGGTGGACCCCACGGCAAGGAGCCACGGATAATTCCGGGCCGTGCGCATGCAGGCATTTCTCGCGGACAGAAGCCGCCGCTATAAGGAGAGATGCCATGGTCCACTGCCTGCACCCACAAACACACCGTGAAAAGACTGGAGGTCAAACATGAAAATCAAACGAATTCTCAGCGCGACCCTCGCAGCCGCCATGCTCCTGTGCTGCTGCGCCCTCACCGCCTGCGCCTCCAAACCCGCCGCACCCACTGCCGCAGACTTTGAGGTCCAGCCGGGGGAATACCGGTATCAGGACGTCGATATTTTCTTTGTGGAAACGGAAAAAGGCAACTACTACATGAACCCGTCGGGGGGTGGATTGATCCACTTTGCCGAGCCCGGCAGCCACGAATTCCACGTCCTGTGCAATAAGCCCAACTGCGGCCACGTCAACGCAGACTGCAATGCGTTTTTGGAGGTGGCCTTCGGGTATTACAACGGCCATCTTTACGGTGTTACGCTTCAGGATCAGTTTGAGCTGATCCAGATGGACATGGACGGCACCAATCACCGGGTCATCACCCAACTGCCCGAGCAGAAGGACCTCAGCGGCGGTTTCAGCGGCGGCGGCAGCTACTTCTTCGACAACGGCTATCTCATCTTCCTGGCATTCCCCTCCACATCGAACCCGGACTATGCGCTGCCGGTCTACAAGATCCAGCTGGAGACCGGGGAAACCACGCAGCTGTTTCAGGAGGATATCCCGCTTCACACCGTCTGGCCAGCACTGGATGTTTCTGTCAGCAACGGGTACCTCTACTTTCCCCTGCCCCAGGCAAACGCCGAAAAACGCGCCTATGCAGAGGGCAATTTGGAAACTGGGCGCATCGAGCGGGTATTTGAGGACTGGGATGAGATGAGCAGTCAGATCGTGAATCTGGATGGAGTGCTGCACTATTTTCGCGCCGGTGTAGGACTCTGTGAATACGACAAAGCCACCAATCAGGAGTCCGTAAAATTTCCCATGGATGTCTACTGCGCAGAGGTAAGCTACACCAAGGACTATATCTTCATGCGCACCTCGGACTCCAAGGAATTCACGCAGCGCACCCTTTGGGCCCTGGACCGGGATTACCAGCTTCTGGGGAAGGTTGAGCAAGAACGGATAGGGCTATACTTCCCCTTCCTGGAATACACCACCGCCAATGCCATTTACTTCTCCGCCGACGGCGGGACCATCACCCACTACATCGACCCCCACCACCTGGACCGTCTGGAGCTGATCCAGCTGGTGGACCCCACGGCAAGGAGCCACGGATAATAAGGAGGGATGCCATGGTTCACCGCCTGTACCCACAAACACACCGTGAAAAGGCCGGAGGTCAAACATGAAAATCAAACGAATTCTCAGCGCGACCCTCGCAGCCGCCATGCTCCTGTGCTGCTGCGCCCTCACCGCCTGCGCCTCCAAACCCGCCGCACCCACTGCCGCAGACTTTGAGGTCCAGCCGGGGGAATACCGGTATCAGGACGTCGATATTTTCTTTGTGGAAACGGAAAAAGGCAACTACTACATGAACCCGTCGGGGGGTGGATTGATCCACTTTGCCGAGCCCGGCAGCCACGAATTCCACGTCCTGTGCAATAAGCCCAACTGCGGCCACGTCAACGCAGACTGCAATGCGTTTTTGGAGGTGGCCTTCGGGTATTACAACGGCCATCTTTACGGTGTTACGCTTCAGGATCAGTTTGAGCTGATCCAGATGGACATGGACGGCACCAATCACCGGGTCATCACCCAACTGCCCGAGCAGAAGGACCTCAGCGGCGGTTTCAGCGGCGGCGGCAGCTACTTCTTCGACAACGGCTATCTCATCTTCCTGGCATTCCCCTGCACATCGAACCCGGATTATGCGCTGCCGGTCTACAAGATCCAGCTGGAGACCGGGGAGACCACACAGCTGTTTCAGGAAGATATCCCGCTTCTCACGGACTGGCCAGCAGACGGGGTATCCATCAGCAATGGGTACCTCTACTTCCCCCTGCCCCAGACATCCGAGGGCAAGCGCCCGTATGCGGAGGGGAACCTGGAGACCGGGCGTATCGAGCGGGTATTTGAGGACTGGAAGCGGGAAGACAGTTTTATCGTAAACTTTGACAACGTGCTGTACTATCACCGCGCCGGAGTCGGCCTGTGTGAATACGACAAGGCCACCGGCACGGAGACGGTGAAGGTTCCCATGGATGTATATTACGCTGATGTGTCCTACACCAAGGATTATATTTTCCTTCGGACGCTGGATTCTGCCGATTTCAATCAGTGCGTCCTGCTGGCATACGACAGGGACTACAATCTCCTGGGAAAGCTGGAACTGGAGAAGATCGGTTTGCGGTTCCCCTTCCTGGAATACACCACCGCCAACGCCATTTACTTCTCCGCCGACGGCGGGACCATCACCCACTACATCGACCCCCACCACCTGGACCGCCTGGAGCTGATCCAGCTGGTGGACCCCACGGCAAGGAGCCACGGATAATATGGAACTGACCATTCACGCCCTGTCCCATTCCTACGGGGACAAGAAAGCCCTGACGGACTTTACCCACACCTTCACCCCCGGCATCACAGCCCTGCTGGGCCCCAACGGTGCGGGGAAAAGCACCCTCATCCACCTGATCTGCGACCTGCTGCCCCGCCAGGTGGGGACCATCGCCTTCGACGGGACAGACATTCTGTCCATGGGACCGGCGTTCCGGCAGGTGCTGGGCTTCATGCCCCAGAGCCAGGGGATGTATGACGACATGACCGCCTGGGAATTTCTGCTGTACATGGCCCAGTTGAAGGGGCTGAGGCCCCGGGCCGCCCGGGAACAGCTTCGGGAGCTGCTGCAGGTGGTGAATCTGTGGGACGCGGCCCACCGCCGGGTCGGCGGCTTTTCCGGCGGTATGCGCCAGCGGGTGATGCTGGCCCAGGCCCTGCTGGGTGCGCCCAAGGTCCTGCTGCTGGATGAACCCACCGCCGGACTGGACCCGGAGGAGCGGGTGCGCCTGCGGGAATATATCCGGCAGCTGGGCCGGGACAAAATCGTCCTTATCACCACCCACATCACCGGCGACGTGGAATCCATTGCCAGTGAGATTTTGCTGCTGCACCACGGCGTCCTGCTGGCAGACGCCCCGGCGGAGGAATTTATCCGCGGCTGCGGTGCGGCCAACCTGGAGGACGCCTATATCCGGCGGCTGCATCCCCATGCGTGAGTGCAGGCGTGTTTTCTCCCGCAGGAGTCTGCTGTGGCTGCTGGTGCTGATGGCGGCGGTGGTGTTTTTCCACCGGGTGGACCATCACAACGCCCCCGGCTTTGCCGCCGCCTATCGGCAGACCGTGGCTCAGCTGGCAGCCAGCCCGGACCCGTCTGCCGCCCTGTCTCAGATGGAGGCGGAGAGCCGCCGCTATATGACGGCCCTGCTCTGGCGCAGCACGGATGACCCGGACCTGCTGGAGCTATACCGGGATCAGGCCCGGCAGGTGCTGGGCGACGATTATGAGGCGGCAGCCATGGCATATGATCTCAGCGACCAGGCACAAGCCGCCTTTACCGCCCGGCAGCAGGCCCAGCAGACCCTCCGGCAGCAGCTGGACTACCTGGCGTCGTATCCCGGATATCTGGATACCATCCACGAAAATGCCGCCAACATGCCCACCCTGTCCATTTTCATGGACAGCAGCGCCGGGAAATTCCATGCGGAAAACGTGAAGAAAACGGACCGGGACTTTCCCCGCAGCACGGATGTGTCCCTGACCCTGACGGAGACTGCCGGACTGGAAAATTTCTTGCAGGACGGTGTGTTGTCCGTGTGCATCCTGCTGTGGATGCTGGTAACGGTGCTGCGGCTGACGGAGGAGCGCCGCAGCAGTCTGCGCTACCTGGTGTTTGGCAGCCCCCGAGGCCGGACATGGCTGGCCCTGCGCCGGGTGGGGATTCTGGGTCTTTCCGCCGCATTGGGCACAGCCCTACTGATGCTGACGGGCCTTGTCACCGACAGTCTGCTGTACGGCGGGCTGGGCGACCTGTCCGCCGCCGCCCAGTCCAGCGAAATTTTTCAGAATTTCCCGTACCCGCTGACTCTCCGCCAGGTGCTTTGGGCGTATTGCCTGCTAAAAGCTCTTGGCATGTGGCTGATGGGACTGCTGCTGTGGCTGATTCTTCAGCTGATCCACCATTTGCAGACGGCTATGGTGGCCGCCGCTGCATTTCTGGCGGTGGAATACAGTCTGTTCGCCTTTGTGCCGGACAGCTATGCCATCGTGGCCCTTCGGTACATCAACGTGTTTTCCTTCGTCGGCATGGAAAAGACGTTTCTGCACTATCTGAATATCAACCTGCTGGGCCGGGCGGTAAACGGGGCCATGCTGTGTACCGCCCTGCTGCCGGTGCTTTTGGTGCTGGCTGCGGCAGGAGCCGTGGTCTATGCCGGACATCACCGGCCCATAGCGGGAGCCAACCTGTTCCAGCGTCTGGCGGCCCGGCTGCGTCCCGTGTTTTCCCGGGCCTCCGGTCGGCTGACCCTGACGGGGTTCGAGTTCAAGAAAATCCTATGGTATCATAAGGGACTGCTGGTGCTGCTGGTCTTTGCCCTTTGGTGCTTCCGGGCAGCCGCAGCTCCTACGGCGGACGTGTCCCTGTACGACACGGATACCGCCGCCTTCCAGAATGAGTTCCAGGGCCCTGCCACGGAGGACACCCTCCGGGCCATCCGGGCCCGCATAGCGGAGGTGGAAGGCTGGCCGGAGTCCGAGATCCGCTCCACCCAGCTGGCGGCCCTGTCCGCCGTGGAGGCCGAGGCCCTGGAAAAGCAGGATACCGGCCTGTGGGTGCTGAATCCTGCGCCCATGTTTACCCTGTGCGGCGGCGATGTGGGCGGCAGTCAGCGCATCCCGGCCATGGCGGCACTGCTGACGGTGGCGCTGCTGACGGCAGGCGCCTTCGCCGGAGAGCGGCAGCAGCGAATGCTGCCGCTGCTGCAGACCACGCCCCGGGGCCGCCGCCGGGAGCCTCGCTGCAAGCTGGCCCTGTCTGCCCTGCTGGCGGCGGCGGTATGGTTGACTCTGACCCTGCGGCAGGTGTACCAGGTTTCGTCGTATTACGGCGGCCTGACGGCCCTGTCCGCCCCGCTGCGCAGTGTGACCTATTTTGCAGACCTGGCCGCAGACTGCACCGTGGGACAGTGGCTGGCCGGATGCCTGCTGCTGCGGCTGCTGGTGCTGCTGGCTGCCGCCATGACCGGGTGCCTGCTGTCGAGCCTGTGCCGGACGGTGAACGCTGCCGTGGTGGTATGCTGCGCCGGACTGGTGGGCCCGTCGGCCCTGGAGCTGGTGGGCGTGCGGGCGGCAGGCATCCTGTCCCTGGCCCGCCTGTGGACGCCTGTTACCTGCTCCTTGTATGCCTATCTCATCCCCCTGGCTCTGCTGGTAGTCTGCCCCCTTCTGTGCGTGCGGCGCAGGCCCAGGGTCTGATCTGTATAATTCAAGCTGCCCTGCTTTGTACGCAGGGCAGCTTCAGCCTGTCCCACGCCACACTGTCATGGATGTTTCCGGCAGTTACTTCCACTCATCCTCTTCAATGGGCTTTTTCCCGAGCTTTTCCCGTTCCGCGTTGACTTCTCTGCGCAGCTGCCCAGAATAAACCTTGGCCGCCTTCGCAACTTGTTCCTTCTGGAGCTTTTTCTTATTCGCACTGGCCTTGATGTGGGTGCCGTCAATGAAAATCGCGCTGGTGTCCAGCATTCTGTTATTCAATGCCTTAAGCATTGGGGGTAATCGCGAAAAGGAAACCCTAGATTGTAGTTCCAGGTTATAGTATACTATACACATTCCATATCACAAACATCAGCTATTGATAGCGTCTCCTGATAGCTTTTTGATAGCAGAAAGTCGGATACCACATAGGACTGGGATAATAGGTATCAAATAAAGTCAAATGCTCTATACAAAAAAGTTTAGAGCGAGTTTCTACTTGGCGAGCAAGAGGAGGGCACCGATATGTTTGATTTTCTGCAAAAGGGAACAGAAATCAATACAACTCAAATCGTCGACGAAATTGAGGCGGCGGTATATGTTCATGTCAGACCGTATGGGTTCAAAAAGTATGGCAGAACGCTTCACCGCTTCGTCTCGGAGGATATTTCACAGGTGATTCATTTTCAAAGCGGTATGCCCGCGCACGGTATGGGCGGACTGCTGTGTGTGAATGTAGGCATTCGTATTCCGGAATGCTCCGATCGAGTTTTTCAGCCAAAAGCGGAAAAGAAAAAATACTATCACGATTATGACTGCACCATTCGCTCCCGCCTGGGAACAGTAAGCGGTAAACAGGAAACCTGGTCACAACAATGGACTGACGGGGATCTGTCCTGCACAAATCCGATTGCACACCGCAGTTTTACTATTCGGGCATGATGCTCAAAAACTTACCCTGTTTTTGTGATATGTTCCAATTCCTCCCAAATTGCAAAAAAGTGGTTGCAAAACGAACGCTGCGGTGTTGTATATGGTATAAGGTCGAAATGTGGGACCAATGAGGAGGATGACCGTATGAAGGAGCCAGATAAAAATGTTTTATACATTTCGGACTACAGAATGCACGTAACTTCGCTAATGGCGGTAGCACTGTTCGTATATATTAACCACAAATACTTTACCGGCTTTTTCCGTGTTTTTCAGCCTCCTATACCCATAGCGATTGACTCCGTCACAGCTATTGGCATAATTGCTGTGACGGACGGAATGCTTTTTGCACATATTATTGCGCTCAGCCGAACATACATCGTGTCTACTAAGGGAATCACAGTCATTTTTCTCGGTATTTTTCGTCACCTTTACCCATGGGAAAAGTTCAAAGTAATAGATGTGTGCCCTGGGTTCGACGAGTGTGAAGGAGGAATTTTCATGTTGATGGTTTGCAGCACCATACCGATTCGGACGGTGGCTGGCGGAGCACTTCAGCTGGAACTGGCAATCTACCGTTGGCCTCACATACTATTTTTCTCCAAGCTGTCCCTTGAAGAACGCATGTATTTTGATCGTCTGCGGCGAGGAGATGAGGCTTCGTGCAGCGAGGACTCTGATGACTGCTGAGATGGTGATTCAGAAATAGGGAAGGCGTTTGGCATATGAAACGTATATCGCCACAGAGCTTCTGTTGACGGCTCCCATGTGGATGGTATCGGAAAATACAACCCCCTTCTGCTATTGCGGATATGTCCACGACGAGCGCCGCCGCTGTGGCTGCAGTGTTTTTCCTTGATCGCGATAAAGGACCCCCGGCCCAGCCGGAGGTCCTTTTGATTCACATGTACCGCACCACAATGCACACCATGGACACCGCCATCACCATGATGGTGGCCGGCGCGCAGTAGCGGCAATACTTGCCCCAGGTGACGGGATGGCCGTTCTTGGCGGCCACGGACGTGCCCACCACATTGGCGGAGGCGCCGATGGGCGTGGCGCTGCCGCCCAGGTCCGTGCCCATGGACAGCGCCCAGGCCAGCACATGCAGGTCCACGCCCTGGGTCTGGGCCATGGCCTGGATCACCGGCACCATGGTGGCGGCAAAGGGGATGTTGTCCACAAAGGCGCTGGCCACGGCGGACACCCACAGGATGATGGCCACCATCACCACGGCCTTGCCGCCGCTGAGCCTGGCAATGCCGTCTGCCAGCACGGCCAGGCAGCCGGTGCGCTCCAGCCCGGCCACCACCACGAACAGGCCCGTGAAGAACAGCAGGGTCTTGTAGTCCACCCGGGCAAACAGTCCCGCAGCCGCCTTCCGGCCGCTGGTCAGCAGCGTCACCAGGCTCATCAGAGCCGCGGCGATGCACCCGATGGTGGCCACCGTCAGCTCCGTCTGGGCGTGGGTAATCAGCAGGACCACCACTAAGAAGGATGCTCCGCAGCCGTAGAACCCCGCCCGGTTGGTCACCGCCGACGCTGCGTCGGGGTACACCACGTCTGCCGGGCGATTCTTCTCGCTCTGGGCCAGGGGCTTCCGGAAGCACAGGAAGAAATACACCACCGTGAACACCAGGCACACCGCCGCGATAACGCCGGTGTTGCCCAGGAAATCGAAGAAGCTCAGCCCCAGGGAGGTGCCGATGATGATGTTGGGGGGGTCGCCGCACATAGTAGCTGAACCGCCCAGGTTGGCGCAGAAAATCTCCGCCAGGATCATAGGCACCGGGTCAAAATACAGCGTTTTGGCCAGCTCCGCCGTCACGGCGGCCAGGAACAGAATCACGGTGATGCTGTCGATGAACATGGCCAGAAGCGCCGACATCACCATAAAGCAGATCAGCAGCGGCACCGTTCGGTAATGCACCAGCTTCGCGATTTTTAGGCACAGCCACTGGAAAATTCCCGCATGGCCCATGCCCTCCACCATCACCATCATACCGGCAATGAACACAATGGTGGACCAGTTGATGCCTGTATTGGACTCGGACGAGCCCACCCAGAAGCCCTTCTGGATAAAGCAGCTGAGGTTCAGCGTCTCCCAGATGGCCCCTCCGTCATGCATGCACAAGCCGAACACCAGTACCAGCACCAGAGCTCCGCTGCCCAGCGTTACCCACTGACGAGGAAACCGGTCCCAGATGATGAGGGCAAACATCACAACAAAAATGGCAACCGCCAAAATTTTCTCCATGATAGCTCCTCCCCTTTCTTCAGAAATGATCTTTGAACCGTATGGTATTGTAGCCTCCCCACTCGGGAAAGTCAACCCCAGCGTCTTATACAGTTTCACAAAAATGTCACAACCGGAGTCCGTTTTTCTGCGAATTGCACGGAATTTGCATAGAATTAACAACGTATTCACACATTTTTACTTGGGCATTCCGGAGTCTGTACAAGTGCTTCCCACGTGTAAAAAGAGGCTGTCCCGGGCGGGACAGCCTCTCTTTTATTTGACGTAAAACAAGTTTACTTGGCAGCCTTCTGAGCCTTGATGGACTCGATCAGCTCGGGCACGACCTTGAACAGGTCGCCCACGATACCGTAGTCAGCCACCTCGAAGATGGGAGCGGTGTCGTTCTTGTTCACGGCGATGATGCACTCGGAATCCTGCATACCAGCCTTGTGCTGGATAGCGCCGGAGATACCCAGAGCAACATAGACCTTGGGATGGACGGTCTTGCCGGTCTGGCCGACCTGATGGTCAGCGGAGATCCAGCCGGCGTCCACGCAGGCGCGGGAGGAACCCACGACGCCGCCCAGAACCTCGGCCAGCTCCTCGGCCAGCTTGATGCCGCCCTCAACGTCCTTGCTGATGCCGCGGCCCACGGACACGATGAAGTCCGCACCGATCAGGTCCACCAGCTTCTTGGCGGCCTTCACGGTCTCCACCACCTCGGTGTGGATGTCGGAAGCCTCCAGAGCGAAAGCGGGGTGCAGGATCTCCACGTTCTTCTTGCACAGGCGCTTCTTCATAACGCCGGGACGAACGGTGGCCATGGCGGGACGGAAGCGGGGGCAGATGATGGAGGCCATCAGGTGACCACCGAAAGCGGGACGGGTCATCTTCAGGTCGCGATCCACGGGATGGGGCTCGCGATTGATCATCACGGTGCCCAGCTTGTTGATGCGGTCCTCGGGCAGAGTGGAGGCTTCCTTCAGGAAGTTCTTATAGTTGGGCAGGTCGATGTCCAGGTGGGTGCAGTCGGCGCACAGACCGGTGTGCAGACGGGCGGCGCAGCGGGGAGCCAGATCACGGCCGATGTTGGAGGCGCCGAACAGCAGCACCTCGGGCTTGATCTCCTCCACGGCTTCCACGATCACCTTGGTATAGGCGTCGGTGGTGAAGTCCTTCAGCAGGGGGGAGTTGTACACATAAACCTTGTCCGCGCCGTATTCGCCCAGCTCAGCGGCGATGCCGTCCACGTTGTCGCCCAGCAGAATGCCGCACAGCTCAACGCCCAGCTCATTAGCCAGCTTCCGGCCCTCGGAGATCAGTTCGAACGTAGTGGGCATCATCACGCCCTGGCGCTGCTCGCAGAAAACCCAAACGTTTTTGAAGGCAGCGGTATCAGCACTATTAAAAGCCATTTTCTTATCTCCTTCCTTAGATGATATGCTTGGCGGCCAGGATGCCTGCCAGCTTGTCGGTAGTCTCCTTACCGGCGCCCTCGAGCATCATGCCGGCGCCCTTCTGAGGAGGCGTAAAGGAGGTCAGAATATTGGTGGGAGAGCCGGCCAGACCGATGGTGCTCTTGTCGATCAGGGGATGATCCTTCAGAGTCTCATAGGTCATGGTGACCAGGGGCTTGGAATAGGCTTCAAAGGCGCCGCCCACGGACAGGTAACGGGGCTGATTCAGCTCCTTGATGCAGGTGATCATGCAGGGGGTCTTGACCTTCACGGTCATGTAGCCGTCCTCCAGCATGCGCTTGACGGTCAGGGTATTACCGTCCTTGGTGATCTCGCCGGCATAGGTCACCTGGGGCAGATGCAGCTTCTCAGCGATCTGGGGACCAACCTGAGCGGTATCACCGTCGATGGCCTGACGGCCGGCCAGGATGATGTCATCCTCCTCCACGCCGTAGGTGTCGATGCCGGCGGCGATGATCTGGGAGGTGGCGTAGGTGTCGGAGCCGCCGAACTCGCGGGCGGTGATCAGAACACCCTCGTCCACGCCCATGGCCATCAGCTCACGCAGCATGCCTTCTGCGGGAGGGGGGCCCATGGTGAACGCCACGACCTTGCAGCCCAGCTCGTCCTTCAGGGCCAGGGCGGCCTCAACGGCGTTCAGGTCGTCGGGGTTGATGATGGTCTGCATAGAGGCACGATCCAGGGTGCCATCGGGGTTCACTGCCACCTTACCGGAGGTATCGGGAACCTGCTTCACAGTAACAAGAATTTTCATTTTACCTTTTACCTCCTCAATTACTTAACGCCCAGGTGGCTGGAGATGACCATGCGCTGGACCTCGGAAGTGCCCTCGTAGATCTCGGTGATCTTGGCGTCGCGCATCATGCGCTCCACGGGATACTCACGGGTGTAGCCATAGCCGCCGAACAGCTGCACGGCGCGGCGGGTCACATCGGAAGCGGCCTCGGCAGCAAACAGCTTGGCCATAGCGGCATCCATGGAATAGGGCTCATGGTTCTGCTTCTTCATGGCAGCAGCGTACACCACGTACTGAGCGGCCTGCATGCGGGTGTGCATATCAGCCAGCTGGAACTGGGTGTTCTGGAACTGGGAGATGCGCTTGCCGAACTGGACGCGCTCCTTGGTATACTTGATGGCTTCCTCAACGGCGCCCTCGCCCAGGCCCAGAGCCTGAGAAGCGATACCGATACGGCCGCCGTCCAGAGTCTTCATGGCGATCTTGAAGCCCTCGCCCTTCTTGCCCAGCATACGATCCTTGGGGATCACGCAATCCTCGAAGATCAGGTCGCAGGTGGAGCTGCCGCGGATGCCCATCTTCTTCTCGTGCTTACCCTGAGAGAAGCCCTTATCGGTTTTCTCCACGATGAAGGCGGAGATCTCCTTCATGGAGCGGCCGCGCTTATCGGTGGTCTTGCCGGTGACGGCGATGATGACGAAGGTATCCGCCACGTTGCCGTTGGTGATGAAGCACTTGCTGCCGTTGAGGATGTAGTTCTCGCCGGACTCATCCAGGACGGCGGTGGTCTGCTGACCCTGGGCGTCGGTGCCGGCGCCGGGCTCGGTCAGGCCGAAAGCGCCGATCTTGCGGCCGGAGCACAGGTCAGGCAGATACTTTTTCTTCTGCTCCTCGGTGCCGTTCTCAAAAATGGGGGCGGCGCACAGGGAGGTATGAGCAGAGACGATAACGGCAGTGGTGCCGCAAACCTTGGCCAGCTCCTCCACGCACATGGCATAGGACAGGACGTCGCCGCCGGCGCCGCCGTACTCCTTGGGGAAATAAATACCCATCATGCCCAGCTTTGCCATCTTCTCGACGGTTTCCATGGGGAAACGCTCTTCTTCGTCGATCTCAGCGGCCAGAGGCTTTACTTCGTTCTCTGCGAATTCGCGGTACATCTTGCGAACGAGCAGCTGTTCCTTCGTCAGATGGAAATCCATACTCTTTTCTCCTTTACAGATTTACTTTTTGTAGTTGAAGAAGCCCTCGCCGGACTTGATGCCCAACTTGCCGGCACGAACCATCTTCCGGATCAGCACGTTTGCGCGATACTTGCTATCGTGGGTCTCGTTATACAGCACGTCCATGATGTTCAGCACGATGTCCCAGCCGATCAGATCGCCCAGGTGCAGGGGGCCCATGGGGTGGTTGCAGCCCAGCTGCATAGCAATATCGATATCTTCCGCAGAGGCAACGCCCTCCTGCAGAACGCAAACGCCCTCGTTGCAATAGGGGATCAGGATCTTGTTGACCACAAAGCCGGGAGCCTCGTTGACCACAACGGGGGTCTTGCCGATCTCGGTGGACAGGGTCTTGATCTTCTCGACCAGCTCGGCGGGGGTGTTGCCGCCGGCAATGACCTCCACCAGCTTCATGGCGGGCACGGGGTTAAAGAAGTGCATACCGATGAGCGGATGCTTCAGGCCCTGACCCATCTCGGTGATGGACAGAGAGGAAGTGTTGGAAGCGAAGATGGCGTCTTCCTTGCACAGAGCGTCCAGACGGCCCAGCAGCTCCTTCTTGGTGGCCATATTCTCGGCAACGCACTCGATGACCAGGTCGGCATCGGCGGCAGCCTCAAACTCCTCCACCAGGACGCGGCTCATGATGTCATCAGCAGCTTCCTGAGTCATCTTGCCGCGGGCGACCTTCTTGTTCAGAGAGGCAGCCAGCTTATCCTTATGACGCTGAGCGCTGGCGACGCTGGAAGCATACATCAGAGCGGTGTGACCCTTTGCGGCAAAGACCTGAGCGATACCGCTGCCCATAGTACCTGCACCAAAGATTGCGACTTTCATGATAGTTCCTCCTAAATAAATTTATATTTAAGTAGCGATTTTAATCATCAGGCCCGGTAAGGAGCCTGTTAATTAACCAAATGGGGTTACTTGTTCTGATAGGGCTCGTGCTTGCGCTTTTCCAGGAAGGCGCCCATGCCCTCCTTCTGGTCCGCCGTCTCGAAGCAGCTGCCGAACAGGCCCTCCTCGATGGTCACGGCCCGGTCGATATCCACCTGCATGCCGTCGTTGATGGCCTTCTTGCAGGCGCGGACGGCGATGGGGGCGTTCTTGGCGATGGTCTCGGCCAGCTTCTCGGCGGCGGGCATCAGCTCCTCCAGGGGGTACACGGCGTTCACCAGGCCGATGCGCAGGGCCTCGTCGGCCTTGATGTTCTTGGCGGTATAAATCAGCTGCTTGGCCATGCCCATGCCCACCAGACGAGCCAGACGCTGGGTGCCGCCGAAGCCCGGGGTGATGCCCAGGCCCGCTTCCGGCTGGCCGAACACGGCGGTGTCGGCGCACAGGCGGATATCGCAGCTCATGGACAGCTCACAGCCGCCGCCCAGGGCAAAGCCGTTGACTGCGGCGATAGTGGGGATGGGCAGCGTCTCCAGCTTGCGGAACACGTCGTTGCCCTTCTTGCCGAAGGCCTCGCCTTCCGCCTTGGTCAGGGTGCTCATCTCGCCGATGTCGGCGCCGGCCACGAAAGCCCTCTCGCCGCTGCCGGTGATGACCAGGGCGCGGATCTCGTCGTCCGCCTTCACCTGCTCCACCAGCTGGTCGATATCCTCCAGCACCTGGGAGTTCAGGGCGTTGAGGGCCTTGGGCCGGTTGATGGTGGCAACGGCAATGTGGCCCTTCTTTTCCAACAGAACATTCGTCATGATCGTTCCTCCTTGCTTCGATCACCCGCCGCAGCGGCGGGCGCGCGACGGGATGCCGCCCATAGCGATCCCATCATGCGTACTCTTCATACAGCTTGTATTATAGTCCCTCGTCTAAAAATTATCAAGCCCTTGTTTCCCGGCTTTTTCTTTTTCAGGATATTTCACAAAAGAAATGAATTTTCTTTGCACATTTTTCAATATGACATGTTCATAATCCGGTCACAAAACCGTCCCCGGCACCAAATGGAGCATTTTTTTCGTTTACAGAACCGTGTATCTTGTGGTATATATAGAGTTGGTATTTTATTTGCGGCCATGGCCGCACAGGAGGAAATGACCCATGCGCATGAGAAAGAAAAAGAATCTGGTGCCCCGGATGGAAGCCTGCGGTGCCCTGCTGGTGGCGGACCCCCGTGCCCTGCGGGGCCGCTGGCGGGAGCTGCTGCCCGGGGCAAAGGAGCTGCGGGTGGAGCTGGGCTGCGGCAAGGGCCGCTTCACCGCGGAAACCGCCGCCGCCGAGCCGGACGTGCTGCTGATCGCCGTGGAGAAAGTCCCCGACGCCATGGTGGTGGCCATGGAGCGGGCCCGGGACGTGGGACTGCACAACGTGTTCTTTGTGGACGGCGACGCTGCCTGCCTGCCTGACTTCTTCGCCCCCGGCGAGGTGGACCGCATCTATATCAACTTCTGCGATCCCTGGCCCAAAAGCAACCAGAAAAAGCGCCGCCTGACCCACGGCAATTTCCTGCAATTATACCGCCGGGTGCTGCCCCTGGGCGGCGAGATCCACTTCAAAAGCGACAACGACAAGCTGTTCGAGTGGTCCCTGGAGGAGATCCCCCGGTTCGGCTTCCGGCTGTCCCAGGTCACCCGGGACCTCCACGCCAACGGCCCCGTGGGGGTTATGACGGACTACGAGGCCAAATTCTATCAGCAGGGAGTCACCATCAACCGGTGCGTGGCCACCATGGCCCCCTGGGAGGCCCCTACACAGCCGGAGGAGTCGGATGAAGCGTAACCCCGGAGAGGAGGACCGGCGCACATGATCATCGAAAGCCACGCCCACTACAGCCACAAGCGCTTCGACGGCGCCTTCCGCTATCTCACCGGCGAGCTGACGGCCCGGGAGGAGCAGCGGGAGGACCTGCTGGACCGTCTGCGGGAGAGCGGCGTTGTCCTTTCCATCGAGCCCGGCATCGACTTTGAGTCCAACCGCCGGACCGCCGCCCTGTACCGGCAGCATCCGGACTTCATCCGCCTGGCGGTGGGCGTGCACCCCACCCGGACCCATCAGGCCCCTTGGCGGCAGCGCAGGCAGCTGGAGGCCTGGGCCCGGGAGCCCGGCGTAGCGGCCATCGGCGAGACCGGGCTGGACTATCACCTGCCCCGGAAACACCGGCTGACCCAGCTGCTGTGGTTCCGGTATCAGCTGGGCCTGGCCCGGCGGCTGGAACTGCCCCTGGTGCTGCACATCCGCATGGCGGACCGGGACGCCCTGGCCATGCTGCGGCGCAGGCGGCGTCAGCTGCCCGGCGGGGTGGTCCACTGCTTCCAGGGGGACTGGGACATGGCCCGGGCCTATCTGGACCTGGGGTTCTGTCTGGGCATCGGCGGGGCGCTGCTGCGCCGGGAGTCGGAGGCCCTGCGGGACGCGGTGGCCCGCGCTCCCCTGGACCGGCTGCTGGTGGAGACTGACAGCCCCTATGTGCTGCCGGACGTACCCTGGACGGGCAGCAAAAAATCCCTGAGCCGGGTGCGCAACTCCTCCCTGCTGCTGCCGCGCGTCGTGGAGGAGATCGCCCGGCTGAAGCATCTGCCGCCGGAAACTGCGGAGGCGGCCATACTGGAAAATACCCGGCGGGTGTTCCACCTGTCCGGAGCGGAGAACGGAGGATAACCATGCAGTACGATTTCGATACCATTCTGGACCGGCGGGGCCGGGACGCCCTGGCCCTGGACATGATCCCCTATGACGGGGTGGAGCCCAAGGAGGGCTTTTCCCGGATCCCCATGTGGGTGGCGGACATGAGCTTCCCCACCGCGCCGCCGGTGCTGGAGGCCATCCGAGCCCGGCTGGACCACCCGAATTTCGGGTATTTTCAGCTGAGCGACGCCTACTTTGACAGCATCATCCGCTGGCAGCAGGTGCGCCACGGCGTCACCGGCCTGGAGCGGCAGCACATCGGCTATGAAAACGGCGTTCTGGGCGGCGTCAGCTCCGTGGTCCAGGCCCTGACCTGCCCCGGCGAGCCGATTCTGGTCCACAGCCCCACCTATGTGGGCTTCACCCACACCCTGGAGCGGCTGGGCCGTCCCATCATCCACACGCCCCTGACGCAGGACGCAGAGGGCATCTGGCGCATGGACTATGCGGACATGGACCGGAAGCTGAAGGAAAACGACATCCACGTGGCCATCCTGTGCTCCCCTCACAACCCCTGCGGCCGGGTATGGGAGCGCTGGGAGCTGGAAAAGGCCATGGAGGTGTACGCCGCCAACGACTGCACCGTCATTTCCGACGAGATCTGGTCCGATCTCATTATGCCGGGATACACCCACATCCCCACCCAGTCCGTCTCCCGGGATGCCCGGGAGCGCACCGTGGCCTTCTATGCCCCCACCAAGACCTTCAGCCTGGCGGGGCTCATCGGCTCTTACCACATCATCTATAATGACCGGCTGCGCAGCCGGGTCCAGCGGCAGGGAAACCTGTCCGGCTACAACGACTGCAACGTGCTGTCCATGCACGCCCTCACCGGGGCCTACAGCGACGAGGGCATGGCGTGGGTGGACCAGCTGTGCGCTGTGCTGGACCGGAACCTGCGGTATATCCGGGACTTCCTGCAAAGCCGCTATCCCGGCGTCACCATGATGCTGCCCCAGGGGACGTATATGCTGTTCGTCAACTGCGGGGCCTGGTGCCGCAGCCACGGCATCACGCCGGATGATCTCCGCCGCCGGGGTGTGGAGCATGGCGTCATCTGGCAGAACGGCGCGGGCTTCGGCGACGGCGACTGCATCCGCATCAACGCCGCCCTGCCCCATTCCCTGGTGCGGGAGGCCATGGACCGGCTGGAAAAATACGTGTTTGTGGGCTGAGCTGCGCCTGCGGCACGGCCCGGCAATGACCACATAAAAAGCAGGGGAGAGATTTCCAACGAAGTCTCTCCCCTGCCCTGCTTTTATTTCCGCTTTTTCTTGCTGAGCTTGCTCATGGCCCGGCGCTGGGCCGCCTCCTGCTCGTCCTTCTCCGCCTGCTCCACCAGGTCCTGGTATTTCTCCGGATGGCGGGCCCAGTCGATGCGGTAATAGGTCAGACCAATCAGCAGCAGCGCCCCTACGATGATGATGCCGTAAAACAGAATTTTTTCAAATGACATGGCAGCCCCTCCTTATTACGGTAAAGTATACAGGAAATTGCCGCCAATGGCAAGTTTTTTTCGCCAGACAGGCGGAGAAAAAATCTGCAATTTTGGTTGTTTTTGCCGAAAGAGGGTTGTATAATAATTCTGTCCCCGGAAAATGGGGGCAAAACGTAAAAGTCAAATAGGAGGAACGGATATGTTCACGAATTTCAAAGAACTGGAAGCCTATGTCCTGTCTCATAAAAACAAAAAGCGCATCGTCCTGGCCAACGCCCATGACGAGCCCGCCCTCAGCGCCGTGGTCAACGCCCACCGCCGGGGCGTGGTGGACGGCACCCTGCTGGGTAAGAAGGACGAAATTCTGGCCCTGCTGCGGGAGATGAACGAGGACCCCGCCGAGTATGAGATCGTCGACTTCGACGGCCCGGAGCTGGACGCCGCCAAGGCCGCCGTGCAGCTGGTGCGGGAGGGCAAGGCGGACATCCCCATGAAGGGCATTCTCCAGACCTCCAGCTTTGCTAAGGCCATTCTGAACCGGGAGACCGGTCTGATCCCCGCCAGCGGCCGCCGTCTGGTGAGCCAGTGCGGCATTTTCGAGTATGAAGGCCGCTTTATGATGATCACCGACGCCGCCATCAACATCGCCCCCGACGTGGACACCCAGATCGGCATTGTGGAGAACGCCCTGCCTGTGGCCAACGCCCTGGGGGTGGAGCTTCCCAAGGTGGCAGTGCTGTCCGCCGTGGAGAACGTCACCGAGAAGATGCCCTCCACCGTGTCCGCCGCCGAGATCGCCAAGCGCGGCATCCCCGGCTGCGTGGTGTCCGGCCCCCTGGCGCTGGACGGTGCCATCTCCATGGAGTCCGTCAAGCACAAGGGCATTCACGACCCCGTGGCGGGCCAGGCGGACATTCTGCTGGTGCCCTTTATTGAGATCGGCAACGTGCTGTACAAGTCCATCACCTACATCGCCGGAAAGACCATGGCCAGCACCATCTGCGGCGCCTCCTGCCCGGTGATCATCACCAGCCGGGCCGACACGCCGGACAGCAAGTATTACTCCATCCTGCTGGCGGTCCTGCGCTGCCTGAAGGCATAAAGCTTCATGCACTGTGCGGCGCACCGCGAAAACAGGCAAACTCTTCTGTGCATGAAGTTTTGTGCATCATTCCCGGTTGCCCCGAAGGGGCGAGGGAATGGCACATTCTATGTTTTGCTATGCTTTTGCATAGCAAAACATAAACAATCTGACAAAAGCGGGGCTTCGGCCCCGCTTTTGCCGGAACAGGCAGAAAAAAGCCCTGTGCCTTGCGGCACAGGGCTCATCTTGTTTGTCCGAGCTTAGATCGCGCGGGTAACTTTACCGGAACGCAGACACCGGGTACAAACGTACACATGGCGAGGCGTACCATTGATCATAGCCTTCACGCGCTTGACATTGGGCTTCCAGGGACGATTGGAGCGTCTATGGGAGTGGGAAACCTTGATACCGAAGGTCACGCCCTTATCGCAGAACTCGCACTTTGCCATCCGTTGCACCTCCTTGCTGTGAGAAACTCGCTTGCCTACATCACAAGCAATAGATATCTTAGCAGATTGCGGCGCAAAATGCAAGCATTATTTGACAAAAATCCGAAAAAAATCTGTCAGGCCGCAATACATTCTCAGCCAAGCGAATAAAAGCTGAAATACGCCCCCTCGGCGGCGTCTCACAGCTTTGGCACAATAGCCAAGAGATGCCGCCTTATTTTGTGACATATTACGATTCTTCTTAAATTGCAAAAATGTGGTCGCAAAACAGCCCAGGACATAGTGGCAAGTGTCTCGCGGGTGGTGAGCGCCGCAGCCCCGGCTCGTTCAGGGCTGATAAATCCGGCCGGTCTGCCCGGGCCGGAAATACAGGAAGAACCGCTGTTGGCGGGATATGTCACTTTTTGTATTGACTTTTGCCATATATCCTTTATAATAGAGTCGACAGGACACCCGTCTTTTTCGCCGGAAAAGGCGGGTTGTTCGCTGAAAAACGACAGCCGCAGCGTTTCATTTTTTCCTTGCGGCAGAATGGAGATTTTGTTATGTCCACTTATTCCATGACCGTGGCCGGGCTTCAGCGGGAGCTGCCCATCTGCAAGGTCACAGACGATCTGTATATCGGCGCATTCATCTGTTTCGGCGACGCGGAGCTGACCGAGGCCTGCGGCCGGGAGCTGCTGAAGCTGCTGGAGCCGGGCAGCTATGACTATCTGTTCACCGCAGAGGCCAAGAGCATCCCCCTGATCCACGAAATGGCCCGCCAGTCCGGGGCCAAGAAGTACTTCATCGCCCGGAAGGGTCCCAAGGCCTATATGCCCGACCCCATCCATGTGGAGGATCAGTCCATCACCACTGCCGGCACCCAGAAGCTGTATCTGGGCCGGGATGACGCGGACCTGATCTGCGGCAAGCGCATCGTCCTGATGGACGACGTGATCTCCACCGGCGGCAGCCTGAAGGCCATGGAGGACCTGGTGGCCCTGGCCGGAGGCACCGTAGTGGCACGCATCGCTGTTCTGGCCGAGGGCGACGCCGCCAAGCGCCACGACATCAGGTTCCTGGCTCCCCTGCCCCTGTTCAATCCGGACGGTTCCGTGAAATAAGACATCTGCTTCCAAAAAAGGCAGCCGATCCTGCGATCGGCTGCCTTTTGTTACTCTTTTTCGGCTCAGTCCTGCTGCCAGTTGTGCCACACGTTCTGCACGTCCTCGTTATCCTCCAGCATGTCGATGAGCTTGTTCATGCTCTTGACGTCGTCCTCGCTGGTCATGGTGACGTAATTCTGAGGCACCATTTCGATCTCGGCGCTTTCGAAGGTATAGCCCTTGTCCTCCAGAGCCTTCACCACGTCGTTGAAGCTGTCGGGATCGGTGGTGATCTCGAACACGGGGCCGTCGGGGGAGAAATCCTCGGCACCGGCGTCCAGCGCGTCCATCATGACGGTATCCTCGTCCAGCTCGCCGTCCTCGTTGTCGATGACGATGACGCCCTTGCGGTCGAAGGACCAGGACACGCAGCCCTGGGCGCCCATGCCCTTGCCGTACTTATCAAAGTAATGGCGGATCTCGGGAGCGGTGCGCTGGCGGTTGTCGGTCAGGGCCTCCACGATGACGGCCACGCCGCAGGGACCGTAGCCCTCGTAGGTGACGGACTCGTAGTTGTCGGTATTGCCGGAGCCCAGCGCCTTGTCGATGGTGCGCTTGATGTTGTCATTGGGCATATTGGCGGCCTTGGCCTTGGCCACCACGGTGGCCAGGCGGGAGTTATTGGCGGGGTCGCCGCTGCCGCCCTGCTTGACGGCCACGATGATCTCCTTGGCGATCTTGGTAAAGGTGGCGGAGCGCTTGGCGTCGGCCGCGCCCTTGGTCTTCTGAATATTGTGCCACTTGGAATGTCCGGACATGTGATTACTCTCCTTCGATCATATAGTATTGCACGGCGTCCCGGTGGACCGCCGATTTTGAGACGCAGATGGCGGGAAAGGCTTTTTGCAGGCGGTGCATCACCTCGGGGCACACCACGTCCTCCGTGGGAAAGTGCCCTGCGTCGATGAGGTTCAGGCCCCGGGTATCCAAAAAGTCGTTGTAGCGCAGGTCGCTGGTGACAAAGGTATCGCAGCCCTGGGCCAGCGCCTGGGGGATGTATTCGCCGCAGGCCCCGCCGCCTACGGCCACCCGGTGCACAGGCCGCCCGCCGTCGCGGTAGCGCAGGCCCCTGCAACTTAATGATTTTACCACATCATGCAGGAACTGTTCAAGGGGTATTTCGCAGGAAAGTGTGCCGATGCGGCCAATTTTTTGCTCGTTCAGGGGAATGGTGCCCGAAAGGCCCAGCTTTTGGGCCAGACAGTCGTTGACGCCGCCCTCCGCCGCGTCCAGATTCGTATGCATGCAGATGACGGACAGGTCCTGCCGCACCAGGCAGGTCAGCAGACCGCCCAGACGGGTATCGTCCCGCAAGGTCTGCATTTCCCGCTCATGCCAGCGGACGTTCATCACCGGATGGTGGGCCACGATCAGGTCCGCCCCCAGCTCCGATGCCTCCGCCGCCACGGCGGGCGTTACGTCCAGCGCCACCAGCACCCGCCGGACCGGCCGGTCCGGACGGCCCACCAACAGGCCCACGTTGTCCCAGCTCTCCGCCGTGTCCGGAGGCGCCCAGTCGTACAAAAACTGCTCAATATCCCGTACTGTGATCATGAAAGCGCCTCCTTTTTCTTCTCCAGGGCGGCAATGAGCTCCGGCAGCGTGCCGCAGTCCGCGTCTTCCCGGCTGCGGTGCAGGCCCTCCAGTCTCCGCCGCAGCCGCCGCAGCTGTGCATCCAGATAGTCGCCGTACAGCGGGTCCCCCTCCAGATGCAGGCCGCCGTACAGCCGGGCCTCGTCCGGGGTAAAGGGCTCCCCTGCCGTCATTTGCAGCACCACATAGAGCTTGCCCTTGTCCCACACCAGCCGCTCGTCCCGGCAGACATAGCCGTTTTCCGAAATCCAGCGGCGCAGCAGCTCCACCTTGGTCTGGGGCTGGAGCAGCAGGGTGCAGCCGGAGGTCCGGGGCCAGGGGCTATCCGTCAGGATCTGTATGATCGTCTCGCCGCCCATACCGGCTATGACCACCGTGTCCGCCTCATGGGGGGCAATGCCCCGCAGACCGTCGCACAGGCGCAGGTCCAGGGCCGCGCCGTATTCCTCCGCCGTGCGGCGGGCGTGGGCCAGAGGCTCCGGCCCGATGTCAGCGGCGATGGCGGAGGCGATGCGCCCCTGCTGCATGAGCCACACCGGAAGATAGCCGTGGTCCGTGCCGATATCCGCCAGTCTGGCCCCTTGGGGGACCATATCCGCCAGCAGCCGCAGCCGGGGCTGCAATTGTAAGTGTTTCATAGGTTCTCCTGATAACACAGATAAACGCATACGGACGGGCCGTATGCGTTCCTGTTTGCATATGACGGTTACTGGGCGCTCTTGTTGGCCTCCTCGTTGACCAGGGCCAGCAGCTTGTCCACGTCGATGCCGTGAACGGCGCAGGCTTCCTCCACGGTCTCGCCGCGGGAGGAGGGGCAGCCCAGGCAGTGCATGCCGATGGACAGGAAGATGGGAGCGGTCTGGGGCGCGACATCCAGGATATCACCGATGATGGTGTCCTTGGTGATCTCGATCATAGTAAAATACCTCCGTTGTTGAATTTACTGCCCATAGTATACCCCAACCGTGCCGCCGTTTCAACAAAAACTTTCACAAATTCCGAAAATTACCTGTTCAGCGGCGGGCGCAGCTGGTATACTGTTGTCAAAACCGGAAAGGAAGGCGGAACCATGGGGGACAAGAAGCTGAAGCTGCTGTATCTGGCAAAATACCTGGAGGAGGAGACGGACCAGGAGCACCCGGCGGGGATGCCGGAGCTTCTGGCCTATCTGACCGCCAACGGGATCTCCGCCGAGCGCAAGAGCGTCTATGACGACCTGCGGCTGCTGGAGTCCTTCGGCATGGACATAGAGACCGTCAAGGGGCGGCAGTTCGGCTATTACCTGGGGGAGCGGACCTTCCAGTTGCCGGAGGTAAAGCTGCTGGTGGATGCCGTTCAGGCGGCCCCCTTCCTGACGCAGAAAAAGAGCATGGAGCTCATCGGCAAGCTGGAGCAGCTCACCAGCCGCCCCATGGCCCGGCAGCTGCGGCGGCAGGTGTACGTCCTGGGCCGACCCCGGACCACCAACGAGACCCTGTACTACGCCGTGGACGGCATCCACACCGCCATCAGCCGGGACCGGCAGGTGTCCTTCCGTTACTTCGACTGGACGGCGGAGGGGCAGCGGGCCTTCCGCCGGGATGGGGCTGCCTACGTCACGGACCCGGTGGCCCTGTGCGTGGACCGGTACTATTATTACCTGGTGGCCTACGACGCCCTGCGGCAGGACTACCGCCACTACCGGGTGGACCGGATGGCGGACCTGACGGTGCTGGACTCGCCCCGCTCTCCCCTGCCCCGGGACTTTGACCTGGGCCGGTATGTCCGGAAGATCTTCGATATGTACGGCGGGGCCTCCGTCACCGTCCGGCTGCGGCTGCACCGGTCGCTGATCAACCCCGCCATGGACCGCTTCGGCTCCGACGCCCACATCCGGCCGGACGGGCCGGACCATGTGTCCCTCACCGCCCCGGTGGAGGCCGGCCCCACCTTCTATGGCTGGCTGTTCCAGTTCGGGGACAAGGCGGAGCTTCTCTCCCCTGCCGACGTCCGCCGGGACTTTACGGACTACTGCCGCCGGGTACTGGCACGGTATGATGCATGAAACACTGGATCACCTTATAATAACCCAGGGGGCGCTGCATAGCAGCGCCCCCTGGGCTTTGTCATTATGGGCGAACGAATCAGGCAAACAGATAGCCGTACTGATCCCGGATGGTGAGGATGAAGGTCTCCAGCTCCCGGGGCAGGTCGTTGGCCTCGTCCAGGTTATACTCCTGGGGCGCACCGGCCAGCCGCACCCGGACCTTGCCGCCCTCCAGGAACAGGACGCCGGCGTTGTGGGAGTCCTCCATATCCTCGGCGGTCTGGAACAGGGTGAACTTATCGTGGCAGGGCTCGGAGGCATAGGGGCAGAACTGGGTGCAGTTGCCGCACTCGTTGCACATCTTGTCCACATGGAGGATCTGGTGGCTGCCGTCGGCCATGGCGATGACCACGTTGGCCCGGTTGGGGCAGGAGTCCACACAGTTTTCGCACACGGTGGAGCATTGCAGGCAGCGGTCGCCCTCGCGGCAGATGCAGCCGCTCATTTGCAGGACGCCCTTCTTGGCCTGGGCGTCGGTCTTGGTGATGTACGCCTGCTGGGGGATGTCATAGGTATAGGCCGTTCCGATGACCTCCTGGGCGAAGCGGGCGGCGTCGGCAATGCCCTCCACCACGGTGGCGGGGCCCCGGGCGGCGTCACCGGCGGCATACACGCCGGGAAGATTGGTCTGGAAGGCGGGACGGCCCTTCTTGTCCACCTCAATGCCGTTGGCGGCCATCAGGGCGCTGTCTACCTGCTCGCCTACGGCGGAGATCACCAGGTCGCAGGGAATGTCGAAGAACTCACCGCTGCCCACGGGACTGCGGCGGCCGGAGGCGTCGGCCTGGGCCAGCACCATCCTTTCACAGGTCAGCATGCCGTCTGCCTGCTTCACAGGAGCGGCCAGCTCGGCAAAGGTCACGCCGTCCTGGAGGGCCAGGGCCAGCTCATGCTCGTCGGCGGGCATGTACTTGCGGGTGCGGCGATAAACCAGGGTCACCTGCTTGGCACCGGAGCGCTTGGCCAGACGGGCGGCGTCCATGGCGGTGTTGCCGCCGCCGATGACGGCGATGCTGCCGCCGACGCTGATGTTGCCGGCCTTGACGCCCTTCATCCACTGGATGGCCCCGGCCACATCACCGGCGATCTCCAGCTTGCCGGGCTTCCAGGCGCCCACGGCGAACAGAATGTGGGTATAGCCCATGGCCTTCAGCTCGGTGACGGAGGGGGCAGGCGCGCCGCAGCGGACGTCCACGCCGTACTTCTCCATCAGGGCGATGTCCTTTTCGATGGTCTCGTTGGCGATGCGGAAGGAGGGGATCACGTGCCGGGGCACGCCGCCCAGGCAGCTCTCCCGCTCGAAGATGGTGGTCTCGATACCGGCCCGGGCCAGGAAATAGGCCGCGGCGATGCCGGTGGGGCCGCCGCCGATGATGGCGGCCTTCTTGCCGGAGACCTTCTCGGTGGGCCGGATGGAGGCCATCAGGGCGTTGTAGCCCTTTTCGGCAGCCAGCAGCTTGGTATCCCGGATGCGGACGGACTCGTCATAGAAGTTCCGGGAGCACTTGGTCTGACAGCGGTGGGCGCAGATGGTGCCGGTCAGGAAGGGCAGGGGGTTCTTCTCGGTGATGAGCTTCAGAGCCGGGGCATACAGGCCCTTGCGGCACAGCTCCATATACTCAGGGATATCCTGGTGGATGGGGCAGCCGCCCTGGCAGGGAGCGGTGAAGCAGTCCATCCAGGGCACCTGCTTGTCGCTCTTGCGGCTGGGCAGGGGCTTGATGGGCTTGACGTGGTGAACATCGGTGCGGCAGGCGGCGGACAGCTGGCAGATGGCCTGGGTGTCCGTGCCGGAGAAGGGACGGTATGCCATGGGCTCCACCTTCTCCACCATCTGGTGCAGGCGGTTGTATCCGCCGGGCTTGAGGATGGTGGTGGCCACGGTGATGGGCCAGATCCCGGCGGCAAACAGCTTGTCGCAGTTGAAATACTCCGCGCCGCCGGCGAAGGAGATGCGCATCTTACCCTTGAACTGGCGGGAAATGCGGTGGCACATCTCGATGGTCAGGGGGAACAGGCTGCGGCCGGACATGTACATCTCATCGTTGGGCAGCTCACCCCGGGTGGTGTCCACGGGGAAGGTGTTGGAGAGCTTCAGACCGAACTCCAGGCCGTTTTCATCGGCCAGAGCCTGAAGCCGCCCAAACATGGGCACGGCGTCGGCCCACTGGAGATCCTCGTTGAAGTGGTGCTCGTCGAACACAATATAGTCATAGCCCATGGAGTCCAGGGTGCGGCGGGCGGTCTCGTAGCCCAGGATGGTGGGGTTGCACTTGACGAAGGTGTGCAGGTGCTTTTCGGAGATCAGATAGCTGGCGATGCGCTCGATCTCGTCAGGGGGACAGCCGTGGAGGGTGGAAACAGTGACGCTGCGGGACACCCGGGGGGAGATGGCGTCGATGAAGGCGGTCTCCTGGGGGAACAGCTCCTTCAGGACCTCCTTGCACTCGCCGAAGATGGCGGTGCGGCTGGCGTCCATCATACCGTCGATATAGGTGTTGACCTTCTCGCCCTTGATGCCCTCCAGGTCATAGCCCACAGACATATTGAACACGAAGCCGTTGGGGTCGCCGAAGCCGTAGACCTTGCTGAGGACCTTCAGGGCGCACCAGGCCTTGATATACTCGTCCATGGCCTGGGGCACGGTCAGCTCCGTGGACCACTCCTGGTTATAGCCCTCGTCGTTGGCCAGGATGCAGGGACGGGGCACACAGGCGGCCAGATCAGCGCCGTCCATCTTCTGAACGGTCTTTACCTCGAAGAACCGGGCGCCGGCCACATAGGCGGCGATGATGTTCTGGGCCAGCTGGCTGTTGGGACCGGCGGCGGGGCCGAAGGGGGTCTCGATGCGCTCGCCGAAGATGGGCAGGCTCTTGCCGGTGGCGTGATACTGCTTATGCACGCCGAACACGTCGCCGCAGCCGGCGTACTCGGTGATCACCCAATTCATCAGGGATTTGAAGGGAATGGGATACATTTTCTCGGACATGGGGGTTCCTCCTTTTTGAATCGTAAAAAATCAGCGCATCAATACACCCGGTTGTTCAGGCTTCCCCAGAGCTTCTTGGCAGCCTCCAGGATGTGGGCATTTTCCGCCTCCTCGTCGATGCCCACCAGCTGGCGGTCCTGCATCAGGAGCTTGCCGCCCGCGATGGTGGTCTGGCACTGGCGGCCGGTCATGCCGAAGATCATGTGGCCGTCGATGTTCTCGTCGGAGAAAGGGGTGAAGGGCTTATAGTCCATGACGATGATGTCCGCGGCGGCGCCGGCCTTCAGCACGCCCAGCTGCACCGGGAAATACTTTTCACCGATCTTGGCGTTGTTGCGGAACAGCATATCCGTGACCTCGCACCAGCCCACGTTGGGCAGGCAGTTCTGGCTGCGCTGGGAGCACAGGGCCACCTTGATGGACTCCAGCATGTCGTTGGTATAGGCGTCGGTGCCCATGCCCAGCAGGATGCCCCGCTTGTGCAGCTGGAGCACCGGGCAGATGCCGATGGCGTTGCCCATGTTGCTCTCGGGATTGTTGACCACCATGGTGCCGGTCTCCTTGATGATCTCCATCTCAGCGGTGTTCACATGGATGCAGTGGCCCAGAATGGTCTTGGGACCCAGGATGCCGTGGTCCTGCAGGCGCTGGACAGGGCGGCGGCCATAGTTTTGCAGGCTGTCGTACACGTCGTTCATGCCCTCGGACACATGGATGTGATAGCCGGTGCGGCCGTTGTTGGCGGCCACCATGCGGTCGAAGGTCTTGTCGCTGATGGTGAACAGGGCGTGTCCGCCGAACATGGCGGCCAGCATGGGATCCTGGTTCTTCTGGCACTCGGTGATGAAGTCGGCGTTTTCCTGGATGGCCTGCAGGCACTTCTCCTCGCCGTCCCGGTCGGAGACCTCATAGCACAGGCAGGAGCGGATGCCGAACTTCTTGGCGGACTCGGCAATGGTGTGCAGGGAGCCGGGGATCTCGGCATAGGAGGCGTGGTGATCGAAGATGGTGGTAACGCCCTGCTTGATGCAGTCCATATACAGGGCGTCGGCGCTGGCGCGGGTGCCGGCCAGGGTCAGCTTGCGGTCGATGGCCCACCAGGTGCCGTCCAGGACCTCGTAGAAATTGGTGGGATTGTTGCCCACGATGGACAGGCCCCTTGCCAGGGCGGAGTAGATATGGGTGTGGGCATTGATGAAGGCGGGCATGATGACGCCGCCCTTGGCGTCGATGAGGTTGGCCTGGGGGTATTTGGCCCGCAGGACGTTCTCCTCGCCTACCTCGGTGATGATGGTTCCCTCATAGGCCACGGCCCCGTGCTCATAATAGCCCTTGCCGCCCTCGTCCCGGGTGATGAGTCTTCCGTTGATGATCAGATTCATGTGTGCTCCTCCTTGCAGATTGTTTTCCTTTTTTTCCGGGTAAAGAAAAATGTTTCAAACCTCCGGATGGAGATCTGAAACACTCAAGCAACAGCCGAGTGATAGTTGCAGCCCGTGCGCGAGGCACTTCCTTACAGCTACCAATCTTGTATTGTTGCCTATATTCTACACGCTTTGGTATAAAAATGCAACAGAAATTTTAGCTCCAGCGGCAAAAAATGTGCAGGATTCCGAAAAAGCCAGCCGGGCCAGGCCGGAATCCCTATGAAAAAAATCTACAAAGTCGGGATACCGGTAATTTTGCGGGTGAAAGAGTCTGTATCGCGAAATTGTGAAATAATCATCAAATAGGCCGGAATCCACAATTTGCGGCGGCTGCCGGGTGCAAAGGAGGGAATGTGCATTTTTTTACAAAATGCACAAAAAACACCGCGAAGATTTTACGGGCGCGAGGGACGATTTTCGGAACATCCCTCTTGAGTATTTGCCGGAATGGTGTTATTATCAGAACGGATGGGGGTATGAGCAAATTTCATCTACCCATTCGATTTTGAACAATCCTGGAACAATTTTTGAGGAGGCAATTATTATGAATGCTTATCTGGCCAGCGTTCTGGAGAACGTCAGAACCAAGCATGGCAACGAGCCCGAGTTCGTGCAGACCGTCGAGGAAGTCCTGTCCTCTCTGGAGCCTGTCATCGAGAAGCACCCCGAGTATGAGAAGGTCGACCTGCTGAACCGCATGGTCGAGCCCGAGCGTATGTTCACCTTCCGCGTTGTGTGGTGCGACGACAATGGCCAGTGGCACACCAACCGCGGCTGGCGCTGCCAGTTCAACGGTGCCATCGGCCCCTACAAGGGCGGCCTGCGCTTCCAGAAGAACGTGTATGAGGGCATCATCAAGTTCCTGGGCTTCGAGCAGACCTTCAAGAACAGCCTGACCGGCCTGCCCATCGGCGGCGCCAAGGGCGGTTCCGACTTCGATCCCGCCGGCAAGTCCGACGCCGAGGTCATGCGTTTCTGCCAGAGCTTCATGACCGCCCTGTATCGCTACATCGGGCCGGACATCGACGTTCCCGCCGGTGACATGGGCGTGGGCGGCCGCGAGATCGGCTACCTGTATGGCCAGTACCGCCGCCTGAAGGGCGTGTGGGAGAACGGCGTGCTCACCGGCAAGGGCCTGAGCTACGGCGGTTCCCTGATCCGTCCCGAGGCCACCGGCTACGGCGCTATCTACTATCTGCAGGAAGTGCTCAAGCACGAGAATGACACCATCGAGGGCAAGAAGATCGCCATCTCCGGCTACGGCAACGTGGGCTGGGGCATCATGAAGAAGGCCGCTCAGCTGGGCGCTGCCGTCACCTACTTTGCCGGTCCCGATGGTTACGTTCACGATCCCGACGGCGTTATCACCGACGAGAAGCTGAACTACATCCTGGAGATGCGCGCCAAGGATCCTATGCACTGCAAGCCCTATGCCGACAAGTTCGGCTGCGAGTTCGTGGCTGGCGAGAAGTGCTGGGGCGTCAAGGATGTTGACGTGTACATGCCCGCCGCTATGCAGAACGACGTCCGCATGGAGTCCGCCGAGAAGATCGCTGCCTCCGGCGTGAAGTATTACATTGAGGTGGCCAATATGCCCACCACCAACGATGCTCTGAACTTCCTGCGTCAGCAGAAGGGCATCATCGTAGCTCCCTCCAAGGCTGTTAACGCCGGCGGCGTGGGCGTCTCCGCTCTGGAGATGGCTCAGAACTCCGAGCGCCTGGTCTGGACCGCCGAGGAAGTCGATGCTCAGCTGCATAAGATGATGAAGACCATCCACAAGGAATCCGCCGATGCCGCTGCCGAGTACGGCCTGGGCTATGACCTGGTGGCTGGCGCCAACATCGCCGGCTTCAAGAAGGTCGCTGAGGCTATGATGGAGCAGGGCTGCTTCTAAGCCGAAGGATAGGATATCATCCAAATAGAACCAACAGGGGTCCCGCAGAACTGCGGGACCCCTGTTTCTTGTCAAAAAGCCCCAAAGGTCAAAGCACTTCTGGGGGACAATTAAAGGACTCCTGCCGCCTTGGCAGGAGTCCTTTTTGTCCTCACGAATCCCGGTACACTGTGAACTGATAGACGTTTGTCTCGGGCTGCGTCAGCGAGTAATAGCCGAAGCCCTGCAGCGATACGCCATACTCCTTCAGGAAGCGCTCGGCGCCCTCCCATTTTCCGAAGATCCGGCTCAGCTCATCCACCTGCGCACTCTGCGCAAGCTGGATGGCAAAACTGCCGCCGTTCTTCTGTATCACCTGTGAAAACTGCTGCGCCAAAATCGGCCCGCAGTCGGCGTCGCTTTCCACCCGCGTATGATTGCGGGCATGATAGCTGCCCGACATGCTGTCGGTGCCCGGAATGGTGAAGCAGGACAGATAGCCGTCTCCGATGGGATAGAGGTCCCGAATCAGGTGGTTATCCACATTGAACCGGCCATACAGCAGCTTGTCCCCCTGGTTTCCCAGGTCAGCGGTGGCATCCAGATCATAGAATATGCCGTCAATTTCCGCCACATTCCACTGGTGCCCGTTCCCGCCGTCCAAGGGCGCGCCGGAAATCGACAGGCAAACGATTCCCATCTGCTCCAGGATCCATTGCATGGTTTTTCCGGTTCCGTCACACTTGGCCCGGCCTTCCACCAGCGCGCCGTAGGGCGTCCCGCAATACGGCGTGGACAGGTCGTAGACGCAGTGGCCGGTGACGTAGCGATAGGCATGCAGCTCCGCCTCTCGCGCAGAAAGGCCAGCCGCCCCGCTTACCACCTCCTGAACGATCCGGTCGCACTGCTGATAGGCCCGGCGATAGGTATCCTCATCCATATGGTAAGAAAGTTCGCTGATCCCCGTCACCATCTTTTCTCCGTCTCGATCAACGCTGTTGTAGTAATAGGTCGCATTGCCATCTATCTGGAACAGCTCCGGGCAGTTCCCATAAATCAGCGTCATCAGCGCCTCCATCTCGTCCACGCTGATGCTGCTTGGAAACTCGACCTCCGTCCGGAAATTCGCCACCGCCTGATATATAGCCAGGAAGTTTTCCAGCATCCGGTCGTCCAGCTGCTGCACCAGATACCGGCAGTGATAGCCCGGAATGATTTTTTCCGCCTGCTCCCGGATGGCACTCAGCTCCCCGGCGGGTTTCTCCTCGTTGCCTGGTTCCGGTGTCTCAACAGGCGTCGGTTTTGTCTCGGGTAACGGCGCAGATGTCCCGCCCAGTACGCCGCTGAGCAGCAGTATCACCACTGCGGCCACGCACAGGACCGGCACGGCAATCCAGGCAGCTCCGACTCTGCGTCTTTTTTTCGGCGCAGAGCCTCCCGGGTATCCATAGCCGACACCCGGCTGCCAGGTTTCGCCGTATCTCTGTTGGATTCCAGTGCCATTGTGCGGACTCCGCCGGCCGGACGGCCGCTGCCCGCTTGTCTGATCTCTGAATTCCAGCGCCATGATCAATGAAACGTGAATCCGCCGCCGGAGCCTGAGCTCTGCTTCGGCTGCTCATGCCCGCGCATAACCGCAGAGCTGCCTGTGCGGGGTGCAGGCTTCCAGGCCGGGGTAGCTGCCAGCAGTACCCACAGGATCAGCCAGCACCGGCCTGCCGGCACAAACAGCACCCGGCTGCCGATCTCCATCACCAGCGCGCCCGCCAGCGACTGCCCCAATCCCAGGATCACCATCGGCACGGTTTCCTCACCGCCCACGGCAACCGCCCGCAGCGCCGTCACCAAGGCGCCCAGCAAGGTCAGGAAAAGGACCCGCACCACGCCAAGAAACCATCCGGAGCCCATAGCCGGGCGATAATGAAGCATATCCCAGGCCGCAGTGGACTGAAGGGAATCTCCCCTGCTGCCGATTTCAAAGAGCAGCTCAAACAGACCGGCCAGCACCATCAGCGCCACCAGGCCCACAGCCAGCATAGTCATGATCTGACCGATGCCCTTGAATTGCATAAATCTCGTGCGCCGCCCCGTTGTAAGGCGCACCACCAGGCAGGTTATCGCCGCCAGCACAAGAAATAACAGCGCCATCAGCAGCGGCGTCCACATGGAATCCGCGTTCTTATTGTAAATCCCCGCGCACAGGTACCAGCTCACAAATCCGGCCACCAGAGACGCGCTCAAGGTCCTGATATCAAGCTTCAAATCTCTCTCCTCCTTATGTCAGAATACCACGCACAGCGCAGCAAGCACCGCAGCCAGCAGCGGCACCACATTGCAGAGCCTGTAAACCGTGCTGTACTCCTCCGGGTAGATCTCCATTGCGTTTGCCGCCCTGTATCGCACGGATAGGAATACCGTCAGCACACACCAGGAAACGCCCAGAAGCGCCAGCGCAACAAGCCAGTTGGCCGGAATCGCTTCCCGGGTGCCCAGCTGCCGCGAAGCCGCCAGAAGCAGCATAGCCGCAGCGCCCCAGAAGCCCTGCATCACCACCTTGTACTTTCCGGCCAGCGTGCCCAATCGCGCACAGATCCACCAAAGCACGCCCAGGCCCACCAGCAGCAGGATAAAACGCATATCCTGCAGGGCCGCCATAGAAACGGTCAGCAGCGCCAGCAGCGCCAACGGCGCATGATACCATTTGGCAGTGACCTGACCCTTCTGCTCCAGCAGTTCATACACCGCGCCCGCCACCGGAACGCCCAGCACGCTGATCAGCCAGCAATCATCCGCGTCCAGCCGCATGGCGCCGGCGCGCCAGTTCAGCAGCAGGATGTAGGCCGCCCATACCAGAAGCCGGGCCGCCCGATATATACTTTGCTTTTGCGCGCCTTTTTCCAGCGTCAGCGCAGCCAGCAGCACCGCCCCGGCCACCATAGGCCAGCCTAGATGCGTAAGCTTTCCCACGCGGGAGCAAAGGTCGCTCCATCCGGAGGATACCGCAGCCAGGACAACAGGTGTCAGAAAGGCGTAAAGGACGCTGGCCAGCACGCAGATGCGCAGCCGGGACTTTTCCTCACCGTCCCGCAGCTCGCGGGCCAGGAACAGCCCCGAGAACAGCACCGGCGGCACAAACAGCCAGAGCTGTCTTGCCGACTGCGCATCCAGCAGGTATCGGAACATTCCCTCAAATGCCAGCAGCTGCATTAGAATCAGGATCGCATACCGCAGGACGTTCAAAGCCGCATTCGGGAAATACTTGCGCACGGCGCTCAGTCCCACAAGCAGCAGAAGTCCGATGCAGAATACCGCCAGGTTATCCTTGAAGCTGAAAGAAAGGCCTTCCAGGCTGGCCTCCAGCACGCCGGATATCCGGTCAGATGACAGCTGTGCCGGGGTCAGGGCATAAAGGACGCCCCATGCCAGCCCAAAGGCTGGCCCGGTCTGATAGGTACTCTTCTGAAATCCACCCTTAGACGCCAGCGGGATAAGCAGGATCCCCAGCACCAGCAGTGCCGGGACCAGCGCGCCGGGCTCGGTCAGCACTCCTCCCACAGCCAGACGCGCAGCCGCAAAAATCACCGTGGCCACATACGCGCCGATGTTCATGAAATAAGATGTACTCATGCTGTGCCTCCCCTCAGACCAGGCATAGGATGTTCAGCAGCCAGCAGGCAGCCAGGGCGGCATACACAAAGCGGTAGGAGCCGTAGGGGTCCATAACCAGCCCCAGCACGCAGCGAACCCCGCAGCCAAGCTCCAGCACCAGCGCCGGAACCGCCATCGCAAATTCGCGAGGACTGCAAATACCCGCCAGCAGCGTTATCACCAGCGTGACCACCACCAGCAGCAGGGTCTGTCTTCCGCTGCGGACGTTCTGCTCCCGATAGGCCAACAGGTCCGCGGCGTTTTTGCTCCACCTTTTGCCGTCCCGGCCCGCCAGGGATGTGGGATACCCAAAATACTGGGCCGCCCGGCGAAGATTCTTTCGCCGCCCGTTCAGCGCATAATCCGCCAGGGCGCCATAGCCCGGGCCATAGCCCTGCTGCGCGGCGCAGTTGAAGAAGTTCTGCGCCACCTGCTGGGTATCCATCCCCTCCATCTCGTGGCTGCTGTAGTACAGGCCCAGCTGGTAGCTGGCATAGGCGTTCCCGGCCTGGGACAGGGTCTGCAGGTCGCTGAGGGCCGTTTCCGTGTCCGTCTCCAGCGACGCAAGAGCCGCCTGCAGGACCTCGCCCTCCCGCTGATCCTCCACTGAGCACGCTCCGCCGTGCCTGCCGTTGGCGAGGATCAGAAACCGCGGCACCGGCGATAGCTTCACCTGCGCGGCATCCAGCAGCTGCTGGACCATCCTTCTCACCAGGGAGGCAGACAGCATGGTGGTCTTGGTCACCGCGCCGATCACCGTGTTGACCTCCGCGCGGGAAAGCTCCGGCTGCACGGCCACATCCACCACGCTGGGGCAGGCCGTCAGGATAAGCTCCCACAGCAGCGCATCGCTGCGGTCGTCGCCTTTTTCTTCCAATTTTGCCCGCAGCACCGCGGGCGTCTGTAAAATCTGTAATCCCTGCTCGTTGACTACTTCTTTCAATATCTCTCTCATGCCTTACCCCTCAGACCAGATGGAATTTTTCCAGCTCCAGCTCGTAGCTTGTGCGGCTCTTATCGTTATCGTTCACGGCTGCATCCTCCAGAAGGCAGCGGATCCAGTTCTCCGTGTCATTCCACGGGGCATTTTCATCGATCTGTCCTGCACACAGCGCCGCAAAGAAATCTGAAAACAGCTGCCGCAGCTCCGGCTGCGCTCTCCACCATTGGGCCGTTATCTCCGCGCCGAATTGATGATGTCCCGTTCCATTGTGCCCTCCGGCGTCAAACAGAAACACCGGGTGACTCTGAAAATATTCCAGATATTGCTCCCGCATCAGGTGGCTGTACTCCTCCCCGATGAAAGGATGGGTATAGAACAGCAGATAAAAGGCAATTACCGCTGCCGAGAATATGTCGCGCACGCGCCCGTCCAGCACGATGCCATTTTTCTCCAGCTGCTGCTCCACCACCTGCGGCACAGACAGAAAGTCGCCGCGAAAGGCCGCGCCGAGCTGCGAAACCCGAGAAATTGTTTCACCCGGAACCAGATACACCTGGTTTGTCCCATACTCCACGCGCACCTGATCCCTGCCAAAGCCGTTCAGCGTCAGGCCCTCACGGTGCAGCTGCCCGATCCTGCGGAACAGATGGACGGCAATGGTCCACCTGGGCGTGTCAGAGCTGGGCAAAAACCGGCGGACAGAGGGATACGCATCCATGCTGAAGGGATGCAGCACATATCCCTGCATTTCATCGCTCCGGACCAGATCGAACGGCCAGAAAAAGCCCTCCCGCAGGATTCGTCCCATCTGAATCTGCTCCAGCACGTCGGATACCCGCAGCAACTCCTCCCGCTTGACCCGGAACGGCACCAGCCACAGCGGTTTATTCTCGTTCCGGCATCGCACCTGAATATAGTGGTGCTCCGTCCCTGTTTGCAGAAAGTCCCCGCTATCGTCCAGCAGCAGCTGCTGTGCCTCCTCGGGGGTCGACATAATTTTGTAGGCGTTGGCGCCCACCAGGTAGCTGTTGACCCAGCGGCCGGCTTCCGGATACATCACGCTGTCGCTCATCTTCTCCTATTCCTTCCTCTTTTTCCCGAGTCGCCGTCGTAGTCATCAAAAATAAAGCCCCGGTCCGACTTCTCCGGCCGCCCGCCTCTGTCGCTGCGGTCGAAAATAGAGAATAACCCCTTCTTTTCCGCGGCCGGCGGATCAGAGCTCAGTCTTTTCCCGTGGCCATTGTCGGGCCTGCGCGCCTTTCCCCACGCCTTCAGCGTCTTTTCCAGCTGCTCACTGAGCAGACTGTCGCCGCGGCCGGCGGCCTTGCGCAGGTCGCTGCGCACCTTCTCGTCCCGCAGTATGACGGAATGCTCCAGCTGGAGAGACTGGCTGCCGGAAACTCCCATTTTCAGCGCCGGAATCCCCTCAATTTTCTTAATCAGACTGCCGCAGTCATAAACGACCCGTCCGGCTTCCACCCGGCTGCAGGACAGAAGCATCAGATCCCATGCGAAAATTGCCTGGTTGGAGGCAGCTTTCAGCTTTGCCGCCAGCGGCAGCAGCAGATTGCAGATCTCCTCCCTGTCCCTGGCAGGCAGGTGTCCGTCCAGCACCAGCTCTGTCATCGGCTCAGTCCGGCTCGGATCCCGGTACAGCTGCCACACGGCATCCAGAAAGTGCAGCTTATTGCCATCCGCTCCGCTGTCCCGGGTCTGAAGCAGCGCCTGCACATTGCTGCTGGGCGCGCCGTCCAACACATAGTCCATCATTGTGCGATAGGTCATGCAGCTCCAGAAATAGGCCCGCTGCCGCCGCTGCAGCTCATGAGCAGCCTCCAGCGAGAATACGCCTCTGGGCAGCGCATCGACTGCGCGTCCCATCTGCGGCACCAGGTTTTTCAGCGGCATCCCCTGATAGACATCCCTGCGCAGGAGCTGCATCCAAAGAGCAACACACTCCTGTTCAAAATCGTCCATGGGGGACGCCCCCTGATAGCTCCGGCGCGCAGCCACAATGTCCTCATAGCATCTGCAATTCTGCAGATGCTTGTGAATCTGATATTTCTTCCACAGGATGCTGCCGCCGCTCTTCAGCGCAGCCGCAACGTCATCATACAGGGCCGGATACTCCCGCTCCAGCCCGGCCAGCAGCGCGCAGCGCTCCTCCACGGGAAGCTCCTGCCGCAGCCGCACCTGCACCATATAGCCCACGCAGGCATCCAGCAGTCTGCCGTTATAAACGCAGGAATTGCGGTCCAGGATCTCGCAGCTCTCTTTTCCCAGCACACCGCCGGACCGGCTCAGCTCGTCCAGGATATTGGCCAGGACATTCTGCTCCATCAGCGTCATCTGGCGGAGCCCCACATGCCGCAGAATGCTCTCTGCCAGCTGTCGGCACTGCCCTGCATCCAGGCAGGTGGTCAGCTCCACGCAATCCCCGGTCAGCATTTCATCGCCGGAGCGCAGCATCTCCGGGATCAGACTGCACGCCGTCTGCGGGTCAATGCTGCATGCCCGGTCCGAAAAGATGCCGCGCAGCAGGGCATGCACAAGCCCGGCATAGCGCACATCGAAGGTCTTCACCGTTTTCTGCAGCAGCTCCAGCTGCTCAGCGCTTCTGCTGTACTGCAAAAGACGGCAAACACAGTCGCAGAGCTCCCGCCCGCCTGCCGCATCCGCCTGCACCTGTTTGACGCAGCGGTCCACAGACAGCTCCATAATCCGCTTGGGCAGCGCAGTGTTCTGCCTTTTCAGCATCCAGATCAGGAGCTTGTTCACCGTCTCCTGGTTTGCCGACGGAACCCTGCCGCAAAGCAGCAGATTCCCCACCACGCGGTCATACACGTCATTTTCCGGCCGGTTTCCATCGTTCATCTTCCGCATGTGATATGCGGTGGCGATCATCTCCAGTGACGCATACTCCAGCGGCACCAGCTCCCCCAAAATATACTGCATATCCAGCAGCATCTGGCGGCGCTCCTCCGGGGCGGCAGATGCCAGATACCGGAAAAGCTCCGCAACAAACGGGTCCTCCTCCAGCCGCCTGCCGCCATCGTCCAGATCAAAGGTACACAGCGGGATCCCCATGCCGCCTCCGCCGGCCTTGCTGGAAACACAGATGGCCGCGCGGGTATCCGCGGCGCTGCTGCACGTCAGTCTCCAGCGCAGACCGGGAAGCATGCCCATGGCCGCGCAATAGGCCACCTCCCGCACCATATCCTGGGTCTGGCTCAGGGGCAGCTGCGTAAGCAGGGCCAGGGACCCGCCGCCTGCCACCGCCTGATACACGTTATAGAGCAGCAGCGCATATCGCTCGTCCGTCAGGCCGTACTTCTCCCGCAGGACAGACAGCTCAAAGCCGCCACGCAGGACCGCCTCCTTGGGCGGCAGCTGGCTGCCGCTCTGCGCCGTCATCATGTCGCCAGTGTCGATCCCGTAAATAGCGGAGGGATCGGTCTCCATGCAGCGGGCATATTCATCCAACCCCATAAAGTATGCGTGGGTAAAGATCGAGGCCCGCCCCTTGATATCGCTGCGCATGGTAGATTTGGCAATCAGGAAATCCCGCCTGCCGCCGTTCTCCTCGCTGACAGCGTAGCTGAGGATAGACTGACCCATTCTCGGGCCGGATCCGTCCTTTTCAAACAAGGACGTCATGGTACTGTTGAAATAGCCGAGGTTGTTCTCATTATCCGCCGTCAGACCCTGGGATCTGGCGCAGACCATATATCCGGCTTCATCCGTCCGGAACCGGCATGCCTGCTCCATTTTCATTGGAGATCCTCCCCGTTATAAAACCGCTCTTGTTTGCACCTTTGTTCGTTCATCCAGTCGTCAAGCCGCCCCTGATATTTCCTTGCAGACTCCAGCAGCGCCTTTTTCGGCTGAGGATCCGCCTGAAAATAGGGGCCGATCCTTCCCAGCCGCCAAAGGATCCATTTCAGCGGGTCCTCCACGCGGCGGGGATTCGGTGCGCCCTTGGGGAAGCCAACCAGATTGATCCCTTCCCAGATTTCCCACATGTTCAGATAGATCCGTCCGCTGGCGCAGTCGGCATAAACCTCCGTCCATATGCCAGAGGCAATCTCCTTTGTGATATCCTCATTAATATCTATGTCAATAGAGGTCAGCTCCGGCTCCAGGGTTACCGGATCCACCGCCGGCATACGGGTTTTCGGGTCAAGCGAGGTAATCCGTTGAACAGGGCACGCATAATAAAAGTTCCGCTCCTCAGGTGAACGTTCATTCCAGCCCTTGATCCACGCGCGAAGCTCGTCATACTTCCTGCCGCAGATATCGTCCAGGATGTACCAGTTTTTGTATTTTACAAAGCGCCGTTCCACGCCGCAGGTGATGGCCGACACGCCGCAGAAGGTTTTTCTGACAAACTGGCCCAGCTGCGCCAGGATCATGGCCGCATTGTTGCTCAGATAGTCCTCCAGCTCGTGGCTGATGGCAAAATACTCCTCCCGGTTCAGGCCGCCGGACACAGCTGCCGTAGGCCGGAACATGGGACTCTGGTTTCCTTTGGGATACTGATTCCGGATTTCATCCGTTTTGGTGAGAACCACCGCCACTGGAACATCCGCCCAGGTGTTCTGGCTCATATTCAGGGCGACGCGGATCTGATTCACCACTCCGACCACCTTGTTGACACCGCTCACATCGGGATAGGCCGAAAAGCCGGGGACCTGATTGGGATCCACCAGGAACATCAGGCCGTCTGCCCGGGCAATAAAGCTGGCGATTCCCTCCTTGGCCCGGCTGTTCCGGCTGTCCTGGTCGCCCAGCTTGGCGTAATCATCGTTCCACTTGACGCAGTTCTCACCGGCAATATCATAAAAAACAATGGTAAATGCTTTGCTGCGGTCGTTCTGGTCAACCAGGTTCACCGCCAGAGGACGGCGCATGACGCTGTCATCCGTACTGCCGGGCAGCGGCATATTGGCCTCCACGTTTTCCTTGAAATCTGGCAGATTGTTTTCCGTGATATAGTATCCGGTATTCTGCATGGCCATGGCCAGCCGGGTCAGCAGCTGGTTCAGATAAACCGTTTTACCGCAGGTGGTAATGCCCACAACACTGATAAAAATGGTGGGATATTTGCCATAATTCGGCAAGGGCAGGGGATTGTGGCAGTGGGGGCACAGCCGCGTCACCGGCGTGGCGCGATCGGAATACCGGTCATACACCCTGATGGCAAATCCATCCTGATCCCGCACAAGGCCATCCGCGCCCACGCCGTTGGCGTCAGGGTCCAGCATCTCCCAAAACCGGTCGGCATCATTGGGGTCGATGTGCGGCATATTCCAGCGAGGGTCTGCACTGGAATAGCCGGCGGTTCCTCCGCGGCTCGTCCAGTATCGGTCCAGCTTTTCGTCCGGATTTCTTTGGGAAAATTTCACAAACAGCCGTTTGTGTTCGTCCACATCGCCGCTGGTGAATTCCTCCCTGTCCAGTTCCTCCTGGGTGAAGCCTGTGTTGGCCCGAAACAAAACCTTGTCGCTTTCAAACTCCTCAAAACAATAGGGGCATTTAATTTTACCCATTCCGCATCCATCCTTTCTGCTATACGCCTTCCCGGAAGAAGCTGTTTTCAAAGCCCGGTGCCGGCAGGACCCGGACCTCCTCGCCATCGGACACCCGAAGCGGTATCTTCCGGTTGAGCCAGCCGCTGGGCAGCGGAATGGGATCAGACTCCCCCACCCGATACATCAACGCCCCATCTGTATAGCTTCCGATAAACTGATCGCTCAGAGTCACCTGCAGCACAGTCTGAAGGCCACTGCGCTGCAGCGCGGCGGAATAGCGCAGCGGAATAAAGCATACGGCCTCACGCCCGGGTGTGTAATAAAGATGAACAATCCCGCCCGGAACCGCCATCATACTCCACACCTGGATGGTCTGGGGCGGATCCGCCTCAAATCCCCGGAACACAGGCATGGCATAGAAGGTCCCCTGCGTAACGCCGATGAGCCGATAGCCCCCTTTATCCATGGAGTGGCCATTATGCAGGCGCCGAAGCTCCTCCTCTGTCAGGCCCAGCTTCTCCGGATCGGCCAGCGGAAGATTTTTTCCCAGGCACAGGGTAAAGGCGTCCGCTCTGGGGCATTCCAGGCTTAATCCATACCGCCCGCTGCCCGGATCATAGTCCAACGCCAGATTGTTGATGCTGTACAGGTTCACATTCGGCCTTGTAATGGGCATCGGCTCACTCCTCCTTCTTTGCTGCGGCAATTTCGTTGTAAAGAATATTTTCCGGATTCACCGGATAGACATAAAGCCTGTCCACATAGTCCTGCTGCGGGATCCGGAAGGCCGCGCCGGTATTGTTCACGTTCTGGATCTGGGTTGGCTGGCTCAGCATGCAGAACAGCTGTCCGCCGCTGGGGGGAACCGTGGCCATCAGCCGGCCCGCAGTCTGCATATTCAAATCGAACAGACTCTGGACTGCCACCCCATAGGCCGCACCGCCTCCGGCCATTCCCGCCCGGAATTGCAGCTCATCAAACAAGGAAAGCCGGAAATTATCATCCTTATCCGCGATCAACCGGAATCGCTTCACCAACTGATCCAGGAGGCTCTCCACTGTGCTGCACGGCGTCAGGCGCATCATGTCCCGATACTCCGGCTGATTTGCCAGATTGGCAATCTCCTGTGTATAGGCCCTTCTGATGGTCTCATCAACGTTCCCCTGGGATTGCCGCAGCCCGTTCCGGGTCTCCGTCAGTGTGTTTCCGAAGTCCCTCGCATTTCTGCATACATCCTTCATAGCTGCGCAAAGCTGCCCCGCCAGGAAGCCGTACACCTCTGGCAGAACCTGGCTGCATGCATAGCGATGCAGACACTCTGCAAGCGTTCCCCTTCTCATGTTCATGGGCGCGTACCAATCCGTGCGGGTCTCCAGATTGACGGCCTCCTGCTGCAATGTGGCGTTCATCGCGCCGTAAGAAAGGCGGCTGCACAGAAGCTGCTTGAAATACTCCTGCACCCGTTCCGCATTTTCCTTCAGCTCCTGCACACGCCGTCCATAATACTGGTTCACGCAGAGACCCCAGATATCCCCGACAGAGGCCACCGCGTTTATCAGCTTGTCCCCGTCGATCGTATCCGACGGTCGGCCGCGGAGCCTTCCCAGGAGTCCACGGGTCGGCGCGTCGGACAGGCTCTGCTCCAGCGCCTCCATCTCCTTGGTGTACGGGAGATACTGCAAAAATGTGGGCAGATCCGGCAGCAGCTCCTTCTCGTCTATGTACTCCCGGAACAGGCTGTCGTAGTCCTGCTGCACTCCGCAGAGGGTCTCCTGGATGTTGGACTGTCCCCCGGCCGCACCGGCCTGCTCCAGGCACTCCGTGAGGATCTGTTCCATCGCCGCGCAGGCGATTTCATCCGTCTCCTTGACCTTTCTGTCCGCGCTGAGGCTCCACACGGCGGAGGAACCGTCTCCCCAAATAGCTGCCTCCAGCCCCTGGCCCAACCGGTTGTCATCCTGCGAGTTGACGATCACCATCACGTTGGCAGCCGCCTGATATCCCTCGGGGCCGCTACCGGAGACATTTCCGTTTGTCAGGTCACTCTGCACGATCAGATGCTTCCCGTTTCTTTCGGCCCAGTCAACAACCGCCCGCAGCCGGCCGATCCTCTCCCGGTCCGAATTGAATACCTGCCGCACAAACAGAAAATAATATTCCGCCACGGTGACAGCCTGGCCAAAATCAGGCTGATGCTGCACCGCCTGGAAAAGCTCCGGGAACCTGTCATCCATCACATCCCAGAAATAAGCCATTCTCAGTGTGCTGTTGCTTCCGAAGGCTCCCGGATTGCTGCGCATCGTGTAGAAGGCGTCTCCCACGCGGTTTTCAAACCCCGCCTCATCCAGGCAGTCCTCGGTTTTCAGCCAGCATAGCTGGTCCGCCGCAGCGGACCAGCAATCCTGATAGCTCTGTCGGATGGTCTCCAGGCACTCCTCAGCGCCCGCCCCCAAAACGATGTTCAGGAGCGGGGCGCTGATCCGCCTTGCTGCGCCGGAATTGGCCGCGCGGCCGGAAATCATACGGCTGCATGCTTCGATTGCGCTTGCGTAAGTCATGTTCTCTCCCTCATTTGCCGCGCGGCATACCGGCGGTTTATCCGTTGATGATGTTTCCTGCGGCGTCCAGCTGGATCGGATCCCAGTCGTCGCCGGCTTTGTTCAGCACCCACATACTCGCCGTCAGCGGCACCCAGGTGTTGTTCACCGCATCCCAGGCCATCTGCAGCGAGCGGTCGGAATACACGGTATAACTCGTGCTGCCGCCGGGGCTGACCGTCCAGGTTCTGGCAGCAGGGGCAGGATTCGAAGCCACCTTACTGGTTCTGGTCCACTGCTCATCCGTAAACATATCCTTATACTCCAGAATGCGGCTGACCAATTCCTCATAGAACCGGCAGATCTCGGCCTTATCTTCTTTCGTCTTGCTGGCTGTGTCCCGTGTCAACTGCTGCAGCGCCTTGGCATTCCACCGCTTCTCCAGGGCGGCCGCAATGAGGTGGTCGTTGGCGCCGCGGGTCTGCTTGCGCAGCTCAGCCTCTCTTTCATCCATCTCCTGCCGGGGCTCCTCATCGGGAGCCATGGCCCGGTAGCTGCGGAACATCTCATACAGGGGATATTCCTTGCAGAAGCGGAAGGCATCGGAATTCTCCACCAGAATCTTTTCCGTCTCCATGCCGCGTCTGTCGCGGTATTTATAGAATGCATTATTGATGCGGTCATAATCGGGTTCGCCGGTGGCGCTGAGGCACTCGATCATGCCATAAAACACCATGTTGGTGAAGGTGGTCATGTCCGCCTCATATTGAGTAAGTTCTTTCTCGATCTGATCCAGCTGCTCCATAGCCCGGCGGATCTTCTCCTGCTTCTCCAGCTCCTGGCGGACGATCTGCTGCAGCATGGGGTAGTGCATGAAGTAGTCCTTGCGAACCCGGTCGACAACATCCGTCCCGTTATCTGTAAAGCCATCATTCTTCAATGACACCTGCCGGCCTCCGTTGGCCGGATCATACATACCCGACAGCAAATCCTGCAGGCGTTTTCTCTCCTTCTGCAGGCGTCCGGCATCCAGCTGCCAGTTTGCTATAAAGTCCTCCAGCTTATATTCCGACATAGCCTGCGGAGCACTCTGGCGAACGAAATAATTCTGTCCATCCGATGTATAGATGATCTGCTTCTTCACGCCCTCGTCATACAGTGCCAGCAGCTCCTGGGCATGGTCCACCAGGTCCGGACTGTAGGAATAAGGCATTGGAACCGGCAGGAAGTTTCTCCAGTCATGGAAGCCGGAATCGTCCTGTCCCCGACCGGTATTGGTGTACAGATGTGCCCCTACGCCATAATGCGTTGTTGTGTTATTGTCATAAATTGCCTTCAGCTGGGACATGCCCGCATACGCATAGAAGGGAATACCGCTGCAGAAGCGGAGGGCGAAAATGCGATTCTTCAGCCCGGTCTTGCGGATATAAAACTGCGTATGGGAGGACCCAAATTGCTCGGCAGCATCGCAGACAGCCGAGGCATTCGCAGGAACTGACAGGCTGCTGCTGTCGAAGGTCACAGTATTATTCCCTTGTCCCAGCGGGAAAGTCTGACTGCACCAAAACATGGGCTTTGCATCGTTATAGACGCCGTCCAGAATGTCATCGCTGACAGCCTGGGCCAGCTGCGCGGAATTATGCCCGGTTTCCGGATACTTCTCATACAGGTAGTCCTCCAGAGAACGGTTCGTCTGAGCCTGGAAAATCGACACCATGAATTCACTGATATACAGACCGATCTTCCCGTCATCCCGACTCCTCCACTGCTTCGGATCCTTCATCAGATGCTCCGTAAAGTTCCGCACCAGCTGTGTGGCGTTCAATTCGTCGATCGCCTCGTCCAATCTCGGTCTAATGTCCGACAGCTGCAAAATACGCTTGGTGTAACCGGGGGATGCACTGGCCGTGGGGGAATCCAGCCATTCCTCGTCTGCCTCAAAGGTCTCCAGCAGATTGTCCAGCACTTCCGTCAGCAAGGCAAAGTACCCACTGTTCAGATTCTCCAGCTGCTCCCGGAATCTCCGCAGTGTGTTCTCCACGTCTGTGCATTCCTGCACATGGTTATAGGTCCTATAGTACTCTTTGACGCTGTCCACGTAGTCGTTATAGGCCCTCTTGTCGCCGATGCCAAAGAAACGGTTCGCGCAGAAATTAGTGCTGGCCTGGACAATCCGGTCCGCCGCACTGTCCAGATACGACTGTTCGTCCCGTTTCCGTCCCTGGATCTCCTGGATCGCGCCTTCTACAGCCGCTTTCAGGTCATTGCCGTTGCGGCTAAGCAGGAATGCCGCATAATAGGGGCCCAGTTCCGGATTCTTTGCAATATCACACAGCTTCCGGAAGGTTCTGCCAATCAGGGAGTCATCCGTTGCATCTTCGTCCAGGAGGCTCTTGGGCAGTTCTCCCTCCAGCGCAGCGCGGTTTCTCCCGCGCTGCCCCTCACAGCGGGTGCACCAGTTGCGGGCCGCCGTGTCCCAGGGCCTCGGCGCTTGTCCGTGAGGCTGAATGCCGAACGTGCGCAGATCCTCCAAGTCGATATCCGGCAGCATCAGGTCCGGGCATCCGTGTGTCACGTCGTTGTATACCTGCTGGGCCGTCAGGCCGATCTGATCCACCCAATCGCTTACCGCGTCCTGGGAGAGCCTCAGATTTAGCTGATCCTTTCCCACCGTCTCCTTAAACCGGCGCATAAAGCCTGCTGCCAAATAGGTAGAAATTTGTGTCATGGGAATTTCCGCGTTTGCCGCTCCCAGAATATGATAGGACAGATTGGCGCCACGCATGCGAGGCAGCCCACTGACACCGCCGCCCACATTGGCCAGATGGCCCCGCATGGTCAGGCCGTATTCCGTTGTTGGCGTGCTGCTTCCATCCGTAGCATTTCTATTGGCAGCAGGCAGCTCTACATCAGCCAGATAGGCCATAACGTAGTCCGCCGCCACATTGATGCAATACTGGAAGCCATTGGGCACCAACGAGCCGTCAGACTTGGTGGCCGAAATCAGATGGCACATCTTAACCGGCGGCTCCTGAGTCTCAATCTTAAAGGTACCATAGTTCTGCCGGAACCAGTCATCCGCATCCTTCAGGCTCATCAGATAGTCCAGCTCCTTCATGGCCGCGTACCCGTTGCTGCTGTTGTAATTGACCTTGACGGGTTCCGCCGCCACCTGGGGCTTGCTGGTGACCACATCCGGAAGGAAGAAAAAACCCATCACGTTGGCAGACTGTGCCTTCCCCATACCCTCCAGCGCTTTCTGCACGATGTAGCAGGTGTCCAGGAAGCAGCCGCTGCCGGTGCCGCCGGAAAGGCCTGCAAAAATATACACATCCAGATTGGGACCACCCATCCCCTTCAGCGCCTGTGTGCACTTGGCCTGAATGGTTGATATCAGGTTGCTGGCCCTGGAGATCAGCAGGTAGCGGCCCACCTGGCGGACGCCGCCGGCCCCCTGGGTGCTCAGCAGGCCACCAATGTGCTCAATATCCATCCAGTTCAGGCTGGCGTCGCTCTCAATCAGGTTTTTCGCCCGCAGGGCTGCTTCCAGATTTGGGTTATTGATGGAGAAAAACTCCCGTCCTTTGTCCAGCTTGGCCTTGCCGCGCATCCGGTCGATATCGGCGGTGTCCGAATCGATGGCCAGGAATTGGATGTGCTGGTATTCCGGTACCGGAGAATCGGGGTTGTCCGGCTCCAGCTGCAGATATACCTGCTGCTTCAGTTCCGCCAGTGCCGCCACGCCGGTGCCGCCGATGCCGATGGCCAGTGCCGCCGCACCGCGATACTGCCTGGACTGCTGGCTGTGATTGATGATACCGCCGCCGCAGTTCAGTAACAAGGAATCATACTTAGGCATTTTCACGTCCTCCTTACATTTCTTTCTCCTGTATTTTCAGTCTCTTTGGGTCAGCTTGCGCTGTATTCTCTCTCGATCTGATCCAACTGCTCCATAGCCCTGCGGATCTTCTCCTGCTTCTCCAGCTCCTGGCGGACGATCTGCTGCAGCATGGGGTAGTGCATGAAGTAGTCCTTGCGAACCCGGTCGACAACATCCGTCCCGTTATCTGTAAAGCCATCATTCTTCAATGACACCTGCCGGCCTCCGTTGGCCGGATCATACATACCCGACAGCAAATCCTGCAGGCGTTTTCTCTCCTTCTGCAAACGATCAGCGTCCAACCGTCCGTTCACTGTGAAGCCCTCCGGCTTATATTCCGCTATATCCTGCGGAGTGCTCTGGCGCACATAATAGTCCTGCACATAGCCAAAATAATTCGATGCATAGATGATCTGCTTCTCCACGCCCTCGTCATACAGTGCCAGCAGCTCCTGGGCATGGTCCACCAGATCCGGGCTGTAGGAATAAGGAATCGGCACCGGCAGGAAGCTCCGCCAGTCGTGGAAGCCGGAATCGTCCTCTCCCCGGCCTGTATAGGCATACAGATGGGCGCCCACGCCATACTGCGTTTGCGTGTTGCTATCATAAACCTGCTTCATCTGAGACACGCCCTTATACGCATAGAAGGGAATGCCGCTGCAAAAGCGCAGAGCAAAAATGCGATTCTTCAGCCCGGTTCTGCGGACATAGAACTCGTTATGGGCCGCCCCGAACTGCTGGGCAGCGCTGCAGACAGCCGAGGCATTCGCAGGCACCGACAGACTGCTGCTGTTAAAGGTCACAGTATTATCATCTCGTCCCAGTGGGAAAGTCGGGCTGCACCAAAACATAGGCTTTGCATCGTTATAGACGCCGTCCAGAATGTCATTGCTGACAGCCTGGGCCAGCTGCGCGGCACTGTGCTCGGTTTCCGGATACTTCTCATACAGGTAGTCCTCCAGGGAGCGGTCCGTCTGTGCCTGGAAAATTTTCACCATGAATTCGCTGATATACAGGCCGATTCTCCTGTCGTCTCTGGTGCACCACTTCTCCGGCGCTCTCATCAGATACTCCGTGAAGTTCCGCACCAGCTGTGTGGCGTTCAATTCGTCGATTGCCTCGTCCAATCTCGGTCTAATGTCCGACAGCTGCAAAATACGCTTGGTGTAACCGGGGGATGCACTGGCCGTGGGGGAATCCAGCCATTCCTCGTCTGCCTCAAAGGTCTCCAGCAGATTGTCCAGCACCTCCGTCAGCGGAGCAAAGTACATGTTATTCAGCTTCTCCAGCTGCTCCCGGAATCTCTGCAGCGTGTTCTCCACGTCTGTGCATTCCTGCACATGGTTATAGGTCCTATAGTACTCCTTGACGCTGTCCATGTAGTCTTTATAGGCCCTCTTGTCGCCGATGCCAAAGAAACGTTTCGCGCAGAAATTGGTGCTGGCCTGGACAATCCGGTCCGCCGCACTGTCCAGATACATCTTCTGGGTCTTTTTGTTTTCCTCCATCTCCCGGATCGCACCATCCACAGCCGCCTTCAGGTCATAGCCGTTGCAGCTGAGCAAATAGGCCGCATAATAGGGGCCCAGTTCCGGATTCTTTGCAATATCACACAGCTTCCGGAAGGTTCTGCCAATCAGTGAGTCATTCGTTGCATCTTCGTCCAGGAGGCTCCTGGGCAGTTCTCCCTCCAGCGCGGCGCGATTCGTCTTGCGTTTTCCGTCGCACCCGTCGCACCAGGTGTTGCCCGACTTGGCCCAGGGATCCGGCAGCATTCCCTTGGGCATGACGCCGTAAGAGCGCAGATCCTCCATGTCGATATCCGGCAGCACCAGGTCCTGACGTCCATGTGTCACGTCGTTGTATACCTGCTGGGCAGTCAGGCCAATGTCTTCCACCCAATCATCCACAACAGCCTTGGACAGCTTCAATTGCAGCTGTTCCTTTCCCACCGCTTCCTTGAATCGGCGCATGAAGCCTGCCGCCAGATAGGTGGATATCTGAGTCACGGGAATTTCCGCGCTTGCCGCCCCCAGAATGTGATAGGACAGATTGGCGCCATGCATGCGAGGCAGCCCACTGATGCCGTTAACCACATTGGCCAAATGGCCCCGCATGGTCAGGCCGTATTCCGGCGCCGGCACAAATCCCCCCGCCGCAATAAACGGGTCTGGATTTGGAAGCTGTACGTCGGCCAAATAGGCCATAACATAGTCCGCCGCCATATTGATGCAATACCGGAAGCCGTCTGGCACTAACGAGCCATCGGACTTGATGGCCGAAATCAGGTAGCACATATTAACCGGCGGCTCTTGGGTCTCGATTTTAAAGCTACCATAGTTCTGCCGGAACCAATCATCCGCGTCCCTCAGACTCATCAGATAGTCCAGCTCCTTCATGGCCGCGTATCCGATGCTGCTGTAATACTTGACCGTAGCGGGCTGCGAGGCCACCTGGGGCTTGCTGTTGACCACATCCGGCAGGAAGAAAAGGCCCGTCACGTTGGCAGACTGTGCCCTCCCCATATTCTCCAGCGCTCTCTGCACGATATAGCAGGTGTCCAGGAAGCAGCCGCCGCCGGTGCCGCCGGAAAGGCCTGCAAAAATGTACACGTCCAGTTCAGAACCAGTCATTCCCTCCAATGCCTGTGTGCACTTGGCCTGAATGGTTGATATCAGGTTGCTGGCCCTGGAGATCAGCAGGTAACGTCCTACCTGGCGGATGGGGCATACTGGCAGGTTACCCAGCAGCATCAGATCACCAATGCGATCAATATCCATCCAGTTCAGGCTGGCATTGCACTTAATCAGATCTTTCTCCCTCAGCGCTGTTGCCAGATTAGGGTTATTGATGGAGAAAAATTCCCGCTCTCTGTCCAGCCTGGCCATGCCGCGCATCCGGTCGATATCGGTGGTGTCCGAATCGATGGCCAGGAATTGGATGTGCTGATATTCCGGTACCGGAGAATCGGGGTTGTCCGGCTCCAGCTGCTGATACACCTTCTGCTTCAGCTCCGCCAGTGCCGCCACGCCGGTGCCGCCGATGCCGATGGCCAGTGCCGCCGCACCGCGGTACTGCTTGGACTGCTGGCTGCGGTTGATGATACCGCCGCCGCAGTTCAGTAACAGGGAATCATACTTAGGCATTTTCACGTCCTCCTTTATTTCCTGCTTTCAGGGCCAGCTTGTCAAAGCTGCACCCAACTGTTTCCGTCCCAGCCGCGTCCGTTATCTCCCATCATCCAATACAACTTTCCGTTCTTCTCCACCAACTGAACCGGCGGGAAACTCGGAATTGCCAGAGCCGGAGGCATACTTCCAGCCGGAGGTGCAGGAGGCACCGGAGGCATTGCCCCTGCCGGAGGTGCAGGAGGTGCCGGAGGCACAGTCCCAACCGGCGGTGCGGGAGGCACAGGGGGCATACTCCCTGCCGGGGGTGCAGGAGGCACAGGGGGCATTGCCCCTGCTGGAGGCGCGGGAGGTGCCGGGGGCATAGCCCCTGCCGGAGGCGCAGGAGGTGCAGGGGGCATAGCCCCTGCCGGGGGTGCGGGAGGCACCGGAGGCATTGCCCCTACCGGGGGCGCAGGAGGCGCAGGAGGGATCACCATATTATCCACGGGCGGCGGCGGTATCATGCCGGACATATTCGATTCCATGCTCATAAATCAATGCTCCTTCATTGTCGCTGTATGTCGTATATCGTTCGGTTTTCAGTAATTGCTTATCGGCGTCCGGGTGCCGCGTCAATGCGGATACCTGTGCGATTCTTTTCGTCTGCATAGATCAGCGTCATTCCCGCATAGACATCCGTCTCCTTCAGTGCCATTCCATTGACGTAAAACGGAGTCTTGGAGCAGAACTTCAGCCGTCTGCCGGGTTTGGTGACAAACCAGCACTGGTCCGCATTCAGGCCGCAGGGTCCGACCATAAAATAGCTCAGCTTGAGCTTGCCCCGAAAGCTGGCATGGCTCCGCGACATACCGGCACAGGAACGATCCAGGTTGACCACCTTCAGCTCCCCCTTCCACAGCGGGTGCGTTACACTCCAGATCGTGACACCCGCCACAATGACGCCCACCACCACAGCCACCGCCAGCGTGATGAAAATGGCCAACGTCAGGTTGGTGACCTTAAACCGGAAGGTGATCTGTGTCTGTGCGCCCTGGGCGTCCACCGCAGCAATAACCAGATCGCCGCTGCGGCTCTTGCTGGTCTCCACGTTTAAGGTATCCCCATCGATGGCCGCGGTATCGCTGACCAGCTGAGACGATACGATCACATAATGCAGCGTATCACCCGGCGTATCGGAAAAATATTCTCCCAGCTTAAAGCTGCGGTGGCGGCCGGACACCGGCGTCACCACAACCTTTTCCTCCACCAACGTAACGCCGCCCACCGCCGTCGGCGGTGTGTTGCCGAAGTTCACCGCCGCGTCGCCGCTCTGGTGCACCAGGCTGCCAAACTCCAGCGTCGCATAGGCGCTATAGCTGCTCTCCTGGTTGGTCCGGAATTCATAAACAAACATGCCGTCGGCATCCGGCGTCATGTCGATGTCCTGCGTCGTCCCATCCGTCAGATTGCTCAGATGCAGCACAGCCTTATATTCACCAAGCACGGAGCTGTCCGTCACCCGGCTTCCGTCCTTCTTCAGATACGCCTGGAAGGTGACGCTTTCACCCGTGTTGTATTCGGACTTTCCATCGGCCGTTACCAGCTCCGCCACGCTGTCCGCATTGTAAACCACATTGACGGTTACCCGAGAGCCCGGCGTGCCGGACAGCTCCAGATTCCATTGGCCCACCTGGGGCTTCACCAGCTTGATGACCTCATAATCACCGCCGGTCATGGTGTTTTCCTCCAGCTCCGCAGCGCTGATCTGCCGAGAAGGCCCGCTGACCTGAATGCTCTGCAAGCCCGCCTGCTTCAGGATGATATTGACCTCCTCAGCACCCACGGAAGGCACGTCAAAGGAATAGGTCAGCTTTCCGTCCGCACCAAAGGGAACATCTCTTTTTTCACTGCCGGAGGAATTGAAAATCAGCTGATAGAACGTCTCAAAGGCGCCGGCCAGATCCTCCGCCCTGCTGACGGACACGAAGCCGCCGCTGGTCCGGGAGGCAATTTCGCTGAGCTCCTGGGGATCCGCCACCGGCGAAGCGTTCAGGCAAATGCTGTAAATGGGAATGCCCGCATCCTGGGCCTTGGTGATAGCCGTCTCCCGATTCTCCAGCGACTGCTCATAGGCTTCCTTATTGCCGCCCAGATCCGTGCGCCCATCGCTGAACAGGACCACCGCCGGGCTGCGCCCGTCCTGGCTTCCGCTTGCCTCCAGGATACTCACCGCACTCAGAAGCGCTGAACCGATATCGGTATCATTTCTGGTGCCCGCACTGCGGATTTTCTCTCCCAGCGACACCTTATCCCCCTTGCCGGACACAGGTGTCAGCCCGGTATTGAGCAAGTAGTTGTTGGAATCGTCATCAAACACGATAGCGCCCACCTGGTTTCCGTCATTGGTCAGCAGAGCCAGAAACAGGTTGATCGCATCGTATCTCAGTCCGCTTTTGTCCGTTGCACTGCTGCCGGAAACCAGTGAGCCGCTGCCGTCGATAACCAAAATAACGTTAAACCGGTTCACCTCGTCCGCATTCAGATTGTCGGCGCTGGCCGGCTGCGCATAGGTGATGGCCGCGCTCAGCAGCAGTGCCGCCATCATAAGCATGCATACCAATTTCTTTCTCAAGGTCTTTTTCATGCATTTTCTCCTCATTACTACATATCCGGTTTTTTGTCAACCGGAATTCGACTCTTTCTCCCATCTATTTCTCCCATCTATATGGATATTTTTTCCTTTTGTCCCGTGCGATGCATCTCCTAAGGCCAATTTTGCCCATTGCGCTATGCATTCAGAAACGCATTCACCCGCCCCGGCATAGGATGGAGTACCCGCGCCGGAGAGACGGCAGGGAATCTGTATGCGTGAGGTGCGCCATGAACATACATAACGCCTCTGACTCCGGCGGCGGCTCCCTGCGGGACCTGCTGGGCCGGAACATCGGCCGCCGCGCGTCCGCCAGCTTCCTGGTGGGCTCGTACCGCCTGGTGCGGCAGGAGGGCATCCTGGAGGCCGTGGGCACGGACTATCTGGTGCTGCGGCAGGGGGATTTCTCCACCGGCTGCGACCTGTACGCCCTGAAATTCATCGAATTTCACGACGATCCCCCGGTGTGACCGTTGCGCCCGGCGGCGGATCGTGGTATGCTGGGGGCAGTGAGGTGAGGGGATGTACTATGTCTATATGCTCTGGTGCCGGGACGACACCCTGTATACCGGCACGGCGTCGGACCTGTGCCGCCGGATGCGGCAGCACCGGGACGGCGGCGCCGCCTGCGCCCGGTATACCCGGTCCCATCCGCCCCGGGAGCTGGCCGGTGTCTGGCGCACGGAGGGCCGGGGAGAGGCCCTGCGTCTGGAGTACGCCGTGAAGCGGCTGTCCCGGCAGGGGAAGCTGACGCTTCTGCATCGGCCGGAAACGGCGGCGGACCTGCTGCCGGGCGTCGCCGCCGAACCGGTGCCGGGCGTGACCCTCGCCATGTGTCTGGAGGGAGAATTTCATGAATAAGCTCTACGCCGCCCCCATGGAGGGACTTACCGGTTATCTGTGGCGGCAGGTCCACGCCGCCCTGTTCGGCCCGGCGGACAAATACTTCACGCCCTTTCTTTCCCCCAACGCCACCCGCACCTTCCAGCGCAAGGAGCTGGACGAGATCGACCCGGCCCACAACGCCGGGCTGTATGTGGTGCCCCAGCTGCTGACCAACCGGGCGGAGCACTTCCTGTGGGCCGCCGGTGAGCTGTACGCCCGGGGCTATCGGGAGATCAACTTCAACCTGGGCTGCCCGGCGGGCACCGTGGCCGCCAAGCGCAAGGGCTCGGGCCTGCTGGCCTATCCCCAGGAGCTGGACCACTGCCTGGAGGATATCTTCGCCGGACTGCCCCGGGGGATGTCCGTGTCCGTCAAGACCCGCATCGGGAAAAATGACCCGGCCGAGTGGCCGGGCCTGCTGGCGATCTATCGCAAGTACCCCCTGTCGGAGCTGATCGTCCACCCCCGGATCCAGAAGGAGTTTTACAAGGGTGTCCCCCACCGGGACGCCTGGGCCGCCGTGTCGGGCCCCTGGCCGGCGGTGTATAACGGAGACATCTTCACGCCGGAGGACGCCGCCGCCCTGTGCCGGGATTATCCCGGAACGGACGCGGTGATGCTGGGCCGGGGCCTGATGCGGGACCCCGCTCTGCTGCGGCGTCTGCGGGGCGGCCCCGCCGCCTCGGCGCAGGAGCTGCGGACCTATCACGACCGCCTGCTGGAGGCCTACCGCCAGCGGCTGTCCGGCGACCAGCCGGTGATGCACCGGATGTGGGAGTTGTGGGCCTATCTGTCCGCCGGATTCACCCAGCCGGAACCGTATCTCAAGCGTATGCGCAAGGCAAAGAACCTCCCCGAATACCGGGCCGCCGTAGACGCCCTGTTCCGGGAGCAGCGATATACAACATAAAAGACAGCACCGGAAACCTGGCGTTTCCGGCGCTGTCTTTTTCACTCCGTCATGGGGATGTTATACTTCCCCATCAGCTTCTCAAACCGCCACTTCTGCAGGGGCGTCATCCGGTCCCGGTACTGCAAAAACAGCTGCTTCACCCGGCCGGTGTCCCCCTGGCTGAGATAGGTGTTCATGGTCCGCTCCAGGCTCTCGCTGGCGGTGGAGCTCAAAGATGCCTTCCTGCTGCCGCCGGAGGAGGAGCGGGCGCTGCCGCTCCTGGCGGCAGAGGCCTCCAGCTTCTGCTGGGCCAGGGCCGCGTCCTGTTCCTGCTTGGCCCGGCTGGCATAGTACTTCATCAGTGCCAGATAGTTGCTGTAGTCCTGCTTTTCCAGGGACTCGTACCGGTCCCGGGCCTGCCGGGAGGCGTCCTGCCAGTCCTCCACCCGGTCCCGCCACTGGCCATAGGCGTCCTCATCCTGGCCCTGCAGCAGCTTATACTGATCCAGCAGCGCCTGACCCTGGGTCTCATACCGGTCCCAGGCATCCTGCTGTAGCTGGGGCACCAGCGCCGCCAGCTCCTGCATATAGCGGTTATACTCCTGCTGGCCCGCCTGCCGGGCATAGGAGGAGTCATAGCCACCGGTCAGGCCCGCCGCCTGGCCCAAGGTGTCCTCCATGGCCGTCTGCCCCTGCCGCTGATACAGCCGGGCATAGCGCCGGAACATCTCGTCCCGGCTGGGGTCATAGGAAAAGGCCTCCCGGCTCTCCATCTGCCGCAGCAGGTCCTCCATCCGGTCCGCGTAGGGGGAGGTGTAGTCCCCGGGCTGCTGGGCCGCCAGCTCCTCCCAGCTGCGCCGGGCCTCCTGGGTCTCCCGGGAGGGGGTATACCCCTTCTCCAGGTCCGCCAGCCGGTCCTGGGCAGACTGCAGTCCCAGGCTGGCCCAGGTCTTGCTGCCCGCCACACCGTCCGGCGTCATGCCCGCCCGGCGCTGATAGTCCATCAGGGCAGCCCGGGTCTTTTCACCGAACCCGCCGTCCACCTCCAGGGAATAGCCCGCCCGGTTCAGGGCTTGCTGCAGCCGCCGCACCTCCTGTCCGGAGGAGCCGTACCGTAACATGGGATAGCTTGATGCCATATCGTTCATCCTTTCTTCTCACGCCGTCCTGCGCCAGACATACACAGCCAGGTACGGCGGCATATTGTTGTGGGCGGCTCCCCCGCCTGCCGAGGCGGACGCACCCCGATACTCGTTCCTGCGCCCGTCCGCGTCGTACAGCCGGATGGCCGTCACGCCGGTGACGTTGGACTGTCCCGTGAAATCATATCCATGGGTATGGGCGGGCATCTCCGCCTTGGTCAGGGTGTGTTGGGCCTCGCCTCCGGTTTCCCCTGGCGCATAGACGTCCCCCGCCGCCAGCAGAAACCGGTCCTTCACCCGCTGCCAGGTGCCGCCGAACAGCGTCTCCGGACTAATCTCTGATGCGGACAGATATATGCTGCCTACCGGCCACACGGCGTCCAGCAGCCGCTTGCCCCGGAACCAGATGTCCCAATCCGGCGCCAGCTCCACGGCCTTCTGTTGCTCGGCATATTTGCCCACGCCCACTGCCGTGCCCCCCTGGGCCAGATGCACCGCCACCGCCGCCGTGGGGATGGCGTATTCCACGGTCCGCACGGAGCCCAGCGCGTCCACCGCCGACAGCTCCAGCTCATAGGACGCCGTTTTCAGCACCCCCTGGATCACCTGCTCCTGCCCGTTTTCCAGGGCGGTATACCCGCCGTAGCTGCCGCCCACCGGCCGCAACCGGTATCGCACCGTTACGGCGTTATGTCCGCCCACCGATGCGCACCCGCCGGTGCACGCCACCTTCACGCAGTCGCCGTCATCCCGCAGCACCCCGTCCGCGCCGCACCGGCCCAGCAGCCGGGCCGTCAGCGTGGGATTGGCATACGGCAGCACCTCCACGGCCTGCCCTGCCGCCGTGGTCCACCGTCCCCGGGAGTCCGTCACCCGGACCTCCGGCGTGAAAGTCCCCGCCTGCCGGATGATCCCCGTCTCACCGGTCAGACCTTCCACGGTCTGACCGGCAAACTGCACCCGGCAGGACCGGACGCTGCTGCCCCGGACCCCTGCCGCCGTCACCTGGAACCCCAGGCGGCTGTATCCCCGGACGCACACACCCCACCCGGTCAGCACTGGGTCGTCGTTGACCACCTGGGCCGCCAGACTGGCGGTGGGCTTCACCTCCTCCGGCACATACAGCTTTATTGTGCAGGAGCTGGTCCCCACCACGCTGCTGCCGGAATAGGTGGTGGCCGTCAGCACACAGTCCCCGGCCACCGCATCGGTGATTTCCTCCGCCAAGGACAGGGGCGGCGTCCATGTCACCCTTGTCTCCCCGGTCTTTTCGCACACCGTGCCATGGGCGCTGCCTATCTGATAGTTGATCTTGTGAGTAAAACCCGCATCCGCCCGCTGCACGGTAATGGTTCCGCTCTGCCCCAGGGTCATGGCCCCGGCCTGGAGGCCGGATGCCCGCGGGATCACCGGCAGCGCCACGGTTTGGGCTACCGACAGCGACGCCGGCGTCCATTGGGAGGTAAAGCCGCTGTACCACGCTGCGGACAAGGCCGCGCTGCCGCTGCCGTCCGCCCGGTGATCCACTGTCACCGACCCGGTCCCCAGCTGATACCAGCCCTTCTTCTCGTACCGGTACGGGTGATACACGGTTTTCCCCTGCAAAATATACCGGCAGCTGTTGGCCGCCTGGTTGTACGACTCCCCGGTCCCATCGTAGATGTACAGCGTCAGCGCCAGTGTAGACCGGTTATTGGCCGCGTCCTGGCTGACGGTATAGTCCAGCCTCAGCCGCCACCCGGTGGCGGACACCGCCCCGTAAATACTCGCCATCTTACCCTCCGATCCACCGGAAAGCCAGTCCCGAGGCGGTGGTGATCTGCCACTGGCCCAGGGTCACCCCCTCCAGTACCGTGATGTTGGTGATGTACAGCCGGTTGTTGGACACATACGCCACCTCGTTGGCATCCTGCCAGAAGGACAGACGCTGGGCGGTGAAGGTGGCCCGGAAGTTGTTCTGGTCCACCACCGTTTCCCCGTCCACGTCCGTCACCGTCAGCCCCTGGCCAACGGCCACTCCGTAAATGGGAATGGCCCCGTCATAGCCCACGATGCCGGTGCGGATATAGCCCTCCGTCTCCGTCCTGTACTGGCCGAAGGCGGCGCTTACGGCCTCCATATTGGCCTGCAGGTCCGAGCAGAAGCTGTAATACTGGGTCAGCGCCTCCGGATTTGCCTCCAGATAGGCGCTCAGCCGCTCCACATAGGTCCCGAAATCCGACACCGCCACATATTCGCCCTCCAGCCGGGCGGACAGCTGGTCCATCTGCCGCTTCACAAGCCCCGCGGTTTTCACGATCATGGACTTCAGCTCCTGATAGCCCCGGCTGTCCTTTCCGGTCCCTCCTCCGCCGGCCGTTCCGCCGCCGGAGGAGGAAGTCCCGGCTCCGCCGGTTTCCAGCTGCCCCAGGGCCAGGTTCAGCTGCTGGGCCATCTGGAACAGATACGCATACTGCGCCATGGCCATCTGCTGGGGACTGCCGCTGGGGGCGGGAGGCATGGTCAGGGTCATGGGCCGTCACTTCCCTTCTCATACACCGCCGACAGGCTGTAGATCCTGCACCCGCCCCGGCCGGTCAGCCGCAGCCTCAGCTGGCGGCACCGCCTGGGCCGTATATGCAGGGTACACGCCTGCACCCGCCCCGCGCCCTCCAGGCTTCCGGCAGGCCGCCAGCTGCCGCCCTCGTCATAGCTGAGCCAGGCCCGGACGGTGCTGCCTGCCTCCGGCAGAAGCCGCAGCAACAGCCGCACCAGATACCGGCTTTCCGCCGCGTCCAGCCCCAGCTCCCCGGTCTCCGCCATCCATTGCACGGGACCTTCATGGGTCTCCCCTGCGCCCTTCATGGCCAGCAGCTGCCCCTCTGCCGTCAGGCAGTACAGGTCGCCGCCCCAGGGAGCAAAGCCCAGGGCCTCCACGCCGTCCTCCCGGTACCAAAGGCCCTGCCGGGTGTCCAGCACCAGCAGGTGCCACGCCCCCGCCTCGTCGGCGGCGGAGAGATAGTAGCACCCCTCCGCCGCCCCGGCCACGGCGTCATGATACCGCGCCTCCCCCAGGGCCTGGGACACGTTCACCGGCATACTGCCATCGAACACGCACACGCCGCCCTGACTGTGGTAATACAGCTTCCCATCCACCACCTGCAGACTGCCGCCGCTGCCGTCCTTCACTCCCGGGCACTGCACCGTCACGATCTGATGGGCCCCGTTGGCGCTGGGATACACCCGCTCCACGCAGTTTTCCTTGAAAAACAGCGGGCTTCCCAGATAGTCCGCCGCCCCGGTGAACTTTCCGTCGGAGCCCCGGGAGGCCGCATAGCTGTCGGTGGACAGTCCCGCGAAGCAGTTCCAGTTTTTGAAGTCCCCCAGCTTGCTGGCATAGACGGCGTTCACCGCCTGGCCGTCCACGATGCCATATTTGCACCCCCACAGCCGGTTGCCGCTTTCCACCACATAGTCCATGTCCGGCACGGACCGCTCCACCGTCACCGGCTCCGTCTGGGACGACAGCCCGCCGGGCAGCGCCGTCACCACCAGGCAGTCCTCCTCTGCGGCCCGTAGCTGGAAGCTGCCGTTCAGCGCCTCCTCCCGGCATCCGCTGACGGATACGCCGTCCCCGGCCCGGAAGCCCACGCCGATCCCGGCGGCGTGAAGCCCCACGCACACGTCGTCCACCTCCATCCAGCCGTCCTGGCCATACTGCCGCAGGGCCGTTTCCTCCCCGCCGGTGTCCAGCCACAGGCTGCCGCTCTCCGGCTCCTCCGGGGCGGTGTCCGCCGCCAGATACCCGCTGTACGCGGTGCCGTCGGGCCTGCACAGGGTGAAGGATACCTCCCCCTCGGTGACGCGCTTATTTTCCAGGCTGCCGAAATCCGTCAGGTCCTTGGTGTTGATGTACAGCTTGTCCGGCCAGATCAGCAGCCACGCGCCCATGCTGACCAGCTGCTTCTTTCCCTCCGACAGCACCAGCCCCGCCGCGCTGCCGTTTATATACAGGGTGTGCCCGTCCACCCAGATAAGCCCGTCCTTGGCGGTCAGGCCCCCGGGGGCGGTGACGCTTCCCGCTATCCCCCGGGGGCGGCGCACCGTCAGGGTGGGATACCCCTGGGCGCACAGGTTCTCCATCTCCCGGAAGCTGCCCTCCTGCCCTCTGGGCCGCCGGTCCAGTCCCGGGAACCGATTCACCGTCACCCGGCTCTGCCTGGGTGCGTTGAGCTTCGGAAAGTACATACGCTTCCCCCTCTCAGCACAGCCGCAGGGCCCGCGCCTGCCGCCGGGGCATATGCCCCCTGCACCAGTGGTCCCGCAGGGTCATCAGCCCGTTGTTCCACAGGGCCATGGCGTTGTTGTACCGCTCCAGCTCCCCGTTGGCATAGTGGATCTGCGCCTCCACATAGTGGCGGTACAGGCCGTCATAGGGTGCCGGCGCCAGCAGCGGCGCCGCGTCCGCCAGCTCGTCGGGAAGCTCTGCCGCCTCCCCGCCCTCGTGGGCGCGGACCACCTCCTCCAGCACGAAGCCCTCCGCCTGCCGCAGCCACCGGCGCTTCTGTTCCCCGGGATAGCTGTTGGGCAGCAGGTCGTCCACCTGGGCCAGCACCTGCCCTGCCGTCATCTGCCCCATTGCCGCGCCTCCTCTCTCAGTTGGCCATCCGGTCCACATAGCGCCGGGCGGTGTCGGCCATCATCTGTGCGTTTTCCAGCACCTCCGCCACATAGTCCGGCACCTGGACCTCCACGCCCTTCATGATCTTCCAGCTGCGCCCGTTAACGGACACGATCTGGAAATTCTCCTCGTTCTTTCTGCCCCGATGCAGCAAAACGGTTTTCTTCACAGCAAATCGCTCCTTTCATCCCCCGGAGGCGGGCCGGGGCCCGCCTCCGGCCTGTGTCAGTTGGCCTTGTCCTCGCCGGAATAGGACGAACCGCACTCCACCCGCACGATATACTCGTCATACAGAATGGCGGCGGCATGGATGCCCTTCCAGCCCACGCTGGAGCGCTGATCCAGGGGATCGGCGGTGCCGGAGGAGCCCCTGGGCTTCACGATGACCTCGGTGCCCTCGGACAGATCCACCACGCCGTAAGCGCCCTTGCCCAGAAACAGACAGCCGTACACGGCGCAGCCCTGGCTGCCGCCCTCGCCGGGATAGATCACGTCGTTGTCCGCCGCCGTCACGGCGGTATCCAGGGTCAGCTGGCTGGCGGTATTGCCCACCACCTTGCAGCGCTTGCCGCCCACCAGCACATACCGGCCCTTCAGGGCATTGGCGGCCACGGTGCCGCCGTCAAAGCCCACAGAGGCGGCGTTTTCCACCTTCCCGTTGACGCTCAGCGTCCGGCTGTTCTTGGCCAGGTCATCGCCCCAGAAGATTTTGGCCTCGGTGGTCTCCACGAAGCGCACACCGTGCAGCTCGCCGATCTCGCCGGAAAACAGCTCCGTGGCGGCGGCATACTGATGAGCCGCCACCCAGGCGGGATCCTGCCGCAGGTCAAAGGCCACGCTGGGATGGAGAATGCAGACGTACTTACCCTCAAAGGTGGGGGCGTTCATCTTCTTCAGCTGGGTAGCGGCCTTGGCCACCAGCTCGCTGGTGAGCTTGCACCCCTCCGTCAGGTCATAGCGGTGCAGCACGGCGGTCTGGCCGCCGTCCGCCCCCAGCTTGGGGGCATAGATCACCTGGCTGCCCTGCTGAATTTCGTTGCGGGTCACGGTGTCCAGGGTCAGGCCCATGTTGCTGCCGTGGCGGTCGGTGATCTCCAGCACCACGTCGTCGATGGCGGTCAGATCCAGCAGATCGGACACGGTGGTATAGTCGCCGTACTGGGCCAGCTCCTTGGTGATATAGCTGACAGAGATGCCGCTGCCGTCGGGAGTCACGCCCTCGGTCAGAGGCGTCAGCGCCTTCTCGAAGGAACCGAACTTGCGCCATTCCACGGTCTTGCCGCCGCCGGTGGGCAGGGGCTTGGTGGCGGCGAACTGGTTGTGTACCAGCTGGGGCTTGGCGTTTTCCAGAAGCTCCATGCCGTAATAGGTTTTCATCTCCGCGCTGAGACCGCCGTGGCCGGTGGTCTGGGTATTGGCCTCGCCTGCAAACAGCTGCAGGTCATACAGATCGTTCATCATATGTTTTCCCCTTTCTTCATTCCGCGTATTGTTCCTGTCCGGAGGTTCAGAAGCTGATCTTCTCCCCGTCCATCACCCGTTTCCGGATGTCCGCCAGCTCCCGGCTTGTGAGCTTTCCCGGGTCCGGACGGCTGACGCTGGCGCTGCGCCCGGCATTTTCCGGGATGCGCCGCCCGCCGCTTTCCACCACCCGCACCGCCTGCCGGGCCGCCGCCTGGGCGGCGAAGTGCATGGCCTTGGCCGTCAGCTCCCGCCGATGCACCATCTCATAGGCCTCCCGGGGCTCCACCCCCGCCTGCACCAGCCGGAAAAACCGGGGGTTCTCCATTTCCTTCTGCAGCCGGAACTCCGGGTGCACCATCCGGACCTGCTTCTCCTGCTCCGGCAGCCGGTCCAGGTAGTACTGGATCTGCACCTGCCGCAGCTTCTCCCGCTGCCGCAGGTCCGTGACCTCCTGCCGCAGGCCCCGCAGCCGCCCATCCAGAATTTTCTTCACCCTGGCGTCAAAGTCCGCCTTATACCGCCCCCGGATCAGCTCCTCGAAGTCCTCCTGCCGCTCCCCGGCGTCGGGAGCCGTACCGCCCGTGTGTGTTCCGGCCTGCGCCGGGTCCTCCGGCCGGGTCAGCTGCCCCAGCCGCTCCGATGCTTCCTGCATATCTGCTCCTTTCCGTGGTAGGCCACGACCCTCTATGCTCACGCCTCCAGGCGAACGCACGCCGGATATTTTCCCGCCAGCTGTCCCAGCCCGCAGCGGATCACGTGCCACTCTGCCCGGCAGTCCCCCTCCGCCGCCACCGTCACCAGGCCCGGCCTGATCACCAGCTCCCGCAGCTGTTCCTTTTCCTCCAGCGCCCCGATCAGGGCAAACACCAGCGCCGACGCTGCGGCGCACACGATGTCCTCCCCTCTGGGCGCATAGTCCGCATGACCCCGCAGGGTCATCCGGTTCTCCCCGAACACCGCGCAGATCACCGGGGCCTCACCGCCTCCTGGGTCTGCCGGCGCATCCGGTCCATGGCGCTGACCGGCCGCACCTCCGCCCCGGCGGCGGAGCCCGGCTGAACCGGCTGCCGCTCCATGGCCGCCGCCTGTCCCTGAAGGATGCTGCTCATCAGCTGGTCCTTGTTCTTGAAGTCCATCAGCTCCAGGCACCGCAGCGCCTGATCCGCCATATCCGCCCGGAAGAACCCCATCTGGAACAGCTGCAAGGCCAGCTGGTTATACTCCATGGTCTTGTAGGGATTCTCGTCCTGGGCCGACACCTCCAGGTCGAACTCCGGCACCCGGTACCCGGTGATCACGCCGTCGTCCACCGCCTGGGGCTGAAGCCCCCGGCTGTCATAGGTGACGAACTCCTCCCGGCCCATGGCCCCCAGCAGCCGGAACTGCCTGGGCAGGCTGTAAAACTGCCGGATCAGCTCGATGCACAGGGTCACCACGTCGGAAAACGCCTCGTATCCGTCGTCGATCATGTTCCGTGACAGCTTGCCCCCCGCCTCCTGCAGGGCCGCGATGGCCGTGGCGGCGGTAACACCGCCTGCGGTGCCTCCGTTGGCCACGTCACGGTTCCCCGCCGTCTCCTTCATCTCCGCGATCTTGCTCTGCAAAATCGCCACATACACGCTGTCCAGTCCCGCCGTCTGGATGGGCGCGATGGAATCGCTGCCCAGGTTTCCGTTGGTGTGGACAAAGGGCCTTGTCCAGTCGGCGTATTCGTTCTCGTTCACCGCCCCGTCGCTGCGCACGAAGAACCGGGGCGTGGCCGAGGCCAGGGTATTCTTGAGGATAGCCTGGTTCATCAGGTCGATCTGCTTCTGAGGGGACTTGCACAGGTCCACATACCCATACCCCGCCGGGGTCCCCTCCTCCGGAAACAGCACGTCGAACACAAAGGGATACTTTCCGTGGTCATACCAGCCCTTCTCCCGCATATCCGGGTCGTTTTCCGTGGCATACAGCACCGTATCCCCCACGAACTTGCAGTACTGCAGCACCTTCCGTCCGTTCTCCCGGGTGTGATAGTACCAGTCCACCACCAGCACCTTTCCGGAGGTGTCCACCGCATCGTCATACAGATACCGGCTCACGCTCCAGCCGCCCCGGTCAGCCTTACCCTTGGCCCAGGGATACCGCTCCTCCAGGGCCTCCCGGTCCTGCAGCTCCGTGGAGAAGAAGTGAGGCGAGTCCTGGATATCCGTGACCCCCGGCTCCCAGAACAGGTTCAGCAGGTCCATCCGCCGGATGGCGATGTCCCCCAGTCCGTTGAGCTTCCCCGCGTCCCAGAACACGCCGTACACGGCGCACCCGGATTTCAGCTTGTACCACCATGCGCTGGAATACGTCCGCTTGAACCCGTTCTTCTTCAGCACCACCGGCAGGATTCTTGTCAGCTTCCGGGCCTCCTCCCGGTCCCCGGGCTCCCGGGGCAGCACCGTGGGCTCCGGATAACAGTCCATGGCGTCCGCGTGCTTGGACAGGATGCAGTTCACCAGCCACCCGCTGGTGGGCTGCGGGTCCGCGGGATTGCCGCCCTGCCCCGTCTTCTCCATCTGCTGCCAGTGCCGCAGCTTCCAGAACTGCTCGTTGTCGATGATGCGCTGCTCCAGCTGCCGCTTCCCGGCGTGGTACCGTCTCAGGATCTCCGCCGCCCGGCGCACCTCCTCCGTGCCGATTTTCGGCCTTTGGGGCTCCTGCTTCTGTTCCATTGACCGCCCTCCTTTTTCGTCGTTCTGCATCCCCCCTCTTTTCCCGGAAAAATATACGCCCTGTTGCCGTATACAGGGCAACAGAGCGCATTTTTCAAAAACATTTTCTTTTTTAATTGGCCAGCTCCCGGATCTGATCCTGGATCAGCCGCCCGGCGGCCTGGGCTAGCTGGTCCATCCGCCGGATACGGGCCAGGTCCTTTCCGTATATCCGATCCGCCGCCGGAACGCTGTCCTGCTCCCCCATGAAGATGGCCGCCACCCGGATGCCCCGGCGGCGCAGGTCCCGCACCTCGTCGGCGGTGTCCTCCACCCCGGCCTTGCCGTCATACTCCCGGCTGATGGGGTTCTTTCCGTTGGGTGGGATCCGGTGGCTGTCGTCGGGATTGGCGTCAGTGAGGATCAGCAGCAGATGCTTCTCCGCCGGAGCCGACTGCATCAGCTCCTCCATCCCCCGCAGGGCCAGGCCGTCCCGGTTCCACCCTGCGGCGAAATAGTCGAATATCCGCCGCTCCCCCTGCTTGTCGCCGTACTCCTTCAGCACCCGCAGCACCGTATAGCCTCGCAGGCTGCAAAAGCTGGTGACCCGCACGGGAATGCCGCAGTTCAGCAGACTCTTGGCCAGGATATACCCCTGGGCCGCGATGGTCTCCTGACAGTGCAGCCGGGAGGCCGAGCCGTCCAGCAGCAGGTCCACGCTGAAGCCGGGCTTCGGCTCCTGATCCTGCCGCAGAAACACCCGGTTGTCCCCCAGCACCGACTCCCGCCATACCCTGGCCCCGTCCAGCCGGCCCTGCCGGGCCGTCACGGCCTCCGGCTGCTGGTGCACCAGCACACAGTTGCGAATTTGCTCCGTCAGCCGCAGCAAGGCGCTTTCATACAGCTCACTGTTTTCGGCATAGGCCGCCCGGTTCAGCCGGGCCTGCTCCGCCGCCTGTTCATACAGCTGCTGGCTGTCGCTGCTGGGCGGCACATCCGCCGCCGGGTCCCCCCGGGTGAACCACAGCCTGCACCCCAGGTGATTCCCGGTGCACCGCTGCTGCTCGATGGCGCTCAGCTGCTTTGGGGAATACATGCTCCGCCCGAAGCACCGCTGGATATACGCCCGGTCCGCCGCCGCCCGCTCGTTGGAGCGCAGCATGGACCGCAGGGCGTCCGCCGCCCGGACAAACCCCGCCTGCCCGGCATGGGCCGCCCGTCCGATGGCCAGATCGTCGGTGCGCACCAGCTCCGTGGGAGCCATTTTGGTCATAAAGGCGATCCACCGCCGGTTGTCGAAGTGCAGCCGCAGCTCCGCCTTGGTCCGCACCTTTCCGTCAAAGCCCAGGTACTTCCGGAAGCACGCCCGCAGCGCCTGCTCCAGCTCCTCCCCGCTGACGTCCCCGCAGCACAGCGCCCGATACAGGCCCTTGTCCCAGGGGGTCACCAGCCGGTCCGGCTTTCCCAGCACGTTTTTCCACCGGGCTGCCTGCATGGAGTATACCAGCTGATTCCGGGCCATCCACTCCTGCCGGGAGGTCTGATATTCCATGGCAAAGAACTCCCGGGCGTGGTCCTGCCGCAGCTCCTCCAGCGCCGGACGTCCCGGCAGCTCCTTTTGATACACGGCGCTCTCCAGGGCCAGCCACGCCAGGTCGTCCATCACCGCCTGCCGCACATCCCCCAGCCACGAGTCAAACAGCCGCTCCAGCATGTCCCGGCCAAACCACTTGTATACCAGGCCGATGACAAAATTCATGTAAAAATCCGGTGTCCCGTCGGTTTTCATGGCCAGGAACTTGGGCTCGAACCCATATTCCCCCGCCGCGGCCCAGATCAGGTTCACCGCCCGCCGCTGCTGGGCGCTGTAGGTCTGCACACCCATGGCGCTCAGTCCGTAAACAGCCGGGCCCGGTCCAGCTTCGCCGGAATGCGCCCGGCGATCACGTCCCGGATCAGGTCCTGTTCATAGCTGTCAAAGGCTTTGTTGGTGATGCCCATGTCCAGGGCCATCCCCGCCCGGACGCCCCGGCGGATCAGCCGCAGCGCGTCCAGCAGGCCCCGCAGGTCCAGGGCCTTGGAGGATATCTCCGCGCTTTCGCACTTTTTCTGCAAATCCAGAAACAGCTGGGCAAACTGCTGGCGGTATTTTTTCTCCAAAGTGGGAAATTCCTCCTCCAGCAGACGCTCCAGGCCCTCCTGGTCGATGGTAGGCATCTGGATTACCACAAACCGGCTGGTCAGGGCCTCGTTCAGCTCCCGGGTCCCGGCATATCCATAGTTCATGGTGCCGATGAACCGCGCCGCCTCGTCTACCTCCACCCGGTCATACCCGGGCACATCAATGGTCCGGCGAAAGTCCAGCGTAGCATGCAGCACAGCCAGGGCTTCGTTTTTCGCCATATTGATCTCATCCAGAATGCCGAAGCCCCCGTTTTTGGCGCACAGATACACTGGGCCAGGCCGGAACGTAACCTCCCCGCCCACGAAGGTGTCCATGCCGATGAGGCTGGCGGCGTCCATGTTCACATGGAACGACACGTCCCAGGCCGGACGTCCGAATGCCATGGCCAGGTTCTCCGCCAGCACGTTCTTGCCGGTGGCCTTGCTGCCTGCCAGAAGCAGATTCTCGCCGCACAGCAGGGCCGCAGCCGCCGCCTCCCACACGTCCTTTCCGTAGTAGTGATACCGGGGCCGGGGCACCCGCCCTGCCAGCTCCGGCGCCGCCGGATACTTCTCCCGGTATTCCCGGATCCCCTGAATGATCCCCTTGTCGATCTGTTCCTTCTCCAAAAACTCCAGCATAGTACCTCAAACCCCTTTCCTTCGGGTATTTTTTCTTGCCGGTATTATACACCCCTCCGGTAGGGAATGCAATCCGCCCGCCTGCTAAGATTCCGTATAGTCTTTTTCCCTCTTGCCAAATCCGGTCCGTTCCGGTATAATATATTTGTGAAAAATTATATTCCGGAAAGGAGACGCCGCCATGTTTCTGATCGGCGATAAGGTGGTCCACCCCATGCACGGGGCCGGCATCATCGAGCGCATCACCCACGAGCGCCTGGGCAGCCGGGTCAGCAGCTACTATGTGTTCCGCATGCCCGCCGGGGGGCTGGTGCTGAAGATCCCCATCGACGCCTGCTGTCAGATCGGCCTGCGGTGTCTGTCCACGGCGGAGCACATCTGCCAGGTGCTCTCCGCCATCCCCACGCTGGAGGTGCAGATGTCCTCCAACTGGAACCAGCGCTACCGGGACAATCTGGCCCGGCTGAAAAGCGGCGACCTGCTGGAGGTGGCCTGGGTCATCAAGGGCCTCATGTGGCGGGACCACCGCCGGGGCCTGTCCAACGGCGAGCGCAAAATGCTCCACAGCGCCAAGCAGATCCTCATCTCCGAGGTGGTGCTGGTGGAGGGAACGGACGATTACCCCGCTGTGGAGCAGCGGATCAACGAAGCCATGATGCTGGGAGCGTAACTATGGGAAAATTGTTTGATAAAATCCGCCGGGTCCAGGATAAGACCCGCCCCTTCTGCTCGGCCATTGTCCCCGCCGCCGGATCCTCCGCCCGCATGGGCGGCCAGGACAAGCTGCTGACGGACCTGTGCGGCGCGCCGGTGCTGATGCGCACCCTGTGCGCCATCGACCGGACCGAGCTGGTGGATGAGATCATCGTCGCCACCCGGGAAGACCTGCTTCTCACCGTGGCGGACCTGTGCGGCCGCTGCGGCCTGCACAAGCCCGTCAAGGTGGTCCGCGGCGGCTCCACCCGGGCCCAGTCCGTCCTGGCCGCCGCCCTGGAGGCCAACCCCAAGGCCGGCCTGCTGGCGGTCCACGACGCCGCCCGTCCCCTGGTGGACCCGGCGGAATTTGACGAGATCATCCGCCTGGCCTGCCGCACCAACGCCGCGGCCCCCGCCGTTCCGGTAACCGACACCATCAAGGCCGCGGACCCCACCGATGGCCGCGTCCTCTCCACGCCGGACCGCTCCACCCTTTTCGCCGTATACACCCCCCAGGTCATCGAGGCCAGCCTGCTGAAGGCCGCCCTCCAGTCCGCCATCGACGCCGGAGCCGAGATCACCGACGACTGCTCCGCCGTGGAGCGTCTGGGCAAGGAAGTCTACCTGGCCACGGGCAGCCGGGAGAACATCAAGATCACCACCCCCCTGGACCTGCTGATCGCCGAGGCCATCCTCCGGGGGCGGGACAGATGACGAATCTGCGCATGGGCCACGGCTACGATGTCCACCGGCTCACCGCCGGACGTCCCCTGATCCTGGGCGGCGTCCACGTCCCCTATGACCGGGGGCTGGACGGCCACTCCGACGCCGACGTGCTGACCCACGCGGTGATGGACGCCCTGCTGGGGGCCGCCGCCCTGGGAGACATCGGCCGCCTGTTTCCGGACAGCGACGACGCTTTTCTGAACATCTCCAGCCTGGTGCTGCTGTCCCGGGTCCGGGGCGCCCTGGCAGACGCCGGATACCGGGTGGTGAACATCGACGCCACCCTCATCGCCCAGGCCCCTAAGGTCGGCCCCTACCGCCGGCAGATGCAGGAGAACCTGGCCGCCGCCCTGGACATCGGCCCCGGCTACGTCAACGTCAAGGCCACCACCGAGGAGCACCTGGGCTTCACCGGCGACGGCTCCGGCATGTCCGCCCACGCCGTGGCCCTGATTGAACACATATAACCGACAACCGGGTACGGCGCGCCGTACCCGGTTTTTTTGCTTATTCCGCTTTTTGCAGCATCCCGTCCACCAGCTGCTGGGCCCGGACGCGGGTTTGTTCCTCGTCCATACCCAGCACACGGCCGTGCTCCACCACCACCCGGCCGTTGACCATCACCAGCTCCGCCGGGCGGGCATAGCCCACGGTGCCCAGCATACAGGCGGGGTCCAGTTTGGCCCCGGCCAGCTCCAGCAGGTCCACGTTCAGCAGAAACAGGTCCGCCGCCTTTCCCACCTCCAGGCTGCCGATCTCGTCCTGGCGGCCCAGAAGCCGGGCGCTGCCCATGGTGGCCATTTTCAGCAGGTCATACCCGGTGGGGGCCTTGGCGCTGTAGGTCAGCCGGTGCAGCAGGTACGCCGCCCGGATCTCCGCCAGCAGGTTGGAGCAGTCGTTGGACGCAGAGCCGTCCACGGCCAGTCCCACCGGCACCCCCAGCTCCAGCATATCCGGCACCCGGCACACGCCGGAGGCCAGCTTCATGTTGGACACCGGGCAGTGAGCGATGCCTGTCCCCGTCCGGGCCAGCAGGCGCAGCTCCTGATCATTGAAGTGGATGCCGTGGGCATACCACACGTCCTCTCCCAGCCAGCCGCAGCTCTCCATATACGCCAGGGGCCGCATACCCACGGCCTCCAGGGTGAACCGCTCCTCGTCCTTGGTCTCGCACAGATGGGTGTGCAGCCGCACCCCCATGGACCGGGCCAGGACCGCCGACTGCTTCAGCAGTTCCGTGGTCACGCTGAAGGGCGAGCAGGGGGCCAGGGCCACCTGGTGCATGGAAAACCGGGATGTATCGTGGAATTTCTCCACCAATCTCTGGCTGTCCCGCAGGATGGTGTCCACATCCTGCACCAGGTCGTCCGGCGGCAGACCGCCGTCGCTTTTGCCCCGGGACATACTGCCCCGGGTGGCGTGGAACCGGACCCCCAGCAGGTCCGCCGCCCGGAACTGCTGGTCGATGAAGTGCTCCGATCCCACCCTGGGGAACACATAGTGGTGGTCCATGCAGGTGGTGCAGCCGTATTTCAGCAGCTCGCCCAGCCCCACCAGGGAGCTGTAATAGATGCAGTCCTCGTCCAGGCCCCGCCAGATCTCGTACAGGGTCCGCAGCCACGGAAACAGCTCCATTTTCTGCACCTTCGGCAGGTTCCGTGTGAAGGTCTGGTACAGATGGTGGTGGGTGTTCACCAGACCGGGGTACACAAAGCAGTGGGAGGCGTCGATGACGCGGTCCGCCGGACGCTCCTCCGGCCCGATGTATCGGATCACGTTGTCCTGCACCAGAATGTTTTCGCCCCGCAGCACCCGGTCCTCCCGGTCCACGGTGACGATGGCCTGGGCATTTCGGATGAGAGTGGTCGCCATAGGTCACGCTCCTTTTCTGTAAAAAACCGTTAAAGCGCAGGGTGCGCATCGCACACCCTGCAAGACTGTCAAAAGAGGGGGGACTTTCACCATCGGAAAGGAAGATCGTTACGAAAGAAACCCATCAGGGGTGTCTTTCGTTTGCAATCACTTGTTTTTCAGAATTTTTTGAAGTTCTGAAAAACCACCCCCAGCTTGTCAAAAATGCTTTTTGACAAGCTGGGGGTGCGCGGTGCGCACCCCCATTGGTTCCGGATGATTTACCGATAGATCTCGCCCACGGTGGGGTTGCCGGCGGCCTGCGCCTCGTCGGTGTCGATGTGCATGGTGGTGGCGCCGCCCACGTTGACGCGGACCACCACGTCGTCGAAGATCAGCTTGCGACCCTCGCCGCCGCAGGCCACCTTGATGATCTCCTTATCCTTGACGCCCAACTTGGCGGCGTCCTCCTCCAGGATGTGCAGGTGACGCTTGGCGATGATGACACCCTGGCTCAACTCCACCTCGCCCTTGGGGCCCACCAGCTTACATGCGCCGGAGCCCTCCACATGGCCGCTCTCCCGGACGGGAGCCGTGATGCCCAGGGTGCGGGCGTCGGTGGCGGAGACCTCCACCTGGTCGGCCTTGCGCACAGGCCCCAGAATGGACACATTGGCCATTTCCTTCTTGGGCCCCACGATGGTCAGCCGCTCGTTGCAGGCGTACTGGCCGGGATAGGACAGGGGCTTGCGAACGGTCAGCTGATAGCCCTCGCCGAACAGCTTCTCCACCGTCTCCTGGGTCAGGTGGATATGACGGGCAGACGTTTCGATCATGAAAGACATTTTTGGTTCCTCCTATGTATGCGTATAGATATCGAATCCGTGCCGCAGCACGATTTCCACGAAAATACACCGGCAGTTGTTCCCCCGCCGGTATTTTCAGATTATTTTACCACATTCCGGACTTCCATGCAAGGGAGTTATTCCATTTCCGGCGGCTTCGGCCAACAATTCTTCCTCCGGCGGCACATGGCCCGCCAGGGCGGCGTTTTTCAGCCGCCGGTCGCCGGATACCTCCCGCAGCACCCGAAGCCCCCGGGGCACGGTGAAGCTCTGGTCCTCCCGCTGCAGCTCCACCTCCATCACCGCCAGCCGCCGCCAGAAGGGGTACACGTCGATCTCGAACACCAGTCCGCCCTCCGGCAGGCAATAGCGCATCTTGTGAATGGTCACCCGCGCCGGGTCCCGCTGTGCCAGCAGGGCCTCATATTCCCGGGCGTCGATCTCCCGCTCCCGCTCCACGCAGGTGCGGTCCGTCAGGCGCTGCTTTTCGGTGTGGAAAAACTGCTCCGTTTCCCCCACCCGGCGGCGGACCCGGGCGCTGACGCCGGGCCGGGACAGCAGATAGGTCTGCCACATCTCCCACCGCACCGGGCACCGGTCCAGCAGGGTCCGGTCCGGCATTTCGATCAGGAATTTCCGCTCGATCTCCAATGGCTCCGTCACAGCTTCTCAAACTCCTCTCGTGTCAGCAGCAGATTCAGGGCCTCCAGCAGGCCGTTGGCCGTCAAGTGCTCCGGCAGCTCCAGCTCCTTCAGCACCTGCTGCCGCCGGGCGGCGGAGCCCGGCCCCACCAGGCCCTTCTCCATCATGTCCGCCTTGGTCAGCTCTGCGCTCCGGACAGGAGCTTCCTCTCCCTGGAACGTTGCGCCGCAGCGCCGCAGGGCCTCCAGCAGCACCTCCGGGCGCATCCCCTCCACGCCCAGCTTCCCCTCCTTGCCGGGGCGGCGCTTGCGCCGCTCCTTCCCGGCCACATCGGGGATATACGCCTGCTTCACCTGCTGCCGGGGAATGGCGCCCTTGAGATAGTTCCGGATCACGAAGCCTGCGCCGTCCGGGTCCGTCAGCAGGATAAGCCCCCGTTTTTCCGCCAGCCGCCGCAAAAAAGCCAGCTTTTCCCGATTGTTGAATACGGAAAACCCGCCGGTCTCCACCACCGTGGCGTCCACCACCTGGGCAAGGGCGTTGCGGTCATACCGCCCCTCCACCACGATGACCTCCTTAATACGCGGCTTCATCTGCGCCCCGCCAATTCCATCAAAAACAGCTTCAATTCGTCCTCCTTCTGCTTATCCGGCATGCTTACGCTTTTCATCCGCCGGTCCAGCCGCTGACACCGCAGCACCGCCGTCTGGCACCAGTCGTGGTCCACCTTTTTGGCCGCCTGCATCAGGAGCCTGGCCGGATAGTCGCTGCTCATGCCCCACAGCTGCTTCAGCCACAGCCGGTCCTTTCCGCCGTCCAGGGCCATCCGGGCGGTATACAGCCGCCGCAGCTCCTTGCCCACCGCCGCCAGAATGACGATAGGCTCCGTCTGCATCCGCAGCAGCTCGCCCAGCACCCGGGCCGCGTCGTCGTACTTTCCGGCGGTGATGCTGTTGGTCATGTCAAACACCTGCGCATCCAGAATGGGGTCCGCCACGGCGTTGATATCCGCAATGGTGATGCGCTGGCTCTTGGCATAGGCGGCGATTTTTCCGATCTCCGGCACCAGGTCCGTCATCAGCGTCCCGCAGGTAAACAGCAGATGATCCGCAGCCGCGATGTCGATGTCGTGGCCCTCCGCCGCAAACCGCCGCTTCATCCACCGCAGCAGCTGCTCCCGCTCCTGCTGGCAGAACTCCACCTCCTGGACATGGTCCCCGATAGCGGCGCACAGCTTTTTCATCTTTCCGTCCCGTTTGTATGCCAGCACGTCATAGACAAACACCAGCGTGCAGTATTCCGGAAAATCTCCCAGAAGCTCGATCAGCAGCCCCCGCTGCCCCTCGTCCAGCCGGAACAGGTCCATATCCGTCACCACCACCAGGGTGTGCTGGGCCATCATAGGCATGGCCTCCACTGTTTCCGTCAGGTCCTGGACCGTCAGCCCCTTCCCCGGCAGCCGGTGGTAGTTGAACTCCTCAAAGCCCGCCGGCACCAGCAGCTGCCGCAGCTCCTCCAGATACCGGTCCCGCAGATACGTCTCCTCTCCGTAGAAAATATACACATTGGCCGGACTCCCGGCCTTCAGATCCGCCCGCAGCCGCTCCAGCGCCGCGCCGCTTTTTTTTGTGGTCCTTGCCGCCATTTATGTTCCTCCGTTCACTGTGACCAGGACGTTCCCCTGCCGGTCGGTGCGATACACCGCGGCCCCGTTCCGGGACAGCCGGTCCATAGCCTCCTGGGTGGGGTGGCCGTAGCTGTTGTCCCCCACGCTGATAATGGCCGTCTCCGGCCGCACCTGCTGCAAAAATGCGTCGGTGCTGCTGTACCGGGAGCCGTGGTGTCCCACCACCAGCACCTCGATATCCGGCAGCGCAAACTGCTCTATGAGCTTTTTCTCCGTATTTCCGGCCATGTCCCCGGTGATAAGGGCATCAAAATCCCCTGCGGAACACAGATACGTCAGTCCCTGCTCGTTCAGATCTCCCGCGCCCACCGGCGGATAGATGGTCAGCATGGCGCTGCCCATAGGCAGTCGGTAAACGTCCGTCACCATGGTCACAGCAATGTCCTTCTCCCGGGCCAGCTCCAGCAGCCGGTCCCGCACGCCGTACTCGTCCTCAATATCCGGCAGCAGCAGCCGCTCCACAGGCATCCGGGCCATCAGCTCCTCCAGCCCATTGGTGTGGTCGGCGTGATAGTGGGTCACCGCCACCGCCGACAGCCGGTGGATGCCCATGCTCTCCAGCTGGTCTGCCGCCCGGGCTCCGGCGCTGATATAGCCGTTGCTGGATCCGCAGTCCACCAGCACCGCCTTCTCCCGGGTATACAGGGCCACACTCTCGCCCTGGCCCACGTCCAGCGCCATCACGGACAGGTCTCCATACCGGTGCAGCCCGGCGTTGAGTCCCACCGCCAGCAGCAGCGTCACCGCCGCCAGAACTCCGGCCGCAGCATACTTCCGCATCCTGTCCCGGGTCAGCGCGCACCCGCCGAACATGGCATACACATACAGCAGCCAGTATTTCAGAAAACCGTTGGAAAAATACACCGCATGCCCCGGGACGGAGGCCAGCAGTCCGGCGGCCCACAGCACATACCGTACCAGCCCGAAGCATACCCAGCCCAGCACCCGGGCCGCCGGCAGCCACACAAAGCCCACCAGCACCGTTACGAAGCCGGCCATAAAATTCCAGCCCGCCGCCGGTACCGCCAGCAGATTGCTCACCGGCGCAGCCAGCGTCAGAATGTTGAAGTAGACCGCCGTCAGCGGAATGGTAAAAATCAGCGCCGCCAGCGATGCCGATACATTGGCGCACACAAAGTTCACCGCCCACCGTATGGCCCGTTTTTTCCCGGTATATACCCGGGACATGGCCCCATACAGCTTAGGCGACAGCCACACCAGTCCCAGCGTGGCCGCAAAGCTCAGCTGCAGGCTGATGCTTCCGGCGGCAAAGGGGTTCCCCAATAAAATCACCAGCAGTGCCGCACCCAGGCTGGTCAGCCCATCGCTGTCCCGCTTGAACAGCGGAGCCGCCAGCACAAATGCCTGCATAACACACGCCCGGACCACCGACGGGGACAGGCCCACCATCAGCATATAAAATGCCAGCACCGCCATGGATACTCCTGCAAACAGACGCCTCCGGCTGCCCAGCAGCAGTCCCAACAGGCTCACCAAAAAAGCGCAGTGCAGCCCGGAGACCGCAAACAGGTGCGATAGGCCCGCCTGGGACATAGCGGTCTCGTCCTCTACGGACAAGCCGCTCCGATCCCCAGTCAGCTCCGCCGTTACGAATGCGGCGGTAGTCCCGTCGTCCCAGATGGCGGCGATCTTCTCCCGCATGGCCCGGGCCATCCGCTGCGGAAGCCATCGCAGGCTCCCGGCACTGCCCTGCTCCACTGCTGCGTCCTCTTGGATGTACAGCAAAGCGAACACGCCCCGGGAGGTAAACGTGGTCACGTCGTTTTCATGGATGCGGCCCGCATCCTGCCATTTGGCCCGACCGGTAATCCTCTGTCCCGGCTCCAAAGCCGCCAGGGACGCGTCCCCATAGCAAACCGCTTTGGCGCCCCGCAGCCCGTCCAGATACACCGTGACCTTGGCTCCCCGCTCCGTCAGCTGACCATAGTTTTCCACCGTTGCGGAAAATGCCGCCTCCCGCCCGCACCGGTCCAGCACCGGCTGCTGCACCAGGGCCTGATACCCGCCGAAATACAGCAGTCCTCCGCAGAGGGAGAACAGAATCACCGCCGCCCGCAGCCGCAGCTTGTCCGGCAGACGGCGGCGCAGCAGCACCGCCGCCAGGCCCATTGCTCCGCAGACGATTGCCGCCCACCAGGTCCACCCGGACCAGGGCAGCAGCACCGCCGCGAAAACGGCGGCGGCAAAGGACAGCGATATGGCGGCCAGCGTCCGCATGACGGTTCCCTCCTCTGCAAAAATTTCTATCCGCATTATACCAGATTCCCTGTTCCGGAACAACCCCGCCGCCGCGCTTTGCGATTTTTTCCCGGACTTGTGCATGATTCCGCTGGTTCCGGCCAAACTATCCCTGTACCGCAGGTACAGAAGGAGGTGTCCGTCATGGACAAGTACCAGAACCAGAATCAGAACCAGAACCAGAACCAGAACAACAACCAGAATCAGAATCAGAACACCCGTCAGAACCGCAATACCAAGCAGAACCAGAACCAGAATCAGCAGCAAAACCAGAACCAGCGCTGACCCACAGCGTACAAAAAGGCCCCCGGTGCCGTACACCGGGGGCCTTTTGTTGTTTTTCGGAAGGGATCTTACTCCTCGTCCTCGGCGGGCTCGTCGTTCAGCAGAGCGCGGATGGACAGGGAGATCTTCTGCTTCTCCTCGTCCACGGCGGTGATCTTGGCGTCCACCATCTGGCCCTCGGACAGAACGTCACCGGGCTTCTCGATGCGGCGGTCCGCAATCTGGGAGATGTGGATCAGGCCATCCACGCCGGGCACGACCTCGGCAAAGGCGCCGAAGGTCATCAGCTTCACGATGCGGACGTTGGCCACGTCGCCCACCTTATAGGTGTTCATGAAGGTGTCCCAGGGGTTGCAGGAGTGATCCTTGACGCCCAGGGAGATCTTGTGCTTCTCGGGATCGAAGGAGATGACGTACACATCCAGGGTGTCGCCCACGGAAACCACCTCGGCGGGGTTCTTGATGCGGGACCAGGACAGCTCGGAGATATGTACCATACCGTCCACGCCGCCGATGTCCACAAACACGCCGTAGCTGGTCATGGACTTCACGGTGCCGGTATAGTGCTTACCCACCTCGATGCTCTCCCAAATGGCAGCCTGGGCAGCCTGACGGGCCTCGTACTGCACGGCACGGATGGAACCCACCACCCGGCGGCGGGCACGGTTGACCTCGGTGATCCGCAGGGACACGGTCTGGCCGATCATCTCGGACAGGTCCGCACCGCGGGGCTGGCCGCTCTGGGAAGCGGGCACGAACACGCGCACGCCCTTGACGTTGACGACGATGCCGCCCTTGTTCTCCTCGGTGACCTTGCCCTCCAGGGTGGTCTTGTTCTCGCGGGCCTCCTCGATATCCTCCCAGACCTTCACGGCGTCCAGGCGCTTCTTGGACAGCATGGCATAGCCCTCCACGTCGTTGACGCGGATGATGTAGGTCTCGATCTCGTCGCCGACCTTCACCACGTCCTCGGGCTTCACGTTGGGATCAGCGGACAGCTCGTCCACAGCAATGTAGCCGGCCTGCTTGCAGCCCAGGTCCACCTGAACCTCGGTGGGACCAACAGCCGTCACGATACCGGTTACCTTCTCCCCTGTATTTAAAGTCTTGAAAGATTTGTCCAGCAGCTCCTCGAAGCTCTCTTCCTTGATTTCGTTGTTCTTGATTTCTTCGCTCATCGTTGTATATACCTCCTTAATGATGCCCGCCGGTGTGGACGCGCCGGCCGTAAGTCCCGCCAATGAACATCCAATAAAAAGGTCCGGTGTAAGCTCCTCCGCCCCCTCGATCTGGTACACTCTGGGGCACAGCTCACGGCAAATCTCTGTCAAATGTTTGGTGTTGGCACTTTTACGATCTCCGACCACGACCATGACGTCCACCCGGGAGGCGATCTCCGCCGCCTCGGACTGACGTCTATGCGTAGCATCACATATTGTATCAAATAATTCCGCGTTTGTACACAGTTTTTTTAGAATTTTTTTTGAACTTTCCCAGATGCTCCGGACGCAGGTGGTCTGGGCCACCGCTGTCAGGGGCAGGTCCCGGCGAGCCGGGTCCTCCAGCAGCCACCGCTCCAGCTCCTCCGGCCCCGGAAACACCAGGGTCCCGTCCCACCAGCTGGCCGCGCCCATGACCTCCGGGTGATGGGGCTCGCCGATGACCATGGGAATGCGCCCGGCCTGACCGGCCCGGGACACGATATGCTGGATGTGCAGAACGTTGGGACAGGTGGCGTTGACGCACCGGGCCCCCATGGCCTCCAGCCGCTCCAGCACCTGCCGGGTCTCCCCGTGGGAGCGGATGATCACCGTGTCCCCGGGGCGGACCGCATCCGGGGAATCCACCTGACGGGCCCCCAGCTGCTCCAGCCGGGCCACCACGTTGGCGTTGTGGATGATGTTGCCCAGCATCACGCAGCCGCCGGTTTCCCGGGCGGTCTTCTCCGCCAGCTCCACGGCCCGGCGGACGCCGTAGCAGAAACCGGCGCTTTTCGCCTGGATCACCGGCATACGATCCCTCCCAATGCATAGGCCCGCCGCATGATCTCGTCGGCGTTGGCCTGGTATTCCTCCGCCGTGCCCTTGCGCCCGGTGTACGCCGGGGTATAGGGCCGGCCGATGACGATGTGCACCCGATGGAACGGGCGCTTCCTGGTGTCAATGAACACCGGCACCATGTCCACCCCGGAGCGGATGGCCATCATGGCCGCGCCGCCCTTGACCTCCGCATGGCCCGGGTCCTTCACCCGGGTACCCTCCGGGAAAATCAGCAGGTTCCAGCCCTGCTTCAGGCTCTGGATGGCGGTTTTCACCGCCTGGATGTCCGAGTTGCCCCGGTCCACGGCGAAAGCCCCCACGTTCTGAAGGATGCGCCCCAGAATGGGGATGTTCAGCAGCTGCTTCTTGGCCATGATGCGCAGGGGGTAGCCGGTGCGGATGGCCGCCACAAACAGGACCGGGTCCCAGGCGCTGCTGTGGTTGGCGCAGAGCATCACCGGCCGGTCCTCCGGCAGATTTTCCGTCCCCTCCAGGGAAATGGGGAACAGAAACCGCACCAGCGGCCCCAGGATTTTCTGAATCCGGACAAAATGCGGATTTTTCACAGCTTTGCCCGCCTCCTTATGGTTTCCAGCAGCAGGTGCAGGCTCTCCTCAAAGGTCAGGGCGCCGGTGTCCAGCTCCACGGCGTCCTCCGCCAGGCGCAGCGGGGCGATGGCCCGGTGGGTATCGGCATAGTCCCGGTCCACGATCTCACGGAGCACCTGGTCATAGGGCTGGGAGGTGCCGCGCTGCTCCAGTTCCCGGAAGCGGCGCATGGCCCGCACCTCCGGCGCGGCGGTGAGGAAAATCTTCACCGTGGCATCCGGCAGCACCACCGTGCCGATGTCACGGCCGTCCATGATGACGCTGTGACGCCGGGCCTGCTCCCGCTGCAGCTCCAGCAGAAAGTCCCGCACCGCCGGAATGGCGGAGACAGTGGAGGCGTACCGGGACATCTCCGGCAGGCGGATCTGATCCGTCACGTCCTCCCCGGCCAGCATCATCCGCTGCAGGCCCGCCTGGTCATAGCGCATTTCCAGCTGCATATCCGGCAGCACCGCCGCCACGGCTCCGGCGTCCGACGGGTTGATCCCCCGGCGGTACACCCCGTATCCGATGGTGCGGTAAATGGCCCCGGTGTCCACATAACAGATGCCCAGCGCCGCTGCCGCCGCCTTGGCCAGGGTGCTCTTTCCGGCCCCGGAGGGGCCGTCTATGGCTACGGAATATTTTTCGGCCATGCTCATTCTCCTTCCGCCACGGCGGCGCTTGTCCCCGCCAGATGCCCGGTGGACCAGGCGATCTGCAGGTTGAAGCCGCCGGTATAGGCGTCAACATCCAGTATTTCCCCGGCAAAATAAAGCCCCGGGGTCAGCTTTGATTCCATGGTAGACGGCTGCACCTGGTTCACCTTCACGCCGCCGGAGGTGACGATAGCTTCCGCCACCGATCTCGGCCCGGTAACGGACACGGTGAAGCCCTTCAGCATCTCCTCCAGTGCCCGGCGCTGGGCCTTGGTCACGGAGTTGGCCTTCAGTCCCGCCGGAATCTCCAGCCGCTCCAGTATCACCGGCACCATGCTGTGGGGTACCAGGCCCGCCAGTATCTTCTCGAAGTCCCGGTTGGGATTCTCCCCCAGGTCCCGCAGAATGCGGGCCTCCAGCTTCTCCCGGTCCAGCGCCGGCTTCAGGTCGATGGACAGGCGGTACTGCTCCCGGTCCCAGTGCCGCAGGTGGGCGCTGGCGGACAGCACCAGAGGTCCCGACACGCCGAAGTGGGTGAACAGCAGCTCGCCGAAATCCCGGAACTGCACCTTATTCTTCCCGTTCAGAGCCGTCAGCTCCACATTTTTCAGAGCCAGGCCCTGCATCCGGCGGCAGTCGCCGTCATCGCTGACCAGGGGCACCAGCGACCCGCAGGGCGGTACGATCCCGTGGCCCAGGGCCGCCGCCATGCGGTATCCGTCGCCGGTGGAGCCGGTGGCGGGATAGCTGACGCCGCCGGTAGCCAGGATCACCGCCTCCGCCGGGTAGGTTCCCTGCTGTCCGGTGACGCCGCAGGCCCGGCCCCCGTCCGTGTCCACGGATACGGCCCGGTCCCGGACCCACTTCACACCCAGCCTTTCGCACCGGCGGCGCAGGGCCCCGGAAACGTCGAAGGCGCAGTCCGACTGGGGAAACACCCGGTTGCCCCGCTCGGTTTTCAGGGGGACGCCCAGCTTCTCGAAAAAGGCCATGGCGTCCCGGCTGTCGAACCGGGCGAAGGCTCCGTACAGGAACCGCCCGTTCCGGGGGATGTTCCGCAGAAGCTCCTCCCGGGAGCAGTTGTTGGTCACGTTGCACCGGCCCTTGCCGGTGATGTTCAGTTTTTTGCACAGACGGTCGTTGGGCTCCAGCAGCGTCACCTGTCCGCCGCCCTCGGCGGCGGCGATAGCCGCCATCAGCCCGGCGGCTCCTCCGCCCACCACCGCGATTCGCTTATGATTCATCTTCCGTTTTCCCGAATATGTTGTATTTGGACCAGACATTCTCCAGCTGGGAGAAGGTGCCGGATACTTCCTCGTTTTTCTGCCGCCCCACCGCCACGATCAGGGCGTTCAGCAGGCTCAGAGGGGCGGCCATGGAGTCCACAAAGGAGATCATATCGCTGCGCACCAGCAGCGACACCGTGGCCATCCGGTAAAGGGGCGACATCTGCCCGTCGGTGATGGCCACCACGTCGGCGCCCCGGTCCCGGGCATACTCCACGGCGTGGATGGCCATCTGGGAATACCGGGGGAAGCTGATGCCCACCAGCACGTCCCCGGGGCCGATCTGGCTGAGCTGCTCGAAGATCTCGCCGGCGGCGGCATTCTGCACCAGGGTGACGTTCTTGAACATCAGGTGCAGGTAAAAGTTCAGATACCCCGCTAGAAACGCCGACGACCGCACGCCCATCAGATAGATATGGCTGGCCGTCAGCAGCCGGTCCACCACCTGGTCAAAGGCGGCCCGGTCCACGCTTTCGATGGCGGTGTGGATGCTGTTCATGTCCCGCTGTATCACGCCGGTGAGCACATCCTGCTCCTGCATCTGATCCCGGGACACCTGGATGCGCTGCAGGGACGTGAGCTTGCCCCGGACCAGCTCCTGCAGGGCCCGCTGCATATTGGGATACCCATCGTACCCCAGCTGGGACGCAAACCGCACCACCGTGGACTCGCTGACCTGAGCCTTGCGTCCCAGGTGTCCCGCGGTCATAAACGCCGCCTTGTCATAATTCATCAGAATATAGTCGGCAATGCGCTTCTGCCCCCGGGAAAAGCTGTCCGTCCGGCTTCGTATGGTCTGGAGCACGTTTTTGCTCACGACATCTCGCTTCCTTCCAAATCGCGCAGCTCCTGCTGCGTCAGATACCGCCACTGCCCCACAGGCAGGTCCCCCAGCGTCAGCGTGTGCTCCCGCACCCGCTGCAAGCGCCGCACCGCCAGTCCCGCCTGGCGGCACATCCGGCGGATCTGGCGGTTTTTTCCCTCATGGATGGTGACGGACAGGGCGGCCTTGCTGCCGTCCCGCCATAGTTCCCGGACCCGGGCCGGGCGGATGCGCTCCCCCTCCAGGTCCCGGATGGCGGCCAGCCGCTGGGCGGCCCCCTCCACCGGGCCCGTCACCGTGACCCGGTATTCCTTCTCGATCTGGTGGCTGGGGTGCAGCAGCCGCTGCATCCAGGCCCCGTCGTTGGTCATCAGCAGCAGGCCCTCGGAGTCCATGTCCAGCCGCCCCACGGGGTACACCCGCGCGCCGCAGCCGGACACCAGCTCCGCCGCCGTCCGCCGTCCCCGCTCATCAGACAGGGTGGTGACATAGCCCCGGGGCTTGTTCAGCATCAGGTACACCCGGCGGGTGTCCCGCCGCAGGGGCTGGCCGTCCACCGTGACGATGTCCGACTCCGGGTCCGCCTGGTCTCCCAGGGCGGCGGACTGTCCGTTGACCCGGACCCGGCCCTGCCGCAGCAGTTCCTCCGCCGCCCGGCGGGAGCATATCCCGGCAGCCGCTATGATCTTTTGCAGTCGCTCCTTCACGGCGTATCCTCCCGGCGGTGGTCCGCCGTCTCCTGCCCGGCGGGTTGGGCAAAGCCCCAGTCATACAGGGCGGCATGATCCGCCCAGTCGTTGCCGTCCTGCAGGGTGACAGCCACCAGCCGCCGGCCGTCCCGTTCAGCAGCGCTGACCAGGGTCCGTCCCGCGGCTCTGGTGTAGCCGGTCTTCATGCCGATGCACCCGGGCACCGCCCGCAGAAGCCGGTTATGATTGGTCATGGTGCGTCCGCCGATGGCGACACTCCGGGTGGAGCACAGGCGCACAAAGGTATGGTTCCCGGCGGCATAGGCCGCCAGACGGGCCATGTCCCGGGCGGTGGAGTAGTGGGCCTGACCGTCCAGGCCGCTGGGGTTTTCAAAGGAGGTGTCCTCCATCCCCAGCTCCCCTGCCAGGCTGTTCATCCGCCGGACAAAGGATGCCGTCCCGCCGCAGCCGTCGGCCAGGGCCTCCGCCGCGTCGTTGCCGGAGCACAGCAGCAGGCCGTACAGGAGCTCCTCCACCGTCACCCGCTCTCCGGGCCTGAGGTACATGGAGGAACCCTCTGTCATGTGTTCCTGCTTTACAGTGATGACGTCCGTAGGCGAGGCGCGTTCCAGCGCCACCAGGGCCGTCATGATCTTGGTGGTGCTGGCGATCAGCATCCGCCGGCTGCCGTTGTGGTCATACAGCACCTGCCCGGTGTCCGCGTCCATCAATACGGCAGCGGCGGCGCTGGTGGAAATGCCCCACGCCCGCACCGGCATCAGGCTCCACAGCAGCGCCAGGCCCACCAGCAGCCACATCCGTTTTCTCAATGAGATCACCCCGAATCCATCCGTGATGACCCCATCTTATTCACTCAGAACGTCTCTTTTGCCGCTTTCTTCTTGTCGATGAAATTCTCCACCCGGTCCATGACCTGGGGCACCAGGTCGATGACCCGGTCCACGGTGCCCACGGCGGGCAGGGCCACGGGCATCACCCGGGTAACGCCGTCCTTCACCACCAGGAAAGCCACCGGCTCCACCTTCACACCGGCGGTGCTGGCGCCGCCGAACTTGGGGGCCTGCTTGCCGTAATCGCCGCCGCCGCAGCCGAAGCCGAAGCTCAGCCGGGACACGGGGATCAGGGTCACGCCGTCGGGGGTCTGGATAGGCTCACCGATGATGGTGTTAGAGTCCACCATATCCCGGATCTTGCTCATGGAGGCCTCCATCAGCTCCGTCAGGGAATTGTTCTTTCTCTCGTTGTTTTCCATGGGTGTCATCCTTTCGTTTTTATATCAGGCGCTTTTTTTCGTCGTTGGTTACGGTTTCCTGGAGCTTTTCGGGATTTTCGGCCTTCTGGGCCTCCTCCCGGAGTCTTTTCTCCTTCTTCCACCGGAGCAGCCACTTCAGCACCGGGATGCCGAAGGCAAAGCCGATGGCGAACAGGTCCCGGATCTGGAAGGACAGGCCCACCTCCCCTTCCGCTTTGGTTTCGGCGGCGGAATAGTCCACGTCCAGGTGGATATACGGGTCCGGAATACGCATCAGCTCCTCCAGCCGGGGCATAAACGTCCACACCGCCGCGCTGATCCAGCCGTAGGTCTCGGCAGACGCCGCCGGGTCCTCCTCCCCGCCCAGAACCAGCGACAGGCGCAGGGGGTCCACCCGCATCCGCTGCCGGGTCTTTCGCAGGGCCCCTTTCAGGGACTGCCACAGGTACGGCAGCGCCGACCGGATATCGCCGGGCGTCAGGCCCAGCTTCCGCTTCTCCCGGGGCGCTGCCTTCTGCTTTTCAGGCGGATTCTTTTTCTCCTTGTGCTTTTTCTGTTTTTTGGGCTTTTTCGGGGGACGCGGCACGATCTGCATCCGCACAGGCCCCGCTGCGGCGGTAACGCGCAGCTCCTGCCCGAAGGCAATGCGCACCCCTACCCGCAGAAACAGCGCCGCCACGATCAGTGCCAGCAATATGCCCAGTATCCACAGTGCGACCATGCGGGGTCCCCCTTCCTGTAATTATTGTTCCGGCTCCTGAACGGCGCCGTCGTCATTCAGCCGCAGCTGTCCGTCGGCCTCCAGGCCTGGAATCTCCGGCAGATCGTCCAGCGAGTTCAGATGAAATGCCCGCAGAAACGCCTTGGTGGTGCGGTACAGCCGGGGCCGTCCCGGCACCTGCAGCCGCCCGCACTCCTCGATCAGGTGCCGGTCCAGCAACAGGCCCACGGTGTAGGCGCTGTCCACGCCGCGAATTTGGTCCACATAGGCCCGGGTGGTGGGCTGATAGTAGGCGATGATGGTCAGCACCTCCAGGGCCGGCTGGGACAGCTTCGCGGGCTTGCGGATCTCGAAGGCCCGGCGGATCAGGTCGGCGTACTCCGGGGCGGAGCACAGCTGCCAGGTATCCTCCATCCGCACCAGGCGCATGCCCCGGCGCTCGTAGCTGTAGTAGTCCGCCAGGCGGCGCAGCACCTGGTCCACGGTGTCCCGGTCCAGGTCCAGGGCCACGGCGATGCGGTCCGCCGCCACCGGCTCCCCGGAGGCAAACAGAATTCCCTCCACCGCGGCCTCTATTTCTTTCATTTCCATTGCTTCCATATTTTATTCCTCGGCGTTTTCCGGGTCCTCCCGGCAGGTAACGGTGCAGTCGGCGGCGGGCCCGGCCAGCCGGATGATCCGGCTGCGGCACAGCTCCAGCACCGCCATAAACGTGGCCACCAGTTCGCTGCGGCTGCGGCTGCCCCGGAACAGCAGCAGAAACCGGGTGATGCCGCCCTCCTTCAGCCGCCGGACGATCTCCTTGGCCTTCTGCTCCACGGAATAGGGCTCCCGCCGGACGATCTCGTCAAAGGCCCGCAGAGGCGGCGTTTCCGCCTGGCCCCGGCGGTCGGTGACCTCCTGCATGGCGATGACCAGGTCGGCGGGCTGCTGGTCGTATTCATATACCTTGCCCCGCTCCATAGGCTCGGGGTCCCGGGTCAGGATGCTGCGGCCAAACTCGCCCATGGGGCCCAGCAGCTCCGCCAGGCGGCGCACCCGGGCATAGGCCTCGCCCCGCTGGCGCTCCGCCAGGGACTGGATCAGGGCGTCCATCTCGTTTTTGGCCTCCTCGTCCTCCAGGGACAGGAGCATCCGGGTCTTGATATACATCAGGTGGGCGGCCATGGTCACAAACTCGCTGGCCACCTCCAGGTCCATCTCCTTGCGCCGGTCCAGATAGGCCAGATACTGGTCCAGGATCAGGGCAATGGGGATGTCCTGTATCTCGATTTTATTCTTGCTCAGCAGAAACAGGATCAGGTCCAGAGGCCCCTCGAAATCCTGAAGCTCCTCTTTTCCCTGAACCACCTTTTCCAGCTTATAAATGGGACTTTCCAATTGCCTGTACCCTCTTAAAAGCCGACCACGCGGCAGAATAGCTCATAGGTCCACTGGATGGCGGCGCTCATCCATCTGTCCCCCACGCCCAGCAGCACCACCGCCCACAGCAGGAGCATGCCGTATCGCTCGTAGCGCAGCATGGTGTTGTAGGCCCGGTCAGGAAGCAGAGAGAACAGCACCTTGCTGCCGTCCAGCGGCGGGATGGGGATCAGGTTGAACAGCCCCAGACCCAGCGACAGGATGGCCGTGGTCAGCAGAAAGGTCAGCAGCTGCTGGTTGGCGGCGGAATACGGGGCATAGTCATACACCAGCCGCCCCGCAAACAGCAGCACCAGCGCCAGCAGGAAGTTGGACACCGGCCCCGCCAGGGCCGTCAGGGCCATGCCCTGCTTGGGGCGGCGGAAATACCGGGGGTCCACCGGCACGGGCTTGGCCCAGCCGAAGCCCACCGTTACCATCATCAGCAGGCCGAACCAGTCGATGTGCCGCAGAGGGTTCAGGCTCAGCCGCCGGGCCCGTTTGGCCGTGGGGTCCCCCAGGGCCAGAGCCGCCAGGCCATGGCACGTTTCATGCACCGTCAGGCACAGGAACACCGACACCAGCCGCAGAACCATATCCCGCAGGGAGCCAAAGTCCAGCGCATTCCACAAATTTTCCAGGTATCCCACAGGACTTCCTCCCCAAGTTAGCATATAAGCGCATTATATCAGAAACTTCCACCGATTACAAGCAAAAAAGAACAGCCGCCCGCCGGGGCGGCTGTTCTGCCGATATTTGGCCGTTTTTTCAGAGCTTCCGCACCGCCACGTCGCACAGCTGCACGCCGATGCCCCGGCTGCGGACGGCCTGATTTCCCTTGTCCAGCAGCTTTTCGCGGTTTTTGGTCACCAGCTGCACCAGCAGCTGGTCCTTCTGCTCCTGGCTCATGGTCCCCAGTACCGTCCGGGCCACGGAGGCCGCCACGTCCGGATTCCCGGCCAGGACGTTTCCCAGGATGCCGCCCTTTTCCTCCCGGCGCAGCTTCTCCGCCACCGCAGGAATCAGATACTCCGCAATGGAGTCATAGTCGATGTCGTCCACCAGAATACGCAGTTCTAACATAGGTTCTCCTTTTGCAAAAACCGGGCTGGGTTTCACGCCCAGCCCGGTTGCTGTTTCGTTACGCCTTGGGGCCTGCGGCCACCACTTCCGCGCTCATGCGGGTATACTTCTTGAAATTCTCCACAAAGCTGGCCGCCAGCTTCCTGCAGCTGGCCTCATAGGCCGCCTGATCCTCCCAGGTGTTGGCGGGGATCAGCAGCTCGCTGGGCACGCCCTCGATGGAGGTGGGCACCTGGACGCCGAAGGTGGGGTCGGTGACGAACTCCGCCTTCTCGATCTCGCCGGTCAGGGCCGCGGTGACCATGGCCCGGGTGTAGCGGAGCTTCATGCGCTTGCCGGTGCCGTTCCAGCCGGTGTTCACCAGGTAAACCTTTGCGCCGGACTTTTCCACCTTGTCCGCCAGCATGGCGGCGTATACAGAGGGATCCAGGGGCAGGAAGGGCTCGCCGAAGCAGGTGGAGAAGGTGGGCACCGGCTCGGTGACGCCGATCTCAGTGCCGGCCACCTTGCTGGTGAAGCCGGAGACGAAGTAGTACATGGCCTGGTTCTTATCCAGCTTGCTGATGGGAGGCAGCACGCCGTAGGCGTCCGCCGTCAGGAAGATCACCGTCTTGGGCACGCTGGGGCTCATGCCGGAGAGCTCTGCATTGGGGATGTACTCCACGGGATAGCCCACCCGGCTGTTCACCGCCAGGGAGTCGTCGTCGAAGTCGAACTCCCGGGTGTCGGGGTCCATGACCACGTTCTCCACCAGCGCGCCGAAGCGGATGGCGTTGTAGATCTCCGGCTCGCCCTCGGGAGAGAGGTTAATGCACTTGGCGTAGCACCCGCCCTCGAAGTTGAACACGGAGTCGTCGGCCCAGCCGTGCTCATCGTCGCCGATGAGCTTGCGGGCGGGATCGGCGGACAGGGTGGTCTTGCCGGTGCCGGACAGGCCGAAAAACACGGCAGAGTCGCCGTCCTTGCCGATGTTGGCAGAGCAGTGCATGGGGAACACGCCCTGCTTGGGCAGGACATAGTTCATCACGGAGAACACGGACTTCTTGATCTCGCCGGCGTACTGGGTGCCGCAGATCACCACCAGATGGGCCTCGTAGTCCACCAGGATGGCGGCCTCGGAGCGGGTGCCGTCCACCTCGGGGATGCACTTGAAGCCGGGGGCGGCGATGATGGTGTAATCCTCATGGAAGCTCTCCAACTGGTCCGCCGTGGGGCGGCGCAGCAACTGGTGGATGAACAGATTCTGGCTGGCCAGCTCGTTGACGATGCGGAAGGCCTTGGTATACTTGGGATCCGCTCCGGCGAAGCCGTCGAAAATGAACACGTTCTTATTCTGCAGATACGCCGTGACCTTGGCATAGATGGCATCGAACCGGGCCTTGTCCATGGGCCGGTTCACCTTGCCCCAGGCGATGTCGTCATGGACAGCGGGGGTGTCCACAATGAACTTGTCGTTGGCGCTGCGGCCGGTGTACTTCCCGGTCTTGACCACCAGGGCTCCGGTGTTGGACAGGGTGCCCTCCCCCCGGCGCAGAGCGTGCTCCACCAGCTGCGCCGGCGTCAGATTGCGGTACACCGCCGCGGCGTTGATGATGCCCAGCTTTTCCAGTCCGTATGTTTCCATGTGTCGTTCCTCCTCAAATTGTTCCAATTTGTTCCGGTTGTTGTTATTTTCGCAGGGCCTGTACGGCGGCCCGCAGGGCGTCCACGTGCTCCTGGGTGGTGGCCCAGCTGGCGCAGAAGCGCACGCCGGAATGGGTCTTATCCACCCGCTCCCAGTATTCATAGCCGAAGCTCTTTCCCAGCTCCGCCAGCTCATCGTCCGGCATAATGGGGTACTGCTGGTTGGTGGGAGAGTCAAACAGCAGCGGATAACCGGCGGACACGAAGATGTCGCGAATCTGATAGGCCATCTCGTCGGCGTGGCGGGAAATCTTAAAGTACAGATCGTCGGTGAACAGGGCATCAAACTGGATGCCCAGCAGACGGCCCTTGGCCATGCGGCCGCCCCGCTGCTTCATGATGAATCGGAAATCCTTCTTCAGCGCCGGGTTCATGATCACCACAGCCTCGCCGAACAGGGCTCCCACCTTGGTGCCGCCGATATAGAACACGTCGCACAGACGGGCGATCTCCGGTATGGTCAGCTCAGAGCCGTCGGCCATGACGCCGTAGCCCAGCCGGGCCCCGTCGATGAACAGCGGCAGGCCGTATTTCCGGCAGGTGTCGTACAGAGCCGTCAGCTCCGCCTTGGAATACAGGGTGCCGCCCTCGGTGGGGTGGGAGATATACACCATGCCGGGCTGGACAATGTGCTCGGTGGACTCGTCGTTCCGGTGCCACTCCACATAATCCTGCACCTGCTGGGCGGTGATCTTCCCCTCTGCCGCAGGCAGGGTGATGACCTTGTGGCCGGTGGACTCGATGGCCCCCGCCTCGTGGCAGTTGATGTGTCCGCTGTCGGCGGACAGCACGCCCTGCCAGGGCCGCAGAATGGAGGCGATCACGGTGGTGTTGGTCTGGGTGCCGCCCACCAGGAAGTGAACGTCAGCCTCCGGCGCCTGGCAGACGGCGCGGATCTTCTCCCGTGCCGCCTCGCAGTATTCGTCCTCGCCGTAGCCCACAGTCTGGACCATATTCGTCTCGTTGAGCTTCTCCATCACATAGGGATGGGCACCCTCCAGATAGTCGCTGTTGAAATAGATCATGGAAGCCTCTCCTTTATCCTATATACTACTTCCCATCATAGACCAGAGAATCGAATTTGTAAAGCAGGAAAATCGTCTTATTTGAACCCGTTCACCTGGACCCAGGCCCGGACATGGTCCACAAACCGCTGGGTGGAGTTGGACAGGGCCTTCTCGTCCTTGACGCCGATGGCGATGCGCCGGTAAAAGGCCTTGGGCGGCTGGCAGACCACCAGCGGATAGGGACTGTGGCGCACCATCAGCTCCGGCAGCAGGCTGATGCCCAGGCCGTTGGACACCATGGACAGAATGGTCCGGTCCTCCCGTGCGATATATCGCACATGGGGCCGCACGCCCATTTCGTCGAAGGCGGCCCGGATCTCGTAATCGTCTCCCTCCTCCAGCTGGATCACCGGCTCCGTGGCCAGGGCCTCCACCGGAAAGGGATCGCTGTTGGCCAGAGGATGCCCGCAGGGCACGATGACCTTCAGCTGGTCCAGGTGCAGGGGGTACACCTGCAGTCCCTTCAGGGACGGCATCCGCAGAAAGCCGCAGTCCGCCTGTCCGGTGATGATCAGCTCCTCGATCTGGTCGTAAAAGTCGCAGGTCTGAATCTCGAACTCGATGGCCGGATACAGCTTGCTGAAAGCCTTCAGGATCATGGGCAGCCACTGGGCGGAGACGCTGGAAAACGAGGCCACCTTCACAAGGCCCGCGTCCATGCCCCGCAGGTCCGCCGCCTGCTGGGCAAGGCGGTGATATTCCGTGCACAGCTGCTGGATCTGGGGCAGCAAGGCCCGGCCGTCGCCGGTCAGGGTCACGCCGCCCCGGTTTCGGCTCAGCAGCGTTACTCCCAGCTCCTCCTCCAGGGAGCTGATGGCGTGGCTGATTCCGGACTGTGAGAAATTCAGGTCCGCCGCCGCCTTGGTAAAGCTGCCGCATTCAACGGTTTTCAGGAAAATCTGGTATTTTGTGGCGTTCATTGCCCTCACCTGCCTCTTTTCTGATGTTTTCCCTATTGTACACCCTTTTTCGCATGGTTTCAATCGAAAATATGCGTTTTACAAATGCAAAATTTTATGATACCCTACCTATGGATTTGAAGAAAGAGAGGATAAATCGAAAATGGCTCTGATTACGAAAATGCACCGCTGCGCATTCTGCGGTAGCAGCGAGGTGGTTGTCTCCGAAAACGGAACCTACACCTGTAAGGACTGCGGAAAGGTTGCCGACCACGGCATGCCTGCTGCGGATGTGGAAGCGATCAACCGCATTATGATGACCGGCGGCGATGCTGAGACCGCTGAGGAACTGCGCCGGCGCTATCCCCGGCTGGACCTGACTACCTGGTCCAAGGAGAACCGTCTCCAGTTCTGAATTTGCAGCCGAGAGCGGCTATGGTTTACCTCCTTCGCCGCTGAAAATACCTGGCAGCGCCTGCTGCCCATCTTTTCCATGGGGATTTTCCTACCCCAAACATAACAAACAGCCGCGCTTGGGCATGCGCGGCTGTTTGTTATATAATGAGGGATTCAAACGGGATACCCGGTTCGAGACGCCGGATATCCCGTTTTTCATCGTCAGTTTTTTCGGCAGTGCCAGGTCAGCTCCAGAAGGTTCAGAGGCAGCAGCCCATCACACATACCGCTGGGTCAGCACGTCGAACACGCCCCGAGTGGTCAGCCGCAGGGACGGGATCACCGGCAGAGCCATGAAGCTCAGGGTCATGAAGGGGTCAATGCCCCGGGACACGCCCAGCCGGAAGGCCTCGTCCTTGGCGGCCTCCAGGGCGCTGTTCACCATCACCAGGCTGTCGTCGGACATGATGCCCGCGATGGGCAGGGCCACCTCGCCCAGGATCTGGCCGCCGTCCATTACGGTGATGCCGCCGCGATTCTCCACAATCCGGTTGGCGGCGGCGGCCATGTCCTCCTCGGAGGTGCCCACCACGATGATGTTGTGGCTGTCGTGGCTGATGGAGGTGGCCACGGCGCCGCGCTTGAGGCCGTAGCCCTTGATATAGCCCAGGCCGATGTGGTGGGTGTTCTTATGCCGCTCGATCACGGCGATTTTCAGGATGTCCTGCTCCAGGTCGATGTGATCGGCATAGCCCGCGTCCTCGGACACGATCTCACCGGGCACCATGCCGATAACGGCGTGGGGGCGCTTGTCGGTGAAGTCGGCGGCGGACAGAGGGGCCACATGGAAGGTGTCGTGGGCCCGCTTGACCAGATAGGGGTCGATCTCCGGGGTGTCGAACTCCCGCAGAACGCCGTCGTACATGAGCTTGCCCTTCTTATAGACCATCTCGATCTCGAAGTTCTCCCAGTTGTCGATGACCACAAAATCCGCCAGATACCCGGGAGCAATGGCGCCGCGGTTGTTCAGCAGGAAGTACCGGGCGGCGGTGTACCCGGCGGCCTTCACCGCCATGATGGGGTCCGCGCCCAGGGAGATGGCCTTTTTGACGATGTAGTCGATGTGGCCCTTTTCCAGCAGGTCGTTGGGGTGCTTGTCGTCGGTGCAGAACATGCAGCGCTCAATGTATTTGCCGCACAGCAGGGGGGCCAGGGCCTCCAGATTCCGGGCGGCGGTGCCCTCGCGGATCATAATGAACTGTCCCCGCTCCAGCTTGGCCATGGCCTCCTCCACATTGGAGCACTCATGGTCGGAGTACACCCCGGCGGCGATATAGGCGTTCAGGTCGTTGCCGGTAAGGCCCGGGGCGTGGCCGTCGATCTTCTTGTGGTGGGCCTGGGAGGCCACGATCTTCTCCACCACCTGGCTGTCGCCGTTGATGATGCCCACAAAGTTCATCATCTCCGCCAGGCCCTGAACCCGGGGATGGTCATAGAAGGAGTCGATGGCCCGATAGTCCAGATTGGCCCCGGACTCGTCCAGGGGCGTGGCCGGAACGCAGGAGGGCAGCATGAACCGCACGTCCACCGGCAAGTCCTCGGTGGCCTGGAGCATATACTCGATGCCATCGGTGCCCATGACGTTGGCAATTTCGTGGGGATCGGTGATGACGGTGGTGGTGCCGTGGGGCAGCACGGCCTTGGCAAACTCCTTGGGGCTTACCAGGGAGCTTTCCAGGTGAATATGGGCGTCGATGAAGCCCGGCAGCACGATCTTGCCGCCTACGTCCGCCTCCACCTTGCCGTGGTATTCGCCCATGCCCACAATGAGCCCCTCGGCCACGGCGATGTCCCCGCGGCACAGCTCGTTGGAAAACACGTTGACGTATGCAGCGTTTTTCAGCACAAGGTCTGCCGGGACCCGGCCCGCCGCCACGTCGATGACATGGAGCTTCTTGTTGAGCTTGCGGTTGATTTTCCCTGCGTAGCTTTCCTTCACAGCCATGACGAAATCCTTCCTTTCTCCCGCGCAAAACGGAAACGAAACTGCAAAAGCGTTATCTCTTTTGTTAATTCCTCATATTACCACAACTAATGCCGCTTGTCCACTGTTTTTTCGGGAAAATCACAGCCCCAGCAGGAACTTTGCCTTCAGCACGGCGGTGACGGTTTTGCCGTCCTGAATCTCGCCGCTGAGGCACCGCTGCACCAGCTCCTGAAAGGGGATGCGCCGGACGGACAGGAACTCGTCCTCGTCGGGATGGGTGTCGCCGAAGGTCAGGCCCCGGGCCAGGTACAGGTGCAGCACCTCGTCATAGCAGCCCGGGGAGGCGATGATCTGCCCCAGGGGCTGCCAATCCGCCGCCGTGGCCCCCACCTCCTCCTTCAGTTCCCGCTGGGCGGTAACGAAGGGCTCCTCGCCGGGCTCCCGCTTCCCGGCAGGGATCTCCAGCAGCGTCCGGGAGAAGGCATAGCGGTACTGGGTCACCATGGGAACGCAGCCGTTTTCGTCCAGGGCCAGGATCCCCACGCCGCCGGGATGCTCCACCACCTCCCGCAGGGATGTTTTCCCGTTGGGCAGGGCCACCGTGTCCACCCGCAGCCGCAGGACGCGGCCCTTGTATACCTCCCGGCTTTCCAGGCATTTTTCCGTCAGATCCATTGTCAGAACTCCTCTCTGTGTTTATTATTTTTGCCATCATACACTCGTTGGACCGGAAAAGCAAGCCCCGGGTTATTCTGAAAGAAGGATAAGGCTTCACCTTGCGGAGAATGAATGAATATGGTATAATTACCAGTAATGTTTGAGATCACGCCCCCGCATGGCGGCGGGCCGGGACAAAGGAGACGATTACATGGCAACCTTCACCGTCAACGGGCAAAGCGTCACCGTGGAAAAGAATCAGAAGCTCATCCGCTACCTGCGGGATACCCTGCATCTGACCTCCGTGAAGGACGGGTGCAGCGAGGGTGCCTGCGGCACCTGCCACGTTCTCATCGACGGCAAACCCACCAAGGCCTGCATCCCCCAGACCGACAAGCTGGAGGGCAAGACCATCCTCACGGTGGAGGGCCTTTCCGACTGGGAAAAGCAGGTATATACCTTCGCCTTCGGCGAGGCGGGCGCCGTCCAGTGCGGCTTCTGCATCCCCGGCATGATCATCTCCGCCAAGGCCCTGCTGGACGGAAATCCCGATCCCACCCGTGAGGAGGCTGCCTTCGCCATCCGCAACAACATCTGCCGCTGCACCGGCTATGTGAAGATCATTGACGGTATCCTGCTGGCCGGTAAGATCCTCCGGGAGGGGAAGCTGCCGGAGGCCTCCGCCGACGACTGGAAAATGGGCAGCCGGGTCCACCGGCTGGACGTGGAGGAAAAGGTGCTGGGCACCGGCCAGTACCCCGACGACGTGTATGTGGACGGAATGTGCTATGGCGGCGCGGTGCGCAGCCGGTACGCCCGGGCCCGGGTCCTGTCCATCGACGTCAGCGCCGCCCAGGCCCTCCCCGGCGTGGTGTGCGTCCTGACCCAGAAGGATATCCCCGGCAAGGTCAACGTGGGCCATCTGAAAAAAGACCAGCCCACCCTGATCGGCGTGGGCGAGATCACCCACTATCTGGGGGACTCCGTGGCCCTGATCTGCGCCCGGGACCAGGAGACCCTGGAGACCGCCAAGAAGCTGGTGAAGGTAGAATATGAGGTCCTCCCTGCCGTGCACAGTCCCCAGGAGGCTGCCGCCCCGGACGCGCCCCTGGTGTTCGAGGGGGACGAGAGCAACGTTCAGGCCTATAAGCACGTCTCCCGGGGCGACGCAGACGGCGCTATCAAGAATGCAAAATATGTGCTGACCCAGCACTTCCACACCCCCTGGACAGAGCACGCCTTTCTGGAGCCGGAGTGCTGCGTGGCCCTGCCCCTGCCCAATGGCGGCGTCCGCCTGCTGACCTCGGACCAGAGCTCCCATACCACCATGCACGAGTGCGCCGCCATGCTTGGGGTGGACTATGACCACTGCCAGGTCCAGAACATGCTGGTGGGCGGCGGCTTCGGCGGCAAGGAGGATATGTCCGTTCAGCACCATGCCGCCCTGCTGGCGTATGTGGCCCGTGTGCCGGTGAAGGTAAAGCTCTCCCGCCAGGAGTCCATCCTGGTCCACCCCAAGCGCCACAGCTTCGACATGGACTTCACCATGGGCTGCGACGAAAACGGCATCATCCAGGGCGTCAAGGCCAGCGTGGTGTCCGACACCGGCGCCTTTGCCTCTCTGGGCGGGCCGGTGCTGGAGCGGGCCTGCACCCATGCGGCGGGACCCTATGCCTATGAAAACTTCGAGATCGAGGGCCGCGCGTATTACACCAACAATCCTCCCGCCGGGGCCTTCCGGGGCTTTGGCGTGACCCAGACCTGCTTCTGCACGGAAACGCTGCTCAACGAGATGGCGGATCTGGTGGGCATCAGCCCCTGGGAGATCCGTTATCGCAACGCCATCCGCCCCGGCGGCGTTTTGCCCAACGGCCAGATCGTGGATGAGTCCACGGGCCTGGTGGAGACGCTGGAGGCCATCAAGCCCGCCTATGACGAGGCCGTTCGCAGCGGCGACCCCGTGGGTATCGCCTGCGCCATGAAAAACGCCGGTGTGGGCGTGGGCATCCCCGATTGGGGCCGCTGCAAGCTCATCGTCGAGGACGATGGCAAGGTGCATATTTACTCCGGCGCGTCCTGCATCGGCCAGGGACTGGGCACCGTGCTGGTGCAGGTGGTGGTCACCAACACCGGCCTCCACCGGGACGACATCGTCTATGAGCGCAGCAACACCTGGATCGCCCCGGATTCCGGCGACACCTCCGGCTCCCGCCAGACCCTGGTCACCGGCGAGGCCACCCGCCGGGCCTGCGAAAAGCTCTGCGCCGCGCTGGAGGGCAAGGCCCTCCGGGACCTGGCCGGACAGGAGTTTTACGGTGAATATCTGGCCAAGACAGACCCCCTGGGGGCCGATGTTCCCAACCCCGTCAGCCATGTGGCCTACGGCTACGCCACCCAGATGTGTATCCTGGACCGGGAGACCGGCCGCATCAAGAAGCTGGTGGCCGCTCACGACGTGGGCAAGGCCGTGAACCCTCTCAGCTGCGAAGGGCAGATCGAGGGCGGCGTGGTCATGAGCATGGGCTATGCGCTGACAGAGCAGTATCCCATTGACGACACCTGCAAGCCCACTGCCAGATATGGCACCCTGGGCCTGTTCCGGGCCAATCAGATCCCGCCGGAGATCCAGGCCATCGTGGTGGAGAAGCCCGGCCTCAATGTGGCCGGAGGCGCCATCGGTATCGGTGAGATCACCTCCATCCCCACGGCTCCCGCCATTGCCGACGCCTACTTCCGGCTGGACGGTCAGCGCCGCCTGACCCTCCCCCTGGAAAATACCCCCTACGCTAGGAAAAAGTAAAGCCGCAAAATAAGATCATGCCCGGTGCAATGCACCGGGCATGATCTTATTTAATTTGTGGTTTCATCACAGCTTACTGACCCGCAGGGCCCGGATGGCGTTGAGCACGGCGATGACCATCACGCCCACGTCGCCGAAGATGGCGGCCCACATATTGGCCGCGCCCACGGCCACCAGCAGCAGGCACAAGGCCTTGACGATCAGGGCGAAGGCGATGTTTTCGTACACAATGCGGATGCACTTGCGGGAGATGCGGATGGCCTTGGCGATCTTCAGGGGATCGTCGTCCATCAGCACCACGTCCGCCGCCTCGATGGCGGCGTCGGAGCCCATGGCCCCCATGGCAATGCCGATATCCGCCCGGGACAGCACCGGCGCGTCGTTGATGCCGTCGCCCACAAAGGCCAGCTTGCCACCGGACTGACCCAGCAGCCGCTCCACCTGGGCCACCTTATCGGCGGGCAGCAGCTCGCTGTGGACCTCGTCCATCCCCAAGCTCTGGGCCACATGGTCGGCCACCTTGGCCCGGTCGCCGGTGAGCATGACGGTCTTTTCCACGCCGATGCGCTTCAGGGCGGCGATGGCATCCCGGGCATGAGGCTTCTCCACATCGGAGATGACAATATGGCCGGCGTACTGGCCGTCCAGGGCCAGGTGGATAATGGTACCCACGCTGTGGCAATCGTGCCAGGCAATGCCCAGCTTATCCATGAGCTTATCGTTGCCCACGGCCACGGTGACACCGTCCACCCTGGCCACCACGCCGTTGCCGCTGTATTCCCGGATATCCGTGACCCGGTCGCGGTCGATATGACCGCCGTAGGCCCGCTGGAGGCTGCGGCTGATGGGGTGGGAGGAGGCGCACTCCGCCAGGGCGGCGTATTCCAGCACCTTTTCCCGGGGAAGCTGATTATGGTGGACGCCGGTGACGTCGAACACACCCTGGGTCAGGGTGCCGGTTTTGTCAAACACCACGGTTTTGGTTTTGGACAGGGTTTCCAGATAGTTGGAGCCCTTGATGAGGATGCCCTCGTGGCTGGCGCCGCCCAGGCCCGCAAAGAAGCTCAGGGGGATGCTGATCACCAGGGCGCAGGGGCAGCTGACCACCAGGAAGGACAGGGCGCGGTACAGCCAGGTGCCCCAGTCGCCGTCAAGCCCCGTCAGAAGACGCAACACCGGCGGCAGCACCGCCAGGGCCAGGGCCGCCCCGCACACGGCGGGGGTATACACCCGGGCGAACTTGGAGATGAAGTTCTCGGACTTGGACTTGTGGGAGCTGGAATTTTCCACCAGCTCCAGGATTTTGGACACGGTGGACTCGCCGAAGGCCCGGGTGGTGCGGATCTTCAGCACGCCGGTCATGTTGATGCAGCCGCTGACGATCTCGTCGCCGCCGGTGACGTCCCGGGGCAGACTCTCGCCGGTCAGGGCGGCGGTGTTCAGGGTGGAGGTCCCCTCCAGCACCACGCCGTCCAGAGGGACCTTCTCGCCGGGCTGGACCACGATGGTGGCCCCCACGGGCACATCGTCCGGGTCCACCTGGGTCAGCTGTCCGTCCTGCTCGATGTTGGCATAGTCGGGGCGGATGTCCATCAGGGCAGTAATGCTGCGGCGGCTCTTGCCCACGGCATAGCTCTGGAACAGCTCGCCGATCTGATAGAACAGCATCACGGCCACGGCCTCCAGAAAGTCGCCGCTTTTTTCGTAAAACGCCAGTCCGATAGCGCCCACGGTGGCCACGGCCATCAGGAAGTTCTCGTCGAACACCTGACCCCGGACAATGCCCTTGCCCGCCTTGCGGAGGATATCATAGCCGATGATCCCATACGCCGCCAGGTACAGCAGCGTTCCGGCGATACCTCCGATGGAAAACAGCTTGATGACCAGAATGATCACCGCCGTGGCAATGATGCGCCAGAGCATTTTCTTTTGCTTTTTGGTCATGATCCTTCCCCTCTTTCAGCGGAGCGTGCCGGAAGAAATTCCGGCATGTCCCAAGTTTTTACAGATAGATCTCGCAGTCGTCCTCGACCTTCCTGCAGTTTTTCAGAACGGCTTTCATCACGGCCTTGGGGTCCGCGCCCTCCCGGAATTCCACGATCATTTTCTGGGTCATGAAGTTCACCACGGCATCCTGCACGCCTTCGGTTTTCTTGGCAGCCTCCTCCATAAGGTTGGCGCAGTTGGCGCAGTCCACTTCGATCTGATAAGTCTTTTTCATAAGATGCTCCTTTTCCTGCCCAATGACCGCTTGGTTCAACCATTAAGCACTTGTTTAATCTTGTTGACTGTACTATAATGGATGCAGCGGCAGAAGTCAACGGCTTTTGCCCCATTCCTGCCGTTCGGGCGAAAAGAACTGCCGAACGGGTGACTTTTGAAAAGGAGCGTGTGCGCTATGGATCATATGGAGCTGCCTCACCGGCACGGAAACAACGAGGAGCTGTCCCGCCTGGAGCATTGCATGCAGGAGGCGGAGAGCTTTCAGGCGGTGGCAGGACTGTGCCGCCTGCTGTCCGACGCCGGCCGGGTGCGGATCTTCTGGCTGCTGTGCCACTGTGAGGAGTGCGTGGTGAATCTGGCGGCGCTGGTGGGCATGAGCAGTCCCGCCGCCTCCCACCATCTGCGGCAGCTGAAGGACAGCGGCCTGGTGGTCAGCCGCCGGATCGGCAAGGAGGTCTATTACCGGGCAGCGGACACGGAGGTGGCGGGACTGCTGCACCAGGTCATCGAGCGGACGGTGGAGGTCACCTGCCCCCGGGAGGAGGCCATGCCCCATGCGCCCCACCTGCCGCCGGTGGACGCCCACGCCGGGGAGCACGCCGCGGACCTGACGCCCCAGCAGCGGGAGATCATCCACCAGGTCCACCAGCTGCTGACGGAAAACCTGGACAGCCGCATCACCATCGAGCAGCTGTCCCGCCGGTTTCTGATGAATCCCTCCACCATGAAGGAGCTGTTCAAGGCGGAATACGGCAGCTCCATCGCCGCCCACATCCGGCAGCACCGGATGGAAAAGGCGTCGGCCCTGCTGCTGGAGTCCGGCGACAGCCTGGCCCAGGTGGCCCGGGCAGTGGGGTACGAGAGCCAGAGCAAGTTCTCCGCCGAGTTCAAAAAGGTGTTCGGTATGCTGCCCTCGGAGTTCCGGAAGCTCCACGCCGGACACTGAGCCGCCCTGCATGTTTTCGCCGGGAATGCACATGCTATCTCCGATAAGGAGGTGCGTTCCATGACGGAGGAACCCAATCAGCAGCCGGAGCAGTCCGGCGACCAGAGCGCCCCGCGTCTTTACGACCTGGGCGCGGCCCTGGTGGAAAGCAGCCGGGGCAGCATATACTGCCTGACCATCATCGGCCAGGTGGAGGGCCACAGCCTGGCCCCCAATAACACGAAAACCACCAAATATGAGCACGTTCTGCCCCTTCTGGCCCATCTGGAGCAGTCGGAGGAGGTGGACGGCGTTCTGCTCCTGCTGAACACCGTGGGCGGCGACATTGAGGCGGGCCTTGCCATTGCGGAGATGGTGGCCGGTATGACCAAGCCCACGGTGACCCTGGTGCTGGGCGGCGGACACTCCATCGGCATCCCCCTGGCGGTGTCCGGACAGCAGACCTTCATCGTGCCCTCGGCGTCCATGACGGTGCACCCGGTGCGCATGAGCGGCCTGATGATCGCCGCGCCCCAGTCCTATCGGTATTTTGAGCGGGTGCAGGAGAGCATCGTGTCCTTCGTGGCCCGGCACAGCCGCATCACCCAGGACGACTTCCGCCAGCTGATGCTGGCCGACGGGGACATGTCCAACGACGTGGGCACCATTCTCTACGGCAGCCAGGCGGTGCAGCTGGGGCTCATTGACCGGCTGGGCACCCTGTCTGACGCCCTGGAGGCTCTTTACGGCATGATCGGGAAAAACGGTTGATTTTGTCGGGGCCCTGTGCTATACTGTGTACAAATTTACGGGATAGCGGGGGGCTATGGAATGAACACCAATTTCAAAACAGCGTTATTCGGCGGCTTCGACCGGGAGGACGTGGTCAGCTATATCCAGCAGACCTCCCGGGAAAATCAGCAGCGGGTCTCCGCTCTGGAGGAGGAAAACCACGGCCTGCAGGAGCGCAACCGCGCCATGGAGGCCGAGCTGAACACCCTGCGCCGGGCGGTGCTGGAAAACAGCGCGGCGGCGGACACCTGCCTGCAATTGCAGACACAGCTCCGGGGGCTCCAGGAGCAGGCCCAGAAGCTCCAGAAGGAAACGGAGTACCTCCGTGCCCAGGCAGCGGAGTATCAGTCCCTGAAGGACCACATCGCCGATATCGAGATCAGCGCCCACCGGCGGACGGAGGAGTTCCGGGCCAAGGCCATCGAGCAGCTGCGGCAGCTGACCCGGCAGCAGGAGACCTGGTGCGCCCAGTCCCGGGCCAAGTATGCTGAGCTGAACCGCCAGTTCTGCCAGAAGCTGGCCCTGGCCCAGCAGACCCTGGCGGAACCGGACCTGTCCGGCTTCCAGGAGATGGAGGCGGGCCTGCGGCAGCTGGAGGAGAGCTTCAGCGAGACGAACCAGGCGTAACACCCAGCCATAAAGAAGCAACACCCTCAGCAAGCGGCACTTTTGCCGCTTGCTGAGGGTGCATTTTTTCGGATATGATCACTCCATGACCCACTGCCGCAGGTCGGGAATCTGCAGGCGGATATCCTTTTCCAGCTCCGCCCCGTCGCCCCGGAAGCCCAGGCGCTGCCAGAAGGGGCGCAGGCTCTCATCGGTGCAGGTCAGCCGCAGGTAAGGCAGGCCCAGCCGCCGCCCCTGCTGGATGATCTGGCCCATAGGCGGGATCCCCTGGCGGCGGCCCCGCCACATGGGGTCCATGGCGTACCAGGTGATGCGCAGGGCGTCCGGCTCCCGGACGGTCTGGTACAGGCCGATAAGCTCCTGGCCGTTGTACCACACGGCGGTGCCCTGTCCGCCCTCCGGCGCGCCGAACAGGCGGCCCTGCTCATGGCTGGCCGGGCGATACAGCTGGCCAGGCTCCACCATGCCCTTGGTTTTCCACCAGGTCTGCTTGCCGAAGGTGGAGAGGCCCTCCTGGGCCGTCAGGTGGCTGTTGTCGTCCCGGAACACCACCCGCAGGTCGTCCCCCTGGGCCTCGATCAGGGACACGGCGGTGTTGTCGCCGTGGGGCGACTGGCCGATCTCCGCCAGGGGCAGCCCCTGAAGCGTACCCAGAACGATGCGCATGGCCGCGCCGTGGGAGAAAACGGCCACCGTCTGGCCGTCATGCTCCCGGGCCACCCGGCGCAGGGCAGGCAGATACCGGTCCAGCACGGTCTGGGCAGTCTCGCAGCCCTCCACCTGCCAGCGGTCCAGCTGGTGGTTGAACTCCATCATCTGCAAGGGCCAGCGGGTCTCGATCTGGCGCCAGGTCAGGCCCTCCCACACGCCCATGTGCACCTCCCGGAAGGCGGGCTCCAGGTGCAGGGGCAGACCCTTGGGGACATAAACCGCCTGGGCCGTGGTCTGGGTGCGGATCAGGTCGCTGGCGTATACGGCGTCCACCGGGATGTCCCGGAACCGCCGGGCCAGGGCCTGCATCTGGCGGGGGCCGCGGTAGTCGGTGATCAGGCCCTCCTCCTGGCCGTGGGCGATGCGGTAGAGATTGCCCTCGGCCTCGGCGTGGCGGATGAGATAGATTTTCGTCATAGCAAGCCCTCCCTTACAGCACGGTGACCAGCTGCTTCAGCTGCCGGACGGCAGCCTGTACGGCGTCGGCGTCGGCGTATTGCAGGGCGGTGTCGGCGATCAGCGCCCCCCGGCCATAGTCGTCGAAGGCGGGCAGGGCGTTCTCCCCGTCGCAGCCCAGCAGCAGCAAAAAGGCCTTGGGAGCCCGGCTGCGCAGCTCCTTCACGTCCAGGACGTAACCGGTCTCCGCCATCAGCGCCGCGCCATGGCGAACCATCTGGTCCGCCGCCGCCAAATACAGCTGGCGGTCACCGGACAGCAGATTCTGGATCTCCGGGGCGGAGGGGTTGCCGGTGCGGACGGCGGCAAACACGGACTTGTCCTCCCCTACCCGGCACACGTCGCTGCCGGGATAGGGGGTCACGGTGACGCCGTCGGCCCGGATGCCGCCCTCCACATACACCGCCGGGGCGGCGGTGCGGGCGTCCACTATGGTGTAAAGCCCCTGGGCCTTGGCCATGTTCACCAGGTTGGCCAGCACGTCCATGCCCATGAAGCCGTAGCGCAGATAGCGCTCCGCCTGCAGCACCACGGCGGGCAGCAGCGGGGCCGTCTGGCTGATGAGCTGGCTGCCATGATAGCGCAGAGCCTCCGCCTGGGCCATGTCGCCGGGGCCGTACATATCGGTGAAATTCTTCGTGATCCTGGCGGGCAGCTTGTCCGCCTCCGGCCCCAGGACCAGGGCCAGGGGCGTTTTCCGGGCACGGATCTTCTCCTGTAAAAGTGCGATCGACATAAAAATCTCCTTGTGCGCGCAAATTTTTCCCCATTATTATACGCACTTCTCCGGATTTTGGCAAGGGCGGCGGAATGATTTTCTGCGGCCCGGGCCATACTAAGAGCGTCATGAAAAGGAGGGGTAACGGATGTGTAAAACCGGTACGTTTTTGTGGGGCCTGGCCGCCGGAATGGTAGCGGGCGCCATGCTGGAGATCATCATTCTGCCGCGTCCCCGGCCCAGAAGGACCGCCGTGGGCAAGGCCATGCAGCGCATGGGCAACGCCATGGACCAGGCGCTGGAGTCGGTGGCAGAAAAGATGAGCTGAAAAACGGGGGCTGCGGCCCAATGTCAGCAGATTAAGCTGGCGAATCCTCCTACCCTCAGAAATGAGATGGTAGGAGGATTTTTTAATAATCCAATGGGCTTGACAAAAGCGTTATCAGGAGAAGTCGAACCCCACCCATGTCGCTCCCCCCCCACGGGGAGCGATTCCCGTTTTTGCCTGTATTCGGCAGGAATCCGATTTTTCGTCTGGGCACAATGCTCACAAAAGCATCCTGCTTTTGTGACATATTCCAATTCTTACAAAATTGCAAAAAAGCGGTTGCAAAACTGCCGCAGTGGTGTTGTATATGGTAGAGACGCAGGCCTGCATCCACTTTATGAAAGGAATACAACACGGATGGGGAGGTTGATTTTGTGAAAATTTATACTACAAACAACACAGAAACCGATAGTGTTGAGATATTACTCGACTATCAGGAATTAAAAAAGTTGGTAAGTTCTTTGAAGAAATTTGAAGATGAAGTCAACCAATTTAAAATGAAAAATAAAGATGCAAAGGGGTTGGGTTTTACGCATTTACATTTAAAGGATTATAGTCTGCCTAGTGAGTTAGCCGGTTCCGCATATATCGCAGCAACAACATACTCGTCGAGCCGCAGAAGCAGAAGCAGCGGAGGGAGCTCTAATATGTGTATGGGCCGAAGGGGCCCGGTAAGGATGACTGTATGAAGAAATTAGAAAAAGGCAACATGCGTATCTCCCCATCTGGGATGCATGACCAGATGATGTTTTTCATTATATCCGGTGTAGGAATTGATGTGTTTTATATCTACGCCTATATCTCCTACTTTAAACCGCCTACTCCAATAGCCCTTGACGTAGTCATATTCTGGATTTTTGGACTGATATTTAATGCGGTGGTATTTACCATGATTATTGCGCTCAGCCGGGTATACATTGTATCCACCAAGGGGATTACCGTGATATTGCTGGGTATCTTTCGTCACCTCTATCCGTGGGAACGGTTTCAGATGGTGGGCCTGTATCCCATAGCGAAAGTTATAGAAGAAACACCTGGCGAGGCATTCATGATGGTATGCAGCACCGTAATGTTAGAAGGAACAGCCGGTGGACGGATCAATATAGAGCGTGCCACCTTTCGCTGGCCGCAGGTTTTGATTTTTCCACCGCTGACAGGCGAGGAACGCATGCAATTTGAAAGCCTGCGGCGCGGGGAAATACCTCCCAATCAGGGGGACCGGGAATCCGACGAGGAGGAATAATTGTCCCGGCTGACGGACGTGGCCGTTAATAGACGGCCACGTCCGGACAGCAAGCAGCACCTACACCTACAGCAACGCCAATTGGCCGGACCTGCTGACGGCGTATAACGGGAAATCCATCACCTACGATGCCATAGGCAATCCCCTGTCCGACGGCACATGGACCTATGCCTGGCAGCATGGCCGTCAGCTGGCGTCCATGAGCAAGAGCGGCAGCAGCATCGCCTACGCTTAATGCCAAAATATAAAATTGTGTTTCATAGCTGTCTGATAACAGTGAACGAGATATTTTTCATGATTATGTCATTGCTTTATAAGAGAAAATAGTGCGTACTTCAATTCTCAATCGATTCCAGGTCGGTTATTATTGGATTTGATATTGTCAGAGTGATGTTATATTGATTCAGTTGAGGGCATGGTATGTTCAATTTTTCCGGAGTATTGTATAGGATATGGGGCGTCTGCGGGGTGATCCTGGTTTTGGGAGTTGCGTGCATCCTGCTTAATAGACCGTGGGCCAGAAAAGTTAAAATCAAAGATTGTAAATTGGGACTGATTATGATTGCTGCTGCGATCGGCCTGAGCCTGTTGTATACATCCAGGATCGTGTTCCCTGGCGTATCATCGTATACAGGGGAGTTTATTGACAGTCACCGCAATTCCAGAGTCGCGCCCCCACTGCCGGTAACAAATGAATATGTGTTTTGGAATGGCGAAGGAAAAAACGAACTTTTTATCTGGACATTTTCTCAAAAAAGAAATATTCCCCGATGACTTTGTAAGTGATCGGAAATATACGATCTATTTTGATGAATTTACAAATGTAATTGTTCAGGTGGAGTGCATTGAATAGGGGGCGGTATAGGATGCATCCGATACCCCAGCCCAGACAGGAGTGTGAGCGATGAGGAAGTCGCTGGAAAAATACATACACAATCTGTGGCACTGGCTGAAAATGACACCGCGTCAGTACGCAGAATGCTGCGGAACGGAGGATCCAGAGCCGTATATGTTTCCGGAATGGGAAAAGATGCTGGATGAAGTGTGTTCACTTATCAAGCGAGGCGGGCTCTTCCCGGCAGATATGGACTGTTTGCTGACAATGATGGCTTTGGACGATGAAACCGAGGACGTTCTGGACTGTCTGTCTGCACAGGGAGACGAACTGCTCATATCCGTCCTGACACATGCCGGGCTGCGCAGCATATTTCCCCAGGCCCGGTGGCAATGCGCCGAGCTGCTTGGACGCAGGAGCATCCCCGATGGAATGGCGCTATTGCGACAGTATGCAAATGATCGGGATGCCTATGTGGCAAAACGCGCCCGCAATGCCATGAAGGCTATAACGGGCAACAAGAATGGCTGACGATTTTATCTCTATCCTCAACTTTTTTATGACAATGGGGCCAGGCATCAGCCTGGCCCCAACGTTTGTTATAGAACCCTTATCCTCTTACTTCTGTGGTGCAGTTTTCAACATATCCCTGATCTTCTCTTTTTCTCCGCTGCCATCTGTGCGCAGGCGCAGCAAAGGAACAGCACATTTCTCCAAAATAGAGTTCTTCTTTATATCCCGCTCCGCCTGTTTGCTTCCGACTTCATGGAAGCCCGTTCCGTCCACCTCAATCGCCAGTACAGGCTGCTTATCCATTTGATTGAACAGCAGAAAATCAACATATCTTTGCGCAAGTCCCAATCCAGAAGTCCTGCACGGCCTCATAATGCAGCGACAGAAACGTATAGTCCGGATTGTTCACCCGCCCTTTCCCGGGGCGGTACAGGGTCCGCACCACATAGGTCCGGCTGAGGAGCTGGTTGCACACAGACTTAAACTGCTCCAACTCCCTGGAGGTTGCCTGCTGAATAAAGTCGAAGTTCATTTCTTTTTCTCCTTCCGGCAAATCTGCATCTGGGGGATGGAGTAGCCATTTTCGTTGAAGGCACCGCCTAACTCCTGGATCTGATACCCGGCAGCGGGTTCTCCGCTTGTCAGCACAGCCAGCAGGCTCATGATATATCCTTTATCATCCCGGATTCCCAGGTCTTTGGAATAACGGATATCCGCATCTCCCAACCACCCCTGTACATAAGCTGCTATGGCCGCGCGGCGATTTCGTGACAATGCCGTAAGCAAAGTATTCAGGTTTCCGCGGACGTTCTGATCCCGATTCGTCAGATTTTCCACTTTTTGCGTCGCCGCTCTTGTATATCGGCGAACCTGCGCGTCGATCTCATCGAGATAGTCGTGCTCCATGTTATCGTATCGCTCGTCAATCCAGAAAATTTTTCGCAGCAGATCGGCACGGCACTTCTCCACGCTGTCTCCGCGCTTATCCTGCAATGCCGCGTTGGCCATGGCAAGCAGCAATGCATCGTCCTCTGCCCAGTTTCTCAGAACGGACTGGATGGGAACGCGGTATTTGGGAACGGAGTCCTTGATTTTCAGGGGGCGTATGTATGCCTCGATCACCTTCTGCCCAAAATCATTGAAGTGGGACGCCAGCACCTGGTTCACATCCTGCATGTCGATCTGCATCTGGAAATAATGCTTCACATTGTGATAGACCATTTGCAACAAATTTATCAGCGCGCCGGTGTTATCATAGGCGCTGTAGACGGCGGACATCTTCTCATATACGCTTCCGCTCTCATGCGCCACTTTCAATGAAGAATAAGTGTTGAATACATAGGAATATATATCATTTCCGACCATGCAGCAAGGGCGTTTCACGCCGTGATGCGGAACGTTCTTGCCTACAGACTGCTCAAACAGCAAGAACGGGGGCCGCCGCCCCCGTTCTTTGTCGTTTATGGATAGCAGTGCTCCCGCAGGGCCGCCTCCAGCTTCTCCAGGGCCCGCTTCTCGATGCGGGATACATAGCTGCGGCTGATGCCGTAGGCGGCGGCCACCTGGCGCTGGGTTTGGGGCGGGTGGCCGTCCAGGCCGTAGCGGCGGCGGATCACGTCGGCCTCCCGGTCCGTCAGGCACTCCCCTACCAGCCGCCGGATCAGCCGCTGATCCTCCCGGCCCTCCAGGTCCTCCTGCATGGTGTCGTCGGCCCCCACCACATCCTGTAAATAAAGAGCGTTGCCGGCCTTATCCGTCTCGATGGCCTCCGACAGCGACACCTCCCCCTGCAGCTTCCGCTGGGCGCGGAAGTGCATGAGGATTTCATTTTCAATACACCTGGACGCATAGGTTGCCAGGCGGATTTTTTTGTCCGGCTGGAAGGTGTTCACGGCCTTGATCAGGCCGATGGTGCCGATGGAGATCAGATCCTCCTGGTTGGCAGCCTGGGTGTAGTACTTCTTGATGATATGGGCCACCAGGCGGAGATTGTGCTCCACCAGGCAGTTGCGGGCAGACAGGTCTCCCCTGCCCCACCGCTCCAGACATTCCCGCTCCTCCTGCCGGGACAGGGGGCGGGGAAACGACCCGGGATTTCCGGACAGGTGCAGCGTCAGAAACAAGCTGTTGGACAGCAGCAGCAAAGCCGCCGATAACATAAACCATCCCTCCTTCACGGCAATCCTATGCCCGGGAGGGATGGTCCTATGTACTGCGGCATACACTGCGTTTGAACCGGCGGTTCTCCGGCTCCCACCGGTATACGCAGCAGCTTACACGTCCTCGGGCTTGGAAATGGCCGCAGAGGGCGTTTTTTCATTTTGTTCATCAGAGGAAAGAATGCGCACCTCCAGACCGGTAATATAATTATCCGGGTGTCCCTCGCAGCACTGATCCACGATATTTGGGGTGATAACACAGTCATCCACCGGCAGCTTACGTCGGTAAGCTTCGCCAAACAGGCGGTCGATGGAGTCCTGAATGGTAAGATAGGGCCCGTAGTGATAGCCGCAGAGATAGTCCCCGGCGGGGATATAGGAAACAGGCTGGTCGGCCATCAGGTCCGGCAGGCGGCGGGCCTCGGCGGGAGTATCTTCATAGAGGTAGGCGCCGAACCATTTCCGCTGCCCCTGATAAAAGCCCACGGTGGGATAGAAGTAAAACAGCTCATGGGTAAAGAGGTTGATTTCCTCGCCGATGTGCAGAAAGGCCCGGCGCGGGAAGGTGCGGACATAGAATTTATCCCGCTGGCTGACCGCCTGCTCCCTCTCAATAAACTCCACCTTCTGCTGGATGATTTGGATGGTGGCGTTCAGCTCATCACATTGACGGCGCAGCTGCTGCGCCTGCTGGGAGAGCATTTGCAGGTTATCACGCAGGCCGTTGCTGTGGAGAAAGGCCTTGATCTGGGCAAGGGAGTAGTCCAGCCGCCGCAGATACCGGATCGTGGCCAGAGGATAGACCTGGTCGAAGTGGTAAAAGCGGCGGTTGTTTTCGCTGTTGCGCACCTGCGGCACCAGCAGGCCCTTGGCGTCATAATGGCGCAGCAACTGGACATCCATGTTGAAAATGTCGGCAAGCTCCCCGATGGTCAAAAATTCTTTCATAAAAAACCTCCCATTTTTCCGGGGTATAACAGCAGGATTTTGTGAGAACACCAGAAAATCCGGAAAAATCAAAATTAGGGCTTGAACCTATAACCGTTATAGGTTGTAGGGTGAGTATATCATTTTTGAAGCAGCTTGACAAGTATCTGGATGGAGGGATCTCATGCAAACCTATTTGAAGAATGGCTACATCGTCTCCATGGATCAGCAGGACACCGTTTTTGACGGTGGCGGCGTGCTGGTGGAGGATGACCGCATTACGGCGGTTGGTAAGGTAGACCCCAGGCTGGTAAAGCCCGATGCGGAGGTCATTGACCTGCAGGGCAAGTATATACTGCCCGGGTTTGTGAACACTCACGTACACACCTCTCAGCAGATTTCCCGGGGCGTAGGCGATGATGTTGATTTCATCTGCTGGCTTCATGACCGGATGTGGCCCTTTGAGAGCAACATGACGGAGGAGGACTCTTATGTATCCACGCTGATGACCAGTCTTGAGCTGATTCGCTCCGGCGTAACCTCCTTTGCAGAGCCCGGCGGACAGTTCGTCTCCGGCATGGCCCGGGGCACGGCGGAGTCCGGCCTGCGCGGCAAGCTGGCCAAATCCGTGATGGACTGCGGTGACGGCCTGCCGGAAATCTGGCAGCGCACCATGGAGCAGGAACTGGAGCAGCAGGTGGTGGATCTGGAGAAATTCCACAATACCGCCGACGGAAGGGTACAGGTTTGGTTTGGCCTGCGCACCATTTTCAACAACACCGATGAGTTGTGCGTCCGCACCAAGGAACTGGCGGATAAATACGGCGTCGGCATCCACATGCATGTGGCTGAGGCCAAGGAGGAAAAAGAATATACCTACGCCCGCTGGGGTGAGGGCACGGTAAAGCATCTGGAGCGGCTGGGCGTGCTGGATAAGAATTTGCTGGCCGTTCACACAGTATGGCTGACGGACGAGGAACTGGAGCTATTCAAGAAGCGGGAGGTAAAGATTTCTCACAACCCGGCTTCCGCCATGCGTGTGCTGGGCTTTGCACGGATCCCGAAGATGCTGGCTATGGGACTGCGACCCTCCATCGGTACGGACGGCGCGTCTTCCTCCAACCACATGGACATGGTGGACGAGATGTGGCTGACCAGCCTGATCCACAAGGGCTGGCGTCTGGACCCCACGGTGGTTCCCTCGCAGGATATTCTGCGGATGGCCACCAAGTGGGGTTCCCGCGCACTGCTGGACGAAGACCTGTACGGCAGTCTGGAATGCGGCAAGAAGGCGGATCTGATTGTCATTGACCCCCATGGCCCATCTATGATGCCGGTGAACGACAAAATCGCCGCGTTGGTGACGGCCATGCACTCGGCCAATATCCAATCCACCATGTGCGACGGCAAGTGGCTGATGCGGGACCGGAAGATCCTGACCCTGGACGAGGAGGCCATTCTGAAGGAGGCCTGCGACCGGGCCAAGGCCATCTATAAGCGAGCGGGCATTGAGCTGCCGGACCGCTTCCCGGTGGTGAAGGTTTAAAGGGTTTCCAACGGTGCGGGGCACCAGAACATAGAAGCAGCAAGCGGAATTATGCGTTTAGTATGGAGGTACAGCATGAATCAGAAATTACTGTCCGTTGCGAAGGGTGAGACTCCGGCCGATCTGGTGATCCGGAACGGCAAGGTGGTCAATGTCTATTCCGGTGAGATCTATGACGGCGGCGTGGCCATCTGCGGCGACACCATCGCTGCCGTGGGCGATGTGGAATACTGTATCGGCGAGGGCACCCGGGTGGTGGACGCGGAGGGAAAGTATCTGACCCCCGGCTTCCTGGACGGACATATCCATCCGGAAAGCTCCTCGCTGGCCATCCGGCCCTTTGCCGAGGCGGTGCTGGCACACGGCACCACCGGCATTATGACGGACCTGCACGAGGTGGGCGTGGTGTCCGGGCTGGAGGGCATCGAGGCCATCCTGAAGGAGGCCGAGGCCACAGACCTGAAAATTTATTTCGTGGTGCCGTCCCACGTGCCGTTTTCCCCCAATCTGGAGACCAGCGGCGGGCGCTTTAATCCGGAGATCATCCGCAAGGCCCTGAAGCGTCCGGACGCGGTGGGCCTGTCCGAGTGTGTCGGCCCCTATATCACAGCCGGGTTCCCCGATCTGCTGGAGTCCTTTGACACCACGCTGTCCATGCCCGGCAAGACCCTGCAGGGCCATCTGCCGGATATGTACGGCCCGGCCATGAGCGCCTGCATTGCCGCCGGTGTGTCCACCGACCATGAGTCCTTCTGCGAAAAGGATGTGTTCGAGCGGCTGCGCAACGGCTGCCACCTGATGATGCGCGAGGGCAGCGCCGCCCGGAATATGCCGGTGCTGCTGAAGACCGTGATGGAAAATCATCTGGACACCGCCATGGTCAGCATCGTCACCGACGACCTGCACACGGTGGACCTGCAGGAGCGGGGCCATCTGGACGACTCGCTGCGCACGGCCCTGGGCATGGGTCTGGACTTTGTCAAGGCCATTCAGATGGTCACCGTCAACTGCGCGCGGGCTTTCAATCTGGACCGGGAAATCGGCGGACTGGCACCCGGACGCCGGGCAGACGTCAACATCACCACCGGCCCGGAGGATTTCCGCGTGCTGACCACCTTTGCCGGCGGCCGCCAGATCACAGACAACGGCAAGCTGCTGGTGCACTATGAGACGGCAGAGCACGAGCCCTGTGTGCTGAACACCATGCACCTGAAAAACCCCATCACGGCGGACAGCTTCAAGATCCATGCCCCTGCAGGCGCCAAGAAGGTGAAGGCCCTGGTGATGGATACGCTGCCCTACATGCCCTTCACCAATCGCCGGGACGTGGAGCTGCCGGTTGTGGACGGCGTGGTGCAGTGCGATGTGGAGCAGGATGTGCTGTATATTGCCCAGGTAGAGCGTCACGGCAAGAACGGCAATGTGGGCAAGGCCTTTATGGGCGGCTTCCATATCCGGGGCGGCGCCATGGCCTCCTCCGTGGGTCATGACAACCACAATATCATTGTCATGGGTGACAGCTTTGAGGACATGGCGCTGGCGGTGAACCGCTGCGTGGAACTGGGCGGCGGACAGGTGATCGTCCGGGACGGCAAGGTGGCCGCCGAGGTGGCGTATCCCATCTGCGGCTTGCTGAGCGACCTGCCGCTGGGGGAACTGGCGGAGAAGAAAAAGGAACTGAACCGGGTGGCTCACGAAATGGGTACGGAAATTGCCATTCCCTTCATGTTCCTCAGCTTTATCTGTCTGGCGGCGATCCCCGCTTACGCCATTACCGACTGCGGATTTATTGATGTGGCGCAGCAGAAGGTTATCGACCCCGTTCTGGAGGTCGTGGAATAAAACCGAATCCCCCAAAACCCAACTTGCAAAAGAGCACAGAGAGGAGCAACATGAAAAACGATTTTTTTAAGCTGAAGGATCACGGTACCACCGTCCGGCGGGAAGTGCTGGCAGGTATCACCACCTTTATGACCATGGCCTATGTGTTGGCAGTGCAGCCTTCAGCCGTCTGTGGCTTCGGCCCCGATCCCTACATCACGGATATAAACGGCGTTGTTATCAGCAAGTCGGCGCTGCTGGTGATGTGTGCGCTGGTCAGCGGTATCATCACCCTGTTTATGGGCCTGTATGCCAATTTACCGCTGGCACTGTCCACCGCCATGGGCAGCAACTTCATTCTTGGCGGGCTGGTCAACAGCGGCACGGTATCCTTCGGCTGGGCCATGGCGCTGCTGCTGTGCTCCGGTATCCTGTTCATTCTGGTGACGGTTCTGGGTGTGCGGAAAATGGTGGTGGATTTGCTGCCGAAAAACCTGAAGATCGCCATACCAACCGCCGTGGGCTTCTTTATTGCCTATCTGGGCTTTAAAAACACCGGCCTTGCCACTTTCAGCGACAGCGGTCTGGCTTTGGGCGATTTTACCCAGCCTGCGGTGCTGCTGGCCTTGATTACCCTGGCAGTGATGGGCGTGCTGACGGCCTACAAGGTGCGCGGCGCTATTCTGATCGGCATCATTGTCGGCACCATCATCAGCATTCCTATGGGCGTGTCTACGCTGCCTGCTGCGCTGGTGTCCCTGCCGGATATGAGCGAAATCGGCAACCTGGTGCTGTGCTACGACTTCAAGTCCGTGTTAGCTGACATCCCCGGCGCGCTGGTATGGATCTTCATCCTGTTCACCAGCGACTTCTTTGCTACCTTCGGCGCGCTGATCGCCGTGGGCGCCCAGACCAATATGCTGGACGAGGACGGCAACTTCCCCCAGATCGAAAAGCCCTTCCTGGTGGATGCCGTTGGCACGGTGGTGGGCTCCGGCACCGGATGCACCACCATCTCCACCTTCATTGAATCCACCATCGGCGTGGAAGCAGGCGGCCGCACGGGTTTGACGGCGATCGTCAGCGGCGGGCTGTTCCTGGTGTGCATCTTCCTGTCCCCGCTGTTTCTGATGATCCCCACTGCCGTGACCGGCGTGGCGCTGATCTTCGTGGGCTTCTCCATGCTGTCGGGCTTTACGAAGCTGGACTTCTCCGACTTCAAGAGCTGCTTCGGCCCCTTCGTGATGATCCTGTTCGGCACCTTTACCGGCGACATTGCTGCGGCAATCTGCCTGGGCGTGCTGACGGACGTGCTGATCAAGGTGCTGACGGGCGATGCAAAGAAGGTCCACCCGGTGCTGTATGTGCTGTGCATCCCGCTGGTGCTGTACTTCATCGTGTAAATAATCGGATAACAAGTCAGCTTTCCGGCATACCTGGATACATAGTTCCGGATTATGCAGAATGGCGCAGCTTACGCTGCGCCATTCTGATTTTTTGCCGCGCTTGAGTTGGCCGATCAAAGCGGTTCCTTTTCGTCCGGCTGCCGCCGGTACACGCAGCAGCCCTCCGCCATGCCGCAGAAGCGGAAGCCGGATTTCTCCGCGATGTGCCGGGTCACCGTCTGCTCCGGGACGCACTCAATGACCACGCCCCGGCCCTGACGCCGGGCGCGGTCCGTCAGCAGCCGGGTCAGCTCCCCGGCGTATCCCCGGCCCCAGCGGCTGCGGTCCAGGACCCAGCCCAGCTCCATGGACACATCGTCATAGGGGTGCCAGATCACATACCCCGCAAAGCCGCCGTCGTCGTCCACTGCCAGGATCAGCGGCTCCGGCGTCAGCCCCGCCCGGTCCAGAAAGGCCCGGGTCTGCTCCCGGGAAAAGGGCGGCTCCAGATACCGCATGACCTCCGGGTCCGACAGAAGCCGGTGCAGAGGCTCCAGGTCCGCCTCCGTCATTCGGCGGACCCGCAGCCCGGCAGATTTGCGCTCCATGCCCGCCCCCCTTACCGCAGCCAATCCGGCAGGGAGTGGCTCTGGACGCTGCTGACCATGCCCATGGCGGCAAACAGGGTCACGATGGACGAGCCGCCATAGCTGAAAAACGGCAGCGTCAGGCCGATCACCGGCAGCACAAACAGACACATACCCACGTTGCTGATGGTCTGGAAGATCAGCACCGCTGCCACCCCCACGCAGACGTAGGACTCCGTGGTGTTCCGGGCCTTCCGCGCCACCATCAAGCACCGCACGATGATGGCCGCCAGCAGCAGCAGCACCGCCAGGCACCCCAGCATCCCCAGCTCCTCGCCGATGGCGGAGAAGATGAAGTCCGTGTACCGGAACGGCAGACTGCCGGAATATTCGCCCTGGGTCTGTATCCCATGGAACAGCCCCTGGCCGGTGAGCTTGCCGCCGCCCAGGGCCAGCAGGCTCCGGGTCTGCTGCCATCCGGCCCCCAGGGGATCCAGGTCGTGGTCAAACACCACCATGAACCGCTCTTTCATATAGTCCGGGATCTTGTCCAGCTCCCACATCAGGTAAAACGCCGCGCCGCCGCCCAACAGGGCGATGATGAACCACCGGGCCGCCACTCCGGCCACAAAGGCCATGGCCGCGAAGATGAAGATATACACCAGGGCGCTGCCCATATCCGAGGAGATGACGTAGTAAAGCCCCACCATCAGCAGCACGTGCCCCGCCAGAAACGCAATGGAACGCAGGGATTTCAGCCCCCAGTTCTCCTTGACCCACACCAGCTGCCGGCTGAGCACCAGGATGAACGTCAGCTTCACGATCTCCGCCGGCTGGATATTGGCCGGAAAGCCCTGGATCCCCAGCCAGGCCCGGTTGCCGTTGTTTTCGATGCCCAGCGGCGTTTTCAGCAGCAGGAACATGACGATGCCGAAGCCCAGCAGCCATTTCCAGCGCTTGGCGGCCTCGGTCAGGTCGATCTGGGACATGAGAAAATAGATGCCCACTCCCAGCACAATGGCGCAGGCCTGGACGATGACCATCTTCCAGGAATTCAGAAAGTTCGTGGCGCTGGCGATCATCACCAGCCCGAACAGGGCCGCGCCGCAGCAAAGACACAGCAAAAGCCAGTCGGCCTGCCGCAAAATATCGAAAATGCTATCCTTGATTCGTTTCAGCATGAAAGGCTCCTCTTGTAAAACCGGTTGCATGGAACATGATATCAGTTTAGTATAGCATACGAAACTTTTTCTGTAAACCGAATTTTCTCTTTTCAAGTGAGAATTCCTGTGATATAATCAGTTGATTTTACGGAGAGGAGGCCACCTATGGAGTATATCACCCACAGTCCTGCGGAAACGGAGGAGCTGGGCTGCCGTTTGGGACGGACCCTGGGCCCCGGTGCGGTGGTGGCCTACTTCGGCGGCCTGGGGATGGGCAAAACCGCCTTCACCCGGGGCCTGGCCCGGGGCTTGGGCTGCCGGGGCCGGGTCACCAGCCCCACCTTCACCATCGTCAACGAATACGACGGCCCCACGCCCCTGTTCCACTTCGACATGTACCGCCTGGCGGACGCTGACGCCCTGTTCGACATCGGCTGGGAGGACTATCTGGACCGGGGCGGCGTGTGCGCCGTGGAGTGGAGTGAAAACGTCCGGGACGCTCTGCCGCCGGACGCCGTTACCGTCACCATCGCCCGCTGTCCGGAAAACGACGGCTGGCGCAGCATTACCATTGAGGGAGGGGAGCCTCTTTGAAAATACTTGCCATCGAGACCTCGGCCAAAAGCGTCTCCGCCGCCGTGGTGGAAAACGGCGTTCTCCTGGCCAGCGCCTATCAGAATATGGGTCTGACCCACAGCCGCACCCTGATGCCTCTGGTGGACGGTATGCTGTCCGCCGCCGGGCTGCGGGTCCAGGATATGGACCTGCTGGCGGCCGCCAACGGGCCGGGCAGCTTCACTGGCCTGCGCATCGGCGTGTCCGCCCTGAAGGGCCTGGCCTGGGCCCTGGAAAAGCCCTGCTGCGGCGTGTCCACCCTGGCCGCCATGGCCCGGAACCTGGCCCATATGGAGGGCCTCATCATCTGCGCCATGGACGCCCGGCGCAATCAGGTATACAATGCCCTGTTCCTGGCCCAGGATGGCGTTCTGACCCGGCAGTGTCCGGACCGGGCCATCGGCCTGGCGGAGCTGGTGGAGGAGATAAAAAACCGCCCGGAGCCGAAATTTGTTGTTGGCGACGGGGCCGGGCTGTGTTATAATCATCTGTTGGAGCAGGATGTCCCCTGCCGGATGGCCCCGCCTCAGCTGGTGATGCAGAACGCCGTGGGGGTGGCCCTGGCGGCGGAGGAAATGGCTGCCGCCGGACAGGTCACCACGGCCCGGGACCTGGTTCCCGTGTACCTGCGGCTGAGCCAGGCGGAGCGGGAGCGGCTGGCCCGGGGCCTGAAGATCACCTTGGATTAATAATTTTATATATAAAGGAGAAGCACCATGTTTAGCGAAAAAGTCCACGTCATGAACCATCCCCTGGTGGCCCACAAGCTCACCATCCTCCGGGACAAGAACACCAGCGTCAAGGATTTCCGGGAGCTGGTTTCCGAGATCGGCATGCTCATCACCTACGAGGCCACCCGTGACCTGCCGCTGACCACCAAGGTGGTGGAGACTCCCCTGTGCAAGGCGGAGCTGCCCACCCTGGCCGGTAAGAAGTTCGCCGTGGTGCCGATTCTCCGGGCCGGTCTGGGTCTGGTGGACGGTGTGCTGCGCATGGTGCCCTCCGCCCGTGTGGGACATATCGGCATGTTCCGGGACGAGGAAACGCTGGAGCCCCACGTCTATTTCTGCAAGATGCCCAAGGACGTGGCTGACCGCGACATCATCATCGTGGATCCCATGCTGGCCACCGGCGGCTCCGCCGATGCCGCCATCACCGAGATGAAGAAGCGCGGCTGCCACAACATCAAGCTCATGGTGCTGGTGGCTGCCCCTGAAGGTATTGAGCACCTGCAGAAGGTTCATCCCGATGTGGACATCTATGTGGGTGCGGTGGACGATTACCTGAACGAGCACGGCTATATCGTTCCCGGCCTGGGCGATGCCGGCGACCGCATCTTCGGCACCAAGTAACATGACGCGTTTTCCCCTGTCCCGGTACAGACCGGGACAGGGGATTTTTGCTTTTTCCTGCCCTTTTTGATATTCGCAAAAATAATGATTGACATTTGTCTTTATTTTTTATATATTGTATCTGCCAAATTTCAACGAGAGATATCAGGCCTATCCGCAAGGCCTCCCTTTGAACAGAGAAAAGAGGTAAGTCAAAAATATTTTACGAACGGGGGAGGATAAATGTCCAAAGAGTTGATTCGCCTGCGGGACCTCTGCATGGCGTTTGACGACGAGCTGGTTCTCGATCACATCAATCTGTATATCAACGATTCTGAATTCCTCACACTTCTGGGCCCCAGCGGCTGTGGTAAGACCACAACGCTGAGGATTATTGGCGGTTTCACGACACCCACGTCGGGAGACGTCACCTTTGACGGTGTGAGGATTAATGATGTCCCGCCGCATAAGCGGCAGATCAACACGGTGTTCCAGAAATATGCGCTGTTCCCTCATCTGGACGTGTTTGAGAATATCGCCTTTGGCTTGCGGATCGCCAAGGTGCCTGCCGAGGAAATTGAGGAGCGCGTGACGGAAATGCTGGGCGTGGTGAGCCTGAAGGGCTTTGAGCACCGGAAGATCACCCAGCTGTCCGGCGGCCAGCAGCAGCGGGTGGCCATCGCCCGGGCGCTGGTGAACCGGCCCAAGGTCCTGCTGCTGGATGAGCCCCTGGGCGCGCTGGACCTGCGTCTGCGGAAGGATATGCAGAACGAGCTGAAGCGTATCCAGCAGCAGATGGGCATTACCTTCATCTATGTGACCCACGACCAGGAGGAGGCCCTGACCATGTCCGACACCGTGGTGGTGATGGACAAGGGCCGCATCCAGCAGATCGGCACCCCTGAGGACATCTATAACGAGCCGAAAAACGCCTTTGTGGCGGACTTTATCGGCGAGAGCAACATCTTAAACGGCACCATGGTCCGCGACAACGTGGTCAAAATGTACGGCAAGGAGTTCCCCTGTGTGGACGGCGGGTTCGCCCCCAACGAGCCGGTGGACGTGGTCATCCGCCCCGAGGACATCGACATTGTCCCCGTGGAGCAGGGCCAGCTGGCGGGCACCGTCACCAACGTCACCTTCAAGGGGATGCAGTACGACATCATTGTGGACTTCCGGGGCTTCAAGTGGCTGATCCAGACCACGGACCACTCCCCGGTGGGGGCCCGCATCGGCGTGAAGATCGACCCGGACGGGTTCCACATCATGAAAAAGAGCGAATATTCCGGTCAGTTCGGCGACTACAGCTCCTATTCTGAGGAGTATGAGGAGCTGGCGGACGCCTCCTGGGAGACGGATGAGGAGGAGAGCGGGGATGAAGAATAAGCTCTCCCGGTTCGCCGTGCCCTATGAGGTGTGGATGGCCATTTTCGTGGTGGCCCCCATCCTCATCATGGTGATCTATGCCTTCTCCTCCTCAGAGGGGGGCTTCACCCTGGACAATTTTGTGCAGATGGGCGGCTATACCCAGGTGTTTCTGCGGTCATTCAAGCTGGCCATCATCGCCACGCTGATCTGTCTGGTCATCGGGTACCCGGTATCGTATCTCATGAGCCGGGAGGGGCCCGCCTTCCAGCGGACGGCTATGGTGCTGATTATGCTGCCCATGTGGATGAACTTCCTGCTGCGGACGTATTCCTGGATGACCATCCTGGAAAACCACGGGCTGCTGAACCAGCTGTTTCAGAAAATCGGGCTCATCAGCCTGTATAACCACATTTTCGGCACGGAGCTGGAGTATTTCTCCATGATGAATACCCAGGGGGCCGTGGTGCTGGGCATGGTATATAACTATCTGCCCTTTATGATCCTGCCCATCTATTCCGTGATCATCAAGCTGGACGGCTCCCTGCTGGAGGCTGCCCGGGACCTGGGGGCCAGCTCCATGACGGTATTCCGCCGGGTGATCCTGCCTCTGAGTCTGCCGGGGGTCATCTCCGGCATCACCATGGTGTTCGTGCCGTCGGTGTCCACCTTCGCCATCAGCCGGATGCTGGGCGGCGGCACGGAGCTTCTGCTGGGCGACCTCATCGAGCGGCAGTTCCTGGGCGGGGCCTATAACCCCCAGCTGGGCGCGGCCATCTCCCTGGTGATGATGGTCATCGTTCTGGTGTGCATGCTGGTGATGAATCGCTTCGGTGAGGGCGAGGAACAGGCGGTGATGCTATGACCGGCCGCAAGCAGAACAGCGTCGGCGATCGGGTGCTGATGGCGCTGGTGTTCCTGTTTTTGTACGCACCCATCATCATTCTCATCGTGTTCTCCTTCAATGCGGGCACCAGCTCCAGCGTGTGGAAGGGCTTTTCCCTGAAATGGTACGAGTCCCTGCTGTCTAACCGGCTGATCATGAACAGTGTGTACACCACCCTGATGGTGTCGCTGCTGTCCACCATTGCGGCGGCCATTGCAGGAACGTTTGCCGCCATTGGACTGTACGCCATGAGCCGGCGGCGCCGGACCATCGTCAATTCCGTCAACAACATCCCCATGATGAACGCGGATATCGTCACCGGCGTCAGCCTGTGCCTGCTGTTCGTGGTGTTCTTCAACGGGTGGGGCGCCTTTGCCGGGTGGGTGAACTCCTGGCAGTCGGCGGTGGTGCTGCCGGAGCGGCTGACCATGGGCTTCGGCACCCTGCTTATCGCCCATATCTGCTTCAACATCCCGTATGTCATCCTGTCCGTGGGGCCAAAGCTGCGGCAGATGGACCGGAACCTCATCGACGCGGCCCAGGACCTGGGCTGCACCTGGATGCAGGCATTCTGGCGGGTGGTGATCCCGGAGATCAAGCCCGGCATCGTGTCCGGTGCGCTGACGGCCTTCACCATGTCCGTGGATGACTTCATCATCAGCTATTTTACCGCCGGGACCAGTGCCTCCACCCTGGCCATGACCATTTACGGCATGACCAAAAAGCGCGTCAGCCCGGAGATCAACGCCATTTCCACCCTGCTGTTTGTGACGGTGCTGGTGCTGCTGGCCATCATCAACCTGCGGGACAGCCACGCCGCCCGCCGGGAGCACCACGCAGCGGCGACTGCCGCCTCCGGCGCGCCTATGAAGCACCACCGGCGGCCCAACAAGGTGCTGCGGCGCGTGGCGGCCGGAGCCATGGCCTGCGCCTTAGTGGCGGTGCTGGTGGTCACCGGACACTCCGTCCAGTCGGAGCGGGTGGTGAACGTGTGCTCCTGGGGCGAGTACATCGACGAGGAGCTGATCACCCAGTTTGAGGAGGAAACCGGCATCCGCGTGAACTATCAGACGGCGGAGAGCAACGAGGCCCTGTACTCCCTCATCAAGATGGGCGGCGCGGACTTCGACGTCATCGTCCCCTCGGACTATATGATCGCGCGCCTGATTCAGGAGGATATGCTGGCGGAGCTGGACTACAGCCACATCCCCAACTTTGACCTGATTGACGACACCTATAAAAACCTCAGCTACGACCCGGAGAACAAGTACACCGTGCCCTACACCTGGGGCACCCTGGGCATTATCTACAACACCACCATGGTGTCCGGGCCTATTACCAGCTGGGACGCCATGTTCGATCCCCAGTATGCGGGACAGGTGCTGATGATCAACAACTCCCGGGACGCTCTGGCCGCGGCCCTGCTGGACCTGGGCTACAGCATCAATACCACCGACGAGAGCCAGCTGGAGGAGGCCTTTGCCCTGCTGAAAAACGCCAAGGACAGCGGCGTGTATCAGGCCTTCGTCATGGACGAGGTGTTCCAGAAGATGGAGGGCGGCAACGCCGCCATCGCCATGTACTACGCCGGAGACTACCTGACCATGCTGGAGAACAACGAGGATCTGGCCTTCGTTATTCCGGAGGAGGGCAGCAACTGGTTCGTGGACGCCATGTGCGTCCTGAAGGACACCCAGCACATGGCCGAGGCGGAGGAGTGGATCAACTTCATCGCCTCCACCAGTTCCAACCTGGCCAACATGGACTATATCTGGTACGCGTCCCCCAACCGGGAGGCGCTGGAGCAGTACCCGGCCTACTACCAGGAGGTCAACGAGGAGGAGCTGGACCCGGAGATCTTCCAGATCATGGCTCCCCCGGCAGAGACCCTGGACCGATGCGAGATCTATGAGAACCTGCCCAAGGAGACCCTGAAGCTGTATGACCGCCTGTGGACCAGGCTGGGCGTATAAAGGAGGAACGGATATGATCGAAATCGGCAAATCCTATACCATTGAGCAGGTGGTCACCCCGGAGATGACCGCCCGGGCCATCGGCTCCGGCGGCCTGGAGGTGTTCGGCACCCCGTTTATGATGGCCATGATGGAGCACGCCGCCATGGACTGCGTGCAGCCGGACCTGCCGGAGGGCAAGGGCACCGTGGGCGTGGACATCCAGTCCAGCCACCTGGCGCCCACCCCTGTGGGCATGACCGTCCGGGCCACGGCCACCGTCACCGGCGTGTCGGAAAACGGGAAGCTCATCACCTTCCGGGTGGAGGCCAGCGACGACTGGGGCCCCATCGGTGAGGGGACCCACACCCGTGCCGTCATTGCCAACGACCGCTTCCTGCAGAAGTGCAACGGCAAGCTGACGGAACGGAAATAACCCCCGCAGCTTCCAAAGAGGGAGGAGAGCGGCGCTCTCCTCCCTCTTTTTGCAATGCCCGCAAAAAAAGTTGTCCCGCCCCTTCAAAAGCTCTTGCAATCAGAGGACGGGAACCGTATAATATAAGTTCAGTGTGAAAACACGGGATTACGACCGAATAAGGAGTGTGAGACAATGACCGAGGAAGTGAAGGCCCCTCTGACGGAGGAGAGTGCCGAAAGCAAAAACTTTATTCTGAACTTTATCGACGAGGACATCGCAGAGGGTGGCCGGTTCCAGGGACTGACCGTTCACACCCGTTTCCCGCCGGAGCCCAACGGCTATCTGCACATCGGCCACTGCAAGGCCCTTTGCATCGACTTCGGCACCGCCGAGCGTTACGGCGGCCTGTGCAACCTGCGCATGGACGACACCAACCCCGCCAAGGAGGACACCGAGTATGTGGATGCCATCCAGCAGGATATCCATTGGCTGGGCTTCGACTGGGGCGACCGTTTCTTCTATGGCTCCGATTATTTTGAAAAGGACTATGAATACGCCGTGGAGCTCATCAAAAAGGGCCTGGCGTATGTGTGCGAGCTGACGCCGGAGGAGTTCAAGGCCAACCGCGGCGACATCGGCATCCCCGCCACGTCCCCCTATCGGGACCGCCCCGTTGAGGAGAATCTGCGTCTGTTTGAAAAGATGAAGAACGGCCAGGTGGAGGAGGGCAAGATGACCCTGCGGGCCAAGATCGACCTGGCCAGCGGCAATCTGAACCTCCGGGACCCCATCATTTACCGCATCCGCTTCATCAACCACCACCGCCAGGGCACCAAGTGGTGCATCTATCCCATGTACGACTTTGCCCACCCCATCCAGGACGCTCTGGAGGGCATCACCCACAGTCTCTGCTCCCTGGAGTTCGAGTCTCACCGGCCTCTGTATGACTGGGTGGTCAGCAATGTGTCCATCCCCTATCACAAGCCCCGCCAGATCGAATTTGCCCGGCTGGGCATCGACCACACCGTCATGAGCAAGCGGAAGCTCCGCAAGCTGGTGGAGGAGCACTATGTCTCCGGCTGGGACGATCCCCGGATGCCCACCCTGTGCGGCCTGCGCCGCCGGGGCTATACCGCCGCCTCTATCCGCAGCTTCTGCGAGCGCATCGGCGTGGCCAAATCCCCCAACACCGTGGAGTACGGCTTCCTGGAGCACTGCCTGCGGGAGGATCTGAACGGCTCCGCCCAGCGGACCATGGCGGTGCTGCATCCGGTGAAGCTCACCGTCACCAACTATCCCCAGGGCCAGAGCGAGACCTTCACCGTGGAGAACAACCCCACTGATCCCAGCCAGGGCACCCATGAGATCACCTTCAGCCGCCACCTGTGGATCGAGCACGAGGACTTTCTGGAGACACCCATTCCCAAGTATAAGCGCCTGTATCCCGACGGCCCCGAGTGCCGCCTGAAGGGCGCGTATCTGGTGAAGTGCACCGGCTGCGTCAAGGATGAAAACGGCCAGATCGTGGAGATCCTGTGCACATATGACCCCGACAGCCGGGGCGGCGATCCCGCCGACGGCCGCAAGGTCAAGGGCGCCACGCTGCACTGGGTGGACGCCGAAAACTGCGTGGACGCAGAGGTGCGGCTGTACGACAACCTGTTCTCCGATCCTCAGCCCGACGGCCCGGACAAGGACTTCCTGAACTGCCTGAATCCCGACTCCCTGATGGTGCTGGAGGGCTGCAAGGTGGAGCGGGCCATGGTGGACGTGGCCCGAGACTTCGACCGGGTGGAAAACCGCACCGGCATCAACGCCCCCACCTTCCAGTTCATGCGCACGGGCTATTTCTGCATGGATAACCGGGACTGCACAGCGGATCACCTGGTGTTCAACCGCAGCGTGTCCCTGAAGGACAGCTTCAAAAAGTAACCTGTAAAGTAAAAGTTGCGCTGCCCAAAAGGCGGCGCAACTTTGTTTTGCTGGACAAGAGGCGGGGCAGCCTGTATAATAGGGAAAAAACGGGAGGGCCACGCCATGCCTCTGTACGATGCCGTTCGCACGCCCCGGCCCCGGAAACGGGACCCCAGGCTGCTTGCCTGCATAGCCATCGCACTGACCCTGGTGTTACTGGCATTTTTTCCCATTCTATGGGCCGCCCATTTACAGCGGCAGTACCGCCATTTTATAAGCGGGCTGGGAGAAAGCGTCCTATATGCCAAGGCGCAGGGAAGTCTGTACGTCCGGCGGGACGGGCGGCAATTCCGGGCCCGGGAGCCCGCCTCCCGGCTGTATCTGGAGGTGAATGCCGCCGGCATGGGCAAGCGCCAGAGCAGCGCCCCCGATTCTGCGCCGGACGCGGAGCTGGAGTTCGGAGACGGGTGCATCCTGCGCTTCTGGGGTCTGGACGTGTGGGACGGGTACAACCGCCAATGGGTCCCCGGCGTGTTCGTCTGGTACCGGGGAGCCAACGGAAAAATCTATATGTATGACACCGACCGGATGCAATGGCAAACGCTGGTGCGGTGCCTGCCCGAAGAATAGGAGGAACGATATGGGTCTTTATGATGCGGTGCGCCGGGAGGAGAAACCCCGGCGGCGGTGGCACCCCATGTGGGTGGTGGCGCTGGCCTTTGCGGCGGCGCTGGTGACGGTGCTGGGCCTGACCATCAGCAAGCCCCAGCGGGATCATGACCGGTTCATCCGCTGCATGAGCGACATCTCCAGCAGCACCACCTACGCCTTCAGCGGAAAATTCACCTCCCTCCGGGCCCGGGTGGACGGCCAGGACCTGCGCATCACCCAGGAAAACGGCTATGCCCTGTATGGAAAGCTCTTCAACATGAACGCCACCTTCAGCCGGGACGTCCCCAAGGAGGACAGCCTCCGCCTGGACTACGGCGACGGGGCGGTGCTGGAGCTGTGGCCCTATCACCTGCCGGACGGCTCCGACCGCAGCGAGGGCATATTCGTCCGGTTCGTAAATCCGGAGGGAAAAACCTACACCTACTACACCGACCGGGACACCTTCGCCCGGGTCACCCAATGCCTGTCGCCGGAAAATAACCCGGCATGGGCGGAATAACCGATTTTCGCAGGACGGCTTCCCGTCCTGCGATTTTTCTTGAAAAAAACCGGGATTTATGATATCATAAGCTGATTATATATGCACACAAGCGGGACGGGAGCCGCAGGCTGCGGAAGCGTCCCCTCCCGCAGGTCCCATGGAGGAGGAACACCGTTGAAATCCAGAGTTTTTGAGATCATTGCCGCCGAGCAGGCCCGGCAGAACAGCACCGTGGAGCTGATCGCCAGCGAAAACTTCGTAAGCGAAAACGTCATGAAGGCCGTAGGCTCCTGCCTGACCAACAAATATTCCGAGGGCTATCCCGCCCACCGCCCCTCCGGCAACCGGGGCCGGTTCTACGGCGGCTGCCAGTATGTGGATGAGCTGGAGGAATACTGCTGCCACCAGTGGCAGGCCGTCTTTCAGACGGACTATCACGTCAATGTCCAGCCCCACAGCGGCTCCTCCGCCAACCTGGCCGCCTATATGAGCGTGCTGAAGCCCGGCGACACCATTCTGGCCATGAGCCTCAACAACGGCGGTCACCTGACCCACGGCTCCCCGGTGAATTTCAGCGGCAAGCTGTTCCACATGGAGTTCTACGGGGTGGACGAAAACGGCTTCATCGACTATGAGGACGTCCGCCGGAAGGCCCGGGAGTGCCGCCCCCAGCTGATTCTGGCCGGGGCCTCGGCCTACAGCCGCACCATCGACTTCCCGGCCTTTGCCGACGCCGCCCGGGAGGCGGGGGCGTATTTCATGGTGGACATGGCCCACATCGCAGGGCTTGTGGCCGCCGGGGACCATCCCTCCCCCTTCGGCCTGGCAGACATCATCACCACCACCACCCACAAGACCCTGCGGGGCACCCGGAGCGGACTGATCTTCTGTAGGCCCGAGCTTGCCAAGCGGGTGGACAGCGCCGTGTTCCCCGGCTGCCAGGGCGGCGCGCTGCAGCACGTCATCGCCGGAAAGGCCGTCACAGCGGAGGAGGCCTCCACGGAAGAGTTCCGGGAATACATCCACGCCGTTGTCCGCAACTGCAAAGCCATGTGCGATGAATTTATCTCCATGGGCTACAAGGTGGTCACCGGCGGCACGGACAATCACCTGTTCCTGCTGGACCTGACGGACACCGGACTCACCGGGAAAGCGGTGCAGGACGAGCTGGACCGCCATCACATCACCCTGAACAAGAACTGCGTCCCCAACGAGACCCGCTCCCCCCAGCAGACCTCCGGCGTCCGCATCGGGACGGCAGCCATGACCACCAAGGGCTACACGGAGCAGGATTTCATCGCCGTGGCCCGCCAAATTGACCGCATCATCCGGGATATGCAGGATATGCGGAAGGAGTGACAGAAACGTGTACTTAAAAGCACTGGAAATTCAGGGCTTCAAATCCTTTCCCGACAAAACGGTGCTGAATTTCGGCGCGGACATCACCGCCATCGTGGGCCCCAACGGCTCCGGCAAGTCCAACATCTCCGACGCCATCCTGTGGGTCATGGGCGAGCAGAACAGCCGCCAGCTCCGGGGCGCCAAAATGGAGGACGTAATCTTCGGCGGCACGGAGAAGCGCAATCAGATGGGCTTTGCCCAGGTGACGCTGGTCATCGACAACACCGGCCACATCTTCCCCCGGGACGAGAGCGAGGTGGCCGTTACCCGCCGGTATTACCGCAGCGGGGAGTCGGAATACTATATCAACCGCCAGTCCGTGCGGCTCAAGGACGTCAACGAGCTGTTCATGGACACCGGCATGGGCCGGGAGGGCTACTCCATCATCGGACAGGGGAAGATCGACGAGATCCTGTCCGTGAAAAGCGGCGAGCGCCGGGAGGTGTTCGAGGAGGCGGCGGGCATCAGCAAGTTCCGCCACCGCAAGGAGGAGTCTGAGCGGAAGCTCCAGCGCACGGAGGAGAATCTGGTGCGCATCAACGACAAGATCGCCGAGCTGGAGCTACAGGTAGAACCTCTGCGGCAGCAGGCGGAAACGGCGAAAAAATACCTGGTGCTGCGGGACGAGCTGCGGGTGCTGGAGATCTCCGTGTGGCTGGAAAACCTCCAGGCCCTGCGGGCCGGTGCCCTGAAGCTGGAGGTCGATCTGCGGACCGCCCAGGAGGACCGCCAGCGTGCCCAGGCGGACCTGGACGCCGTGTATGCCGCCGGGGAGGAGAGCCTGGAAAAGATCCGGGACAACGACGTCCGGGCTGAAGCCCTGCGGGACCAGGTGTCCCAGCTGGACGCCGCCGCCCAGGAGGAGACCTCCGCCATGGCCGTGCTGGAAAACAGCCTGAGCCATGACAAGCAGACCCTGGAGCGGCTGGACCGGGAGCTGGCGGACACCCAGCAGCGAGCCGGTAATCTCCGGGCCCAGGCCGACGCCCTGACGGACCGCATAGACCAGATCGACGCGGAGGCCCAGGACCTGGCCCGGCAGCTGGAGGAGCTGGTGGACGCCCTGCGGCAGCTGGCCGAAAGCGCCGGAAGCGCCCAGCAGGAGGCCGAGGCCCTGCGGGCCAAGGAGACCCTGGCCGTGGCCGACGCCGCCCGGGGCCGGACGGAGCT